>Ga0208078_1000007_pt1 | contig 209808 bp, 197 predicted proteins | sample NGESurdeep072012_3_FD_184468 | JGI IMG/M metagenome (GOLD analysis project Ga0208078, IMG submission 184468) | Arctic peat soil microbial communities from Barrow, Alaska - NGEE Surface sample 53-2 deep-072012 (SPAdes) | ecosystem: Environmental > Terrestrial > Soil > Wetlands > Peat ...
TGACCGTGAACCACACGTTGCCGTCAGGGCCCGGCGCGACGCCGACGGCTATCTCGTTGAGCTGTAGCGGATACTCCGTTACTCCGCCCGCCGGCGTAATCTGCGCGATCCGCGGGGGTGTCGAGAACGCGAACGTTTCTTCGAGCCACCACACGTTGCCGTTCGGCCCGCGTGCCATCGAGCAGGGAGCGAAATTGGCGCTCGCGCCGGGCAGGGTAATCCCGGCGGTGAACATCGTCACCGCGCCCGCCGGCGTAATGCGGCCGATGCGCGGAGCGGTGGAGTCGGAGAACCAAAGATTTCCGTCTGAGCCGGCGGCGATCGCGACGGGCTGCGCGCCGCTGGGGATCCCGGCGCTGAACTCGGTGATCACCCCGGCCGGCGTGATGCGGGCGATGCGCCCGGCATTCTCGGTGAACCACAGGTTCCCGTCGGGACCCGCCGTGATACTGGATGCCAACGAGAACGGCGTGAGCCCGGCGGAGAACTCGGTCACGACGCCGCGCGGGGTGATGCGGCCGATGCGATCGCCGGACTGCTCGGTGAACCACAGGTTCCCGTCGGCTCCGAGGGCGATCCCCGCGGGCGAGCTGGCGGACGCGATCCCGGTGCGGAACTCGGTGATGAAGGCGCTGTTTCCGCCGATCGTCAGCGTCGCGGTTTTCGACGTCACGCCGGGTGCCGACGCGGTGATCGTCGCGCTGGCCAGCGCTGTGCCGTTGTAGCTCAAGTCGGTGCCGCCTGGGGCGGTGAACGTGCTCTTCGCGAGGCTTGTCTTCCCGCTCGCGTCGGAGTTGGTCAGCGTGATGGTCAGCGCGTTGCCGCTCGCGTCGACGAACGTCTCGGGGCCGATGATGATGTTGCCGTCGGGATCGAGCGCGTTCAAGAGCGTGGCCGATCTTGCCGCTGTTCCGGACGGAAGGGCCGGCGGATCGAGCGCGAGCGTGAGCGATGCGACGATCCCGCTCAAAGTCAGGTTTATCGTGGTCGGCCCGCTCGCGGCGGCCGTCACCTGCAGCGCTGCGACCGCGACCTTCTTCCCGGTCGCCCCGGGCGCGTCATACGACGCGATCGTCAGCGTGTTCGTCCCCGACGGAACTGTCGCACTGACCGTGCAGGTCAGCGGCGTCGTCGCGGTCGGCGCCGTGCAGCCCGCCGATTGCGGCGTGAGGTTTGCGGTGACGAGCACCGTTCCGGAGTTGTTCGCGATCGTCAGCGACTGCGTCGAAGGGCTCACGTACGCGGGCCGCCGCAATCTTGCGGCGATGCTCGTGCCCGACGGGACGCGGATCACGAAGGTGAGCGTCGCTTGCATTCGATCGCCAAAAGCGCCCGGCGTCGCGGGTGAGACGGACGCGCCGCCGCCGCCGCAACCGTTAAGGACGGCAGCGAGCGCGGCAACGGAGATGACTCGACGAACCATGCGCGGTCTCTCTGGAACACTATCCCGTGCCGCTGCAATACGGAGCGGGCGCCGCCGAATCCCTTGTCTTTGCTCTCGGTCAGAGGAGAATCCGTCGGTCTCCCCCTACTTCTGCGCCAAGCGTACGGCGGGAATGCGCGTTTGGAAATGGAGATCGCCATGGCGTTGCGTCGCGATCCGGCGTTCATTCTCCGGTGGTTCGTCCTCGTGGGCGCCGTCGTTATCGGCGGCGGGCTGCCTGCGTGCAGTGGCTCCGGCGGTACGGCCTCCGTCGTCACGCCGACCCCGATCCCAACTCCAACTCCGACGCCGTCGCCCGTACCAACGCCGTCGCCGACACCGAGCCCGACGCCGGTGCCGTCGAATCCCGTCGCGTCGCCGAACCCGCTGATCTTCACGAACGCGGGCGCCGCGTACAACCAGACCTTCACCGTGACCGAGGCGAACTACACCGGAACCTTCACCGCGACGAGCCAGAATACGAACGTGGTGACGGTCGCACCGGGCACGCAACCGAACACGTTCGTCGTCACGCCGATCGGCGCCGGCCAGACGACCATCCTCGTTCAGGACTCGGGCAACCGTAATACCAGCGTCACGAACACGGTGACGATAACACCCGTTACGGTAACGTAACGATCCGCGGGCTCCTTGCACTCTCGGCCTGGGTGATCGCGTGTGCCGTCGGCGCTGCGCCGGCTCATGCGGCAGCGTGGCCTGCGCCGGCGGAGGGGACGTACGTCGTTCCGGAATTCCGGTTTGCCGACGGCGAGACGTTGGCGAATCTGCGGCTGCACTACGTCACGCTTGGGACGCCGCATCGCAACGCCGCCGGGCACGTCGACAACGCGGTGCTGATCCTGCACGGTACCGGCGGCGATACGAACCAGTTCTTGCGCGAGCAGTTCGCGGGCGTGCTGTTCGTGCCCGGCGGGCTGCTCGATTCTGCGAAGTATTTCATCGTCATCACCGACGGCATCGGTCACGGCAAGTCGTCCAAGCCAAGCGACGGTCTGCACGCAAAGTTTCCGCACTACGGCTACCGCGACATGGTGCGCGCGCAGCACGACGTGCTCGTCGACGCGCTGCACGTCGACCATCTGCGCCTCGCGATGGGGACCTCGATGGGCGGGATGCAGACGTGGCTGTGGGGCGAGATGTACCCGACGATGATGGATGCGTTGATGCCGCTTGCGAGCCTGCCGGTGCAGATCGGCGGCCGCAACCGCATCTGGCGCGACATGATCGTCGACGACCTCCGCAACGATCCCGGCTACGCCGGTGGTGAGTACACAGCGGAGCCCGCGGGCCTCAAAGCGGCCGTGGACATGCTGTGGATCTTCGGCTCGGCGCCGCTGTACAACCAGTCCCAGTTCCCGTCGCGCGATCAAGCCGACGCGTACTACGAGAACACGGTGAAGAAGAACGTCGCGCGCTACGATGCGAACGACATGATCTACCAGTTCGAGTCGTCGCGCGACTACGATCCGCAGCCTGACCTTGGCAAAATCACGGCGCCGCTGCTCGCGATCAACAGCGCGGACGACCAGATCAACCCGCCCGAACTGGGCATCATGGAGCGCGAGATCGTTGGCGTGAAGCGCGGACGGTTCGTGCTGCTGCCGATCACCGCGGCGACGCGCGGCCACGGCACGCACACGCTGCCGGCGATTTGGGGCGCGTACCTCGCGCAACTGCTCGCCGAGCCCGCGAACTCGCGTTGAGCCGCCGCCCCGAACCGCTGGACGTCGCGACGGCATTTCGCTTCCTGCGCGGGCTGAAGAAGAACAACGACCGCCCGTGGTTCCACGCCAACCGCGCCGCGTGGGACGACCACGTGCGCCACGGTTGGGAAGACCTGGTCACGATGCTGCTGCTCGCCGGCGCGCACATCGACGACCGGCTCGCGCACGTCGACCCCCGCGCGTGCCTGTTTCGCATCGCGAACGACACGCGCTTCCACAAACAGAAGGATCCCTACAAGACGTGGCTCTCGGCGTGGCTTTCGCCCGGCGGCAAGAACGGTGCGTTCGCCGGCTACTACGTGCACCTCGCGCCGGGCGCCTCGCACTTCTCGGCCGGCATCTACGTGCCGGTGAAGCCCGCGCTCCACGCGCTGCGAACGGCGTTCGCCGACGACGGCGCGGATGCACGTGCGTTCGATCGCATCCTCGCGGCGAAGGCGCTGCGGCCGTATCTACCGCTCGACACGGAGCCGTTGCGCGTCACGCCGCGCGGTTTTCCGAAGCAGCATCCACGCCTGCCGCTGATCCGTGCGCGCAATTACTTGGTCCGCCGTGACGTGTCCGATCGCGAGCTAAAGGACCGCGGTGCGTTCGCCGTGTTTCGCGACGCGATCCGCACCACGGCGCCGTTCGTGCGCTGGATCGACGCCCATGCGGCCATCGCGGGCGGCGAGGATTTCAGCGGATGACTGCGAGCTGCTGAAGGTCGACCGTATTGGAGGGCCAGACATCGGTGCCGGCCACGGCGCCGTTCGCGCCGAGGAAATAGTAGTTACTGCCGGCCTTGGCCTCGTAGGTGTGGCCCTGAGCATCGCTCAGCCGTGACGTGCCGGAGAGCAGATAGCCCACCGATTCGCTGCGGCGGTCGGCGGCGGCCATCCGATCCCAAGAAGCCTGCTGCGCGTTCTGCGCTTCGGATCGCATTTGCGCGAGGGTGCGGCGCGTGATCTCCGCGTTGATCCGTTGCGTCTGCTCCCACCAAACGGGATCGATACGCATCGACGCCTGCATCACGCCGGTGAGCCGGGCGAGGGTTCCGAACCGTTCGGCCGGACCCCAGAAGCTTTGAATATCTGAGCTCAGCGTGCCCGCGATGAAATTTTGGCCTTGAACCGCGTCGAACAGCGTGGTCTTCACCACGACCGCACCGCTGACGGGAGACCCGCGCCGTGACGCGCGGAAACGAAGCTCCTCCACCGAGCAGTGAACGCGAAGACCGAACGACGCCGGGATCGCTTCGGCGCGACGGGCAAGGTCGTCGCGCGGGGAAGCGGCGATCTGAATCGCGGAGAGACCGAGGTCGCGCGCGAGCAAACCGCGCAGATACAGCGTCCCGACTTGCTCCGCCGTGCTCGCCGGGCAGAACTGCATGGTACCCCGCGCGGGCGGCATGCCGTTCATGCCCGGTCCGGGCACGGTGCATTGGCCCACGCGCGAGTCGCCCAGGCGCACGCCGGAGACGCCGTCGGGACTGAGCGCCTCCACGCCGCTCGTGTAATGCGTCGCGTCCTGGCGCTGGATGCCGCCGTGGACCTGCCAGCCGGCGGGAACGCTCAGGACGAACGCACGCTCGTGCGGCTCACGCCAGCTCTGCAGCGGCGGCAGCGCGGCCGGCGCTGCGCCACGAAGCGGCGATCCTGACGCTTTGCGTGGCTGGTACGCGAAGCTCCGAAGCACTGCCATGACGTTCGGCCACTCGCGTGCGAAGGCGTTGGCCGGAACGACGGCGCCGTAGAGCATGCCGGCGCCGCGGCTCGTTTCCGCGCACATGACGGCGCCGCGACCCGCTCCGTTGCGAACGAGGAAACGTGCGACCGCCACACCGCGCCCGGTTTCGGCGATCTGCAGATCACCCAAACCGGCGGAGCTCGTGAGCACCTGACGCAGCGTGGTTGCGCAGTCGGAGCTGCGCTGGAGGACTGGGCGGACGTCGGCATACTCGAGCGGATCGGGGCTGGCGAGAACGACGTGGCCGGCCCCGCGCGATACCGCGTGCCAACCTGGAGGAAGGTCCACGCGAAAACCGTTGGCGCTGTCGCGATGCTCGGCCGCACGGGCCTCGGTCGCGGAAAGGAGAACGCCGATACAGAGCGCGCACGCCAAAAGGATGTTTCGGGAAGTCGACATCCCGGACCGGCTCCGTTGCCGCGATCGCAAGTTCCTGTACGGGTCGGCGCGCTATTCGTTCTGAAGCGCGCGGATGCGAGATCCGAGCGACGGGTGCGACGCGAACAGCAGCTCCGCCCAGCGCGGCGGTTCCAGCTCGGCGAGGTTCTGCTCGCCGAGGCGCTTGAACGCGCGCATCCCCGCGTCGGGGTCGTTCGTCGCGCTCAGCGCGAAGCGGTCGGCGCGGCGTTCCATCGCGCGCGATGCGGCGTTCATCGCGGGCATGAGCGCGAGCTGCGCGAGCGTCGCGTAGAACGCCAGCCGTGCGCCTTGTGCGGGTGACGTGAGGCCGCGTTTCGTCGTCGCGCGCAGCGCCGCGTCGGCTGCGAGCAGCGTGACCGCGATCGCGCCGGTGCCCAACGCGATCCCCAGCCACGGATCGCGGCGCACGTAGTGGCCGAGCTCGTGCGCGACGACGAACAGCGTCTCGTCGTCCGGGAACGACTCGACCAGAGTGTCGGCGAGCGCGATCCGCTCGGTGCCCAGCACGCCGGTGACGAACGCGTTCGCCTTCTTCGTCTGGCGGCTCATGTCGAAGCGCAGGATCGCCGCGTCGCCGACGCCGTAGCGCCCTGCGAGCGCACGAATGCGCCGCTCGAGCTCTCCGGTCACCGGCTCGTAGCGATTGAACAACGGCATCACGAACGCCGGCGCGATCACCGTGGCGATCGCAAGCAGCGGCGGGGTCGCGGCGATCGCGATCAGCGGCCAACGGCGCGGCGCGCGCACGACGAGCGCGTCGGCGAGCGCGACCAGCAGCGCGGTGACGGCGGCGGCGACCGCCGTGCCTTTGGCCTTATCCGCCAGCCAGCTGCGCGCGCTTTGGTCCGACGTGGCGTAGACGCGTTCGACCACATGGCCCTCGACGTAGTCGACTGCAGCATCGCGCGCCGTGTCGAGCGCCAGCGCCGCCAGCGCGAACGCCGGCGCGCGCAGCGGGCGCGGGAGCGGGCGCAGCGCGCGGTCCAAGGGGTCGGCGATCAGGAACGCGGTAATCGCCAGGCCCGCCACGCCGCGTGCCGCGCCTGCCAGCGCGAGCGCGCGCCGCTCCGCGCCGTACCGTTGCGTATCGCGTGCGCCACGCGCGGGGTAGGGCACGCGGAGGTCGCGCAGCGCCTGCGCCGCGCGCACCGTCGCGTACCCGAGTGAGAACCCCGTAGCCGCGCCCAGCGCGACCTTGCCGGCTGCCGATGCGCGGGTCACTCCGCCGTTGTACCCGTTCAGTACGTGTTGCGCACCCGGTAGGTCAGCGTGGTCGAACCGCTTGCCGGGATCCGCACCGACCACGTCGCGGTGGACGACGAGCTCTTGGTGTACGGCGCCGACGACTTGAGCATCGTCCAGTCGCCGGGGATCGGCTCGATCACGAGCACGTTCTGCGCAATCGGTTTCGCGTTGCGCAGAACGATCTCGTACTCGCTCTCGTACGACGAGCCGGGAAGCGACTTGAAGTCGGTCTGTTTCTTGGTCGCCGTGACGTCGAACGCGTCGCCGAGGTGCAGGCGCACCGTCTCGTTCTTCGGCGTGTGGTCGATGCTGTCGGACCCGACGAATTGTTCTTGGCCGCCGTTGTCGCGCTTGTACACGCGCACGGCGCCCGCGGGCAGCGGGATGCCCAGCGAACCGCCCGCGTTGTGGAACGTCACGTACGTGCCGAACTTGAGGCGCGTTCCAAGGTCGGAGTTACGCGCGCGGTAGTAGAACGGCGATCCGCGCAGCTCCAGCGTTTTCGTCACGGCGACGTGCGGGGCGTACAGCAGGTCGACTTGTTTGGTCTGATTGTCGGCGACGGTCGTCTTGCGCGGCAGCGTGTAGAGGTGGTATTCGAAAAGCGCCTGTTCGCTGGGCCTGGCGAGCGTATCCGTCATCTTCGGTGCCGCCAAACCGCCGCTCATGGCCTGCGACTGCACGACGTTGACGTCGCCTGCGACGAGCTGCACGCGCGCGTCGCGATACGTCGTGCCGCTTTCGTTCTGCAGCGTGATGAAGCCGCGCAAGTCGAGCCGATCGTCGTTGGGCGAGAGCAGCGCGGTGTAGTCGGCTTTCCAGCTCAGCCCGCCGGTGAGGTACGTGAGCTCCATCAGCTGCGCGCTCGCGTTGCCGGTGTTCGCCACGTCGGTCACGAGCGTCGGGCGGTCACGCAGATCGGGCGGCAGCGACGGAAACGCGAGCCGGCCGTCGACCGAGGTTTCGATGCGGTCGGCATAGCGCAGCACCACGCCGCCGTTGGTCGCCAGCACGCGCGCCCGCTCGCGGGTGCGCTTTCCGGTCTGCGGGTCGGTGCGGATCACGTCGACGTCGCGGCCGGCGTACTTCTCGAGCAGCTTTTCCGGCGAGAGCAAGTCGTAGTCGAAGTTCTGCTCGAACACGGTGAGGCGGCCGGGATTGCCGACGCTCTGCAAGAGCGCCGTCTCCGACTGGATCTTCGCGCTGACGTCGCGTAGCGCGAGCCGTGATTCACCGTGCGGGAGCGCGAGCCGGCGGCGGTCGCGCACGAGCGCGAGGTCGCTGTTGTAGATCGTGATGCCGACGCCGCGCTGATCGGCCAGCGTGCTGACGCGCTCGCCGGTTTCGGCGGAAACCGCGGCCGTCAGCGTTGCGGCGAGGACCGTCGCGAGAACTGCCCGGCGCATCAGTACTGCACCCGCACGCGGTAGGTCAGCGTCGTCGAACCGTTCGGCGGAACCGTCAGCGACCACGTCGCGGTGGACGACGACGATTTCACGTACGCCGCGGACGACTGCAGGATCGTCCAATCGCCGGGGATCGGCTCGACCACGAGCACGGTCTGCGGCACGGTCTTCGCGCTGCGGAGCACGATCTCATATGCGGTCTCGTAGCGGTCCTCGGTGACGGAGGCGACCTTGTAGTCGGTCTGCTTCTTGTGCGCCGTCACATCGAACGAATCGCCGAGGTGCAGCCGTACCGACTCGCCTTTGGGCGTGTGGTCGATGTTGTCCGAGCCGACGAACTGCGCCGTGCCGGAGTTGTCGCGCTTGTACACGCGCACGGCACCCTTCGGCAGGGGGATACCGAGATCGCCGCCTTCGTTTTTGAACGAGAGATACGTCGCGACCTTGAGACGGTCGCCGAGATCGGGGCTCTGCGTGCGGTAATAGTACGGGTTGCCGCGCAGCTCCAGCGTTTTTGCCACGGCGACGTTGGGCGCGGTGAGCAGCTCGACTTGTTTGGTCTGGTTGTCGAGGACCGTCGTATGCCGCGTCAGCGTGTAGAGGTGATATTCCAGCAGGTCTTGCTGCGTCGGTGCCGATGATGATCGCGACGTCGTCGACCCGATGACGCGGAGTTGCGCCCCCGGCTGGAATGCGTTGCGCACGACGTTGACGTCGCCCGCAACGAGCTGCACGCTCGCATCGCGATAGGACGTGCCGCTCGTATTCTGCAGCGTGATGAGCCCGCGCAGGTCGATGCGGTCGTCGGCCGGCGACAGCTCCGCAGTGTAGTCGGCCTTCCAGTTCAGCCCGCTGGTAAGGTACGTCAGCTCGACGTCTTGATCGCCCGGCGCCGCGTTCGTCACGTCGGTCACCAGCGTCGGGCGGTCCCGCAAGTCGGCCGGCAGCGACGGAAACGCCAGGGTCCCGTCGACCGACGTCTCGATCCGATCGGCATACCGCAGCACCACGCCGCCGTTGGTCGCGAGCACGCGCGCGCGCTCGCGGCGGCGTTCGCCCGTGCGCCGGTCGATGTGGTACACGTCGACGTCGCGGCCGACGTACTTCTCGAGCAGCTTCTGCGGCGAGAGCAGATCGTAGTTGAAGTTCTGCTCGAGCACGGCGATGCGGCCGGGGTTGCCGACGCTCTGCAGGAGCGCCGTTTCGGGCTGGATCCGAGCGCTGACGTCGCGCAATGCGAGCTTCGACTCACCCTGCGGAAGCGCTACGTGCCGGCGGTCGCGGACCAAGGCTAGGTCGGTGTTGTAGATCGTGATCCCGACGGCGCGCTGGTCGTCCAGCGTGCTGACGCGCTCACCGGTTTCGGCCGAGGCCGTCGCGAACAGCGCCGCGGCGAACGCGAGCGCGAAGATCAAGGGACGGGGCATGCGGGAATCCTCCTCGGGCGAGACGATGTTCGCCGTGGCCGGTGGCCCATGGCACTCGTATGATTCGTCGAACGAAACCTGGTCGCGGTTCGACGGCAGTCGGGGCGCCCGCGGGGCAGGAAAGCGCTCCCTAGCGTACCAAGCTCGCTCGCCAACCATAATCGCCATGTCGCCCCGGGGTGTCTTGATGAGAAGTTTCCTCGTCGCGGCGTTCGTTGCCGCATACGCGCTCGTATCGGTCGCAGCGCCCGCGTCCGCCTTCGATACGGGCCCACACGCCAACATCACCGAGGACTCCCTGCGGCGCGCAGGCTTCAACCGCGCAGCGGCGGATGCCGTGCAAGTCGAGAACTGGCTGACCGACTACTACACGTCGACGCCGACGATCGGTTCGGGCCCCAAGTGCGACCTGGAGAAGCTGCATTTCGACGGCGTGTTCTCCAACGCCGACATCGCGGCGTACTGGACGACGCTCGCCGCGAACACCAAAGCCGCGGCGCAGCAGGCGGAGCGCGACAACGACGTCGTCGAGTTCTACACCGTGCTGGGCATGTCGCTGCACGTCGTGCAAGACTACTACACGCATTCGAACTGGGTCGAGCAGAACGGCGCGAGCGGCCCGTACAAGACGACGACCTGGTTCGAGACGACGGCCCCGCCGGGCGGCCTCTACACCGGCTGGTACGCCAACTGCTTGAATATCCCGCAGGGCAATCACGTGCCGCACGGTGGCTACACGTCCGGATTGAACCACGACTCGGTCGTTCGGCCGCGCTACGACCGCGCGTACGTCTATGCGCTGGCCGCATCGTACGAGTGGACGGAGAACGTGCTCGGCTGGGTGAGCAGCGGCTTCGCGGCGCGGGTGAAGTCGTACACTCCGAGCTCGTCGGACGCGGCAGATCTCGCGTACGATCAAAAGGCGTCGATCTACGTGTCCGAATGGATCGAAAACCCGATCAACCCCGGTTCGCTCGACGGCCATTGGAACGGCAACCGCAGCGGCTACGCGGCAGCGTTTGCCGCGTTCGCGGCCGCCTGGACCGGCTCGCACAACTCGGTGTACGTGCGGACGTTCAAGCAGAAAGCCGTCTACGCCGCGCTGAGCCGCGGACTCTACCAGCCGGCGACCGCCACGATGCCGGCGTTCACCCCGCATCCCACCAGCGGCACGGTGTTCGCGATGCGCACGCTGAACGTCAACGCGAACTTCGCGCTCGGCAACGAATCGTATTTCGGCTCGCTCGTCGCGACCAACACGGGCAGCGGCTACGCGTACCGCGACGCCTCGCAGTATCATCTGCCGCGCACGGCCGTGCCGTGGCTGCAGCTCGTGCTCGTCCCGGCAAACACGCCGTCGCTCGCCTTCGCGTACTCGCTGTGGAACGAGTATCTCACGACGAACAACACGCTCGTCCCGATCCAGAGCGGCAAGAAGACGTTGAGCTTCCGGTGCAGCCCGAGCACGGCGTCGTGCAGCGGCGACATCGCGGGCGGCCCGTGGTCCGCGGGAAACCCATACGCAACCAAAGGCAGCGGCTTCTCGGGCGCGGAGCTGAAGCTCTATTTCACCAGCACGCCGGCTGCGCCATAACCGTCGCCTTCACGGCCGCCGGCGTACGCGCGCAGCACGTGGTGCGTGTCGCCGGCGGTGGTGACGACGGCTTGGATCGCCGCGATCTCGTCGGGCGCGTACGAGCGCAGCGAGTCGCCGGTTCCGAGCAGCACCACGCCGCCCAGCCCGCCGCGCACGATCACCGGAAACGCGTAATCGGCACGTAAGCTCGAGCGCAGCTCGCCGATGCGCGCGACCGCGCCGGTGCTCTGCACGCGCAGGATCGCCGCGTCGTTCGGGTCGATCGCCTCGGCCGTGCCGTCGGTTCCCGCGGTGCGCACCAGCCGCGTGCCGTCGCGCACGTAGTACGCACAGCCGCAATGGTCGAGCGTCTCGTCGAGCGCGCTGACGAGCTCGCGCTCGAGCTGCGCGGGCTCGTCGAAGAAGCGCAGGTCCTTCGCGAAGGCGTGGAGCTTTGCCAGGCGCTGCATCCTCCGCCGGAACAGCGCGAGGCGCACGTAGTGGTTCACTCGGGTGTGGACGAGCTTGATGATGAACAGCACGGCACCCGCGGCGATGATGTTCGCGATCGTGCGCTGGTCGCGACCTTTCTCGAGCGCGCTCTTGGCGAAGAAATCCATCCCGGTGAACACCACGAGCAGCGCGAACGTCGCGACGCTGTACGCGACCGCTTGATCGATCGCGAACGAGATGTCGAGCAGGTGGTGGCGCAGGATCGCGTACGCGAGCCCGCACGGCAGCGCGATCATCGCGAGCGCGGCGACGTCGCCCCAGAACGCGCCGCCCGGTACCAAGAACCCGGCGGCGAGATACGTCACGCCGCCGGTCAGCGCGACCACGAAGCTCAGCGCGATCCAGGCTGCCTGCTGGCGTTCGCGTTCGGTCGCGTGCATCGCGTAGCGCGCCAGCAGGAGCGCGGCTACCGTGAAGAACAGCCCGTTGCACGCGCCGATCGCCGCGTCGCTCACGGCGAGATAATATCCCGCACCGAACAGCAGGCCGTTCTTCAGCGCGACCAGTGCGGCATAGCCGACCGCTACCGCCGGCAGCGCCGCCCGCGCGCGGCGCGCGAACGCGTCGGGCGTCGTACCGTGCGCGAAGTCGAGCACGAACGCGACGAGCGCGGGAAAACCGATCGCGCCGCTCGCCAGCCGCAGCACCATGCCGGCAACCCCGAACCCCGGCGGATACGTCCACCAGTCGCACATCAGCCCGATCGAGAGCAAGAACAGCGCGAGCGTGCGCACCGAGCGGTCGCGCGGCTGGCCCGCGATGAGCACGGCCGTGAAGATCAGGAAGACGATGCGGATCGCCACCCACTCCAGCGGGAACACCGTACGCGGCGCTGCAACGGCCTTCAACGCGATCGTCGCGCCGTCGCGGACCCGTGCGACGTGCACGGTCTGGCCGTCTTTCACGGTGCGCAGAACGTACGCCGGTCGCGGGTCCAGCACGCGCAGCTCGTCGCCGCTGCGAATGCCCGCGAGCGCGGCAGGCGTTCCGGCGCTGACGCGATCGACGCGGACCGCGAACGGACCCGGCACGAAATACGAAGCCTCGAGCCCGACGCTGCCCGGGTGGAACGGGCGCACGACGTCGACGGCGCACAGCACGAGCCCGACGAGGATCGGCAGCCCGAATGCGACGAGCTCCCAGGAGAACGTTCGCTTCACGCCGGCACCACGCGGGCGACATAAGCGGACGAAGCGCGCATGGGCCCCTCTGCGACGCAGAAGGACGCGTTCCTACGCGACCGCGATCCTCGGCGCGAACCGCGCGCGTATGACGGCGCGCAAGGGGCGTTCGACGCTCACGTGCAGCAGCCAGGCGGCCCCGAGCGACGCCGCGAGGGCCGCGGCGGTGACGAGCGCGGGCGGCAGAACGTGCTCCGCGACGATCACCACGCTGAGGTGCACGAGGTAGAACGCGTAGCTGATCTCGCCGAGGCGCACGAACGCCGGGCGCGAGAGCAGCCGCGAGATCGCCCCGCCGCGAAGCGCGACGATGGCGATGAGCGCGCCCCAGAACGGCAGCGGCCACAGCGAGTATTGCAGTCCTGCCGGCACGTGCGGGATCGCGACGATCGCCGCCGCGATCGCGCAGACGGCCGCAATCTCCCACGCGGTCGCCGAACCCGGTAGCCGGTAGCCGCGCAGAAACGCCATGCCGAGCAGCATCCCGACGACGAAGTCGACCAATCGAACCGGCGGGAAGATGTACGTGGTCCACACGTCGGCGTGATGCGGGATGGCGAAGACCGCCACGGCGCACGACCACGTCATTGCCGCCATCACGAAGATCGTGCGTGCGGGCGCGGTCGCGAACGAACGCGAAAGCGAAAGCATCAGCAGCGGGAACAGCGCGTAGAAGAACGCTTCGACCGAGATGCTCCAGGCCGGCGAGTTGATGCCGAGGTAGATCTCCTCGCGCGGAAACCACGCCTGCACCGCCAGCACTTGCGCTGCGAGCGCATCGGCGCGCAACGCTGGAGACGACTTGTCCCACGCCAAGCTGCCGTACGTCGCGACAACCGGAAGCGCGAGCGCGATCGACACGAGGTAGGCAGGATACACGCGCGCGAAGCGGGCGACGTAGAAGCGCACGACCGACGCCGTCGTGGTCAGCGTGCCGCTGTACGTGTACGTCAGGATGAAGCCGGACAGCAGGAAGAAGAACCCGACGCCCGCTTGGCCCAGCGCATGATCGTGCGCAAACGGCTGCGCGAGCGGCGCGTGATAGACGAACACCAGCAACGCCGCGACGAAGCGCAGCGACGTGAGGGGCTCGAGCTGGTAGCGTCCGGAAGTGCGCACCCAGCCGAGTGATCGGCGAAAACGGCGCGGACGCTTAGACCGGGGCCCGTCTTGACGCCCGCGCTATGATGAACGTCTCTGACCATGAAAGGGGGTTTTTCGTGGGCGACCCTTGCGTTGTGTCCGGACCGATCCAACACGTCATCCTGGTGATGCTCGAGAACAGATCGTACGACAACATCCTCGGCATGCTGTACGCGGTTGGTGAGAACCCGCCGCCGTTCGTGGGACCGACGCAGCCGGTCGCGGGCCTCGTCGGCCAGAGCGCGCTCAACGGTCTTACCGCCGGCGGCTTCTCGAACCCCGCGCCGAATCACCAGCCGGCGATCCCCGTCAGGGAGACGACCGATACGACGTGTCCGGCGATCGATCCGGGCGAGCCGTTCGAATCGATGGCGCAGCAATTCCTCGGCCTCGCGAGCCCGCTACCGTTCAACCCGACGGTGGCGACGCCGAGCGCGGACGATCCGTACGCCGCCGCAGCGCTTCATCCGATGGGCGGATTCGTCACCAACTACGCGCTCCAGACCGGGGTTGACACCGCGAACCTGGGCGACGTCATGACGTACTTCACGCCCGCGTCGTTGCCGGTCACGGCATTCCTCGCGCAAAACTTCATGGTCTGCGACCAATGGTTCGCGTCGGTGCCGACGCATACGTTCGTGAATCGCATCTTCTCGCTCGCCGCGCAGGCCGGCACGTTCGTGAACAGAGACGGCACGACGTACAGCTATGTCAACGACCTCGAGTTCACGCCCAAGGCGCACGACAACCCGCACATCATCTGGGGCGCCTACCCGCAGCCGATCCATGAGGGATGCCTCGTCGACATCCCGACCGTGTTCCGGCAGCTCGATGCCGTGTGCGGAACGGGCGGTGCCGTGCCGAACTGGAAAGTGTACTTCCACGACTACTCGATCGCGCAGAACCTGCTGACCGACGTCGGCAGCGTCGTCACCGAGACCGTCGCGAAATCGACGGCGGCCGTCCTCAACGTCGGCCCCTACGACGAGTCGTATTACGGCCTCACCGGCCCGGTCGGCCAAGGCCCGTGGCCGCCGTGGGCGTCGCACGAGTGGTTTCGCGATCCGCACTACGAAGTGAGCGTGACGCTGACGTCGTTCAAGGACGACCTGACAAAGGGAACCCTGCCGGGATTCTGCTTGATCGAGCCGCAGTACAGCTGCAACTACAACCCGTGGTGGCCGATCAAAGCCGCGACCGTCACCTCGCCGCCGAACAGCAATCATCCCGGCCAGTCGGGATATCCGCTCGTGCACGGTGGAACCGGTCCGCCGACGGACTGCGCGAACGGCGAGGCGTTCTTGGCGGACCTCGTCTCGTCGTTGTATCAGAGCGAGTACTGGGATTCGTCGGTGATCATCATCACGTACGACGAGCCGGGCGGCATATACGACCACGTCTTTCCGCCTGCCGCGGTACCGCCGAGCAGCGACGTCGCGCCGACGTACACCGGCGCGTTCCGTTTCGAGCGCCTCGGCGGCCGCGTGCCGGCGATCATCGTGTCGCCGTATGCGTACAAAGCGAGCGCGATGCAAGCCGCGCCGTGGACGAACGGTGCGACGTCGATGCCCGCGGGAGCGACGGCGTTCGATCACACGTCGATCATCAAGACCGTGTGGGATCTGTTCGGCCTCGCCACGGGCACGAACGGAACGCCGCAGCTCACCGACCGCGACGGCGCCGCAGCGTCGATCCTGCCGTACCTGAGCGCGACAGCGGTGAACGATACGAAGATCCCCAACTCGACGAACCCGGCGGACTGGTCGCCCTAACGCGACGGCGTCAGAATGTCTTGAGCGTGGTTTGGTATTGGAAGTCGACGAAGCCGCGGACGTCCGACACGAGCTCCGGGTCGTTCGGCCAGAACTTCTGCACGAGATAGAGCGCTTCGTTGATCCCCGACGTGACGCCGCCGCACGAGATGATCGGCCCGTCCTCGACCACGCGCGCGTCCCAATCGGGGTTGAGCACGTGAGCTTTGGCATCCGCGGCGACCAGCAAGTCGAGGCAGCCGGGATGCGTCGTCACGTGCCGGCCGCTGATGATGCCGGCGCCGGCGAGCCCGAACGCGCCGGTGCAAACAGACGCGACCGTCATCGGCCGGTGATACTGGCGCCGGATCACGTCGATGAACGCGGAATTGTCCTTCTGGCGCATGATGCCGGTGCCGGGCTGGATGTTGCCGCCGGCGACCATCAGGATGTCCGGAAGCTTCTTGCCGTCCCACGGCGTGGTCTCGAGCGTTATCCCGTGAATCCCGGTGACGACGTGGTGCTCCGCGCATCCCGGTTCGGGCCCGCGGTACACCACGTCGCCCGCGCCCGCGACGGAAACGATCTTCAAGTCGAAGGTCTTGCCCGGCTTGCGAGTGCCTAGGTTGCCCGCGAGATATTGGTTCGCGGTCTGCAGCACGGCGAACGGGCCGACCACGTCGAGCTCGTCGCACTCGGTGTAGGCGAGGATGAAAACCGAAGCGGGCGGCGTCGCGGTCGTGGTCGTCATCGGCACATCCCTCAGATCAAGAAAATTGCAGCGACCCTGCGGTAACTGGAGCCCGTGTGACACCGTGGTGGCCTCCCGAATGATGACCGCCACCAGCGACGGCGCTCGCAGGGACGGCGATAAGGGCCAGGGCCAGGACGGCGGAGGCGATTTTCACGACGGCACCCTTTCGTGCTGCGCACCCGGGGCGGAGCTTGCGGGGTGCTGCCGGGATCGGCGCCGCTTGTCCTGCTTGGTGCGGGGGCGCCAGCCATCTGAAAGTCGGCCAGGCGATCGGCCAAATTCCGTGGACGTCAGCGCTATTAGCGCGTAATATCAGCGATAATGGGCATCCCAAAATCGGCCAAAGTGCAGGCCGAGAGCGTCGCTCGTATCGAGCCCACCAGCCTCGAGGTCGTTTCGGGTCCGATCGCCGACGTGGTCGCCGAATTGTCCGCAGAGTCGGCCGCTCTCGGGAGGGCGCTCCATCCACGCACGGCCGCGAGCCTCGCTCAACTCGTGCGAATCATGAACGCGTATTATAGCAATCTGATCGAGGGCCATAACACGCGTCCTCGCGAGATCGCACGCGCTCTCGCCGGCCAGTTCGACAAAGACGAGGGACGACGGAATCTCCAGCTGGAGGCCGCGGCCCACGTGACCGTTCAAGCAGAAGTCGACCGGCTTGCCGCATCGGGCGAGTTGCCCGAGCCGGTGTCAGGCCGATTCATCCAATGGCTTCATCGCGAGTTCTATCGCGACGCACCCCCTGCGCTGCTCAAAGTCCGCAGCGGCAATCGAGAGTACACGATGCGCCCCGGTGAATGGCGTTCGAGCCCCGACGAGGATGTTATCGTTGGCCGGCACCAGCCACCGTCGAGCGCGCGAATCGTCGATTTCATGCAGTACTTCGAGGAACGCTACCGTCTCGATGGGATGGGAAAGGCAGCGCGGATCATCGCCATTGCAGCCGCGCACCATCGTTTCAATTACATTCACCCGTTTCCTGATGGAAACGGTCGTGTGAGCCGGCTCATGAGCCACGCGATGGGTCACGCAGCGGGAATCGGTGCTCATGGATTGTGGTCGGTATCGCGCGGTCTGGCACGCGGCCTAGAAAGCCCTGCAGAATACAAGATCATGATGGATATGGCTGATGCGCCGCGTGAAAACGACTTCGATGGCCGAGGCAATCTTTCGCAGCGCGCGCTCTCCGAGTTCGTGCTGTGGTTTCTTAGCGTGTGCCTCGATCAAGTACGATTCATGACGGACCTGTTCGAACTGAACACGCTTGCACGACGCTTACGCGTGGTCGCGGAACGGGATGACCGGTTACGGCCGGAGGCCGGTAAGCTCTTGGAGGCGGCGGCGATACGAGGTGAGATCGAACGAGGCGAGGCCTCTCGTATCACTGGCTTACCGGAGCGCACGGCAAGACGTGTTTTGAACGAAACAATAGCGCAAGGTCTACTGGCCTCCGAAACTCCGAAGGGTCCAGTGTCCGTGCAATTCCCACCGGCCGCCGCGGAGGCCCTTTTCCCGCGGCTATTTGCGACGCAATAAGATCAATGCAAGCCAATCTTTTGATTCACCACGTCTGCGGCCTCGATGAACTACGCCAAGCCCCGCTGTCGTCAGCGGATCGGGTTGTGTCAATCCTGGATTCGTGCGCTCCCGTGCCGACGGAGCTCGGATCGCTGGACGTCCCGATTCTCACGCTGAGGTTTGAGGACGTCATTTCTCCGACTGAACGTGGGGCTCCGAAGCTCGCGCATATGAAGAACCTAATAGCATTCGATACAGCGGCCCGCGTTGACGAACGGCTAGTGGTCCATTGCACGGCGGGGATTTCGCGGTCGACCGCAGCTCTCGCTGTCTTGTTAGCCGCCAGGCATCCCAACCTTGACGACGAGATCTTCGCGGCCATTCGACAACTTCGACCGATTGCATGGCCAAACTCCTTAGTCGTCGCGCTTGGTGACAAGGTGCTTAAGCGGCAAGGTGCGCTGATTGCTGCCCTACGTCGCAACTACGAGTTCCAAGTGTCGCATCCGAATCTCGGTATGATGTTCCGAAGGATGATGCACCTAGCCGAGATTCCCGAAGGGCTGGCTCGGCCCTGAGCATTCGGGCGTGGCCGGCACGGGTGCGTGATCTCGACGCGTTGTTGGCGCGGGGCCGGACCGACTCATTGACGTATGCGCCGGCCGGGGTCTCGATGGGAGATCTCGCACCTTCCGGTTTGACAAGACGTCATTGGACGACTCCGCTCGCCGGCTCGAACGCGTTCGAACGGGCAGTAGACGCGCTTCGTACATGGGGGATGCACCGCAGCGCGGGGCTGCGCGTCGCTGCGGACGGTCCGATCGCGGTTGGCACCAATGTCGCGTTCAGCGCACCGCTGCCAATCGGATTCGTTGACGGAACGTGTCGCATCGTGGTCGTCGTCGACGAGCCGAATCGGTACGGATTCGCCTACGGCACGCTCTCCGTACACCCCGAACGCGGCGAAGAGGCGTTCGTCGTGTCCAGAGACGCAGATGGCAATATTCGTCTCGACATCGACGGAGTGTCGCGGCCGACACATCCGCTCGCCCGTCTCGTCCCGCCGTTCGCCGACCACCTACAAGACCGCGCCATCCGGCGCTATCTTGCGGCGATGCGAACGCTCACGCGCGATTAGGCAGTCCCGGGATTCGAATCCGTCCAAGTGGTTCCCGGCAGGTCCCTGGGAGTATTTAGATCAGCGAGATCGTTTCCGCTGGTTTCGATGGGCGCTTCGCCATTGCGGCTTCGAGCTGTGAGGCGAGGACGTCGATGACCGGGTCGTCGATCTCCTCGACGCGGCCGTTGTCGGCGAGCGCGACGAGCTTCGGGTCGATCGGCATGCGCGCGAGCAGCGGTGCGCCCGCGAGATCCGCCACTTCTTGCGCGTACGACGGGCCGAACACGTCGTAACGCCTGCCGGTATCCGGCGCGACGAAGTACGACATGTTCTCCACTACGCCGACGATCGGTTTGCCGAGCTGGTGCACGAGGTTCGCCGCCTTGCGCACGATCATGGTCGCGAGCCGCTGCGGCATCGTCACGAGCACAATGCCGTCGACGGCGAGCGACTGCAACACGGTGAGCGGTGCGTCCGACGTGCCCGGCGGTAAGTCGATCAGCAGGTAGTCGAGGTCCGACCACAGCGCCTGCTCGTAGAACTGGCGGATCACGCCCGAGAGGATCGGGCCGCGCCAGATCATCGCGGTGTCTTCTTTGTCGGTGAGCAGGTTCGAGCTGACGATCTCGATCGCCGAGCGCGACATGGCGGGCACCATCAGCGGCTTGGGCTGCTGGCCGGGCGGGGTCGACGGATCGGATTCCAGCCCGAGCGGCGTCGTCAGGCCGAACAGACGCGGGATCGACGGGCCGGTGATGTCGGCGTCGAGGATGCCGACCTTCTTGTGCGCACGGCGCAGGCCGACGGCGAGCAGCGCGGTGGTGAGCGACTTCCCGACGCCGCCCTTGCCCGACATGATCGGGACGACGTACGTGAAGCGGGCGCGGCGGGCGAACGCGCCCGGGGCGCGGCGCACCGGCTGGCGGTCTTCGTTCATGATCGTCGGCACGCGGCCGGAGAGCCGGGCCTGGACGAGCGCGGCCACGATCGGCTCGGCGCGCAGCCCGTGCGCTTTGGCGCCCTGCTCGATCGTCTCGTACTTGTTGACCCCGCAGCCCGCACAGTGCAGGCCGAACTCGGTCAGGACTTCCTCGGCGATGGGCAGCTCGCCGACGAGCTGGCTGATGTTGGTGGTGGGACCGATCTCGATTTGGACGGACATGAGGCGGGGGCTACAACCTTCGCGGGCGGAACGGGGCGATACGGGGACCTGGGACAGTTCGGGGCCCCGCTCAATGTCACCCGGGGCACGATCGTGGCGTCTGAAGAGAGCGATGGTTGACACGCTGATCGTCGGCGGCGGACCCGCGGGGCTCGCCGCCGCCCAGTACCTGGCCGACGCCGGCCGCAGCGCGACCGTGCTCGAGAAGCGCCCGATCCTCGGCGGGAAGCTCTCGTCGTGGCGCGACCGCGACGGCGACATCCTCGAGACGGGGCTGCACGCCTTCTTCGGCGGCTACCTCGCGCTGCACGCGTTGCTGCGCGAGGTCGGGATCGCGCACCACGTCCTGTGGCAGCCGCACACGCTGACCTGGGCGATGCCGCCGAACTTCTCGCCGCGCTGGAACGGCGTGCCGGTGTTCGAGGAGTTCCGCTTCGTCGACGCACCGTCGCCCTTCAACGGCATCGGCGCCGTGCTCAACGCGCGCTACGTGTTCAACCACTGGGAGAAGCTGCTGTTCGCGAAGGGCACGCTGCCGGTGCTGCTGCGCGATCACGGCTACGCCGACGCGCAGGACGAGATCACGTACGCGCAGTGGCACCGCAAGCGCGGCATGTCGGAGCACATGCTGCAGACGTTCTTCGCGCCGATGGCGCTGGCGCTGAACTTCACGCCGGTCGACAAGATCTCGGCGGAAGCGATGCTGCGCGTGATGGCGTACTTCGCGTCGACGCGCGACGCGAGCCGCGCCGGCTTCCTCGACGGCCCGCCCGGACCGCGCTTCGTCGAACCGCTTGCCGAGCACGTGCGCAAACGCGGAGCCGTCATCGAGACGAACGCCGCGGTGGGCGAGCTGATGTTCGCGCGGGACCGCTGCACCGGCGTGCGCACGCGCGACGGCCGCGTCTTTGAAGCGGAGAGCGTGATCCTTGCGACCCCGGTGCACGACGCGAAGAAGCTGTTACCGCCGGATATGCTGCGCGATCCGATGGTGCACGGCGTCGGCAAGCTCGAGAGCTCGCCCGTGATCAACGCGCACTTGTGGTTCGACAGGCCGATCTCGCGCTATACCAACCTGATGTTCTCGCCGGGGACGCTGCTGGGCGTCCACGCCGATCTCGGGCAAGGGTCGCCGGGCTACGAATGGTCGGGGAAGTCGTTCATCGAGGCGTGCATCGCGCCCGCCGACGAGCTGATCGCGCAGGACGACGACGCGGTGATCGAGGCGGTGATGCGCGACCTCGGCAAGCTCTACCCGCTCGCGACGCGCGAGCATCTCGTCAAAGCGAAGCTCGTGCGCGTTCCGAAGAGCGTTTATCGCTCGAGTCCGGGCGCGGAGCGCATGCGGCCCGGTTCGCGCACGCCGGTGCGCAATCTGTTCCTCGCGGGTTGCTACGTCGACACAAAGTTCCCGGCGAGCATCGAAGGCGCGGTGCGCAGCGCGAAACTCGCGGTCGATGCGGTCGTGGAGGAGTCGCGTGTTAGCGCCTGAGCTTGTCGCGTCGTTCCAGGGCGATGCTATGGCGGGCTGCTACCGGGCGTGCGGTGCGATCGCGCGGGTGCATTCCAAGACGTTCTACCTGAGCTCGCTGTTCCTACGCCCGGCGCAGCGCCGCGCGGTGTGGGCGGTGTATGCATTCTGCCGCACCGCCGACGACATCGTCGACCGGATCGCGCCGGCACGCGAACGTCTCGACGCGATCGACGCGTGGGAGCGCAACCTGATCGACGCGTATGACGGCCGCGCGAGCGATCCGATCTTCGTCGCGTTCGCGGATGCCGCATGCCAGTTCGCGATCCCGATCCAGCCGGCGCTCGACCTCCTGCGCGGCGCGCGAATGGACGTAACGATCCGCCGCTACGAGACGTACGACGATCTGCGCGAGTACTGTTATCTCGTCGCCTCGACCGTGGGTCTGCTGGTCATGCCGATTCTCGGAACGTTGTCACCGGAGGCGTCGGGCTACGGCGTCGCCCTCGGCCGCGCAATGCAGATGACGAACATCCTGCGCGATGTCGGCGAAGACGCCCGCATGGGCCGCATCTACCTGCCGGCCGAAGACCTGCAGCGCTTCGGCTGCGCCAAGCCAGCGATTCTAGCCGGCGTGGTCGACGAGCCGTTCGTCGCGCTGATGCGTTTCGAGATGGAGCGCGTGCGCGCGATGTACGCCGAAGCCGAGCCCGGGATTGCGCTGCTCGCGCCGGAGTCGCGCTACACGGTGCGGCTCGCGTTGTCGCTGTACCGCGGGATCCTGGACCGCATCGAAGCGAACGGCTTCGACGTCTTCACGCGCCGCGCGTTCGTGCCGCTTCGCGCGAAGTTGGTGACGGCGTTGGCCGTGGCCATACCAGGCGCGGCCGTCCGGGCCTCGAAGTAGGCGCGATGATCGAGACAAAGGCGCCGACCCACTACCGCTGGGAAGACATGACCGCGGAGAAGCTCAAAGGGTCGATCACACGCCGGCTCATCACCGGCGACTCGATGATGATCGCCGAGGTGCGCTTGGCGAAGGGCGAGCTCGTTCCGAAGCACGCCCACCACAACGAGCAGATCACGTACATCACGTCGGGCGCGCTGCAGTTCAAGCTCGGCGAGGACGGCGAACGCGAAGTCGTCGTGCGCGCCGGCGAGGTGCTCGTGATTCCGTCGAACGTGCCGCACTCGGCCTACGCGCTCGAAGACACGGTCGACGTCGACATTTTCTCGCCGCCGCGTGAAGACTGGCTCGATGGCTCCGACGCGTACCTGCGCGACGACCGCTAGCGGGGTTTCGCGCCGCGTGAGTACGCGAACGCGAACACGCTGAGCAGCGCCACCGCGAGCCAGCCGAACAGGCCTTCGGGCACCGGGCCGCTGCTCCGCAGCGGGATCGCCTGCTGCGCGGTCTCGCCGTCGAGCGACCACACGTACGCGACGACGTCTTTGAGATCGCGCTGTTCGAGCTGTTTCTCGCCGAACACCGGCATCTGACCCGGTCCGATGCGGATCGCTTCCGCGACTTGCACGATGCTTGCCTCATGCAGATCCGGCGCCCACTCGTTGAAGCCGATCGACGCACCTTCGGCGTACACGCCGTGGCAGTGCTCGCAGTTCTGCTCGTACAGTTTGCGCCCGTGTTGCGCGTTGCCGGTCGCATCGATGACCGGAATCGGCTGACCGCCCGGCGCGACCGACGTGACGTATGCGGTAAGCGCTCGTATTTGATCTTGCGTGAACTGCGTGTTGCGGTGGCCTTCCTCGATCCACGGCACCGCAGCCGGCATGCGGCCAGTGCCCACCCAGAAGTCCACACTCGCCGCGCCCACGCCGCGAATGGACGGCGCGTTGACGCCGCCGCGCAAGTCGGCGCCGTGGCACGACGAGCAGTACTGCGTGTAGAGCATCGCGCCCGCGGCGGCCGCGGCGAGCAGCATCAGACGGAACCTCCGTCGACGACCGATCCGAGCCGGCGCTCGCGCACGCCCCAGTCGGCGACGCACCATAGCAGCGCGAGGAGCAGCGGTCCGCCGCCGGCCAGCCACATCACCGCACCCGCGTTCATCTGATCGTCGAGCGCTCCGGGCTTGCCCGCGTAGTGCGCGTAGAGCACGTGCTGCGTCACGTAGAACGCGAAGCCGAGAAACGCGCTCATCGGCAGCGCGAGGAACAGCGCGAGCAGGCGCACGGGATGCGACGGCGCATGCGGTGCCGGCGCGACCGCGAGCAGCGGCGTCCAGAAGACGAGCGCCGATACCATGTAGAGCGCGTGCTCGCCGGCATGCACGGCTTCGTTCTCGAGCGCGGCTTCGTACAACGGCGAGAAGTGCGTGCCGTACAGCACGACGGCGAACTGCAGCCAGGCAAACGCGGGATGTGTCAGCACGCGCAGCGGCGTCGAGTTGAGCGCGCGCGCGAGCGCGGCCGCGGGCCGCGCGGGGAGCGCCGCCATCGCGAGCCGTAGCGGCGCGCCGAGCAGAAGCAGCGGCGCGGCGAGCGTGACGAGCGCGAGGTGCTGCACCATGTGCCATGCGAGCGACGCGTCGGCGAGCGCGTCGATCGGGCCGAGCAGCGACGCCGTGACGACGACGAGGCCGGCGGCGAATGCCGCAACCGCGCGCGCCGGGAACGCGCGCCCGAAGCGGTGCACGCGCACGAGCGCCCACGCGTACAGGACGACCGACAGCAGCAGCAGCACGATCGTCATAGCGGCGTTGCGGGCTCCGCCGCCGGCTTTTCTTCCTCGAAGCCGCCCTTCTCGGTGCGCACCAGCGCCACGACGCGCTCGGCCTCCTTACCGCGCTCGTCGTAGCGCGCGCGCAGCTCGCGCGCGAACAGCGCTGCGATGAAGCCGACCGCAACGCTGCCGAAGGCGAAGAGAATGCGGTACAGCCACACCAGCGCCGTGACCTTGACGTGCAGCGTGCGCGCCTGCTGGTCGTCGCTCGCCGCGAGCGTCAGCACGACGCCCGCCGTGATGAGCGCCGCGCCGAAACCGACACGCCACGGTGCCGCGCTCGCCGGCACGAGCACGTCGGTGGCGACGTCGCGGCCGGTGAGGAACTTGTCGATCCACGGCCACGCGACGACGAGCGCGAACGTCAGGCCCGGGAGCACGATGCCGGGCCAAAAAATGGCCGGGATCGGATGCCCGAAGATCTTCCACTCGATCGCCGGACCGAGCCGCAGCGCGCCGTCGAGCCAGCCCGCGTACCAGTCGGGCGTCGCGGGATTGGTGATGACGTAGTCGCGATACCGGCCGTACTGCTCGATCGGGTTGATCTCGATCAGCGTGCCGAGCACGAACACGACCGCGACCGTCGCGAAGAACGCGGCGAGCGTGCGCAGCGCGTAGTCCGGCCAGAAACGCCGCCCGACGACGTGCGCCGCGTCGCGCACGAACTGCGTGTGCTTCTGGTACACCAGCAGCGCAAGATGGACCGCCAGCAGCCCTGCGATCGACACCGGCAGATAGTAGACGTGAAACGTGTAGAGATGCGGGATCAGCAGCGGACCCGGATAGCTGCCGCCGTTGAGCACGCCGGCCGCCCAGCCGCCGACAAACGGGATCGACATCAGCACCGAGTCCGCGATGCGCAACCCGGTGCCCGAAAGCGCGTCGTCGGGCAGCGAGTAGCCCGTGAAGCCGGTGATCGACGCGAGCATCAGCATCAGGATGCCGATGACCCAGTTGATCTCGCGCGGCTTGCGGTACGCGGCGGTGAAGAAGATGCGGCCCATGTGCACGATGATCGCAGCGATGAACACGACGGCGCTCCAATGGTGCACCTGACGCATGAAATAGCCGATCGGCTCCCCGCGGCCCAGCGCGACGACGGAGTCGAACGCGCCGGCTTCGGTCGCGTCGAACACGAACGTCAGCCAGATCCCGGTCCCGACGAGCACGATGAAGCAGTACAGCGCGAACTCGCCGAGATAGAACGACCAGTGGTCGGGATAGATCTTCGCGAACGCGGTGCGCGCCCACGCGTTGCTGCCGAGCCGCTCGTCGAAGAAGCGGCCGATGCGCCGCGTGATCATATCGTGCGCCACCACTCGTCGGGGCCGACGGGATCGGTGAAGTCGCCGCGCGCGATCAGGTACCCGTCGCGGTCGACGTCGAGCGCGAGCTGCGGCAGCGCGCGCGTCGCGGGCCCCGAGACGGGCTTCGCGCCGCCGAGCACGTCGAACACCGATTGATGGCACGGACAGTATAGCTCGTGGCTCGCCTTGCGGTAGAGCGCGACGGGACAGCCCGCGTGCGTGCAGACCTTCGAGTACGCGACGTTTCCTTGGCGCGCCCAGTCGCCGCGCCCGGCGGGCAGCTGCAGCCTGTCGTTCTCGACGCGCACCAGCAGCGCGGCGGATTCAGGCGATTCGGTCTTGCCTTCGGGGAACACGGTTTCGACCGCGCCGACCACGAGATCGTCGGCTTTGAGCGGCCGTCCCTGCGGCGTCACGAGCCGCGCGCCTTTGAACCACGCGGTGCCGGTTCTGCGCGGCCGGCGGCCGAGCGCGATCAGCGGCACGACGGCGAGCAGGCCGAACGACGCGAACGTGAGCCACCACAAGCGCCCGAACACGCCCCGCCGCGAGAGCACGTCGTCGGGGAGCGGCGGCGCCGACGTCGGGCCGCGCATGTGACGCAGCTCGGTGAGATCGTCCGGCGCGCGCAAGTCGACGGCGGCGGCGCCGGCGGCGACCGCGACGCCGGCCGCGCACAGCGCGGCGAAGCCGCCCAGCAACGCGGGGCTCGCATGCAGCGCCGTGACGATCACGCACACCAGCGCGGCGAGGATCGCGACGACGAGCGCGGCGCTTTTCATCGAACGAGGTAGATCGTCGCGTACACGGCGAGCCACACGACGAACACGAAGTGCCAGTAGTACGCGATCGCCTCGACGCCTGCGTGGCGGTCGCGCGTGAACGCCGGCTGACGCAGGAACACCGAAAGCGCAGTGAGCAGCACCGCGCCCGCGACGACGTGCGCGAGATGCGTGCCGGTCAGCACGTAGAACAGCGTGCCGTACGCGTTGGTGTCGACGCGAAAGTTCGCGTTCGCCCAGCCGTGCAGCGCGACGTAGATGAAGGCCAGCGCGCAGAACAGCGTGAGCACGAGCATCGCGCGTGCGACGCCGCGCGAGCGTTTGGTCGCAGCGACCTGCGCGATCCCCATCGTGACGCTGCCGATGCCGAGCAAGATCGTGCCGAACGTGGCACCGCCCAAATCGAGCAGCGTCCCTGTCGGCGGCCACGGCATCGTCGTGCCGCGCAGATCGTACCATGCCGCGAGCAACCCCGCGAACAGCATCGACTCCGACGCGAGGAACACGACGACCCCGAACACGAGCGGGTGAGCACGGACCGCTACGGACCGCATGCCGGACCCCTACCCGGCAAGGGTGCGGGCGAAAACCGGGTATGAAGCCGACGTGCACGGCCAGACGTGGCCGGCGACTGCCACGACGCAGTCGTCGGTGCTCGCATCGGATTGGTTGCTGTTCACGCTGGTCGGGCTGGCGGTCGCGCTGCTCGTCTGGGGCCTCATCTTGTTTGCGATCGTACGCTGGCGCCGCCCGCACGGCGACGCCGGCGACGAGTATCCGCCGCAGTTCCGCGACAACAATGCGCTCGAGATCGCGTGGACGGTCGTGCCGCTCATCGTCGTCATCGGGTTGTTTGTGTACACGTATCGCGCGGAGGCCGACGTAGAAGCGATGGTGCCGAAGCCGGACGTGACGATCGCGGTGAACGGCTTTCGCTGGGGCTGGACGTTCGCGTACGACGGTGGCCCCACGATCAACGGGGCCGAGCGAAACCCGCCGGAGATGGTTATCCCGCTCGGCGAGACGACGCGCATCGTGCTGACGTCGAGCGACGTGAACCACGCGTTCTGGGTGCCTGATTTCCTGTTCAAGCGCGACGCGATCCCCGGCCGCACCAGCTCGTTCGATCTGCGGCCGAGCAAGCTGGGCACGTTTCTCGGCCACTGCGCGGAGTTCTGCGGGCTCGACCACGCGCTGATGAACTTCAGCGTGCGCGTGGTCCCGCCCGACGCGTATGCGCGCTGGCGGCGCGGAGCGTCGTCATGAGCGCCGCCGCCGCGCCGGTCGCCGCGCCGCCGCGCAACGACCTGCTGGGCTGGATCACGAGCACCGACCACAAGCGGATCGGCATCCTCTACCTCACGACGAGCCTCGGGTATTTCTTCATCGCCGGCGCGCTCGCGCTGGTGATCCGCACGCAGCTCGCGCACCCGAACGCGACGGTGGTCTCGGCGCACGCGTACGCGCAGTTGTTCACGCTGCACGGCACGGCGATGATCTTCCTGTTCGTCGCGCCGTTCGCGCTCGGCTTGGCGAACTTTTTGATCCCGCTGCAGATCGGCGCGCCCGACATGGCGTTCCCGCGCCTCAACGCGCTGTCGTACTGGCTGTTTCTGTTCGGTGGCCTCGTGATCTTTGCGGGCGCGGCGACGAACGAAGGCGCCGCAGCGACGGGCTGGACGGCATACGCGCCGCTCTCCGCGATCAAAGTGAGCACCGGGCTCGGCCAGGACATGTGGATCATCGGCGTGTTCCTGGTGTCGGTGGCGACGATCCTGACGTCGATCAACTTCATCACCACCGTGTTCATCTACCGCGCGCCGGGGATGACGATGTGGCGGATCCCGATCTTCACGTGGGAGATGGTCGCTACGTCGCTGCTGGTGTTCATGGCGTTTCCGGCGCTCGCGGCCGACCTGCTGCTGCTGTTCGTCGACCGCCACCTGGGCGGGCACGCGTTCGATCCCGCGCACGGCGGCAACGCGATCCTGTGGCAACATTTGTTCTGGTTCTTCGGGCATCCGGAAGTGTACGTGATGATCCTGCCGTACTTCGGCGTGATCAGCGAGATCATCCCGGTGTTCTCGCGCAAGCCGATCTTCGGCTATACCGGCCTGGTGATCTCCGCGTTCGCGATCGCCGGGCTGTCGATGGGCGTGTGGGCGCACCACATGTTCACGACCGGCGCGGTGAACAACCCGTTCTTCAGCTTCGTGTCGTTCCTGATCGCGGTCCCGACCGGGGTGAAATTCTTCAACTGGATCGCCACGATGTGGCGCGGCTCGATCTCGTTTCAGACGCCCATGCTGTTTTCGATCGGCTTCCTGATGAACTTTCTGCTCGGCGGCATCACGGGCGTGATGGTCGCGTCGCCGCCGATCGACTTCCAAGCGCAAGACTCGTACTTCGTCGTCGCCCACATGCACTACGTGCTGGGGGGCGGCAGCCTGTTCGCGATTTTCGCCGCGCTGTTCTTCTGGTGGCCCAAGATGTTCGGCGTGAAGCTGTACGAGGGCCTCGGCACATGGTGCTTCTGGCTGCTGTTCGTGGGCTTCAACGTGACGTTCTTCCCGATGCACTTGCTCGGGCTGGAAGGCATGCCGCGCCGCGTGTTCACCTACGCCGATCAAGGTCAGCTGCCGGCGCTGAACATGATCGCGACGCTGGGTTCGTACGTCATGCTCGCCGGCGTCCTGGTGTTCGCGTGGAACGTGGTGGCGTCGACACTCAAGCGCGAGCCGGTCGGCGCCGACCCGTGGCGCGCGAACTCGCTGGAATGGTGGACGACATCGCCGCCGCCGGAGCACAACTTCGACACGCTGCCGGCGATCCGCAGCGAACGCCCGGTGTTCGACGCGCACCACCCCGATGTCGCCGCGAGAACGCCGCGATGATGATCGGCTTGCGGCTGTTCATCAGCTCGGCGGTGTTCGCGATCGCCATCGCGATCGCGTACTGGCTGGTCGCACACGAGATCGTCGGCACGTTTTTGCTCGGGTTCATGGCGTGTGCGCTCATCTTCGTCGCAGGCTACATGATCGTCGCAGAAAGCGAAGCGAACCTCCACGGCGACCGCGACGACGCGAAGGTCTCCGATGGTGCGGGCGAACTGGTCGGCACGTTCACCACGCGCTCGCCGCTGCCGATCTGGACGGCACTGGCAGTGACGTGCATCGGTCTGGGACTCGTGATTTCGCCGACGCTCGCGGGTCTCGGCGCGATCGCGGTGCTGGTGCTCGGTGCGTTCTATATCGTACAAAGCCGGTAGCGGGGACCATCAAATGATCGGGATCGTGCGGTTTGCGGGTGTGGTCGCGCTGAGCGCGCTGCTCGCCGGGTGCAGGATGACGCTGACGAACCGCGTCGACGTCAACGACGACGGAAGCGCCCTCGTGCACGTCGTCGTCGCGCTCGACGATCAGCTGTATATCCTCTCGCAGGCACAAGGTAACGGGAAGGATCCGCTGGCCCAAACGGCGTCGACGCCGGGCTGGGAGATGACGCGGCGGATCGCGGCCAACGGCGATCACGTGATCGAGTGGACGAAGCGCGCAAACACGTTGGACGACGTCAAACCCGTCCTCGCCTCGTTTTATTCCGCGGTGAAAAAATCGTCAGCGCAGACGAAGGCCGCCGCCGGAGTATCACCGGCATCGTGGAGGTTCAGAGCCGACCAGAGCCCAGGTTTGTTCACCCGCACGATACATCTTCAGATCGACGTGCCGAGCTTGGTGCCCACCAAGAACCCGACGCCGGCCGCCGTGATGATGGGTTCGTTCATCGCCCTCAACACCGAGGTGAAACTGCCGGGGAAGATCGTATCGAGCAACGGCGAGCAGCTGGCGGACGGTACCATCCGCTTCACCCAATCGCTCACCTCTCCGTCGAAGATCGACGTCGTTGCCGAAGTGACCGACTACGGCCACATCGTGCTGGCGATCGTCGCCGCACTTGGGATCATCGTGATCGTCGTAATCGGCGTGCGACGCCGGCGGAGGAACGTGGCGGCAACACCGTAGCGGAGAGCGCTAGCGGACCGGGATCCACTGTTTCTGCTCGGCTGCGAGCTCGGCGGTGAACGATCGAACGTCCGAGAGCCGGTCCAGCTTGCGAACGCTGTCCACGATCCGCTTTCGTCGCGCGGCATCCCACGTCACCGACGCGAGGTCGTTGAACTTCGCGATCAGCTCGTCCCATTGCAGCGGACGGTCCGGTTCGCCGCGCGGGTTCGTTGCGACGCGGCGTTCGTGCACATCGCCCGCGTCCAGTTCGACTTTGGATGCCATGCGCGGTGCGAGCGCCTCGATCTCCGGATCGTTGCTCACCGTGATCCGTTCGATGAGCCGCGCGAGCTGCGGATCGTTCGGGCGCGCGTAATCGTCCCAGCGGACGCTTCCCCACAGGATCGTCGCCGCTGCAGCGTGATACATGCTGAACTGCTTGTCGACGACGCTGCGCGGCCGGCGCTTCGCCTCTTCCGGATCGCCGACGAGGCGCATTCCCGCGGCCGGGAGACCGATGCGGACTGCGTCGATCGTGTCGGGCGTCAGACGGTGTTCGCGCACGATCTCGGCGAGCTGATCGACGGCGCTATGGATGTACCGGCAGCACGGGTACGGTTTGAACGCGGTGCGGTCGATCTCGTGCACGCCGTCCCAGGACTCGAGAATGTCGCCGGCGACCGCGCCGTCGGAGTAGGCGTGAAGAAAACCGCTACGGCCTTCGAACGCCTCGGCCGGCCCGCGAAGACCTGCCGCCGCGAATCGCTCCGCCAGCACCGCGTTGTGCGCCGCGAGCCCGACTTGGAGCGGCTTCGTCTGCGCGCCGTCGGCGCTGAACTGCAGCGATCCGGCGGCTTGGCTCAGGTTGATCCCGAACGCGCTCGCGAGCGTTGCCGGCGTCGCGCCGCGCAGGCGTGCGACCGCGGCGGTCGCACCGAACGTCCCCGCGGTCGCCGTCGGGTGGAAGCCGCGCGCGTAGTGCACGTGAGGCCGGACGGCGATCCCGAGCCGCACGGTGACGTCGTAGCCCGCGACGATCGCGGCGAGGAACGACCGCCCGTTGGTCGCCTTCTGCTCGGCAACGGGCAGTGCCGCCGCGATCACCGGCGCGCCGGGATGGAGCGACGAGAGCTCGTGCGTGTCGTCGAAATCGAGCGCGTGAAAGCTGCAGCCGTTGAGCAGCGCCGCGTACTGAACGGAGAACTGCGGTCCGTACGCAACCGCGGTCGCTTTGCCGCCGGCATCCAGCTCGCGAACCACGCGGTGCACGATCTTCGTCGTGTCCGATTCGGCACGCGCCCGGGCCGCGATCCCGAGCACATCGAGCACCGCCTGCTTCGCATGCTCGATCGTCGCGGCGGATAATTTCGCAGCGTCGAGCGATAGCGCATACGCCGCGACCGCGTCGGTGACCGGGCTCAACCCCAAACCTTGCGCGCCGTATCGATCACGAGCTGCAGCTTCGCCCACTGATCGGCTTCGGTGATGAGGTTGCCTTCCGCCATCGAGGCGAAGCCGCACTGCGGGCTCAGCGCCAGGTTCTCCAGCGGAATGTACGTGCTCGCGTCCTCGATGCGCCGGATCAGCGCCGCCTGATCTTCGAGTTCAGGTGTTTTCGTGCTGACGAGCCCCAGCACCACGGTCTTGCCCTTCGGCACGAGGCGCAGCGGTTCGAACGAGCCCGAGCGTTCGTCGTCGTATTCCAGCAAGAACCGGTCGACGTCCAGCTCGTGGAACAACTTCTCGGCGATCGCGTCGTAGCCGCCGCTCGCATACCACTGGCTGCGGTTGTTGCCGCGGCAGAGGTGGATCGCCAGCGTCACGCCGGGTTTGCGCGCCGCGTGAAAGCACGCGTTGTCCGCGGCGATCGCTTCGTCGAGCAGCGCCTCGGGCTCGCCGAACTCCGCGCGGAGAAACTCACGCCACTTCGGGTCGAGGTAGTAGCTGTAGCGCGGCGCATCGATCTGGATGTAGGCGACGCCTTCATCGGCCAGCGCGCGCGTCTCGGCCTTCACGATATCGACGACGTCCGCCAAGAAGGCGGAGTGGTTCGGGTAGGCGCGTTCGCTGATACCCTTCTTGTACGCGATCGCCGGGAATTGCGTCGCGCTCGGCAGCGTCATCTTGATCGGGCCCGGGCTGTGCTGCTTGAGGAACGCCGTCTCGTGCGCCGTCAGGCGCCGCATCTGGCGCAACTTCTCGGTGACGATGCCGCGCACGGCGCTCGGGGCGACCCCCGTCGCCGTCGCCGCGGCGTTCCACGTGCGCGCGACGCCCGCTTCGGAGTCGAAGCCTTCGACCGCGTCGGTGAGATCGGTCATGAAGCCGCCGCGCCGGAACTCGCCGTCGGTGAAGATCTCGAAGCCAAGTTCTTGCTGCTTCGCGAGGATACGCAGGATCTCGCGGTCTTCGATGGCGCGCAGTGTTTCCGGGTCGGCGCCCTGGTGGCGCGCGTCGAGCAGTTCCTTCGGCCGCAGGAAGCTGCCGACGTGGTCGGCGCGATAGGTGCTCGAAGCCGCGGTGCTGGCCATGCGGGGCAGTTCTTTGGTCGGCCTGGCGACCCTTGAGCAGAAAGGGCGGCTCGAACGAGCCGAGAAGCGCCTGCCATGTTGTACAGCTCGAACATGTCGCGCGGTGACGTCCTCCGCTCGGGGTTGGCCGCCGCCGGCGTCGCGGCGCTGCCGTCGGTCGCGCGGGGCGCGGGCAAGCCCGTCGTCCGCATCGGATTTCTCGACTCGTTCAGCGGCGTCTTCGCCGACATCGGCGCGCTGCACAAAACCGGCGCGCAGCTCGCGCTCGAGGACGTCAACAAGACGAGCCGGGTGCACTTCGAGTTCGTGTTCGGCGACGACGCCTCCAAACCGGCCACCGGGACGACCGAAACACGCCGGCTCGTCACCGAGGAAAAGGTCGACGTGTTGTTCGGCGGGACGTCGTCGGGGATCGGGCTCGCCATCGCGCCGCTGGTCGAAGACCTCGGCATCTTCAACCTGTCGCTGGGACCGTTCGACTCGACGCTGACTGGCGAGAAGGCGACGCGGCTGACGTATCGCTACGGCTGCAACGCGCGCATGGTGATGCGCCCGCTCGCAAACCGCCTGCTCGCGCTCGGGAAGAAGTGGTACTTCCTGCAGTCGGACTACGGGATGGGGCGCGACTCGTACAACCAGCTCGCGGATACGCTCAAGCGCGCGGGCGGCACCGAGGTCGGCCACGACATCCTCCCGCTCGGAACGAGCGAGTTCTCGCCGTCGCTCACGAAGATCCGCAACAGCGGCGCCGACGTGCTTGTCCTCGCCAACAGCGGCCAAGACGCGGCGAACTCGATCAAGCAATTCGTCGCGTTCGGGATGCAGAAGCAGATGCACCTCGCCGGCATCAACCTCGAGGACTTCTACTACAAGGTCGTTCCGATCGACGCGATCGCGGGCGCGACGTTCTCGGTGCTGTGGACGCCGTACGCGTCGGACTCGTCGCGCAAGTTGGCGTCGCGCATCCACAAGGTCACGAACGAGCCGGTGTCCGCGCGCCATTTCTACGGCTACGGCGGCATCGTGGCGCTGACCGATCGCATCCTCGCCGCGCACACGACCGATCCGGAGAAGCTCGCGGCGGCGTTCGACGATCACGCGTTCGACGGCTACAAGCGCACGAAGTCGGTCTGGCACGGCTGCGATCATCAGCTCGCACAAGACGTCTATGCGGGCGCGGTCGTCAGCTCGAAGACGTTCGCGCGCACGCAGTTCCTGTTCGACGTGCAATCCGAAGTGCCGGCGTCGGAATCGGACGGCACGTGCGACTCACCCTGGGCCCGCGCCGCGAAAACGGCGATGGCGTCGCAAACGATCGGCCGCCGCGAGGGGTACACCCCGAAAATCGTGTAGCCTCAGTGCATCTCGCGGGCGACCTTCGCGCCGCTTCCTCCGACCAGGAAATCGAAGTCCGCGCCGCGCTCAGCGCCGAGGACGTGTTCGGTGTAGAGTTTCGCGTAGCCGCGCTCGAATGCCGGCGCGCTCGGACGCCAGGCCGCGCGGCGTCGGTCTAGCTCTGAGGCGTCGACCAGCAGTTCCAGACGGCGGTTCGGCACATTCAATTCGATCATGTCGCCGTTCTGCACGAGGGCGAGCGGCCCGCCGACTGCGGCTTCGGGCGACGTGTGCAGCACGACGGTGCCGTATGCTGTGCCGCTCATGCGGGCGTCCGAGATGCGGACCATGTCGGTCACGCCTTTCGCGAGGATCTTCGGCGGCAGCGGCAGGTTGCCGGTCTCCGGCATCCCCGGGTAGCCGCGCGGGCCCGCGCCTTTGAGCACGAGCACGCATGTTTCGTCGACGTCGAGGTCCGGATCGTCGATGCGTGCTTTGAAGTCTTCGATCGTCTCGAACACCACCGCTCGACCGCGGTGCGTCAGCAACGACGCGGTCGCCGCGGACGGTTTGATCACCGCACCGTTCGGCGCGAGGTTACCGCGAAGCACCGCGATCCCCGCGTGCTCTTTGAGCGGCGCCGCGATCGGCCGGATCACCTCGCGGTTCCAGCACGGTGCGTCGGCCGTCATCTCGCCGATCGTCTTGCCGCTGACGGTCAGCGCGTCGCGATGGATCAGGTCGCCGAGCTCGCGCACCACCGCCGGCACGCCGCCCGCGTAGTAGAAGTCTTCCATCAAGAAGCGGCCCGACGGCTGCAGGTCGACCAGCAGCGGCAGATCGTGCGCGAGCTTGTCGAAGTCGTCGAGCTCCAACTGCACGCCGGCGCGTCCCGCGATCGCGAGCAAGTGCACCACCGCGTTCGTCGAGCCGCCGATGGCTGCGTTCACGCGGATCGCGTTTTCGAACGCTTCGCGCGTGAGGATCTTCGACATGCGCAGATCCTCGCGCACCATCTCGACGATCCGCCGCCCGCTCAACTGCGCGAGCGAATACCGGCGCGAGTCGACCGCCGGGATCGCGGCGTTGCCGGTCGGCGCGATGCCCAGCGCCTCCGCCATGCTCGCCATCGTCGACGCGGTGCCCATCGTCATGCAGTGGCCGTTGCTGCGCGATTGGCCCGCTTCGGCCTCGAAGAAGTCGTCCCACGTCTTCTTGCCGCCGCGCACTTCTTCGGAGAACTGCCACACCATCGTGCCCGAGCCGATGTCCTGACCGCGATACTTGCCGTTGAGCATCGGCCCGCCGGTCACCATGATCGCCGGCAGGTCGACGCTCGCGGCGCCCATCAACTGCGCGGGCGTCGTCTTGTCGCAGCCGCTCAGCAGCACGACGCCGTCGATCGGGTTCGCGCGAATCGACTCCTCCACGTCCATGCTCATCAGGTTGCGGAACAGCATCGTGGTGGGGCGCATGTACGTCTCGCCGAGCGAGATCGTCGGAAACTCCAGCGGCCAGCCACCGGCCTCCCACACGCCGCGCTTCACCGACTCCGCGACACGCCGCAGATGGACGTTGCACGACGTCAGCTCCGACCACGAGTTGCAGATGCCGATCACCGGGCGCCCGTCGAACACGTCGGGCGCGAAACCCTCGGCGCGCATCCAGCTGCGGTGGATGAAGCCGTCGCGGTCCTGTTTGCCCCACCACTCGGCGCTGCGCAGGTTCATCGTTGGCCTTTCTTCGTCGGCGGTGCGGGACGGCGTGGACGCTGCTTTGCCGCGACGGCTCGGATCACCATGCGGTTGGGCTGCGTGTCGTCGAACGGTCTCGCGGATCGCGCGATCGCTTCCGTCATCAGCGCCTGGACGGCCGGGTCATCGAGCGTTTCCGGGCCGTCGAGCCGGATGTGCCGAACTTGATTGCCACCGCCGCGCAGCAGCTTGTCGGGATCGAACAGGCCGACGCCCCAGATGAAGCACAGCGTTACGTGGTCCGGCAACACGATGATGGAGAACACCGCCTCGCGCGGCTTCTCCTCCGCGCCAAACCCGACCACGAGGCCATTGTAGTTGTCGTAGACCATCTCGACGGCGCCCGGCAACCGAGCGCGCATCTTCGCGAGCACCGCCTCGGTTTCGGTGACGATCTCCGGCGTGTACTTCGCGAGAAACGCTGCCAGTTGGCGCTCGGGGGAGAGCGTCGTCACCGTCGTACTACGAGCCATGGACCTTGTCGTTCATGATACGCTCCCACAATGAACCAACTCGATGTGAAAGGCCGCGTCGCGGTCGTGACGGGCGGCGCTTCCGGCATCGGCCTCGCGATCGCACGGCGACTTCTTGCCTCCGGAGCGCGTCTAAGCCTGTGGGACGCGAGCGCCGAAGCGCTGGCCCGTGTCACCCTGACCGCGCACACGGCCCTCGTCGACGTGCGGGACTACGCGTCGGTCGAGCGCGCGCGCGACGCGACGCTTGAGGCGCTCGGACGCATCGACATCCTCGTCAACAGCGCCGGCATCACCGGGCCGAACGTCGTCACGTGGGAGTATCCGCTGGACGGCTGGCGCGACGTGCTCGACGTCAACCTGACCGGCACGTTCCACTGCGTGCGCGCCGTGGTCGAACCGATGCGCGCCGCGGACTACGGCCGCATCGTCAACATCGCGTCGGTCGCCGGGAAAGAAGGCAACCCGAACGCCGCCGCCTACAGCGCGTCGAAAGCCGGCGTGATCGCACTGACGAAGTCGCTCGGCAAAGAGCTCGCGACGACCGGTATCCGCGTCAACTGCGTCACGCCCGCCGCCGTCGAATCGCCGATGTTCGCGCAAATGACCCAAGCTCACATCGACTACATGCTCTCGAAGATCCCGATGAACCGCTTCGGCACGGTCGACGAGATCGCGGCGCTCGTCACCTGGCTGTGCACCGAAGAATGCTCGTTCTCGACCGGCGCGGTGTTCGATCTCAGCGGAGGCCGCTCGACGTACTAACCGCCGGGGTGGCACGCCGGGCAGCGTGCGCCTTGCAAGTACGTTCCGGTGTTCGCGTACTGCAGGCCGCACTGCCGGCAGACCAGCGTCGGCAACTCCCGTTCCGACTCTCCCTGATCGAGCGCCGCGAGGGCCGCGTCGAGCGCCCCGGCCTTGTCGGCCGCGCTTGGCGGCGGCGCCGCCGGTTCGCGTTTGCCGAAGCCGAACATCTTCCACATTTCGCTAGGACCTCATGATGACGCTGGCCGGTAGAATGCGATCGTTGCTTTCGTTCCGCTTCCCAGCGCGGTGCGCTCGAAACGCGGGAACAGCGCGTGCAGCGGTTTCTCGTCGAGCTCCGCTGCGAACATGAGCTCGGGGCCTTCGGCGCGCACGTCGGCGTCGGGCACTTCCGCGCGGATCGTGGCGACCACCTCGTCGATGCGCGCAAGCTGGCCTTGCAGGCTGAAGGCGTGCGCGCCGTCCGGCGTCTCGGTGGCGGCGCGGGCGAAGATCGTCGCGACGTCCTCGACGTAGTCCATCCCGGTCGCGCCGGTGAAGCGGATCGTGTACGGCCGGCCTTCGGCGGCGGCGCGCATCGCGAGCGTCGGATCGGCGGTTACGCCGATCTCGCGCCCCGGGCCGTACACCGTGGACGGCCGCAAACCGACGCTGCGTATGCCGGCGTCGTCCCAGTACGCGCGCGCGCAGCCTTCGTTGCACAGCTTGTACGCGCCGTAGTGCGTGCGCGGCTCGGGATGCACGCCGTCGTCCGGGCCGAACACCGCCGCGCTCGACGCGTACGCGATCCCGCGCACGCCCGCGCGCTTCGCGGCTTCGAACACGTGCAGCGTCCCCATCACGTTGATGCGCGCGCCCAGCAGCGGGTCTTTGCGCGCGGTCGGGATGAGCACCGCGGCGAGGTGGACGACCGCTTCGCAGCCGTCGACCGCCGCGTCGACGGCTTCCGGATCGGTGATGTCACCGGTGCGGTGCTCCACGCGCGCGCCGCGTTCGCCGGCGATCGCGTCGAACAGCGCGCGCTCGCCATGCACGTCGAACGTGCGCACGTCGTGACCGCGTTCGAGCAGCACGCGGGCCGTCCATGCGCCGATGAAGCCGAGCCCGCCGGTGACGAGGACGCGCATCAGGCGAGCGCCGCGGCACCGCGGAACGGCGCGAGGTCGTCGCCGGCGAGCGTCAGCGCGTCCGTCGCCTCGCCGATTGCGTAGCGCCCGTCGTCGTGCATCGCCGCGAGCGCGACTTCGGAGGCGGCGAAGGTTTCGATGTGCAGCGTGTCGCCGATGCGCGCGACGCGCGCGTGCGCCGCATCCTCGACGCCTGCAGCGTTGAGCGCGTGGCGGATCGCGTCGCGGTCGTTGTCGCACACGATCGGCAGCCGCGCGCCGGCGGGATGCGCCGCGGTCAGCGCGTTCAGATACGTCGCGCCCCAGTCGATCGCATCCGCGAGGCGGCGCGTGCAGAAGTCGGCCAGCCCGATGCCGGTTGCGTTGCCGTCTGATTCCTCGGAGAGTTCGCGCACGTAGAGCTGGTCGATCACCGGCTCCGGCACTTTCTGCGTGCGGCCGTCGACGGCGCGGCCGGTGACGTTCGTGTCCATCCCGCTGCCCGAGAAGTTCTTGCCCATGCGGTCGACGATCAGGAGATCCAGCGCCGCGAACGGCAGTGTCGGCATCAGCTCGCGCGCGCGTTTCAGCAGGCGTTCCTCGCCCGCGACGATCGCGTCCGGTGCGAACGCTTCGACCGCGTTCGTGCCGCCGCGGTTGTCCTCGACGACCGCGAGTCCCGCGACGATCGGTACGCGCTCCATCAGCAGCGCGGCTACTTCGCGAATGATCGGCTCGTAGCCGAAGCGCGCGAACGCGGCATGATAGCACGCCGCGCCGACGGCCTTGCCGAGCCCGATCGTCGTCATCTTGAGCAAGCCGCTCTCGATCGTGCCGGTGAAATCGGTGTGCGGCTTCACGCGGCCGACGACGACGATCGCGTCCGCGCGCGCGGCGCGCGCGTCACACACCACGGCGATTCCGTGCGCCGCCGTCGTGCCCACCTCGACGACGTCCATCTCGCTCTCGATCGGCGCGCCCACGCTGCGCTCGCTCACGCCGAGGTGCGCCAGCATCGCGCGCTGCCCGTCACCCGTGCCGCCGCCGTGCGAGCCCATCGCCGCAACCAAGAACGGCGTAGCGCCCGCATCGCGCACGGCGTCGCACGCGCCCCGTAAGATCGCGTCGATGCGCGCGACGCCGCGGCTGCCGGCCGTCACGGCGACGCGCGCGCCCGCGTGCAGGCCGGCGCGGGCGAGGACCGGCGCCAAGGCTGCGCGCGCGGCGGCGGCGACATCGGCGATCGCGGGCGTGTCGAGCGTGTCGCGGACGAGCCTCGCGTCGATGGTGGTCATGGGGCCTCCGTGATGGCGATGACGTCGCGCTGCGTGTGCGCGAGATGGACGCGCATTGCCTCCCGCGCGCCCGAGGCGTCGCGCCGCACCACGGCGGCGGCGATCGCCTCGTGCTCGGCGAGCGCGCGCGACAGCACGCCGGGGATCGCGTCGGTGAGCGCTTGCGCGTAGGACAGCAGCTCGTGCATCGGCTGCGCCATGCGCTCGAGCACGCGGTTGCGCGCTGCGCGCAGCAGCGTCAGATGAAACGCCGAGTCGCCAGTGACGTAGCGCGGCGGATCGTCGAGCGTTGCGCGCATCGTCGCGAGCGCGTCGTTCAGCGCGGCATGCTCGGCGGCGTCCGCGCGTTCGGCGGCGAGCGCGGCGACCTCGCATTCGACGATCGTGCGCGCTTCGAGCAGATCGCGCAGCACGGTTGCGCTCGGCCCGCCGGCGCGCAGCGCGGCGAACACGGCCGGATCGAGCGGGTCCCAGCGGTCGGAGGTGGTGACCCGGGTTCCCGATCCGTGCCGGACGTCCACGAGCCCCTTCTCGCCGAGCACCCGCAGCGCTTCGCGCACGACCGAGCGCGACACGCCGAAGCGAGCGCTCATTTCCGGCTCGGCGGGCAACAAGCTGCCGGGCGCGAGCTCGCCGCGCACGATCATCGGGATCAGCACGTCGACCAGGTGCGCGTGGAGTCGCCGCGGGGCGGCGATGACATCCATACCGCGGCAGGAGTTGTCCGATCACCTGACGATTCCTAGCGCGCACATGCCGCTTTCGGACGATGGCGCCGCGCTGCGCTTGAAAGACGAGGACGACGTCGCCGTCGCGCTGCGAGCGCTCGCAGCGGGCGACGCGGTTCGCTTCGGCGCGGAATCGATTCCGCTGCGTTCGGAGATTCCCAGCGGCCACAAATTCGCGACGCATCCGATCGCGCTCGGCACGCTGATTCGCAAGTACGGCCAGGTCATCGGCAAAGCGTCGGCCGCGATCGGCACGGGCGAACACGTCCACGTCCACAACGTCGAAGGCACGCGCGGCCGCGGCGACCTCGCGGACGTGACCGTATGAGTACCGCGACCTTCATGGGCTACAAGCGGGCTGATGGGCGCGTTGGCGTGCGTAACCACGTGCTCGTGCTGCCGTCGGTGATGTGCGCGAATCATGTCGTCGATCTGATCGGGCGCAAAGTGCCCGACGTCGTCACCGTCGGTCATCCCACCGGCTGCGCGCAAGTCGGCGCCGACTTCGAGCAGACGAAGCGCACGATGGCGGGCTTCGCCGCGAACCCCAACGTCGGCGCGGTGCTCGTCGTCGGGCTCGGCTGCGAGACCAACGAGTCGAAAGCGCTCGCGCAGGAGATCGCGGCGCGCGGCCAGCGCGTCGAGGTGATCGGCATTCAGGAGTGCGGCAACACCACCGAGACGATCGCGAAGGGCGTCGCGATCGCGAAGGAATTATTGCGCGAAGCCGCTTCGGCGGAACGCACGGAGTGCCCGGTGAGCGCGCTGATCGTGGGCACGGAGTGCGGCGGCAGCGACGGCTTCTCAGGGATCACCGCGAATCCGGCGCTCGGGCACGCGAGCGATCGCATCGTCGCCGAAGGCGGGACCGTGATCCTCGCCGAGCTGCCGGAACTCGTCGGCGCGGAGCACCTGCTCGCCGCGCGCGCCACGGAGCCGGTCGCGAAGAAATTGTACGAGCTGATCGACCGGGTCGAGGCGCGGGCGCGCGCGATGCACGTCGACATTCGCTTCGGCAACCCCACGCAGGGCAACATGGCCGGCGGTCTGACGACGATCGAAGAGAAGTCGCTCGGCGCCGCGTACAAAGGCGGCTCGACGGAGCTGCGCGAGGTGCTGGAATACGCCGATCGCCCGACGTCGACCGGCTTGGTGGTGATGGACACGCCGGGTCAGGACATCGAGCAGCTCACCGGCATGGTCGCCGGCGGCGCGCAGGTGGTGGTGTTCACGACGGGTCGCGGCACGCCGACGGGCTGTCCGATCGCGCCGGTTATCAAGGTGGCAACCAACACGACGATGTTCGAGCGCATGCGCGAGAACATGGACGTGAACGCGGGCGCGATCGTCGACGGAACGCGCACGCTGGAACAAGTCGGCGACGAAATCTTCGGGTGGATCGTCGACGCGGCAAACGGGCGCGAGCCCGCTGCGGAAGTGCTCGGCTTCCGCGACTTCGCGATCAACCGCATCGGCCCGTCGTTCTAGCGGCGGCCTGCACTCAAAGGAGCTTCGACGTGAAACTCGACAGGAAGAATTTTCTTGCAGCGACCGGTGCGGCGGCCGCGGGCGCCGCGATCGGCTTCCCCGCGATCGTCGGCGCGGCGCCTGAGCCGATCAGGCTCGGTTCGATTCCGTGCCTGACCGGCTCGAACGCGCTGCTCGGCCAACAGGAACACGAGGGTGTCGCGCTCGCGGTCGAAGAGATCAACGCGCGCAAGGACAAAGTCTACGGCGGCCGGCCGTTCGAGATCGTCGAAGAGGACGCGACCAACGACAACCAGTCGGCGGTATCGGCGCTCAACAAACTGCTCGGCGAAGGTGTGGTCGCGGTCGTCTGCCCGGTGCTCTCGACGCAGATTCAGGCGATGGCTCCGGTCATGAAGTCGCACGAGATTCCGTGGATGACCGGCGGCACCGCCGTGAAGAACACCCAGCTCGGCGTGCCCGGGATGTTCCGGCTGCGCGGTTCGGACGGCATCACCGCCGCCGGCATGACGAACTTCGCGGTGAAGGACAAGAAGGGCAAGAAGGTCGCGATCCTGCACGCGAGCGACGCGTTCGGCGTCGGCGGCGCCGACCAGATCGTGATGAACCTCAAGAAGATGGGGATGGAGCCGGTCGCCAACGAGCAGTATCCGAAGGACGCCAAAGACTTCACCGCCGAGATCCTCAAGATCAAACAGTCCGGCGCGGACGTGGTGCTGATGTACATTCAGAATCCGAGCGATACCGCAGTGATCCTCAAGCAGATTCACTCGCTCGGGCTGAACGTGCCGATCATCGGTTCGCCATCGCTCGGCAATCAGACCGCGATGGAGGTCGCCGGTAAGGACGCCTACGGCACCTACTGCGCGGTCGACTTCATCGTCGGTTTCAACTCGAACGTCGCGACGCATTTCCTCACGTCGTTCTACAAGAAGTACCACCACTTGCCGGACGTCGGTACCGGTTCCGGCTGGATCTACGACGCGGTCTACATGCTGGCCGACACGTACAAGAAGCAGAAGGGGACCGATCCGAAACAGACGATCGCATCGCTGAAAGCGATCAAGAAGTGGGACGGCGTGCTCGGCACCTTCAGCGCCGACGCCGAGGGCAACATGGTCCACTCGGTCTCGATCGGGCAGAATCAGGACGGCAAGCTGCACCTCGTCAAGACGGTCTCGGGCTAACGTGCACTTCGACCCGGTCGCCAACATGCAGCTGCTCATCAGCGGCCTGGCGGTCGGGTCGATCTACGCGCTGGTCGCGCTCGGCTTCGTCCTGATCTACAACGCCGTGGGCGTGGTGAACTTTTCGCAAGGCGAGTTCGTCATGCTCCCGGCATACGTCGCCGTCACGTTCATGGTGCCGGCGATCGCGGTCTTCGGCACGATCGTCCATTGGCAGGTCCCCGTGCTCGGCGTCTACGTGATCGTGCTCGTGTTCATGGCGGGGTTCGGTTTGCTGTTCAACCGGATCGCGTACCATCCGCTGCGGGATCGGGGCTGGATGCCCGTCGTCATCTCGACGATCGGCGTCTCCATCTTCCTGCGCAACGCGGCGCAGCTTGTGTGGGGCAGCCAGCCGATCGTGATGCCGAGCCTGTTCTCGGTCGACACCATCTTCCTGGGCCCGCTGCGCATCCGCCCGCAAGACATCCTGATCCTCGGCGTGACTGCGGTGCTCATCACGTTCCAGTTCTACCTGTTCGAGCGCACGACGCTGGGCAAGCAGATGCGCGCCACGGCGCAGGATCGCGCGACGGCGCGACTGGTCGGGATTCGGGTCGGCCGCATCGTGGCGATCACGTTCGTGTACAGCGCGGTGCTCGGTGCCGTGTCCGGGCTGCTCGTTGCGCCGTTGTTCACGGTCACCAAGGAGATGGGTGCGCTCATCGCGCTCAAAGCGTTCGCGGCGAGCATCGTCGGCGGATTCGGCAGCATCCCGGGCGCGATCGTCGGCGGCCTCACGATCGGCGTGATCGAGACGTTCGGCGGGTTCTACGTCTCGTCGTCGTACGTCGACGCGATCGCCTTCATCATCCTCATCAGCGTGCTGCTGATTCGCCCGCAAGGCCTGTTCGGCGAACGCGTGGCGGAGAAGGCGTGATGAATGGTAATGTCACCCTGAGCCTGTCGAAGGGTGCGCCACTCATCGTCCTCGTCGCCGTGCTCGCTCTGATTCCGACGTTCGTGCACTCCGACTACCTGCTCACGCTGGTCGACACGGCCGGGATCTACGCGATCGTCGTGATGGGGCTGGGGATTCTCCTCGGCTTCGCCGGCCAGCTCTCGCTCGCGCAAGCCGCGTTCCTCGGGATCGGTGCGTACACGTCCGGTTGGCTAACCGTCAATCTCGGCTGGCCGGTTTGGCCGGCTATGGGCGCCGCGATGATGCTGAGCGCGCTGGTCGGTTTGGTCGTCGGCTACCCGTGCCTGCGGCTCTCCGGCCACTACCTGGCGCTCGCGACGATCGGCTTCGGCATCATCACGCAGCTGGTGCTCATCAACTGGAAGACCGTCACCAACGGCAGCGACGGGATGGGCAACATCCCGCCGCCGCAGATCGGTTCGTTCGTGTTCGACACGTACGGGCGGTACTATTACATCATCCTCGTGGCCGTGCTCGTGTGCGCGTACGTCGCGTGGCGCATCAAGACGACGCGCGTCGGCCGCGCGCTCGAAGCGATCCGCGAGAACGAGATCGCCGCGCGCGCAACCGGTATCGACGCCACCCGCTACAAGATCATCGCCTTCGTTCTCGCCGGAACGTACGCGGGCTTGGCCGGCAGCCTCCTCGCGCACATGACAAAATTCATCAGCCCGGACTCGTACTCGTTCGACCAGTCCGTCGTCTTCTTGGTGATGCTCATCGTCGGCGGCTCCGCGTCGATCAGCGGCGCGATCCTCGGCGCGGTGCTGCTGTGGTTCCTGCCCGAAGTGCTCCGCCCGCTCAAGACGTCGTACATCATGGTCTACGGCGCGGCGGTGATCGCGATGATCGTCTTCATGCCGCGCGGCCTCATCGGCTTGCTCGAGGCGTTGCGCGCACGCGTCGTGCGGCGCCCGCCGGAGACCGCATGAGCGCGCCGGACGCCGGCGCCGCCGACGTCATCGCGGCGGCCGAGACCGGCCTGCTCGAAGTGCGCGGGCTGGTGAAACGCTTCGGCGGCGTCACGGCCGTGAACGCGCTCAACATGACCGTGCGCGCCGGCGACATCCACGCGCTGATCGGCCCGAACGGTTCGGGCAAGACGACGACGCTGAACGTGATCTCCGCGCTCTACCGCGCCGACGGCGGCTCGATCCGCTTCGACGGCGCCGAGCTGATCGGGCGCCCCGCGCATGCGATCGCGCGGCTCGGCATCGCGCGCACGTTCCAGAACATCCGCTTGTTCGGCGATCTGAGCGTCGTCGAGAACGTGATGATCGGGCGCCACGTCCGTACGCGCGTCGGATTCGTCGGCGCCCTGCTGCCCGGCGGCGCGACGGCGCGCGAAGAGCGCGCGACGCGCGAGCGCGCGCTGGAGCTGCTTCAGTTCGTCGGGTTGGACGGAACGGGCGGCGCATCGGCGCGCAGTTTGCCGTACGGCGATCAGCGCCGCGTCGAGATCGCGCGCGCGCTCGCGAGCGAACCGCGCCTGCTGCTGCTCGACGAGCCGGCCGCCGGGATGAATCCGGCCGAGACCGACACGCTCGTCGCGCTGCTGCGCCGCATCCGCGAACAGGGGACCACGCTGCTGCTGATCGAGCACGACATGAACCTCGTGATGTCGGTCAGCGACCGCATCACGGTGTTGAACTTCGGCCAGCACATCGCGGAAGGCCCGCCCGACGAGATCGCGCGCAACCGTGACGTGATCACCGCATATCTCGGCGGAACGCTCGATGCTGCTTGAGATCCACGACCTCGTCGCGCGCTACGGCGCGGTCGAGGCGCTGCACGGCATCTCGCTCGTCGTCGCGGAAGGCGAGATCGTGTCGCTGCTCGGCGCGAACGGCGCGGGCAAGAGCACGACGCTCAAGGCGGTCTCGCGGGTCATCGCGCCGTCGTCGGGCACGATCACGTTCGCGGGCAAACCGCTCGGCGGGCTGCAGCCGGAGGACGTCGTCGCGCTGGGGATCGCGCACGTCCCGGAAGGCCGCCGCATCTTCCCCGGCCTGAGCGTGATCGACAACCTTCGCCTCGGAGCCACGGCGCGCCGCGCGCGCCGCGCGGAGATCGATGCCGACGTCGACGAAGCGCTCGGCGTGTTCCCGAAGCTCCGCGGGCTCGCGGGAAAGCTCGGTTGGACGCTGTCGGGCGGCGAGCAGCAGATGCTCGCGATCGCGCGCGGCCTCATGGCGAAGCCGCGGCTGCTGCTGCTCGACGAGCCGTCGCTGGGGCTCGCGCCGCTCATCGTCACCGACGTGATGGAGACGATCGTGCGGATCGCGCGCGCCGGCACGACCGTGCTGCTCGTCGAGCAGAACGCGCACCTCGCGCTGCAGATCGCGAGCCGCGCGTACGTGCTCGAAACCGGGCGGGTGGCCCTCAGCGGCGCCGCCGCCACGCTGCTGGCCAGCGAAGAGATGCGCCGTGCGTATCTCGGCAGCGCGGTTCGCGTCTGACCGGCAGGTTTGAGCGCTCTGAACGAGCACTCAAACCCTCCCACGGCTTCGCCGCGGTCCGAATAGGGAAGTCGTATTCCTCACCATCGAACGGATAGTTTTTTCCACCGTACGCCGCCCTTTGAGAGGACGTCATGAAGCATCCTGATCGCCGCGAGTTCTTGCAATCATCCGCCGCCGGCATCGGGGCGGCCGCGCTGGCGGGGTCGTTCCCCGCGCTCGCATCGGCCGCCGAGGCGTCGCCGTTCAAGCCGGAAAAGGGCGCGGAGCTGCAATTGCTGCGCTGGAAAGGCTTCGTCGCGAAAGACGACGAGATCTGGGCCCAGAACACCGCCAAGTTCGAGAAGGCGACCGGCATCAAGGTCAAAATCGACTCGCTGAGCTGGCCCGACGTGACGCCGAAAGCGGCGCTCGCCGCGCAGGTCGGCTCCGGGCCCGACATCATCATGGGCTGGAACGACGACCCGTTCGTGTATCCCGACAAGCTGGTCGACATGACCGACCTCGCCGAGCACATCGGCAAGGCGCACGGCGGCTACTTCGACCTCGCGCACGCGTATTGCTACGATGGTGAGGTGAAGCGGTGGGTGTCGCAGCCGATCGGGGTCACGGGCAACGCGCTCGTGTACCGCAAGAGCTGGGCGAAGGACGCCGGGTTCGCCGAGTTCCCCAAGGACTTCGACGGCATGCTCAAGCTTGCGCGCGGGCTCAAGAAGGCCGGCCACCCCTGCGGCTTCTCGCTCGGCCACGCCGTCGGCGATGCGAACGGCTGGACGCACTGGGTGCTGTGGGGCTTCGGCGGAAAGCAGGCCAATCCGGACAACACGATTGCGATCAACTCCGCGGAAACCGGCCACGCGCTCGACTACGCGAAGCAGTTGTACGAAACGATGATCGCGGGCGTCTCGGGCTGGCTCGACCCCAACAACAACCAGGCGTTTCTTGCCGGACAGTGCGGGCTGACAATGAACGGGATCAGCATCTGGGCGTCGGCGAAGGAAAACCCCCAGTTGTTCCCCGACACCGCGAACGTCATACCCCCGTACGGGCCGAGCAAACAGCACACGATCTTCAACAACTTCACGTCGGCGTTCATCTTCAAGTACAGCAAGTACCCGAACGCGGCGAAGGAGTATCTGCGCTTCATGCTCGACACGCCGCAGGCCGATCCGTGGGTGACGGGCATGGTCGGCTACGTGACCCCCGCGCTCAAAGGCTATGCCGATCTGCCGGTCTGGACGTCGAACCCGAACATCACGCCGTATCGCGACACGATGGCGGCCTCGAAGTTCGACGGCTTCAACGGCAAGCCCGGGAAGGCGGCGGCGCAAGCGCTCGACGAGTTCGTGATCGTCGACATGTTCGCGGACGTCTGCGTGAACAACATGGCGGTCAAGGACTCGATCGCGAAGGCCGAAAAGCGGCTGACGACCATCTACAAGCGTTGACCGGACGCCCGCAGATCCTCGCGCGGCTCGACTCGCCGCGGGTGCTGGGCTACGTGCTCATCGCGCCCGCGGCGGTCCTTTTGCTGGGATTGCTCGCCTATCCGCTCGTGCTGGGCGTGTGGTTGAGCATGACGAGCGCGACTTTGGGCAATGCGGGCGAGTTCGTCGGGCTGAAAAACTACGCGACGATTCTCGATGACCCGATCTTCCGCGGCGCGGCCGCCTTCTCGGTGCTCTACACCGTGTGCGCGGAGATCGGCAAGCTCACGCTGGGCCTCGCGCTCGCGCTGATCCTCAACCAGCGCTTCCGCGGCTATCGAGCGGCGCGGTCACTCATGCTGCTGCCGTGGGTCGCGCCCACGGTGCTCTCCGCGCTCGCGTGGCTGTGGCTGCTCGACCCGCAGTTCAGCGCGCTGAGCTGGCTGCTGATCAAGCTGCACCTGATCCACGACAACGTCGACTTCCTCGGGCACGCCTGGCCCGCGCGGTTCTCGCTGATCGCGGTCAACATCTGGCGCGGGCTGCCGTACTTTGCGATCGGCTACCTGGCGGGACTCCAAGGGATATCCAAAGACTTGTATGAGGCCGCCGCCATCGACGGCGCGACCGGCTGGCAAGCGTTCCGGCGCATCACCTGGCCGCTGCTCGCGCCGATCACCACGATTCTCGTCGCGTTCTCGTCGATCTTCACGCTTACCGATTTCCAGCTGATCTGGACGATGACGCGCGGCGGTCCGACCGATTCGACGCAGGTGTTCACCACGCTGGCCTACCAGCGCGCGATCACCGGCGGCCAGCTCGGCGAGGGCGCCGCGATCGCCGTGGCACCGATCGTGTTCATGATCGTGCTCGCCGTCATCGTCGTGCGCTCGGTACGGGAGCGCTGACGTGTTTCTGCGCCGTCTGCGACTCTACGGTCCGCTTGCGCTCTACGGTGTTTTCCTGCTGCTGCCGTTCTACTGGATGCTCCTCACGACGTTCAAGCCGGACGCCGAGCTGCTCAACACGTCCAACCCGTTCCTGATCTTCCACGTCACCGTCGAGCACATCACCGACCTGCTGACGCAGACATCATATCTGCAGTGGTTCGCCAACACGCTGTTCGTGTCGGTGGCGTCGACCGTGGTGAGCGTGTTCATCTCGTACATCACCGCGTACGCAATCATCCGGCTGCGGTTCCCGGGCTCCGAGGTCGTCAGCACCGCGATCTTCCTCGCCTACATCGTGCCGCCCGCGATCCTGTTCATCCCGCTCGCGACGATCATCATCCAGCTCCACTGGTTCGACAAGCTGTGGGCGCTCATCCCGATCTACGCGACGTTCCTGGTGCCGTTCTGCACTTGGCTTTTGATCGGGTTCCTGAAAAACATCCCGCGCGAGCTCGAAGAGGCGGCCCGCGTCGATGGCGCCAGCAACTTCGCGATCATCTGGCGCATCATCTTCCCGGTCGCGGTGCCCGGCCTGATCTCCGCGGCGATCTTCTCGTTCACGCTGTCGTGGAACGAGTATCTCTACGCGCTCGTCTACATGTCGTCGTCGACGAACAAGACGGTGTCGGTCGGCATGATCACGGAGCTGATCCGCGGCGACCGCTTCCAATGGGGCCAGCTGATGGCCGGCGCTCTCATTGGGATCTTGCCCGCGGTCCTGGTATATTTCTTCTTCGTCGAGTACTACGTCGCGGGCGTGTCCGGCTCGGTCAAGGAATAGGCGGATGAGCAAAGTCAAATCCGCCACCGAGAAAAAGGCACTGAGCCTCGAGCTCGACCGCCGAAATACGTACGGCGCGAACGCGAAGGCAAGCCGAAAGAACATCCCGCGCGCGAAGCAGCGCGCGCATCAGCAAGAACGCCGCGCCGTCGGCCAGCTTCTCGACGGCCTCGCGTTCGATCCGGATCAGGACGACGTGCTTGCCGCCGAAGGCGCCGCCAAGACGGCGGCCCGCGTTCAGAAGATGAAGGGTTTCAAAAAGGAGCCGGACACGCCGCTCGGCGTCATCGTCGAACGCAAGCTCGCGAAGAAGAAGTAGCCCAGGAGATCACGCGCTGTCCGCCGCCGTTAGAAGTACGCCGCGCCTGATGCGGTGTCGAACATGTGCATGCGCTTGGGGTTGATGCCCAGCGCGATCGCGTCGCCGCTCGCGACCGTGGCTTCGGCCGGGGCGCGCGCGGTGAGGCGTTCGCCGTCGCAGGTGAAGTAGAGGACTTGCTCCGAGCCCAGCGGCTCGACGACGTCGACGACCGCTGCGATCGAGCCGGCGGCGTCGGCGTGCAGCAAGATATCTTCCGGGCGCACGCCGAGCGTCGCATTCGTCGGGTTCGCGGCGGCGAGCGCCGGGCGGCGCTCGTCGGGGATGCGCACTGAGAACGACGGGCCGCGCGCGAACAGCGTGCCGTTGTCGGAGACGATCGAGCACGGCAGAAAGCTCATCGCCGGCGAGCCAATGAAGCCCGCGACGAACTGGTTGGCCGGCTTGTCGTAGACTTCTTGCGGCGGCGCGACCTGCTGCACGACGCCGTCCTTCATCACGACGATGCGATGGCCCATCGTCATCGCTTCGATCTGGTCGTGGGTCACGTAGATCATGGTCGTCGCGACCCGTTTATGCAGCTTCACGATCTCGGAGCGCGTCTGCACGCGCAGCTTCGCGTCGAGGTTCGACAACGGCTCGTCCATCAAGAACACGGCGGGATGGCGCACGATCGCGCGGCCGAGGGCGGCCCGCTGGCGCTGGCCGCCCGACATCTCTTTGGGCTTGCGCTTGAGCAGCGGCCCCAGCCCGAGGATGTCGGCGGCTTCGGTCACGCGCTGGTCGATCTCCGCGCGCGGCAGCTTGCGCATCTTCAAGCCGAACGCCATGTTGTCGTACACGTTCATGTGCGGGTAGAGCGCGTAGTTCTGGAACACCATCGCGATGTCGCGGTCCTTGGGGCCTAGGTCGTTGACGCGCCGGTCGCCGATGAAGATGTCGCCGCCGGTCATCGTCTCCAGCCCGGCGATCATCCGCAGCGTGGTGGACTTACCGCAGCCGGACGGCCCGACCAGCACGAGAAACTCGCGGTCGGCGACGTCGAGCGTGACGTCGTCGACCACGACCGTGTCACCGAACTTCTTGCTCACCGATTGTAGCCGAACCGCCGCCATTCCGCCCTCTTGCGTATCCTCCGACCGAGAGCCTTCGTGTGGATGAATCCGTTGCCCGGCGGCCTCGGACGGAGCTCGGCCGGTGGGCTGGAAGTCTACGCCTGTGACGACCCTCTTCGACTCGGCTCACCAATGCTCGTAACGCGGCTCGACGACACGCTGGCCGGCGGCGCGAGCTCGCCCGTGCGTGCCGGGCGGCGCGTCGGCGGGGATCCGTTCGTGTGCGTGCGCGGCGAGGGGCCGTATGCGTTCGACGGCGACGGCCGGCGCTACGTCGACTACGTGATGGCGTACGGGCCGCTGCTGTTCGGGCACACGCCGCCGTTTCTCACCGGGCTCGATGCGCTCGCCGCACGCGGCGTGGTATACGGTTCGACGGCGCCCGACGAGCTCGCGCTCGCGCGGCGCATTCATTCGCACCTGCCGTCGATGGAACGGCTGCGCTTCGCGACGACCGGCAGCGAGGCGGTGCAAAGCGCGGTGCGCGTCGCGCGCGCGTTCACCGGCCGCGACGCGATCCTGAAATTCTCGGGCAACTATCACGGTCACTTCGACCTTGCGCTGCAAGATGCGGGTGCATCCGCCGAGACCCCGGACGCCGCGCGGTCGGGGATCCCGCGTGCGGTCGTCGCCGATCTCGCTGTCGCGCGGTACAACGATCTCGACGACGTCGACCGGCAGCTCGCGCGTGTCGGGGGGCGGCTCGCCGCGATCCTCGTCGAGCCGATCTGCGGCAACATGGGCCTGGTCGAAACGGTCCCGGGCTTTCTGGAAGGTTTGCGTGAGCGTGCCGACCGGTACGGCGCGCTGCTCATCTTCGATGAAGTGATCACGTGGCTGCGGCTCGGTCTCGGCGGCGCGCAAGGCCGCACGGGCGTGATGCCCGATCTCACGGCGGTCGGCAAGGTGCTTGGCGGCGGCTTTCCCATCGCCGCGTTCGGCGGGCGCGCCGAGGTGATGGCGGTACTGGCGCCCGACGGACCATGTTTCACCGGCGGCACGCACGCGGGCATGCCGTTCGCGGTCGCGATCGCGTCGCGCGTGCTCGACCACCTCGAGCGCGAGCCCGAGCTGTACGCCGCAACGGAACGGCGAGCGCGCCGCTTGGCGGATGCGATTCGCGCGACGCTGCGCGAGCTCGAGGTTGACTATGCGGTCGTGCAGCTGGAATCGATCGTGGATTTCAAGTTCCGCACTGGCGCGCCGACACGTTCGTACGACGATCAGCGGCGCGACGACCAGCGCGCATATGCCGCGTTCTACCACGCGATGCGTGCGCGCGGCGTGCTGCTGCCGCCGTCCCACAACGAGGTGATGTTCCTCTCGACGGCGCACGGCGACGACGATGTCGCGCTGACCGCGGAGGCGACCGCCGAAAGCTTGCGCGAGCTGCGCGCGAAGGGGATCCTCTGATGCCGCTTCAGACGCCGTCCAGCTGGACCAATGACGGACAAGCGCTCACGAAATCATTCGACCGCCGTGACTTTGACGGTTCGATCGCGTTCGTCAACGCGGTCGCCGCCGTCGCCAACCGCCTGAATCATCATCCGGACATCGCGCTGTCGTGGAACACGGTCACGATCCGCACGTGGTCTCACGACGTCCGGGCGATCACCGAGCGCGATGCGGCGCTCGCGCGCGCGATCGACGCAATCACCTAGCCTCTCGCGTTCAGCCCATCTTGCCGTGGTCGTGCGCGTGCCAATATGCGATGGCGCCGTTGGAGAACTCGTATAAGATCTGGCCGTATAACCGGGTTCGATCCCGGCCCTCCCCGACCCGGAGGTGTTCGGCATTGCCCGCCGTGATCTCGGTGACGTAGCGCCGGAAGTAGCCGAGCACCGTAGCGTGGCTGATGTGCTCGTTGGCGCGGTCGCCGCGCGCGGAAACGACGACGGCCGCTCCGGCGATGATCACGCCGTTCGCCGTGCCGGTCAGGGCGTTGACCGCCGTCTTCAAATCGTCCAGCGAAGCGAACGTGGTTCCGGCGTCGGTGTAGCGCTCGAGCAGCAGCTTGACCTCGTAGTAGCGCTCGCTGAAATTCAGCTGCGCGATCGAGCCGTTGACCTTTACTTCGCCGGCGATCGTGACGCGCTGCACCGGTGTCGTCGCGATGTCGGCCAGCCGGTGAGGCCGGCGCATCGAAGGGGCCGGCTCGCTGATGCCCGTCGGCCGCAATGGTTTCGTCACCGCTGCCGATCGGGTCGCGACGCGTCGCCGTTCCGGTGGTGCGTGCATCGCGCCGCCTTATCGGATCGGGGTCGGGTAGCCTGCGGGGGAGCGGTGCCCTTGCGCGTCGACGCTGCGCACGCCGAACAGCCAGTTGTCCTTCGAGAACTTCAGCGTCGCCGTCGTGGCGCTTCCGGCGTCGTCCACGTTCGTCCAGGACGGGTCCGTCGTCGAGCGGCGCAGCACCTCGTAGCGCACCGCGCGCGGCACGGGCTGCCAGGTCAGCGTCGTGTCGTTGGTGAGCGCCTTGGTCTCGACGACCACCTTTGGCGTGGCGGGCGCGAGTGCGAGCGTCGCGAGCGCCGCGACGTTGTAGCGCGTCACCTTGGCGAGGTAGTCGAAGTCGACGTACTGCAGCAGGTCGCCGTACTGCACGCCGTTCTCCACGCGCACGTCCTGGTGCTGGTGGTTGAAGTTCTCGACCGGCTCGACGAAGCGGATCGCGGCGAAGCCCTGCGCGTTGAACGACTCGTGGTCACCGCCGCGCAGAAAACGGTCCGCCCGGTAGATCATCGTTCCGTGCAGCCCGGTGGGATACGCGTCGCCGACCTCCTTCGCGGAGCGCGCGAGCTCGCGTGAGGGCGAGTCGTTCTCGCCGCCGATGACGTTGACACGCGCGGGATCCGTGCCGGGCGGGAGCGCCTCGGAGAAGATGCGCACGACGTCGTCGCGCTTGATGCCGTCGTCACCGACAGACGCGCCCACAATGTCGCTGTTGAGGTCGCCGGCGACGTCCACGTGCGCGTCCTTGAGCGTCTTGGCGAAGTGCGCGCTGCCGAACAGCCCCTGCTCCTCGGAGTCGAAGCACGCGAACACGACGGTCGCGTGCAGCGGAACGCTCGCGAGCACGCGCGCGGCCTCGACCACCGCGGCGGTCGCGGAACCGTTGTCGTCGGCGCCCGGCGCGTCGTGCACGCCGTCGTCGTTGTTGGAGTTGCGCGAGTCATAGTGGCTCGACATCACGTACGTTCGCCCCGACGGGTCGTCGCCTTTGAGGGTCGCGATCACCGACGAGATCACCACGTCGCGCGGGACCCGCTTTTTCGGGTCCGCCGTCTGCGTGTACGAGTCCAGCGCGACCGTCAGCCGTCCGCCGCTGTTGCGCGCGATCTCGCGAAGGCGCTCGACGAGGTACGCGCGCGCGGCGAACACGCCGCGCTTCGGACCGGCATTCTCGGAGAACGTCGAGCGCGTACCGAAGCCGACGAGCCGCTCGTCGGTGGCGCGCAGTTGCGCGGCCGAGACGCGCGCGAGGGCGGCTGAGATCGCGGGATCGAGCGGCAGCGGCGCCGGCAGGTCGGCGCGAGCCGGCAGGGTCCCCACGAGAACGAGGATCGCGGCGAGCGCGAGCGGGCGGTGTGAAGGCATCGAAGCGGCGTACCGCGCAGCCGCACCGGCGCCCTGCGCCGTCGCCGCGGCACCCGCAGGTGCGGCACCCGCAGGTGCCTGCTGAGGAGATCGCTCGGTTGCGTCCAACCTCACGCGCGTGATCCCGAAGGCGTTGAGAGAGGATGACCGCGTCCATGCCGTGCTGGCGGGCGTGCTGACCGTCGCGGCGCTCGGGCTGTTCTCCGGCTTTCACGCGACGATCTTCGACAACTTCGTGTGGGAAGCCGACGGGTGGCTGCGCGGCTACACGTATCTGCCGCACTTTCCCGGCGACTACATCGACGCGATCCCGTATCACGGCCACGCGTACGTGTATCAGGCGCCGCTGCCCGCCGTGCTGCTGGTGCCCTTCGTCGCGGTCTGGGGGTTGTCGACCAACCAGACCCTGCTCGCGATCGCGCTGGCCGCGCTCGGCGTCGCCCAGGCATGGCGCGTCGCGCGGCGCATCGGCGTCTCGCGCGGCTGGGCGTGGCTGCTGGCGACGTTTCTGCTGTTCGGCACCAGCTACGCCTACTGTTCCGCCAACGGCGACGTGTGGTTCATCGCGCACTCGGGTTCGGTCGCGTTCACGATGCTGGCGATCGGCGAGTGCTTGCGCGGTCGCGTGCCGTGGCGCGTCGCGCTGTGGGCGCTGTGCGCCGCGTTCTGCCGGTACCCGATGGTGCTCGCGTTTCCGGCGTACGCGATCGTGCTGTGGCCGCAGCTCCGTGCGGCAGCTGCGCGGGTCGTCGGCGTCGCGGCCGTCGGCGCGCTGTTCGCGATCCCGTCGGCCTGGTACAACTACGTTCGCTGGGGCACCATCGTCGACGTTGGTTTTCCGAAGTTCTACCGGATCATGGACATCGGCAAGAACGATCCGGCGGCTCCGTTCGCGCTCAAGAACATCGGCATGCAGCTGCAGTTCTACCTGCTCCGGCAACCGCAAGTCATCGACACGCCGCCGTATCTGATCGCCGGTCAATTCGGCACGGCGCTCACGTTCACGAGCCCCGCGCTGCTGATCGCGTTGCTCGCACCGTTGCGCGAGCGCGCGGTGCAGCTGCTGTGGTTCGCGACGGCGTGCTGCGCGATCCCTGCACTGTTGTACTACAGCACCGGCATGGTGCAGCTGGGCGCGCGGCACGCGCTCGACTTCATCCCGTTCCTGTTCGCGCTCATGGCGTACGCGATTCGCGCGCGGCCGTCGCGCTGGTATCTGCCGCTGTTCGCGTGGTCCATCGTGTTCGGCATCGTCGAGCTTGGCGTGTGGGCGTGGGCGCGCGACCTCGTCACCTAGTTTGCCGGGTGGAATCGCCCCGGACGCCGTAGCATCCCGGCGATGGCAACCTATACCAAGCCCTCCGGCGACGAGCTCACGACCCTCGCCGACGAGGCGAAGACCGCCCGCGCGCGCATCACGACGCCCAAGGGCGACATCGTGTTCTCGTTCTATCCCGACGATGCGCCGCTGCACAGCGCCGCGTTCATCAAGCTGGCCCGCGCCGGCTTCTACGACGGGCTGAAGTTCCACCGGTACGAGCCCGGCTTCGTGATCCAAGGCGGTGACCCGGCCGGCAACGGTACCGGCGGCCCAGGCTACAACCTCGAGGCGGAGTTCAGCGAGCGCCCGCACATCGCGGGCACCGTCGCAATGGCGCGCTCCGCGAACCCGAACTCGGGCGGCAGCCAGTTCTACATCTGCCTCGGCGACGCACCGTTCTTGAATCGCCAGTACACGGTGTTCGGGCACGTCGTCGAAGGCCAGACTGTCGTCGACACGATCCGCGCCGGCGACGAGATGACGAAGGTGGCGATCGAAGCCGCCGGCGGCGACAAGGGGAACGGCTGAGCCTACCGCACCTCGCCCTCGGGACGCAGGGCTGGTCGTATCCGGACTGGGTCGGTCCGATGTACGATTCCGGCACGCGTGCCGAGGGCTACCTGCGTGAGTACGCGGAAGAGTTTCGCAGCGTCGAGATCGACTCGACGTTCTACGGCACGCCGCCGCCCGAGCGGTGTCGCCGCTGGGCCGCGCAGGTTCCGGACGGTTTCACGTTCGCGCTCAAACTGTCGCGCGAGATCACGCACGACCGGCGACTGCTCGGTTCGCGCGCGCTCGTGGAAGAGTTCGTCGCGAGCGCGCTCGAGTTCGGCGACAAGCTCGAAGCGATGCTGATTCAGACGCCGCCCGATTTCGTGCCGGCGGAGATCGACGCGGTCGAAGCGTTTGTGGCCGAGCTGCCGCACGGCCCGCGGTGGGCGTTCGAGGTGCGCGACCGCGAGTGGTTCCACGGCGACTCGCGGCAGCGGTTGCGCGACGCGCTCGGCACGCACGGCGTCGCGCTCGCCGTCAGCGACGGCACGTTCGTCCCGTTCGACACGATGCTGTACGAGTTTCGGCGGCCCACCGCGTCGCACGCGTACGTGCGTTGGCTCGGTCAGCGCGAGCTGTTCGCGCGTTTCGACGAACTGGCGATCGACCGCAGCGAGCGCGTCGCGCAGTGGGCCGACGCGATTCGCGACACGCCGCCGCAGCTCACCCGGCTCTCCGGCTACGCGAACAACCAATACGCGGGTCACGCGCCGGGAACGATTCGGCAGCTGTACGCCGCGCTCGGCGTCGCGCACGAACGGCCGCCCCGCATCGAGCAGACGTCGTTATTCGAATGATCGTTCTCGACGAAGCGGAGGTCGAACGGCGGCTGGCCGCGGTCGATCTCGTCGCGCTGATGGAAGCGACGCTGCGCGCCGCGGCGAGCGGCGAGGGCGGCGGCCCGGTCCGAGCCGCGTTCACGACGGGCGACGACGTCTGGTTCGGCGCGATGCCCGCGTGGATCGCCGCACCGCACGCGGCGCTCGGCGCGAAGCTCGTCGTCGCGGTGCCGGCGAATGCCGCGCGCGGGCTCCCGACGCATCGCGCGGTCGTCGTGCTGCTCGATCCGCGGACCGGCGCACCGGTCGCGTGGGTGGAGGCGGAAGCGCTGACGCGGGCGCGGACCGCGGCGGTGTCGGTCGTCGCGACGCGCGCGCTCGCGCGGCGGCCGCGCGGCGCCCATGCGATCCTCGGTGCGGGCGCGCAAGGCGTCGCGCACGTGGAAGCGTTCGCGCGAGCAGGGACGATCGAGCGGCTTGCGATCTGGTCGCGCGACGGCGTGCGCGCGGCGGAGCTCGCGCGGATTGCGGATGGCCTCGGAGTCGACATTCGCATCGCGGAGGATGCGGACGACGCGGTACGTGGCGCCGACGTCATCACGACGTGCACGACGAGCACGGAACCATTGTTCGACGCCGCGTCCGTTGCGGACGGTACGCACGTCAACGCGGTCGGGGCGTGTGTCGCGACGAAGCGCGAGCTGCCCGGCACGTTGGTCGGCGACGCGGCGCTCGTCGTCGACGACGTCGCGGCTGCGCGCGCCGAGGCAGGCGATATCGTGCTCGCGGTCGCGGACGGCACGGCGTCGTGGGACGGCGTCGTATCGCTCGGGGAGATTCTCGCCGGCCGCGCCGCGCCGCGTTCGGGGCGCGTCTCGGTGTTCGTTTCGCTCGGCCTCGGCGTCGAAGACGTCGCCGCCGCGGCCGCCGTCGCGGGAGCCTGAGATTCGCACGTCACCGAACGCGCTTCGCGTCGCGCTGCTCTGGCTCGCGGGGATCGATCTCCGCCTCACGCTGCTCGCCGTACCGCCGGTGATCCCGCTGATCCATCACGACCTCCACCTCAACGAGTCGGGGATCGCGGCGCTGTCGAACTTGCCGGTGCTCGTGCTCGCCGGCTCGTCGGTATTCGGCGCATTGCTGACCACGCGGCTCGGCGCGCGGCGAGCAATGGTCGTCGGGCTCTGCGTGATCGCGTTCTCGTCCGCAGTGCGCGGTGTGGGGCCGTCGATCGCGATGCTGTTCGCGGCGACGCTGGTGATGGGCGTTGGCATCGCGATGATTCAGCCCGCATTTCCGTCGCTCGCGCGTGCGTGGTTCGGCGCGCCCAGCGCGCTGGGCACCGGGATCTGGGCGAACGGGCTGCTGTGCGGCGAGGCAATCAGCGCCTCGCTGACCATCCCGTTCATCTTGCCGTTGGTCGGCGGGTCGTGGGAGCGCAGCTTCGTCGCGTGGAGCATCCCCGTCGGCCTCACCGCGCTCGCGCTCGGCTTCGTGCGCGATCCGCAGGACGGCGGCGGCGCCGCGAACGGCATCTGGCTGCCGGATTTTCGCGACCGGCGCGTGTGGCTGCTGGGCGTCTTTCAGTCGGCGGCGAGCCTGACGTACTTCGGCGCGAACACGTTTCTGCCCGATTTTCTGCACGCGACGGGACAGGGCGGCCTCGTCGGCGCGACGCTCGCCGCGCTGAACATCGGGCAGCTCCCCGCGTCGATCGCGGTCGGCTTCATCCCCATGCGCGTCCTCGGCAAGCGCGCGACGTCGCTGCTCGTCGCGGCGCTGATCGTCGCCGCGCTCGCCGGCGTGGTGATGTACGGCGGCGGCGTCGCGGTCGCATCAGCCGCGCTGCTCGGGCTGACCGGCGCGTACGTGCTGACGATGAGCTTCGCGCTTCCCGCGCTCATCGCGCCGCCCGCGCAGATCGCGCGGCTCGCCGCGGGCACGTTCACGCTCGGCTACGCGATCTCGTTCGTGATGACGCTGCTGTCGGGCGCGGCATGGGACGCGACGCACGCGCCGGTAGCGGCGTTCGTCCCCATGCTGATGGGAGCCGTCATCGTCGCGGTGCTGGGCCCGCGCCTCGGCACGCTCGCGGCGCGCGCCACGGAATCACCCGCCTGAACGCCCTTGGCGCAGCGCGGCGTCGACGCGGTGCGCGATCGCGCCGATCCCTGCGTTGCCTGCGGCGTAGTTGCGCAGCTTGCGCGTGAGCACGACGAGCACGTAGGGCGCGTCGCCGAACGGGTCGACGATCCCCGCATCGTTGCGCACGAAATCGATCTCGCCGGTCTTGTGCGCGCAAGGTGTGCCGGGCGGCAGGCCGCGCACGATCTTCGTGGCGTCGTCGTTGCCGAGCAGGACGTCGATCATCGCGTGGCAGCTCTGCGGCGTCGCGATCGTGGCGATGCTTTCGCGCGTGCCGCGCTCGATCGCGAACAGCAGTCGCGCCGTGTCGGCGGGCGTGATGACGTTCTCGCTGACCCGCCACGACGGAACGACGTCCGCGAAATGCCGCCCGAGCCGCGAGCCCGTCATGCCGGCGAGCTGCATCGTCGCGTTGACGGTGCCCATCCCGAACGCCGTGATCAGCGCGTTCGACGCGCTGTTGTCGCTCACGCGGATCATCGCCTTGACGAGCGCGTCGAGGCTCCATTCCTTGCCGGCCCGCGATCCCGCGAGCACGTCGGAGCCGCCGATGAGGTCCGACGCGCGCGTCTTCACGGTGTCCGACGGCTTCGCGGTGCCGGCGTCGTACGCGCGATACACCGTTGCCAAGATCGCGAGCTTGATGACGGACGCCGCCGCGAACTTCTCGTCCGGGCGGATCGCCACGACGGGCGGCCCGTCGCCCAGCGTGCGCACGACCACCCCCGTGATGCCGGGGATCCCGTCGACGAGATCGCCGACGTCGAGCGCCGGCGCCGCGGATGCCGCGGGCGTCGCGGACGGGACGGGGCTCGCGGTTTGCGCGCAAGCGCGTCGCGGCAGCGCGCACGCAGCCAGCGCGCCGCCGAGAAAGATGCCGCGTCTCACTTCGTGACGCGCTCCATCAAGAACGCGGCGAGCTGGTCGCCCATTTCACGCAGCCGCGGTTTCATCCACGCGCGCTGCGCGGGACACGTCAGCTCGCCGAACTCGACCAGCATCTTCTCGGGCGCGTCGACGAGCCGGAAGCCGTAGTACTTGTGCTCGTTCTCGGTGAAGTTCTCGCCGACGAAGCGAAACGGAAACCAGGCACGGTACCGCGTCTCCCACGCATCGACGAACGCGCGGCTCGTCGTTTGGGGAAACCCGATGGAAGCGCCGCTCGCGCATTCTTTCGCGCCGTCGAAGTGCACGAACACGGCGGCACGCGCGCTGTCGCGCCCGACGTAGTCGGCGGGACGCCGCAGCACGCGGTACCCGTGCTCGCGCAGCGCGCGCGTCGCCTCATCGGCGACGATGACGGTCCATTCCATCTCGCGTTCGCCGGCCGCGCCCGCGCCGAGGTTGCACGCACGGGCAGGAAACAGCGTGCAGCTCGTAGGGCGCCCTTCGTGCCCCGCTTGCACGAGCACGTCGCCGTCGTCGGCTAGGGCGAGCGACGATGACGCGAGCATCAGCGCGGCGAGGAGAGCGGAGAACGCGGGAAGCCGGATCACCCGGCGATAATGCCCGGCAGCGATGAGCACTCCTCTCGTTCCGAGCGACCTTCTCGACATCGTGCTGCTGGGTGACCCGCAGATCAGCCCCGACGGTGCGGCGATCTACTACCGGCGTGCCTGGTTCGACCGCGATGCCGACGAGATTCGCGGCGCGATCTGGCGCGTCGACCGCGACGGCGGCGAGCGTGCCTTCACGAGCGGGACGAACGACCGGCTCGCGCGCGTCGCGCCCGACGGCAAGTCCGTCGCGTTCGTCGCCGACCGCGACGGGAAAACGCGCCTGCTGCTGCTGCGGCTCGACGGCGGCGAGGCGCAGCCGCTCGGCGCCGATTATCCGAAGATCACCGCGGTCGCGTGGTCGCCCGACGGCAAGCAGATCGCGTTCGTCGCGACGTCGGCGCACGACGCCGCGACGGCGCGCGTGTTCCACGACGCCAAGAGCGGCGCGCGGCACATCCGCATGCTGCCGTTCAAGAGCGACGCCGACGGCTTGCTCGACGGCGCGCGCAAGCATCTGTTCGTGATCGAGGTCGCCGGCGGCGAGGCGCGCCAAGTGACGCGCGGCGATTTCGACGTCGCGCAGCCGGCCTGGTCACCCGACGGAACGCGTGTCGCCTTCTCCGCCAGGATCGACGTTCCCAATTCCGAGTCCGTCACGGCGCTCAGCGACATCCATGTGGTGGACGTGTCGAGCGGCGCGCTTTCGAAGCTCACGCGAAGCCCCGGGCCGATGACGGTCCCGGTATTTTCACGCGACGGCAAGGAGATCGCGTTCGCCGGACACCACCACGGCGACGACGGCGGCGGGCGCTTCGACACCGAGCTGCTGGTGATGTCCGCCGGCGGCGGCGAACCGCGCTCGCTCACGGCGGGGATCGGGCGCACGATCGGCGATCCGGTGGGCGGCGACCTGCGCACCAACGCCTGGTCGCCGCCGGCATGGAGCGCGAACGACCGCGAGATCATCGTTCAGGTGTGCGACGAGGGCAGCACGTCGCTGCGCGCGTTCGCACGCGACGGCAGCGGATCGCGCATCGTCGCGGGCGGCGAGCGCCAGATCTTCAACTTCACCGTGTCGGCCGGCGGCGCCACCGCGATCGCATACGGCACGCCCACGATCCCGAACGAGATCGCGCTGCTGGAGTCGTACGGTGGAGAGCGCACGCTGACCGACGCGAACCCGTGGCTCGCCGAAAAAAAAGTCATCGCGCCCAAGCGCTACCGCCCGCGCGCGGACGACGGCACGGTCCTCGACGCGTGGCTCCTCGAGCCTGCGGCGAGCACCGAAGCGAAGCCGCCGCTGGTGCTCGAAGTGCACGGCGGCCCGCACGCGGCGTACGGTAACACGTTCTTTCTGGAATTTCAGGTGCTTGCGGCGCAAGGCATCGCCGTCGCGTACGGCAACCCGCGCGGTTCGCAGTCGTACGGGCACGAGTACGCGAACGGCATCCTGGGCGATTGGGGCGGCATCGACGTCGCCGACGTGCTGCGAATCCTGGATGGCGCGCTCGATCAGGGCCGGTTCGACACCACGCGCATCGGCGTCGCGGGCGGATCGTACGGCGGGTTCATGGCGACCTGGCTGCTGGGACACAGCGACCGCTTCGCGGCCGGCGTCTCGATGCGCGCGGTGAACGACTTCATCAGCGAGATCGGCGCATCGGACCTCGGCTGGTTCCTTGAGAACGAGCTGCAGATGAAATACGCCGACGACGCGGGCCGCAAGCTGTTCGAAAACTCGCCGATGCGCGGCGCGCAATCGATCGCCGCGCCGCTGCTCGTGGAGCACAGCGAGCGCGACTATCGCTGCCCGATCGATCAGGGCGAGCAGCTGTTCACGCTGCTGCGCCGCATCGGCCGAACGGACGCGGAGTTCGTGCGCTTCACGGACACCGGCCACGAGATGTCACGCAGCGGCAAACCCCGCAGCCGCATCCTGCGCCTGCGCGCAATCGCCCACTGGTTCATCCGCCACCTCAAACCGGTTGGGGTCGAACAGGGGACCGCGGATGCCGGGTCGTTGTTCGAGCCGCTAGCGGGCGAAGGCTCGATGGATGCGGAGGTCGCGGGAGACTGAGACAGGCAGCACGGGCTGCCGGTCGCTTGGGTCGGCTTGTCAATATCGTAATGTTTTGTTACATTATCGCCATGCCTCGGGTAAGCACGGCGCTCTATGAGATCGCGCTCGAGCACGATGGCGTCTTCACCGCTGGCGAGGCGCGGGAGGCCGGGGTGTCGCCGCATGCGCTGCTCCAGGCTCAGCGCCGCGGGGACGTGCGGCGGCTCTCGCGCGGGATTTACCGTCTCAAAAACTATCCGGTCAACGATGAGCGTGCTCAACTTTGGGAGGCCGTCCTTTGGCCTACGCTCCGGCGAGGGCCAGGCGCCGAATACGGTGTCCTCTCTCACCTTACGGCCCTTCATCTGAATTATTCTTTGCTGGAGTATACGCCGCCCAAGGTGCACATCACGATGCCACCAAGTCTTCGCGTGCGTCGAACGCCGCCTTCGTGGCTCGACATCCACGTCGGACACATCCCGGAACGAGACGTCACGAATGCGCTCGACGGCTTGCCCGTGACGACGCTCGAGCGAACCCTGTTCGACTGCATCGCGGCGCGGGTCGATCGTCGCCTCATCGACCGCGTCATCGACGCGGTGGTTGATCGTGAGATTCCCGACGCGCTCGATGCCGAAACGATGGCGAAGCTGCGCGCGGCGCTCGTTTAGTGCCGCCGTCACCGGGTTCGGCACGTCGCGCGAATCGACTCGCAGCTCAGATCGATGCGGCTGCGCGCGAGATGGGCACGACCGTTCGGCGCTATCGAGATGCCTTTAATCGGAAGATGCTGCTTCTTACGCTCCATCATGCGATCGAAGAAGGCGCCCTCGACGACTACCACCTCAAGGGCGCCGCCGCGATCGAGATGCGTCATGGGTTCGGCGTTCGAGCGACGACCGATATCGACATCGAATTGCCATGCAGAATCCACGAAGTGACGGCTGCCTTCGCGGCGGCGATTGCCGTCGGCTGCGGTGACTTCAGCTTCGACCTCCTGCCGGGCGTTCGCCCAATTCGGGAAGACGCGGTTCGCGTTTCTGTCGCGATGAAATATCTCGGACGACGATGGGCCACGATTAACGTTGATCTTGCACCTTCGCAGCCAGGCGACGTCGCGGATCATTTGCCGCTGATGGTCGTCGAATTTCCCGAAATAGCTGGTGTTGCTCGCACGATGAAGACCGAGTATCAAATCGCACAGAAGATCCACGCGGCAACGACGCCTGACCGGCCCGACTATCAACTCGATTATGCCCGCCACGTCGTGGATGTCTTATACCTTGCCGATGAAGGACCCGATTTGTTCGCGATCGGCGCCGCGTGCCAAGCGGTTTTCGATGCGCGCTCGGCGACTGACGGGAGAACGTGGCCGCCGGTTGTCGAACTGCCCGAGCGCTGGATCGCTGAATACGGGACGACGCTGAGCGCCTACGACATGGACATGCCTGCCGAAGACGTTCCGCGCGCTTTTATGAGTCTACTCGCTACTATCATCGGGGGAGAACCGCCAATGCCGGGTTATGAGTATCAGTTCGTTTCGCTGGGTGTGACGCCGCCCGGCGGCGCACTTGCCGAGTCGGTCGAGACGGGCGGTACACCATACGAGCACTTTAGACAACTCGCGACAAACGGCTGGCGCGTTCGGTCTATGTGCCCACATCCGCGCGAACGCCCGTACATTCTGATCATACTCGAACGCGAGATTATACCGGCCCCGGCCGGAACGTAAGATGCCTCACCGCGTGCCCCAGAGCCGAGCGCCTCTTACGTTTCATGGTAAGCGCACTGGCCGGAATACCGGCGGTTATCTTCCCTGCGACCCCCGAAGTAGTCTTACTCGCGGCAGTCCCTCTAACGTGGCCCGCCGTGATGCTCGGGCCCGCCACCGACGCCCCAGCCCTCATAGCCGGTGTTCGGGTTATTGTAGTAGTTTAACCCCGTCGGTATCGCGTCAAGCTGAGCATCCGTATAGCGCGACGGATGGTTGGTCGCATCGTACGATGCCATGGACGAGAATGCCATGAAGCTCAAGCACTGGCCTTTGTCGCGGACATGCATAGTGTACCAAATTCGGAATGCGGCCTCGAGATCTGCCTGTCGATGGGATCTTACAATCACCTTGTCGCCAAATCCACCGTGACCGGAACACGGAATGTTCCAGTGTTCAAGGAGATTATATGCGCCCCGGCTTTGAGCGTCGGCAGGCATGGTCGAAGTGAACAGGACCACGAGTGGCGTCACAAGGATCGTGCGCTGTGCAGCTGAGAGAGACCCGAGTACACCGAACATCGGACTAGCCTCCGCGCATAGGGGTGCGAGAGCGCTGGGCTTTCCACCGTTGGACATCGTCCCCTTGCGGTCGGTCGTTCCGGGACTCGCGCTGGGAGCGTACAAATTTTGCCGGCAGCACCGACAATTCCATGGCATTTCGCCGGCACGCGGAGGGCAGCCGAGCGACAAATTGATGGGCGATTTAGCATCCGTGGGGCCGCTTCGCGCGTTAACCCGGTACCGCTGGTACCAGTTCGCCTCAATCCACGATGATGCGGTGCTTCGCGGATACAAATTCTTCGTCCGTGAGGACTCCGCTGGCGCGGAGCTCCTGTAACTTGACGAGCTGATCCGCAATGTTCGGCGCCGGTGCAGCCGGAGAGCTGCTCGCATTCCGCGCGGCGGCGATCTTTCGCTGAATCAACGAAACGACGTCGCGCAATGTTGACCGAAGCTTTCGTTCTCCGTATGTGACAATATTTTCGCTCTCACGATTCTTTCCCCAATAGCTATTGTTGCCAGCAGCGAAATTTGACGAGTTCGATTCCGACACGCCGGCTACTAGGATCTTGACGTGTCCGCCGGTCAGTCCTTCACGGTGCTCCACGCTAGAGATGTCTCGGAAGTTGTAGGAGACCGCCTTCTTCCCGAACATCCCCGCATTCGCGTACAACCCAGCCTTTAGCACGATGACGCGTACATCGGTTACCGCAATCGCCTCGCCCTGAGCTGTATGAATGCTCGCAATTACGTGTTCGTCCGACGCGAGCGTGGAGGTAAGAGCTTCGCCCAACTTTCCGGGCAATGGCCGCACCAGACTGCTTGAGGACACGAATGGCACCCTTTCTGCGATACGCGTGAATGCCGAGTTGCACAAAGGGTGATGCTGCCAGGAACTGCGCTGGTTGCCCTGCTTCTTGCCGGCAAGTCCAGGCAAACCAGAGTTCAGGAACGCTTGAGTAGCTGCATCGTAATGCGCTCGAGCTCGGCGTTCAAAGGTGCGATGCGTTCGAGCCGCAAGCTCGTGAGAACGCCTACCGTGTGGTCGGTAGATGACGATGCCCGCAATTTCTGCGGCAGATGTTCAAGTGAGTCGACGTACTCCGAGGCCAGTCCGCTCATGAGCCGTTGCGCATCGTGGAATAACGGCGCGATAGTCGCGGAGCGAACCTGCGACTCCCATGCCGTCAATTGTGCGAACACCGCGCGGCACGATGCGATCCAAGCATCCTGCTCGGCTTCGGGTACCGTCTGCCCTGGTCCGACAGAAAGCGCCGCGTGTAGCTCGGTCGTGCACAGGCTCAGTACCGCTGGATTCAGCGCCTCTACGTCGGCGATCCTGGCGCGAATCCACGCTAGCGAGTCAGGCACTGACGCGGCTCTTCCTCGACCGATCGGCTCGGATTGCGCCGCGTCGAGAGCGACCTGCAGCGACGGAAGCACTGCTTGCATGCGTTCGATGAGCCGATTCACTGCCTTGACAGTGGAACCTAAGTGCGCTTCGAACGGGGCGGGGGTCGCTGCGGGCGTGCCGGACGCAGTCGCCACGGAAGCGTTCGCGGGGACCTGGCCCGTTTGCGCTGAGGCAATGAAGGATCGAAGAACATCAGCAAGCACGCGCGCCGCGTCGGCCCGAGAGAACTCGAGTGTCATTGTGAGCAACGGATGCACGAGCCGCAGATGTGAGTACAGCAGAATTGGCAGCTGGCGGTTGTCCTTGAATCGCCTGTCCGGCGCGCCGCTCTTGTTCACGTACAGCCATGTCGTCGCCACGCGCGTCGCATCGGACGGGACCGCCTCACCCTCGCTGAAGCGCGTCTGCCCGTCCTCGACGTGCAGCTCCGCGTACCTCAATGCGCCGACGCGCGCGCCCGTGACCGCTAGCATTTTGTCCGGGAGAAAGAAGACTCGCGTCGTCTGCGCTTCCACTGCCGGCGCGGCGAGGTTGATGGTGAGCAGGCCGGCGCCGCCGAAGGATACCGCGGTGAGGGTCCGATCAACCGCTGTCGTGGCGCCCGCATTGTGTTTACGATCGCCGTGCGCGTATTCCGCGAGGACTCGCCAAATACGAGCGGAGCGCGCGGCTTCGCGAAACGCCGCGCAGAGCGACGTGTAGCTGGTCGCCAATTCGCCGTCGAGTTCGTAGTGGAGGACAATGGCGCGCTCGAGCGTTTCACGCCGGTGGAGGGCCGCGCCGCACGCCAAGAGCGCGAGAAGAAGAAGGTACCAACCGGCGGCAGCGTGCCGCGTCGCCAAGAAGATCATCCCGACGACGGCGAGCACCAACAGCGGTGTGCTCCATCGGAAGGCGCTGCGCGTCCGATTGATGTCCACAATCGCGTCGTCGCCGGTAGCGCTCGGCCCCGCTACGAACTCCGTTGCCGTGCCCGCGACCGTTGGCGAAGACGCGGCCGGGACGATGCTTCGGCTGGGGACGCGGCCCGAGCGCAGGTATTGCTGATAGTAGAAACCACCGCGTCCGCCACGCACGTAGGTTCCGCGCGGACCCGTGCCGAGACGCAGGCCGCGGATCCCGATCGACATCCCGACGCCGCGCTTCGAGAAATTCAGGCGGAACGGACCCCTCGAGACGCTGCGCCGGAAGAACCAAGGCATCGCCCCTAGATTCTCCAACTGGGAGCGCCGGCCCCAGTAAGTCACCGAAAAGGACCGGCCGACACGTCGACGGGGCGCCTTGGTCTGCTGAGTCGTGGATGACCGCACACGACGCTTAACGGCGATGGTCGGTGGCGCCCGGCCAGCGACTAATGCGGCGCCGCTACGACGCATCGGAGTCCGCGTTGAAGCAGATCAAACGATAGCCGTCGTCTCGGTCGGCGTCGATGTACAATCCGGCGTCGCGCAGGACTGCGATGTCACGACGAAACGAGCTCAGCGAGACACCGAAGCGGCTCCGGTACTCTTGAACACTGACGTGCTCGCGGCGCACGAGGCGCGCCGTGAGCCACACGACGCGCACGATGCGCCGGGCTTCGGGGTCGACCGAGCGCGGATAAGAGGATGCGGCGACGCGCCGCGGGGTGGTTGACGCGGGCGTGTCGAACTGCGCGATTGTCATTCGGTGGCTAATCTCCATCGGGTGACGGACCCGGTCGGCGCTACTACGCCGGCCGGGTCGCTCTGTTATTTACACATGCGTTGCGTACGACGATTCTACCATGCTTCATGCGTATGAACAAGCGTCGCGCAGCCGCACGGGGATTAAAAAATCCGTTGGCACCAAATCATTTCATGCGTCGCCGACGTGTTCGTTTCTCGATACGAGCAACGTAGAATATCGGCGCTTGTTCAGGTCCAGCTCTTCTCGTTGTTGCATCGCCAAGTCATTGACTTCAGCACGGCTTTGCAAACGAATTTTCGCGAGCTCTACCCTGCCCTTATTCTGCGGATTCGACGAATTCGGCTTACACATCCAGGCTCAAGTCTACTGAAATACTTGGGTACGTCAATAACAGACTCCGACCGTCGAGGCAAGGCCCCGGCGCGGCGAACGCGTAGAACCGATCATGTGCCGTCATCTTGCCGTTGCCGCCGTTGCCGCGTCCCTCGCCGCGTCCGCGTTCGCGCCCTCCGTGGCCGTGGGGGCGCAGACCGCGCGGTCCGTTGATCCGTCGCTCTACGCGGGACTGCACTGGCGTAACATCGGGCCGTTTCGTGGCGGGCGCGCGGTCGCGGCGACCGGCGTGCCCGGCGATTCGCGCACGTTCTACATGGGCGCGGTCGGCGGCGGCGTATGGAAAAGCGGCAACGCGGGCCGCACGTGGACGCCGATCATGGACTCGCAGCCCGTCGCGTCGATCGGGGCGATCGCTGTCGCGCCCAGCGATCCGAACACGGTGTACGTCGGCAGCGGCGAGGCCGACATGCGGTCCAACATCCAGCACGGCAACGGGATGTACAAGTCCACGGACGCGGGCGCGACCTGGACGCGGATCGGGCTCGAAGACTCGCGGCAGATCGGGCGCATCATCGTCGACCCGAAGGATCCGAAGACGCTGCTCGTCGCGGCGCTCGGTCATGCATACGGCCCCAGCGACATGCGCGGCGTGTACCGTTCGGTCGACGGCGGCGCAACGTGGACGCACACGCTGTTCCACGACCGCGACACCGGCGCAATCGATCTCGCGAGCGATCCGTCGATGCGCACGGTGTACGCCTCGCTGTGGCAGACGCGGCGCCCGCCGTGGAGCGTGTATCCACCGTCCAAAGGCCCGGGCAGCGGGTTGTACAAGTCGACCGACGGCGGCGTGACGTGGACTCAGCTGCAAGGCAACGGCTTTCCGTCGGACGGCGTCGGCAAGATCGGCCTCGCCGTCGCGCCGAGCGATCCCAAGCGCGTGTACGCGATCGTCGACGCGAAAGCCGGCGGCCTGTACCGCAGCGATGACGGCGGCGCGAATTGGAAGGTCGTCGACAAGGACATGCGCCTTTGGCAGCGCGGTTGGTATTTCTGCCACGTGACCGTCGATCCGAAGAACGCCGACGTCGTCTACGTCTCCGACACGGCGTTCTACCGCTCGACCGACGGTGGCTCGTCGTTCACCGCGATCAAAGGCTCGCCGGACGGCGACGACTTTCAGGGATTGTGGATCGATCCCACCGAGCCGTCGCGCATGATCCTCGCGAGCGATCAGGGCGCGACCGTCAGCATCGATGGTGCGAAGACGTGGAGCTCGTGGTTCAACCAGCCGACGGGGCAGTTCTACCATGTCGCGACCGACAACGCGTTTCCGTACAGGCTCTACGGTGCGCAGCAGGACAACGGCGCGGGGATGATCGTCTCGCGCAGCGAGCACGTCGGGATCCAAGAGCGCGACTGGCGCCCGATCACGGCGGGCGGCGAGAGCGGCTCGATCGCGCCCGACCCGCACGACACGAACATCGTGTACGGCAACACCGTCGTGCGCGAGGATTTGCGCACCGCGCAGACGCGCACGGTCTCGCCGACGACCGCGCGCGGCGGCGTTTGGCGCGCGGAGTGGACGCAGCCGCTCGCGTTCGGGCCCGACCACGTGCTCTACACGGCCAACCAAGTCGTGTTCCGCACGGGCGACGGCGGCGCGCACTGGCAGACGATCTCGCGCGATTTGACGCGCCCGCACGCCGGCGTCCCGTCGACGCTCGACCTCACCACTGCGAAAGACGCCGACGGCCCGGAACCGCGCGGCGTCGTGTACTCGCTGGCGCCGTCGCCCGTGCGGGCGAACGTCGTGTGGGCGGGCACCGACGACGGCCTCGTCCACCTCACGCGCGACGGAGGCCGGACGTGGCGTAACGTCACACCGCGCGCCGTCACGCCGTGGAGCCATGTCGACACGATCGAGGCGTCGCATTTTGACGATCGCACCGCGTATATCGCGGTCGACCGGCACCGGCTCGACGACGACCGGCCGTATGTCTACGCCACGCACGACGGCGGGCGGACGTGGCGCGCGGCAACGAACGGCATCGGCGAGGGCAGCCACGTCTGGGTCGTGCGCGAGGATCCGCGGCGCCGCGGTCTTTTGTATGCGGGCACGGAAACCGGCGTCTACGTATCGTTCGATGACGGCGCAGCGTGGCAATCGCTGCGGCTCAACATGCCCGTCGCGTCCGTGCATGACATCAGCGTGCGCGACGACGATCTCGCGATCGCGACGCACGGCCGAGCGTTCTGGATCCTCGACGACGTCACGCCGCTGCGGCAACTCGCCGCGGACGCATCGCAGGCCGCGCGGCTTTTCGCGCCGCGCGCCGCCGTGCGAACGCGGCCGTATAGCGACGAAGCGGAGTCCTCGCCGCCCGAAGTGCCGATGGGCGAGAATCCGCCGTACGGCGCGGCAATCGACTACGTCGTGCCCGCCGGCGAACACGGCCCGGTCGGGCTTGTGATCGCGGACGTTTCGAACCACATCGTGCGCGCATGGGCGAGTACCGACGCCGTCACGCCGCCGGATCCCAACAGCGTCGACTTCCCCGCCTACTGGCTCGTGCCGGCTGCGCGCCTTTCCGCCGAGCCCGGGATGCATCGCTTCGCCTGGGACTTCCACGCTGCGTCGACCGCGACGGGACGCCGGCGCCGCGGCGGCAACGGACCGTACGCGCCGCCCGGCCGCTACACAGTCCATTTGAGCGTCGCGGGCACCACGATCATTCAGCCGCTCGTGGTGCGGCGCGATCCGCGTGTCCGCGCCACCGACGCCGACCTCGTCGCGCAATACGCGCTGGCACGTGACACCGACGCGCTTCTTGCGCGCGTGCAAGCCGCGCTGCGGCAGGCGGCCGACGCGCGCAAGAAAGCAGGTGCGGACATCGCGAAGATCGATGCGATCGCGGGCAAGCCGGGCGCCCAGGCGCCGGGCGGGCCGGGCGCGCCGGCGACGACGTTCACGACGCTGAGCTGGTACGCGAGCGCGCTGGCCGATTTGTTCGGATCGATCGAAAGCGCCGACTCGGCGCCGACCGCGGATGAACGCGCCGCATGGGCCTCGCTGCGCACGAAATCCGAAGCGGCGCTGACGGCATGGAGCGCGTTCGCGAAGTAGGCGCCGCCGATGCGGTCCAGAAGGTGAAGAAACCAGTGACGAGACTTTCTCTCATACTCGCGTTCGTACTGATGTCCGCGTTGCCGTCGATGGGCGCGTTGAACGAATATCGGCCGCACGTATCGGGAAAGCCGGCTGGGGTCCTCGTCGGGACGCTGGTTCATTACGGACAAGGGAACGCGTCAGGCGCCGTCGAGATCCGCTTGCGCAGCGGTAAGGTCGTAACATTGTTCACGGCGCGTCCGCCGATAACAATCGACGGTCACCGGATCGTCTGCGCATTACCGCCCATGGCACCGTCATTTCGGCGCGATCCGGACATGTGTGAACGGTGGCCGGCCAATGTTCGGCTCGGCCTAACGCGCGTCCGAGTCCCCTACTGGCGAGGCCGTTTGGCCGGGCAACCGACGCTGATTGCGCGAGATCTCACCGTCGTGAGATGACGGAGCCCGCAACCGGCGACGAACGCTCCACCGAGCTGACGAACTCGCGGGCGCGTGCGAACAGCGCGTCGCCTTCGGCGAGCAAGAGGTTCCCGCCGATCAGCAGCATTGTATCGGAGCCGTAGAACGCGAGCAACTCGTCGACGCGGTCCAGTCGCATCCCGCCCGCGGGAACCGGCAGCGCCGGACGCACGTTGCCCCACGCTGCGCGCGCCATCGCAGCGAGCGCGCCGCATTCGTCTCGTGAGTAACCGAAACGGCCGCCGTAGTTGACGAAGATGGGTGCGTCCGCCCCGAGCAGCCGGAAGATCCGCCCGAACAGCAGCGCCGGTGCGATGCGCGCGGCGCCGCCGAACGACGGGTGCGCGAGGTAGACCAGCTCGGGGAACTCGTCGACGAGGTCGGCGAACGCCGGCAACCCGACGACCATCGGCGCGACCAGCACGAGGCGCACGCCGGCGTCGCGCGCGATTCGTGCGCGCTCGCGCAGGACGCGCGGCGTGCCGATCAGATGCGGCGCGTAGAACGACGGTTTGCCGGTCGCCGCGACGGCTTGTGCGATCGCGGCCTGACACGCCGGCACGCGCTCGGCGAACGGCGAGCACGGCTGGTCGGCGATGCCGTGGTCGTCCTTCACGATGTCGATCCCCGCCGAAGCGAACGTCCGGCACATCCGCGCGAGCTCGGCCGTGGGCAACCCCTGCGGCTTCATCGCGACGCTCGTCAGCGCGCGATACGGCGCGTCGACCAGCGCACGAACCCCCGCGATTCCGTGCCGCGGTCCGCCGAACCGCGCGAGCAGTTCGGGCGGAAGATCGAAGTCGACGAGCTGCACATCCTCCCACAGCGAGCAATTGCCGAACACCATGTTCACGAACTGCGCGGGCTCGTGGCACGTCGTCTCCACCGCGATCCGCACGTCGACGCGGAAGCGGCCGTCGCCGGCGGGCACGATCTCCGCGACGCGCGCGACGACCTCGTCGCGGATGCGCTGGTCGCGCACCGCTTCGAGCGGGCACTCGACGCTCTGCTCGATCGCGAGCGCCTGCGCACGCGCTTCGATATGCGCAGCGTCCGATTCGATCAAGTACGTCGCCGTCAGCCACGCCATCGTCTAGCTCCCCGTCCCCTGATACCGGTTGATGCCGACGCGCCAGAACACGTATGCGAGCGCGGCGATGGCGGCGCCGACGAGCGGCGTGAGCAGGCCGATCGACGGGTTGAGATGCAAGCCGTCTTCGCTCTTGTGCAGCAGGTACGTGGCCGGGAAGTAGTTCATGAACGCGAACGGGAGCACGAACGTGAGCACCAGCCGCACGCCGCGCTGATAGATCGAGATCGGGTAGCGCGAGAACTCCTGTTCGAGCGACATGAACACCCAGCGCAGCGAGTCGATGCGCGTGAACCAGAACGACGCGGTCGCGATCGCGAGGTTGATCCCGAAGTCGATCAGCGCGCCGCCGATCGCGACGAAGGGCACGTAGCACACGAGGATCCAGTCGACGTGCACGCCCGCGAACTTGGTGACCACGCAGAAGTAGAGGATCGCGAGGATCAGCTCGTCCGGCATGATCTGCTGCGGCACCGTCAGCGTTTGGAAGAGCGGGTCGAGCGGCCGCACGAGGAAGCGGTCGAACCGGCCTTCGCGCACGAATTCGGGCACGCTGCCCACGGTGAACAGAAAGCTGTTGTGCAAGCCGTGGCCGAGCATCCACAGCCCGTACATGAATGCGGTCTGCTTGAAATCCCAGCCGTTGATCGACGGGAAGTTTCGCAGCGTCACCCAGAGCGCGACGATAGCGGTGGCATGGTAGATGACGGTGAAGCCCGCCCACATGATGAAGTTCGCCCGGTACTCCAGCATGGTGAGCAGGTTGATGCGCCAGTAGCGTGAGTACGTCGCGAGGTACACGCCGGGCTCGTTCCGTCCGCGAGGCCGTCGTCCCCGTCCGCCCGCCGTACCGGCTCGACCTGACCGCGATCGTCCTGCGGCGGCTGTCGACCAATGTGGTGGACGTCTTCGACGGCACGACGTATCGCCGGCTGCTCGGCGATCCGCTGTCTCCGACGCTCGTGTCGGTCGAGCAGATTGCGCCGGATGCGCTCGTCGTGCGCCTCGACGGTCCCGGCGCGGACGCGTTCGATCCCGCCGCACTCGTACGGCGCACGCTCGGCTCCGACGTCGACCTGTCGGCATTCTACGCGGGCGCGGCGAGCGTGCCGTGGCTCGACCGCATCGCGACGGCCGCGCGCGGCGTGAAGCCACCGCGCTATCCGTCGCTGTGGGAGACGGTCTGCAATGCCGTCGTCTATCAACAGGTGTCGATCCACGCCGCCGGCGCGATCCTGCGGCGCATGATCGAGCGCTACGCGGTGCCGGTCGGAACGAACGGCGTGCAACTGTTCGCATTCCCGCAGCCGCGCACGTTGCTCGACGCCGACCCGGTGGACCTGCGCGCGGTCGGGCTGTCCGTGAACAAGATCAACGCGCTCAAAGCCGTCGGTGCCGCAATCGAATCCGGCGAGCTCGACGAATCGAAGCTCGAGCCGTTGAGCACGCCGGACCTCATCGCCGCACTCGTCGCGCACAAAGGGATCGGCCCGTGGACGGGCGCGGTCGTCGCGCTGCGCGGCTTCGGCCGCCTCGATGTCTTCCCGATGAACGACTCCGGTGCCGAAGCGGGACTCCGCAAGCTCTCCGGCGATGCGGGCGTCCGCGTCGAACCGATCATCGCGGCGCTCTCACCGCAGCAAGGGATGCTGTACTACCATCTGCTGCTCGGCCGGCTGAACGCGACGGGTGAAGTTCACTTGTCCCGGTAACGTCAAGAAGCTCACGTGTGGCGAGGAGGTCCTCATGGCGGACGAAGAGGAGCGGCGCCGGGTCGATAGGTCCGAGGCGAGTTGGCAACGACTCTTGGACCTGGTGCCGGCGCAATCGTTGGTGGCGCCGGTACCGGCACCGGTACCCGAGCCGGTCCCGGATCCGGAATCGGATGCGAAGGTTCGCGCCATTCAGCTGGAAATTCTGAACGATCGGAAGGCGGCCGATCAGAAAATACGCGACATCCAGAAGCAGGCACAAAAGGACGCCTTGGAGAGCATCCAGCGGATGAACGAGGCGCAGAGGAAGATGAACCTCTGAGGACCTGACGCCCGGGCGGAGGAGGCGAGCCGCCCCTGGAACTCGCTCGGACCTGCCCCGGGTCGGAGGTCACGATGGCTACTCAAACCGCCCCCGTCTTCGCGATCCAGCGCTCCGCCGACCGGGCCTTCTTCGATTTCGGCTGGCTCAAGACGCACCACTCGTTCAGCTTCGCCGACTACCACGATCCCGCCAACCTCAACTGGGGCGCGCTGCGCGTCTTCAACGACGATACCGTGCTGCCCGGTCAGGGCTTCGGCACGCACCCGCACCGCGACATGGAGATCGTCACGTACGTCCTGCGCGGCGAGCTGGAACACAAAGACTCGCTCGGGCATCAGGGCGTCGTTGCGCCCGGCGGCATCCAGTACATCAGCGCCGGCACGGGCGTGCGCCACAGCGAGTTCAACCATTCCAAGCAAAACGACGTGCACTTCGTGCAGATGTGGGTGATGCCGCGCAGCTCCGGCGAGCCGCCCGCGTACGGACAGCATGCGTTCGGCGAAGACGAGCGCCGCAACCGCTGGCTCGTCGTCACCAGCGGGCAATCCGGCGTCGATGCGCCGGTCGCGCTGCGTGCGGATGCGTCGCTGCGCGTCGCAAAGCTGGAAGACGCGGCGCTGACCTACACGTTCGAGCCGTCGCGGTACGGGTTCTTGTTCGTCGCCGGCGGCGCGGTCACGGCGAACGGGGAGCAGCTCGCGACCGGCGACGCCGTGCGCATCCACGGCGCCCGCGACCTCGACGTGCACGGGAGCGGCGAGCTCGTGCTGTGGGACACCGCGCCGGCCGGAATGCGCTCGGAGGACGTATGATACAAGGCGCTTGCGAACATGCCGCGACGGTCAAGGCTCCGCCGCCGCGTACGCCCGAAGGCTGCGAGGAATGCCTGCGCATCGGAGACGAGTGGGTGCACTTGCGCTTGTGCCTCGAGTGCGGCCACGTCGGCTGCTGTGACAACTCGAAGAACAAGCATGCGACGAAGCACTTCGTCGCGACCGCCCACCCGGTGATCGCGTCGTTTCAGCCCGGGGAGCACTGGAAGTGGTGCTACGTCGACGAAGCGATGTGGGAGTGAGGTAGCGCCGTGTCTCTGTGGGAGCCGTTCAGCCAGCGGGCACGCCGCGCCATCGTGCGCTCGCAAGAAGTCGCGCAAATGTTCGGCGCCCACTTCATCGCGACCGATCACATGATCTTTGCACTCGCAGAGGGCGACGACGCGGTCGGTGAAGTGCTCGCGAAGTCGGTCGATCGCGATGCGCTCCGCGAAAAGCTCGGCAGCGTCAGCCAGTCCCCCGTTGTCGAGATGGTGTTCACGCCGGGCGCGAAGCGGTCGATCGAGCTGGCCTTCGAGAACGCGCGGCGGCTCAACCACAACTACATCGGGACCGCGCACGTCGCCATGGGCATCCTGGGCGCAGAGCCGCCGCCGCTGCTGCCGGGCCATGACGTCGCGTCGGTGCGCGTGGCGCTCGACCAGGTTGCGGTGAACGACCCGGCGGCGTCCGTGCACGAGACGACGTGGAAGCGGAGCGGAGAAGCAGACCGGCATCCGGTCGCAGACGCCGTCGAATCGGCGCTGCGGTTTCTCGATGGCTTCGGCAAGGACGGGACGCGCATCTCGGTGACCGTCGCCGTGCCCGGCGAAGCGGAGCGCACCTGGAGTTGGACAAAAGCACCGAGCCCATGATGAACGAGCACTCGCTGAGCACGCTACCGGCCGGCCTCCCCGTGCCCGTCGACGACGGCGCCGCCGCCCACCTCGAGGGGATGCGGCTGCCGCACGTCGCGCTCCCGGCCACCGACGGCAGCGCCGTCGATCTCGCGGCGATCGCAGGGACCGTCGTCGTGTTCGCGTACCCGCGTACGGGACGGCCGGGCGAACCGTCGCTGGTGGACGACTGGGATCAGATCCCCGGCGCGCGCGGCTGCACGCCGCACACGTCCGGATTTCGCGACCTGCACGCGGAGTTCGCCGCACTCGGCGCGCGCGTGTTCGGGCTCTCGACGCAAGACACGGCGTACCAGCGCGAGATGGTCGAACGCATGCACGTTCCGTTCCCCGTGCTCAGCGACGCCGAGCTCGAGCTGACGCGCGCGCTGCGTCTTCCCACGATGGACGTCGCCGGACAAACGCTGCTCAAGCGCATCGCGTGGATCGCGCGCGACGGCACGATCGCGCGCGTGTTCTATCCGGTGTTCCCGCCGGACCGCAACGCGGCCGACGTCCTTGCGGCGCTGCGCTAACGACCCAGCCGCGCGCAGGCCTGCGCGGCCTGCTGCTGCTGCGTCGCGTTGCGCACGGCGACCATGTAGTTCCCCGAACGCAGCTTTGCGAGCGGTAGCGCGACGATCGTCTGCGAGATCTGGCTCCCGTTGACCGGGCTCAGCGGGATCGGCACGTTTGCCATTGCGCCGGCCGCGTTGACGCAATCGCTCCCGCGATAGAGGCCGAGTTGCGTGCCGGCGTTGCCGGCGGCGCTGAAGCGGACGGTGATGCGGCTGCGCGTGCGGCCGATCCGTTGCAAGGTGACCGTGCCGCTCTGGGCTGAGCCGGTCATCAGCTTGTAGGTCACCGCTTTCGCGGCGAGCGTCGCGTCGTGCGCCGCTTTGACCGCGGTGGGCGATTGGGCAAGGCTCGCAGCGGCGGTCGCTCCAAGCAGCGCGGCGGCGACGGCAACGGTGGCGAGGACGATGCGGCGGTTCATGACCGTTTCATCGTACCCCATCCGGCTGGCAGCGGGCGGTTTCAGCTCGGCCAGGCGCGGTCGACGATCGCGCGCGTGTCGGTCCGCCCGGGCAGCGTGCCGAACGCGACGCCGCCCTCGCCACCCAGGCGGGCGGCGCAGAACGCGTCGGCCACCGCCGCCGGCGCGTGCCGCACCAGCAACGACGCTTGCAGCACCAGGGCCATCCGCTCGACGATCCGGCGCGCGTCCGCTTCGAGCGACGCGCGGTCCTTGCCGAGCGCATCGTACAGTGCCGCCGCGGCCCGGTCGAGCCGCGCGTCGGCACCGCGCGCGAGCGCGACCTCCGCGCCGTACGCATCGAGCGACGCAGGCTGCTTGGCGAGCGCGCGCAGCAGATCCAACGCGTTGACGTTGCCCGCGCCTTCCCAGATCGAGTTGACCGGTGCTTCACGGTACAGCCGCGGCATGATGCTCTCTTCGACGTAGCCGTTGCCGCCCAGACACTCGAGCGCTTCGGCGGCGTGCGCGGGCGCGCGCTTGCACACCCAGTACTTGCCCAGCGCGATGCCGAGCCGCGCGAACGCCGCTTCGGCGGGATCGGCCGGACCGCGATCGACGGCGCGCGCCAGGCGCAGCATCAGCGCGGTCGCCGCTTCGGATTCCAGCGCGAGGTCGGCCAGCACGTTGCGCATCAGCGGCTGGTCGACCAGCCGCGCGCCGAACGCGCGGCGATGGCGCGCATGGTGCGCCGCTTGCGCGAACGCCTGGCGCATCAGCGACGCGCTGCCCGCGACGCAGTCGAGCCGCGTGTGGTTGACCATCTCGATGATTGTGGCGACGCCGCGGCCCTCGTCGCCGATGCGCAGCGCGAGCGCCTCGTCGAGCTCGACCTCGGCCGACGCGTTCGAACGGTTCCCGAGCTTATCTTTCAAACGCTGGATGCGAAATGCGTTGCGCGTGCCGTCCGGCAGCACGCGCGGGAGGAAGAAGCACGTCAGCCCCTCCGGCGCTTGCGCGAGCACGAGGAACGCGTCCGACATCGGCGCGGAACAGAACCACTTGTGGCCCGTCAGCGCGTAGGTGTCGCCGTCGAACGGCTCGGCGCGCGTCGTGTTGGCGCGCACGTCGGAACCGCCTTGCTTCTCGGTCATCGCCATGCCGCACAGCGCGCCGCGCTTCTCGCGCAGCGGCCGTAACGCGGGCTCGTATGCGGTCGACGTCAGCGCGGGCTCGAACAGCGCGGCGAGATCGGCGCGCCGCCGCAGCACCGGCACCGAAGCGTACGTCATTGAGATCGGGCAGCCGTGGCCGGCCTCGACCTGCGACCACACGTAGAATCGCGCGTAGCGCGACACGTGCGCCCCTTCGCGCGGCTCGCGCCAGGGGGCGCCGTGCAAGCCGTGCGAGACCGCGACCTCCATGAGCCGGTGCCAGCTCGGGTGGAACGTCACCTCGTCGATGCGGTTGCCGAAGCGGTCGTGCGTGTGCAGCTCGGGCGCGAACCGGTTCGCCTCGAAGCCCCAGGCGATGGCCTCCCCCGAACCGGCAAGCGTCCCCAGCGCATGCAGGCCGTCCTCGTCCCAGCCCGCGCCCTCGCGCCGCACGCCTTCGAGCAGCGCGGCGTCCCGCGCGGCCACGTCGTACCCGGCGAGCGGCGGCGGCTGATTCGTCACGTCGTGCGTGCTGCGGATCGGGCGGTCGATCGTGTCCATCGGGGCCTCCGCCCGCATGGTTCGCGCCGGCCGGCGCTCCGACCGCCCGGGGTTTGCACCGCCTCGGCGCCGAAAGCGGCGGCGATCAGTCGATCTTCTCCACGAGGTAGCCGATGAAGTCTCTCCATCTCGCCGGCGTTGCCGTCCTGTGCGCCGCGCTGCTGTTCACGGGGTGCGCGAAAAAGACCACCGATCAGAGCACGTCGTCGACGACCGACACGTCGCAAACCGCGGGTGCTACGCCCGCGGCGAATGCCGCCGCGACCACGGCGCCGGCCGGCGAGGCGACGTCGCCGGCACCCGTCGTGACCGCGGCCGCGGCTGCCGGCGGGACGTCGGTGAGCAGTTCTTCCGGCAACGGGGCGTCGGACGGCTACATCGACATCCCGGTCTATCCGGGCGTGGCGGAAAGCACGGATCAGGCCTTGTCGGCGTCCGGCAACGGCACGTCGGTGACGATGCACGTGTACACGACGAAGGACGACGCCAGGAAAGTCTCCGAGTGGTACAAGTCGCACCTCCCGGCGAGCTGGAAGAACAGCATCATCACGATGGGCGGCAAGACGGGCGGAACGTTCGTCGACGAACACGCGGACGGCGACCAATCGGTAATCGTCGCGAACATGGACGAAACGACGACGCGCATCCAGCTCACGACCAAACACGGCAAGTAGGCCGCTTCACAGCTCGGTCGCGACGTTCGGGCCGGATCACCGCTATGCGACTTGCCGTGGTTATCGTCGGCTGCCTCGCGTTGCTCGTACCGATCGACGGCGGTGCACGTCGGTCGGAGGCGCACACCGCTCGTTCATCCGAGGAGGCGCGCCTCGGAATCTTCCTCGGCGCGCGTCGTGCCCCGCTCCGTCTTCCCGACCGATCGGTTGTCGCGCGGAGCGATCCCATGGAATCGCGGATCGGGCGATGGGTGGCCGATGGGCACATCGTGGCGATTGAAGCGCACTCGCCGGCCGCGCGGCGTGAGCGTTTGCTGCAACTCGTGGGTTACTCTGGCGCGGCACGGCGATACTATCTGTTGGACGCGCGATCGAGTACCGATCGTGATAGCGTGGTTGTGAGGTGGTTCACAATCGATGCACGGGGCTTGCGTCCTGCCCCCGCGCCTTCGGCCGGAACGCCGTCATCGCATCCAATGGCGCGTATCGCAGCCGTCACCGGTCGCTTCAGGAATCGCCACGCCGAAAAGATGTTCGACGTTGATGGCATCATCGATGCGCAACCGCTAGGCAACGGGTACTTCGACGGTTGGTTCGAGCGCAACACGTTGCGCTACCGTAACGGGCACGTGACAATGGAGCGGGAGGTCGGCCTCTGGGGCTACGTCGAGTCCGCCGAATCGTACTTTCGGTTGGATATTGTGACCGCCGACCCAGAGCGGTTTGTACCGTACATCGGCTACGATTCTCTCTGGTTTGCAGACCGTACGAACGGGGTGACGCTTAGAGCTCCATTGGAGACGACGTCGGACCGACGCGCCGTCCCGAAGCGGTACGGGTTCGATTTCTCTTCGAGAAACCGCATCAACGTCTACGAAGAATACCGCTCGAACGGCCGGCATTGGTCGGGCCGTCACGTCACGGCCAGTTGGCCGCTCCTGACGAAACACAGAAAGTAGCGGCGCTCAGAGGTCGTAGCGCAGCACGGGAAGGACGCGTCCGCTGCCTGCGGCGACGCGTTCGCCCGCGCGCGCCGCGCCCATCGCGAGATAGAAGCCTTCGGCGTTCGGATCGGACTCGATGAAGAAGGCCGCTTCGCAGGCGGCGCGCGCCGTCTCCACGGCATGCGCGAAAAGGGCGCGGCCCGCGCCCGATCCGATCGCGTCAGGCTCGACCCACAGGTCGTTCAGCCACAGTTCGCGCACCTCGCGCACGAAACCGTAGAAGCCGACGACGGTGCCGGCGTCGTCCTCGGCGACATACACCGGGTCGTTCGCGAGATAATCGTCGCTCGGCGTGAGCACGTCACGCGACCGCTCCATGAACGCGTCGTCATACCCCCAGTGGGCTTTGGAGCGGAACGCCAGCGCGGCGAGCATGTCGCGGTCCGCCGCGCGCGTGCGCCGAATCGTCATTAGCCTCCCTGCACCACGACGCGCCGTTGCGCCGCGCGCCACACGAGTGCCGACAGGAGCGCGAACGCCGCCGCCCAGCCGATCTGCGCCGCCATCGCCGCGAGGTATCCCGACGGCGGGATCTTTCCGAGGTAGATCAGCAGCGGCGTCGAGTAGATCGCCGCGAACGGCAGCGCGAGCACGATCTTCTGCAGCACGCCGGGGAAGAAGATGAGCGGCACGATCTGACCGCTGAGCAGATCGCTCACCCAGCGCACCACGAGCTGCACGGCGAACGTCTCGAGCGTCCAGAACGCGACGCAGTTCATCAGGAAGTTCAGCATGAAGTTGACGAAGTAGCCGAGCAGGAAGCTGAGCGCGAACGCCGCGAGCACGTGCGCCGGCGGGACGTCGATGCGCACGATGAACAGCGATAGCAGCAGCGCGGGGACGATGAGCACGGCGTGCAGCAGCGTCATCCCGACGCCGTCGCTGAAAAAGTACAGCGGGAGGCTGATCGGCTTCATCAGGTCGGTCGCGATCGTCCCTTCGCGGATCTTCTCGCGGATCGCGCGCGTCCCGTCGATCTCCAGCACGAGCGACATCAGCAGCGCGACGCACGTGTAGGTCAGGATCGCGTGGAGCGGCACGCCCGCCGGCGCGGCGTTCTGCGCGTATAGGGCCGTCCAGACCATCTTCATCAGGTAGAGCCGCACGATAAGCGAACCCACGTTGGTGAAGACTTCCATGCGGTAGGTCGCTTCGCGGGAGAACGCCTTGGCCGCGAAGGCGACGTACGGCGCGAGGAGCTCGGCGAGGGAACGCCGCGGGTGCTCGAATCGTATTACGGACATGCTAGCAGCCGCCGTGCTCATCGCGCTTGCCAGCGCGACGTTTCAACCTGTGACCGCCGCGACCACCGCGCAGCCACCGCAAGTATTCGTGCGCGACGCCAGCGCCCAAGCGCAGACGGGCGACAACCCGCACGACTACGGGATCCGGCCGCCCGCCGACAACGACTCCGACGCCGCGATGCTCTACAACGCGCGCGGCGAGTCCATCCACACGGGGCTGGGCAGCTGGCGAACCGCCCTCGGCACGGCGACCTTCGAGCCGGGCCCGCAGACGAACAAGGTGCACGCCACGTTCCTGCGCCTCATCCCGAACGGGCACTACAGCCTGTTCGTGCGCCAGCTCGCGGGCCGCACCGGCGCGGTGTTCACGCCGCTGGACCTCATCGGCGCGGAGAACAACTTCATCGCAGGTACCGACGGCACGGGAGACATCACGGTGAACTCGCCCCTGCAGATGCCCTCGGGCTCGCAGCTCGTGCTCGTGTTCCACAGCGACGGCGCGGACCATCAGTCGTCGATCGGCGTGCTGGGAACCAACGCGCACCCGCAGCTCATCACACGGGTGCCGTAGTAGCTTCGCCTGAGGGCGAACCCTCCGCTTCGTTGTAGCCTTCGAGGTAGATCCGCCGAATGATCGACTCGAGCTCGGGCTCCTCGATCGAGAGGTCGCGCACGCAGTAGGCGTCGGCGACCCGGCGGATGACCACTTCGGCCGAAATCGTGCGACGGTCGAAGCGCAGCCGCACCACGTCGCCCTCGCGCGACTCGAGCTCCGCGCCTTCGACCGTGACGTCGGGCGTCGGCTCGGCGAACGTCACCACCAGCGTGCGGTGCGTGCCGTAGCGGTCCCGCAGCGCGTCGATCTCGCCGTCGTACACCAGCGTGCCTTTGTCGATCAGCACGATGCGGCGGCAGAGCCGCTCCACGTCCGCGAGGTCGTGCGTCGTCAGGATGAACGTCGTGCCGCGCTCGCGGTTGACGCGCCCGATGAACTCGCGGATCGCCTCCTTCGCGACCACGTCGAGCCCGATCGTCGGCTCGTCGAGGAACACCACGGGCGGATCGTGCAGCATCGCCGCCGCGAAGTCGCCGCGCATCCGCTGCCCCAGCGAGAGCTGCCGCACCGGCGTGCGCAGGAACGGCCCCATGTCGAGCGTTTCGGTGAAGTGATCCAGGTTGGCGCGATAGCGCGCCGCCGGGATCCCGTAGATCGCGCGCAATAGCTCGAACGATTCCACCAGCGGCAGGTCCCAGTACAGCTGCGAGCGCTGGCCGAACACGACGCCGATGTTGCGCGCGTTTTTCTGCCGCTGCTCGTACGGCACGAGCCCGGCGACTCGCACCGTCCCCGACGTCGGCACCAGGATGCCGGTGAGCACTTTGATGGTCGTCGACTTGCCCGCGCCGTTGGGGCCGATGTAGCCGACCAGCTCGCCCTCGTCGAGCGCCATGGTCACGCCTTCGACCGCGACCTTGTCCTCGTAGTCGCGCGAGAACAGCGTGCGCAGCGTGCCCGCCACCCCGGGCCGGCGCACCAGCGACCGGAACACCTTGCGCAGGTCGTGCGTCTCGATGATCGGCATCGGCGTCGTCTTCGGCGCGGGTCCGTAGAGCCCGTCCCGTGAACGGATGCGCTCGGAGACGCGATGATGGCGAAGAAGAAGCTGAAGCACAAGACGAAAGACGCTGCGCCGCCGGCCCTCGGCCGCTTGGGCGCGGAGCAGTGGATCGCGGTGCGGCAGAAGAGCGGCGCGGGACCGATGGAGCCCAAACCGCGGCGCGGTACGCGCACGGAGCGCGAGCGTGACGCCATCACGCGCGAAGCGGACGGCCGGCCGGAGCAGGACGTCTGACACCCGTACCCGACGCGCTCGCGCAGGCGCTTCGCGACGCGGCGTTCGTCGTCGTGCAAGCGCCGGCGGGCTATGGAAAGACGACCAGCGTTCACGCCGCGCTCGACGGCGCGCCGGACGTCGCCTGGTACGACGCGCAGCCGTGGGAGGCCGACGCGTTCGCGGCCGCGCTGCTCGCCCACGTCCGCGTCGTGCGGCCCGACGTCGGGCGGCTGACGCTCGCGCTCGCCGAGCACGCAGTCGATTTCGACCGGCTGGGCGCCGCGTTCGCCGAGGAGCTGACGCACGTCGACACGCCGCTGCGCATCGTCGTCGACGACGCGCACGTGCTGGGCGCGTCGTTCGCCGCGTTCGCGCGCAGCGTCGCGCGCCGGCTGCCGCATTCGGTCCGGCTCGTGCTGCTCGCGCGCGTCCCGCTCGACGTCGGTTTGCCCGAAGCCGTCGCCGCGGGGCGCGGTGCGCTGGTCGACGCGAACGCGTTGCGCTTCGACCTCCCGCGGACGCACGCGCTCGCGCGGTCGCTCGGCGTCGCACTCGACGACACCCGCGCGAACGTGCTGCTGCGCCGCACGGAAGGCTGGCCGATCGCCGTCGCGCTCGCGCTGCGCGCGCCGGCCGCGTCCGACGTGCTGCTCGACGAGCTCGTCACGCACCGGCTCGACGCGCTGGCTACTTCGGATCGCTCGCTGCTCGAAGCGATCGTCGCGTACGAGACGGTCGAGCCCGAGGTCGTCGCGCCGGGCGACGCGGCGTTCGCGGCGCGCCTCGCCGCGCAGGCCGAGGATGCGACGCTGGTCGCGCCGTTGCGCAACGGCTTTCGCGTTCACCCGCTGGTCCGCGAAGCGCTGACGCGCCGCGTCGGCGAACGCGCGCTCGCGGCGCAGCATGCCGGTGCGGCGCACGCCTACGCCCGCGCGGGCCGGCTGCGCCCGGCGCTGTTCCACCTCGACCGCGCGCACGATGCCGGAGCGGACGCCGCGTTCTTGCGCGCGCACGCGCCGGCCGCGCTCGCGTCGGGACTCGTCGACGGCGTGCGCGGCGCGCTCGCGCGCGTGCGCGCGGCGCATGCCGACGAACCGGCGCTGATCTGCCTGGTCGAAGGTTTGCTGGCAAAATCGCGCGGCGACGACGGGCGGCCGTCGTTCGCCGAAGCGGCGCGCGAAGCGGACGCGCGCGACGACGCCGCGCTCGCGTTCGAAGCGCGCCTGCAAGAGGTCGAAGGCGACCTCGCGCGCAGCGAGCCCGTCGCGGCCGAGCGCATCGACGACCTGCTGGCGCGCGCGCCCGCGCACGGTGCCGCGGCGCTCGGCAAAGCGATCGTGCGAGCGGGCTGGGCGGATGCGCTCGCCGGACGGTTCGCGCATGCGCTCGCGCGCCTGGATGCGCTCGAAGACGGCGGGAATCCCACGGTGCTCGCCGACGTCGCGCCGCTCGCCGCGTACGCGCACGTCGCGCTGGGCGATTTCGAGGCGGCCGAGCACCACGCCAACATGCTGATCGAGACCTGGTCGGGCAGCGACGACCTCGTGCGCTATTTCGGTGCGCTGGTATGGGCCGCGCGCTTCGCACTCCTGCGCGGCGAGACGACCGCAGCGTACGAGCTCGCGCGCGAGGCCGAGCGCACCGCGCGGCCGTTCGCGCTGCGCGCGCAGGCCGCATCGCTGCACGCCGCGCTCGCCGAGGCGTCGCTGCACGTCGGCGACACCGCCTTGGCGCGGCGCGAGGCGCGTGCGGCGCTCCGCACGGCGGACGCGGCCTGGTACGCGCGCGATGCGCAGCGCACGCGAACCCTTGCATCGCGCATCCTCGCGCGTGCGGACGCGCTCGACGGCGACTTGCTGGCGGCGCTGGCTGCGAGCGGAGACGACGATCCGCTGGCGCGCGCCGACGCGGCGACGTTCGCCGCGCTCGCGAATGCGAGCGACGCGCCGGCCCGCCGCGACCGCGCGCGCGCGGCCCTCGCGGCAGCGACGCCGGTCGACGGCGCCGACGCGGTCGCGCTGTGGGCGGCGGCGGAGACGCTCGATCTCCTCGACGCGCTCGGCGGGCGCGACGTCGAAACGCCGCTGCGCAGCGCGCCGTTCGACGGCCTCATCGCGCGGCGCGCCGAGCCGTTCCGGCTCGCCGCGCTCGGCGCGGAACTGCACGGCATCGCGCGGGGCACGCGGCCCGCTGCCGGCTACGACGAGGCGTTCGCGCGCGCGACGCGCGGCGGCCCGCGCTTCGAGACGCACGTCGCCGCGCGCCTTGCGGCGCCGTACCTGCGCGGCCGAGACGCCGCGCCCACCGCGGACGAGCAGCTCGAGCCGCTGACGGCGCGCGAGCGCGAGATCCTCGAGCTCCTCGCCGCCGGGCTCACCAACCGCGAGATCGCTCAGCGCCTCGTCGTGTCGGCCCGCACCGTCGAGACGCACGTCGCCCGTGTTACGGGCAAGCTCGGGGTGAACTCGCGCGCCCGCGCGGTCGCCCGGGCGGTCGCGAGGGGAATCCTCGGCGGCGGGCGAGAGTACAACACCCTGTGATCCGGCGCGGCACGAAGACCCCGATCCTGTTGACCGTCGCCGCGCTCGGCGTCGTCTTCGGCGACATCGGAACCAGCCCGCTCTACACGCTCAAGCTGTGCCTGGGCTTGGCGGGGTCCAAGGGCGGCCTCGCCGACGTGCTCGGGATATGCTCGCTCTTGTTCTGGGCGCTCGTGATCGTGGTGTGCATCAAGTACGCCACGTTCATCACGCGCGTCGACCACGAAGGTGAAGGCGGCATCCTCGCGCTGCTCGCGCTCGCCACCGGCGGCCGGCTGCAAGGCGCGATGATCCGCGGCACCGTCCTGACCGTGATCGTGATCATCGGCTCTTCCACGATGATCGGCGACGGCATCATCACGCCGGCGATCTCCGTGCTCTCGGCCGTCGAGGGTCTCGCCATCGCGTCGACCGCGTTCGAACCATACGTCGTGCCGATCTCGCTGGTCGTGATCGTAGCGCTGTTCGCGCTGCAGCGCAACGGCACCGAACGCGTGGGCTCGCTCTTCGGGCCGGTGATGCTGATCTGGTTCATCACGATCGGCATGCTCGGCGCGCTGGCGATCGTGCACCACCCCGAGGTCGTGCAGGCGCTCGACCCGCGCTACGCGGCGCACTTCGCGACGCACAGCGGCTTCGTGGGCTTCACGATCCTGGGCGGCGTCGTGCTCGCGGTGACGGGCGTCGAAGCGATGTACGCGGACCTTTCGCACTTTGGCCGCGGTCCGATCGTGACGGGCTGGTACATGCTCGTGTTTCCGGCGCTCGTGCTGAACTACTTCGGCCAGGGCGCGAACTTGCTCGCCGACCCGCGCAGCATCGCGAACCCGTTCTACGCGCTCGCACCGTCCTGGGCGCTGATCCCGATGGTGATCCTTGCGACGCTCGCGACGGTGATCGCGTCGCAAGCGCTCATCTCGGGGACGTTCACGCTGATCGAGCAGGCGATCGCGCTCAACCTCGCGCCGCGCGTGCTCGTGCAGCACACGTCGCACCGCTACAAGGGCCAGGTGTTCGTGCCGTCGATCAACCGCTGGCTCGGGATCGGCTGCGCGATCCTGGTGGTCGGCTTCCGCTCCAGCGACGCGCTCGCGGCAGCGTACGGCGTGGCGATCGGCTTCACGATGCTCTGCACGTCGCTCACGTACTTCGTCGTGATCACGAAGGTGCTGCACTGGAACCGCAACCTCTCGATCGCGCTCGTCACGGGCTTCGTGATCGTCGACGGCAGCCTCGTGCTCGCGTCGCTGCCGAAGGTGCTCCACGGCGGCTGGATCCCGCTCGCGATCGGCGCCACGCTCGTGCTGATGAGCCTCACGTGGCTCGAAGGGCGGCGGTCGCTGACCAAGGCGCTCGCGGAGCAGCAGATCCCCATCGAGACGGTGCTCGAGAAGCTGCCGCCGGGGATGGGCGAGCACGGCACGATGGTGTTCCTCACGCCGGACCCGCGCGGCGTACCGTTCCTGGCGCGCCATCGCTGGATCCGCGACCGCGCCCAAGAGGAACGGCTCGTCGTCCTCAACATCGCGCGGGCCCCGACGCCGTATCTGCTCACCGACTTCGACCGGGTGACCGTCGAGCGAATGTCCCTGCGGCTCGTGCGTGTGATCGCGCGCTTCGGCTACATGGAGGCGCCGGAGATCGGACCGATCCTGCGTTCGTGCGAAGCGTTCGGGTTGAACTTGGACCGCGACGACACGTCGTTCTTCTACGCCAACCCGAAGATCGAGCCGGCGCCCAGCGGAGGCATGCCGGGCTGGCGGCGCGAGCTCTTCGCCGCGCTGCAGCGCAACGCTCGCCCGCTTCCCGACGATCTGCACATTCGAGCGGAGCGGCGCGTCGAGCTCGGCGTTACGGTCCTCATGTGAACCCGGACGCCCGCGCGCGATCCTCGGCACCCGGGCCGCTGCATGAAGCGCGGCTGGGACCGCTCGCGCTCGCGGCGCTGGGCGTCGTGTTCGGCGACATCGGCACCAGCCCGTTGTACGCGTTCAAGCAATGCTTCTCGGCGGGCCGCGGCTTCACGCCGACGCCCGAGCACGTGCTCGGCATCTTGTCGCTGATAACGTGGGCGCTGATCCTCGTGGTGTGCGTGAAGTACGCGACCGTCGTGCTGCGCGCGGACAACGGCGGCGAGGGCGGTACGCTCGCGCTGCTCGCGCAGCTCCGGCCGACCAGCCGCGTCGGCATTCCGGCGCCGCTCACCGTCGTCACCTACATGCTGCTGTTCGCCGCCGGGATGGTGTTCGGCGACGGCGTGATCACGCCGGCGATCTCGGTGCTGTCAGCCGTCGAAGGGATCGGCGTCGCCGCGCCTGCCGCCGAGCGGTTCATCGTGCCGCTCACCGCGGGCATCCTCATCGGCCTGTTCCTCGTGCAGTCGCGCGGCGCGGGAAAGATCGGCGCGGTATTCGGGCCCGTGATGGTGCTGTGGTTCGCCGCGCTCGCGCTCGCCGGTGCCTTCGGCATCGCGCACGACCCGCGCGTGCTGGCCGCGTTCAATCCGCTGTACGCGCTGGCGTTCATCACGCACAACGGCGTCGCCGCGATCCTCGTGCTGGGCGCGGTGGTGCTCTGCGTCACCGGCGTCGAGGCGATGTTCGCCGACCTCGCGCATTTCGGCCGCCGCGCGATCTGGCTCGCGTGGTACGCGGGCGTGTTTCCCGCGCTGCTGCTCAACTACTACGGCCAAGGCGCGCTGACGCTGATCGATCAGAGCGCGCTCACGAGCCCGTTCTACCTGCTGTTTCCTGCGTGGGCGCTGATGCCGATGATCGTGCTCGCGACGGCGGCGACCGTGATCGCGTCGCAAGCGCTCATCACCGGCGCGTTCTCGCTGACGCAGCAGGCCGTGCAGCTCGGCTACCTGCCGCGCCTGAAGGTCGTGCACACGTCGCGCAGCGTCGAGGGCCAGGTCTACATGCCGTTCGTGAACGTGATGCTCGCCGTCGCGTGCCTCGCGCTCGTCGTCGTGTTCCGCAGCTCCGACAAGCTGGGCGCCGCATACGGCCTCGCGGTGACGATCACGATGCTCGCGGACTCGCTCGTGATCGGCGTGCTGCTGCGGCGGCGGTTCCAATGGCCGGCGGTGTACGTCGTGCCGCTGGTGACGCTGTTCTTGATCGTCGACGGCGCGTTCTTGATCGGCAACCTGCCGAAGCTGCCGCAGGGCGGTTACATCCCCGTTGCGATCGCGCTGGTGATCTTCACGCTCTTCACGACCTGGGTCTTGGGCCGTCGCCGGCTCGCGATGGCGCTCGCGGCGCTGTCGACGCCGGTCGAAGAATTCGTGCGCAAGATCAAGGGCGAACCGGCGTCGACGAGCGACGGCACCGCGATCTTCCTGACGCCGCATCCCGAGGGCATCCCGTTCATCCTGCGCCATCATTGGCTGCACAAGAGCGTGCTGCGCGAGGAAGTGGTGCTGTTGACGATCGTCAACCACCGCCGGCCGTACGTCGATGCGGCGCACCGCGTCACGATCGAGCAGATCGTCCCGCGCCTGACGCGCGTCACCGCGAACTACGGCTTCATGGAGGAGGCGAACGTGAACGAGATCCTGTCGCGCTGCCGCCCGCAAATCCCGAAAGAGATCGAATTGGAGGATGCCGACTACTTTCTCGCGCGCCCGCGCATCGTGCCGCGCAACGAGCCGGGTCACGGCTTCCCGAAATGGCGCCGCTGGCTGCTCAGCTACATGATGCGCAACGCGAACCCGCTCACCGACTCGCTCGGAATCCCGCCCGACCGCATCATCGAGTTCGGCGTCGAGCTGAAAGTGTAAGACCCACCATGACAAATAACGTTGACGTCGTGCTCGATGCGCGGGCGTTCAACGGCGAGTGCCCGACGTGGTCTGCCGCTGAAGGCGTGCTCTACTGGTGCGACACCTTTGCGGGCAAGCTGCACCGCTTCGATCCGCGCGACGGCACGGACGAACATTGGACGATGCCGGCGTGGACCGGATCGTTCGCGCTCGGCTCCGGCGATCGCATGTTCGTCGCGCTGCGCACCGGGCTCTTTCGCTTCGACCGGGGCACGGCGCGGCTCGAGCCGTTCGCGCCGGCGCCGTTCGACGCGCACCGCTTTTTCTGGAACGACGGCAAGACCGATCCGCGCGGACGCTTCTGGGTCGGCCCCGGATTCGCACCGCTCGATGCGCGCGGCGACGGCCCCAAGGGCGCGCCGCTGTACCGCATCGAGCCGGGCGGCGCGCAGATCGCGAAGACCGCGACGGTGCGCATCTCCAACGGTCTCGCCTGGAGTGCCGACGAGCGCACGATGTATCACGCCGACACGCTGGCGCAGGAAGTCTGGGCGTACGACGTCCTCGACGCCGACCGCGGCATCATCGGCGAGCGGCGAACGTTCGCGCGCGTGGAAGCGCTACGCGGCGGTCCCGACGGCGCCGCCACCGATACGGACGGCTGTTACTGGAGCGCCGTCTACGCCGCCGGCAAGGTGGTGCGATTCACACCGGACGGTCGCGTCGAGCGCGAGGTGAACTTGCCGGTGCCGAACGTGACGATGATCGCCTTCGGCGGCGCGGACTTGCGCACAGCGTACGTCACCTCATCGGCAAAACCGTTCGGCACCGAACGCCGCAGCGAAGAACCGCTCTGGGGCGCGCTGTTCGCATTCGAAGCCCCGGCGCCGGGCGTGTCGATCCCGCTGCTCGACGACGCCTATTTCAGCTAGCGCGCGCGAGCAAGTCCGCGACCGGGACCGCGATCATGTTGACGACGTCGGCATCGTCGATGCCGATCTCCAGCGCCTCCGGATGGTCCTCGGCGCCGGTGTGCAAGCTCAGCTCCAAGCGCGGCCATTTTCCGTCGTGCAGCGTGAGCGTCGCCCACGCGCTGCCGCGTTCCCACGTCGCGCTTTGCGGTGTGCCGTCGCTGCGCCGAATCTCGCCGGCGATGCCGGACTGGATCTCACGGATGCGCCGGTCCACTTCGTCGACCCGGCCTGCGAACGTCTGCGGCTCCATGCGCGGGGCGTAACACCTTGGACGTGCGGTTTCCTGGTCGGCGCGCGCTGCGGCGCGCGAGGGGCGAAGGTTCAGCCCGTCGTTCCGACCGAACGTCGTGGCGGTGGAGCGGTTCGGCTCGTGATCGTCACCATCTCGCGTGCGTACGGCGCGTCGGCGCTCGCGGTGTCGCGTGCGGTCGCGGAACGGCTCGGGTACCGCCTGGTCGACGAGCAGCTTCCGGTCGTGGCGGCGTGGCGGCTGGGGACGTCGGCCGACGTGGTGCAGACGGCCACCGAGCGCCCGCGCGGCTTCGGCGAGCGGGTCCTCGAGCAGCTTGGCGGCGGCGTGCCCGAAGCGTCGCAGCCGCCCGCAACGGACGATTCTCCCGCCGAGATGCGGCGCGCGATCGAGGAAGCGGTGCGCGAGGAAGCGGCCGCGGGCGACGCCGTGATCGTCGGCCGCATGGGCGGCACAATCCTCGGCGCGCGGCCTGACGTGCTGCGCGTGTTCGTCAAGGCGCCGCTGGACTGGCGCGCCGCGCACGTCGCGGAGTCGCTCGGCATCGACGATGCCGCGGCGCGCGCGGAGATCGCGCGCATCGACGAGGCGCGCCGGACGTACGCGCGCGAAGGGTACCGCGTGACCTGGGGCGATCCGCGTAACTACGATCTCGTCGTCGACACGTCGAAGTTCGACGTCGACGGCAGCGCGGACGTCATTGTCGCCGCGGTGCGCGCGGCGGGCGGGTGAGCGCCGAACCGCGGATCCCCGATCGCCGTCCCGGCTTCTTCGGACCGTTCCGCTTCCACGATTTCCGCTTGCTGTGGAGCGGGCTGCTCGTGTCCAACCTCGGGACGTGGATGCAGTTCACCGCGCTGGGCTACTACGTCGCGTCGATGGCGCCGAACGGCCGTGTCGGCTCGCTCGACATCGGCCTGCTGGGCGCGGCGCGCGCGGTGCCGGTGCTGATTCTGTCGCCGGTCGCGGGCGTCGTCGCCGACCGCTACCCGCGCCGTGCCGTGCTGTTCGTCACCAACGGCTGTACCTCGGCGCTATCCTTCGTGCTGTTCGCGCTCGTCGCAACGAACCACGCGCCGTTGTGGGCGCTCATGATCACGAGCGGTCTGCAAGCGGCGACGCAGTCGTTCGACGCGCCCGCGCGCCAGAGCTGGGTGCCGCTGATGGTTCCGCGCGAGTACATCGGCGGCGCGATCGGGCTGAACTCCGTTGCGTTCAACGCGCCCAGCGTGGTCGGACCGCCGCTCGCCGGGCTCATGATCGCCGGCGTCGGCGTCGCGCCGTGCTTTCTCGTCAACGCGCTCAGCACGATCGCGGTCGTGATCGCGCTCGTCTTCATGCGACCCGCGCCGCCGTCGAGCACGCGGCGCGGCAACGTGTTCGGCGCGATCGTCGAAGGCGTGCGGTTTCTGATGGGGCATGCGGTGTTGCGCTGGGTCGTGCTGCTGCTGATGGTCACGTCGCTCACCTACCGGTCGTACAACTTCTTGATGCCGGCGTACGCCGTTCACGTCGTCCATACGGATGCCAAAGGGCTCGGCTGGCTGTTGGCCGCGAGCGGAGCCGGCGCGATCGCGGGCGCGTTCTTCACCGCCGCAACCGGCGCCGACCGCCGCGGAACGATCTGGTTATTGTCGTCGATCGTCGGCGCGCTCGCGGTCGTCGCCCTCGGGCTGACGGACCACTTCGGGCTCGCGTCAATCTTCCTCGTGGTGGTCGGCCTCGCGACGATGAGCTTCATCGGGTCGTCGAACATCCTGTTGCAGACGCTGGCGCCCGACGACATGCGCGGTCGCGCGATCTCGGTCTACTCGATGATACTCCTGGGCCTCGTCCCGCTCGGCTCGCTGATCGTCGGCGCGCTCGCGACGTGGCTGGAGTTGCGCTGGACCTTCGTGCTCGGCGGCACGATCTCGGTGCTGTTCGCGCTGTGGATCGCGCTGACGCAGCGCGACGTGCGGGAAGCATGACCGGCGTCTTCCTTACGGTCTTGCTCGCCGCGATCGTGGCGCTCGCGCTGGTCGCCAAGACGCTGCGCATCCCGTACCCGATCGTGTTCGTAGTGGGCGGGCTCGTGCTCGCGCTGATCCCGGGCGTTCCGACGGTCACGCTCGCGCCGGAGACCGTGTTCCTGCTGTTTCTGCCGATGCTGATCTTTGGCGACGGCTGGACGACGGACTACCACGCGTTCAAGCGCTTCTACCAGCCGATCTTCATGCTCGCGATCGGGCTGGTCGCGTTCACGTCGATCGTCGTCGCGTACGTGGCGCACTGGATGATGGGCTTTCCGCTCGCGCTGGGCTTCGTGCTCGGTGCCATCCTGTCGCCGACCGATGCCGTGGCGACCGATGCGATCGCCGAAGAGGTCGGATTGCCGCGCACGCTGCTCACCATCATCAGCGGCGAGAGCCTCGTCAACGACGCGACGGGTCTGGTGATCTACCGCTTCGCGGTCATCGCCGTCGCGACCGGAGCGTTCTCGCTGCTCGCCGCGACGTTGACGTTCGTGTACGTCGTCGTCGGCGGCGTTGCCGCTGGGCTCGCGATCGGGTGGGCGATCACGAAGATCGCGATGGCGATTCGCCGCGCGGGCCTTTCCGATCAGCTGATCGCGGTGTCGATTTCGCTCGTCACGCCGTTCGCGCTGTACGTCCCCGCCGAGGCGATCCACGCGTCGGGCGTGCTCGCCGCGATGAGCGGCGGCATCTACATGAGCCGCAAGTCGACGCAGATCTTCGACGCCGACGCGCGCATCGCGGCGGCATCGGTGTGGAACCTGCTGTTCTTCGTGTTCAACGGCGCGGCGTTCGTGCTGATCGGCCTGCAGCTGCGCAGCATCGTGCACGGATTGGCGGGCTATTCGCTTGCGACGCTGATCGGCTGGTCGCTGGTCATCGCCGTGGTCGTCGTCGTGGTGCGCTACGTCTGGATGTTCCCCGCCGCGTACGGACGCCGGCGCCTCTTCCCGAAGATCCGCGAGCGCGAAGGCCCCGATCCTCCGTGGCAGTGGATCTTCGTCTTGAGCACGGCGGGGATGCGCGGGATCGTGTCGCTCGCGGCGGCGCTCGCGCTGCCGGTCACCGTCGCCGGCGGCGCGCCGTTCCCGCAGCGCGATCTGATCCTGTTCGTGACGTTCGTCGTGATCCTCGTGACGCTGGTCGGCGAAGGGCTCGCGATGCCGTGGCTGATCCGGCGCTGGGAAATCCGCGACTCCGACGACAACGGCAAGGCCGTCGCGGTGGTCCGCGTGCGCATCGCCGAAGCGGTGCGCGATCACTTGCGCACGCTCGAGGCGTCGTTCTCGACGACGGCCGAATGGGAGGTCGCGGGCCGCCTGCACGCCGACTACGAGCAGCGCATGGCCCACTTCAGCGCGCACGCGGAGGGCGTCGAACCCTTGGACGACGCGCTCCAGCACGACATCGAACGCCGCTTGCGCCGCGAAGCGTACGACGCCGAGCGCCGGACGCTGCTGGCACTGCGGCGCAGCGGCGACATCACGGACGACGTGTACCGGAATCTGGAATGGGACCTCGATCTCGCGGAGTCTCGCCTGGAATAGCGGTCGCGCTCGACGAAGGGCTCAAAGATGAAGATGCGGGTCGCGTTCCTCGCCATGCTGCTGCTGCCGGTCGCGGCGAGCGCGCAGGCGCCGCCGTCCGTGCCGCGGCCCGGCGGTATCACCGTCGCGGGTTACGGCACGGTGCGCGTCGCCGTCAAGACCGTCCAGTTCACCGCGCAAGCGCGCGGCAACGTCGACGAGGCGAGCGCGCTGGCGGCGATGCGCGCCGCCGGCGTCGACGACCCCTCGGTGGGACCGTTCGGCCCGCGCATCTCCAACGGCACCCAGGTGCTGGTGCGCGGCACGGTCCGCGGCGTGACCCACGCGAAGCTCGACCGGATCGGCGAAGCCGCCGCCGCCTACGTGGCGGCGCACCCCGGGGTGACGCTCGACAACGTGGTGTTCAGCCCGCGGCTCGACGACTGCTTGCCGTCGGAGCAGACGGCGCGCGCCGCGGCGCTGGCTGATGCGCGCCGCAGGGCCGACGCGATCGCCGCGCTCGCCGGCGTGTCGATCGACGGCGTCGCCTCGGTCAACGAAAACGGCGGCTGCCCGACGATGCCGGAGAACTCGTTCAACGGCGGGGGCGGACCGTTCGACCTCGGCACGCTGACGTCGACGATCACCGTGTACGAGTACGTGACCTTCGCGATCTCGCCGGGCACGGCGTCGACGCGCCGCCGCACGCTCTGATCGCGTGACGTCCCTCGTACGGAGCGCCCCGCTCGACCGCGCGGCGTACGCTACCACCGGGCTCGCGCTGACCGGCGTGAAGCTCACAGTCGACCGGCTCGTTTCGGAGTTCGTGTTTCACCGCCCGTGGTCGCCCTCGATCTATCTCGTGCCGCTCGGCCATGGTAGCCGGATCGACGCGCTCGCCAGCGCGGATCGCGGATACGTCGCCGCGCTCGTCGCGCTCGCGCTCCCGTTCATCGCGCTCGGCACGTGGCTCACGCTGCGGCGTCTGCGTTCCGCGGGATGGTCGCCGTGGTTCGTGCTGCTGTTCTTCGTCCCGCTCGTGAACCTCGCGTTTTTCGCCGCGCTCTGTTTAGCGCCGCCGCGTACACCGCAGAGCGCCGGCGGGGGCGACATCGCGATGCGCTCCTGGCAGCGCTGGCTGCCGTCGTCGCATCTCGGTGCCGCGCTCGTCGCGGCACTCGCGACGGGCCTCGCCGCAACGGCGTTCGTCGCGTTCGCGACGCGCGCGCTTGCGGACTATGGCTGGGGCATCTTCGTCGCGCTCCCGTTCGCCCAAGGTTCGTTCGCTGTGTGGCTCGTGGGCGTGCGGGCCGGCCGCGTGCCCGGCCCGGCCGGCGCGGTCGGCGTCGCGCTCGCCTCGGTTGCCGTCACCGCGGGACTGCTCCTCGCGTTTGCGTTCGAAGGGGCCGTGTGCCTCGCGTTCGCCGCGCCGCTCGCGGTGCCGCTCGCCGTGTTTGGCGGGCTCGCCGGCCGCGCGATCTTGACGTTGCCGCGCCGCCGCGCCGCCGCGCTCGTCGCGGGGCTGGTGTCGATGCCGATCGCTTTTTTGGGCGCGATGCCGTCGCCGACGCGTGACGCTCCGCGCTATGCCGTCGTGTCGCGTGTGATCGTCGCCGCGCCACCCGAACGCGTTTGGGCGCACGTCATCGCATTCTCACCGCTGCGTCCGCCCGAGGAGCTTGTGTTCCGATTGGGCATCGCGTACCCGATGCGCGCGCACATCGACGGCACCGGCCGTGGCGCGATTCGCTATTGCGAATTCTCAACCGGTGCGTTCGTCGAGCCGATCACCGCGTGGGACGCGCCACGCCGGCTCGCGTTCAGCGTCGCGCACAACCCGCCGCCGATGCGCGAGCTCTCACCGTGGGGTGCGATCGACGCGCCGCACCTCATGCATTTTCTCGTCGCGGACGCTGGGGAATTTCGCCTCAACCCGCTTCCCGGCGGGCGCACGGAACTCGTCGGCACGACGTGGTACCGCCACCATCTGTATCCCGCCGCCTACTGGCGCTGGTGGTCGGATGCGATCATTCATCGCATCCACCTGCGGGTGCTCGAGCATGTCGCGCGGTTGAGTACGGCCAAGCCGTGAACGCCGAAGCGGCCGCCGCGTATGCGGAGCGGCACGCGCTCCACGCGCTGCTCGTGCAGCGCGGCGGCGACGTCGTCTTCGAGCGCTACGGCGGCGGTTACGACGCGGACAAGCCGCACGCGCTCTACAGCGGCACGAAGAGCTTTTGGGGCGTGCTCGCCGTCGCCGCGCAGCACGACGGCCTGCTCGACATCGACGAGCCGGTGGCGCGGACGCTGCCGGCGTGGTCCGCGGGCGCCAAAGCGCGCGTGCGCCTGCGCGATCTGCTCGCGCTCACCAGCGGCATCGGCTTCGGTGGGCTCGGCACCGCCGTTCCGTCGTTCGAGAAAGCCGCGGCGACCGAGTTGAAGGACGAACCGCGCGCGACGTTCACGTACGGCGGCATCCCACTGCAAGTGTTCGGTGCCGTGCTTGCGCGTAAGCTCGCGCCGCGCGGGCTGTCTCCGAATGCGTACCTGCGCGAACGCATCCTCGATCCGATCGGCCTGCGCATCGCGTCCTGGCGGACTCTGAAGGACGGCACGCAGCCGTTGCCGACCGGCGCGTTCGTCGCCGCGCGCGAGTGGTGCAAGTTCGGCGTGCTCGTGCGCGACGGCGGCGCTTGGCGTGACGAGACGATCGTGCCGCGCGCGTCGCTCGCGCGCTGTTTTGCGGGCTCCGAGGCGAACCCGCGCTACGGTTTGGGCTGGTGGCTGAGCCCGCTCCCGCAGCATCCGGACGTGGTGTACGCCAGCGGCGCCGGCGGACAGGCGATGTACGTCGTCCCGTCCGCCGATGCCGTGGTGGTGAAGTTCGGCGGTTCCGCGTCGTACAAGCACGACGCGTTTCTCAAGCGCCTCTTGGGCTAGCGGAGCAGTGAGGACGGCAAAAAGCGCCGCGAATTGCTCGCGGCGCTTTTCGTTTCCCCTGCGGGAGTTGGTTCTAGGCGGCCTTCTTGCGGCGCGCCGTCTTGCGGCGGGTCGTCTTGCGGCGAGCGGTCTTGCGGACCGCTTTGCTCGCTCCGGCCTTCTTGCGGCCCGCGGCCTTCTTGCGTCCGGCCTTCTTGCGTCCGGCCTTCTTGCGGCCTGCGGTCTTCTTGCGTCCGGCCTTCTTGCGTCCGCCGGTCTTCTTGCGAGCGGTCTTCTTGCGTCCGGCGGTCTTCTTACGGCCCGCAGTCTTCTTGCGAGCTGTGGTCTTGCGTGCTCCGGTCTTCTTGCGTGCGCCGGTTTTGCGCGCTGCTTTCTTGCGCGTGGTCTTTCGACCCGACGCGGCCTTTTTTGCGGCCATGCGGTAGTGCTACCGTTCCTTTCGACGTCCGCGGTACCCGACGGACGCGCGGCGATCCGGCGGGGCGACCGCCGGCTAGTTGCTCTCCTTATACCACCAATGCACGTTTGCACGCAAGTTTTTACCGCGCCGCAAGAGGAGACGCGCGCGCCGGCGTCGACAAACGCGCGCGAAAACGGGCGCCGCGGAGGAACCTTCTACCACGCCGCGCAAGCCGCCGTGCATGCATAGACGTGTGTCGTCGACCGCGTGCGCTTTGGTGTGTGCCGCGCTCGTCTTCGCGCCGCTGTCAGCGCGAGCTGACGTGTCCGAGGCGAACGCGCTCAGCGCCGGGCTCCTCGCACCCGCCAACGAGTCGCTCCAGCGCGCGCTTCGAGAAATCAAGGAGAATCAGGCTGCCGCGAATGCCGCGAAGGACGTCGCGCAAGCGAATCCGCCCGGCACGCCGCAGGCGCCGATCCGCCGTCCCAGCTTGCCGCAAGGCTTCACGTATAATCTGGACGTCTCGTTCGCGTACCCGCTGAGCAACGTCGGCTTCAACGCCGGCGATCCGGGCGGAATGGACGCGGGCTTCGGCTATGCGTTCGACCGCACGCACCGGCTGCAAGTCGGCTACTACGAGATCCAGCAAGTCCCGATCAACTTCAGCAACCAGAACGTTCCGTTCTATCTGCAGGGCTTCACCGGGCCGGGTTCCAACCTGCCCGGCGCGTCGCTTGGCACGGTGAACACCGGCGTGGTCGACGCGACGACCAAGGACAAGATCTTCCAAGTCGGGTTGCAGAATCTGTTCGTGCTCGGCGGCAAGCTCCCGATCGTGATCACGCCGACGTACTTGTCGCACACGGCGACCGTCGGCGGTCACTCCGACGAGCAGCTCATCGAGTACAACGGCTTTCCGACGACGGTGCGGTTGCGTACCGAGCAAGAGTGGCTGCTGGGCGTCACGTTGCCGTTCCTCGCCACGCCGCGCATGTTCGGCACGTTCACCGTCGCGCCGCAGTGGCTGCTCCACCGCGCCGGAGTGAATCAGACCAACCACCCGCAGCTCTTCATGCTCGGCTATCTCGAGTACCGCGCAAACAAGGCGACGACGTTCTTCCTGCAGCCGTCGCGCCTCGTCCAGTACAACCCCGTCGATCCCTATCCTGAATACACTCCCTCATTGATCTACGGGCTTTCGCACCACTTTACGAAGTCCACGTTCGTGCAGGCGACCGTCCTCGAAGGCGGCGCGACGAACACCAACAATCAGTTAGGGATCGTGAGCTTGACATGTCAGAGACTACCGTGCAATCAAAGCCAGGTCGCGCCGCAGTTCGGCGGCCTCAAGGCGTCTTCGGTGCAAATTCAGTTCGGCATCGGTTCGCCGACGGTGGTCCCGCTGTGATCGCGCGCGTTCGCGTTGCCGCGGCGCTCGCGGTCACCGTTGTATTAGCCGCCTGCGGCGGCGGCGGTGGCACCAGCGGGGTCAACGTCGTCCCACCGGTCGGCAATGCCGGCACGACCGCGCCGGTGCAGAAGCTCAGCATCGTCGGCGTCGGCGACAGCCTCACCGCCGGCATGCAGTCCAGCGGCCTGATGGGTGCATCGATCCCCGGTCCGCTCGGATCGATCCCCGGCGTCGGAGTGATCGCGCCGCCGCCGGTCGGCGTGCCGGCCACGCAGGAGAACGGATTCTTCGCGCTGCTCTGGGAACAGGCCAACGGTGTCGGTCTCGCCACGATGAGCGATCCGACGAAGTCGCCGTTGCCGCTGATGATTCCGCCCGGCGTCGGCGGGATGCTCGCCCCGACCTCCACCCACATCTTCCCCGCGCCGGTTACGAACACGTGCGCCGGCACGCAACTCGCGGCGAACCAGTTCTCGACGGCGCTGACGCTGCGCATGAACCCCAACCTCAACCCGTGGGACGTCGGCATTCCCGGCCAGACGGTGCACGAAGCGCTGTTCATGGTCGGCGCGATCGGCGACTGTACGGTTGCTCCGCCCGACCCCGCGTCGTTCGTGCAGCTAAACTCGCTGGTCAACGGCGAGAGCCAGCAGTTCTGGCCGATCCTCGCGGGTTTCGGCCAGGGCGTCACGCAAGTCGGCGCGGCGGCCTCGCTGCATGCGCAAGTCGCGACGGTCTGGCTCGGTTCGAACGACCTGCTCAAGCCCGCGTTCTCGGGCGGGGCTGCACCGGTGACGTCGCCGCAGTCGATGCACGACGACACGGTCGCGATCATCAGGCAACTGCAGCGCGCGGGCTCCAAGGTTGCGGTTGCGAACTTGGTCGACGTCATGGGCGCGGCCACGTTCATTCCCCAGCCGGCATACCAGCCCACGCTGCAGGCATACATCACGGGCGTGCTGATCGCGCAAGGCGTGCCGCCGGCGCAAGCCCAAGCGGCGGCGATCTTGTACTCCACGGCGTACGCCGCGCAGGAGACGGCGCAGACCGGGCTTGGCCCGAACGGTTACTTCACGATCAACGCGCTGTTCAAGACGCTGCAAACCGCGGCCGCGCAGATTCCGGCGCACGCGCTCCCGGTCGCGCCGACGCTGACCAGCGGCGACTTCATCGCCGACGCGGTTGCGAACAACGTGAAGGCCCTCAACGCGTCGTACAACGTCGCGATCGGACAGGCGGCGACCGACACCGGCGCGGCGCTGGTCGACATTCACAAGCTCTTCGCCCAAATCGCGGCAGCGGGCGGCGTGCCGGTCAATCCGCCGAATTGCTGCTCCTTGGTCTACCGCGGCGGGCTGTCGAGCCTCGACGGGCTGCACCCGTCGAACACGGGCTACGCGCTGATCGCCAACGCGTTCATCGACACGCTCGATGCGGCGTACGGGCTCACGATCCCCGACGTCAACGTCGCGACGGTGTATGCGAGTGACCCGTATGCACCCGGGAACGGCGTCTCGGGATTCAGCGTTCAGCGACTAGCACGATGAACGCACGAATCGCCTCCGTCACCGCCCTGACCCTCGGCGTCGCACTGCTCGGTGGAGTCGCAGCTTCGGCTGCGACCCCGACCGGTCCGGCCGCGGCCTTCCTCGACGCGTGGGGCAAGGTCTCCAGCTACACCACCAACATCAAGGTGCACGAGACCAAGGGCACCGACGTCCAAGACCGCACGTATCACTACGCCTACCTCAAACCGCATTTCGCCCGGATCGACATCACGGGCGGGCCCGGTCGCGGCGGCGGCGCAGCGTGGAACGGCGGCGACACCGTCAGCGGGCACCAGGGCGGATTGCTGTCGGGCATCCATCTCACGATCTCGATCCACGACGGTCGCGCAGTCGACCTGCGCGGCGGTACGATCGACCAGGCCTCGTTCGAAAACGCCGCCGACAACGTCAGGTCCGCGGCGTCGTTGACCAACGCCGAAGAGACGGTGAACGGCACCGCGTACGACACGGTGTCCTTCCCGTTCAAGGACGCAAACGGCGCGACCAAACGCACCATCTTTCTCTCCAAGACGACGCACCTTCCGGCCCGCCGCGTGACCTACGCGGGCGACGCGGTCGTCCTCGTCGAGGACTTCACCGACGTCAACACCGCGGCGAACCTCAAAGAGAGCGACTTCTAAGGCCCGATGAACCTCACCATCGACGGCCGCCGGATCGGCTACGACGACGCCGGCGGCGCCGGTGTGCCCGTCGTGCTGCTGCACGGCTTCCCGCTGGACGGCACGGTGTGGGACGAGCAGCTCGCCGCGCTCGCCGGCGCGGGCGCGCGCGCGATTCGGGTCGACCTGCGCGGTTGCGGCGAGTCCGAACCCAGCGACGGCCCGGCGTTGATGGAAGCGCTCGCGGGCGACATCGCGGGCGTGCTCGACGCGCTACACGTCGAGCGGGCGGCGCTGGTGGGGCATTCGATCGGCGGCTATGTCGCGCTCGCGTTCTTCCGGATGTACGAAGAGCGCGTCGCCGGGCTCGCGCTCGTCGCGAGCCACGTTGCCGAAGACGCGTCGCGGAACGCGAACGCCGATCCGGCGCAGCGCGAGCTCGCCGCCGGCCGTGACGATCTTGCCGCGCGGCTCGAGCGCGAGGGGACGATGGAAGCGGCCGTGCAGAGCTATCTGCCGCGATACTTTGCGCCGAGTGTGTATCGCGAGCGCCCGGAGCTCGTCGAGCGCGTGCGCGCGATCATGCTGCGGCAAGACGCGCGCGGCTGCGCGCAGCTCGTGCGCGGCATGAAAGAACGCCTCGACTCGCACGACTTGCTCGAGGACATACGCGTGCCGGCGCTCGTGATCGCGGGCGCCGAGGATGTGTATTTGAAACCGCAGACGCTTCGTGAGACCGCGGGCGCGATCAGCGGTGCGGTGTTCGTGGAGCTCGACGGTGTCGGCCATCTGCCGATGCTCGAAGCGCCCGCGGACACCGCGAACGCGCTGGCGGCCTTCGCGCAGCGCGTTCGCGATTTCCGTATCGAGGTCTAGGTTAGAAGGAAACCGTTCCGACGAATCCCGGCTGGCAGTTCGAGTTCGGTGCATTCAAGAATACGTTGTACGTCCCCGAGAGCCCGGCCGGCAAGTTTGCCTGATAGAAGAAATCCGTGGTGTACGGATGCGGGCCGGCGTTGTCCGGAACGAGGCTCAGTGTCGAAGTCACGTTCGAGCTGTTGTTGAGAGAGAGGTCGAACGCACCGGGATTTCCATGAAGATCGTCGGTTTGCGAACTGGACACGATCTCGATCGTATTTCCGTTCGCGGGGAACCCGAAAGTCGGACGCGCGACGGTAATCGAACCGGCATTCGAATCGCAAAGCTGGCCGTTCCCGGAGCCGGGGAGCGAGTTGCCGCTGCCGCCGCCGCATCCGGCAGCGGCGGCGAGGATGGATACGGCGACGAGTGCGCGGGCGAGACGCATGGGATGAGGGCGGAAGATGCGCACGGACGACCTCCTGGCAGGCGCGCGGAAAGGAATGCTCGTTGGTATTACCCCGATGCGCGAGAACGCGCTCAGTGATGGCGCAACGAACGTCGTGCGCTAAAATGTGCTGAGAGTTCGCTGAGAACGTCGACCGCTCGGCGACCTTGAAGGCGTACCGAAGAAGTGTTACGCCGGTGCGCCGACCGCTCGTTCTGGTGCGATCTCGAACCGCTCGTGCTTTGCGGCGTACGTGCCCAGGCCTGCGGTCGCGGTGCGCAGCTCGGTTGCGTAGCGTCCCAGCTCCGCTTGCGGAACGAGCGCGGAGATACGATCCCAACCCTGCTTGTCGGCGCCTTCGAACCCGAGGATCTGTCCGCGTTTCGCGGTGAGCTGCGACACTGCGGCCGACAACGAGGGCGACGGTACCGTCGTCTCGACGCGCATCAGCGGTTCGAGCACGACCGTGCCCAGCTTGTGCAGCGCGTCACGCACGCCCATCCCCGACGCGGTCTTGAACGACGCCTCGCTCGAGTCGACGTCGTGGAAGGCGCCGTCGAACAGCGTCACGTGGATATCGGTGACCGGGAAACCGTGCGGCCCGCCGGTCAGCAGCGCTTCGCGCACGCCTTTCTCGACCGCCGGGTAGAACTGCCGCGGCACGACGCCGCCGACGATCTTCTCGGTGAACGTTACGCCGGTGCCGCGTTGCATCGGCTCGAAGCGCAGCTTCACGTCGGCGAACTGCCCGTGTCCGCCGGTCTGGTGCTTGTAGCGTGAGTGGATCTCGGTCGAGCTCTGAATCGTCTCGCGGTACGCGATCGAGGGCGGGTGCGTCTTCACGTCGACGTTGTACTTGCGCGCGAGCCGCTCGGTCGCGGTCGACACGTGCGTCTCGCCGCTGCCCAGCAGTTGCAGCTCGTTGGTGAACTCGGCGCGCGCTACGCGCAGCGCGGGATCCTCGTCGATCAGCCGTCCGAGCGCTTGCGACAGCTTCGCTTCGTCGAGCCGCTGCGCGGGCGCGATCGCGACGGCGAACAGCGGCTCCGACAACGGTACCGTCGGCATCAGCACTTTCGCGTTCGGTGAGCTGAGCGTGTCGCCGGTGCCGACGGCCTCGAGCCGTGCGAGGGCGACGATCGAGCCGGGTCCCGCCGACGTGACGGGCTCTTGCTTCTTGCCGAACAGGCGCGCGATCCCCGACAGGCGCACCGTCGCGTTGTTGCGTGACGCGTTCACCAGCGGCGTCGCGCCCGAGAGCGTGCCGGTGAACACGCGCACGACGGACAGCTTGCCCTGTTGCGGGTGAACGATCGTCTTGCACACTTGCGCCACGACGGGGCCGTCGGGACGCGGCACGACGGGCTTGCCGTCGGCGTCTTTGCGCGGCTCCGTAGCCGGCGACGGAAAGAGACGCGAGATCGCGTCGACCAGCGGCGCGACGCCGATGTTCTCTTGCGCGCTGCCCACGAGCACCGGGATGATCTGATCGTGCGCGCAGTCGTCGCACAGGTCGCGGTCGATCTCGTCCTGATCGGGGTCCTTGCCCTCGAGCAGCTCTTCCATCAGCGTGTCGTCGAAGTCCGCGAGCGCTTCGAGCAAGATCGTGCGCTGCGCCTCGACGCCGTCGCGCATCGCGATCGGAATCTCGATCGCCTTCGCGCCGCCGTCGCCGTTCAAGAATGCTTTGCGCGTTGCGAGGTCGACGTAGCCGCCGAACTTCTCGCCGAGCCCGAGCGGAAGGTGCGTCGCGACGACGTGCGGGCCGTACGCGGCGCGCAGCGCGGCGAGCGTGGCCTCGAAGTTCGCGCCCGGGCGATCGAGCTTGTTGATGAAAAAGAGATGCGGCGTCTTGCGCATCTCCAAGTGCTCTACGATCCCGGCCGTCTGAGCGACGCGACCGGGTTCGGCGTCGATCACGATCACGGCCGCGTCGACTGCCGTGAGGACGGTCTTCGTCTCCTCGAAGAAGTCGACGAAGCCGGGCGTGTCGACGAACGTGATGTCGACCGGCCCGCACGACGTGTGCGCGAAACCGACGCAGACGGACTGCAAGTGGCCGATCGCTTCGGGCTCGCAGTCGGTGACGGTGGTCCCGTCGCGGACGGAGCCCCGCCTCGGGATCGCGCCGCAGTGCGCGAGGAGCGCTTCGACCAGCGTCGTCTTGCCCGCATGGTGCGGTCCGACGACCGCGATATTCCTGAGGCGCGCGATGTCATCCACCGGCAGTTCCCCCGCAAGTCACGAGAAGGTCCGCGGGGTTTCCCCCGGGGGGCCGGGAGGTTCCTCCCGAGGCTCGACCACAACACCTGCGCATGCAGACGATGCCGCTCACCACGCTTGGCCACTTCGTCGGCGGCGCTCCGGTCGAGGGTCGCTCCGGCCGGGCCGGCGACGTCTTCGACCCGGCCACCGGGGCCATCGCCCGGCGGGTCGCGTTCGCGACTGCGGCCGAAGCCGATGCCGCCGTGCAGGCCGCTCGGCGGGCCTTTCCGGCGTGGTCCGAGACGCCGCCGCTGAGGCGCGCGAACGTGCTGTTCGCGTTTCGCGAGCTGTTGCTGCGCGACGCGGACCGCATCGCGGCGCTCATCACTGCCGAGCACGGCAAGACGCTGGCCGACGCGCGCGGCGAGGTGCAGCGCGGGCTGGAAGTCGTGGAGTTCGCGTGCGGGATCCCGCACCTGCTCAAAGGCGACGTCACGGAGAACGTCGCGCGCGACGTCGACAGCACCGCCATCCGCCAGCCGCTGGGCGTGTGCGTGGGGATCACGCCGTTCAACTTTCCGGCGATGGTGCCGATGTGGATGTTCCCCGTCGCGCTGGCGTGCGGGAACACGTTCGTGCTCAAGCCGAGCGAGAAGGACCCGTCGCCCGCGCTCGAGCTCGCGAAGCTGCTGAAAGAAGCGGGGTTGCCCGACGGCGTCTTCAACGTCGTCAACGGCGACCGTGAAGCGGTGCAGGCGCTGCTCGAGCACCCCGGCGTCGCGGCGATCAGCTTCGTGGGGTCGACGCCCGTCGCCGAGCACGTTCACCGCACCGGGACGCTGCACGGCAAGCGCGTTCAGGCATTAGGCGGCGCGAAGAACCACCTCGTCGTGATGCCGGACGCCGATCTCGACATGGCTGCCGACGCGCTGATGGGCGCGGCGTTCGGTTCGGCCGGCGAGCGCTGCATGGCGATCTCCGTCGCGGTCGCCGTCGGCGACGCGACGGCCGACGCCGTGATCGAACGTTTGCGCGAGCGCGTACGCCAACTGCGCGTCGGACCAGGTACGGCGGCGGGCGTCGAGATGGGGCCGCTGGTCACCGGCGAGCATCACGCGAAGGTGCGCTCGTACGTCGACCTCGGCGTCGAAGAAGGCGCGGAGCTCGTCGTCGACGGACGAGCGGTGCGCGAGGACAGCTGGGGCGACGGTTTCTTCCTGGGCGGCTCGGTGTTCGACCGCGTCACGCCGCAGATGAAGATCTATCACGACGAGATCTTCGGGCCGGTGCTCGGGATCGTGCGCGTCGATACGGTCGACGAGGCGCTGCAGTTGTGCAACGACCACCCCTTCGGCAACGGGGTCGCGATCTTCACGCGCGACGGCGGCACGGCGCGCACGTTCGCGCACCGCGTCAACGTGGGCATGGTGGGGATCAACGTGCCGATCCCGGTCCCGATGGCCTTCCACTCGTTCGGCGGCTGGAAGCGCTCGCTGTTCGGCGACCACGCGATCCACGGCGCCGAAGGGGTGCGATTCTATACCCGGCTCAAGACCATCACGACCCGTTGGCCCGAGACCCGCTCGGGCGCGGAGTTCACCTTCCCGACGACGACATGAGGGCGCTTTTCAAGCGGCGGAACCGATGCAACGCGACCCCTGCTCTCCGTGTTCTCCGGGCAGCTCGAAAGAGATTGCCGGAGGAACCCATGCTACTCATCATCGTGATGGCGACCGTCGTCATCATCGGACTCGCCGCGATCGCGCTGGCGGAGCCGCGCCAACACCGGGAAGTCGTCGTGTGGAACGACGACGTGGAACGGCGGCTCCTTCATGACCGAAAGCTCCACGCCGGCTGGTGGTGAGATGGCGGCCGTCGCCTGCGGCTGCGTTCCGGCCGATGCGGACGCGATGCTCGCGGTCGCGCTCGCGCGCGACCTCGACCGCGCGTTCGAGCATCTGGTGATCGCGTATCGCGCGCGCATCGTGACCTTTGTCGCGCGCATGCTGCACGACGACGCCCGGGCGGAAGACGTCGCGCAGGACGTCTTCGTGCGCGCGTACCGTGCGCTGCAGACCTATCCCGCGGAACGGCGTGCGTCGCTGCGGCTGCGCTCGTGGCTGTACGCGATCGCGCACAACCTCACGCGCAACGCGTTTCGGGACGCGCCGCCGCCGAGCGATTCGCTCGAGTACGACGACGGCGCGCCGCGCGCGGGTTTGGTCGACGGTCAGCCGGGCCCGGAACACCTCGTGCTGCGGGCCGAGGCGTGGGAATCCATCGGCGACGCGATCGCGCGCCTGTCGGCGGTCTTGCGGCCGGCGTTCGTGATGCGCTACGTCGACGATCTGTCGTACGAGGAGATCGCGGAGTCGCTCGATCAGCCGATCGGTACCGTCAAAGCCTCGGCCCACCGCGGGCTGCTCGCCGTGCGGGCGCACTTGGAGAACAACGATGACTGACGTTTCGCCGGACTTCACGGCCAAAGTGTTCGCAAGCTGCGGGCTCGACCGGTACACCAACGCGGCGAGCGCGCTGGGCGACGTGTTCGTGGCATGGAGCGACTGCGGCGTATCGGCCGTACGCGTCGCGTCCGACGAGGCCGCGTTCGAAGCGTGGTACGGTGAGCGCTTCGCGCGCCGCTGCGTGCCCGCGGTCGAGATCGACCCGATCGCCGCGGCCGCGCGCGCCAGGCTGCAAGGCGAAGACGTCGACGTGCCCGTCGATCTGCGCGACTGCTCGCCGTTCGAGCAGCGCGTGCTCCACAAGGCAGCCGAAATCCGCCGCGGCAGCGCACGGCCGTACCGGTGGCTCGCCCGCGAGCTCGGTGCGCCCGAAGCCTCGCGCGCCGTCGGGAACGCGCTAGGCCGCAACCCCGTGCCGCTGCTGATCCCGTGCCATCGCGTCATCCGCACGGATTTCACGATGGGCGGTTACGTGTTCGGCAGCGAGTCGAAGCGCAAGCTGCTCGAAGACGAGGGTCTCGATTTCGCCGCGATCGAGACCGTGACGCGCCGCGGCTTCCGCTACGTGGGTTGCGACGACGGAACGTTCTGCTTGCCCACGTGCGGCAACGTCGCAACGCAGCTCAACGCGCCGGGCTACGTGGGACTGCGCAGCGCCGAAGAAGCGCACGCGCACGGCCTCGTGCCGTGCAGTCTGTGCCGCCCGATCGCGGCATGAGCACGGGGGCGTAGGGGCGACAGCGCGAACCGCGCACCCATGTCCTCACCACTCCAAGACATTCCACTGCGCCGGATCGACGGGTCCGATACGACGCTCGGTGCATTTGACGGCAAAGTGCTGCTCGTCGTCAACGTCGCATCGCAGTGCGGCCTCACTCCGCAATACTCCGGGCTCCAGAGGCTCTACGACACGTACGGCGACCGCGGCCTGGCTGTGGTCGGTTTTCCGGCCAACGAGTTCGGCGCGCAGGAACCCGGCACGAACGGCGAGATCGCGCAATTCTGCGAGACGCGCTTCGGCGTCACGTTCCCGATGTTCGAGAAGATCGTGGTGAAGGGCGCCGCGCGCCACCCGCTGTACGACGCGCTGATCGCTGCGCAGCCCGGCGAGATCTCGTGGAATTTCGAGAAGTTCGTCGTCGGCCGCAACGGCGCCGTCGTCGCGCGCTTCGCGCCGACGGTCGCCCCCGATGATCCCAAGCTCGTGAGCGTCATCGAAGCGGAGCTCGCGAAGGTGTAGGCTCCGATCGACGACGCGGCGGCTTACACGAAGATCGGCCTCTTCCCCGACGTGTTCTTGCAGAACGTCATGTGCGCGGCATGCGGAATGTACCATGCGTGAATGTCGTAATGCGGTGTCGGGTAGCCGGGATGCCCGTTCGTTTCGTACCAGATGTCGACGTGGTCGATACGGTAGCCGGGCAGCGGTTTGAGCGCATCGTCGAGGTTCAACCCGGCGTCGAACGCTTTCTTCGACGGCATGATCTCGGTGAAGACCGGTTTGCCGTTGTAGTAGCCGTAGATCGGCCCGGCGGGCCAGTTCTTCGGATTGACGTAGTGGTATCCCATCGAGGGGATGCAGCCGCCGACAGGACCCACCGTACTCGGCAACCCTTTCGGATGACCTTTGAGCGGGGTGTTCATCATCTTCATGACCGCCGGCGTCATGCCGGGCGGCATCGCAGGCTGTTTCTGTTCAGCACCGCTGGGCGCGGCGCCCACAGCCATGATCGCAAGCGCCAACACGAAAGCGCGGGCCGTTACAAATCGCAAGGTTCGTTCTCCGGTCCATCGCGCACTACCCGAGTCGGCAAGGACGAGCGTCAGGTCGTTGCCTTTAGGCAAGCGATGTGCTTTACGGCGTCCGGCGCGGCTGCGCCTGCGCGATACGCCGGTCGACGACGTAGTACGTCGCCGCGGCCAGCAGCGGAACGAACGATACCATGGCGAGCGCCGCGTCGGGTCCGGAGCGCGTGACCACGAAACCGACGACCGCGACGCCGAGTGAACCGAGGCCGAACCCAACGCCGTTCATCAGGCCGAGCGCCGTGCCGAGGTTGCGCGGCATCAGCGCTTGCGCGAGCGCGACACCCGGCGCGTTCTGCACGGAGAGCAGCGCGCTTCCGAGGAGCAGCGCCGCGACCGCGAACCCGCCGTGCCCGCTGAGCGCGAGCAGCAGCGGCGGCACCGATAACACGAGGCCGGCGATCGCGACGCGTGCGTGCCCGAAACGATCGGCCGTTGCGCCGCCCGCGTACAGGCCCAACGCGGCGGCCATCAAGTACGCGGTGACGATGGCACCGGTCGCCGTCAGCGAGAGGCCGCGCGCGGTGAGCAGGTTCGGGAGATAGTACGCGAACGATCCGCCGACGAGGTTGCGCAGCGCGGTGCTGGCGATCAGCAGCGCCACGCCGGCGCGGTCGATGTCCGCATCCGCGGCGTCGCGCGGCGTGTCGCGGGGCGCCATCGTGTCGGCGCTTCGCGCGAACGACGGCATCACCGCGGCCACGGCGAGGGCGGCGACGATGCCCGGCACGGACATCGCGATCAGCGAGCCGGTTCCGCCGTGGGCGAGCAACGCGCCGGCGACGAGCGGACCGATCCCGTAGCCGATCTGTCCGCCGATCTGGTAGATGGAGATCGCCGACGCGCGGCGCGAGCCGCCCAGCACGGTGGAGTAGCGGCCCGCCTCCGGATGCATCACCGCGGAACCGAAACCGCCGACGGCGATGCACGCGAACAGCGCGCCGAGCGACAGCCCGACAGGCGAAAGCGAGGCGGCGGCCGGAGCGAACGAGATTGCGACGGCAGTCAGCGCGACCGACGCCGGCAAGAACCACCACCGCCCGCGCCGGTCGCTGTACGCGCCGACGAGCGGCTGTGCGATCGAGCTGGTGAGATACCAGCCGAACGCGAGCGCGCCCTGACACCACGCGGGCAGCCCCGCGCGCGTCACGTCGAAGAAGATGACGAACGGAACGATTCCGGAGTACAGATCGCTCGCACCGTGCGCGAAGGCCATCAAGGAGACGCCGCGCAGATTCCAGGGGCGTGAGAGCGAGGCGGTGGTCACGGCGCTCCCTTCGTCACCGAGGGCCGCGAGGCTTGCGAACGAACGAGCGCACGATGCGCGACATCATCGTTCGCCGCGCGCGCGAGGACGAGAGCGACGCCGTCGCGGCGCTGTTCCGGCTCAGTAAAGAGACGGCGATGCCGTATCTGCCGAACCTGCACACGCCGGAAGAAGACCGCGCGTACGTTCGCGAACGTGTCTTCGCCGATTGCGAGGTGTGGCTCGCCGAGCGTGACGACGAAATCGTAGGCCTAATCGCGTTCCGCACCGGCTGGATCGACCAGCTCTACGCCCATCCCGCGCACCAACGCAGCGGCATCGGCACGGCGTTGCTGCAGAAGGCGAAAGATGCGAACGATCGGCTGCAGCTCTGGGCGTTCCAGCGCAACGAGAGCGCGCGGCGGTTCTACGAGTCGCAAGGGTTCCGGGTCGAAAGAACGACTGACGGCGGGTACAACGTCGAGCGCGAACCGGATTTGTTGTATGTTTGGACGCGCAGATAGGCCTCCGGCGTAGGAGGGTTACGTCTCGAGGATTGATTTTATGGTATTCGTCAAGGCCTCGGCAAAATTTACCATCCCGTGAAGGGTATACTTGTAGCGAATCTGTCGCACATGCTGAAGATCGGATGGCACGGTTGCGTCTTGGGTTAGGAGTATAACGTCCTTTCGCAGTGCATGGCAAAACCCGGTTTCATAGAAAACATTTGGATTTGCTTGAGTGAGATCCGAAATGACGATCCGGGCGTTTCGCACTTGATCGAGCACTTCATCGATAATTACGCCGGTCGAAAAAATGCGATCTGCGCGCAAGCATTCCAGTCCGAGCCGCCGTACGACCGGTACGATGTGGTCATCATAAATGGGAGTCAGCTCTTCGCGAAAAGGCATTAGAACAAAACAAACGTTTCGTCGAGAGCGTATATCTATGGTGACACGCGACGTCACGCGGCGAAAATCTGCGAATTGCAGCAGCGTTTCGTCCATTTTATCACGGAAATTTTCGAGTACCAGAAGATTCGCGCCCGAACGAATCCGACCATTGACGTACGCTAACGACACGAGGTCGAGCGCGAGTCGCGCGCTAATGTATCCGTCGATTTCAGATGCAGGAATCCGCACGATGCCCTTAGCTGTCTTCTCGCGCAGGCGCCGCATGAGCTCCAATATCTCTGGACTATTGAGGTCAAGGAACGCTGGACTCAATAGCGCCCTTCGTGACCCCGTGAACATGAAAACTACCGATACATTCGCTCCGAAAATCTCCTGGAGACGCGTTGCCCCATAAATACCGGACATGATCATCGCATCACTTGAGGAGGCGATTGCCTCTTTGATCGGACTCGCTTCGATCCCATAGAAGCTATCTCCGAACTGCTCCACGTGCACAAAGTCGTTCGAAGCGATTTTTTGTAAGAAACCTTGCTCCGTGTAATAGTCGTAATCGAAGCCCGCTTTCTCGCCGGGTCGTGGCTTTCGACCAGTGGCTCGAGTGAGGAGCTTCAGGTCACTCTGCGGATTTTTGAATAGCCGTTGCAAAAATGTTGTTTTTCCGACTCCCGAGGGGCCGGCGAGCGCATAAACGTGACCCAATGTACCTTCTCGCAGGGGGCGTGGGTTGCTTGTATCGCTGAATGAGCCAATAACGCAGGTGATTCCTTCCCCCTAATTGTGGCCATTATTCTCGCGATCCAGCGTTGAGTTCATATCTATTGATCGTGTCTGCAAAGGCGGTGGTCATGCCGTTCGCGACTCACGGCCCACCTCAGGCGACACTTTCCCGTTCGACGAGCGCGCCGACGTTATCACGATCAGGTCGAGGATGACGCGCCGCCCGATTACGCATCCGCCAAAGGCGAGTCGGGGATCCGCAGCTGCTGTGAAGCCATGACCGACAAAGCGCCTTCCGGCCGCGGCGCGTCAGCCGGCCGCTGTGACGATGCGATCGCCGCGCGGATGGCTGCGTGGAGCGGGACGCCTAGCGCTCACGGAATGCTGAGGCGATAGTCTGTGCTCTTGTCGCTTCATTTCGCAATCAGAAGATAGCGTCCGCCCATCGCGACTCTGTTAACTCGGAAGACCTTTGCTCGGTTGGACAGACATCTTGACAAGGATTTGGGCCTTTGGCGGCAGAGAATCCGAAGCGGGCCGCGTGCCCTTTCGCCTGTCGTTCGGAAAGGAGCTTCGTGTACGGCCGGATTGGGCTCGTGCTCGTCGCGCTCGTCGCCGCGCTCGTCTGGTTTCTGCCGTCGTACTATACGGGGCTGCTGACTCAGATCGGGTTATACGCGCTCGTCACGATCGGGCTCAACCTGTTCATGGGCTACGCGGGCCAGGTGTCGCTTGGGCAGGCGGCGTTCTTCGGCATCGGCGCGTACACGTCGGCCGCGCTCGCCGTCAAGACCGGACTCACGCCGTGGCTCGGGATGCTCGCGGGCGCCGTCCTTGCCGCGCTGGCCGCGTACGTGCTCAGCTTCGTCGCGCTTCGGTTGCGCGAGAATCTGCTGGCGCTCGCCACGCTCGCGCTCGGCATCGTCATCAACGTCGTGTTCAATCAATGGGAATTCATCGGCGGCTCGTCGGGCTTCAAGGACATCCCCGGCTTCACGTTTGGCGCGTACGTGTTCGACCAGCGCGCCTACGCGATCTTGGCGTGGGCGCTGCTCGCGGTCGGCCTGTGGTTCGCCGGCAACCTCGTGCGCTCGAGCTTCGGCCGCTCGCTTATCGCCATCTCCGCCGGTGAGCTCGGCGCGCAAGCGCTGGGCGTCGACGCGACGCGCCTCAAGCGGCAAACGTTCGTGCTCAGCGCAGTGTACGCGGGGATCGCCGGCGCGGTGTACGCATCGCAGGCGTCGTACATCGATCCGAGCGGTTTCGATTTCTTGCTCTCGGTGAACTTCGTGCTGATGTCGGTCATCGGCGGGATCCGCAGCCTGTCGGGCGCGGTGATCGGCGCGGCGGTCGTCGTCGCGTTGCGCGTGGTTCTCCAAGCCGCGGTACCGATGGTGCTTCCGAGCGCGCGCGGCGACTTCCAGTCGTTTTTCTTCGGCATCATCCTGATCGCGATGCTGATCTTCTTGCCGCGCGGCATCAGCGGCCGGCTCGGCGAGGCGCGGCGCGCATGATCGAGTCGCTGTGGCAATACGTCTTGGCCGGCGTTGTCGTCGGTGCGATCTACGCGTTGATCGCGGCGGGTTTCGTGCTGATCTACCAGGTGACCGGACTCATCAACTTCGCACAGGGCGAGTTCGCCATGATCGGCGCGATGACCGCAGCATCGCTGGCGACCGCGGGGATGCCGGCGCCGGCCGCCGCCGGGATTGCCGTCGTCGTTGCGGCGGCGACTGGTGCGCTGTGCTATCTGCTCGCGATCCGTCCGGCGCGCGCGGCCACCGGCGTGACGCTGATCTTCATCACGCTCGGGCTCGACGTCGCGCTGCGCGGGCTCGGCTTGTTCGTGTGGGGAACGAACCCGCTGAGCCTGAACGCATTCACCGGCGGCGCCGCGATCCACGTCTTCTCCGGTGTGCTTCCGCCGCAAGCGATGTGGGTGCTGCTGACCGACCTGCTCGTGTTCGCGGCGCTGTATGTGTTCTTCCGGCACACGTACGCCGGCACCGCCGTTCGTGCCGCGGTCGCGAACCCGCCGATCGCGTCGACGTTCGGCATCCCGCTGCGGACGTTCGCATTCTGGAGCTTCGTCGTGGCGGCTGCGATCGGTGGGCTCGGCGGCGTCGTGATCGCACCGATCACCAGCGCGACGTACGACATGGGCCTCACGTTCGGCCTCGCCGGTTTCGTCGCCGCGGTCTTGGGCGGTCTTGAAAGTCTGCCGGGCGCACTCCTCGGCGGTTTCGTACTCGGCATCGTCACGAAGGTCGCCGGCGGCGTGCTCTCGACCGGTTGGGAGGAAGGCGTCGGCTTTTTGATCCTCGTGATCGTGCTCGTGCTGCGCCCGCAAGGGCTCCTCGGGCGCGCGGCGCGGCGCGCATGACGGCAGCGACCGCGATGCGATCCGCGACGACGCTCGAGGTGCGCGGCGTGACGGTGCGTTTCGGTGGGGTCATCGCGGTCGACGACGTCAGCTTGAGCGCGCGCACCGGCGAAGTTCTGGGCGTGATGGGACCCAACGGCGCCGGCAAGACAACGCTCTTCAACGTCATCAGCGGCGTGCAGCAGCCGACGGCAGGCACGGTTTCGCTGGGCGACACGGCCTTGACGGGCAGGGCCGTCGAAGCTGTCGCGTCGATGGGTGTCACGCGCACGTTTCAAACCCCGCTGATGTTTTGGGGCCTCACGGTGCGCGAGAGCATCGAGGTCGCGGTCACAGCGCGCGACTTCGGCGGAACGTATCCGCCTGCGCCGCACCGCGAGCTGATCGCCTGCGGTTTGGGGAGTGCCGGCCGCCGCCGGGTGGAGTCGGCGTTGCGCGAGCGCGCCGATGCCGTCTTGGCGCGCGCAGGGATCGCTGCGACGGCGGACCGGCTGACGGAGTCGCTCGCGTTTGGCGAGGAGCGGCTGCTCGAGCTCGCGCGTGCGCTCGCCGTGCAGCCGACGGTGCTGCTGCTCGACGAGCCGCTCTCGGGACTGAATCCCGACGAGATCGAGGCGGTCATCGCGTCGATCCGCGCGGCGCGCGCGGACGGCGTCGCGGTGGTGCTCGTCGAGCACGCGGTGGGGGAGCTGCTCGCGATCGCGGACCGCGTGGTGGTACTCGATCACGGCCGCAAGATCGCCGAAGGGCCGCCGCAAGCGGTCGCGGCGGATCCGATCGTGATCGACGCGTACATCGGGGACGAGCTGGAATGACGGCCCTTCGACAACCTCAGGGTGACAACGACACGCCGGTGCTCGAGGTCGAGAGCGTCTCGACGATTCGGGGTCGCGTGCAAGTGCTGTGGGACGTCAGCCTTGCGGTTGGGCGCGGCGAAACAGTCGCGATCGTCGGACCCAACGGGGCCGGCAAGACGACGCTGGTCGGCTCGATCACGGGGCTCATCCCGCCGAAGGCCGGCCGCATCCGAATCAACGGTGCGGACGTCACGGGAGCTCCGCCCGAGCGGCTCGCGAGCCGCGGCGTGGCGCTCGTGCCGGAGCGGCGCGGCATCTTCGCGCCGCTGACCGTACGCGAGAACTTGATGATAGGCGCGTACGCGCGCCGGGCGAAGGCCAAGGCCGGCGAGCTTTCTGCTGATCTGGAAGACGTGTTCGGACTCTTCCCGGCGTTGGTCCGGTACCGCGACGCGATCGCCGGCTCGCTCTCGGGCGGCGAGCAGCAGATGGTCGCGATCGGCCGCGCGCTGATGGCCAAACCGGAGCTCCTGCTGCTCGACGAGCCCAGCCTGGGCCTCGCGCCGAAGGTCCGCGCAGAAAACTTCGGCGCGCTCGCGCGACTCGCCGAGCGCGGCGTGACCATCCTGCTCGTCGAGCAGAATTTGCGGCTGGCGGCGCGAATCTGCCAGCGCGCGTACCTCATGCAGCGCGGCCGTATCGTCGGCACGGAGACGTCCGAGGAGTTGGCGCAGTCGGCAAGGCGCGTGTATCTCGAGACCCACGGGTGAACGGGCGCACCCGCAGAACCCCTCACGCAAACCAAATTCGAAGGAAGGTCAAGCTCCATGCGTTCGATCGTCGCTCGACTCGGCGCGCTCGCGCTCGCGTCGCTCTTCGTCGTCTCCGCTGCCCCGCCGCGCATCGCCGCCGCGGCCGGCGAGCCGATTCTCATCGGCGCCACCGTCTCCGAGAGCGGTCCTGGCGCGACACTCGGGCGGCCCGAAGCCGACAGCATCCAGATGGCCGTCGACGAAATCAACAAGGCGGGCGGCGTCAACGGGCACCCGCTGCAGGCCACGATCCTCGACGACGAATCGAATGCGACGACGGCGCTCAACAACGCGCGCAAGCTGCTCGATCAGCACGTCGTCGCGATCATCGGCTCGTCGCTGACGCAGACATCGCTGCCGCTGATCCCCCTGATGACGCAGTCCAAGATACCACTGATCTCGCTCGCGTCGAGCTCGCAGGTGATCCAGCCGGTCGCCGACCGCCAGTGGATCTTCAAGATGCCGATCACGGACTTCCACGTCGCTCAGGCGATGCAAGAGTACATGCGCAAGAAAAAGCAGACCAAGGTCTCCGTGATCTACCGCGACGACGATTACGGCAAGACGGGCCTGTCGCACTTCCAAGACGCGGGCAAGCCGTTCGGCATCGAAGTGCTCGATGCCGAAGCGATCAACGCGCGAGCCAGCGACGCGACCACGCAGCTGACGCACGTCAAGGCGGCGAACCCGCAAGCGATCGTCGTCTGGTCCACGCTGCCGTCGGCCGGCGTCATCATCAAAGCGTACAAAGAGCTCGGCCTCAGCTATCCGATCTACTACTCGGACGGCGCGGCGACGGGCGTGTTCCCGCAGCAGGCGGGCGCGGCGCTCAACGGCGCGTACATCGCGAGCACGAAGATCAACGTCGCCGACTCGCTGCCCAACAGCGATCCGCAGAAGAAGATCCTGACGCGCTACATTGAGTCGTTCGTGAAGAACTATCCGAAGGACGCGCCTGTCAGCATCTTCGGTGGCTTCGGCTACGACAGCGTCTACATCCTCAAGCAGGCGATTCTTCGCGCGAAAGGCACCGACGGCGAGAAGCTGCGCCAAGCGCTCGAGCACACCGACTACCTCGGCGTCACCGGCCAATTCCGCATGTCGGGCGGCGACCACAACGGCCTCTCGGTGTTCTCGCTCGTGCTGACCCAGGTGGAAAACGGCAAGTTCATCGTAGCAAAATGATCCCATTAGAGCGGGAGAGGGCGTACCGGGCGCTCTCGCTTGCGCGGGCGCTCGACGACCGGATGTGGCGGCTCGCTCGGGCGGGCCGCGCGCATTTTGCCGTACCGTGCAGCGGGCACGAGGCGATCGGGGTCGGGTACGCGCTCGCGATGCGGCCGGGCGTCGACTGGCTTGCACCGCATTACCGAGACCTCGCCGCGCTCATCGTGCTCGGCATGTCGCCGCGCGACGTGATGCTGTGCTTCTTCTCGCGACCGTCCGATCCGAACGCGCACGGGCGGCAGCCGTACGCGCACTTCGGCTCGCGCGCGCTGCACGTGCTTTCGCAGCAAGGTCCGCAGCCCAATCACTGTTCGCACGGCGTGGGCTGCGCTTGGGGCTCGAAGCTTCTCGACGACGGCAGCGTCACCGTGATCGCGTTCGGCGACGGCGGCGCGCAGAAAGGCGAGGTACACGAGTCGATGAACGTCGCGGCGATCCACAAGCTGCCGTGCGTGTTCGTCGTGCACCGCAACGGCTGGACGCAGTCCGTCGCGCGCGAAGACCAGTACGCGACGCAGACGCTCGTGGCGCGCGCGGAGGGCTACGGCATGCCGGGGATCGCGGTCGATGGCATGGACGTGGAAGCGATGCACGCCGCGGCCGGCGAGGCGATCGAACGCGCGCGTGCCGGCGGCGGGCCGACGCTCATCGACGCGGCGTGCGTGCGCTTCATGCCGAACACGTCGAACGACGATGACTCGCGTTATCGCGCCCGTGCCGAGGTCGACGCGCTGCGAGCGTCCGGCGATCCGCTGCTGCGCGCGCGGGCGCTCGTCGATGCGCAATTCGCGGCGACGGTGGATGCAGAGAATGCCGCGCTCGCCGGCGACGCGGCCGAATGGGCCGAGGGGCAGCCGCTCGGCGATCCCGCGACCGTCGCGGATCACGCGTATGCCTGATCGAACGGCGGTGCGCGAGCTCACCGTGATCGAAGCCGTACGCGAGGCGCTCGGTGACGAGATGGCGCGCGACGAGCGCGTGATCGTCCTCGGCGAGGACGTCGGGAAGCTGGGCGGCGTCTTTCGGGCAACGGAGGGTTTGTTCGACCGCTTCGGCGCGCGGCGCGTCATCGACATGCCGATGGCCGAAACCGTGATCGCCGGCGTCGCGGTCGGCCTCGCGATGCGCGGCCTGCGGCCGGTCGCCGAGATCCAGTTCGCCGACTTCATCCACGCGGCGATGGACCATCTCGTCGGCGAGGCGGCAAAGATACGCTGGCGCACCGGCGGCGACTGGTCGTGTCCCATGGTGCTGCGCACCGCGTACGGCGGCGGGTTTCGCGGCGGACCGTATCACTCGCAGTCGGTCGAAGCGTTCTACGCGCACGCGCCGGGTCTCAAGGTCGTCGCACCGTCGACGCCGGCCGATGCGAAGGGTCTGCTGCTCGCGGCGATTCGCGATCCCGATCCGGTGCTGGTGCTCGAGCACAAGCGCACGTATCGCGCGATCCGCGGGCACGTGCCGGAAGGCGACTACGTCGTGCCGATCGGGCGCGCGGCTGTCGCGCGCGAAGGCCGCGACGCCACCGTGCTCGCGTACGGCATGATGCTGCACGAGTCGCTCGCAGCTGCGGAGACGCTTGCGAACGAAGGAATCGACGTCGAGGTGATCGACCTGCGCACGCTCGCGCCGCTCGACCGCGAGACGATCCTCGCCTCGCTGACCAAGACGCGCCGGCTGTGCGTGGTGCACGAGGACACGATCACGATGGGGCTCGGTGCGGAATTGTGCGCGCTCGCCGCGGAAGCGGACGTGCTCGACGTGCCGCCGGTCCGCGTCGCGATGCCCGACATCCCGGGGATACCGGTCGACGACGTGCTCGAAGATGCGGTGCTGCCGAACCGCGCGACGATCCGCGACGCGGTGATGCGGCTCGTCGCGCGCGAGCGCACGCGATCGCACGACACGCCGCGCGCGCGGGCGTACGATCCGGCGATCCCGCAGGCGTCCAGCATCGTCGAGGTGGCGCTGCCCGAGGAGCACACGCGCGTCGCGATCGACGCGCTCGTCGAAGCTGCGAGCGCATTTCCGCGCTGCAACGCGACGTTCGCGTGGACCGGAATCGTCGAGCACCCGGACGTCGTGGTCGATCTCGATCTCGGACCGTCCGCGCCGGCGCGCGGCCTTGGGACGATCACGCTCGTCGACTACGGCGCCGCGGGGAGCGATCTCGCAATCCCATTCGTGCGCCCCGGACAGACCGCCGCAGTGCGAATCGGCGCGGTGCGCGACGGCCGCGCCTACGTCGCATGCGCGGTCGATCACCGTGCGGTCGATGGCGCCGACGTGGGCCGATTCCTCGCCGCGTTCAAGTCGGCGGTCGAGGGTGGCGCGCCCGCTGACGTCACCCTGAGCTTGTCGAAGGGTGCTGGGTGACACGATGATGCAGGTTGAGTTTCCGAAGCTTGCCGACACGCTCGTCGACGGAATCGTCTCCGCCTGGTACAAGCGCCCCGGCGATACGGTGCGCAAGGGCGAGCCGCTGTTCGCCGTCGAGACCGACAAGGTGAACACCGACGTCGAGTCGCCGTACGACGGCGTGCTCGGCGAGATTCTCGTCCCCGAAGGCGAGCGCGCGGACGTCGGCCAAGTGCTTGCGCGCTTCGCCGGTGAGGACGGCGCGGTCGAAGCGAGCCCGCCCGGCGAGCACACCGCGGTTTCGCGCCCGATCCCGGCTACCGCGGCGGGATCCAACGGCGGCCTCACGGCGATGCGCAAGCGGATCGCGGAGCGGATGACGGAAGCCCGCGCGACCATCGCGCAAGGGTCGTGCGCGCGGCTGATCGACGTGAGCGGGATCGAACGCGGCGGTGCTTCGTGGACCGCGTACTTCGTGAAAGCATTCGCCCAGGCGCTCGAGGCCGACCGCATCGGCGTCGCTGTCGAGGTGCCGGGCGGTCTCGTCGTGCCCGTGGTTCCCGACGCGCGCGACGCCTCGCCGCACGACATCTCCGTGCGCATCGGCGAGCTCGCCGCACGCGCGCGCACCAACGCGCTGACGGCCGCCGACGTCGGCGGCGCGGCGGCAACGGTGACCAACGTCGGGGTTACGGGCACGCTGCTCGCGTTTCCGCTCATCGCGCCCGGTGAGCCGGCGATCCTCGCGCCGGGCGCGATCGCGGACGGCCGCTGCTGGCTAGCCTTGTGCTACGACCGCGAGCACTACGACGAGTACGCCGCGGACACGTTGTTAGGGGACGTCGTACGGCGGCTGAACGCGTTGGCGGCGCGGTGAAATGCCGCAGCGCGCGCGCGCCGGGTTACGTCGTCTCGCCTCGCCGGTTCCGACCGCGGGGCAAATGCTGAGGCGGTTTTGTCGTGTTCGCGATGAGCGTTTTCTCCGCTTCGCTTGCGCTCGACTCGCCTGAGAACCGGGCGAGCACGCCGGGAACGAACCGTTCGGCGAAGCCGGCGATGAACGACCAGACGAGCAGCTTCCCCCAGTCCCCGACGGACGCGGGCACGCCGTGCGTTAGGAAGTCGGTCAAGGAGACCGACGTATTCTTCGGCTGCTCGAAGGGGGTGAACGTCGGAAAAAAGCCGCCTTGCAAGAGGCCTGCGACGAACAAAAAATAGAGCAAAACGGCGAAAAAGCTGCCGATGATCGGGGCGACAACGATGATGCTGAACTTGCCGGAGCTCAGTTGCAGCTCGCGAAAGAGCGGGTCGCCGACATCGATTTTCTGAAGCCGGTGCTGAACGCTCAAGAAGCCTCCCATCTCGCCGATGAAGAAGACGACCCAGAACACCGGGATTTGCCCTTTGAAAAGAGAATAGGCGAGGCCGCCCATGCCGGCCGCGGCGAGCGTCCAAAGGCCGGCAATTCCCGCCAGCCAATTACGCGTTGATTCTCTCGGCGGGATGAACGTGAACAGATAGCGCAGGCGCTCGGCGAGCGTCATGAGCTCCGCGCGCAACTGGCGGACGTCCATCGTGGTGACGTCGGCTGGTACGGTCTTCGCATATGCCGTGAACGCGTCGGTGCCAGCTACGTCGCTGTACCGGCCTCGGAACAGCAGCAGCTCGGACTGTAATCGGTCGTCATGAATGGCATAAAGATACGCGGTTTCGAGCGTGAACACGTCCGACCACGTGATCGAGGTCGGGTTGCGATGGTACGCGGCGATCAGCGCCTCGATCGTCGGCGGCGGCGCCACGGTCTGCCCGGCCGCCGGACCTATCGCGGCCGTGTTTTCGAGCATCAGCATGTATTGCTGGCGGAGTTGCTCGAAATAGTCGTGCGCGTACTTCGGGAACAGCCTGTCGCGTCGCCGCGGTACGCGTTGCGTGGGCCGTTTGCCGGGTTTGGTCTCGACGTCCCCCGGTTCCATCGCTGCGTCGTCGGGTTTGAGCTCCACGTCGTCACCCCATTCGTCTCGGTCACGCGCTCTTTGCCGCATCTGCCAGCATCCCTTTGCTTGGGTTGCTCGCGGGACCCCGCGGGCGCGTGCCGAAACGCGGGCGGCGACATGATCGGTGAGGCGCCTTCGCACATCCGCACGCAGGAAGCGGCCGAGCACGACTTCATCGTGCGCACGCTGCGTGCCGTCGGCCTCACCGAGTCCGACGCGAACGATGTCGCCAACGTGCTCGTCGCGGCCGACTTGCGTGGCGTCGAGTCCCACGGGATCGCGCGGCTCGATATGTTCTATGTGCGCCGCATCGAAGCGGGCGTCGTCAACGCCCGACCGTCATACACTGCGCTGTCCGACCGGCCGACGCAGTTCGCGCTTGATGCCGGGAACGGCTTGGGCCACCCGGCCGGGATCTTCGCGATGCGCAAGACGATCGAAAAGGCACGCGCGAACGGGCTGGCGTTCGCGACCGTGCGCAACTCGAACCACTACGGCATTGCCGCGTACTACGCGATGATGGCGCTCGAGCACGATCTCATCGGCTTGTCGATGACGAACTCGACGCACCTCGCGGTGCCGACGTTCGGCCGGCAGAAAACGCAGGGCACGAACCCGATCGCCGTCGCGATCCCGGCGGACGGGCATCCGCCGTACGTGCTCGACATGGCGACGACCGGCGTCACGTTCGGCCGGCTCGAGGTCAGCGAGCGCAAGGGCAAAATGCTCAAGCCGGGCTGGGCCGTCGATGCCGAAGGCCGCGAGACCCTCGACCCCACGACCGCGATGACGAAGGGCGCGCTGCTGCCGCTCGGCGGGTACGGCACCGACAACGGCGGTCACAAAGGCTACGGCCTCGGCGCGCTCGTCGAGATCCTGTGCGGGGTGCTCTCCGGCGGGATGTTCGGCACCGCGCTGCGCTTGGACGAGCGCGGCTTGCACGGGGGCACCGTCGGGCATTTCTTCGGCGCGTTCCGCATCGATGCGCTGCGCGACGGCGACGGGTTCCAGCGCGATCTCGCACGCGAGCTGAACGCCTTCGAAAACAGCGCGCCGGCGCCGCGCGCCGAACGCGTCCTGACGCCGGGCGAACCGGAGCGCGAGAACACCGAGCGCTACCGGCGCGAAGGCGTGCCGATCGATCCGAAAGTGTGGGACGGCATCGACGCGATGGCCGAACGTCTGCGCATCGAGAAGCTGGAGCGGTTCACCGTTGACTGACGCGGCGCGCGTTCGCGAAGACGATCTGGCCGCATTCGTCGAGCGCGCGCTCACGACGGTCGGCGTCGACGCGGCGCAGGCGCGCATCGTCGGGGACGTGCTCGTCGCTGCCGACCGGCGCGGGATCGAGTCGCACGGCGTCGCGCGATTGCGCTGGTTCTACGTCGACCGCATCCGCGACGGTCGCATCGCCGCGAACCCGCGATATGAGAACGTGCATGACACGCCCACGTCCCTGCTGCTCGATGCGGGCAACGGTCTCGGTCATCCGGCGTCACATCACGCGATGACGCGCGCGATCGAAAAGGCGCGCGACAGCGGGATTGCGTTCGCGGCCGTGCGCAACTCGAACCACTACGGGATCGCCGGCTACTACGCGATGATGGCGCTGCCGCACGACATGATCGGCATCTGCACGACCGACTCCGCGCACTTCGCCGTGCCGACGTTCGGCCGCGACAAGATGCAGGGCACCAACCCGTTCGCGTTCGCGATCCCGGCCGGCGACGAGCCGGCGTTCGTGCTCGACTTCGCGACGACGACGGTGACGTACGGCAAGCTCGAAGTCTACGAGCGCAAGGGTTTGCGGCTCAAGCCGGGCTGGGCCGTCGACGCGGACGGGAACCCGACCGACGATCCCGCGGTGCGCCATTCGGGCTCGCTGCTGCCGCTCGGAGGCATTGGCACCGACAAGGGCGGCCACAAGGGCTATGGGATGGGTGCGCTCGCCGAGCTGCTCACGGGCGTCCTCGCGGCGGGCTGGTTCGGCACGGCGCTCTCGATCGGCGAAAGCACGACGTCACCATCGGGGATCACGTCGCACTTCTTCGGCGCGATTCGGATCGACGCACTGCGTGACGTCGCGGAGTTCAAGCGCGACATGGACCGCGAACTGCGCGCGTTCAAGGCGAGCGTGCCGGTACCGGGCCAGGATCGCATCTACGTCGCGGGCGAGATCGAGCACGAGAACGAGATCGCGTTCCGCCGCGACGGGATTCCGCTGATCGCGCCGGTGATCGACGACCTCGACGCGCTCGCGGACGATCTCGGAATCGAACGCGTCAGGCGGATCGCCGGGTAGCGACCTCCGGCGTGCGCACGTGCTCCGGACGGAAGCCGACGCCGACGATGCGCGCCGGGATGCGTCGCAGGAACGGAACCGCGGCAACGAGCCGCAGCAGCAGCGGTACGTTCGTCGGCGCGGTGCTGCGCAGCACGCCGATGATGATCCGGTTCTGCGCGAAGACTTGCAGCGCTTGTGTCAGCCGGGTCGGCAGCATTCGGCGGCGCTGCACGGCGGCGAGATGGCGCACGTTCAGCGTCCCGGCGCGCAGCGGTTCGGCGAGGATGTTCGCCGCCGCGACGGCGTCCTGCACCGCGAGGTTGATCCCGACGCCCCCGATCGGTGACATCGCGTGCGCCGCGTCGCCGATGCACAGCAATCCCGGGCGGTACCATTCGCGCAGCCGGTCGACCGCCACGGTCAGCAGCTTCACGTCGTCCCAGCTTTGCAAGGCGCCGACGCGGTCGGCCAAGTCCGGCGCCACCGCGGCGATGTCGTCGCGCAGCGCCTGCAGACCGCGCGCGCGCAGCGCGTCGTAGCCGCCCTTGGGGATCACGGACGCGCACTGCCAGTAGTCGCCGCGGTCGAGCGTGACCAGGATGCGCCCGGCATCGAAGCGTCCCAGCGCCGCGCCGCCCAGATCGCCGGGATGCTTGGGTAAACGCATCCACAGCACGTCGATCGGCGCGCCGAGATCGTGCACGTCGAGGCCCGCGCGCGCGCGCACCGTCGAGTGGCGGCCGTCGGCGCCGACGACGAGGTCGGCGCGAATCTCGACCGGGCCGTCCGGCGTGGACGCGCGCACGCCCGCGATGCGATCGCCCGCGTCGATCAGTCCGGTGACCTCCGCCTGCATGAGCAGGCGCAGCGCGGGATAGCGCCGGCCGTTCTCGGCGAGGAAATTCAAGAAGTCCCACTGCGGCATCAGCGCGATGAACTTGCAGTGCGTGGGGACGTGCGAAAAGTCGGCGATCGGCACCGCGGTGCCGCCCACGATGCCGATCAGCACCGCGACCTCCTGATGCGGCCGTTTCAGGAACTCCCCGAGCAGTCCCAGCTCGAACATGAGTTCCAGCGTCGACGGGTGCACGGTGTCGCCGCGAAAGTCGCGCAGAAAGTCGGCGTGTTTCTCGAGGACCACCACGTCGACGCCGGCGCGCGCCAGCAGAAACCCGAGCATCATCCCGGCCGGCCCGCCGCCGGCGATGCAGCAGCGCGTGCGTATCGTCTCCACACCGCCCGCTTCGCCGCTGCCGAGGCGCAGCGCTTCCGGTACGCGAACGTGTTCCGGTTGGTATGGCCGAAGCTGTCATCGTCGACGCGCTGCGCACGCCCATGGGGCGGTACGGCGGCGCGCTCGCTCCCGTCCGCCCCGACGACCTCGGATCGTTCGCGATCCGCGCGCTGGTCGACCGCACCGGCGTCGATCCGGCGATCCTCGACGACGTGTTCTGGGGTGCCGCAAACCAAGCCGGCGAGGACTGCCGCAACGTCGGCCGCATGGCGACGCTGCTCGCGGGCTTGCCGACGAGCGTCTCGGGCACGACGCTCAACCGGCTGTGCGGGAGCGGCTTGCAAGCGCTCAACTCCGCGTTCCACGCGATAAAGGCCGACGTGATCGACGTCGCGATCGCCGGCGGCGCCGAGTCGATGACGCGCGCACCGTTCGTGATCCTCAAATCGGAAAAGGCGTACGATCGCGCGCCGGACATCCACGACACGACGCTCGGCAACCGGATGGTGAACGCGCGGCTCGCCGCGATGTATCCGCCGATCTCGCTCGGTGAAACGGCCGAAAAGGTCGCCGAGCAGTTCGGTGTGAGTCGCGACGATCAAGACCGGTTCGCGTACGACAGCCAGACGAAGTGCAAGGCCGCGGTCGCCGCGGGTCGCTTCGACGCCGAGCTGATCGCCGTGCACGTCGAGCAGGGGAAGAAGAGCTACGACGTGACGCAGGACGAGCCGCCGCGTCCGGACACGACGCTCGAATCGCTCGCGAAGCTCAAACCTGCATTCAAAGCCAACGGCACGGTGACGGCGGGCAACGCGTCGCCGCTCAACGACGGCGCCGCCGCGCTGCTGATCTGCAGCGCCGCGGCCGCGGAGAAGCACGGCTGGCAGCCGCTCGCGCGCGTGGTGACGTCGGCGACGTTCGGTGTCGACCCGAGCATCATGGGCATCGGGCCGATCGGCGCGACGCGCAAGGCGCTCGACCGCGCCGGCCTGCGCATCGAAGACCTCGACCTCGTCGAGCTCAACGAGGCGTTTGCCGCGCAGAGCGTCGCGTGCGTCAAGGAGCTGGGCATCGATCCCGCGATCGTCAACGTGAACGGCGGCGCGATCGCGCTGGGCCACCCGCTGGGCTGCAGCGGCGCGCGCATCGCGACGACGCTCGTGCACGAGCTCAAGCGCCGCGGCGGACGTTACGGGCTTGCGACGATGTGCATCGGCATGGGCCAGGGCATCGCGACGATCTTCGAACGCGTTTGATGCGACATTTTTTCGCGCTGCTTTGCGCGCTTGTCGCGCTGCCGGGGTTTGGCGCAGCGGCGCCGCCGCCTGCGCCGCGCATCGTCGTGCAGTTCGATCGCGGCCTCGGCGAGCTGCACGGTCGCGTGCTCGTGTTTCTCCAGAAGCGCGTGCCGGGCCGTCCGCCGGCGATGCGCGGACTGCTTGAACCGAGCTTCGCCGATCCGCGCGCGGTCGAGATCCTCGGCGTCGAGGTCGAGGGCATGCCGGCCGGTTCGTCCGTCGAGGTGCCGGCGGATGCCGCCGCGTACCCGACCGCGCTGCGCGCGCTACCGCCCGGGTACTACGCCGCCCGCGCGGAGCTCGATGTCGCGCACCACTACACCTACGATGGCGGCCAGCCTGGCGATCCGGTCAGCGCGAACGAAGCCGTGACGATCACGCCGGGCGTCGTGACGACGATCGCCGTGCGCGCCCGCCGGCGAGGAGAATCTCCGTCTGCGACGCCGCCGGCGACGCCGATCCCGAACCCGGGCCGCATGGAGAACTTCGTCAGCCCGTCGCTGAGCGCGTTCTTCGGCCGGCCGATCACCATGCATGCGTACGTCGAGCCGCCGCGCGACTACGCGGCGTCGGCCCGCCGCTATGCGACGGTGTACGTCGTCGGCGGTTATGGCGAGAGCGCGGATGACTTGCCGCGCGCCGCGGCGGCACGTACGAAGTCGCTCGCGAGCACCGGCGGTTCGCAGCTGATCTACGTGCACCTCGACCCGCACGTGCCGCTCGGGCACAGCGTGTTCGCGGACTCCGTCAACAACGGCCCCTGGGGACGTGCGTTGACGAAAGAGCTCATTCCGTATCTGGAATCGCGCTGGCGCATGATCGGCACCGAACGGACGCGCTTTCTCACGGGACACTCGTCGGGGGGCTGGAGCACGATGTGGCTGCAGGTCACCTACCCGTCGGTGTTCGGTGGAACGTGGTCGACGTCGCCCGATCCGCTGGACTTTCACGACTTCACCGGGCCGAATCTCGTCGACGATCCGGCCGGCAACATCTTCCACACGCGCGGCGGTCGCCCGTACATGCTGGTGCGCATCAAGGGCAAGGACGTCGTGCCGCTACGGGACTACATTTTGCAGGAGCATGCGCTGGGAGCGTACGGCGGGCAGTTCGGCTCGTTCGACGCGGTGTTCTCGCCGCGCGGCGAGGACGGCCGCCCGCAGCCGCTGTTCGACCGCGAGACGGGGCGCATCGATCCGAAGGTCGCGCGCTATTGGGAAGCGCACTACGACATCGTCCGCACGCTGCACGACAACTGGCCGGCGCTCGGCCCGAAGCTGCACGGCAAGCTGCACGTCGTCGTCGGAAGCTGGGACACGTTTCAGCTCGAACGCGGCGTGATGCGGCTGCGCGACGCGCTCGCGAAGCTGCCCGGCAGCGACGCGCAGATCGAGATCGTCCCGCAGCGCACGCACATGGATTTGTATCGTGGCCCGAGTGGCGGCTTGTACGCGCGGATCGATCGCGAGATGACGGCGGCTGCTGCGGCGGCGACGCGAACGCAGCCGCTGCCGTCACCGTAGGCGGTGCTGATGAGCTGAGGCGACCGGCCTAGGGCCGGTAGCCGTTCGCGTCGCGCGGAGACGCCGTGGCGGTGCGTTCGGCCGGAAACGTGCGCGCGCGCACGTCGTTCGCATACGCACGCAGTGCCGCGGTTGCGTCCGCACCGAGTGTTGCGTACTGCTTGGCGAACGGCGGCGCATCCTCAAACAGGCCGAGCACGTCGTGCAGCACGAGCACTTGGCCGTCGCAGCGCGGCCCGCTGCCGATGCCGATCGTCGGGATCGCGATCCGCTGCGTGATCTCCGCCGCCAGCGCGTCTTCCACCATCTCCAGCACAACGGCGAACGCGCCCGCTTCGACGATCGCATCCGCGTCGCGCAGCAGCAGCTCGCGCTCGCGTTTGAGGCGAAAGCCGTTGCCGAGCGAGGCCGTCTGCGGCAGCACGCCGATGTGCGCGCACACCGGGATCCCGGCCGCGACGATGGCGCGAATCCGCGGCGCGGCACGCTCGCCGCCTTCGAGCTTCACCGACGCTGCGCCGCCGTGCTTCACCAGCGCGACCGCGGTCGCAACGGCGAGCTCGTCGGACGCTTCGTACGTGCCGAACGGCATGTCGACGATAACGTGCGCGCGCTGCGCACCGCGCGCGGCGGCGGCGCCGTGGCGGATCATGTCGGCGAGCTCGACCTGCGCGGTCGAATCGTAGCCGAGCACCACCATCCCGAGCGAGTCGCCGACCAGAATGACGTCGATCCCGGCGGCCTCCGCGCAGCGCGCGAACGGCGCATCGTACGCCGTGATCACGGGGAATGCGGCGCCTTTACGCGATGCGATCTCCGATGCACTGACGCGTCGGCTCATCGGTCGGCTCCGCCCTGCGACGCCGCGGCGGACGCTTCGCGCGCGCGCACGAGGCGCAGCACCGTCTCGGTGAGCGGCACGGCGATCCCGTGCGCGTGGGCGCGGCGCACGATCGCGCCCGAGATCGCGTCGATCTCGGTCGGCCGCCCGGCGTCGAGGTCTTGGAGCATCGAGTTGCGGTTCGCCGCGGTCGCCCGCGCTGCCGCTTCGAGCGCCGTCCAGGGATCGCCGGGATCGACGCCTTCGGCACGGGCGACCGCCGCCGCTTCGCCGGCGAGCGCGCGAGCCATAGGCGCCAAGTCCGCGCCGGTCACGACGGCGCCGTTGGTGCTGCCGGTCAGGGCGCCGAGCGGGTTGATCGCCGCAACGATCACGAGCTTGCGCCACAGCAGAAGGCCGACATCGTCCGCGACGCGCGCGTCGAGCCCCGCGGCCACGAACGCCGCGGCGAGGTCGTCGCTCGCCGGGGCGGCGGAATCATCGCGTGCGAAAGTCGTCGTGCCGCGGTTCACGGTCCGCACGCGACCGTCGCCGAGCAGGACGACGCCCTGCGTCGTGGACCCGGCGATCACCCGCGCGCCGGGCAGCGCCGCACGCGCGGTGCCGGCGTTGTCGATTCCGTTCTGCACCGATGCGACGAGCGCGTGCGCCGGCAGCACGCCGCGCAGCGGCGCGAGCGCCGCCGCCGTCGCGTACGCTTTCACGGCGACGATCACTGCATCGCGATCCGCAAACGCGTTCGGTTCGGTCGTCACGCGGACGGCGACGTGCCGCACGTCGCCCGCGGCGTCCACCTCAACGCCGTCGCGGGCGATCGTCTCTGCGACGGCGCTACGCCGCGCGAGGACACCCACGTCGTGAACGCGCGCGAGCCCCGCGGCGAACGCCAGCCCGATCGCGCCGGCGCCGACGATGCCGATCCTCAGGTTATGCGCCGCGAAAGCTTGGTTCGCGCTTGGCGCGAAACGCGGCGACGCCTTCGGCGAAGTCGGCGCTCTCGCCGGCCGCGGCTTGCAGCTGCAGCTCGTACTCGAGCGCCGCGCGCAGATCGCCGCCGCCGTTGCGCAACAGCTCGCGCTTGATGAAGCCGACCGCGCGCGGTCCGCGTGCGAAGCGCCCGGCGAGCGTCTGCGCCTCGGCGACGACCTGATCCGTCGGCACGACCTTCGTGCACAAGCCGAGCGCGTCGGCGCGGCGCGCGTCGACTTTGTCGGAGAGCAGGCACAGCTCCAGCGCGCGGGCGTAGCCGATCAGCCGCGGCAGCGTGAACGACAGCCCGCTGTCCGGCACGAGCCCGATCTTCACGAACGCCGTGGTGAACGATGCCGTCTCGGCGACGATGCGAAAATCGCACGCGCACGCGATCCCCATCCCGGCGCCGGCCGCCACGCCGTTGACGGCCGCGACGAACGGTTTCTCCGACGTCAGGATCGCGGTGATCAGCGGCCCGTAGCCGCGCTCGATCGCGTTGAACAGCGCGGGCGAGCCGTCGGACGGGAGCGTCTTCTCGTCGTCGAGCGCCTGGCCCGCGCAGAACGCTTTTCCCGCTCCCGTGAGCACCACCGCACGCACGGTCTTGTCGCGTTCGATGGCCTTCACGCTTCCGAGCAGCGATTGGATCAGGTCCGCGGTGAACGCATTGTACGCCTGCGGGCGGTCGAACGTCACCGTCGCGACGCCGTCCGCGATTTCGACGCGGTGGTCGACCGTTTCGCTCATCGTCCCTGCCATGTCGGTTTGCGTTTGTTCAAGAACGCGTCGACGCCTTCGCGCGCGTCATCCGTTTGCAGCAGGCCGTAGAAGGCGCGGCGCTCGTCGAGCAACCCCGCGTGCAGCGACTGCTCGAACGCCTGCGCGATCGCGCGCTTCGCGGTGCGCACGGCATGCGGAGCCTGCTTCGCGAGTGCGCGCGCGAGCTGTATCGCGACGGGCAGGACGCGCTCGGCCGGCACGGAGCGATTCGCGAGGCCGTGCAGCTCCGCTTCGCGCCCGCTGAGCTCGCGGCCGAGCAGCACCATCTCCGTCGCGAGTGCCTTGCCGACGGTGCGCGTGAGCCGCTGCGTGCCGCCCGCGCCGGGCATGACGCCGAGGTTGATCTCCGGCTGGCCAAGGCGCGCGTCGTCCGCGACGATCATCATGTCGCACGACATCGCGAGCTCCAGCCCGCCGCCCAGCGCGACCCCGCGCACCGCCGCGATCACCGGCAACCCGATCGACCACATCCGGTCCCACACCTCGAGCCGCGGCCCCTCGGCGGCGAACTCCGCGATGTCGGCACCCGCCGCGAACGCGCGGTCGTCGCCGGTGAGCACCACGGCGCGCGTGACGCCGTCGGCATCGAGCTCCTCGAACGTTTCCGCAAGCCGCGTCGCAACGGCGTTCGACAGCGCGTTGAGGACCTTGGGGCGGTTGAGCCGCACGAGCGCGACGTGTTCGTGCGGGCGCTCGGTGACGACGATGTCAGCCTGCCCTGAGCTCGTCGAAGGGTCGGTCATACGGTCCTCCGGTCGATGACGCGCTTGGCCTTCCCTGCCTCGATCCGCTCGATCGTCCCCGGGGCCACGACGCGCGTCTCGAGCGAGACCAGCAGCGTCTCCGAGAGCCGGTTCGTCACGGTGCGCGCGAGCGCGCCGGCATCGCCGACCGCGGCCCCAGGATGATGCTCCACCTCGACGAGCAGCGTGTCGAGCCCGTTGGGCGCGCGGTCGACGAAGATGCGGTAGTTCGGCGAAAGCTCCGCAAAGCGCAGCAGCACTTCCTCGATCGCGGACGGGAACACGTTCACGCCGCGAATCACGAGCATGTCGTCGACGCGTCCGGTGAACCAGTCGATCCGCGCCGTCGTGCGGCCGCACGCGCATGCTTCGCGCACCAGCGACGTGAGATCGCGCGTGCGGTAGCGCAGCACGGGCATCGCCTCACGCGTCAGCGTGGTGATCACCAGCTCGCCGCGCTCGCCGTCGGCGAGCGGCTTCCCGCTGTCCGGGTCGACGATCTCGGCGAGGAAGTGATCTTCCTGAACGTGCAGCCCTTGTTTCTCCAGACACTCTTGCGCGACGCCGGGCCCGATGATCTCCGTGAGCCCGTAGATGTTGGTCGCGACGACGCCGAACAGCTCTTCGAGCTCGGCGCGCATCTCGCGCGTCCACGACTCCGCGCCGCAGATCGCGTACGTGAGCGCCTTCGGCCGGCGGTTCTCCGCGCGAAGCCGTTCCGCGAGCACGAGCGCGTACGACGGCGTGCACCCGATCCCGATCACCGGCAGATCGCACAGCAGCTGGATCTGGCGCGCAGTGTTGCCGCTGGACGCCGGGATCGCGCAGGCCCCGAGCGTCTCGCAGCCGCCGTGCCCGCCCAAGCCGCCGGTGAACAAGCCGTAGCCCCACGCGACTTGGAACATGTCGCCCGGCGCGATCCCGCCCGCGGCGAGGCTGCGCGCGACCACCTCGCCGAACACGCGCACGTCTTCCTTCGTGTACGCGCCGATGGTCGGCTTTCCGGTCGTCCCCGACGATGCGTGGATACGCGCCAGCGCCTTGTCCGGAACCGCCAGCAGCCCCAGCGGATAGGCGTCCCGCATGTCGGCCTTCGTGCTGAACGGCAGAGCCGCGAGCTCGTCGAGCGAGCGCGGCGTCGCGACGCCGGCGAGGCGCTTGCGGTAGATGTCGTTCGCATCCCGGAGCCGCTCGACGAGCGCGCGCAGGCGCTCGAGCTGGAGCGCCTCGAGCGCGTGCCGTTCGAGCGTCTCGAACTCAGGCTGGAAGATCATGCCGGGGATGTACGCCAGGGACCGGTCCGCTCCCGGCAACCGCAGCACGCTGTATCAGAATGACACGCGTTTGCGAGCATCATTGCGTAGGCGCTGCGTCGAATTACGCGCCGGATACGCTGTGTCGCTCGACACTTGGGCGCGTCTCCGTTTTGGCGTAGCGTATGTTCATCCGAATAGGGGGTATTTGGAATGAAACGTTCCTTGACCATTGGTCTAGCGGCGCTTTTCCTCGCCGGTTGCGGCGGCGGAGGTAGCATGAGCGTCCCGGCCGGCACGGGTGCCGCGTCGTCCCAAACGAAATCCGCCGTGCGCGCGACGCGCACGCTGAACAAGACGTTCGACTACACGCTCACGGCGCGAAACGTCCCGCCGGGCTTCAATTCGTCGTGCCCGGAGGTCAATCTCTTGCTGTGGGGTCAAATCGGATCCGCGTACCTGCATCCCGATCCGTTCTCGTTCGCCGGCGGGATCGGCGCCGCGATCGAGGTAGCGCCGTGCACCGCCGCGACGGGCGACCACATGCACGCGCTGCTGGAGATCCAGTACGGTAACATGCGCTTCATCTCGACGGGCAACGGCGACTTCAAGCTGGACTCCGTCGACGACTCGGGCGCACTGCTCACGATCACCGACAACACGACGGGCGTCTCCGTCAACACGCTGGTCTACATCTCGTACTGACCTGCGGGCGAACGCCGCCGTCCGGACGTTGCTCCGGGCGGCGGCGTTTCTCGCGCGTTAGCGGGCGAGGACGCCTTTGATCGAGCGGAAGATGTTGCCGGGGCGCATCGAGTCCGCCGCAGCGGTCGCTTCGAAGCCGGAGTGCACCATGCAGTCCTCGCACTTCGGGTTGCCGCTCGCGTGGCCGTATTTCTCCCACTCGGTGTCGTCGAGCAGCTCTTTGTACGAGTTCGCGTAGCCCTCGCCCAGCAGATAGCACGGCTTCTGCCAGCCGAAGAGGCTGTAGCTGGGCATGCCCCACGGCGTGCAGTCGTACTCTTTCTCGCCGGTGAGAAAGTCGAGAAAGAACGGGCTCGCGTTGAACTGCCAGCGGTTCTTGCGCGCCTTGTACGGCGCGAGGATCGCGCGGAAAAGTTGGCGCGTCTGCTCTTTTGCAAGAAAGTGATCTTGATCGGGCGCTTTCTCGTAGCGGTAGCCCGGTGAGATCATCATCCCGTCGACCTTGAGGTCGTCGGTGAGATAGTCGAAGAAGCCCTGGAACGTCGCGGGGTCCGCTCCGTCGAAGATCGTCGTGTTCGTCGTGACGCGGAAGCCGCGGGCCTTCGCCGCTTTGATCGCGGCGACCGCGACGTCGAAGATGCCGCCGCGCGCGACCGCGTGATCGTGCACGTCGCGCGGTCCGTCGAGGTGCACGCTGAACGAGAAATACTCCGACGGCTTGAACTTGTCGAGGCTCGCCTCGAGGCGAATCGCGTTGGTGCAGAGGTAGACGAACTTCTTGCGGTCGATCAGCCCGCGCACGATCTCCTCGATCTGCGGGTGCAGCAGCGGCTCGCCGCCCGGGATCGACACGACGGGCGCGCCGCACTCGTCGACCGCCGCGAAGCATTGCTCGGGCGTGAGATGACGCCGCAGCACCTCGACCGGGTGCTGGATCTTGCCGCATCCGCCGCAGGCGAGGTTGCACCGGAACAGCGGCTCCAGCATCAGCACGAGCGGATAGCGCTTGCGGCCCGCCATCCGTTGCCGGACGACGTACGAGCCGACCGCTACCGCTTGCTTGAGAGAGATCGCCATCCGTCCTCCGCCGGGCGTACGCCGTGTGAGGCGTAGCCGTGATCGTGAAACCAGGTGACCGCGTCCGCCAGCGCATCGTCGACGGGGCTCTGCGGGAATCCCAGCTCGCGCACAGCCTTCGCTGCCGTGTAGAACATTCGCTGCTTGGCCATCCGCACGCTGTCCAGCGGGACGTCGGGTTGGACGCCGGCCCGCGCGAGTACGTATTCGCTCAGCGCCGCGTATGCCAGCGGAATGACACGCGGCAGACGCAGCCGCGGCGCGGGCCGCCCGGTGATCGACGCCAGCCGGTCCAGCAGCGCGCGCAGCGTCAGGTTCTCGCTGCCGAGGATGTAGCGCTCGCCGGTCACGCCGCGCTCGTACGCGAGGACGTGCCCCGCGGCCACGTCGCGCACGTCGACGACGTTCAGCCCGGTATCGACGTAGGCCGGCATACGGCCGGTCAGAAACCGGACGACGATCTCGCCGGTCGGCGTCGGCTTCGCGTCCCACGGTCCCAGCGGGGTCGTCGGGTTCACCATAACGACGTCCTGACCGGTCTCGACGGCGCGCCGGACTTCCAGCTCGGCGAGGTACTTCGAGCGCTTGTAGGCGCCGATCAGCCGGGCGGGCGGGCTTTGGTACGTCTCGTCGGCCGGTACGCCGTCGTCGCGCGCGCCGATCGCCGCGACGGAGCTCGTGTGCACCGTGCGCGGGACACCCGCCGCGCGCGCCGCGGCGAGCACGCTGCGGGTGCCGTCGACGTTTGAGCGCATGACCGCGTCGCGATCGCGGTGCCAGAGGCTGTACGTCGCCGCGACGTGGAAGAGCGCGTCGCAGCCGCGCATCGCATCGGTGAGCACCGGCGCGAACAGATCGCCGTGCACCCGCTCGACGGCGAGCCCGTCCAGCGACGGCGCGTCCCCGCGCACGAGCGCGCGGACGCGCCAGCCGCGATCGAGCAGGGCGCGCGCGAGGTTCGCGCCGACGAAGCCGGACGCGCCGGTGACGAACGCCGTCGGCACGCGAGGGTCAGCCGGGAAACGTGAACGGGCGCTTGCGCACGCGGTCGACGAGCCAGCGCAGCGTGCGGTTCGTCAGCGTCGACGTCGAGCCCGCGACGACGAGCGCGCGCACTTCGGCGCGTGCGATCTTCACCGCCCCGCCCGAGACGAGCATCGCTTCGGAGTGCTCCAACTCGCGCATCGTCGCGATCGCGAACAGCACCGGCAACGCGCAGAAAAGCCGGATGCGCAGCGCCGTGGCCGGCAGCGCCTCGATGTAGCGCAGCGCGCGCTCGATGTCCTCGTGCGCGAGCCGGATGAGCGGAGCGAGCGCATCGCGGTTCGCCGCGCGCCGCTCGTCGCGCAGGATCGCATCGTGTCCGCTGCCGACGGCCGCCAGCAAATCGGACGGGATATAGATCGCGTTCTCGCGTTCGGCGTCCCAGGCGATGTCCTTGAGGATATTGACGGTCTGCAGCGCTTCGCCGAACGCTTCGCAGTCCAGGAGCAGACGCGCGTACGTGCTCTTACCGACGAACACCGAGTGCTCGTACCACAGCTCGGTGAGCAGATGGCCGACCGTGCCCGCGACGAAGTAGCAGTACTCGCGAAACTCGTCGATGCTCGCGATGCGGATGCCGTCGGGGTGGTCGACCACGAAACGCCGCATCCCGCGCACCATCTCGGTGATCCAGCGGCGCAAGATGTCGCGCGTCGGCGCGTCGAGCATGCGGTACGTCAGGAACACGTGCCCGGTCTGCGCGACCAGCGCGAGGTAGTCGTCGTTCGCGCTGAGCTCCGCGATGCACGAGCCGAACTCGTCGGCGGCCGCCGCGCTGTCGAAGCACGCCAGGAACGCATCGAGCAGCTCTGCCTTGCGTTCGGGTGTCGCTACGAGGTCGTCCTCGATCGTGTCGGCGATCCGGCACAGGAGGTAGCCGGCCCGCACCGGGGGCTCGAGCTTGGGCGGCAGCAGCTTGATGCCCAGCGCGAACGTCCGCGATACGCGCGGCAAAAGGAGCCGCGATAAACGTTCGGCGTCGCTCAGCGTCGGTTCCGGGGCCGTCACTCTCAGCCGTGCTGCCTGCACCGCCTGGACTTCGGTCGGCGGGTCGATCAAGCCCTCCCGTGGGCAGGAGCGGCCTTGCCGCGGCGTCGCATAGCGGCGAAGATGCGAGTCGGGACACAGGAACACCGGGATCTGTTTTGTCGGACCTTCGTGGAGACGCACGTCGACTTCGAGCCCGAACAGCTGCCGTGGCCGGAGCTCGACGAAGTCAACCTGCGCCGGCTGCGCGCGTTCCCGTTCTGGCGCTACGCGCGCTCGATCGAGCAGCGGGCGGGCCGCATGGTCACGGCGTACGCGCACACGGTCGACGATCCGGTGATCCGCGCGGCCGTCGCGCTGCAAGGCACCGAGGAAACGCGCCACGGCCGCCTGATGGCGCACGCGATCGAACGCTACGGCATCGAGGCGCCGCCGCTGGACATTGCCGACGCGCCCGTGTCGGACGAAGAGTTCTCCATCTTCGGGTTCGGCGAGTGCACCGACTCGTTCGTCGGGTTCGGCGCGATCGCGCTCGCCCGCACCAAGAAGATTCTACCCGCGGAGCTGCTCGAAGTGTTCGACGGCGTGATGTACGAAGAGGCGCGTCACATCGTGTTCTTCATCAACTGGTGGCGTTACGAAGAAGCACGCGCCGGACGCGGCGGCTTCGGCGCGCACGTGCTCAAGGCGCTGGGTTACCACTTCCGCGCTGCGATGGGCACCGTGACGGGCGCGACCGACCTGCCGCCGATGCCCGCGCTCGACGATCCCGAGCTCTCGGAGATCGTCAAAGGCGTCACCCCGGTGATGTTCCTCCAGACGGCGCTCGCCGAGAACCGGCGGATGATGACGCGCCTGGACCGGCGTTTACTCAAACCGAAGGTGATGCCGACGATCGCAACGGCGCTGCTGCTGGGCATCCGCATGCTGCCGCCGCGCGCCGACGTCGCGGCGGCGACGCATGCGGCCGGTCAGCCGACCAACGGCGTGCGGCCGCGGAGCGCGGCGTAACGGCCCAGCGCCGTCAGCGGAAAATGCAGCCGGTACTGGTGATAATTCAAATAGAAGTGGCCGGGAAAACCGGTGCCGGTGAACTCGGGCTCGTTCCACGTTCCGTCGGCGCGCTGCGTCCGTAGCAGATAGGCTACGCCGCTTTCGATCGCCGGCGCGAAGGCATCGGCGATTCGCGGCAGCCGTTCGGCGCACGCGAGCAGTCCGATCAGCGCCCACGCGGTCTGGCTCGCCGTCGGCGGCCCGACGCCGCGCAGCGCCGGGTCGTCGTAGCTGCCGGTCGTCTCGCCCCAGCCGCCGCCGGGCTGCTGCACGCTTTTGAGCCACACCGCGCCGCGCACAACGGCTTCGTCGATCGCGCGCTCGCCTAATCCCGTCGGGCCGAGTGCCGCGAGCGCGCCGCTCGTGCCGTAGACGTAGTTCACGCCCCAGCGGCCGAACCACGCGCCGTCGCGTTCCTGTTCGTTCAGCAAGAACGTCAGCCCGCGTTCGAACCGCGACGTGTCGAAACCGTCGTTCGCGCCGAGCCCGCAGCGCGCGACCATCTCGAGCACGCGTGCCGTGACGTCGGCCGTGCTCGGATCGATCATCGCCTTCAAGTCGCCGTAGGGGATGCGGTTGAGCCAGTCCTTGTCGTTGTCGACGTCGAACGCGGCCCAGCCACCGGTCGTGCATTGCATGGTCGCGACCCAGCGCGCCGCGCGCGCGATCGCGCCGCGCACGCGGTTCGCTGCGGGGTGGTCGACGGCGGCGAGCGCCATCGCGACGACGGCGGTGTCGTCGACGTCGGGATACCACGCGTTCTCGAACTCGAACGCCCAGCCGCCGGGTTCGCCCGTGCGGTTCTTTACCGACCAGTCGCCGTAGCGCGCGACGATCTGCTTGTCGAGCAGCCACGACACCGCGGTGATAAGCCGCGGGTCGTCGCGGGCGACGCCCGCGTCGGCGAGCGCACGCACCGTGAGGCCCGTGTCCCACACCGGCGAGATGCACGGCTGCACGCGGTATGCGCCGCCGGCGGTGATCGTGAAGCCGTCGATCGCCGCAAAACCGCGCACCACGACGGGATCGTGCACGTCGTATCCGATCGCGCGCAGCCCGAGCATTGCGTTGAGCATCGCGGGGATGATGCCGGCCCAGTCGCCGGTATGCTCTTGCCGCTCGACGGTCCACGTCTCGGCGAGCCGCAGCCCGCGATCGCGAAACGGCACGCAGCCCGCGCGCTCGCTCCATTTCAGCACCGCGTCGACGCCGTTGAAGAACTGCTCGAACGCGTTCTTTCCGGGCGGCAGCGGGAACCGCGCGTTCGCGCGGCCCTCGGCGTACAGCTCGTCGAGGTTCAGCCGCGGACCATACACCGGCTTGCGGTCGAACAGCAGGATCAGCGGCACGGTGCTGCCGCGCGCCCAGCTCGACAGGTCGTAGATCGAGAACGGCCCGCGCTCCGGCAGCACCATCAGCCACGGCGGCAGCGCCGGCAGGCCCGACCATGCGTACGCGCCGATCAGCGCGAGGTGCATCTTGGTGAAGATGCGCGCTCGCGTGATCCCGCCGCGCGCAACGATGAAGTCGCGCGCGCGCCGCAGCGCGAGATCGTCCGGCGGAACGCCGAGCATGCGCAGCGCCAGGTACGCTTCGATCGAGACGCTCAGCTCGCCGCCGTCGCCGAACGCGAGCTCCCAGCCGCCGTGATCGCGCTGCTCGCCGCGAAAGTACGCTTCGGCCGCGGCGCGCGGTACGCGGTCGAACGTCCCCCACACGTGGTGCAGCAGCAGCACCTCGGCGGTGATCGTGACGTTCGACTGCAGCTCGGCCCACCAGTATCCGGCCGGATCTTGCAACTGAAACAGCGCGTCGACGGCGCGTTCGATCGCGACGGTGACCGAAAGAGGTTCCGGTGACGGACCGAGCGCAGGGGTATCGTGCGATGTCGAAACGTTCATTGTGCTGAAAGAGCTGCGGGCTGCGGCGTGGATTGCGGCGGCGGCGTGGGTCGGGCTTGCCGTCGCTCGCGGTCGGTTTTGGGATTCGCATGCCGACGGCCTCCGTGAGCCCGTGCCGGGCGATCCGGCTCCCGACGTGCACGCGGTGGTCCCGGCGCGCAACGAGGGAGACGTGATCGCCCGCACGCTGACGTCCTTGCTCGCGCAAGACTATGCCGGCTCCTTCGCAATCACGGTCGTCGACGACGGCAGCGACGACGGCACGGGCGCGATCGCGCGCGCGGCGATCGCGCGGCACGGCGCGGAGGCTCGCGCGAGCGTCATCGGCGGCCGCGCGCGTCCCGCCGGCTGGACCGGCAAGGTGTGGGCGCTCGCGCAAGGCGTCACCGCGGTGCGCGCGTCCGGCGCGCGGCCGGCGTATTGGTGGTTCTCCGACGCGGACGTCGAGCACGATCCCGGTACGCTCGCGCGGCAAGTCGCCACCGCGTCGCACGATGAACGCGCGCTCGTGTCGCAGATGGTCGCGCTCCATTGTGAATCGGGGTGGGAGCGTCTGCTCATCCCCGCGTTCGTGTTTTTCTTCCGGATGCTCTATCCGTTCGCGTGGGTCAACGACGACCGCCGCGCAACCGCGGCCGCCGCCGGCGGCTGCGTACTGATCGAAGACGGTGTGCTCGCGCGGATCGGCGGCGTGGAGCGCATCAAAGGGGAGCTGATCGACGACTGCGCGCTCGCCGCGGCCGTCAAAGGCGCGGGCGGCGGCTTGCGGCTCGGCCTGACGACCCGCTCGCGCAGCGTCCGTCCGTACGCATCCTTCGACGCGATTCGCTCGATGGTCGCGCGCACGGCGTACACGCAATTGCGCCATTCGCCGCTATTGCTCACCGGCACGGTCGCGGGAATGCTGCTGCTTTACTACGTTCCCGTCGCCGCGACGTTCGCGGGCATGCGCCGCGGCCGCGCGGACCTTGCGCTGCCTGGGATCATCGCGTGGGCGTTGATGGCGTCGATCTATGCGCCGACGCTGCGGCTGTACGGCCTGCGGCGACGTGATGCGGTCGCGTTGCCGATCGCCGCCGGGCTCTACACCGCGATGACGCTCGACTCCGCGCGCCGTCACGCGCAGCGCCGCGGCGGCGCGTGGAAAGGACGCACGTTCGCGCCCTGAGCGCGCTCACCCCATTTCTCCGATGGCTTGCGTCGTTTCGGTCAGCGTCGCGAGCGCGCTCCGCACGTCGCGAACGAACGCGAACGCCGCGCGCGGCGCGCGCGCGAACGCGAGCGCGATCTTCAGGGGCCGCACTCGCCCGAGCGCGTCGACCGCGTCGCCGATCGGCGGCAAGTCGCGCGAGGCGTCGTCGCTCACGACCCGCACCATTGCGAAGCGCACGCCGCGCGCACCGAGCGCCGCTGCGAGGTGCGCGCCTTCCATGTCGACGACATCGGCATCGAACTGTCGCGCGAGCGTCTCGCGCGCGCCGACCGTGGTTACGACGCGTTCGGCGGTGCATGCGTTCACGACCAGCGCGCCGGGAAGCGCGACAGCCAGCGCGTCGACCAGCGCGCGGTCGAGAACGGACGTCCCCGCGCCGTCGGCCACGCGCGCGTAAATCGCGATGTCTCCGGCTTCGAGCCGGCGCAGTGCGCCGCACAGTCCCAGCACGACGACCGTCTCGCCGTCCTCGAACGGCGGCAGCCCGGACGCGGCCGCGCCGCCGGCCGGCACCTCGACGACGCGCGCAGCCGGGCCGGCGCGCCGCACGGCGGCCGCCTCGGCGCCGCGCGGAACGAGGATCGTCGTTCGGGGCATCAGCGCACGGGTTTCAGCGCGCGGGCGCGCTGCCGTCCGTGACGATCTTGTAGTCGGTGAACGTCGCGTGCGCGACGACGTGGTACGCCGGCAACTTGATGTCCGCGTCCTCGGTGGCGGGAACGGGGATGCCCTCGACGACGACCGGGTTCACGCGCACGTCGATCCGCCCGCCGTTGTGATAGAGCCATTGGATGCGGCGCAAACCGTCGCCGTCGAGCTCCGCGTGGATGCCCTTCACGTTGCCGGTGATCTTGTCGTGCATCTCGACGTGCGTGCGATCGCCTTCATGAGCGATGCTCGCGACGTCGTAGTGTTCGGGCCACGTCTGCGGCTCCAGCGGGTCCATCTTCATGTTCTCGAAGCCCTTGCCGAACCACGGCACGTGCTCGAAGTGCACCGAGTACAGGTTGGGGCGCTTGTACTCGATGTGTCCTTCGAGGTGGAACTTCAGGTACGGGAACGAGCGCAGCGCGAAATCGACGTGCAGCTTCGACGTGTACGACTGCACCGGCGCCGTGCGCACGCCGCTCAGCGCAAAGATCTTCGCGGCCTCCTCTGACGGTGCGGAGGAGCCCGGGACCTCGGCGAGCATGCCAATCGACGCTGCCATCATGGCGGCGCCCACGAGTAGGGATCGCACGCACGCTTAGACTCGCGCGAACGTGGTTGGGTTGCCGCGGGCTTCCCCGGTGTTTCGCCGCCCGGGGCCCCGGGAACGTCTTGGGGCGCGATGTATGCGGAGTATCAAGCACCGGAAGCGGTCCCCGACGTTCCCGTCGGCGCCCGGCGTCCCGGGGATACCCGCCGATCCGGCGCCGCCCCGCGGCGACCCGGAGCCGATGGACATCGCTGCCTGATCTCCAGGAGGGGAACTTTGCGGATCTTCACCCGATTCTCGATCCTGTTTCTCGCGCTGTTCCTCGCTGTGGCTCCGACGTTCGCGTTCGCGCAGACGACGGGCGGCGGCGGCACCAGCGGTGGCGGAACCACGACCAGCGGCGGCACGAGCGGTGGCTCTGGTACCACGAGCGGCAGCACGACCGGCAGCAGCACGACCCAGACCACGACGACCGATCAAACGGCCTTCCCGTGGACGTGGATCGTCATCGGCGCGGTGGTGGTAGTGGTGATCGTCGGACTCATCGTGATGTCGAACAATCGCTCGTCGACGACAACGACCGTCCGGCGCGATTAGCGCAGCCCTGCCGGAACGGTCCATACCGAAGGCTAAGAGCCGGCACGTGAGTGTCCGGCTCTATCCTTATCTCCTCGAACCGAAATTGACCACCGCGATCTGGGGCGGCGACGCTCTCGTCACGCGCTACGGCAAGCGCGGCGAACGCACGCAGACGCTGGGCGAGTCGTGGGAGTGCTGGGACGAGAACCGCGTCTCCAACGGCGCGCTCGCGGGCAAGACGCTCGCCGAGCTGCGCGCCGAGCTGCGCGGCGCGCTGACCGGACCGATCGATCCCGCGCGCAGCTTTCCGGTGCTGACGAAGATCATCGACGCACGCCTGGCGCTCTCCGTGCAAGTGCACCCCGATGACGCGTACGCGCAGCGCGTCGAGCACCAGCCCAACGGCAAGACGGAATGCTGGTACGTTCTTGCGTGCGAGCCGGGCGCCGAGCTCGTGCTCGGTTGGACCCGCGACACCACGCGCGCCGAGTACGAGCGCCGCGTCGCGGACGGAACGCTCGGCGAAATCTTGCGCCACGTTCCGGTCGCTGCCGGCGACGCGTTTTACTTGCCCGCCGGCACACTGCACGCGATCGGCGCGGGGATCCAGCTGTTCGAGACGCAGCAGGCCAGCGATCTGACCTACCGCATCTTCGACTGGAACCGCGTCGGCGACGACGGCAAGCCGCGCCAGCTGCACGTCGAGAAAGCGGGGGACGTGCTCGATTACCGCGCGACGTTCCCGGGTGCGGTGCGCCAGCTCAGCTACAGTGCCGATGGTCTCGACCGAACGCTGCTCGTCGCCGAGAACGACTTCTTGCTCGAGCGCGTGACCGTGACGCGCAACGAAGCGTATGTCGACACCGACGGGCGGCCGCTGACGATCACGGCCATGGACGCGCACCTGCGCGTCGACTGCGACGAGAATGCGAGCGCGCCGCTCGAACCGTGGCAGAGCGTGGTGACGCCCGCGGCGTCGCCGCGGGTCGCGCTCGTGCCGGGCGGCGAGCGAACGAGCGCGCTGCTGGTCCACGTCCGGCCGGATCTCGCCCGGGCACGCGAGCGTGCGCTCGCCGCAGGCGTCGCCGAAGCCGCTGCGGACGCGTTTTTCCGCCAGTTCGGCTAGCGATCCGATCCTGGGCGGTTCCTGAGAAAAATTCTCACCTTTAGCATAGCACTTCTCAGGGTTCGGGGCCGTAGCGCGTACAGCCATGCAAACTCTGGAACGGCCGGCCACCAACGGCCACCTCTCAACCGTCAAACTCGAGCCCGTGCGCCGTCGTCCGCGCTGGTGGTTCGTTGCGGCGGCGGTCGTCGTGATCGTCGCCATCGTCGCGTCCATCATCGCGGTGCGCTCGCGCGCCGCGGCGGTGACGTACACGACCGTTCCCGTACAGACCGGTTCGCTCGCGCAAACAGTCACCGCGAGCGGGACGCTCAACCCGCAGAACACCATCAACGTCGGCACGCAGATCTCGGGGACCATCTCCGAGATCGACGCGGACTTCAACGCGCACGTGCGCAAGGGGCAAGTCCTCGCCAAGATCGACCCGGCGTCGTTCCAAGCCGCGCTCGATCAGGCGCGTGCATCGCTCGCGCAGTCGGCCGCGCAGGCCCAGGCCGCCGGCGCGACGGCGAGCGGCGGTCCGGCCGCGGTCGCGGCGGCGCAGGCGCAGGCCCAGGCACAAGCCGCCGCGGCGCAGGTCGCTGCGGCGAACTCCGACGCGTCGCGCTCCGCGATCGCGACGGCGCAATCCAACGTGGTCAAGGCCCAGAGCGCGCTCGCGCTCGCGCAGCAGACGGTCACGCGCGATCGCCAGCTGCTTTCGCAAGGCTACATCGCCCAGTCGCAAGCCGATGCCGACACGTCCAATGCCATCGCCGCGCAGAGCGCGGTCGACGGCGCGCGCATTGCGGTGACGCAGGCGCAGGCGCAGTCCGTGGCATCCGTTGCGCAAGTCGCTCAGGCGACGGCGCAGCAAGCCGCGCAGAGCGACACGGCCGGCGTGCAGTCGGCGACCGCCGCGGCACAGGCCGCGACGCACGACGCGGGCGTCGCCGCGATCGGCATTCAGCAAGCCCAGGTGAAACAGGCCGAGCAGAACCTCGCGCACACGATCATCACGTCGCCGGTCGACGGCACGGTGATCGCGCGCGGCGTGTCGATCGGCCAGACGGTCGCGTCGAGCTTCAGCACACCGACGCTGTACACGATCGCGCAGGACCTCACCAAGATGGAACTCGACCTCGCGGTCGGCGAGCCCGACATCGGGCGCCTGCAGGCAGGCGACGGCGTCGACTTCACCGTGCTCGCGTACCCGAACCGCACGTTCCACGCGACCGTGCACCAAGTTCGCCAGAACCCGACGACGGTCTCGAACGTCGTGACGTACACCACCGTCGTGATCGTGAACAACAAAGACGGCGCGCTGCGTCCCGGCATGACCGCGAACGCGACGATCCAAGTCGCGCACGTCGACAATGCCACCATCGTCCCGCTGGCCGCGTTCGGCTACACCCCGCCGAGCGGTTCGGTGACCCGCCCGAAGCGTCAGCGTGCGAGCGGTTCGAATCAGACCCAGCGCGCCGGCGCGGCCGGCGGCAACGCGTCGTCGCCGTGGGGCCAGACCTCGGGCGCGAGCGCCGGCGCGGTGACGCCGGGCGGCACCGGACGGATCTTCGTGCAGCGCGGCAACGGCCTCGTTCCGGTCCCCGTGAAGATCGGCCTCATCGCCGACACGCAGGCCAGCGTCACACCGCTGCGCGGCACGCTCTCGGCGAACGATCAGGTCGTGATCGGCGACTCGAGCAGCGCATCCGGTTCGAAGAGCGCCTCGAGCGCCAACCCGCTCACGGGCGGCAACCAGCGCGCCCCGGGCGGCCGCGGCGGCCCGCTGGGTCCGGGCCGATGACGCCGGTCGTCGAGGTTCGCGACCTCACCAAGATCTATCCGCTGGACGGTGCGGAGGACGTCGTCGCGCTGCGCGGCGTCGACCTCACCATCGATCCCGGCGAGTTCGTCGCCGTGATGGGCCCGTCGGGGTCCGGAAAGTCCACGTTCATGCACATCGTCGGATTGCTCGACCGCGCCACGTCCGGCTCGTACCGGTTCGCCGGCATCGACGTGCTCGGTCTGGACAAAGACGCGCTTGCCGACCTGAGGTCGCGTTCGCTGGGCTTCGTGTTCCAGTCGTACAACCTGCTCGCGCGCACGACCGCGGTCGAGAACGTCGAGCTGCCGATGGTCTACGCGGGCGTCCCCGCCGCCGAGCGGCACCGCGCCGCGATGGAAGCGCTCGACGCGGTCGGGCTGGCCAATTTCGCGCACCATCAGCCCAACCAGCTCTCGGGCGGGCAGCAGCAGCGCGTCGCGATCGCCCGCTCGATCGTGAACCAACCGCATCTCATTCTCGCCGACGAGCCCACGGGCGCGCTCGACACGGCGTCGTCCGAAGACGTGATGGCGCTGTTCCAGCGGCTCAACCGCGAGCGCGGCATGACCGTGATGCTCGTGACGCACGAGGCCGACGTCGCCGCGCACGCGCGCCGGCTGGTGTCGTTTCGCGACGGCCGTATCGTGTCCGATACGCTCGCTGCACAAGCGGTGCCCGCATGATCGGCATCATGCAGACGCTGCGGCTGGCGCTCACCGCGCTTATCCGCAACAAATCCCGTTCGCTGCTCACGATGCTCGGCGTCGTGATCGGCGTCGCGGCCGTGATCGTCACGGTCGCGATCGGCACCGGTGCGAAGAGCTCGGTCGCCGACCAGATCAACGGCCTCGGCTCGAATCTCGTCGTCGTGCTTCCCGGCAGCGTGCAAACCTCGGGCGCGCGCAGCGGAAGCGGCGGCGCGTCGACGCTGACGGTGGCCGACGGTCTCGCGATCGCGCAGCTGCCCAGCGTCGCGTCGGTGTCGCCGGTCGTGAACGTGCGCACGCAGCTCGTCGCGAGCGGTCAGAACTGGCAGACGACGGCGGCCGGCGTCGCGCCGAGCTACACATTCGTGCGCACGTGGGGCACGTCGAGCGGCCGGTTCTTCACGCAAGCCGAGACCCAGGAGGCCGCGAAGGTCGCCGTGCTCGGCCAAACCGTCGTGCAGCAGCTCTTCGGCGGCGGCGATCCGGTCGGCCGGACCGTGCTCGTCAAGGGCGTGCCGTTCACCGTCATCGGAACGCTCACGGCGAAGGGCCAGAGCGGCGCCGGTCAAGATCAGGACGACACCGTGCTGATCCCGTACACGTCCGCGCTGCAGCGGCTCACCGGCGGCAACACGATCGGTACGCTGATGGTCTCCGCCGTGGACGCTGCGCACATCGAAGGCGTACAGAGCGAGATCACCGCGCTGCTCGAGCAGCGCCACGGCATCGTCGCCGGACATTCCGACGACTTCTCCGTGCGCAATTTGGCGGACATCGCGAGCGCCGCGTCGGCGACCGCGTCGATCCTGGGCTTGCTGCTCGCGGCGGTCGCGGCGGTGTCGCTGATCGTCGGCGGCATCGGCATCATGAACATCATGCTCGTATCGGTCACGGAGCGCACGCGCGAGATCGGCCTGCGCGTCGCACTCGGCGCGCGCGGCGCGGCGATCCTGCGCCAGTTCCTGATCGAAGCGGTGGTGCTGTCGACCAGCGGCGGCGCGATCGGCGTCGTGCTGGGCGTCGCGGGCGCAGCGGCGATCGCGTTCTTCGCGCATTGGCCCGCGAGCGTGTCGCCCGCTGCCGTGCTGCTCGCGCTCGCGTTCAGTGCCGCGGTCGGCGTGTTCTTCGGCTACTGGCCGGCGCGCAAAGCCGCCGCGCTCGACCCGATCCGCGCGCTGCGGTTCGAGTAATGTTCGAGCAACGGAGCGACGACTCGTGCTTGGTCATCTCGCTGCTCACGGTCGCCGTCCGGCCGATCGAAGGCTGGCCGACCCACGCGGATTTGCTCGTCCTCGCTCAGCGCGCGCGCATGTCGCTCGACCGGCGGGCCCTCTATCTCGTGCACAATCATGTCGACGACGTCGCCTGGTCGCAGGAGGAGGCGTTGCCGTATTTCCTCACGCTCGTTCGGCTCGCGTTCGCCATGACGTCGATCGAGGGCGAAGAAGAAGGCATGCTGATCTTTCATCGGGCTTCGCTCGCGGCGCGCGGCAACGAATGGGCCCAAGCCCACGTCGAAGCCATGATTAGCCGCAAGTACTTCACGAGCGGCGAACGCATCGCCGCGCGTACGCACTTCGAGTCCGCGGTCGATCACATTCTGGGAGTCGATCCGGACACGGTCTGCGCCGACGCGTGGCTCGGTGTCGCGGACGCGTCGATCGCGTTCGATCCCGATTTTGCGAGCGACGCCGTGCGCAAGTCGGAAAGCACGCGCGCGGCAAGTCAGGACGAGCCGTCGATGCGGACGTACCGGATGCTGGTACGCGGCCGGCTCGCCGAGGCGCTGGGCGAGCCGACGGACGCGGAGATCCACTATCGTATGGCGTGGGACATCATGCGTGCCGACGGCGACCTCCGCGGAGCGATTATCGTCGCGGTGCAACTCGGCATGTTGACCGGTGACCGGGCGGCGTGGTCCTACGCGCGCGATCACGCGGCCCTCTGCCATCCGACATGGTGGCCGATGCGCGCCCTCGCGGCGGAGAACGACCGGCGCGCTTTTCCGCTTTCGCCCGCGCAATCGGCCGTGCTCGCTCGGATCCGTGCGGGAGCATCGAACAAAGGCATCGCCGCCGAGACCGGGCGCAGCATCAGCCGTGTGCGCGATATCGTAGCCGAGTTGTTCGACACTTTCGGGGTGCAGCCGCGCACGCGCGCCGCGCTGGTAACCACGGCGAACCGTTATGAACGGGTAAACGAAAGGCCCTAAAACCGCCTTATCAGGCGTCTTGCGCACTTGTACAGTGCGCGCCATAGTAGATGAAACGCGGCCGGGGGCTCCGCGCGTCGCCGCTGGGGGCTCAGAGGTGCTTTGCCATACTCCGCGATCACCGCGCTGCCGGCCTCATGAGGTCGGACGAAAGGTATGACGCGCCGCCGTTCGACGCAGCCGTCTTCGTTGGCGCTCGTCGCGTGGCTCACACCGTTCGCACCTATCCAGCCAAAGCGACGATCTTCGCGCAAGGAGATACCGGTAACGCGGTGTTCTATTTGCAGCGCGGCCAAATCAAGCTCGGCCGGCAGTCGGCGGATGGAAAGGGCGCCGTGATTGCGATGGTCGGCGCGGGCCACTTATTCGGTGAGAGCTGTCTTGGCGGCGACGTCGTGAGAATGGCCACAGCGACCGCGATCACCCACTCGTCCGTCGTGCGCGTCGAAAAGGACGTCATGCTGAGGGCGCTGCGCGACGAGCCGAACGTCTCGCAGATGTTCGTCGCGCACTTACTTGCGCGCAACATCCGGATCGAAGAAGATCTCGCCGATCAGATGTTCAACTCCAGTGAAAAGCGGTTGGCCCGCGCCTTGCTGCTCTTGGCGAATTTCGAGCACGCGGAGGTGGTGACGCTGAAGATCAGCCAGGAGACCCTCGGGGAGATGATCGGCACGACACGTTCGCGCGTCAGCTTCTTCATGAACAAGTTTCGCCGGCTCGGCTTGGTCGACTACAAGGACGGGATACGCGTCAACAGCTCCTTGTTGAACGTCATCTTGCACGACTGAGCAGTGCCGAGCCGGCGATGTTGCGGTTCGTTCCGTGCAGCACTGTGTCGATGATGCCGTACGCCTGCGCTTCCTCGGCGCTCATGTAGAAGTCGCGCTCGAGGTCGCGCAGGATCTCGTCGACCGGTTTGTGCGTCGTGCGCTCGTAGATGCCGGCGATGATGCGGCGCGTCGCGACGAGCTCGCGGGCGTGGATCTCGATGTCGGTCGCCTGCCCGCCGACCTGCGCGATCGACGGCTGGTGGATGAGAATCTTGCTGTACGGCAGCGCCATGCGCTTTCCGGGCGCGCCGCCGGTGAGCAGCAGCGACGCCGCCGACGCGGCAAACCCGGCGCAGATCGTCGCAATGTCGGGTTTGATCAGCTGCATCGTGTCGAACATCGCGAGCCCCGCGCTCACGCTGCCGCCGGGGCTGTTGACGTACAGGTCGATGTCGCGGTCGGGGTCTTGCTTCTCGAGAAACAAGAGCTGCGCGATCACGATATTCGCCATGGTATCGTCGATCGGGCCGGTGACGAACACGATCCGTTCTTGCAGCAGCCGCGAGTAGATGTCGTACGAACGCTCGCCGCGCGCGGTCTGCTCGACGACGATGGGGATCAGGCTCATGCGCCGCAGTCTAGCAGACCGCGCCGCGCGCCGTCCCGTGCGGCGCGCCAAAAGCGGCCACTCGCGCGCAGGTGCGCCGGCGCGCCGCGCGCGAAGCGTCGGCTCATGAACACGCTGACCGACGCGCAGCGCGACCGCGTTCTCGCGCTGCTGCGAGAAGGCAAGACGCTGCGCCGGATCGAGCACGAGACCGGTCACCGGCGCGAGACGATCGCAGCCTACGGGCGGCGCGCGGGGCTGCTCGACGGCAAGGTGGCGAGAATCGCCTCCCCGCCGGGCACGCCGACGATGCTCGCGGCCTGAGCTGCGCTGCCGGCGCTTACAAACGCGCTTTGGCTTGAACCACGCCGATGGCCGCAGCCAGCTGTGCGTCGGCAGCGGGATCGCCGTAGTGGGCGTGCGCGTTCTCGACCACGTTCACGTCGGGGACGAGGCCGATGCCGTCGATGATGCGGTTGTGCGGCGTCAGGTACCGCGCGGTCGTCACCTTCATCGCCGAGCCGTCTGCGTTGTAGGTGAGCTGCTGCACGACGCCCTTGCCATAGGTGCGGTTGCCCACGAGCGTCGCGACGCCGGCGTCCTGCAGCGCGCCCGCCGTGATCTCCGATGCGGATGCGGAGTAGTGGTTGACGAGCACGGCGACGGCGTGCGTCTCATCCGCGTTCGCGTCGGCGTCGAAGCGCGTCGTGCCGGAGCGCTCGGCGACCGAGACGATCGGTCCGGAGTGGATGAAGTGGTCGGCGATCGCGACCGCGGCGTTGACGTAGCCGCCGCCGTTGTTGCGCAGGTCGATCACGTAGGCGCGGGCGTTCTGGCGCTGCAGGTGCTTGAGGGCCGCGCCGAACTCTTCGGCCGTTGGTTCGCCGAACACGCCGACGGCGATGTAGCCGATCTCGTTGGGCAGCAGTTTCTGATACACGGTCGGCGCATGCACCTCGGCGCGTACGATCGTGAACTCTTCGTGCGACGTGCCGTCGCGCAGCACGCGCAAGCGCACGGCCGTCCCGGTGCGTCCGAGCAGCTTCGCGCGAACGTGGGCGACGTCGAGGCCGCGCACGCTGCTGCCGTCGACCGCGTCGAACACGTCGCCGTTCTGAACCCCGGCGCCCTCGGCCGGCGTGCCGGGCGCCACGTACGCAGCGCTCACGTCCTTCGTCTTCTCATCTTGCTGCAGGAGCACGCCGATCCCGAACACGTGCGGCGGGTTGAGCGGGCCTTGGAAACCCGAGAGCTCCTTGGGCGTCATGAACACGGTGTAGCGGTCACCCGCCGCGCGCGCCATGCCCGCGAGCGCGGCGAAGGTGAGGTCGGTCTCGGAAAGGCCGGCCCGGCCGCGGGCCTGGTCGATCGCGGCGACGATCTGCGCCAGCGCGCCGTCACCGGCCCGGGCCGGATATGCCGGCGGGTTCCCCTTGCGATTGCGCAGCGCGGCGGCGATCCCGCTGCGCGCGCCGGCGACGAGGCTGCCCGGCTCGACGCCATGATAGAACGTCTGCGTCAGCGCGCGGTACCCGTGCTGGACGTCGTCGAGGTGCTGGAGCGACAGCGCGTCGGACGACGCGGGGCCGACCAGGGCAAAGGCGGCGACGAGCGCCACGGCGGCGCGGGCGAAGGGGGACATCGCTCCGCGTTTTCGGACGCACGGCGCGTTCGGCCTCCGCATTCCTGCGTAGCCGGTCGCGGCAAATAGTGGGCCAGATCACCTAAACTCGTTGGGCCAAAGGTCCGATCCTTGAGAGCATGACACCACTCGTTGCCATGATGGCGGCGGTGTTCGGGCTCTCTCCCGTGGTCTTGGGAGTTGCTCAAGGGCAGGAAGCCCCGATCACCATTTCCTTCGTGAATCCGCACTATCCAGAGCCTGCCATGGACCAAGCACGAGCGCTTGCGGATGATGTCAACGCCGAGCGCGTGAAGCGGGGACTTCCGGCCCTAGCCCGGGACGCGACGCTGGACCGCTTCGCCGCCGCGAAGGCGACCGAGATGGCGGCCCGCGGGTACTTCGGGCACACCGATCCGGATGGGATCACGTTCCAGGACCGGTTGCGCGCGTGGCACTGGCCCACGACGTACGCCGCGGAGAACATCGCGTTCGACCGCGACGAGGTCCACGCGCACTCGGCGTTCATGAACAGCCCCGGACACGCGTCGAACGTTCTCGATCGCAACGAGCGCCGCATCGGCGTCGCGGTCGTCACGGTCGGCGAGCACGAGACGTTCTACGTCGAGGACTTCTCCGGGAACTGATCGCCCGCGAACCAGAAGTTGGCCTGGCCGGTGCCGATGGCCGCTTCGTAGCGGCCGAACTGCTCGCCGCGTGCTCGCCACGCGGCGCCGCCGTGTGCGCCCGCCAAGACGAGGTAGTGCGCGAAGCGGCCTTCGGGTGAGCACGTGCGCCGGAACTCCTCGGCGTGCGCGAGGACGGTCGCATGATCGCCGGCCTTCCACCACACGATGATGCGCGCGTCGAACGCGCGCAGCGCAGGGTCGCTGATGTCGGCTGGGTCGGCGCTCGCGCGCTCGCGGATGGTCGCGAGCGGCCAGAAGCGGTGCGACATTCCTCCCGACGCGACCAGCAGCACGCGCCGCCCGCTGCGCGCGACCGCGGCCGCGAGCGCCTCGCCGAACCGCAGGTTGGGCTCGACCTCCGCGGTGTCGAGCACCGAGATCGGCAACACGCGTTTCTTCGCGGGACCGGGATTGTAGTAGTGCATCGGGTTGAGCGTTCCGTAGTGCACCGGTAAGCCGCGATGCGCGGCCGCTTCGGCCGGGACGCCGCGCGCTTTGGATTCGTCCGCGATCAGCGCCGCGAGCTCGGGATCGCCGGGGTAGTCGTACGCGTACTCATTGATCATCCACGGGATCTCGTCGGAGGTGTAGATCCCTGCGTGGCGCTCGTGCGCGTTGAGGATGAATTCGAGCGTGGAGTGCCAGTGCGTGTCGATCACGACGAACGTGTCGAAGTCCAAGGCGTCGATGCGCTCGCGCTTGATCTGCGGCAGCGCGTCGTAGAACGTCGTGACGCTGCGGCCCATGTACGCGCGACGCGCCTCGGGATCGAGGATCATCAGGCGCGGAACGTGGGTCGAGAACAGCCCGGCGACGATCATGCGGCAAACAGATCAGGATGACGACGGGGCGAGCGCGTCCGCGGCGGTCCAGCCGTCGGGGCCTTTGTAGCGCATCGGCGGCAAGTTCGGAATCTTCGAGCGGAACACGAGATACTGGCGGAATCCGTCGAACTCGAACGTGCGCTTGTCGGCGATCATCCCGGCTTCGTAGAGCGACTGCGCGATCGCGGAGTCGCGGCCCAGCTTGCGGATCGTGATCGGCAAGAGGCGTTCTTCGAGGTCGAGGATGCGGAACTGCGCCTCTTCGGGATCCGGCGCCGTGTCGATCGCCTCTTTGACGACCTTCAGGCCGGTACTGATGTGGCGCACCTCGTCGTGCATCACGTACTCGTACGTCACCGCGGTGGCGAGGTCGCCGAACCTGCGCGCGAGGTCGGCGATCGAGTTGAACAGCACGTGCGCGGAGTACGCTTCGAGCGTGCAGACCTGGCCGTAGACGATCTCGACGAACGACGGCAAACCGTTCACGAACCGGAACAGTTCCGTCTGCTCGTACGGTACGTCGAGGGAGTCCGCGAGGTCGAGGTCGCGGATGCGCCGCCACTCGATCTGCGTGTGGCGCACCTCGTCGAGCGCGTGCGTCGCGTAGAAGTACTGGATCGCCGGCCGGTTCGTCTTGGTGATGATCTGCGCGACCTGCGCGACCGTCTGCGCCTCGCCCCAGCACGTCGTGAGCATGATCGGCCGCATCGCATTGCGATACTCCGCCGAGAGCTCGGGATCGTGCGTCTTGTGCGCACGGTACTTCTCGAGCAGCGCCTTCGTGTCGCGGTACTGGTGCTCGATGTAGTCCTCGTACGACTCCAGCGTCCCGAACGTCCGCAGCTCCGCATCGGGAACGTGCTTCGGAATGACGGTAACGGGATTCATGAACGACATGTCTGACCTCTTAGACTTCCGTTTTCGGACCCGACGAAGGAGGGGAGGACTTCGCGCGCGTGCGGCGCGCGAAGTCTAATAGGAGATGCACACGAGCTTTGGTTCGGTGAAGAAGTCCAGCGACCAGCGGCCGCCTTCGCGGCCTAGGCCGCTCATGCCGACGCCGCCGAACGGCTGGCGCAGGTCGCGCAGGAAGTAGCCGTTGATCCAGCACATCCCGGCGCGCACGTTTTGCGCGAAGCGCATGCCGGTCGTGACGCTGGCCGTCCAGATGTACGCCGACAGCCCGAAGCGCGTCGCGTTCGCGCGGCGCACGACCTCGTCGAGCGTGTCGAACCGGAAGACGGACAGCACCGGGCCGAACACTTCTTCGCGCGCGATCGCCTGCGACTCGTCGCGCGGCGCGAAGATGGTCGGGCCGAGATAGTTTCCGGCGGCCAGCGACGCATCGGCCGGGCGCGCGCCGCGCAGCAGCGCTTCGACGCCTTCGTCGTCGGCTTGCGCGCAAAAGCGCTCGACGCGCTCGCGATGCTGCGGCGTGATCAGCGGCCCCAGGTCGCTGTCGCGCGATTGCGGATCGCCGACGCGCAGCGCGCGCACGCGTGCGAGATAGCGCTCGACGAAGCGGTCGTACACGCCGCTCTGCACGTACAAGCGCGTGCCCGCCAAACACACTTGTCCGCTGTGGCGGAACATCGCGAGCACGCTGCCTTCGACGGCGAGCTCGATGTCGGCGTCGTCGCACACGACGTTCGCGGACTTGCCGCCCAGCTCCAGCGTGACTTTTTTGAGCGTGGGCGCGGCTGCGGTGTTGATCGCGATGCCGGTCGGCTCGCTGCCGGTGAACGCGACCGCGTCGACACGCGGGTCCGCGACGAGCGGCGCGCCGGTGCTCGGCCCGAACCCGGTGACGACGTTGACGACGCCGTCCGGCACGCCGGCCTGCGCGCACAGCTCGGCGAGCCGCAGCGTCGAGAGCGGCGTCAGCTCCGACGGTTTGAGTACGCAGGTGTTGCCGGCCGCGATCGCCGGCGCGATCTTCCACGTTGCCTGCATCAGCGGCGAGTTCCACGGCGTCAGCAGCGCGCACACCCCGACGGGCTCCTCGCGCACGATCGACACGATCTCGCGCTGCGCGCCCAGAAACGGCTTGCGGTCGAAGAACGCGCTCTGCTCGCGCTGCTCGATCGCGCTTGCGAAGAACGCGCAGTTGTCGGCCGCGCGCGGGACGTCGCGGTCGGCCGTCTCGCGAAACGGCTTGCCTGCATCGCGCGATTCCAGCCGCGCGAGCTCCTCACGGTGCTCCAGCAGCAGCTCCGCGAGCGTGCGCAGAACCTTCGCGCGCTGCGCGGCGGTCGCGCGCGGCCACGGCCCTTCATCGAACGCGCGCCGTGCCGCGGTGACGGCCCGGTCGACGTCGGCTGCACCGCCCTGCGCGACGCGCGCGAACACCTCGCCGCTGGCGGGATCGACGTCGTCGTACGTCTCGCCGCTCGCGGCGTCGGCGTATCCGCCGTCGATCCACATCCGCGCGGCGAGAACGCCCTGCGACACGGTCACCGCAGGCTGTGCACCGCGGTGCGCTTTTCCGGGCGCATCGCGGGAACCACGTCGTACAGCTCGGGCAGCCGTTTCTCGATGCGTTCCTGCGCGTCGTCCGGAGCGAGATACGGCGGGCGCGCGGGGCCCATCTCGATCCCGGTCACGACGGACGCCGTCACCTTCGTCATGCCGAGCGCGCCGAGCGCCGCTTCGCCGCCGCGCGGAAACACGCGGTTGAGCCGGCGCTGGATCTCTTCGGCGAGCGCGACGTCGCCGCGCCGCCACGCGTCGTCGATCGCCACGCACGCCGGCACGGCGAACACGTTGATTTGCCCGCCGCCCGAACCCAGCAGCCGCCCCGTGAGGTACGCGCGAAACGTCTGCAGGTAGATCGCGCGATCGCGCAGCGCATCGGCAACCGCTTCGAGGTGCTGCAGCTCGGTCTCGACCTCTTTGACGCAGACGACGTTGTGGAGCTCGGCGACCTTTTGAAAGAACGCGGGCGACATGTGGAACTTCGAGAGCGCGGGGTTGTGGTACACGCACACCGGGATGAGGTTTGCGTCGGCGATCGTGCGAAAGTGCTCGAACGCCTCGCGCTCGCCGACTTTCCAGTAATACGGTGCGATGACGACCGCGCAGTCGTAGCCGAGCTCCGCAGCGACCTTCGTCCAGCGCATCGCCTGCAGCGTCGTCGCGCCCGACGTCATCGCGGACGCGCTCTTGCCGGGATGCTTGCGCGTTTGGTCGAGCACGACTTCGAGCACGCGGCGCCGCTCGTCGTCGTCGAGGTGAAGGAACTCGCCGATCGAGCCGGTCGCGACGACGCCCGTCGCGCCGTGCGCGAAGCACCAGTCGATCTGCGCGCGCAGCGCGCCCTCGTCGACGGCGTAGCTCCGGTCCATCGGCGTGACGATGAGCCCGATCACGTCCTTGAAGCGGTCTCGGTAGCGCTCGATCTGCATATGGGGTGCTCTGCGCCGAACGCTTATGGTACCCTTTGGGGCATGGGAAACCGCCTCCCGGCACGAGCGCTCATAGCCGTGCCGGCGATCGTGGTCTTGACCGGGGTGCTCGCTGCGCCGCTCGTCGCCCGCGCGGCCAGCACGGCCGGGGCCGCCCATCCGCTGCGGATCCTGAGCTTCGACGTGGACGTGCACGTCTTGGCGCTGCTCGAGACGCCCGGCGAGGGCATCCGCGGCACCCGCCCGGCGACGCCGGTCAAGGGGCGGATGGTGAACGGGCGGACCGGCGGGGCAACCGGCAGCGGCGATCGGACGCAGGGCGCGGCGGTCACCGCCAAAGGCTCGATCGGTGTCGACGTGGTCGCGGCGACCGACGATGCCGGGTTGGTCGTCGACGTGTCGGAAAGCGCCCTCGAGCGGACGCGCCCCAAAGTGCGGATCGTGATCGGTCCGGACGGTGCCGTGTTTTACGATCCGAAGAACGCGGAGAACCTGACCGAGGAAGAGATCACGCTCGTGCGCTGGCTGGCGCGCGGGTTCTACGGCGATCACCCGACGGACCCCGGTACGTCGTGGACGGTCGACCAGAGCGCGAACGGGCACGTCGACGTCGAGCGCTATCGCGTCGTCGCGCGCGACGCGCACCAGATCACGCTCGAGTACGGTCTCGAAGAGAAGGTCGGCGGCGCCTCCGGCTACGCCGGTACGCGCGGCGGCTCGCTCGTCTACGACACGACGATGATCGTGCCGGTCAAAGCGTCGTTCCAGACCGAAGCCCGGCGGCAAGTCGGCACGGCGTACGAGACGACGCGCACGTCCGTCACGCTGACGCTCAAGTCGGATAGCTTCGCGAAGTGAAGGCACTCGTCTTCGCGGCCGCGGTTCTCGCCGCGCCGGTCGCCGCCGGCGCTGCGGGAGCGCCCGATGCCGCGCCGCCGTTGCGAACGCTCACGTTCGACGTCAACGTGCACGTCGCCGCGGTGCGCGTGGCGCCGGGCGAAGGGACGACCGGCGCAGGCCGGCCGGCGCCGCTCGGCCAGATCGTCGGCAGCCGGCCCAACGGTACGACGCCCACGACGGGCGCGCTTGCGGCGAAAGGCTCGATCGGCGTCGACATCGTCGCCGTGACCGACGATGCCAAGCTCGTCATCGACGTCGAGGAGACGGCCGTAAAACGGACGCGTCCGAAAGTGCGCATCGAGGTCGCGCCCGACGGCGTGGTGTTCTACGATCCCAAGAACGCCGAGAACCTCACCGATGAAGAGCTCGCCATCGCGCACTGGCTCGCGCGCGGCTTCTACGGCGATCATCCGACGGAGCCCGGCACGGCGTGGACGGTCGACCAGAGCGCGAACGGATTCGTCGACGTCGAGCACTATCGCGTCGTCGCGCGCGACGCGCACAACGTCACGCTCGAGTACACGCAGGAGCAGAAGGCGTCCGGTAATTCGCTCTTCGCGGGCTCGCGGGGCGGCTCGCTCGTCTACGACACCGCGCTCGTCGTTCCGGTGCGCGCGACGTTCCAGGGCGAGTCTCGCCGCCAGATCGGCGCGGCGCACGAGACGCTGCGCACGTCGGTCACGCTGACGCTGATAGCGGATAGCTTCGCGAAGCGAAGCTATCCGCCTACAGTTTCGCCAAGCGCTGACCGCTACTCGTCCGCCTCGGTGGCCTCGCCGCTCTCCGTGCCGACGACGTCCGCCCGTTTCGCGCCGCTCGTCGCCAACGCCGGTTTGCCGGCCGCTTTGAGCGCGGCGTTCGCGCGCGCCACGTCGTCGCGCTCGAACGCCGCGAGATCGCGCATCACCGCGTCGAATGCGCTGTCGACGCGGCGCGCGTAGTCGAGCGACGCGGCCGTCGGCGGCGCGCCCGCGCCGAACAACAGCCCTTGCATGTCCTCGCGGATGCGCCCGGGCCGCTGGATGAAGTCTTCGTCGTTCGTGAAATCGGCCGTGAGCCGGGCGCGCAGCGCGAGCGCTTTGGTCCGCACGCCGCCGAGCGTCGCGGCGAGGTCGGCGGCGGCGCCCTTGGCGCGCTCGGGCGCCGACGCGGCGTACGCGTCGAGCCGGTTGAGCGCGTCGTTGAGACGCGACGATTCGTCGAGGTGTTTTTTCGCGAACGCGTAGGCCGCGAGATAGTCGCTCGACGCGAAGCTCGCGCGCGGATCGGGCGCGACGACCAGCCGTTGCGAGAGCGTCTTGCCGTCGAGCACGATGCGCACGGTGTACGTACCGGGCACGACGGCGACGCCGACGCGCGGCCCGCGGTACGCTTCCTTCGCGGCGCCGAGCCAGCGCACGGGCCCGTCCTCGCGCAGATCCCAGTTGACGCGGTTGATGCCCGCGAAGTTCGTCACCGCGGGAACGTCACGGTCGCCGGCGCGTATCGTGCCGCTGTGGCGCATCACGTGCCCGCTCGCGTCGAGGATCACCATCTCGGGGGCTTTGGCGCCGGGTTTCGCTTGGTAGAACGCGATCGTCGCGCCGTTGGGCGGGTTCTTGCCGCCGTAGCGCGTGTACAGGCCTTCGTCGTTGGAGTGCGTCGAGAACGCGTACGCCGTGCGCGGCGCGAACAGCATCACGCCGGCCGCCTCCGCTTGCGGCAACTGCTGGATCGGCGTGAGGTCGTCGAGGATCCACGCCGCGCGGCCGTGCGTCGCGAGGATGAGATCGTTCCAGCGCGGCTGCACGCGGATGTCGTACGTCGCAACCGTGGGGAGTCCGAGCGCGGGCTTGCGCCAGTGCGCGCCGTCGTCGTACGACAGCCAGAACGAGTTCTCCAGGCCGAGATACACCAGGTGCGGGTTGCGCGTGTCGGGCCGGATCGAACGCGCCGACTGCGGCGGTAAGCCGTCGGCGATGCGCGTCCAGCGCGCGCCCCAGTCGTGCGTGACGAACGCGTACGGCGCGAAGTCGCCCAGCAGATGGCGGTCGATCACCGCGTACGCCGTGCCGGCGACGAGCGCCGACGGCGCGATCATCTCGGCGCGCCCGTCCGGCGGGACGCCCGGCGGCGTGACGTTGCGCCAGCGTTTTCCGCCGTCGCGGCTGACCTGCACGAGCCCGTCGTCGCTACCGGTCCAGAGCTCGCCGCGCGTCTTGGCCGACGGCTCGATGTCCAGCAGCGTGCCGGTGAACTCCGCGCTCGACACGTCGAGCGCGAGCGGTCCACCCGACGGCTGCTGGTGCGCTTTGTCGTTGCGCGTGAGGTCGGGCGAGACGACGGTCCAGATGCGACCGCGGTCGCGCGTCGCGAACACGACGTTCGCGCCGAAGTACGTGGTCGCGGGATCGAACGGGTCGAACGCGATCGGCGCATCCCAGTTGTAGCGATAGCGCGCCTTGTCGAGCGCGAAGTCGTCCTGCGCGGTGCCGCGCCACGGCTGCACGAACGCGTTGCGCTGCGTGCGGCGGTTGTAGATCGACAGCCGGCCCGTTTGCAGGTCGGCCCACACGAGGTTCGGATCGCGCGGATCGGGCCACGCCCACATCCCGTCGCCGCCGGTGACGCGGTCCCACGACTCGTCGATGATCCCTTCGGAGTTGAGGCTGTTCGACGGGCCGCAGAACCCGTTGTTGTCCTGCAATCCGACGCACAGCGAATACGGCGTGCGGTCGTCGTAGCCGACGTGATAGATCTGCCCGATCGCGAGGTTGCGCGAGAACGACCATGCCGCGCCGCCGTCGGTGGTGATCGCGTACCCGCCGTCCTCGCCGACGATCATGCGTCCCGGGTCGTTGGGTGCGATCCACATGTCGTGGTAATCGACGTGCACCTGCGACGCGATCTCCTTGAACGTCTTGCCGCCGTCCTTGGATTCGGAAAGCGCTTCCGAAACGCCGTACACGTGGTCGGCGTTCGACGGGTCGACGCGCACGTGCGAGAAGTAGAACGGCCGCTGGTTGACGAGCGTGTCCTTGGACATCAGCTTCCAGCTCGCGCCCGCGTCGTCGCTGCGCCACAGGATGCCGTCCTTCGATTCGACCAGCGCGTAGACGCGCTGCGGGTTCGACGGTGCGATCGCGAGGCCGATGCGGCCCGTCATCCCGTCGGGCAGGCCGTGCCCTGTCAGGCGGTTCCACGTTTTGCCGCCGTCGGTCGACTTCCAGATCCCGTCGGCGGTGCCGCCGGACGTGAACGTCCACGGCTTGCGCTGGAACTGCCAAATGCCGGCGTAGATCACGTTCGGGTTCTTGGGGTCCGCGGCCAACTCGCTCACGCCGCTCTGCGGCCCCACGTATAGCGTCTTCGTCCAGGACTTGCCGCCGTCGGTCGTGCGGTAGACGCCGCGGTCGGGTGAGTCGGCGAACACGTCGCCGAGTGCGCCGACGACGACCACGTTGGGATCCCGCGGATCGATCGCGATCGACGCGATCGCATGCGTCGCGCTCAAGCCCATGTTCGTCCACGTGCGGCCGCCGTCGGTCGTCTTGTAGATGCCGTCGCCCCACGACACGTCGTTGCGCGGGTTCGTCTCGCCGGTGCCCGCCCACACCACGCCGTGGTTGGTGGGATCGATCGCGACCGCGCCGATCGACGAGACGTTCTGCTTGTCGAACAGCGGCGTCCACGTCGCGCCGCCGTTGACGGTCTTCCACACGCCGCCGCCGGCCGAGCCCAGATAGTACAGCTTCGGATCGGCCGCCACGCCCGTGACGGCCGTGACGCGACCGCCGGCGACCGCCGGCCCGACCTCACGGAACGCGAGCCGGTTGTACGGCGGCGTCGGCGTCGGCGTTGGGGCCGCGGAAGCGACCGGCGACGGCGAGCTCAGCGCCGGGACTGGCGGCCCCGACGGGTTTGCGTCGGGCGCGGGCGCTTGGGCCAGCGCGACCGTCGCGCCGGAACAGAAGAAGAGCGCCGTGAGCGCGGCGCGCAGCGGTGGACGTAGCACTCGCGCGTCCTACGCGGGAACGGCGTGCCGTCCTGCGCTCGGCGCGCTCGGCGGCGTCAGCGGCGAGCGGTGTAGGTGGTCACCGGCGCCGAGCTTCGGCGGCGAAACAGGTTGTAGAGCGCGAGCCCCGCGACCACGAACGCCGCGACGATCGCCGCGAAGATGACGATCTTCAGCACGAAACCGAGTAGGATCAGCGCCACGACGGCGACCGCGACGACCGCGGTGATCCGAACGAACAAGCTCATCAGGTCCTCCGGCCGGACGTACTGCCGCGCCCCCGGCCGTGTTTCAGCCGGGCGCGGGGCTCGTCGGGAGTCGAACAGCCGGCCGGCATGATGCTAGCGGCCGATGTGGTTCAGGCTGACCAGCACCGCCGCGACCTGCGACCCACCGGAGATACGGCCGTCGAGCGCCATCGCGCGCACCTCGTCGACGGACACGAGCTGGACCTCGATGTCCTCCGTCACGTCGAACTGCGGCTCGCGCGTGAGGACGGCGTCGCGGACGATGAAGAGATGAAAATGTGCGGTAGCGTTCGTAGGGTCGGCGAGAAACGTGCGGACGAACTCCGGAGGCGAGCCCGTGTACCCGGTCTCTTCGGCCAACTCGCGCGCCGCGCACGCCGCGGGCGACTCGTCCGCATCGATCATGCCGGCCGGCAGTTCGGTGACAATAAGTGCCGCGCCATGCTTGTATTGCCGAACGAGTAGAACGTCGCCGTCGACGGTGAGAGCAAACGTCACGCAAAAGCCGAGCGACTCGCGCACGTAGTATTCGTCCACGACGCCGCCTCGCGGCAGTTCGACACGGTCGACCCGCAAACGTAAAAACTTTGTGTCGATACGATATTCGCTCGACACGATGCGCCACGGGCGCAATCGTTCGTCGCTCATCGCGAGGGTATCCGAGGCGGCAGGGCGGAAGTGGGCCGCATCACACGACGTCCTTTCGGGGGAGACGGGACGATCGACAAGTTAGAAATCGGCCTACACTACGACACGACGTATGGGACCCTTTGGAAGGACGGTACGTACCTTCCGCGTGGTACGCGCGTGCTCATCACCGGCCTGCACATCGAGCAAGGTTTTTGTGTCCGCTTTCCGGCCGAGGCGGACGGCGAGTCGCTCGAGACGTGGGAAGACTGGGACGAGGTCGAATTCCTCGCCAAGGAAGGCTCGGTCGAGTCGGGCGGAGCACCGCCGACCCGCGTCCTCATCGAAGCACGTGAAGTGCTCGACGACGCCGAGGACGGCTGTCATCTGCACCTGCACGAAGACGGATGACCGTGTCGCCGGCGTGACTACGTGACCGTCCCGCCGATGCGTCCCTGGCAGAACGCGATCGCGCTCGGCGCGACCGTACTCGCGTGCGGCGCATTGCTGCCGCTCGCGCCGCATCTGCGCATCGCGTGCGCCGGCCTCGCGTTCGCAATCATCGTCGCGCTCCTCGTGGCGCGGCTGCGCATGCACGCAGTGCGGCGAACGGACGCGCGCGCGTCCGCCGTTTACGACCGCATCGAGCGCATCCGCGCGGAGCGCGGCGAGCGGAGGCGCTGAGACCCGGCGTTTCTTGCCGCGGGGGCTGGTCGTCGGTCAGCATCGCCGTGACGCGCCCGCATTGATTCAGCTCTCGGTCTCGATCCCTTCCCGCGCCAGCATCTCGGCATAGATCTCGGCGACACGCGCGAGCGTGTCGGCGTCTTGCGGCGATTTGTCCGAGCGCAGCCGGACGATCCGCGGAAAGCGCAGCGCGTAGCCGCTCGCATGCAGCTCGCTGCGCTGGATGATGTCGAAGGCGATCTCGACGACGATGCTCGGCTCGACGAGGATCTCGTGCCGTTTGAGGTCGAGCCGTTCGTATGCGGCGCGCGCCTCAGCGGCTGGGAGACGATGCGCTTCGAACCACGCGGTCATCTCGGCGATCTCCACGTCGGTGAGCCCGCTGTACGCCTTGCCGATCACCGCGAGCTCGGCCTCATTGCGCACGGCGAACGTGTAGTCCGACAGCACGTTCACGCGGCGGCCGTGGCCGCGCTCCACCGCGACCACGACGCAATCCAATGTCGCGAGCTCGCGCTTGAGCTTCAGCCACGCTTTGCCGCGGCGGCCGGGCGAGTAGTGCGAGTCGGTGCGCTTGAAGACCAGGCCTTCGTGGCCGTGCGCGCGCGACGTTTCGAAGCGCTCGTGCACCGCTTCCGCGCCCGCGCCCGCTTCGAGCGCGGTCCACGGCGCGAGCAGCAGCGCGTCGCCCGCGTGCGCCAGCAGCTCAGCCAACCGCGTGCGCCGATCCGCGAGCGGCGCGTCGAGCAAGAACTCCTCGTCGCGCGCGAGCGCGTCGAACACTGCGTAGCGCACGGGCACCTCGCGCAGTAATTCGGGCGCGACCTCCTTGCGCTGCAAACGCGCCTGCAAGAACCGGAACGGCAGCACGCGCCCGTCGCGCACGGCGATCAGCTCGCCGTCGAGCGCGAACGAGCCGGGGAGCGCGCGCAGCGCGTCGACGACCTCCGGATACGACGCGGCGACGTCGTTGAGCGTGCGCGAGAACAATGAGACGCGCTGCGGCGTGACGTGCGCCTGCGCGCGGATGCCGTCGTACGACTCCGCAGTACGAGATGACTAAATAGTCGAGTTTCCAGGGAGCGGCGCGGCGAGCGCGCTCGACGGCTGGACGAGCGAGGCGCGACCGCCACGGCTGCGATGAAGCGCACGGCAGCTCGGATAGGTGAGCGATCGCCCAGTTCGGGACGGCGCCGGGCGAGCAGCTGAAGATCGACTTCGTGGTCTTCCGACGTGGGGTCTCGCCGCTGCGCGCGTTCACCGCGGAATTGGGATACTCGCGCTACGCTTATGTTGAGTTCCGCCGAGGGCAAGAGATCGAACGGGCGTTCGCATCGCGCTTGCCGAATAGGGTGACCAAGTGCCCCGCCGTCGTTGACCACTACGAATCGCTAGTGGGCCGTGTCCGGGGACGCCGAGGCGAAGCACATGGCCAACGAGTACCCCTCAAATCCAGCCGATAGAGCGGCAAACGACGTCATACCGCAATTACATAAAGTCAGATTTTTTGGGAATCAGGCGGTGTGTCTCCCAGAGAAAACCTTGACGGCGGATGGCCAACTGTTTTTTAAGACTATGGTTGTCGGGCAACCAAATGTTGAGGGAATTATGTTCACCGCCGATGTCCACTTCGCGTGGCCAAATGGCGACCAAGTCACCGAGATCAACGGCACTGTCACTGCAACCAGGCCTAGCATTAAAAGGGCAAGGTTCCACTACGATCAAGGACCGTCACAAACGCGCTGCTTTATCGACACTGAATTATTAGAGCGGGAAATCATGAAGGCCGTTACTGCAGTCGGCGGCTAGATCGGCGAGGAGCGGACGGTGACGGTTTGTCCGCAGTGCGGCTCTTCGAATGCCCTTGATGCGCGTTTTTGTTCATCGTGCGGAGCGGCGCTTACTGGCGAACCCGTGCTGTCAAATCCCGTCGGGGAATCCGTACCGCAACCTAAACCGAAACGGAGTGCCGCGAAGACGGTACTGCAGGGCTGCGGTCTACTAGTCCTTGTGGTTGTTATCGCGTTCATCATCATGGTGATGGTGATTTCAGCAAACAACGGCGGCGGCAACAACGCAAGTAATACGGAGACCTCTGCGCCGGCGCCTACCGTACCCCCGGCCGAAGCCGCCTTTCTTGCAGCAAAGGTGGCCGTCGAGTCTCGCTTTGATAGCGCTCCCAACGATATGGTGAAGCACCAGGTTGCCGGTGCTTGGCGGAACGGAGGTACGTGCTCCGCTTTGAAGACCGCTACGTTCACGAATTGGATCGGGACAATAACGAAGATCGAGTATAACGGTGATCTCTTCGTTGATCTAGGTGACAACGTTTCGTTGGACGCCTCTATCGACACGAAGTCGCCGCTATTCAAGGTGGTTTCTAAACTGAAGGAAGGCGATGCAGTAGAAGTCTCTGGAGTCTTTGATCCGGGTGATTTAAATCGGGTCCTGAGCGGCGGGACCCCGAAGTGCCTGGCGGTCGCAATTACCGATAATCTCTTCGATGAAGATAGCGGTACGGTTAAGGCGCCCCACTTCAACGTTACTTTCTCGCACGTAGGGCATCAAAGCGAATGAGTGCTATTCGTGAGACCGCACGGCCGTCCGCCGCATAACTACTCGGGCCGCTCGTCAACGAGACTGACGTTGCCCCTCCGCAAGCGATCGGCGGCGACGGATCACCCGGATCCTGCGGATCACGGCGTTACCATCTGTCTCCCGGCCAAAACGAACGAAACGCGCCACTTGAATCGCGTAGGCGGCTTTAGCCGAGGGTAGCCACCAATTGGCACGGTACCCAGCGGGCCCGAACCCAGTCCTCGCCGCGGCTGGATGGCGCGAGGCGGGCCGGCGGACGCAGGCGGGCCGCCGGACGCTGAATTCGTAGACGACAGATTCGACGAGACGACGAAATGCGTCTCCTCGACGTGGGGCAGGTGAACGTCCTTGGCGGCACCGTTTGGAAATGCCGGGAGCGTGAAGACGGCGGCTGCGGCGCCGGTAGCTAGACGCGTCCGTCGGGTTTGTGCCATCGAAAGGCTCCTTACGAAGCTGCGAAGATTTTCGCCCGTTGCTACCTACCGTTCGACGCAAGCAAAACGGCCCATCTCTTTCGCCGAGACGGGCCGTTGCCGTTTCCGAGCTGTGCCGAGACACGGTCGTCGCTGTCACGTAGGCCATTGCTCCGAAAGCACCCCAAATACGGAACCCTTGCTCGGCGTCGATTCCGCGCCGTGGTCGATCCGCCACAAGATTCGCGGAGCAACCGCTGCCTGCCCGGGCGCGGCGAACGCGATGTCATTGAACGGGGCCAGCCTGCCCGTTCCGGGCAGCTTGAACCCGGCTATCTTATGGACATCACCAAACTCCACAAAAGGCAGGTTGTCGAATGTCCATGCACCTCCCCGACTATCCCGACTATAAGGTCGGAATGACCGACGGCTCCCATTTCTTGACCAACGCTAAAGGAATGACGAAGATCGAGGAAGCCTATAGCTCGGGCCAACCCGGCCGTCGCTTCGTTGACGTGTCGACAATCGCAGAGGAAGGGCACGCTCCGAACGCATCGATCAAGGTTAACGTCGATCAGATCACGACGATAGACGAGCTCTAGCGGCTTCCGCGGCGACGCTGCCCCTGAGCCGGCCCCGCGCGAACAGCGCCGCCACGTTCGAACGCAAAGCCTGGGCAGAACGTCCCCAAGCGGAAGGGCGGGTTTCGAGTTTGGTCACTTGTCATTTCTAGGAAACGGTGTCGCGCCCGATGCGCCTAAGATTGGTACCGGGTAGCCGCCCGGTGTGTTTGGCGGCGACTTATCACTTTGATATTGCGCCTTCGTTTCGGCGAGGTGCTCTCTTCTGAAATACACGAGGTCTCCACCGGAGCAGTTGACGATTCGCATATTACTATTGCCACCTGGCGAGCCAAAATCGAAACCGTAGTGCGCACCGTCGTACATCAGGATACACGCCTCATTCATATAGTCCCGTGTCGTCTCAGGAGATTCGGGGGGCGCGGGCTCTGCGGTGGGCATAGACGCATGATAGCTCGGGTCGATAGTCAGCGCGGGTACGGTCGCGGTAGCTGCCTCAATTGGGCGGGGCTGCGTGGCGGGCGGACGGACTTCAGCAAGGTAGAGCGAGACGCAGCGACATTTCTCGTCGTACTCGCCTGCCTTTACTGGGGGCGAGGGAGCCCGCAACGAAAAGACATCGAACCATCCGCGTGCTCCGCGGTGCGGGCCGCTCAGAACTTGGGCCCGATAGGGAGAGAGACTGTCCCCATTCGGAGCAACTGCAAGCAACGAAACCGACGTTCCCTCAGCGATGGTAAGAGACGGTAGGTGCCGAGATCCGTCTCGCCTCAACTCCATCGTGACGCCTCGGGCGTGAAGGAACGTGGAGCGGACAACGAGGCGCGCGCCGGAAGGGATCATTGGCAGTAGATCGATGTCGCGAACGTAACCTTCTCGCCGCGGGTTCGTCAGCGTCATCACGTTGATCATGATATAGTCATCACCCCCAACGGCCTTCACGTGTGTCCAGGACCGAACGACAACACGCGTCCCGACGGGGAAGTCACGGTGTGGCAGATCCTCGGGGCCGTTGAATTGCCCCGACGCCCACTTGCGAACGGTAGCCAAGTCGTCGAAGAGCGTCCCCATCGAACCGCTGCCCTCGTTGTTGCTGTCCAGTAGTGCACGCTGCCCGCCGCGCAATTCGAGATAGCCCGGAAACGGCTGTTCGGTTGGCGTCGCCTCTACGGTTGGCGCGCCCGAACCCTTCGCCAAATTGCCGACCGAGGTTGGCTTTTTGCCGTCAGTCGGCCCCGATAAGGTGATAATTACCGCTCCGAAGAGAAGAGCAAATGAGCTGAGCGCAGCCAAGAGCCAGTTGCGAATTGTTTTCTTCATCAGCGCCCGAATGATGACCACGGGAACGGCAATAGCAAAAACGGCGCAACTGAGAAGTGCCAGAATCGCCGCAACGTCGCTCATGATTTCATTTGCGACGTCGTGCTCGTTTCGAGTGTGCCCGAACACGCTCCAGAAACGCCTGATGCCCGTCCACGACGTAATCCATGCCGACGCGCGCGCACACGATGAGGTCGATTTCCAACTTCGTTAGTCTCTCGCGAAGAATCGGCTCAAGAGCGTCACCGTCAGGTGTACGTGCACGAGTGAGAATCGGCTTATGGTTCTCAGCGTCGTAGTGTGACGCGCCGATAAAAAGGGCGACCGGCAGATCGCGGTGGATCGCGCGACCATGGAACATGAGTTGGCCTACGCCAGTATAGACTACTTTTCGGGCGCTGTTGTAGGTGCCACCCTGTCTCGGGTCGATTGGCTTCTTGCATTCGACCATTCCCACAAGCAGACTACCCGCGTACGTGGTGTCGAGCCACAGCGGAAGGTCAATGCCATGATTACCTTTCCACTTTTCTATGGGTCGGTAGTCGTAAGACCCGCCCAAGCCGAGATTGAGCGACGAGATCGCAGCGTCTTTGATCTCGGGCTCGCGTGTCATAAGCCGATGATTTCCGTCCAATTGGTTCGCGTGCGTGGTGCCTCGCTGCATCAGATCACCCCTAGAGACGTTCCGTGTTCCAAATCGCAGATGGGCGTTGCTTGCCGGGCATACTAGCGTTCCTGGCGTGGGCGTGCCCCGCGGGGTCGCCGCGATCGAGGCGCTATCCAGGTGCGACCGCCTTCAGCTCTCGGCCTCGATCCCCTCGCGAGCTAGCATCTCGGCGTAGATCTCACCGACCCGCGCTAGCGTGTCGGCGTCCTCGGGCCGTTTGTCGGGGCGCAGGCGCACTATGCGCGGGAAGCGCAGTGCATAACCGCTGCCGTGGAGATCGCTCCTCTGGATGATGTCGAACGCAATCTCGACGACGAGCGTTGGCTCAACCAGGATTTCGTGCCGCTTGAGACCGAGCCTCTCGTGCGCCGTCCGCGCTTCGGGCGGCGGCAGACGGTGTTCCTCGAACCACGCGGTCATTTCGGCGATTTCGACGTCGGTGAGCCCGCTGTAGGCCTTGCCAATGACGGCGAGCCCATCGCCGTCGCGAACTGCAAAGGTGTAGTCAGAGAGCACGTTAACGCGGCGCCCGTGTCCGCGCTCGACGGCGACCACCACGCAGTCGAGGGTCGCGAGCTCGCGCTTAAGCTTCAGCCACGATCTGCCGCGACGACCCGGCGTGTATGGCGCGTCAGTTCGCTTAAAAACCAGTCCTTCGTGACCACTGGCGCGCGAGGTTTCGAAGCGTTTGTGCACTTCGTCGGTCGATGCACTCGCTTCGAGCGTTGTCCACGGTGCGACCATCAGCGCCTCGCCGCTGCCGGCGAGGATTTCTGATACTCGCGCGCGCCGCTCAGCTAGTGGAAGGTCAAGAAGGAAGTCTTCGTCGCGCGCGAGGGCGTCAAAGGCCACGTAACTCACCGGCATCTCTCGAAGAAGTTCCGCAGTAACGTCCTTGCGTTGAAGCCGCGCCTGTAGGTATCGAAACGGCAACACGCGACCGTCGCGCATTGCGACGAGCTCCCCGTCGAGTACGAACGATCCCGGCAGGGCGCGCAGAGCCGCCACGACCTCAGGGTACGATGACGCTATGTCGTTAAGCGTTCGCGAGAAGAGCGAGATTCGATTTGGCGTCACGTGCACTTGCGCGCGAACGCCGTCGTATTTGTCGTCGACCAGCCACGTCACACCAGCAAGCTCCTTGTACCCGGAACCATATGCAATTGGCGAGGCTAGCATGAACGCGATTGGAGCGTGGTAGGCGATCGTCATTTGGTCGAGCGTGTCGCGCTTTGCGGCGAGTGCGACCGCGCCGAGGTCACCCGCCGCACTTGCCGCACGCCGCACCGCGCGCGAGTCGCGCGAGAACGCCTCCGCGATCGCCTCAACGACAAGCCCCTCACGGAGGCCGATTCGCAGTTCACCGGTCAGGATCTTGATGACATAGGTTGCTTCGACCGCGTCGATGCAAGAGGAGAGAATGCGCTCGCACAGGATGCGGCGTCGCCTCTGCGAGTGTTTCCCGGTCGCGTCTGCGATTTCAACGAGCAGGGCATAGAGCCGCGCCGGCGTTAACGTGTCACGGAACAGACCAAGGTCGTGCGATGGCTGAACGAACGGGCCCAGCGCCGCGCCGACGTCACCGGTCTTGCGGTACGCAGTAGAGAGCGCGATGTCGTCGACGCGCCACGTGCGGACAGCCGCATCGACGATCGTCCGCCCGCCGATCGCCAGGCTGCGTTCCTCCGCTTGCGGAAACGGGTTGCCGGTGAAATAGCGCGCGGACGGGGCAAGATCGGCGTCCTCGAGCCCGCGCAGGTAGTTCGCTACGATTGCAATCTTCTCGAGCTTGCTTGCCGTCGCGGCGATCGCGGCGCAGGTCTGGCCGAACGCGATCACGGGAAGTGTCGGAGCACGGACATCACAATGGGTGCCTCGGTGACGGCGTTAACGCTGCTGGTCTACGAGCTCGCTCCGGAATGCATAGCCACGATGCGCCGCACACGTCTACAAGCACCGGCAGAGCTAGTCGGGGACCTTCGAAGGGCCGCGACGAGCAGAACGCTCCGCGGCAAGATCGACGGTTGATGGCTTAGCGATCGATGGTTCGTGCTTTACAAGCAGCCGCATAAGTCTGAGGTTCTCAGCGAGCAATTGATCCCGTTCCTTCGTGAGGCGCGTGATTTCTTCCACGAATCTATTGCGACGCTGCATTGCTGCCGGCTTCGGTCGCGTAACAAGCTCCATGACCTCGGCGGTTTTTGCAACGAGATCCGGAAAATTGTACAGGGTAGCAGGTGCCACGCCGGCCTCTCGCGCTACCGCCTGCTTTGTGAGTCGGACCGCGATCCCGATATGACGGGGATGCGTTCCCTCCCCCCGTTGTAGGCGCTCTAATGCTGCAAGGATCTTCTCCCGCGTCTTTTCCTTTCGCTTATGTCGGCGGTCCATTCGAATCGGAGCCCAAAGACCTCAGTCAGCAGGTCTCTGCAGTTGGCAAAGGACCTCCCTAGCCTGACCTAGTTGCCGCTCCAGATCGAGGTTGATGATTCCAAGCGACGCATTTTCGATCCAGTTTGCCTCCAGCGTCCGGTAGTGCTCTTCCCAGAAAACGACATGTTCTTGCCCGATTGCATGATTCGGGCAACCGATGCACGTCGAAAGGCCGACGTTTGCAATATCGCCCCCGCATTTCGCAAACGCTTCATCGTAAATGCAAATCCCGTAGGGGTGAAGCAGAAACCTTGCCAGAGGGTCGCGAAGGGTCGCGTCAACGAGTTCTTTCCGCGCCTTGGCGTTGGCGGGTCCGCGGTACTCTGCGTTGCGCTTCGCGATTTGCTCGCCTTTAATCCCGCCGAGGTCGCCCGAGGCAAGTATGCTATCAAGTTGCTGCCGCACGAGCTCTTCCTGAGCATTTATGATTTCCTGAAGAAGCTCGGGGTCGTCAGGGAAATAGTGCTCCGTCATCAGTATGCTGACGTGTTTAAAGTGCTTCATAAGTGCATGCGCTCCCTTCGGACCCGACAAAGCAACGAATCGCGCAAACGTCTTGCGAAACTGATGCGGGTAGACATAGCAGGTCGCTAAGCCGAGCCAGGACAGGAACGAGTCAATAAGGATCTGCAGATCCGAGCGTTGGCTGGTCGTGGCATCGACGCGCTGAACGGTCGCCTGAAACAAATAGTCACTTTGCGAACGAGTAACGAGGGATTCTAACCCGTTTACGGCTGCACGGACCGGATTTTCGGCAGTGTCCCAGCCCGCGACCCATTCTCCTGGCTGTCCGTCAGCTTCATCTGCAGTCTTGTAAAGAATGCCGCGTAAGACTAAGTACTGTCTGCCCTCCCGCGTCTTTCGACAATCCAAGCAGAGCCGGCGAAGCGAGAGAAGCTCGCTCACCCTCATCCCAACGTAACCGGCGATAATAATTAGGCAAGCTCCCATCGACGCCAGCCGGAGTTGCAAGAACGTCCGACCGTTGACGTCTGCTAGACGCTCGTACTCACCCTTACGTACCGCGACAAGCAGACGCGGGTGTAGCCGCCGCATTCTCGCTTGGTACATCGCGGGGTCCACGTGGCGATTTACTCCGTACCGGACGCGTTCACGCTCCTTGTGCATGAGGGGCACCATTGGCAGAACGTCCTTGATAAACTCTAGGGCGGTCGAGCGCAATGTATCAAAGAGGTCATCGGGTATTCGCTGTGTTCGATTCTTGCGGTCGGTTCGTTCTTTGCTTGCTCGAGCCATAAGCGGTGCCAGCGCATCAGAAATATCTGCCTCGAGAAAGTCAGAGCCGTAGTCGCCCATGCTCGACTGGCATCGGACGATCATTGTGAAGATCGACGCCGAGTGCGACGCACTGCGAGCTTTGCGCGCTGACGGTTGAGGCAACGCCGTCTGATGCCTGCGCCGCGCAGTGACTTTGGCAGGCCGCAACTCTGCGAAATTCCGATAGCTCACTACGTCATCAGTCGTGATCTCTCTAAACGAACGAATACCACGGTCGGCGAGCCACGGAGCAAGGTCGCGCGTAGCCTGAAAATACAGTCCTACCGTCGCGGTACGAGGAGCACGGGATCTTGGCGTACCGAGGCCCCGGCCAATCGCTACGATCAGAAGCTTGAAGCACAGCAGTAAGACGCGATGTTTGTCATCCGTCAGATAGGAGTCGTCGCTCATTTGGACCGTGCCCCAGTCAAGTCCAACGAGACGCCCGCCGCGGCTCTTAAACGCGAGCTGCCAGCGTGAGTCGCCAAATTGTCCGAGCAATGGCAATGGCAGGACCGATGTATTGCTGGGAGTTGTCGCTGCAGAGGAACTGTTCTGCATCGAGTCAGTCGATCGCCGGTAGAGCTGGTAAGTCGCTCAGAATTCTGCGGGCAGCTTCGAGAAGTTCTGGGCTGAGCGACGCGATCTCTCGCCCGATCAGGCGCTTGCGGACTGCATAGGCCCTCTCGAAGCGAACTGCCGGCAAGCGCGTCTCTGCTTCGCACAGAGCGTAATAGTCCCGCAACAAATGGGCGATGGCCCGCGGTTCATGGACCAAGACAAAATGCCGATCATTGAACGGCCAAAGCAGACTTTGGCAGAGCCCGTCGGCATCATGTTCGTGGAGTAAAGAACTTACGTCGAGACATTTATGGCTGGGAAGGTTAACGTTATCCTCCGCGCCCGGTTGCGGAATCGGTCCAGACTGACCAGCTGCGCGGCGGTTCGTCAGGTTCGCCTGAACGTCAGCGATTGTGCTGATCGCCACCTCATTTGATTCGAGGGTATCGGCATAGGCGATTGCGACAGCCATGGTCTGTTGGCGAAGTAGCCGCTTCATGTAAAAGATGTCTCCGGTCTCGCGAAAAGCACGATTACCCCGAATCGGTCGCAGTTGGTTTAGCTGTATGGGCGGCGTGATGTCACGATCGCGCTGGTACCTGCAGAGCGTCTCCCAGCGAACGGTGCCAATGAGTGGCCGCACATCGCCCTGATCGCCACGATGGAGAAAAAGGTAGTTTCGAAAGGACTCACCCGCGTAGGAAACTAGGGGAGCCGTGATGGCCTGTACGGATCGCACCGTCCATCCGTCGCTGTTCGGGCCCGTATCGCGAAGAGTGTACGTGTATTCGGCGTTTGCCCGATCCTTTATCAGTTCTATTTCGACCGTTGGCCCGGTCAAGGGATTATCTCGGAACACGATCGAGTCTCGCAGAAGCAACGCAACAGAGTCGGCGTTTCCAGCAATCGCGTACGTGAGGAGAATCAGGAACGGAATGAGGTCCGGCGCTGATGGATAGAGATATCGGGTTAAGTCGGCGGCGGTCAAACCCGTGGCCTTACGCCATCGTCTCGCCAGAGCAGCTTCGGCGGTCCAACCGTCTTTGCCACTGAGAGTAAACCGGCCCATGTTCCGTTCGGCTAGGGCGCGTGCTGACTCGATGAATGGCACGTGGTCGGCTGGCGGATTTAGGATGGTTTGGATGATGCAACGCGCGTCCTTGCGAGCGTGCTTCAGGAGCTCATCGATTTGCGGATGCTCTCTCGCGTCGGTCTGAAGGGTAAAGTTCCGGCGGTGTCTCGGGAATGGATTCAGCCGTGCAAGGTTCACGCCGCGAAAGCGCGCTACTTCGGCGAGGATCGGGAAGGCACGGTTCCAACGGCTCCAGCGTGAGTAGGACGTTACCTTGAGACTCTCAACGTGCGCGGTAAGTGCATCGACCTGGCGCGGGAAATCCAGCTGATCTGCAACCATAGTTGAGGTAATTGTAAGGTCCTTGATACCTTGAATGGCGCCGACGATTGTGCTGGGCTTACTATGTCCCGATACACGCTTTGCAGCGTTGACGAGCTCAATGGCCCATGATCCAATGCGTTTGTGCTCTGCTTCAAAGGATGTTGTCCGGGGCTTAAGGGTGCCTGGCGCAATATAAGTCCATGTGAGCGATTCGGTATAGCCGATATGTTCATCGATCATAGGTCCGGCAGGGTCCAAAGATCGCTGTCAATGATGTCGCCGTAGAATTTCCGCGCCCGCAGATACCGCTCAGTTGTCGCGGTACTCTCGTGACGCATTAGCACTCTTAACGTGAGGAGTGCGTTCGAACCATCGGCGGACCGATGTTCTTTCGACTTCATAAGGGCGTCAAGCGAATTGATGGCATAAGTGTCGCGAAGGTCCTTGAAGGTGCCCGTGAGCCGCGTTGACTCTAAAAGGTCGGCAAACAGTTGGTACACCGTTCGCGGTCGAATGCCGCTTCCACGCCGCGTGAGAAAAATATGGTCGGAGGGGTCTTTCCCCCGTGCTCGCACAAGCGTCACCATTTCCCGTCTGTCGAAGAGCGCGGCGTAGCGATACGTTCTGTCGAGCAGCCATGTCGGAACGTACAGGTCGCCCTGCTTGGATCCCTTGTCTTCCAGCAATTGAATCGCGTAGAAACGTAGCGCCCCATATGCCGACTGAGGCGGAATCTGCGACAAGCGTAGCGCGCACAATTCAAACTCGCGAATCCCTGTAAAGAGCGCCCACATCACGATAAGCGTGTCGCGCTCGTTCCCCGCCAGGGCTTCGAAGAGCGTCTTCAATTCGTCAGCTCGGAAGTATCTTGGATGACGTTCGGAACGACGATCGCCGCGCGAAGGAACGAGGACGGATCGACTCTTTAGTCGGCTCTTTGCGACGTGAGCTAGCATGCCGCGGTTCATGGCCATAACGGTTTCGTATGAGAACGGGAGGCGGCCGATCCAGCTTTTGCGATGCATCCATTCGTAGAAGTGGCAGATGCGGCTCATTACGCGCTTGATCCGGCCGCGCTTAATTCGTCGTTTCTCGAGCTCATTGCGATAGTGAGCGAGATACTCTTCAGTTGGATCTTGCCAGCTGAATCCTCGAGCCTCCATGTATCGCAGAAATGGTCCGAGGACGTAGGCGTACGCACGCCACGTCTTCGGCGATCGGGCTTCTGCCCGGACATTGGCGAGGTAGATGCAGTACTCGGTGGGCAGGTACTCAATCGCCATTGTCTCTGAGCGCACGAAAATAGGGATGCCACTGTACGGAATCCCATCGATGGAAAAGGCCGCGCTTGAGAAGTATATGGAGACGCCTTGCACCTGTCTAAATTATGCCACGCGTGACCCTGTAAAGCAAGCGATTTGCCGATACTCTAGGCAGAAATGAGAATACTGCGGAGACTCGTACTTGTCCTCGACGAGCCACGTGGCGGCGGCGAGGTCCTTGTACTCCGAGCCGTAGGCGATCGGCGTTGCGAGCATGAAGGCGACCGGCGCGTGATACGCGATCGTCACCTGGTCGAGCGTGTCGTGCTTCGCCGCGAGCGCGACCGCGCCGAGATCGCCGGCGGCGCTTGCAGCGCGGCGCACCGTGTGCGGATCGCGCGCGAACGCCTGCGCGACGGCGTCCACGACGAGCCCTTCGCGCAAGCCGATGCGCAGCTCGCCCGTCATGATCTTGATCACGTACGTCGCTTCGAGAGGGTTGGTGCACGCCGAGAAGATGCGCTCGCACAAGAAGCGGCGGCGCTTCTGCGCGTTTTTTCCGGACGCATCCGCGATCTCGGCGAGCAGCGCGTAGAGCCGCGCCGGCGTCAGCGTGTCGCGGAACAGCCCGAGGTCGTGCGACGGCCGCACGAACGGGCCCAGCGCCGCGCCGAGATCGCCGGTAGCGCGGTACGCGACGCCGAGCGCGGCGTCGTCGACGCCCCACACGCTCGCCGCAGCGGCGACGATCGTGCGACCGCCGACGGCGAGGCTGCGCTCCTGCGCTTGCGGGAACGGGTTGCCGGTGAAGTAGCGCGTCGCGGGCGCGAGGTCGGCGTCGTCGAGGTCGCGGAGATAGTCCGCGACGAGCGCGATCTTCTCGAGCTTGCTCGCGGTCGCCGCGATCGCGGCACACGTTCGGGCGAAGGCGATCACTGGCCGTTCGCTGATAGAACCGCGATGCTACGCCCAATCCGCTGGTTTGGGCGCGGTCCCGATAGAAATGACGACCGCCTTCAAGTCTCGCATTCGGGTTTCAAGCTGCTTCGCAAACTGCGGCGCCTCTTCGTAAAGGCTGGCATCGTCGACGTCGTAAAGGGACGTGCCGCGACGTGTTTTGCCAGCTTGCCGGAAACCGAAACCGATTAGGGCTGGCATCATATAGTGATTGTTTGTTTCGAGAAGGAACGACACGCCCCGCGGGCGTTCCGACGGCTCCCGAAACCGAGCAATATGCCGAAGAACGAGAGCGTTGCCGAATCCGCCGCGGCCGTCCTGCTTGCCTTGGCCCGCCCCCGCGTAGAGCGGGTCAATGAGCCACAATGCGATCAAGAGACAGCGAGTGTGTGGACCGAGGTGCTTGTCGATAAAAGGCTGTTCCAGACCGACGATTCCGATTTGGCGCTTGCGGTCAACGGACCGCACGCGCGCGACCGCGGTCTGCGTTATTGGCAGTACAATCGTGACGGCGATCGGCCTCCATGTGCCCGCGACGCATTTCTCCAAGTGCAGGAAGGCGTCTGGACACGCTTCGTACCAAGAACAGTAGAGCCGAAGCCGCCGCGCGCGATCTAAGTCGGGGTTCGCGCCGCGGATAAAGTCGTTGTTATGCGCGAGGTCGACATACGGGTAGAGTTGGCGTTCACTGCCGTCGGACGGTGCGACGAACCGGTAGATCGTGTCGAGCCGCCCCGGGGCGCCTGCGAAGTCATCTGGGGAAATGTCCGTTTCGAAAGGGCGGGCGCTGCTCCTGAAGTGCGACATCAACGCGACGTCGATTAAAAAGACGATCCCTGCTAGTCCGCCGATCACGATCAGGGCGATACCGAGTGGGTTGAGTAAGCTCAACCACACGCCCAAAACGAGCGCAATGATGCTGACTGTCGCGGAGATAGCAACGAATAGCGGTCTCGATAACGCAAGCCCAGCACCGCGCACCACCCACCACCAGTGTCGTTGGCGCGATTGTCGCGACATCGAAATCCTCCCCGAGCGGTCGTACGCCATGCCCGAAGCTCTGCCTGCTAGGGGACCCGGGCGAACGCCACAGCGCGCCGGGGTTTTGAGGCACCGCGTTCAGCGCGAAGAGGCTGAGGCCCGGCTTGTCATGGCGAGCCGGCGAATTGACGCCGCGTGTCACGCGCGCGCAGGTGTCCGCCACGCCGTCGCGGTAGGCGCGTTTGGTGATCACCGCGATCGTGTTGTTGAACGTCGAGCCCGGCCGCGTGCGTACGCTGGCGGAGGAGCTGCTCGAGATCGACGGGGTGACCGAGTGCTACAGCGTCGCCGGCCCGTACGATCTCGTCGCCATCGTGCGCGTGCGCGAGCACGACCAGCTCAGCGACCTCGTCACGGAGCGCATCGCCTCGCACGCGGGGATCACCGCAACGGAGACGCTGATCGCGTTCCGTTCCTTCGCAAAGCGCGACCTCGGCCTCGTCTGGGACGTCGGCTCGGAGTAGTCACGCGCGCCAGGCGGTCTTGCGCACGATCAGGCTGATCGCCCACGGCACCATCCACACCAGCGCCAGCACGATCATCGCGCCGACGTACACTGCGTCCGACACGAACGTCACATTGCTCGGGCGTTCCAGCGAGATGCCGACCGCGAACGCCGTCGCGATCGCGCCGACGCCGCCGGCGAGCCACACGCCCGGCTTGCCGCCCGGCACGCGGAACGGCCGCGGTACGTCGGGCTGCGTGTACCGCAGCCTGATCACCGCGGCGAAGATCGGCAGGTAGTAAAAGCCGAGCAATGCAGTCGTGGTCGCGGTGAGAATCCAGTAGGCTTGGTTCACCGACGGCACCAGCGCGAACGCGATGCTGACGATCGTGATCAGGGCCGCCTGCCACAGCATCACCGCGGCGGGCACCTGTCGCGCGCTCAGCGCGCGGAACACCGGCGGCAGCAGGCCGTTGCGCGCGACTTCGGTGAGGCTGAGCAACGGCCCGACGAGCCACGCGCTCATGAGTGCGACCGCGCCGACCGCGGTGAGCAGCGCGAGCACCGACGCCATCCATCGCATGCCGAACGCGCCGAAGATCACCGTGAACGTCTGCACCACGCCGCCGCTCAAGCTGATCTTGTCGGCGGGGATCGCGAGCGCGATCGCGAGCGTGGCGAAGATGCTCAAGCCGGAGATCGCGACGAGCGCGAGCGCCATCGCCTTGGGAAAGTTGCGCTGCGGATCGCGCACGACCAGCGCGTAGTAGCCCGACACTTCGAGCCCGGTGAACGCGAGCAGCAGCGTCGATACGAACGGCAGCCGGCCCAAGTCCCACGCCGGAAAAAGAAGCGCCGGGCTGAACGGCGGCAGCGCAACGTGCTTGCCCGCGACGATCCACGCGACGCCGGCGCCGATCAGCACCACCGCCGGAACGATGGTGCCGAACACGGTGCCGAACGTCGTCAACTTCGCCGCCGCAACCGGGCCGGCGAGGCTCGCGAGCGTCAGCGCCCAGAAGATCCCGATCATCACGCACGCGACGAAGAGGCGATTGTCTTGCCACGCCGGCTCGAACCCGTAGGCGAGCGACACCGCGACGAACGCCAGCACCGTTGGATACCACGGGAGATTCTGCACGACGATCGACCACACGGCCATGAAGCCGGTCGGCTCGCCGAACGCCTCGCGCACCCATGCGTAGACGCCGCCGGCTTTCGGCCACGTCGACGCGAGCTCCGCGGCCGTCAGCGCGAGCGGCAGCAAGAACAGCAGCGTGCCGAGCACGTACCAGAAGATCAGCGACCAGCCTTCGACGGCCATGCTCGGCAGGTTGCGCACGGAGAAACCCGCGGCCGTGCTCACCATCGCGACCGAGAAGATCCCGAGGCCCGGCGTGACGGCGCGCGCGCGTTCGGCTATGATCGTAGCTCCATGTTCGAAGACTTCGCGCTCTCGTTCGTCGACACCGGCGAAGCCGTCATCCGCGTGCGCACGGGCGGGAGCGGGCCGCCGCTCCTGCTGCTGCACGGTCACCCGCAGACGCACGTGATGTGGCACCGTATCGCGCCGCGGCTCGCACGCGACTTCACCGTCGTCGCGATGGATCTGCGCGGCTACGGCGACAGCTCCAAGCCGCCGACGACGGAGGACCACGAGCCGTACTCCAAGCGCGCGATGGCGCGCGACGCGGTCGCCGTGATGGCGCACTTCGGGTTCGCGCGGTTCGACGTCGCCGGCCACGACCGCGGCGGGCGCGTCGCGTACCGGCTCGCGCTCGACCGCCCCGACTGCGTGCGGCGGCTCGCGACGCTCGACATCCTCCCGACGGGCGAGCACTTCCGGCGCGCCGACATGAAGTTCGGCCTAGGGTATTGGCACTGGTTCTTCCTCGCGCAGCCCTACCCGCTGCCCGAGATGCTGATCGGTGCCGACCCCGACGCGTTCTTCTCCGGCCGCCCGAACCGGGGAAGCGTGCACGCGCCCGAGGCGCTGGAAGACTACCTGCGCTGCTATCGCAACCCCGAAACGATTCACGCCGCGTGCGAAGACTACCGCGCCGGCGCGACGTACGACTTCGCGCTCGACGAAGCGGATCGCGGCACGAAGAAGATCGCGGCGCCGCTGCTCGCGCTATGGGCGGGTCGCGGCCAGGTCGCGCAATGGTACGACGTGCTCGCCATCTGGCGCGACTGGGCCGACGACGTGCGCGGCCACGCGATCGACAGCGGGCATTTCATCCCCGAAGAGGCGCCCGACGCGACGTACGAAGCGCTCGCGAGCTTCTTCCTGCGCTGATGCGCTCTCGATTCAGAACAGCGCGAGCTGTTCGTGCGCTTCGAGGTACGTCGCGTCGATGCCGAGGCGTTTGAGGCGCCAGGCGAAATCTTTCCAACCGTGGTTCAGCAGCACTTTGCTGGGCTGCGCCAGCTCGACGTAGCGAATCAACGACGGGTAGTCGGCGTGGTCGCTCAGCGGGATCGCGGTGTCGGCGCCGTAGCGAAACTCCGCGCCCCGGTTGAGCGCCCAACCCGTCAGGACCGCCGTGCGGGTGGGCTTTCCGCGCAGCGCCTTCGGCAGATGTTTTCCCGACGGCGGCCAGACGAGCGCGCGCGTGCCGTCGTACGTCAGCGCGTCGTAACGCTGGTAGGGCGGCATCTTCACGCCGGCTTCTTCGTACACGCGCGAGATCGCGTAGACCGCGCCGTGCACCGTGAGCGGGACGTTCGCCTTGCCGAGGATCGCCATCGCCTCTTGCGCCTTGCCCAGCGAGTAGGCGTAGAATACGGGCGCGCAGCCGTCCTCGAGCGCTTTGGTCGCGAACGAGACGATCGTGTCCTCCACCTCGTCGCGCGATGGAAACACGTACTGCGGGCGGCCGTACGTGCACTCCATCAGCAGTACGTCGCAGCGCTTGACCTCGGTGGGCTCGCACGTGTACGAGCGCGCCAGCTTGAAGTCGCCGGTGTAGACGAAGCGCCCGCGCTCGCCCTCGATCATCAGCTGCGCGCTGCCCAGCACGTGTCCCGCCGGGAAGAGCGTCAGCTCGTGCGCGCCGTTCGACCACGGCTCGTTGAAGCGGTGCTCCTCGAAGTCGCACGCGGGCCGCGGCCGTTCGGGCAGGAACGACGTCTGCTTCGCGCGCGCTGCGCGGCCGCTGAAGCGCGACCTGCAGATCTTCGCGTTGGCCGGCGTCGTGACGATGGTGTCGTGCTCGCGCGCGTGGTCGCTGTGGCCGTGCGAGACGTAGCAGCGGCCGCGCGGGCGCATCGAGTCGATCCAGAGGTCGAGGTCGGCGACATAGAGCGACCTCTCGGCGAGCGAGAACATGGGGACCGAACGTTCGTTCGCGCGCGCCGGGAGCCGCACCCTTTCGACCCGACCGGGGGTTTAGCGGTCCATCATGCGCGTCTACGACAACATCGCCGATACGTTCGGGAACACGCCGCTCGTCCGCATCCCGCGGGTGGGCAAGGGTCTCGGCGCCGAGATCCTCGTCAAGCTGGAATCGAAGAACCCCGCCGGCTCCGTGAAGGACCGCATCGGCGTGGCGATGATCGAAGCCGCCGAGCGCGACGGCAAGCTGCGCCCCGACTCCGTGATCGTCGAGCCGACCAGCGGCAACACGGGGATCGCGCTCGCGTTCGTCTGCGCGGCCAAGGGCTATCCGCTGATCCTCACGATGCCCGAGACGATGACGGTGGAGCGGCGCAACCTGCTCAAGGCGTACGGCGCGCAGCTCGTACTCACGCCGGGGGCTGAGGGCATGAAAGGCGCGATCGCCAAAGCCAAGGAGATCGTCGCCTCGAATCCCGGCAAGTTTTTTCAGCCCGGGCAGTTCGACAATCCGGCGAACGTCGAGATCCACTACCGCACGACGGGCGAGGAGATCTGGCGGGATACCGACGGCAAGGTCGACATCCTCGTCGCGGGCGTCGGCACCGGCGGCACCATCACCGGCGCGGGCCACCTGCTCAAAGAGCGCAAGCCCAGCGTCGTGTGTATCACGGTCGAGCCCGACACGTCGACGGTGCTCTCCGGCGGATCGCCGGGCCCGCACAAGCTGCAAGGCTTCGCCCCCGGTTTCATCCCGTCGATTCTCGACACGCACGTGTACAGCGAAGTGATCAAGGCGACGTTCGAGGATTCGATCGGGATCGCGCGCCGCCTCGCGCGCGAAGAGGGGATCCTGGCGGGGATCTCATCCGGCGCTAACGTGTGGGCTGCAATGCAAGTCGCGGCACGCTTGGAAAATGCTGGCAAACTCATCGTCGCGATCGTGTGTGACACCGGCGAACGCTATCTGTCCAGTCCGCTGTTCGCCGACCAAGAAGCCAACGTGTTCGAACCCGCACTCGCGTAGCGGATTGCACGATCGCACCGCTGCTATGAGCGTCCTACCAGCGTCTCGGTAGTATGATCAACGTGACTTCGGCATCGGAGTCGCGGGAGGTCATGGTGATGCACAAATCCGTCGCCTCGATCGCATGCGGACTACTGGCTGCGACGCTCGGATTCGGGGGTGCAATCGTTCCGGCCGGGGCAACGCCGCCGCCGAACCCCCCGTCGAATGCGCGCCCGCTCAACGCGCGGCGCGCCGAGACGATCCACGGCCGCATCGTGTCGATCGACGGACGGTACGGTATCACCATTCGCGACGTCCGCGGCTTCATCGACATCGTCGCGCTCCGCCCGGGGACGATTATCAATCCGACCGGACTTCGGCTCGCCGTCGGCATGGACGTGACGATCGTCGGCTACAACGCCGGCCGGTCGTTCTTGGCGGACGAGATCGACGCGCCGTACGCGTACGGCGGCCAGGTGCCGGCGCAGGATTATAATTACGACCCGTACGGATACGGTTCGGGACTCTACGAAGCGCTGCCGATCGTCATCACGCAGCCGGATAATCCACCGCCTCCGCCGCCGTCGCCGTCGCCCGTGCCCGATCACAACACGTCACGCGGTTTCGAGCAGCCGAGCCAGCAACATCCGACCCGCAGCGTCGACACCGGTGGCGGCGGCGGTGGGACGACGACGACCGTGCACGATCGCGTGATCGAACGCCCCGAACGGCGTGCTGCGCCGGCGCCCGCGCCTCGCACCGAGCCGCAGCGACCGCCACCGCCACCCGATCGTCTCGCGCCGTCGGTCGATCGTCCCGCGCCGCCGGTCGATCGTCCCGCGCCGCCGCCTCCGCCGCAGCAATCACAACAGCAACCGCAGACGCCTGACCCGCCGGCACCCGCGCCGCCGCCACCACCCGCGCCGCCGCCGCCACCGCCGGCCGAGCGTCCCGCGCCGCCTCCTCCTCCGCAAGAGCGCCCCGCCGCGTCACCACGGCAGCGGCCGCCGCTCCGCTGATCGATATCGATACCGTGCGGGGTAGGCGCGACCTTGCGAGCGAACGGCCACCGAGACTCAGCGCGGGGGAGAGTGTGTGGCACAGAAAAGCGGTCGTTCGACACGCGTCGACATCGCGATCGTCGGCGGCGGCGTCTCCGGACTGTACAGCGCGTGGCGGCTGAAAGAGGCGCATCCGAAGAAATCGATCGTCGTGTACGAGTCCGACTATCGCAGCGGCGGGCGTTTGTTGACGGCCGTTCCGCCGAAGGCGGACAAGCTGCGGGCCGAGCTGGGCGGGATGCGGTTTCTCTCGACGCACCGCATCGTCCAGGGACTCGCCGAGCTGCTGAAGCTGGACGTGCAGCCGTTCCCCGTGAGCGAGCCGAACAACGTCGCGTACCTGCGCGGCTGGCACTTCCGCCGCGCCAACCTCGATCAAGATTTGCCGTTGCCGTATCGCCTTGCGGCCACGGAACGCGGTCAGTCGATCGGAGCGCTGATGGTCGCCGCGTTGGACGCAATCGTTCCGGGGATCACGACGACGCCGGCGGACAAACGGCTCGCGAAAACGTATGCGAGCACGTTCCTCGGGCGGCCGCTGAACGAGTGGGGCTTTTGGAACGCGCTCTACCGCGTGATGAGCGCCGAGGCGTACCAGTTCGTGATCGACGCGAGCGGTTACGACACGACGGTGAGCAACTGGAACGCCGCGGATGCGATCCCGTGGTTCCTTGCCGACTTCGGCGCATCCGTCGTCTACAAGTTCCCGCGGCAGGGGATGCAATCGATCCCTGACGGCATTCGCGGGCTCTTCGAAGGTTTGGGCGGCAGCGTCTTGCTGCACCACACCGTCAAGCGCGTCGCGAAGAACGGCGCGACGATCCGGCTCGCGTTCGACGGGAAGCCCGACGTCGACGCCGCTGAGGTGGTGCTGGCGATGCCGCGCCGCGCGCTCGAGCTCGTCGATCTGAGCGAGCTGTTCGGCAAGGACGCGCCGCGCGTGACGTCGCTGATCGAGTCGGTGTCGCCGCAGCCGCTGTTCAAGCTGTTCGCGTGCTACGACCGGCCGTGGTGGACCGAGAAGCTCGGGATCTCACAGGGCCAGACGACGACCGACATCCCGATTCGTCAGACATACTATTTCGGTACCGAGGGCCTCCAGCCCGGCGGTAACCCGAAGAACACCAACTCGCTGTTGATGGCGACGTACGACGACGGCCGCAACATCAAGTACTGGATCGGCTTCTTGCGCGAGGACAAACCGAAGCCGTACCCGGGCGGCGGCGGCAGCATCGAATGGCAGCACAATCCCGCGCCGCAGGCGCTCGTCGACGAAGTCCACCGCCTGCTCGCGGAAGTCCACGGCGTCCCGCTGAGCAGCATCCCCAAGCCGTATGCCGCCGCGTATCGCGACTGGGGACTCGACCCGTTCGGCGGCGGCTACAACTTGTGGAAGATCCACGCGAACAGCATCGCCGTCGCGCGCGACATCGTCGCGCCGGTGAAAGGTCTGCCGGCATATATCTGCGGTGAGGCGTACTCGCACGACCAAGGCTGGGTGGAGGGCGCGGTCGAAACCGCCGAGGACATGCTGCAGCGCTGCTTCAAGCTGAAAGAACCCGCGTGGCTGCGCGGCGTGAAGCGCGCGCCATCCGGCGACGCATCGGCGGGCGAATCGGCGACGCTGCGCTACTGACGCTCGAAAACGGCCGCCGCCAAACCGAGCGCGATGATGCACGCGAACGCCGCCGCGACGACGCCGCTGGAGACCGAGCTGCGCAGCAGCACGACGGCGACGAGCACGGCGAGCGCGACGGCGACCGGTGCGCGGCGCGAATCGCCCGCGATGAACTCCCAGATCGCCGCGAGCTTCACGCGCGCACCGCGCGCGGCGTGCGCGCCGCGGTGACGAGCACGCCCGCGACCGCGAGATAGAACACCGCGAGGAACAGCAGCGACAAGTCGGCGCCCCACCACGCGATACCCAAGCCTTCGCCCGTCCAGAACGTGCCGAACGACGTCAGCATGATGCCGACGACGAACTTCATCGTGTTCTCCGGCACGCGCGACGCGGGCTGCTTCAGTGCCAAGCCGAGCGCGACGACGAGCAGTACCGCGGCGACGGCGCCCGCGACCGACCATTCGAGCGCGGCCGTCGACGCCGCGCCGAACGTGACGACGATGATCGCGACCTCCAAGCCTTCGATGAGCACCGCTTTGAACGACGTCACCAAACCGATGCGGTCGGCCTGCACGTCCTCCGCCGCACGCAGCGCCGACACTTCACGCGCGAACGCGGCGTCCTCGTCGCGCAGCGCTTTGCGGCCGGCGTACCGCAGGATCGCCTTGCGCAGCCACGCCAGCCCGAACAGCATGAGGAAGATCCCGACGATGAGCTTGAGCTGATCGATCGGGATGAGGTGCAGCAGAGGGCCGAACAGCGCGACGATCAGCGCGAGCACCGCGAGCGCGCCGGCGGCGCCGCGCAGCGCGACGGGCCACGACCGGGCGACCCCGACCGCGAGCACGATCGTCATGGCTTCGACCGCCTCCACGCCGGAAGCGAGGAAGCTGGTTCCGGCAAGCGTCCATCCGTTCACGCAGCACCTGAACCGCTCAGTGCCGGAATCGATGCGCCCCGGCGCGAACGCGCGGTCCCGGTCATGTTCTGGGAGTTGGCCGGGGTACCGGCGGTCGCAGTGCGGCGCGGCGCGCGCGTCGAGTCGGTCCACCACGTCGCCGCGTGCGTCGCGGACGTCGACGGCGAGATCCTGATGCGCGTCGGCACGATCGAGCAGCCCGTGTTCCTGCGCTCATCGGCGAAGCCGTTCATCGCGGCGGCGGCCGTGCGCGCCGGCGTGCTCGAGCGGTTCGGCTTCGGCGAGCGCGAGCTGGCCCTGATGTGCGCTTCGCACAACGGCGAGCCCGGTCATGTCGAGCTCGTCGCGTCGATGCTCGAACGAATCGGCGCGACCGTGGACGACCTCGGCTGCGGCGCGCACGCGCCGTCGTACGAACCCGCCGCCGCGGCGCTCGCGGCGCGCGGCGAGCGCCCGACGCAGCTCCACAACAACTGCAGCGGCAAGCACGCGGGGATCCTGGGGCTGGCGAAGGTGCTTGGCGCGCCGTTCGCGGGCTATCTCGAACCGTCGCATCCCGCGCAGCGCGCCATTCTCGAGCTGTGCGAGCGCGTGAGCGACGACGTGTTCGACGGCGACAAGCTCGCCGTGGACGGCTGCGGCATCCCCGTGTACGCGACGACGCTGCGCAAGGCCGCCGTCTCGTTCGCGCGGTTCGCGACGCTGCGCGGGGTCGACGACGACGACGCGACCGCGCTCGCGCGCGTCGCGGCTGCGATGTCGGCCGAGCCGTGGTACGTCGCCGGCACGGGCCGGTTCGACACCGACCTCATCCGCGCGACCGGCGGACGAATCGTGTGCAAGGCCGGCGCCGAGGGCGTCCACTGCGACGCGCTGCTCGACTTGGGCGCCGGGCTAGCGCTCAAGGTGGTCGACGGCTCGCGCCGCGCGGCGCCGCCTGCGACCTTGGCGATCCTCAGCGCGCTGCGCGCGCTCGACCCTGCGGCGCGCACGGCGCTGCGGCACCATGCTGTCGTCCCCGTGAAGAACGTCGCGGGCCGCATTGTGGGCGAGGTGCGGGCGCTGGACGGGTGGGTGCCGCTGGACTAGCAACCCGGCCGCGGTCCGCGCGGTCGAAGGCACCGTGGTCGATTTCTTCCTGAGGCGCCCGATCTTCGCATCGGTGTTCTCGCTCGTCATCCTGCTGCTCGGGCTCATTTCGATCCCGACCCTGCCGATCGCGCAGTTTCCGAACATCGCGCCTCCCACGGTCAGTGTTGTCGCGGTCTATCAGGGTGCGAGCGCCGAGGCGGTCGAGTCGTCAGTGACCGTACCGCTCGAAGAAGCGATCAACGGCGTACAAGGTCTGCGTTACATTCAGTCGTCGTCGGGCAGCGACGGCAGCTCGCAGATCACCGCGACGTTCAACCTCGATCGTGACCTCGACCAAGCGGCGAACGACGTGCAGAATGCCGTCAACGGCGCACAGGGACGATTGCCGAATGAGGTCAAGCAGATCGGCGTCACGGTCTCGAAGAACTCCGGTACGTTCGTCGCCGCGCTCGGGATCACGTCGACCGACAAGCGCTGGGACCAAGCGTTTCTGACGAATTTCCTCGAGAACAATGTCGTCAACGACCTCAAGCGCATCAACGGCGTCTCCGACGTCCGCGTGTTCGGCGAGCGCAAGTACGCGATGCGGCTTTGGGTCGATCCGAAGCGCCTGGCCGACAACGGCCTCTCGGCCGGCGACGTCGTGACCGCCCTGCAGGCGCAGAACGTCCAGGTTGCGGCCGGCGCGATCGGCGCACCGCCGACGAACGGCCACCAGGAGCGCGAATACGCCGTGCTCGCGACCGGGCGGCTGCACGACTCGACTCAGTTCGCGAACATCGTCCTCAAGACGAACCCCGATGGCGGCTACGTCAAGGTGAGCGACGTCGGCCGGGTCGTGCTCGGCGCCGAGAACTACGCGGGTTCGTTGTGGTTCGATCGTAACGAGGGGGTGGGTCTCGGGATCCTGCAGCTGCAGACCGGCAACGCGCTGGCCGTATCGCAGCAGGTGCGTGCGACCATGGATCGGCTCTCGCAGAAGTTCCCGGCGGGCGTCACCTATAAGGTCGCGTTCGACTCGAGCGATTTCGTTCGCGAGTCGATCAAAGAAGTCGTGATCACGCTGCTGATCGCCATCGGGCTCGTCATCCTGGTGATCTTCCTGTTCTTGCAAGATTGGCGCACGACGCTGATCCCCGCGCTGACGATCCCGGTCTCGCTGCTCGGCACGTTCTTCCTCATGAAGGTGCTCGGGTTCTCGATCAACACGCTCACGCTGTTCGGGCTGACGCTCGCGACCGGGCTGGTCGTCGACGACGCGATCGTCGTCATCGAGAACATCGCGCGCTTCATCCAAGAGAAGGGGATGCCGCCGCTCGAGGGCGCCCGCGAGGCGATGCGCGAGATCACCGGAGCGGTGTTGGCATCGTCGCTCGTGCTGCTCGCCGTGTTCGTGCCGGTGGCGTTCTTCCCGGGGACAACCGGTCTGCTGTACAAGCAGTTCGCTCTCACCATCGCGTGTTCGATCACGATTTCGCTCTTCTGCGCGCTGACGCTTACGCCGGTGCTGTCGTCGCTTCTCCTCGGCCGCACCGGACACAAGCAGCGCGGGATCTTCCGGCCCGTCAACCGCGTCATCGACGCGACGCGCGCCGGATATCATCGCGCGCTGCCGGTGGTGATGCGGTTCCGGTGGGTGGCCCTCGCGGTCTTTGCGATCCTGCTCGCGGCGACCGGCTGGCTCTATACGACGACGCCGACCGCGTTCGTCCCCGACGAGGATCAGGGCTTCGCGATCGTGAGCGCATCGCTCCCCGAAGGGACCGCCATCGACGTCACGCATAAGGTCCAGCGCGACCTCGAAGACATCCTGTTTGCACAGCACGAGATTACCGACGTGTTCGACGTCGCGGGTTTCAGCTTCACCGGCTCCGGCTCGAACAAGATCACGATGTTCATCAAGCTGAGGCCTTGGGGGGACCGGCCGGGGAAGGACCACAGGCTCGGTGCCGTGGTCCAACGTGTGAACTACCGGCTCTTCAGCGACTTCAAGATGCGGCACAAGGACGTGTTTGCCGCTGCGTTCCAGCCGCCGTCGGTACCGGGGCTCGGCTTTCAGGCGGGGTTCACGTACGAGCTCGAGGACCGCGCGAATCAGGGGATCCCGGCGCTCGCCGCGGCATCCGGGATGCTCATCGGCCAGGCGTACATGATGAAGGACTCGCCGGTGGCAGCCGTCTACACGACGTTTCGCACCGACAAGCCGACGATTCTGACCGACGTCGATCGCGCGAAGGCGTCGACCCTCGGCGTCTCGCTGCCCTCACTCTTCAACACGATGCAGGTCTATCTCGGCTCGGTCTACGTCAACGATTTCGACTTGAACGGAAAGGCGTACCGCGTCTACGTCCAGGCCGACACGCCGTACCGCTCGCGCGTCTCGGACCTGCAGAAGATCTTCGTGCGCAGTCAAAACCCGCTGTTCGTCAACGGACAGCTCGTGACGCCCCCGTCGATCCCGCTCACCGCGCTGGTGAACGTCAAAGAGGTCCTCGTGCCGCCGACGATCACGCACTTCAATCTCTACCGCTCGGTCGAGATCAACGGCGGACCGGCGCCGGGCCACGGCTCCGGTGAGGCGCTGGCGACGATGGACAAGTTCGCGGCGAACCTTCCGCCGGGTTTTGCGACCGAGTGGAGCGGGATCTCGCGCGAGCAGATCGAGGGCGGCGCGACCGCGGCGATCATCTTCGCGCTCGGCATCGTCTTCGTGTTCCTCGTGCTCGCGGCGCAGTACGAGTCGTTCGGCGATCCGCTCATCATCCTGTTCGCGGTCCCGCTCGCGCTGCTCGGCGCGCTCGGCGGGCTGGCGATCCGCCACACGTTCTCCGACGTGTTCGCGCAGGTCGGGTACGTTATGCTGATCGGGCTCGCTTCCAAGAACGCGATTCTGATCGTCGAGTTCGCGAATCAGCAGCGCGAACAAGGTGTCGATGCGGTGACCGCGGTCATACGAGCCGCCGAGACGCGGTTGCGGCCCATCCTCATGACGTCGATCGCGTTCGTGCTCGGCGTGACGCCGCTCGTCTTTGCCACCGGCGCCGGAAGCGGCGCGCGCAACTCGCTCGGCACAGCGGTGTTCGGCGGAATGATCCTTTCGACGATCCTCAACCTGTTCATCACGCCCGTGCTGTACGTGTTCATCACCGGCATCGAGGATCGGCTTGGGTTCGGGCGCGGCAAGCACGCCGCGGCGAAGGGTGGCAACGGTGCTAGCGAGGGCGTCTCCGGGGTGCCTTCGGCTCCGCAGCCTGTTCGGCTGTAACAGGCTTCGCACACCTGGGCAGCCGCGAGCCTTCTTGGGCAAGAGCGTGGCGTGAGTGAGTTGCCGCTGGCGGGGATTCGCGTCGTCGATCTTTCGTCCGTCGTGATGGGGCCTTGGGCTACCTACATTCTCGCTGGATATGGGGCCGACGTGATCAAGGTGGAGCCGCCCGAAGGCGACGTCATGCGGTATGCCGGGCCTTCGCGGCATCCAGGGATGGGGTCGCTGTTCATGTTCATGAACCGCGGGAAGCGCAGCATCGTGCTCGATCTCAAGCGGCCGGAGGCGCGGGATGCGTTGTTGCGGGTGTGCGAGCGCGCTGATGTATTCATCACGAACGTTCGGCCGGCTGCGATGCGGCGGCTCGGGCTTGGTTATGACGACGTTGCCGCCGTCAACGCGCGTCTGGTGTACGTCGACCTCGTCGGGTACGGGCAGGATGGGCCGTACGCTGAGAAGCCTGCGTATGACGATCTCATCCAAGGGATCTCCGGGCTCGCTGCTACGTTTCGGCGGGTTGGCGATGGGGAGCCGCGGTTCGTGCCCGCGTTGATCGCGGATCGCATCACCGGGATGAACGCCGTGCATGCCGTGATTGCCGCGTTGTTTGCGCGCGAGCGGACCGGCGCGGGGCAGCATGTCGAGGTGCCCATGTTCGAGACGATGGCGGAGCTCGTGCTCTCCGATCATATCGGCGGACATCTCTTCGATCCGCCGGCTGGGGATTTCGGATACAATCGTGCGCTCGCACCGAATCGGCGGCCGCTGCGGACGCTCGACGGGTACGTGTGCGTGCTGGTGTACACCGAGAAGCATTGGGAGCGGTTTTTTGAAATCGTCGGGCAGCAGGACCGGTATGCCGGCGATCCGCGGTTGTCCGATCCCGATGTTCGTCGCCGGGAGTACGATGCGGCGTATGGGGTCGTTGCGGAGATCGTCGCGACGCGTACGTCGGCGGAATGGCTGGCGGCGCTTGGTGCGGCGGACATCCCCGTCGTCCCGTTGGAAGACGTTGCGGACCTGCTGGACGACGAGCATTTGCGCGCGACGGGGTTTTTCGCGAGCGAGGCGCATCCGACCGAAGGCGCGTTGCGCTCGGTGCGGCGGCCGTTGCGGTTCAGCGCCGGCGGTGATGCGCCGCTACGGCATGCACCCAGGCTCGGAGAGCACGGTGAGGAGATTCTTCACGAGGCTGGGCTCAGCGATGAGGCGGTCGCGGAAGCGCTCCGTGACGGGCGCGTGTAGGCGTCGATTGCGTATTGCGCCAGCATGCGCTGTGCGTTGAAGTGGCTTGCGTTGAACGCGATCGCGCCGCGCATCACCTCGAGATAACGGTCGCGGTCGTGCGTGTAGGCCGGTAGGATCGTGTGTTCCAGGAGCGTGTACAGCGCGTTTGCCGTTGCGTCGTCGTCGTGGCCCGTTGCGGCGTCGATCGACCAGCCGGTCGTGCCGTCCAGCGCGCCTTCGATCCACCAGCCGTCCATGACCGACAGGCTTGGGACGCCGTTCATCGCGGCTTTCATGCCGCTCGTGCCGGAGGCTTCGTTCGGGGGACGCGGCGTGTTCAGCCACAGGTCGGCGCCCGACGTGAGCGATGCGCCCCAGCTCATGTCGTAGTTTTCGATGTAGACGATGTCCACGGTGCCGGCGAGCGCCTGCGCGCTGCCGGTGATGTGCTGGATCATCGCTTTGCCGTCCCAGTCGCGCGGGTGCGCCTTGCCGCCGAACACGAGCTGGATGCCGCCGGCGTTTTGCGCGATCCACGCGAGCCGGCCGCCGTCGCGCAGGATCAGGTCGTTGCGCTTGTACGCCGTGGCGCGGCGCGCGATGCCGATCGTGAAGCGGTTGGGGTCGAGCAGCTTGCCCGTCGTGTGCGCGACGCGTTCGATCAGCGCGTGCTTCGCCGCGGCGTGCGCGGCCGCGATCTCGTGGAGCGGGATCCCCACGGCTTGGCGCAACTGCCAATTGTCACGGCGCCAGCCCGGGAGGCGGCGGTCGAACAGGTCTTGGAACGGCGGTGAGGTCCACGTGCTCGCGTGCACGCCGTTCGTGATCGCGTTGACATCCGCGTCGGGGAACATCGCGCGAGTCACCTCGCCGTGCTTCATCGCCACCGCGTTGGTGAAGCGCGACGCGCGCAGCGCGAGATGCGTCATGTTCAGCACGTCGTACTCGGCGAGGTTGAGCGCGCGGAGCGTAGCGGCGTACTCGCCGCCGAGCACTTCGTGCGCGAGGTCCAGGTCGAAGCAGTCGTGGCCGGCCGGGACGGGCGTGTGCGTGGTGAAGACGCAGCGTTCGCGCACGCGCGCGAGGTCGTCGTGCGTCGGCGGCCCGTGCGTGGTGGTGCGCGCTTCTTCGAGCAGCGCAAGGATCAGCAGCGCGGAGTGGCCTTCGTTCATGTGATACGTGCCGACGCGGTCGTGCCCGAGCGCGCGCAGCATCGCGACGGTGCCGAGGCCGAGCAGCGTCTCTTGTTCGAGGCGGTAGCGTGCGTCGCCGCCGTACAGCGCGCGCGTCAGATCGCGCGCCGCGTCGTCGTTGTCGGCGCGGTCGGTGTCGAGAAAGTACACCGGGACGCGGTGGTCGTCGACGCCGATCACCGTGTAGCGCCACACGCCCACGTGCACCGGACGGCCGGAGATCGGGATCGTCACGACCGGAGCGAGCTGTTCGAGCGCCGCGCCGGAGCGCCAGCTCTGCGGCTCTTCGTGCTGTGTGCCCGCCGCATCGAGGTGCTGGTGGAAGTAGCCGTCGCGATAGATCAGCGTCACGCCGGCCATCGGGTAGCCCGCGTCGGCCGCGGCGCGGATCACGTCGCCGGCGAGGACGCCGAGGCCGCCGCTGTACGTCGCGACGCTTGGGGCGACCGCGATCTCCATCGAGACGTACGCGACGATCGGTTCGTGCATGGCTTCCTTTTCTGTCGGCGCTTACGCGGATTCGGCGGCGGGCTGCGCTGCGTATGCGGCGACCCACGGGGCGGTGGTGTAGAGCCGGCCGTCGCGGCGCACGACGCGCAGCCGGCCGCGCTGCGCTGCTTTGTAGAGGCGGTCCGGCCGCCCATTCGTTGCAAACGCGGCGAGCGGGTGGAGCTCGTCGACCGGTTCGACGACGTCGCGCAGGCGCTCGAGTCCGCGCGCCAGGGCGTTCCCGATAACGCGCGCGAGCGGCGTCGCGTCGCCGGCAAGCGCGGCGCGCAGCGCGTCGCCGTACGCGCGCCTGCCGCGCGCGTCGAGCACGATGGGCGGTAATCCGCGGCGGTACGCCAGCAGGTTCGCGACCAGCCGCGCGACGCGACCGTTGCCGTTGGCGAACGGCTGGAGGCGCACGAGCCGGGCGGCGGCGCGCGCGAGCGCGAGCGGCGCGGGATCGTCCGCGCCCAGCGCGAGGCGGCCGACGTAGGTTTCCGTCTCGAACGGGACCAGCCAGTGCGGGGGCGGGACCGTGCCGTCCGCCAGCGGCGGGACCGTGCGCGTGCGCCAGGCGCCGGCGTCGTCGGCGATCCCGCGCAGCGCGAGGCGGTGCAGCGCGCGGAGGTCCTCGGTCGTCACCGGGCCGCGGCGGGTCGCGTGCTGCGCCGCCCAGCCTGCGGCGTCGGAGTAGCTCCGCACGATCAGATAGTCGTCGAAGCGGTGGCCGCCCAGCGCGCGGCCGCGGTCGAGGAGGGCCCGCACGTCCGTGACGTCCAGGCGAGCGCCGGCGAGGCGGGTCGAGCCGACGACCTCGTCGAGCCGGAGCGCGGCGAACGTGTCGCGCAGGGACGCCGACGGCGGAGCTGCCCGTACGACGGCAGCCAGCATCTCGATGCGGCCCGCGATCTGTCCAATCGCCTCCATTTTGGCTCTCTTGGACATCGGCGCCGCGACTCCGCCGTGCTCAACGGCTACCATGGGGCCGATGGCGGACTACCTTGCGGCACTGCGCGAGCGCGTGATGCTCTTCGACGGCGCGATGGGGACGCAGCTCATGGCGCTGCACCTCACCGACGCCGACTTCGGCGGCGCGCCGCACCACGGTTGCAACGAGGCGCTGGTCCTCACGCGCCCCGACCTCATCGAGCAGATCCACCGCGACTACTTCGCGGCCGGCGCCGACGTGGTGGAGACCGATTCGTTCACCGCCTCGCGGCTCAAGCTCGACGAGTACGGCCTGGGCGCGAAGACGCACGAGATCAACCTCGCGTCCGCGCAGATCGCGCGCCGCGCGGCCGACGCGTTCGCCACGCCCGAGCGGCCGAAGTTCGTCGCGGGCGCGCTCGGGCCGACGGGCATGCTGATCTCGTCGTCCGACCCGTCGCTGTCGAAGATCACCTTCGACGAGCTCGCGGATTTGTACGAAGAGCAGTCGACGGCGCTCATCGAGGGCGGTGTCGATCTGCTGCTGCTCGAGACCAGCCAGGATCTGCTCGAGATGAAAGCGGCGATCGCCGGCATCACGCGCGCATTCGACAAGGGCGTGCGCCGCGTGCCGATCCAAGCGCAGGCGACGCTCGACGTCACCGGCCGCATGCTGCTCGGCACGGACATCAGCGCGGTGTGCGCGACGCTGGATGCGCTGCCGATCGACGTGATCGGTCTCAACTGCTCGACCGGGCCGTCGCACATGCGCGACCCGATTCGCTTCCTCGTCGAGAACTCGCGGTGCTTCGTCAGCGTCATCCCCAACGCGGGCCTGCCGCACATGGGTCCCAAGGGCGAGACGATCTACCCCGAGACGCCCGCGGAGATGGCGGCGGAGCTCGGTGCGTTCGTGAACGACTTCGGCGTGAACGCGATCGGCGGTTGCTGCGGCACGACGCCCGCGCACATCACCGCGTTCCGCGCGGGACTCGATGCGCTCGCCGCGTCCGGCTACACGCCGCGCGTCCCCGCGCCCCAGCCGCTGCAGTTCGCCGCGTCCGCGATGACCGCCGTCGCGCTCAAGCAGGACGGCACGGTGCTGCTGATCGGCGAGCGCGTCAATAGCCAGGGTTCGCGCAAGATCAAACGGCTGCTGCTCGCCAACGACTACGACGAGATCACGCTCGTCGCGCGCGGCCAGGTGGAAGGCGGCGCGCACCTGCTCGACATCTGCACCGCGCTCACGGAACGCGCCGACGAAGACGTGCAGATGGCGACGATCGTCAAGCGCCTCGCGCAGTCCGTCGAAGCGCCGCTGGTCATCGACTCCACCGAGGCGAAGGTGATCGAAGCCGCGCTGAAGATCTACGCGGGGCGGCCGGTGGTCAACTCGATCAACCTCGAGAACGGCCGCGTGAAGATCGACTCCGTGATGCCGCTGGTTCGCGAAGCGGGCGCGGCGGTCGTGGCGCTGACGATCGACGAGACAGGGATGGCGAAGACCGCGCAGCGCAAGCTCGAGATCGCCAAGCGCATCCGCGACATCGTCGTCGACGAGTACGGCATCCCCGACGGCGCGCTGATCTTCGACGATCTCACGTTCACGCTCGCGACCGGTGACGCGGAGTACATCGACTCGGCCGTCGAGACGATCGAAGGCATTCGGCTCATCAAGCGCGAGCTGCCGGGCGTGCTGACGTCGCTGGGCGTGTCCAACGTGTCGTTCGGGCTCAAGCCCGCCGCGCGGCACGTGCTCAACTCCGTGATGCTGCACCACTGCGTCGAGGCCGGGCTCGACATGGCGATCGTCAACGCCGCCGAGATCACGCCGTACGCGGAGATCGGCGCCGTCGAGCGCGAGCTGTGCGACGACCTGGTGCTCAACCGACGACCCGACGCGCTGCAGCGCGTGATCGAGCACTTCGAGTCCGCGACGGTGTCGGGGAACGGCGCCGCCGCGCAGGTCGACGACGACGTGGACGCGCCCGTCGAGGTGCGCATCCACAACGCGATCCTGCGCCGCCGCAAGGACGGGATCGAGGCGAAGATCGACGAGGCGCTCGAAAAGCGCGATCCCGTCGACGTGTTGAACAACGTGCTGTTGCCCGCGATGAAAGAAGTCGGCGACAAGTTCGGCTCGGGCGAGCTGATCCTGCCGTTCGTGCTGCAGTCGGCCGAAGTGATGAAGAAGGCCGTCGCGCACCTCGAACAGTTCCTCGAGCGCAAGGAAGGCGTCAGCAAGGGCGTCGTCGTGCTCGCGACGGTGTTCGGCGACGTGCACGACATCGGCAAGAACCTCGTCGGCACGATCCTGTCGAACAACGGCTACACCGTGCACGACATCGGCAAGCAGGTTCCCGTGAACACGATCCTCGACAAGGCGGTCGAGGTGAACGCCGACGCGATCGGACTGTCGGCGCTGCTTGTATCGACGTCGAAGCAGATGCCGGCGCTGATCAAAGAGCAGGCGTCGCGCGGGTTGACGTATCCGGTCGTCATCGGCGGGGCGGCGATCAACCGCGACTTCGGCCGGCGCATCGCGTACGCCGCGGACGAGCGCTTCTTCGCACCCGGCGTGTTCTACGCGAAGGACGCGTTCGAAGGGCTCGATCTGATAGACGGGCTCACGAGCGACGATGCACGCCCGCAGCTCGTCGAGCGCGCGCGCACCGAAGCGGCGACGTTGCGCGTGAAGGATGCCGCGGCGCTCGCCGCGCCGGCTCCCGACGGACGCACCGCGCGCGGCGACGTCGGAGTCGCCGACGTTCCGGCGCCGCCGTTCCTTGGCGCGCGCACGCTGGCGCACGTCGATCCGCGCGAGCTGTGGGACTGCTTCGATCTCAAGAGCTTGTACCGGCTGTCGTGGGGCGGCGCGAGCACGAAAGGTTCCGACTGGGAGCGGCTCGTCGCAACGGAGTTCGACCCGCGGCTGAAGCGCTATCAGCAGCTCGCCGAGCGCGAGCCGCTGCTCGAGCTGCGCGTTGTGTACGGCTACTTTCCCGCGGCCGGCAGCGGCGACGACGTCATCGTGTTCGACCCGCAGGACCGCACGCGCGAGCTCGCGCGGTTCACGTTCGCGCGCCAGCTCGGCGGCGAGCACCTGTGTCTGGCGGATTACATCGCGGAGCCGAAGGACGGCGGCGCGAGCGACGTGGTCGCGCTCCAAGTCGTGACGATCGGCGGCACGGCCACGCAGCGGACCGACGCGCTGCAAGCGCGCGGCGACTACAGCGAGGCGTACTTTCTGCACGGTTTCTCCGTGCAGTCGGCCGAAGCGCTCGCGGAGCGCACGCACCGCCGCATCCGCGAGGAGCTGGGGCTGCGCGACGGGCGTGGCAAGCGCTACTCCTGGGGCTACGGCGCGTGCCCGGATCTCACGCAGCACGAGATCGTGTGGCGGCTGCTCGACGTCGAGCGCGCGATCGGCGCATCGCTCACGAGCGCGCACCAAATCATGCCGGAGCAGTCGACGGCGGCGATCGTGGTCCATCACCCGCGCGCGGCTTACTTCAACGCCGCCGCGGTCCGCGAGCTGGCGACTGTCTAAGGCTGGACCGGTCGCCAAGCGCCCGACGCGCAGGGCGGCCCGTGACGGCGGGCGTAACTCAGGCCCGATTCGCTCCCGGTCCAGGAGTCGTGTATGCGTCCATCTCCCGTCTCGCGCGCCGTCGCTGCGTTCGCCCTCTCGGCCCTGCTCGCGGCTTGCAACAGCTCCAGCTCGACGAGCTCATCGTCCTCGAGCGGTGCCTCCGGGGGCACGATCAAGATCGGCGTCGACCTGCCGGTGAGCGGCGCGGACGCCTCGATCGGGATTCCGACGCAGAACGGCGCCGTGCTCGCGGTCGAGCAGGCCAACAAGAACGGATTCGCGGGCGGCAAGTTCAAGCTCGAAGCGTCCTTGCTCGACGATGCCGTGCAAGGGAAGCACGATCCGAACGCGGGCGCGCAGAACGTGAAGACCTTCATCGCGGACGACGGCGTGCTCGCGATGATCGGGCCGTTCAACTCCAACGTCGCGCAGGCGGAGATCCCGCTCACCAACGACGCGGGTCTCCCGCAAATCTCCCCGTCGAACACCAACGACGGCTTGACGGTCGGCGACAACGCGAAGAAGCTGCGCACGGCGCACCCGGACACCAACACGTACTTCCGCGTGTGCACGCGCGACACGAAGCAAGGTCAAACGCTCGCGCAGGTCGCGGCGCAGCGCCTCGGCTACAAGAAGGCGTTCATCATCGACGACAACGAGACGTACGGCAAAGGCCTCGCCGACGTGTTCGACGCGCAGTACCGGCAGCTCGGCGGGACCGTGCTCGGTCACGAGCACATCACCGCCAATCAGGTCGACTTCAAGGCGCTACTCACCAAGATCAAATCGCAGAATCCCGACGTCGTGTTCTTCGGCGGCAACACGTCGACGGGCGGCGGGCTCATCCGCCGCCAGATGGCCGACGTCGGCATGGCCAAGACGCCGTATCTCGGCGGTGACGGCATCTCCGACGACGAGTTCGAGAAGCAGGCCGGCGACATGGCGAACGGCTCCTACATGACGACCGCCGCACCGGACGCGGCGAAGCTGCCGTCGGCCAAGGCGTTCGTCGACGCGTACAAGGCGCGGTTCAAAGGCGACGTCGGCCCCTACTCGGCCAACGCGTACACGGCGGCGAAGATCGAGATCGCCGCGATCGAGAAAGCGATCGCGGACAACGGCGGCAAGATGCCGACCCGCGCCGACGTGCTGAAGAACATCGCCGCGACGACGAACTTCGACTCGCCGATCGGCAAGCAAGGTTTCGACGCGAACGGCGACACGACCGCGCCGATCCTTACGCTGTTCAAGGTGCAGGGCGGCAAGCGCGTCACCATCGATACGATCGCGGTCAAGACGTAACCGGATTGGAGCTCTTTCTCCAGCAGCTCATCAACGGGCTGTCGCTCGGCGGGATCTACGCGCTCATCGCGCTGGGTTACACGATGGTCTACGGGATCATCGAGCTCATCAACTTCGCGCACGGCGACGTCTACACGCTGGGCACGTTCTTCTCGCTGGCGATCCTCGCGCTGCTCGGCGTGACGGGGATCGTGACCGGGCCGATGCTGATCGTCGTCGTCGCCGTGACGATCCTGGGCGCGATGCTGCTGTGCGGGCTCACCGGCGTGATCATCGAGCGGCTGGCGTACCGGCGACTGCGCAAGGCGCCCAAGCTCGCGCCGCTGATCACCGCGATCGGGATGTCGTTCATCCTCGAGAACATCATGCAGTACTGGCGCGGGCCGTCACCCGTCCCGTTTCCGCAGGTGATCCCCAACCCGAGCTTCGCGCTGGGCGCCGTTCAAATCCAGGCCAAGCAGATCATGGTCGTGCTGCTCGCCGTCGTGCTCATGTTCGCATTGCAGGCGTTCGTGTACAACACGCGGCTGGGTAAAGCGATGCGCGCGACCGCGCAGGACAAGGACGCCGCGCAGCTGATGGGGATCGACATCAACACGACGATCGCGCTGACGTTCCTGATCGGTTCGGCTCTCGCCGGCGCGGCGGGCTTCGTGTCCGGCGTGTACTACGGCTCGACATGGTTCTTCAACGGCTTCGCCGCGGGGCTCAAGGCGTTCACCGCGGCCGTGCTCGGCGGGATCGGCAACCTCGCCGGCGCGATGCTGGGCGGTTTCTTGATCGGGCTGATCGAGGCGCTGACGACGCAGTTCATCGGCGACCAGTGGTCCAACGTGATGGTGTTCTCGATCCTCGTGCTCGTGCTGATCTTCCGGCCGTCGGGTCTGCTCGGCGAGTCGCTGCCGAATAAAGTCTGATGGCGTTCAAAGGCGGCGCGCGCAACGCGGGAATCTGGTTCGCCGTCGCGATCGTGCTGCCGTTCCTGCCGCTGCTGTTCCACCAGAACAACGGCGGTTTCACGAACTTCCTCGCCGATGCGGGCGCGTTCGTGCTGCTCGCGCTCGGGCTCAACATCGTTGTCGGCTTCGCGGGACTGCTCGACCTGGGCTATGCGGCGTTCTTCGCGATCGGGTCGTACTCGTTCGCGATGCTCGCCTCGCCGCAGTTCGGGATCCACATACCGTTCTGGGTGATGCTCTTCGTCGCATCGGGGATCGCGGCGGTGTTCGGCATCCTGCTGGGCGCGCCGACGCTGCGGCTGCGCGGCGATTACCTCGCGATCGTGACGCTGGGCTTCGGCGAGATCGTGCCGCAGACGTTTTTGAACCTGACGCAGTTCACCGGCGGGCCGAACGGCATCAACTTGCTCGACCGGCCGACGATCGGACCGTACAAGTTCGGCTTCGACGCGCTGCCGTACTACTTCATGGTGCTCGCGCTCATCGCGCTCGCCGTGTGGCTCGCCAACAACATGCGCAATAGCCGGCTCGGCCGCGCGTGGATGGCGATCCGCGAGGACGAGCTCGCCGCGGCGCACATGGGGATCAACACGACCACGACCAAGCTCGCCGCGTTCGCGATGGGCGCGTCGTTCAGCGGCTTGGCCGGCTGCGCGCTCGCGTCGAAACTGCAGCTCGTGTCGCCCGACCAGTTCGGGTTCAACGTCAGCGTGTTCATCCTCGCGATGCTGGTGCTCGGCGGGATGGGCAACATCCCGGGCGTCATCGTGGGAAGTTTGATCCTGTCCTCGCTGGAACGGTTCATCCTGCCGCAAGGCACCAACTTCTTGCACGGGATCGGCGTGAACGTCGACCTGACGAACTCGCGCTTCTTGATCTACGGCGTGATCCTCGTGATGATGATGCTGTTCCGGCCCGAAGGGTTGATCCCGAGCGGGCAGCGCAAGGCGGAATTGCACGCCGCGGACGTCGACGCAGGCGCCGCGGCGCAGGAGCAGTCGCTCTACACGGAGGCCGTGCACTAGGATGGCGCTGCTCGCGCTGAGCCACGTCACCCAGCGTTTCGGCGGGCTCGTGGCGGTGAACGACCTCAGCTTCGAGGTGGAGGCCGGCTCGATCGTCGCGATGATCGGCCCCAACGGCGCCGGCAAGTCGACCGTGTTCAACCTGGTCACCGGCATCTACAGGCCGTCCGAGGGGCGCATCGTGTTCGACGGTGAGAACGTTGCCTGGATGGCGACGAGCGCGATCACGGCGCTCGGCATCGCGCGCACGTTCCAGAACATCCGGCTGTTCGCGTTCATGTCGGCGCTGGAGAACGTGATGACCGGCGAGCACGCGCGGCTGCACGCGAACCTCGTCGAGTCGCTGCTGCATACTGGCCGCCAGCGCCGTGAGGAAGCCGCAGCACGCGTGAAGGCGCTGGAGCTGCTGCGCTTCGTCGGCCTGGAGAAGAACGCGGACACGTACGCGCGCAACCTGCCGTACGGCTCGCAGCGGCGGCTGGAGATTGCGCGCGCGCTCGCTACCGGACCGAAGATCTTGCTGCTCGACGAGCCGGCCGCGGGGATGAACCCCAGCGAGAAGCAAGACCTCATCGCGCTGATCCGCCGCATCCGCGAAAGCGGCGTGACCGTGTTCCTGATCGAGCACGACATGAACGTCGTCATGGAGATCAGCGAGCGCATCACGGTGCTCGACCACGGCGAGAAGATCGCCGAGGGGCTGCCGGCGGAGATCCGCAGCGATCCGCGCGTGATCGAAGCGTACTTGGGGACGCCGGCGTAACGTGGCGCTGCTCGAAGTGACGGACCTCGTCGCGCGCTACGGCCGCATCACCGCGCTGCAAGGCGTGTCGCTGACGGTCGACGAGGGCGAGATCGTCACGCTGATCGGCGCGAACGGCGCGGGTAAAACGACGATGCTGCGCGCCATCAGCGGCCTGATCCGGCCGGCGTCGGGGAGCATCCAGTTCGCCGGGCGTGACGTCACGCGGCTCGCGCCGAACGAGATCGTGCGGGCCGGGATCAGCCACTCGCCGGAAGGCCGGCACGTGTTCCCGCGCATGACGGTGCGCGAAAACCTCGAGCTGGGCGCGTTCACGCGCCGCGCGAAGCCCGAGATCGCCGCGGACACCGAAAAGGTGCTGACGATCTTCCCGCGGCTCAAGGAGCGCTACGAGCAGAAGGCCGGCACGATGTCGGGCGGCGAGCAGCAGATGCTCGCGATCGCGCGCGCGCTGATGTCGCGACCGCGTCTGCTGCTGCTCGACGAACCGTCGCTCGGACTTTCGCCCAAGCTGGTGCAGACGATCTTCGAGGTGATCCGCGACATCAGCGCGCGCGGCACGACGATCCTGCTGATCGAGCAGAACGCACGCCAAGCGCTCGCCGTCGCCGCCCGCGGCTACGTGCTCGAGGTGGGCACGATCGCGCACGCGGGCGCGGCCGCGGAACTCGCGGCGAGCGAAGCGGTACGCGCAGCATATCTTGGAGGAGCCGCATAGTGCAGAACCCGATCGTGACCCAATCGCTGGTCAGCCTCCTGGTCGTCGCGTTCGTCGTGTTCCGGTTCGCGCGGCGCGAGCTCAAGGAGCGCGTGATCAAGGCCGGCACGCTGTGGATCCGGCCGGCGGTGATGCTGGCGATCACGGCGTGGCTGATCGTGCTGAGCGTCTCGCTCGATCCGTCCGGAACCACGGAGATGATCGTCGCACTGATCGCGGGCATCGTGCTCGGCGCGGTGACCGGCGTGCTGATCGTCGCCAACACCAGCTTCCGGGCGGCCGACATCCCGAACGCCGTGCGCGCGCAAGGCTCGCGGATCACGTTCGCGATCTGGATCGGCGCCTTTGTGATTCGGTTCCTCGCTCGCTATCTCGTACCGCACGGCGCCGACCCGCGCACGCAGCTGCCGCTCAACGCCGGCACCGTCGCGCTGGTCGCGACGGCCTTCATCGTGATCGCGTTTGCGTTCTACCGCGCGATCGGCCGTTACCGCAACGTTCCGGCGTACGGCGGCGCGCCGGTCGCCACCGGCGTGCCGATCGAGACGAGCTCAGCCTCGCAGGACTAGGGGCCTCAGCTCGCCGTCGTGCCGTCGATGAACGGGCGCATTTCGCCGACGAACTTGTCGGTGTTCTTGATGCTGCGCAGGATGACGACGATCGCGTCCGACGGGAAGCCCGATTCGAGCGTGACCGTGTAGCCGCAGAAGACGTCCGCGGTATCGTCGGCGCCCCAGAACAAGAAGTTCTGATCGCTGTAGTAGAGCAGCTTGCGCATCAGCCCGTTCGTGTCGCGGGCCTTGCCCAGGTTGATGTAGCCGCCCTTATAGTGCGGGTAGATCCGGAAACCGATCGTGTCGCTCTTGGTGACGCTGACCACGATCTCCAAGTATTCGGCGTTTTTCATCCCGGTCGTCATCGAGCCGGTGAAGTTGTACAGATTCTTCGTGCTTTGCCGGAAGGTGACGTTCACGTCGGAGCGCGCACCCGCCGTCGTCAGCACCTGACGGACTTTTTCGCGGGTGGCATCCCGGTCGGACTGGGCGCTCGCAGGCGCTCCGGCGAGGAACAGCGCTGCGAACAGGGCGGGGACGAAGCGAAGGAGGCGCATGGCGGGTACTCCACTCCGCCAAGCGCCTACTCCTCTACGCCCCGCGGGCGAAGTCCGCGATCAGCGCCGGCGCCGCTGCGTCGAAGCCGACCACGTCCAGCATGCCGCCGTCGTTGGGGTCCGCGATCGTGAACCCGTTCGAGGTCATGCCGACCACGACGAGCTTCGCCGCGATGCCCATCCGGTCGCGGTAGAGGCGCAGCGCCTCGTCCGCGTGGATGGTGCCGGCCCACGTCTCGGAATCCGTCAATACCACGAACAGATCGATCGCGAGCCGGTGCTCGAGCGCGTAGAGCATCGGAAGCGAGCAGTCCGTTCCCATGAACGGAAGCTGGTTCGTGCGCTCCACGACCGACGCGACGCTCTCGTCCTTGCCGATCGCGAACGGCACGAAGCCGTCGGCGAAGGCCATGACACGGACGTCGCTCTCCGTGCGCACGTGCGTGAGCGCCATCGCCGCCGCGCCCACGCGCGGCGTGATGCCCGGGATGCCCGCGATCTCGCCGCCGCTCATCGAGCCCGACACGTCGAGCCCGATCAGCGTGCGCGCGAACGTCGGCTCGACGTTCTCGAACGCGAGCGTGAACGCCGCGTCGAGCGCGTCGACCACCGCCGCGACCGGATTCCACTTCGTCGAGCCACGCGCGCTGCGACCACTCTTGTACGTGGTCAGCGCCGCGAGCAGCGCGATCGGGTGGATCCGCGCCTTGCGCAGCGCCGCCCGATCCGTGATGCGCGCGATCACGCCGGTCGTCGCCTCGCCCTTGGGGGTGAGGACGCCGACGCGCGTGAGCGTCGCGAGGTTGCGGATCAGCGCGGTCATCGGCAGCGTCGGAAGCAGCGCCTCCCACACGCGCGGCTCCTTGAGCCACGCGCTCGGGAGCGCCTCGCGCGGGAGCCCGGTCGCGCGCACCAGCTCCGCGCACGTCGCGGCGTCGGCATTCTCGGACGCCTTGGCCGTTGCGTGCGCGCGCAGAAGCGCGAGCGACGGGTGCTCGTCGCCCGGAACGTCACCGTTGACGATCCATGCGTAGAGCGCCGCGCGCTCCGCGTCCGTCGCGAGCGGGTGCGCGAGACGGAACACGTCGCGGTGCGTGAAGCCTTCACGGTTCTGGTACTTGAGCGCCTGGTACGCGAGATCGCGCACCGGCTTGGACTCGTACCAGCCGCGCAGACCCTTGCGCAGGCCGCGGCCCCAGCCGCGGAACTGCTCGATGTACGAGCAGAACGTGAGCAGCTGCGAGCCCGTGCGGCACACGCGGCGCAGTCCCTCGCCCAGCGCGAGCGCGCGCGTTGCGTCGTCGCCGAAGCCGGCGCACGCTGCGAGCGCGAAGATCGCCGGCTGCAGCTTCGGAGCGCGACCGCTTTCCGACAGCGCGATGACGCGGGCCACGACGCGTGCGCCGTCCTCGCGAATCGCCTCGACGAGGTTGACCGCGTTTTCCTTGGTGAGCCGCGCCTCGGATGCGTAGAAAGTACCCGATTCGGATCCGAGAATGAGCCAGCGGTCGACGCGCGCCCAGCGGTCGAGCGGGTAGACGTAGCCGCCGTTGTCGGCGCGCACTTGCGTGCGACCGGCTTGCGGTTGCGTCTGCAGCGTTCCGGCGGCACGGCCGCGGAAGATGCGTGCGAGCATGTTCATGATGGTGTTCCTTGACTGAGAGCCGGCGGAGCTCGCGGGCAAAATGGTGTCCGAGGCCGGGGCTTGCGCCCCCCAGTGCTCTACCTCCGAGCTACGCGTGCGGACACGCGGCGGGACTCGAACCCGCGACCGCTGGTTTAGCAATAACCTCGAACGTCCGGCCCGCAAGCCGAACCGTCGGACGAAAGGTGCTCGAGGATGAAGCCGACCCGCGGCTTCCCCTGTCCGTGCGGACATCGTGGTTCAGACGAGTGGTAACCTCGAACGTCCGGCCCAACGGCGGCCGGTTTGTGTTGTATGAGATGACGCGAGCCGGGGGCAAAAAGTGTTTCGGGATGGGAGCGCCGCAGCGGGGCCGTTATCCACGGCCTTCGCTGCGATGCTCCCGGCGGTGCGGTTTAGGCATCTGTCGATAACCCGAAACGTCCGGCCCACGGCCGGCGCGTCAACCCTTGATGCAGACCACTTGGCGAAGCGTGTGCACGATCCGAACGAGATCGTGCTGCGCCCGCATGACGGCGTCGATGTCCTTGTACGCGGACGGTGCTTCGTCGAGCACGCCCGCGTCCTTGCGGCATTCGACACCGTGCGTTTCGCGCTTGAGGTCGGCGAGCGTGAGACGGCTGCGCGCCTCACCACGGCTCATCCGGCGGCCCGCGCCGTGCGAGCACGACTCGAACGAGTCCGGGTTGCCGAGACCGCGCACGACGAACGAGCGCGCACCCATCGAGCCCGGGATGAAGCCGAGCTCGCCGAGTCCGGCGCGAACCGCACCCTTGCGCGTCACGTAGACGTCGGCACCGAAGTGCCGTTCGCGCGCGACGTAGTTGTGGTGGCAGTTCACGGCGATCTCGGCGCGCGCGAAGCGCGGGAGCTTGACCTTGCGGTCGCGCAGCGCTTCGAGCGCGTTCTCCATCATGATCTCGCGGTTGAGGCGAGCGTAGTCCTGCGCGAAGCCGACGGCTTCGACGTAGGCGTCGAACGCCGGCGTGTGCTCGGTGAGGTGGGCGAGATCGCGGTCGGCGATCGTCACACCGGCGCGCGCGAGCTCTTCGTGCGCGCGTTCGATGTAGTACGAGCCGATGCGGTTGCCCACGCCGCGCGAGCCGGAGTGCAGCACGAGCCAGACGCTGCCGGACTCGTCGAGGCACACCTCGCAGAAGTGGTTGCCGCCGCCCATCGTGCCGAGCTGCTCGCGCACGTTGCGGGTCGAGACCTGCGGCGCGCGCTCCTTCACCCGAGCGTAGCGTTCGCCGAGACCGTCTTCCCACGCGCGCTCCGCGGACGCCGTGGCGTCACGGTGCTGCGCGCGGCCGACCGGAACCACCCGTTCGATCGCGCTGCGCACGCCGCGCAGGTCGCTCGGGAGATCCTCGGCGCGAAGCGTGAGCTTCTGGGCCACCATGCCGCAGCCGATGTCGACGCCGACCGCCGCCGGCACGATCGCGCCCAGCGTCGGGATGACGCTGCCGACGGTCGCGCCGCGGCCGAGGTGGACGTCCGGCATCACCGCGACGTGCGAGTGCACGAACGGCAACGACGCCATGTTGGCGACCTGCTTGCGCGCATTCTCGTCGAACTCGACGCCCTTGACCCACGCCTTGACCGGCACGCCGGCCGTCTCGAACACTTCCACGGTGGAACCTCCTTTCGCTGAAAATAGAAGCGGGGTGAGCACATCGCTCACCCCGCTGCAATCAGCGTTTCGGGAAGCGTGCTCGTGATTTACGCCGGATTCGCCCCGACGAGGCAAAACAACGCCGACAGACTACCCATCGAGGAGTCTGTTATTGGATCGATTCGGACGTCGTGTTTGCGTGTTTGCATAATCCAGATACGAGACTACGCGACCGGTGCGACGTTTGTCAATAAGAATCGGAAACAATTTTGGTAAAACCGCTTGACAAGCGGCGCGGCGAGGCTTTAGGATCGGCAAATCATGATGCAGCGAATCGCATCCACCCGACCCCGACTCCAAGGCTGCAGTTTGCAGTCCTCGGATTCATATCATCTGAACGTCACCGCGTTCGGCGGGTTCGTCGTGCGAGCGAAAGGTACGATCGCCGCGTCATAACGTTGCACCGAAGCTCTTGTGAGTTCCACGAGGGGATCGGCGCAAGCCGGTCCCCTCGGTGTTTGTACGGGTTCGTGTCACGGCGACGAGCGCGATTCCAAACCGCGCGAAGGCGGTTCGACTCCGTCCGAGCCTGCATGGTGGCCGAGGCCAAAGCGGTCGAGGCACTCGGTTGTGGACCGAGGGGAAGTCAGTTCAAGTCTGACCGGTCACCCCAATTTCGTTGCGTGCACGCTGGTGCACGGCTAGTTCGGCGCGTCCTTTGAAAACTGAATACGCTCAATTGAAATCTTTGCGTGAGGTCCTTGCGCGGCGTGCTGGCACGCGCCGATGCTCGTTGAGCCGCCTCACGCGCCCCCGCGATCGGGGCAGCGCCGCGTCTCCTGGGCGAGACGGACCGCGACGAGATCGCATTCGAGGAGTGGTGGCTGAACGGTAAGGCGTCGATCCGCTACATCGATGAGTCGCGAAGGCGACGAGCGCGTTCGACTCGCGCCCACTCCGCCATGGGAATGCAGCTGAAACGGTTCTAGCGTCTCGTTGAAGCCGAGAAGAAGGCGGTTCGACTCCGTCCGTTCCCACCACGGGCTGCCATGTTCCAAGGCCGGCGAGCCTCACTTGCAATGAGGCTGCGTAGAGTTCGATTCTCTAGCGGTCCAGTTTTCGCCGCGCGTCGCGCGCGGTTCTTTTCGGTGTAGCACAATGGTAGTGCGAGCGGTTGTTGCCCGCCTGATCTCCGTTCGAGTCGGAGCGCCGAAGCCAACCCGGGTTCGCCCAACGGTAGGGCACCTGATTGTAAATCAGACGCGCATCGCGCATTGGGAGTTCAAGTCTCTCACCCGGGACCAACGCCTGGGGTGTCGCCCAGTTTGGTAGGGCAGCGACTTCATGAGTCGTACCGGCGGCGGTTCGAGCCCGCCCACCCCAACCACAGAGACGTGGCGTAGTGATAACGCGCTCCCCTCGGGCGGGAGAGTCGCCGGTTCGATTCCGGCCGTTTCTACCATGCGCGCCGAGCCCGAGCGGCAGGGCGTCCGATTCTTGATCGGTTGTGTCCGGGTTCGAGCCCCGGGGCGCGCACCAAATTCATCAACGATGATTCATCGTCACCCAGGATCGTGCGTTCACGGCGAGCCGCGCGATCCGAAGGCGCCGTCGTGGGGCGACGCGCGCAAACGCTCCGTGTCGCGATGGTCCGCGACCGGAGCAGCTCGCCGTGTGCGCCCCTGTAGCTAAGCGGAAAAGCAGCGGCTTACGAAGCCGCACATCGGAAGTTCAAATCTTCCCAGGGGCTCCAATTCGCCGCCCTCGCTCAACGGCAGAAGCAGCGCGTTCAGAACGCGTTCAGTCTCGGTTCGAATCCGAGGGGCGGTACCATCTCCCCGTAGCTCAGCGGAAGAGCGTGCGTTTCCGAGGCGCATGGCCGCGAGTTCGACTCTCGCCGGGGAGACCAGTGATCGGGAGGAGCCAGCCTGGGACGGCGACGGGTTTTGGCCCCGTTATGACGTGGTTCGACTCCACGCTCCCGAACCAACACGCGCGCGAAGCAAACGCGGAATTGCACCGGACTTTTAATTCGGATACGGTCGGTTCGAATCCGACCGCGCGCACCAACACGTCGACGTGGTGAAGCGGCTAACACCGCAGTCTGCAAAACTGCTATTCGCCCGTTCGAGTCGGGCCGTCGACTCTGACCCTCACCCCGATTCCTAGACCGGCGGGACTCGCGAAATTTCGGCAAAATCGTCCCTTCCGACCCGGAGATTTTGCCCGTGAGAAAACGCCACTC
>Ga0208078_1000008_pt1 | contig 185102 bp, 199 predicted proteins | sample NGESurdeep072012_3_FD_184468 | JGI IMG/M metagenome (GOLD analysis project Ga0208078, IMG submission 184468) | Arctic peat soil microbial communities from Barrow, Alaska - NGEE Surface sample 53-2 deep-072012 (SPAdes) | ecosystem: Environmental > Terrestrial > Soil > Wetlands > Peat ...
GCAATCCTCGAAGCCGCGGGCAGCTCCCTCGCGAGCGTCGTAAAGGTGACCGTCTTCATCGCGGAATGGAGCGACTTTGCCGTGTTCAACGAAACCTATTCAGAATTGTTCGACGCGCCCTTTCCCGCGAGATCGACGATCCAGAACTCGCGCCCGATGAACGCGCTCGTCGGCGCCGACCTTATCGCCGCGATCGCACGCCTTGATTAACGATTCGCCGAGCGTCGATTATCTCGAAGCAGGGTCATCCGGTCCCGTAGTGATGCTGATCCATTCCAGCGTATCCGGTGCACAGCAGTGGCGCCGGTTGATGGACGACCTGAAAGATCGATACCGTGTTCGAGCCGTAAACCTCTACGGATACGGCAAGACGCCGCCGTGGCCGCCGGAAACGCCGCAGTCGCTCGACGATCAAGCGCGTCTTGTCGAGGCCGCGCTGCCCGCGGATGCCGACCAGATCCACCTCGTCGGTCACTCGTTCGGCGGGTCGGTCGCAATGAAAGTTGCGGCGCGACAGAGACATCGCGTCGCGAAGCTCGTCCTGCTCGAGGCAAACCCTTTCTTTCTCCTCGCGCAAGCCGGCTGTATCGACGCGTTCGCCGAGGCTGTGCAACTGCGCGATTGCATCAAGCATTTTGGAGCGCTCGGTGAGTGGACGGCTGCAGCCGAACGATTCGCCGACTATTGGACCGGCGACGCGACGTGGCGCGACATGTCGTCCGAGCGGCGCACCGCCTTCGCAGAAGCGCTCAAACCGAATTTCCACGAGTGGGACGCGGTGCTGAACGAAACGACATCGCTCGACGACTGGGCCAACCAACTGCCGCCGGCTACTCTGCTGGTGTGCGATCCAGGCACCGTCCGGCCTATACGGGAGCTCAACGCACTCCTGCGCAGGTCTCGTCCGGACCTGGCGTACGAAGAGGTGCGGGGAACCGGACACATGGCACCGCTGACCCGCCCGGATATGATAAATCCTCTGGTCGCTTCATTCCTGGACGGCCACCATTAGCACGCCCGACAGCAACTGGAAGTGTCATTACCGGCCGACAATCGGGAGATACTGGTCCGAATGAATGCAGCCGATCTGTGGCAAATGATTCTGGCCGCGCCAGCCGATCCCGATCTCAAAACCCAATACGCCCAAGCGCTGATCCAGGCCGGCGATTGGCGTGCGGACATATTTTCTCTGGCCGCCGAATACAAGCGGCTTCGATCAGGGAGCTATATCGATCGCGCGCAGGCCTTGAAGCCACGCCTCGACGGATTGATTTCCGACTGGCGCGCGGATCTTTCCGGTCTCTCCGACGCATGGACGGGCGAGATCGAATTCGTCGTCGGATGGCCTATCGAGCTGAAGATCAAGGCTGCGGACTTCGCGCGGCATGCCGGCGAAATCGTCGCCACGCTGCCGGTCCGGCACCTGAATCTCGATGCTGTCAGCGACCTGCCTGGCGTGTTCGAGCTGCCGCAACTCCGCCAGATCGCCTCCCTGGACGGCAGCGAGCAGATGTGGTCGGACGACGCGATCCGCGCCCTGGCGAGCTCCTCCGAACTGCATGCGCTGCGCTGGCTGGATCTCTCGCATGGCGGAATCACGGAAACCCAGGTCGAGACCCTCGCCGCCTCCCCGTCCTTGAGAAATGTCGGAATGCTCGACCTCTCCGACAATCCGACACGCGACCCGGTCGATGGCTCGGCGGGAGCGGGCTGGGATTGGATGACCGGGAAGATCGAGTTTGATTCCATCGCATTGCCGCAGTTCGGCGTCGAACTCGAGCACCGGCACGGCGAGATCGCATGGCTGCATGCTCTCCGGACTTTCCTGGAGGCCTATCCGCCCAGCCGATACACCTTTTGATCGCCGCGCCGTCGCGGCGACGGTCGATTATGGCGCGTTCAAACGCGACGCGTAGATCTTCGCGACCGTGTCCGCGCTCAGGGCGGTGTTCCACAGCGCCACGTCGCTGATGTCTCCGTCGAAGAAACGCCCGGTGAACACCTCGCTCTCGCCGATCGAGAACTCATTCGTTTTCCCGATGCTGCCGCCGCCGGTATCATTCTTCCCAAGTTTTCCGTCCCAATAGATTGCGCGCGCTCCGGTGCTCGCATTGAACGTCGCGACGACGAGATGCCACTCACCTTCGAGCGTTGCGAGCGGCGGCGTGAAGGCGACGTTCGACCCTGCGGCGGTGTAGAATCGCAACGCGTTGTCGGGCTCGAACTGGAGATCGAAATCGTTCCCGTTCTGCGAGATCCCCGCAACGTAGTCGAAGCGTTTCTTCAGCGCCGGCCGGGAGGTGAGATGGACCCACGCCATAATGCTGCCCGCGCCGCGGATTCCGCCCACCTGCGAGGTGTCGAAGTAGGCCGTCGTGCCGTCGAAGAGCGTGCACTGATTGTTCGCGACGCTGATCGGAGCACACAGCGACGCCTTTGAAACGCTGCTGACGCCGCCGACGGCCGTGTACGTCGAAGTCCCGACCTCGCTCGTCCCGGTCGTGGCCGAGAGGCGATAGTAGGCGATCGGATGTGTCGATTTCACGGTCGCGACGAAGCCGAGACCGGCGGCTGACTGCGGGATCGGAGCGAGGACAAAAGCGGCCGCTGCTAGGGCAGCGCTGAGCGACGTTCGATAGACCACGCGAACTCCTCGTCGTCGGGTGATAGTCGCGCGGCCGTTCGGCTCCGCACGATTCCCTCCTCTGTAGGCCAAGCATTCGTACGCGTCCCTGATGGCGAGCGAATTCCGCCGCCGTACACGAAGTCGACGTCGGCCATTACGACAGTCGTTCCGGCACGAGCTGGCTGATCGTACAGATCGCACCTGCGGGATCCGCGATAACGGCGCGTCGGAAGACCGCGACATCGAAGGGCGGCTTGATCACCGCGCCCGCGCGTCGCGCAACACGCTCGACCGCGGCGTCGACGTCGTCGATCCAGAAGTCGACGGACCACTGTTCTGCGTGCGGCCCGTCGTCTTCGATCGCAACCGCGACGACGTCGCGCGGAACAGGCTGCTCCGGACGCCCGCCGACGTATCCGGGAAGGCGGAGCAACGCTCCATGCATGCCCGCATCGGCGAACGGTTTGACGAGCCATCCGAAGACCGTTGCGTAGAACGGCAGCGCCGCCCGAACATCCTTCGTGCGCAACGCACTCATCGCCCAAGCACCGGGCTCGTTGATGCGCTGTGCGCCGGCGCGGTCACCGGGTTCCCACAATCCGAACGTCGCACCGGTGGGCGCTTCGATGATCGCAAGGCGCCCGGCTGGCCGCGCGTCGAGCGGTTCGACGATGACCCGTCCGCCGGCGGCGAGCACGCGTCGAACGCGCGTCTCGAGTACGTCGACGCGAATGTACGTCGTCCACGCCGGCTCGGCGATGTTCAACCCGGGACTATGTCAAGCCCGCTCCAGGGTCCGCCGCATGGCGTCGGACCCTTGGTCGCGGTTTACGTCGCCGGGACCGCCGTCAGCAACACCTTTCCGGCGGTCATGTGCGCTGCGTAGTGCTGAACGGCTCGGGAAACGTGTTCCAACGGATAGTGCGCCTGAATCTCCGTCCTCAGATCGCTGGCGAGCAATTTCTGAACCTGGCTGGCTACGCGGAGCTGGCGCAGCAGATTTCGATCTCGCATCCAATCGCTCAAGTACAAGCCCTCGACTGACTTGCGTTCGAAGATGAGCGGCGCTGCCGCAATCTGAACCGGCGCATGCGATAGCAGTCCATAGACGATCAACCGGCTCCCCTTTGGTTGTGCGCGCAGGATTCGTTCGGACATATCGCCGGCGACCGCGTCGAAGCCGATGCTCGCACCGAGCCGATGGCACTGTTCGCACAGCCGGGTGTCGAACTCCGACGCACTACTGTCCAGTACATGCTCTGCACCCATCTCTTGCAGCAGACGGACCTGATCAGCGCGACGAACGACGTTGATCACGGGGATCGAGAACCTGCGCGCAAGCCGTATCACCATCTTGCCGAGCGCGCTAGCCGCCGCGGTCTGAACCACGGATCGATGGCGCCCACGCCGCGCCTCATCCATGAGTGCCCATGCCATGAGCGGGTTCACGAGCATCGTCGCAGCCTGTTCCATGTCGACGCGTTTCTGCAACGGAACGCAGAGCCGCGCTGAGGTAACCACATATTCCGCCCACGTGCCGCTCGCCACGTTCGCATCAGCCGCGGTGCAAGCTACGCGTCTTCCCTTGAGCAAGTTCGGTAGAATTCCACTTCCGGCTGCGACGACCGTGCCGCTTCCTTCAAATCCGGGGATTGCCGGCAACGTTTTCTTGAAGCCATAAAGACCCCGAACGAAGAGCAGGTCCGATGGATTGATGGGCGAGGCATGCATCCGTACGAGCACTTCACCAGGCCCTGGATGAGGCACGGCGATCTCGGCCACAGCGAGGCTTTCCGGCTTCCCGTCATAGGCGAGAAGCCGCGCGGCGAGCATCTGGGTGGGTATCGCAGTCATCGGTGTCGCTCCGTCGGTTCGCCGTCGTGTTTCGACGTTAGCGTTGCTCGCGACCGACGCGCCGTCCTGGACAAGACGCTGCCGCCGCCTGGGTCGAGGGCTCTCGATATCGAACATTGCAGCCGTGCCCGAATTGCCGGACATTGCCGCGTATGTCAGCGCGCTGGAAGACCGAATCGTCGGCCGGCCGTTGGAACGCGTCAGGTTGGCGAGCCCGTTCCTGCTCAGGACCGCGCAGCCGCCGATCTCGAGCGCTGACGGCCGAACGGTGCGCGAAGTCCGGCGCGTCGGCAAGCGCATCGCCATCGGTCTGGACGGCGACCTTTGGCTGGTGTTTCACTTGATGGTCGCCGGGCGGCTCCACTGGAAGGCGGCCGGCGCGAAGTTGGCCGGGCGAAACGCCCTGGCGGCGCTCGATTTCCCGAACGGCTCGCTCGTGCTCACCGAAGCGGGAACGAAGCGTCGCGCATCGTTACACGTCTTGAGCGGCGAGGAGGAACTGCATTCGGTCGACCCCGGCGGCATCGACGTGTTTTCGGCCGATCTCGAATCGTTTCGCATGGCGCTGTCGGCCGAGAATCGCACGCTGAAGCGCGCGTTGACCGATCCGCATACCATAGACGGGATCGGCAACGCCTACTCCGATGAAATCCTCCACGCTGCGCAGTTGTCACCGATCCTGCTGACGCACAAGTTGACACCGCCCGAATGGGAGCGCCTCTTCACCGCGACGCGCGCCACACTTCAGCTCTGGATCGATCGCTTCACAACGGAGGCGAAGGCCGGATTTCCGGAGCACGTTACCGCGTTTCATGATGAGATGGCGGTCCACGGCCGGTACGGAAAACCATGCCCTGCGTGCGGGGAAACGGTGCAGCGAATCCGCTATGCCGACAACGAAACCAACTACTGCCCGCGCTGCCAGACCGCCGGAAAGATCCTCGCCGATCGTGCGCTTTCCCGTCTCTTGGGATCCGACTGGCCGCGCACTCTGGACGAGCGCGATTCTAGGGCACGACCAACGTAGTCGAATTGTCGTCGAATCGGCTGACGTCAGCGGTCGATGGTTGCCATACCCGCCGCGCTGTTGCGGTCGCCCGCGACGTGGTCCGCGATCCCGTCGAGCGCACGCTGATCGTCGACATCGAGCGTAAGCGCGAGCGCGCCGGCGTTTTCGTCGACGCGGGCGGCCTTCGTCGTGCCGGGGATCGGGACGAGGTGCTCGCCGCGGCTCAGCACCCAGGCTAGAGCGACCTGCGCAGGCGGCGCGCCGTGCTTCGCGGCCACCGCCCGCACGGTCTCGACGAGCGCCGCGTTTCGCTCTGCGTTTCCGCCCGCGAATCGAGGAAGGGTTCGCCGGAAATCGTTCGCGGTGAGAGCGTTCGTATCAACGGTGCCGGTGAGGAATCCGCGCCCAAGCGGGCTGTACGGCACGAAACCGATCCCGAGTTCGCGCACCGCCGGCAGCACGTCGTTTTCGACATCGCGCGACCACAGGGAGTACTCGCTCTGCACCGCGGCGATCGGGTGCGTCGCGTGCGCGCGGCGAATCGTCGATGCCGACGCCTCCGAGAGCCCGAGGTAGCGCACCTTCCCCGCCGCGACGGCCTCGGCCATCGCGCCGACGGTCTCCTCGATCGGAACGTTCGGATCGACGCGGTGCTGGTACCACAGATCGACGTGATCGACGCCCAGGCGCCGCAACGACCCCTCGAGCGCGCGCTTCGCGTTCGCAGGCGATCCATCGACGGCGTCGAGGCGGCGGTCCCCGTCGAAGGCGAAGCCGAACTTCGTCGCGAGCTGGACGCGCTCGCGCCGGTCGCGGATCGCAGCGCCGACGACCTCCTCGTTGCGGAGCGGTCCGTAGATCTCGGCCGTGTCGATGAACGTGATCCCGATGTCGATCGCGTGCCGGATCGCTTCCGTCCCCGACTCCTCGGCCGGCGGGCCGTACGCGAAGGAAATGCCCATGCAGCCCAGGCCGAGCGCGGAGGTCTCGAGCCCGCCGAGGCGGCGTCGTGGAATGCTCATCGTCATGCGACCGTGTACCGCATCGGCGCGGCGCGTAATCAAGCCGCGCTTGCGGTCACCGCATCGCGCGTGCCCGGGACGCCCGCTGCATCCATGTCAGATGGGCGTCGAGCCGGGCGAGCGCGACATCGTCCGCGATCGCGACGGCTTCGTCGTTGCCCGAAGCCACAGCACGGTCGAGCGCCGCGAAGGCGGCATCGACACCGAACGGATCGCCGCCGCCGGCAGCGAGCTGTTTCGCGGCCGCCGCGCGCACGATTCCGCTCCGCGCTTTGACATGGGCGCGGTATGCCGCGGCGTCCACACGCTCCGTGTTCGGGCCGGCGAGCCGGCCCGCTTCGGCCGCTGTCTGCATCGCACGCTCGCCGCGAGACGGCCGATCACGTCGCGTCCGGTGCGAAGACGTTCGCGTAGAGGACGCAATCTCCAACGGCAAGCAGCTCTACGAGATGATCGTCGGGGCCAAGAGCTAAACGCCCGCGAGGGCCGCCAGCTTGAGCACGGTGTTCCAATTGCGCGCCGTACCGGTCGTCCCCAGCTTCTTCTCGATCAGCGCGCCGGTGAGCTTCGAGCGGCCCATGCCGTCAGGATACGTGATGTAGAGGTGACGCTCGCCGGCGCGGATGATTTCGGGACCGGTTACGCCGGCCCGCAGCGCTTCGACCGCCGGCGCTGCGGGCGCGGTTTTCAAGAACATCACCTGCAGGTGGCCGGGGTCGCGCTTCGCTTCGTCCGGAAACGGGTTGCGCGCAATGACATCTGCCCACTCGCGGGGCGAACGCACGAGAAACGCCGTGCGCAGAGCAAACCGCTTCAGCGTCTCCTTCTCCAGCTGAGCCTCGAGCGCGGCGCCGCCGCGCCCACCGCCGGCGAATACGACGTTGCCGCTTTGGAGCAGCGTTCGGACGTCGCGGAAACCTAGGGCGGCGATGGCCTCACGCAAATCCGCCATCGCGAGCATTGCGTGGCCGCCGACGTTGATGCCGCGCACCAGCGCGATGTGTGCGGTCATGCGCGGACGATCACGCCGGCTCGCCGTGCGGCGCCGCATCGAGGTGCTCGGGTTCGAGCATCACCGGATCGGTATCGGCGAACGAGAGCGCCGCTCCGGTATACAGCACGGTGAGGTACGCGAAGAACGGAACGTTTGCGATCGTGATGATCGCGTTCGCGAACCACGGGATCGCGCTCCCGTACCTGCCGGGCAACATCACGGCCGGAAAGGCGGGAAACGGGATGCCCATGTCCGGAAAATGCGGGAACGACGTCGGTACGTCCGCCGGCGGGAAGACGGTGTTCGCGATGAACGTGAAGATCGCCGACGGCGCGCGCTCGATGACGGCGAACAGAATCGACAGCCCGGCGACGATCGGCAGCCCGCTGACGCGCGCGCGGCGAAAGGCGTCAGCGAGCGCCTCGACGGGTCCGGTTCGCTCGATGACCGCGCTCACGAACGCAAGCTGACAGACGAACGCGAGCGGTATCGCGAGCAGCCAGATGATGATCACCAGCGTTCCGTTGCGCGGCCCGAACGCCGCGAACGCGAGCAGGAACGGCACGAACCTGCCCAGCGCCGACGTCGCGATCTTCACCATGACGAGGCGCGGCGCGTCGCCGAGCACCTCGCCCGCCGCGTCGATCGCCCGTGCGCCTTTGGGCCGAAGCACCAGCAGCGCCATCGCCGCCGTGCACAACAGCAGCACGAATTCCTGACCGATCGCGGTCAGCCCATCGAACCGCGCGTGCCGAGCAACCGGAACGATCGCCGCGACGAGCGCGAGCGCGAAGAGCCCCAGCCGGTGTTCGACGAACCGTTCGTTCGACCACGCGACGATCCCGGTGATCGTCGGCCGCTGCACCATCATCGAGAGGTGCGGCGGAACTCCGCTTGCTGCAGCGGGCGGCCGGCGTGCATTTTCCCGGCGGTGTTGTTCACGATGCGCCGCTCGACGAGATTGCGGCGCATCATGTCTTTCAGCCGCGCGAGCACCGTGAACGGCTTTGCTTTCAAGCGGGCCGCCAGCGCGTCGGCGCTTTGCCACTGGTCGGTGAGGAGCGGCAGGAGGCGGTCGTCCCAGTTCGATTCCGTCGTCTCGTTCGGCACGTCGGAACCGATACCGCCGCGCTGCGCCCGAAGCCTGCGCGGCGTGGCCTACCGGACGATGGTGCTTATGCCGACCTTCGCACCTTTGAGCACCGCGAGCGCCGCTGCTTCGGCCGCATGGTCGATGCTCAAGCACAGGTTCGACGCCGATTGCACGCTCGGAGGCGTCGGGATCATCCTCGCCTGAACGCCGGAATCTCGTAGCGCTTTCGTCGCGATCATCGTGCCGGAGTTCGACGGAAACAGCAGGATGACGTCGGTCATCACTACGATTGCGTCGGGCTGAGCTGGCGGTGCAGCTGAGCGCGGAGGTCGGCGTTCGTTTCCATCTCACGCGTCAGTGCCTCCGCCGTCTCACGCGACGTGAAATCGACCAGGTCTTCCAATCGCTTGAACAACGCGCCGATCGCGATCGTCAGCCAGAACAAGACGCCGCACTCCACCACGACGGCGAGCGCGTGCAACGCGACGCGGTCGATCCCTTCTTCTGGAAAGACGTTACCGGGCACGACCAAATCGAGAATCAGGTGATGTCCGGCAGTCAATGCCGCGGAAACCGCGATGGGGCGCCAATCGACAAACGCCGTCAGCATCGCGAACACGCCGAAGAAATACATGTGATAGTCGATCTGCCAGTCGCCGTTCCCGGCCAATCCGCTGAGGTGGCCGCGTCCGGCGAACACGAAGACGATCGGGCCGAACGTCAAGCAAATCGCGATGATCGAGCGCAGCGTGAGACCGTCGCGCATCTTCCATGCCGCTAGCGTCGCGACGAGCGCGAAAGCCAGGGTGACCGCCATCGGTTCCTGCCACCGGTTGTGCGCGATGAGCGCGACACCCCCGGCCAACAGCACGTGGGCCCAGACGACCCAGACGAAAATCTTCGTGGCGGTCGCGCGGATACCGCCGAGCGTAAACGAGTTGGACAAAGCGAAAACCTCTCCGTCATAAAGCGACGCCCGGCCCCTACGTTATCGGTCCGCGGCGGCTCAGGCTTAGCCGTGCGGATCAGCGAGCGAGCAATGGCCTGCCGTGGAACGGGTCTGCGGTAGGACGCGCGGAAAGAGGCTCGGTGCGAGGCCCGCTACGTCGCCGCGACTTCACCGCGCTCCTGGGCGCCGCGTTCGTCGCCGGCGCGCTCCCCGGCTGCGCGAGGAGGTCGAACGCGGTGTCCACGTCGCCAGCTGCTCCGGCATCGTACGACGAAGCGGTCCGCGCGATTCGCGGCCTCATCGCACGCGACGCCGCCGACTCCGCGATTTTGCCGGCGGCGTTGCCGCGGCTCTACGTGCACGACAAACCGGTCCAGCACGCCGTCGTGCTTTTTCACGGTTTCACGAACTGCCCGCAGCAGTTCGACGAGCTCGCGCAGCGCTATCACGCCCGCGGCTGCAACGTATACGTGCCGCGCATCCCGAACCACGGCCTCAAAGATCGCCTGACGCGCGACCTCGCGAACGTCACCGTGGACGAGCTCGCCGATGCCGCGACGGCCGCGTTCCTCTTGACCCGCCCGCTTGGCGCGACGATCAGCGCGGTGGGCTTGTCGCTCGGCGGCACGATGGTCCAGTGGCTCGCACAGACGCAGGCGCTCGACCTCGCCGTGCCGATCGCGCCCTTTCTGATCCCCTACCCGCTTCCGCCGTTCATCGGCCAGCCGGCGATGCGGCTTCTCGCCACACTGCCGAGCATGTACTTCTGGTGGGATTTTAACGTCAAGGAGAACTGCTTGCCGCACTACGCGTATCCGGGGTATCCGTCGCACGCGCTCGCGCGCTTGGTGTTCTTCGGCAACGTCATCTTCGCGGCGGCCGCGGAGACGAAACCGCGTGCGCGCCGGTGCGTGCTCGTGCTGAACGAACGCGACAACGCGATCGACAACGGTTCCGCGCGCCACATGTCCGCGCTCTGGAACGCCAACGGCGCAGGCTACACCGAACTCGTGCTGACCGGCCTCGGCCCCCGGCACGACGTCATCGATCCCACGACGTACCCGAACGGGCGCACCGCGGTGTATCCCAAGCTCGAAGCGCTGGTGCTCGATGCCGGGTAGCTGGCGCGTGGTGGCGACCGCGCGCGGCTTCGACGGCACGCCGCAGGCTGCCGCGCTGCTGCGCGACGCGGGCTGCGAGCTGGTCACGACGCCGTACAGCGGCGCGCGCTTCGACTACGAGCTCGGCGGCGACGCGCTCGTGGCGCTGCTCGACGGTGCCGATGCGTACATCGCCGGCTCCGCCCACGTCTCGCGCGACGTCCTCGAGCGCACGCCGCGACTCCGGGTTGTCTCGCGCCGCGGCGTCGGCTTCGAGCGCATCGACCTGGAGGCGGCGCGCGACCGTAACGTGCTCGTCACCATCGCGGCGGGCACGAACCAGCACGCCGTGGCCGATCACGTCTTCGCGCTGTTGCTGGCCGTCGCGCGCAACGTCGTCGACGCCAACCGCAGCATCGTCGAGGGCCGCTGGCAATCGTTCATCGGACCGGAGTTGCGCGGCAAGACGCTGGGCATCATCGGCCTCGGGCGCGTCGGCAAGGGCGTGGCGCGACGCGCGGGCGGCTTTGGGATGCGCGTCCTTGCGACGGACCCGGTCCGCGACGAGAAGTTCGCGCGCGCCAACGACGTCACGTACGTCGCGCTCGACGAGCTGCTCGCGCAAGCGGACGTCGTCTCCGTCAACGCGTCGCTCAACGACACGACGCGTGGACTGATCGACGCGCGGGCGTTCGGCCGCATAAAAAACGGCGCGATCCTGGTCAACACGGCGCGGGGCGGCATCGTCGACGAGCGCGCGCTCGCGGCCGCGCTCCGCGCCGGCACGCTGCTCGGCGCGGGCGTCGACGTGTTCGAACGCGAGCCGCCCGTCGATTCACCGCTGATCGGCCTGCCGAACGTCGTGCTCACCCCGCACACCGCGGCCTACACCCACGAGGCCATGGCGGCAGCGAACCTGCTGGCCGCCGAGATCGTCGTCGGCTACATGCGCGGCACGCTGCCGCACCCGGACTGCATCGTCGTCGCACCGGCCGCGCGAAGAGATTCGGCCTAGAACAAGTTCCAGAGGTACTGGTTGTAGACTTCGTGATGGTACTGCACTTCTTGCGCCTTCACGAAGGTGCCAAGCAATCGGGGACAACGGTCGGCGCTGGCCTTTTTGAGGTCGGCGTAGCGTTCCTTGACCTCAGCGGTCAGCAACGACGTCGTCCATTCGGAATTGTTGAAGTTGGCGAGCGCGTCGTAGATGTTGTCGGGCAGGTAGCGATCCGTCCCTTGCAGGTCCGCCTGCGTGCGCGCGACGCCGTCGAGCCCGGTCTTGAAGACGGCGAGCATGATCATGTACGGGTTCGCGTCCGGTGCGACGGAACGCACCTCGACGCGCGAACTGCGCTCGTTGCCGATGGGGAACCGAACCATCGAGCCGCGGTCGACGGCTGAAGCTTTGATTTGATTCGGCGCTTCGAAATGCGGATCGAGGCGGCGATAGGCGTTGACGCTGGAGTTGAGCATCAGGCACATGTCGTTCCCGTACGTGAGGATCCGGTCCGAGAAGTCCCACGCGAATTTGCTGAGGTTCTCCTTGCCGCCCTTGTCCCAGAAGAGGTTCTTGCCGTTCTTGCTGACCGACACGTTGGTGTGCATGCCGTTGCCGTTGACGCCGACGACAGGTTTGGGCAGAAAACTTGCGGTCATGCCAAGGCGCGTCGCAACCTGCCGGCAGATCAGCTTGTAGAGCTGAATGGTATCGGCGGCGGCGGTGGCTTCGCCGTATGAGTAGTTGATTTCGAACTGCGACGGCGCGACCTCGGGATGATCTTTCTCGTTCTCGAAGCCCATCGCGCGCTGAACTTCAGCGACCGTGTCGATGAACGTACGCAGCGGATCGCCCGGCAGCGAATGATAGTAGCCGCCGGTGTTCACGTATTCGAACTTGCCCGCCTCGTGATACCGCTGTTCCGCGTCGAGTCCCTGAAAGACGAAGCCTTCGATCTCGTTGGCCGCGTTGAGCGTATAGCCGTTTTTCTTGAACTGGTCGCCGGAGAACTTCTTGAGCACACCCCGGATGTCGGCGCTGAACGGCGTGCCGTCCCGGTCGAGCACCTCGCCGAACACCAGCACCTTGCCCGCCCCGAAGATGTCGGCCGGGCCCCAGTAGAACGCGCTCCAATCCAGCGCCAAACGCAAGTCGCTCTCGCGCTGCGGCGTGAACCCGCGAATCGACGAGCCGTCGAATGTCAGATTATCGGCGGACTTCACCAAGAACTTCTTGTCGTAGTCCAGCATGTGCAGCCGGCCTTCGAGATCCGAGAACAGCACGGTCACCGCCTTGATGCGTTTCTCGTCGCTCAGGTACTTGAGCCGCTGTTCTTGGATCTTGTCGGCGGCGACGCGGTCCCTGCGCGCCTTCTTTGCCTCGAGGTTCAGCTCTTCGAGCTCACCATAGGGTATCTGGAGATAATCGCGCAGTTCGATAGCCATGGTTGCCCGTTTTGGCGCATTCCGGAGGCCTGCCTTTCGATATTTGGCCAACCTGGACCGGCCCAGGCTCGTCCCGCGCGCGACCGCTCGCTAGGCTTCGTAGCGGTTGCTGAGCGTGCCGATCCCGTCGATCGCGACCTCGATCCGCGACCCTGATTTCATCGTCCCGGCGCCGACCGACGTGCCGCACGCGATCACGTCGCCGGGGAACAGCGTCATGTTGCGCGAGAGCATGCTCACGAGGCGCGCCGGCTTGATGTGCATGTCGCTCGCCGGGTACGACTGGCGCTCCTGGCCGTCGAGCAGCGCGCGAATAGTAAGCGTGTCCGGATCGAGCCCGGTCGCGACGACCGGCCCGAAGACGCCGAACGTATCGAAACTTTTCGCGCGCGTCCACTGCGCGAACGACTGGTCCTCGTTGAGCAAGTCGGCTGCCGTGACGTCGTTGATGCACGTATAACCGAAGATCGCAGCGCTCGCCGCCGCCTCGTCCGCGTCCGCGCATTGCCATCCGATCACGATGCCGAGCTCGGCCTCGAAGATGACGCGACCGTCGTAGGAGCGCGGCTTGCGAATCGTGTCACCGCTCGCTGCATACGAACTGGTGGCTTTGATCAGATACAGCGGGTTCGCCGGGACCGCGAGCCCCAGCTTCGCGCCGAGCGCCGCGAAGTTGTTCCACAAACACACGTACTTGCCGGGCTCGGTCGGCGTCAGGACGGTCACCGCGCTCAGCGCGACCGTCTCGCCGGTCGCGACCGGTTCGCCGAACATGCCGCCTTCGTGGCGCGCGATCGTCTCGCCGTCGAGCGTGCCGAATGCCCGCGTCCCCGCGTGCTCGTACCGGATCCAGCGCGTTACCTCACTCATCTCCGCGAGCGTTCGCGAGCCGGGACGCCGTCCTTCTCGGAGGCGGGGGGCCGCTTGCCGGTCCGGCGGAGGAATACGGACGGTGCGAGCGGCAAGCGCGCGCCATGGCAGTAAGCGCGCGGACCGCGAAGCGAATCGAGCTCACGTATCGGGGGATCATCCTCGGCGCCGTCATCACGGTGCTCTTCACAGCGGCCAACGTCTATCTCGGCCTCAAGGTCGGGCTGACGTTCGCGACGTCGCTGCCCGCCGCGGTCATCTCGATGGCGATCCTGCGCTTTTTCCGGAACTCGACGATCTGGGAGAACAACATCGTCCAGACGATCGCGTCCGCGGCCGGGACGCTGTCGTCGATCGTCTTCGTGCTTCCCGGACTCGTGATGATCGGCTATTGGACGGGCTTTCCGTTCTGGCAGTCGTTCGGAATCTGCGCGATGGGCGGGATCCTGGGCGTCATGTACAGCGTGCCGCTGCGGCGCGCGATGGTGACCGGCAGCGACCTGCCCTATCCCGAAGGCGTCGCGGCGGCCGAGGTGCTGCGCGTCGGCGCGGCAGCGACGAGCCACGAGGGCGCCGATCCCGCGGCCGTCGCGGAGAACAAGGCCGGCTTCACGACGATCGTCTGGAGCTCGATCGCAAGCCTCGCGTTTTTCATGGTCATCGCGACGAACTTCTTTGCCGGCGAAATTCGCAAATACGTCCGCGTCGGGGCCAACGCGATGACGGGCCTGGACATCGGGCTTTCGCTCGCGCTCGTCGGCGTGGGCCATCTGGTCGGCGTCACGGTGGGCGTCGCGATGCTGGCGGGGATCGCGCTCGCGTGGGCTGTGCTCGTGCCCTGGCAGACCTCGATCCACCCGGGCACGGGCCCCGACGTCGCGGCGATGGCGCGCGACGTGTTCCTCCACCGGGTTCGCTTCATCGGCGCCGGCGCGATCGGCGTCGCGGCGATCTGGTCGCTGGGCCGCCTCGCGGGCCCGCTCGTGCGAGGCGTCGTCGCGTCGCTCGCCGCGTCGCGCGCGCGCAGCGCCGGAAACGACGACACGCTGCCCATCACTGAACGCGACATCCCGTTCAACATCGTGCTGATCGTCAGCGCGATCTGCCTCATCCCGATCGGGGCTCTTCTAGCGGCGTTCCTGAGCGGCGGCGTCATCGCGAGCGCCATGATCCCGCTGGTCATCGGCGCGCTGGTCTACATCGTGCTCGCCGGAATCATCGTCGCCGCGGTGTGCGGTTACATGGCGGGGCTGATCGGTTCGTCGAACTCGCCCGTATCCGGCCTCGCGATCCTCACCGTGCTGGGAGCGGCGCTGCTGCTCGTGGCTCTGGCGCATCCGGGCGATCCGAACGCCGGGAAAGCGCTCGTCGCGTATGCGCTCTTCGTCACGGCGATCATCATCAACATCGCGACGATCTCCAACGACAATTTGCAAGACCTCAAGACCGGCCAGCTCGTCGGCGCCACGCCGTGGCGGCAGCAGGTCGCGCTCATCATCGGCGTGATCTTCGGCGCGCTCGTCATCCCGCCGATCCTCGTCATGCTCAACAACGCGTTCGGCTTCCAGGGATCGCCGATGCACGGCATCACGACGCAGCCGCTCGCGGCACCCCAGGCGACCCTGATCTCGGCGCTCGCGCAAGGCGTGATCACCGGAAACCTGCCCTGGGACCTGATCGCATGGGGTGCGGGGATCGGGCTGGTCATCGTCGCGATCGATGAAATCTTGCGCCGCACCGGCCGCCAGTTTCCACCGCTCGCGGTCGCGCTGGGCATCTACTTGCCGATGTCGGTGACCTTCATGGTCGTCGTCGGTTCGTTCATTGGCAAGGTCTACAACAACTGGGTGTCGGCGAAGCCGAACGGCGACGTCGCAAAGCGGCTCGGGGTCCTGCTCGCATCGGGCTTCATCGTCGGCGAAAGCCTGGGCGGTGTCATCCTCTCCGGAATCATCACCGCCGCGAACAAGGAGGCACCGCTCAACCTCGTCGGACCCGGCTTCCAGTTCGCCGCGCTGTGGATCGGCGGGATCGCGTTCGTGCTCGTCGTCTTCGGGATGTATCGCTGGGTCGCCGGGCTTGCCCGCCGGGCCGTTTGATCCGCTCGAAACAAGCAGGGACGTCCTCATGAGGAATCCGGCGGCGAAACGGAGATATGCGCCGGTATGGGATCTCTCTCTCCGGAGCGCCTGACCGAGCTGCAAGAGCACGCGAACGACGTCCGCCAGGGCATCATTCGCTCGCTCGTCGCGGCCGGGTCGGGGCATTCGGCCGGCTCGCTCGACATGGCCGACGTCTTCACGGCGCTGTACTTTCACGTGATGCGCCACGATCCGAAGCGGCCGGAATGGCCGGAGCGCGACCGCTTGCTTCTCTCGTGCGGGCACATCGCGCCGGTGCGCTACAGCGCGATGGCGTACGCCGGCTACTTGCCGGTCGAGGAGCTCCTGACGCTGCGCAAGTTCGGGACGCGGCTGCAAGGCCATCCGGAGCGCGTATCGCTCAAAGCGCTCGAAACGACGTCGGGACCGCTCGGTGAGGGTTTGGCGCAAGGCACGGGGATGGCGCTGGGCGCGAAGCTCGACCACGCGGACTGGCGCGTGTACGTCGTCACCTCGGACGCCGAGCACCAGTGCGGCCTCCACATGGAAGCGATGATGACCGCGCCGAAGTTCAAGCTCGACAACCTGACGTGCATCATCGACCGCAACTTCATCCAGATCGACGGCAGCACCGAAGACATCATGCCGCTCGAGCCGCTTGCCGACAAATACCGCGCCTTCAACTGGGAAGTGCTCGAGTGCGACGGCAACGACATGGCGGCACTCGTCGACACGCTCGACAAAGCCAAGGCGGTCAAAGGCAAGCCGCAGGTGATCATCGCGAACACCGTGCCGGGCAAGGGCGTGTCGTTCATGGAAGGCGACTATCTATGGCACGGCAAGCCGCCCAAGAAAGACGAAGCGGACGTCGCGCTGCGCGAGCTGCTCGCCCAGCGCGAAAGGATCGTTGCGAACCGTGGCTAGCACGAGCGTGAACTCCGCCGCCGAGACGATGCACCTCGTCGATTACAACGATCCCGCCGCGGTGAAGCAGGTGCCGACGCGCAACGGGTTCGGCACCGGGCTGATCGAGGCCGGTGTACGCGACGAGAACGTCATCGCGATCTGCGCCGACCTGTCGGAATCCGTGCGCATGGAAGCGTTCAAGAAGCGATTCCCCGACCGCTACATCGCGATCGGCGTGGCCGAGCAGCTGCTCGTCGCCATGGCCGCGGGGCTCGCGTCGACGGGGAAGATCCCGTTCATCGCCAGCTACGCGATGTTCAACCCGGGGCGCTCGTGGGAGCAAGTGCGCACCACGATGGCGCTCAACGAGACCAACGTGAAGATCGCCGGCGCGCACGCGGGTGTGTCCGTGGGCCCGGACGGCGCGACGCACCAGGCGATCGAGGACATCGCGATCATGCGCGTGATCCCGAAGATGATCGTCGTCGTGCCGTGCGACGCCAACCAGACGCACAAAGCGACGCTCGCCGTCGCGGAGAAGTTCGGCCCGACGTACCTGCGCTTCGGGCGCGCGGAATCGGCGGTCATCACCACCGAGGACACGCCGTTCGAGCTGGGCAAGGCGCAGACGTTTCGCGACGGCGGCGACGTTGCCATCGTCGCGTGCGGCATCCTCGTCTACACCGCGCTCATCGCCGCCGAAGAGCTGGCGAAGGACGGCATCCAGTGCCGCGTCGTCAACAACCACACGATCAAGCCGATGGACGAGCCTGCGATCGTATCGGCGGCGGCGGATTGCGGCGCGGTCGTCACCGTCGAGGAGCACCAGGTCGCCGGCGGCATGGGCTCGCGCGTGGCCGAGATCCTCGCCGCGAAGCATCCCGTGCCGATCGAGTTCATCGGCGTGCACGACCGTTTCGGGCAGTCCGGTTCGCCGCAAGAGCTGATCGAGGAATACGGCATGGGCTCCAGCGCGATCGTCGCGGCGGTCAAGCGCGCGCTGGCCCGCAAGCGCGCGCGGTGACGCACGCGCAGACGCTCGCGCGCGCGCTCAACGCGCTCGCGAAGTCGTCGCAGTTCTCCTACACCAAAGCCCGCGCCGCGGCGCGGCAAGACCCCAACGTGGACTGGCCGCGCACGAAGGCGCTCAACGAGGGCTTCAACCCCGAGGTGGACGGTTGCGAGACGTTCGTGCTGCGCGACGGCACCACGTGCGAGTGGGTATCCGGCACGTTCACCTACGTGGCGCGCGCGGCGCGCTAATCGTGGCCGCGCTCACGGAATCGCCCGCGCCCTAGAGTTCGCCCGCGGCACGGCCGACGATTGAATCGCCGTGCTCTTCTCCCCCGGTCCTTTTTCGCGCAGACTGGTCGGCGGTGCGCTCGCTGCGGCGACGCTTGCGCTCACGTGCGCCGGGCCCGCGCGCGCGCAGCTCAGCGGCCCGAGCGGCGGCACGATGGTCGGCCGGTACGCCGACGCGCTCGGCACGGCGAACGCCCGTCTTCCGCGCGCGGTGCGCCGCGATCTCGCGGAGCGCGTGCTGCTGCTGTCGTCGTATTACAAGCTCGATCCGTGCTTGCTCGGCGCACTCGTGAGCGTCGAGTCCGCCTGGCGCTCGCGCGCGGTGTCGCCGGTCGGCGCGATCGGTTACGGTCAGCTGATGCCGGGCACGGCCGCGACGCTCGACGTCAACGCGCTCGAGCCGTACGAGAACCTCGACGGAACCGCGCGCTACTTGCGCCGCATGCTCAACCGCTTCGCCGGCCGCGACGTCCAAACGCGCATGCGGCTCGCGCTGGCATCGTACAACGCCGGTCCGGCGGCCGTCGCGCGCTACCGTGGAGTGCCGCCGTACCACGAGACGCAAGCGTACGTCAGCAACGTCTTGCGCACGCGCCGCGCATTCGTCGCCGCCGTCGCGCTGCCGCGCCGCCATCGCGCATCGCGCCAGGCGCGCACCGTCGCGGTCACTCCGCGCTCGCCGCGCTCACCGCGCTCAGCGAAGCTCGACACTCCCGAGTCGAGCGTCGTCGCGGTCGAAGCGCCGCCGACGGTGCGCTACGAGACGTCGCGCTCGTTCGTCGCGCGATTCCTCGGCTTGCGTCACCGCGTCGCGTCAGCGCCGGCTTCGAAGGGCGAACCGATCCCCGACGTGCACTGAGCGACGGCTGCGTCGCGGCCTACTGGGCCGTCAGGCCGCCGTCGATCACCATCTCCGCACCTGTGACGAACGCCGACTCGTCGCTGAGCAGATAGACGATCAAGTCCGCAATCTCGCGCGGTTGCGCGGGACGTCCGAGCGGAACCTGGGAAAGCAGCGCCGTGCGGATGCGCTCCGGCTCGCGCGCGGCCGCGAGCGTCTGCTGATACATCGGGGTGTCGACGAACGTCGGGTGAACCGAGTTGCAGCGAATATTGTACTCCTCTTTCGCGCAGTGCAGCGCGACGGACTTGGTCAGCAGCCGCACCGCGCCTTTGGACGAGTTGTACGCCACGACGTTGTGGCCGCCGATCAAGCCGCTCACCGACGACATGTTGACGATGGAGCCGCCGTGCGCTTTCATCGCGCGCACCGCGTGGCGGCAGCCGAGGAACACGCCGTCGAGGTTGACGGCGTGCGTCTTGCGCCAGTCCTCGAGCGAGATCCGCTCGATGTCGCCGATGAGAAAGATGCCGGCACTGTTCACCACGCCGTCGATCTTGCCGAAGCGCAGCTCGACATCGTCAATGGCCGCCGACCAGCTCGCGTCGCTGGTGACGTCGAGCTGCACGAAGTGAACGCCCGGCGTCCCCGCCGCGAGCAGCTCGCCCGCGGCGACGTCGATGTCGCCGATCGCGACTTGCGCGCCGTTCTCGAGCGCGCGCTGCATCGTCGCGAGCCCAATGCCGCTCGCGCCGCCCGTGATCAGGATGGTCTTGCCCGCGAGCCGTTCCGTTGCCATGACGTTAGTCATCCTCCGACGTGGTGAAGTTGCGCAGCGCCTGCACCGACGGCACGAAGTAGTACGCGCCGGTGAGCGGTGTGGCGTAGAAGGTCAGCGCATCGCGCGGGCCGCCGTCCGCGCCCGCCATCTGCTCGAGCATGCGGTGCATGCGCCGCTGGTCGGCGCTGAAGCCGATGAACAGCGTGCCGTGATCGGTGACCGTCCCGTACGGCACGTTGCGGCGGAAGATCGGCAGCTCCTCGCCGTTCTCTTCTACCGTCGTGCGCGACACGTGCGAGTCGGCCGGCATCACGCACTCGTCAAGTTCGACGCTCTCGGGCTTGGTGCGGCCGATGACCTTCTCTTGCGCGTCTTGCGGCAGGGCTGTCCAGCGCGGCGAGTCGTGGCGCCATTGCTGGAACAGCAGCACGCTGCCGCCGGCGCCCGGCACGCCGTCTTCGAGGAGCGCGATCTCGGGCGCGTCATAGAGCGTCGGGTTCTGGGTGCCGTCCTCGAAGCCGGTCAGGTCGCGCGTGTGTTTGTACGACCAGCCCGCCGCTTCGCGCACCAGCGTCGCAAGCGGCGCGAGCGCCTCGACCGATGCCATGCCGAGATCGAACACGATGTCGTACGCGGCGGCCGAGAACCACACCCACAGATCGGCTTGGGTGGCCGGCATCGCGTATCCGCCGGCTCCGCGCAGATCGTCGTTGAAACCTTCGACGCCGAGCGGCGCGTCCGCCGGCCCGACCGCGCGCCAGAGCTCCGGGCGAAAGCCGACCACGAGGTTGACGCCGCCGACCGTGGTGCGCGGAGGCCGCAAGCCCGCGACCGTCGTGACGAACGCCTTCGCGCCGGCGCCGGGCCGCAGGACGAACTCGAAGAAACCGTGCGCCGCGTCGCCGATCGCGAAGATCCCGGGTTGACCGCTGATCATCCGCCGGCGCCGACCTCGAGGATCAGCTTGCCCACGTTCTCGCCCGCGAACAGCTTGAGCAGCGTCTCGGGGAACGTGTCGAAGCCTTTCACGATGTCCTCGCGTGACTTCAGGCGACCTTCCTGCAGCCACTGTGCGAGCTGGCGCGCACCTTCGGCGTACCGGTCCGCATAGTCGAACACCACGAAACCTTCCATGCGCGAGCGCGTGACGAGCAGCATCATGTAGTTGCTCGGGCCTTTGACGCCGGTCGTCGCGTTATACTGCGAGATCGCGCCGCAGATCACGATGCGCGCGTGACGCGCGAGGTTGACCAGGCACGCATCGAGCACGTCGCCGCCGACGTTGTCGAAGTAGACGTCGATGCCTTTGGGGCACGCCGCGCGCAGCGCTTTGGCGACGTTCTCCGACTTATAATCGACCGCTGCGTCGAACCCGAGCTCGTCCACGAGGAAGCGGCACTTCTCGGCGCCGCCGGCGATGCCGACCACGCGGCAGCCTTTGATCTTCGCGATCTGCCCGACGATCGTGCCGACCGCGCCCGCCGCGCCCGAGACGACGACCGTCTGGCCCGGTTCGGGCTTGCCGACCTCGAGCAGGCCGAAGTACGCCGTCATCCCGGTCATGCCGAGCACGCTGACGTACACGGGCAGCGGTGTCACGCTCGGATCGACCTTCGTGAGCGTGTCGCCGGCCACGACCGCGTATTCTTGAATGCCGAGAATCCCCGTCACGTAGTCGCCGGCGGCAAAGCCCGGGTACCGGCTCTTGACGACGCGTCCGGCGCCGGCAGCACGCATCACCTCGCCGATCCCGACGGGCGGAATGTACGAGCGACCTTCGTTCATCCAGCCGCGCATCGCAGGGTCGAGCGAGAGGTACAGCACCTGCACGAGGACCTGGCCTTGACCGGGCTCGGGGACGGGCTCGGTGGTGAGCTCCCAGTCGCTGCGCTTCGGCATCCCGACGGGACGGGCGGCGAGCCGGAATTGACGGTTGGTCGCGGCGGTTGACATATCGGGCGGTGCTTCCGCAAACGGCGCGCAGACTCAGCCCCGGAACCGCCGGATCAGGGCGATCGTCATCAGGATCAACACGATCGCGGCCAGCGTGCCGTTGAAGATGCGGACGCTCGAGGCCTGATGGCCCGGGATCACGATGGCGAGATCGACCACGCACACCACCGCGATGAGGGCGGTCCACCATGTGGGCCGTTGCGCGAGCGTCGCAAAATAGCGATCCAGCAGATCATGCATGATTGCAGGCTCGCAGCAGTGCCAACACGATCAGCGTGAGGATCGCCGACACGAGCAGGGAGCCGCCGCAGCCCATGCGGTTGCTGAAAAAGACGAACATGATGGTTTGTTCCCGCGGAACGGCACGCCGAAGCCGCTCCCCCGCGAGGAGGACGTGCTTCGGTGCGCGACGGACCACGAGACCACATGGCGAATCGAACCGGCGGCCGCGCGATCGTCGACGCGCTGCGCATCAACGGCGTCGACACGGTGTTCTGCGTCCCGGGCGAAAGCTACATCGCGGTGCTCGACGCGCTGTACGACGTGCCGGAGATTCGCGTGATCTCGTGCCGTCACGAAGCGGCGGCGGCGAACATGGCGGAAGCGTACGGCAAGCTCACCGGCCGGCCGGGTATCGCGATGGTGACGCGCGCGCCCGGTGCGACGCACGCGAGCATCGGCGTGCACATCGCGCGCCAGGACTCGACGCCGATGATCCTGTTCGTCGGCCAGGTCGCGCGCGGGATGCTAGGACGCGAGGCGTTTCAGGAGATCGACTACGCGCAGGTGTTCGGCGGGCTGGCGAAATGGGCCGCCGAGATCGACGACGCCAAGCGCGTCCCGGAGCTGGTCACGCGTGCGTTCCACGTTGCCATGTCGGGCCGTCCGGGCCCGGTGGTGCTCGCGATGCCCGAAGACATGCTGCGCGATGAGATCGACGTCCCCGATCTCGACTACACGACGCGCACCGCGGCGCATCCCGGCGCGGAAGAGCTCGCGCGACTGCGCGCGCTGCTCGCCGCGTCCGAACGCCCGTTGGTGATTCTCGGCGGGAGCGGCTGGGACGAGGACGCGTGCGCGGCGATGGCGCGCTTCGCGGAACGCAACGCGCTGCCGGTGACGTGCTCGTTCCGGCGGCAATCGCTCTTTGACAACAGAAACCCGCAGTACGCCGGCGACCTCGGGATCGGGCCGAACCCCGCGCTCGCCGAACGCGTCCGGTCGGCGGACCTGATCCTCGCCGTCGGCGCCCGATTGAGCGAGGCGCCGACGGGCGGCTACACGCTGATCGAAGCACCTCGCCCGCGACAGCGGCTCGTGCACGTGTACGGCGATCCCGACGAGCTCGGCCGCGTGTACCAATCCGACCTCGCGATCAACGCCGGACCGGCGGAGTTCGCACGCGCGCTCGACGACGTCGAGCCGATCGCGTCGCCACGCTGGCGTGAAAGCACGGCGACGGCGCGGCGTGACTACGAAGCGGCGCTGCAGCCCGGCGAACCGCGCGGCGAGCTCGATCTCGCGCACGTCGTCCACCATCTGTCCGAACGCTTGCCCGACGACGCGATCGTGTGCAACGGCGCCGGCAACTACAACACCTGGCTGCACCGCTTCTTTCAGTACAAACGCTTCGGCACGTCGCTTGGGCCGACGGCGGGCGCGATGGGCTACGGCTTTCCGGCGGCGATCGCGGCCAAGCTGCGGCACCCCGACCGCATCGTCGTCGCGTTCGCCGGGGACGGCTGCTTCCTGATGAGCGGGCACGAGCTCGCGACGGCGGTGCAATACCGCGTGAACGTGGTCGTGCTCGTGATCAACAACGGGATGTACGGCACCATTCGGATGCACCAGGAGCGCCACTATCCTGGTCGCGTCGTGGGGACGGACCTCGTCAATCCGGACTTCGCGGCGTACGCACGCGCCTACGGCGCCTACGGCGCGCTGGTCGAACGGACCGCGGACTTCGCGGCGGCGTTCGAAGCGGCGCTGGCCGCCGGGAAGCCCGCGCTGCTGGAGCTGCGCACGGACCCCGACGCGATCACGCCGCGCACGACGCTGACCGCGTTGCGCGCCGAAGGCGGCGAGCGCGCCGGGCGGAGGTGAATCGCCGGGCCGCCCTAATCCCCCGTCTTGTTGGAGCAGCCGTTGCTCGACGTCGAAGGCGTCACGCTGCAGTACAAGACGCGCGATCACCTCGTGACCGCTACGTACCGCGTCGGCTTTGAGGTGTTCACGTCCGAGCGGTACGTGGTGCTCGGGCCGTCGGGCTGCGGCAAGTCGACGCTGCTCAAGGCCGTCGGCGGCTACATGGCGCCCACCGAGGGCCGCATCCGCCTCAAAGGCCAGGTGGTGCGCCAGCCCGGGCCCGACCGCATGATGGTGTTCCAGGAATTCGATCAGCTGTTGCCCTGGAAGACCGTGCGTGACAACGTGATGTTTCCGCTGGTCGTCAGCGGCAAGATGTCGGCGCAGGACGCCGGCGAGCGCGCGAGCGAGTACATCGACAAGGTCAACCTCACGCGCTGCGCCGACCAGTATCCGCACACGCTTTCGGGCGGCATGAAGCAGCGCGTCGCGATCGCGCGCGCCATGGCGATGGAGCCCGACGTGCTGCTGATGGACGAGCCGTTCGCCGCGCTCGACGCGCTCACGCGGCGCAAGATGCAAGACGAGCTGCTCGAGCTGTGGGACGAGATTCGCTTCACGATGATCTTCGTGACGCATTCGATCGCCGAGGCGATCAAAGTGGGCAGCCGCATCCTCCTGCTCTCACCGCACCCGGGTCAAGTGAAAGCCGAGCTGAACAGCGTGCCGCGCAGCGGCGCCGGACCGGACGAGGCGCGCCTGCTCGAAGAGCGGATCCACGACATGCTGTTCGCCGAATCGGTGGAGGCCGTCGTTGCGAGCGCCTGAACGTCCGGCGCCGGTCGTCGAGCGGCCGGAACGCCTGGCGACCACCGTCGACGCGCGCAACTTCGCGATCGCCGTCAAGCCGCTCTCGACGGCGGAGACGATCCTCAACAACACGGTGCTGCGCAAGGTCCTGATCATCGCCGTGCTGGCGGCGATCTGGGAGATCTACGGGCGCTGGCTCAACAATCAGTTGCTCGTCCCGACGTTCAGCGCGACGATACAAGCGTTCGTGACCGCCGTGATCAGCGGCGAGCTGCTGCCCAAGGTGTGGGTGTCGATCAAGGTGCTGCTCGTCGGATACGCCGGCGGCGTCGCGATCGCGGCGCTCTTGACCACGTTCGCGACGATCACGCGGATCGGCGCCGAGTTCCTCGAGACGCTCACGGCAATGTTCAACCCGCTGCCCGCGATCGCGCTGCTGCCGCTGGCGCTGCTGTGGTTCGGCCTCACGCCGCTGAGCTTGTCGTTCGTGCTGATCCACTCGGTGCTCTGGCCGATGGCGCTCAACACGCATTCCGGCTTCGTGTCGGTGTCGCCGACGCTGCGCATGGTCGGCAAGAACTACGGTCTGCGCGGCTTGCGCTACGTCGCGAAGATCCTGATCCCGGCGGCCTTTCCAAGCATCCTCACCGGCCTAAAGATCGGGTGGGCGTTCGCGTGGCGCACCTTGATCGCCGCCGAGCTGATCTTCGGCGTGCAGTCGGGCGGCGGGGGCCTGGGGTGGTTCATCGTCAACAACAAGAACATCCTGGACATCCCCAACGTCTTCGCCGGGCTGCTCACGGTCATCATCATCGGGCTGCTGGTCGAGAACGTCATCTTCCGCACCATCGAGACCCGCACGATTCGCCGCTGGGGCATGGCGACGTCGTAACCGTTCATCGCCCGCGCTCCACCACATCGTCAAGGAGGTCTGCTTTGCGTTCGCTCATCCGCATCATCGTCGCGCTCGTTCTCGCCTTCGTCGTCACCGCTCCGGCATACGCCGAGGTCACCGAAGTGCGCGTCGCGCGCCAGCCCGGCCTCGTGTACCTCCCGATCATGATCATCGAGCAGGACCAGCTGCTCCAAAAGGAAGCGAAGAAACGCGGCCTCGGCGACATAAAGGTCACCTTTTCGGTGTTCAACAGCGGCGGCGCGGCCGTCGACGCGCTGCTGTCTGGCAACGCCGACCTTGTGACGAGCGGCGCGACGAACTTGCTGACGGCGTGGTCCGCGACGAAAGGCACGCCCAACGAAGTGCGCGGCGTCGCCGGCAACGGCGCGCTGCCGATGTTTCTGCTGTCGCGCAACCCGAACGTGAAGACGATCAAGGACTTCAGTTCCGCCGACAAGATCGCGGTGCCGACCGTGCGCGTCTCGACCCAGGCGATCGTGATGCAGATGGCCATGGAGAAGCAGTTCGGGGCCGCGGACGGGCACAAGCTGGACCAGTACACGGTCGCCATGGGCCACCCCGACGCCCTGCTGGGGCTCGAAGCAGGCAAGGACCTCAACGCGCATTTCTCGCTCCCGCCATACCAATACGAAGAGCTCAAGATTCCCGGCGTGCACATGGTCCTCAACTCGATCGACGTGACCGGCGGACCCGCCTCGAACGGCGTCACGTTCGCCACCACGAAGTTTCACGACGCGAACCCCAAGATTATAGCCGCGTTCCTCGCGGCGATGGCGCAAGCCGAGGACACGATCAAGAACAACCGGCGGCACGCCGCGGAGCTGTACCTGAAGGACACGAAGGAAAAGCTCACCGTCGACGAGCTCGTGAAGATCATGAGCGATCCGAACTTCGTGTACTCCACCGCGCCGCAGCAATCGCTGAAGTTCGCCGAGGCCATGTACCGCGGCGGCACGATCAAGAACAAGCCGGCGAGCTGGAAAGACTACTTCTTCCCGGAGGTCTACAACCTCAAGGGCAGCTAGTTCGCAACCCGGCAATCAGCGGCCGCGAATTTGGTCAAATGAGGAGGGCGCATTTCGGCGCCCTCCTCATTCGCATCAACTCAGTTGCACGAGACAACAAGGAACGACGGTGGTATCGGTTTTGTCACGGGCCATAACGTCCCGGAATAGGTTTCCTCAGGATGTTGAACCCCCAGCGCCCGCAACAGCCCGTAGGACTCCGGTGAGCGATGGTTCTGCGTCGCACGGTCTGCGAAATAATGCTTTCCATTACGGAGAACCAGCGCGCTACCGAGCAGCATTTTCGATCGACCGAACACCGCTGAGGTCTTAACGACTTCGGTTGACGAGACCGCCGGCGCGATGGGAACGTTCACCTCGTAGAATTGCTTCGAAACGTAGCAGGCGTGCGTGAAGCTCGTGTGTAGTACTGCCACGAAGAGGAGCGGAATCACGCCTGCGCCGGGGGGAGCGAAGTTTTGAAGCAGGATCCTGCCCTACTACCGGGTTGCTTCCGCCAATTGTCCAATATCGCCTGACCGTCCTTACTGGCGAGCGGGACTACGCCGCCGTGCCCGTTGCATTGCGTGCAGGACTATCCTCTTGCACGCTTCGGGTACCCTTTCTCGGATAGCGCACCATCCGAACGAAGTGCGCGGCGTCGCCGGCAGCAGGAAATAGGCGGCTCGATGCACCTCGAAGGGAGCTGAACGAAGGGGCGTAATCCGGAGTTCGTGCCTAAGCGTCCCGACGAGCTGCGCAGCCACCGGTGGCTGGGCGTCGAGAACCTCCGGTCGTTCGGCCATCGTTCGCGGCTGCTGCAGATTGGCTACGATCGTGACGACTTCGCCGGAAAGCCGGTCGTCGCGATCGTCAACACGTGGTCCGACATCAATCCCTGTCACGTGCACCTGCGCACGCGCGCCGATGAGGTGAAGCGCGGCGTGTGGGAGGCGGGCGGGTTTCCGCTCGAGCTGCCGGCGATGAGCTTGTCGGAAACGATGATGAAGCCGACGACGATGCTCTATCGCAACCTGCTCGCGATGGAGACCGAAGAGCTGATTCGCAGCCAGCCCATCGACGGCGCGGTGCTGCTGGGCGGCTGCGACAAGACGCTGCCCGCGCTGCTGATGGGCGCCATATCCGCTGGCGTTCCCGCGATCGCCGTGCCGGCGGGCCCGATGCTGCGCGGCAACTGGCGCGGCGAGGTGCTCGGCTCCGGTACGGACACGTGGAAGTACTGGGACGACAAGCGCGCCGGCCTGATCACGGAAGACGACTGGCATGAGATCGAAGCCGGCATCGCGCGCTCGTTCGGCACGTGCATGACGATGGGCACCGCCGCGACGATGATGTCGCTGATCGAAGCGCTGGGCTTCACGCTGCCGGGCGCGTCGTCGATCCCCGCCGCCGACTCGGGGCACCCGCGCATGGCGACGGCGTCGGGCCGCCGCATCGTCGAGATGGTCTGGGATGATCTCACGCCGGACAAGATCATCTCGCGCGCGGCGCTCGACAACGCGATCGTCGCTCACGCAGGCCTCGGCGGCTCGACGAACGCGCTGATCCACCTCGTCGCGATCGCACGCCGCGCCGGCATCCCGCTGAGCATCGACCGCTTCGACGAACTTTCGCGGCGCGTGCCGGTGATCGCGGACATCCGCCCGTCCGGGCGGCTGCTGATGGAAGACTTCTTCTACGCGGGCGGTTTGCGCGCGTTCTTGCAGCGGCTGTCGGCGTTCTTGGATCTGTCGTGCATGACCGTGTCCGGCAAAACCGTGGGCGAGAACATCGCGGGCGCGCAGGTGTGGCACGACGACACGATCCGCCCGCTGGACCGTCCGGTGTCGCCGGCGGGTGGCACGGTGGTGCTGCGCGGCAACATCGCACCGGACGGCGCGGTGATGAAAGCGTCGGCTACCGAGCCGCGGCTACTGCAGCATCGCGGTCGCGCGCTCGCGTTCGAGAGCTACGACGAGATGGCGGCGGCGGTGGACCGCGAGGACCTCGACGTCACGCCGGACACCGTGCTGGTCCTCAAGAACGCCGGACCGCGCGGCGGCCCCGGCATGCCGGAGTGGGGCATGCTGCCGATCCCGCTCAAGCTGGTGAAGGCCGGCGTGCGCGACATGGTGCGAATCTCCGACGCGCGCATGAGCGGCACGTCGTACGGCGCGTGCATCCTGCACGTCGCGCCGGAAGCGTTCATCGGCGGCCCGTTCGCGTTCGTGCAAACGGGCGACTTCATCGAGCTCGACGTCGCCGCGCGACGGCTGCACCTCGACGTGTCGGACGGCGAGCTCGCACGGCGCCGCGCGCGGTGGAAACCGCCGCAGCCGCACGCGGCGCGCGGCTACGGTGCGATCTTCTCAGAGCACGTGAGCCAGGCAAACGATGGCTGCGACTTCGACGTGCTCGGCCCAGGCCCGCCGCTCGTCGAGCCGGATATTCACTAAGCTGACTCCGATTTCGTCGCGGTCTCCGCCTGCGACACGGCGTCGTCGCCGACGCTCGGGGCGATGGGATCAGCGGCCTGACCCGGCCCTTTCTCTATGCGGGCACGCCCGCGATCTCGGTCACCCTGTGGCAGGCTGATGACGCGGCGGGCCCGCGCATCAGGTCGCCGTTCTGCGCGGCGATGCGAGCGGGAAAGGCGCAGATAACGTGCGCCCATCGCCGCTTTGTAACGGACCTCGCCTGTAAGGAAGCCTTGCGATTAGCGGGCGCCACGCTTCGCGCCGTGTAAGACATCCGCGTGAGGCACGGCCTTTTCACTATTGTGCTTGGCGTCTCGGCGCCGACCTCGATTGGCGACCGCCGCCAATTTAGCTGCCGATTTACGGTTCGCCAATGACGAAGATCCTAATCTCGTATCGCCGATCCGACTCGGCGGCAATCGTCGGGCGCATCTATGACCGTCTGATCGCGCGTTATGGCAGCGACGCGCTGTTTCGGGATATCGACGATATCCCAGCTGGCGAAGATTTCCGCGACCACGTCAACGACACGTTGCGCCAGACCGACATCGTCCTGGCGGTCATCGGCCCGCACTGGTGCGCCGTGGCGGGCGCCCGGGAGCGAATCCGGGAGACCGACGATCCCGTCCGCGTCGAGATCGAGTCGGCGCTTGCAGCCGGCATCCATCTTGTTCCCGTCCTTGTGGACGGCGCGACTATGCCATCAGCAACTGAACTGCCCGAAGCGCTTCGACCATTTGCCTTCGCGAACGCACTGACCGTTTCGAGTGGTCTGGATTTTCATCAGCATGCGGACCGCCTCATTGCGTCACTCGACCGCATCCTCGGACCAAAAGCGCCGGCCGCGCCGGCCGTCGCGCCGGTGCCCGTCGGATTGTTCCGATCACCGCATTCGTGGGCAATAGTCGCGGCGCTCGCGCTGCCGTTTGCGGCCGCAGCCGGAGGACTCGCTCCGCCGTGGCCGCGCGGTGCCCAGTTTCTCACAGTGATAGCGCAAGCTGCGCTGGTCGTCATCGTCATCCAGTTTGTTCGCTCTGCGAGTCGTGGCGCCGTTAGCCGTTGCGTGTTGATTGCAGCAGTTGTGCTCGCCTCCACGACGGTGGCGTACTTGTCGACGGAATCAATATTTGTCTATCAAACGCCGGCGACCGGGGAGCACTGGGTGAAGGGCTTCGTTTGTACGCGCGAAGCGGTGGCGCTCTACAGGGGTAAGTGTCCATTCTTAACTAATGACGAGTTGCGCGGTGCCGAGTACGAAGCCGAGCGGCTTTGGACTCCGCTGTCGATCGCTACTGTCAAGGTCACGATCGCCGCGCTGTGGTTCGCTGCGTTTCTCGCCGCAGCGACGCTCGCCGCCGCGACCGCCGTCGGATCCCTGGGACCGAGGAGGTTTTCATGATCCGTATTTCGTGCACACTCATCGTTGCCGTTCTTCTCTCGGGGGCCTTATCCGCTACCGCGAAGGAGCCAGCGCGCGCGAATTATGCTAGCGTTCGGGCGGTCGTGGTGCGCCTGCATGACATGGAACAACAACACTCGGCTGCGCCTTTGCGAGACGAAAGAGCCGTTACCGACCTCCGGCGTTACATCGTCGACGATTGTGAGACTCATAATCCCTACGTCGGCCGCAACGCTGATGCGCGGACGGCAGAATACGGCGATATTGCTTATGTCGTTGTGAAACTTGAAAGGGATTTACCTGAAATCGGCTACCCGCCAAACGTTTGGCGAGAGCGTATCCGCCGATTTGAGGGGTCGGAAATCGCAGGCGCTAATAATGCGACTCTCGAAAGCCAAGTTTACTACCGACGACACACCTACAGTGACGGCAAGTTATATGCAGGCTATGTCGAACATACGTCGCGCTATATTCGTGATTTGGACTTGTTTCGGGCTCGACTTCTGGTCGATTTAGGAACGTATTGGCGCACACATCGTACACTGCCCCGGGCTGTGTCGGGAATGGGATGCGGCGCGGGCGAGTTCCCAATGAAAATCGCGACGGAACCAAAGGGCGGCCAAGTCTTCTTGATCGCGACATTCTTTTACGAACTTTGCAAAGTCAAGAAGATCAACCCGGAAGATACGGCTGGTTGCAAACAGTGGCGCGAAGCATTGGATACCACAATGACTGACGTATCGGGCGACTATCACTATCGAGTCCGATGGCACGATGGAACTGTCCGTCGCGGCATGCTAAGGGCTGATGGACGATCATCGGGCGGAGGTCGGCCCGGCCAAGTCGAAACCGTGACTATCCGAAAACCGTAGTGCAAGAGTTTGGCCAATGCGCCCTAAGATGATTTCTCTCCGCGCGCGCACGTGATCCGATTCAAACGCGAGGCCTTGCCGGTTCCTCCGTTCGTCTCCGTCGACCCGTTCATGGCGTCTCTCGACGCGGACATCAACTCGGCGGGTGAGCTCGTGCACGCGACGCGAGCGCCTGACGGCAAGATGAACATTTATTTTCCTCACCGTGGGGTCACGCACTATGTGCCGTGCGCGTTCACGTATCCCAATATTCGTTGGATCGGCACTTCTCAGGTTCTGCTATTCGATGCATGCTCGGCCGGAATGCATGACAACAACGCATGGATCATAGACCACGAACGGCGGCGACATACGTGATTCCGCAGATTCTGTCGCGGACGTCGGCGCTCAGCTCAACGCGTGATGGAGCGTGGCTTTTCGCTGCGCGGGTGGGCGATGAACACCACGTCGTGTGGTGGCGGCCAGGCGATGCCGCATACGACGTCGCAGCGAGCCCGGTTCGGCTGACGCGCGGACTCGTCGGCGCCCGCTTCTTGAGCGTCACCGATACTTCCGTTGAGGTCGTCACGGTCGTGTCGGCATAGCACCCTCCTGCGGCGGGCACCGCCCTCGTCGTATCACCATCGGAGGGCGACCGTGCACCATACCGCACCGCGCGAGGGCGAACGCGGCTTCACGCTGATCGAACTGATGATCGTCGTCGCGATCATCGCGATCCTGGCCGGGATTCTCATCCCGAACTTCGTCAACGCGCGATCGCAGGCTCAGACCGCCGCGTGCGAGTCGAACCTGCGCGCGATCGCGACCGCGCTCGAGCTGTACTATGCGGACAACCAAATCTATCCGACGGCAGCCGGGGCATCGGTGCAGCCGGCGCTGTTCACCGTAAACGGCGTCTCGTATCTGAACAACACGCCCAAGGACCCCGCCGCACAGAACAGCAACGCGACGTACTCGATCACCACCACGCAGGCGAGCGGCGGCGGCCCCGCGACGTACACCGTAACCTGCCCGGGCGTGCACGTCGGCTCGACGCTGGCGAAGATCCCGCTGACCGGCGGCGCGAGCGGCAGCGTGTGCGGCACCAACTGCACCGCGACGAAGATCGAATACGTCGCCGGACAGGGACTGCAGGTCGCGCCGTGATCGACGCCGTGAGCGCCGGGCTGCACGCCGTGGCGACGCGCTCGCCGCTCGCGTACCCGCTCGTGTTCGCGGCCGGCGCCGTGACGAGCATCGGCCCGTGCGCGGCGCCGCGGTACGTCGCACTCGCGGCGCTCGTGAACGCGTCGCGCCGGCCGTCACGGATCGTCGCGGCATTCGTGGCGGGACTCGTCGGCGCGTACGTCGTGCTCGGCGTCGCGGCCGGCGCGCTCGGCGCGCTGTGGTCGGCATCGCGCGTCGTCTACGCCGCGCTGGCGGTGGTGCTTGCCGTCGCCGGAGTCGCGACGTTGCTGCGCGGCGACGGCGCTTCGCACGAGCACGAGAGCGCTCATACACACGCCGCCGGTGCGCGAGCGAGTCTGGGCGGGACCTTCTTGCTCGGCGCGTCGAGCGCGTTCGTCGTCTCGCCGTGCTGCACGCCGATCGTCGCCGGGATCGCGGGTCTCACGACGGCGAGCGGACACACCGGCGTCGGCGTCGCGCTGATGGCCGCGTTCGCGTGCGGCCATGCGCTGCCGGTCGTGTCGGCAGGTGCTCTCGGTACGCGCGTTTCGCGCGGGTTGCGGCGCGTCGCCCTAACGCACGCCTCCGCGATCGTGTCGGGAACACTGATGCTCGCGCTCGCCGCGTACTACGGGGTGCTGGCATGAACGCGACCGCACCGATCCCGCCGCTGCGACGCGTCGCCGTTGCGGTCGTCAGCCTTGCGTGCGCGGCCGTGCTGTTTCGCGGTGACGTCGCCTCGGCGCTCGTCACGCGCGGTGACGACGTGCTGCGCGCCGGCGACGTCGACGGTGCCGTACGTGCGTATTCACGCGCGGTGCGATTCGATGCGTCTTCGGCCGCAGCCGCCGACCGGCTCGCCTTCTTCTTGCTCGTCCGCCGCAACGGCGGCGATGCTGCGCATGCGTACGCCGTGGCCGATGCCGCCCTCGCCGCGTTGCCGAACGAACCGGCGCTGCTGGCCGATCGCGCGTTCGCCGCGCAACGGCTCGGCCGGTGGCGCGTCGCCGAACGCGATTTCGCCGACGCCGCGCGGAATGCGCACGACCCGCGGTACGCGCACCTCGCGGCCCGTATGGCGCTGCGGGTGCGCGATCGCGCGGCGTCGCGCGACCACCTTCGCAGAGCGCTCGCGATCGACGCGACGTACGCGCCCGCGCGGGCGCTGCTGGCGAGGCTCGGCGGATGATCGCGCCGCCTGCGCTCGCCGTGATGACCGGCGCGCTCGTCGCCGCGGTCGTCGACGCGCGCACCGGTCTGATCCCCGACGCGGTCACGCGCACGACGGCGCTCGCGGCACTCGGCTACGCGGCAGCGAACGGCGCCGCACCGCTCGCGTGCGGAGGCGCGTACGCGGTCGGCGGCACGCTGCTCGCCCTGCACTTGCTCACGCGAGGACGCGGGCTTGGACTCGGCGACGTGAAGCTGGGCACCGCGATCGGCGCCGGCATCGGCCCGGCCGCGGGACTCATCGCGCTCGGCACGGCGTTCGTGCTCGGCGGAATGTATGCGAGCTGGCTGCTGCTCACGCGCCGTGCACGGCGCGACGATGCGATCCGCTTCGGCCCGTTCCTCGCCGCGGGAACGCTGGCTGCCGCGTTCGTTCCAGCCACGGTGCTCGCATGAAGCCGCAGGCGACGCTGCCGCTCGGGATCGACGTCGGCGCCGCACGGACGCGGGTCGCATTGCTCGAACGCGACGCATCGGGCGCGATTCGCCTCGTCGCAGTCGCCACCCGGCCGACGGGCGACGATGTTGCCGTGGCAATCGCCGCCGCGTGCGCCGAGCTCGCAACCCGCGAACGCCGCTGCGTTCTCGCGCTCGGCCCCGGTGACGCGGTGCTCCGTACCGCCGCGTTTCCGGCGATGCGCCGCGCCGAACGCGCGCGGGCGGCGCGCTTCGAAGCGTCGCGGTTCGTTTCGTATCCGCTGCACGAGGCCGCGGTACGCGTGCATGCGGGAACCGGCGAACGCTGCGTCGTCGGCATCGCGCGCAGGTCCGCGCTCGACGCGCGGGTGCTCGGCGCAGAACGTGCCCGCTTGCGGCCGATCGCGGTCGATGACGCGGCGTTCGCCCTCATGCGCGCGTTTCCGTATGCCGACGCGATCGTCGACGTGGGCGAGCGCGCGACGGTGCTCGTGCTTCCGAGCGAACCGATTCCGGCAGTGCGTTCGTTTGAAACCGGCGGACGAGCATTCACCGAAGCGGTCGTCGCGTCGCTCGGCATCGATGAAACCGCGGCCGAGCAACGCAAACGCAGCGTCGGACTCGCCGGCGCGGGCGACCATGCGCGCGACGCGCTGGTGGAACAGCTCGCCAATGCGCTGATCGAGCACCGCGCGACCGCCCGAACCGAACCGCGCGCGATCGCACTCGCCGGCAACGGCGCTCGGCTGACTGGCTTCGCCGAGGCACTCGAACGCGCGGTCGCGATCCCGGTCCGGCTCGGCGCGCTCCCGGCCGACGTGTCGCGCGGTTTGCCGCCCGACGTCGTGCGCGCGGCGTCGCCCGACTGGGGCCTCGCCTACGGCCTCGCGTTGTGGGACACGGCCGCATGAGGCGGATCAACTACTTGCCGAGCTGGAGCGAGCGCCATATCGGCATAGCGCTGCCGGCGGTCACCGCGGGGTTGCGTGCGCCGTTGATTGCCCTCGCGAGCGCAATCGCGCTGGCAGGCGTGCTGTGGGGAGTGCAAGCGACGCGGCTGCACGCCGCGGAGCGTGACGGTACGGCGTATGCCGAGCGGCTCGCAGCGACACAGCTCGACGTCGGGCGTGTGCGCGCGATCGAACGAGATGTCGAACGGCTGCGGGTGCTCGGCGAACGCGTCGACACGATTCGCCGATCGGGCGCGTTGCGCGCAAACGAGATCGCCGCGCTCGGAAATCGGTTGCCGGCCGACGCCTGGCTGAGCTCGCTGCGCGCGGACCGTGGCACGCTCGCGGTCGAAGGCCACGGCACACGGCTGGCCGCGGTCGGGGCGGCGATCGGGTCGCTCGCGACGCTGCCCGCGTATCGCTCGGCGCGTCTGCTTGCGGTCCACGAGGATCCCGTGCGGTCAGGCGTGACGTACGCGCTGTCGCTGGAGCCGAGGCCGTGACCGACGCCAAGCTCGTGCGTTTCGTCGCGGTCGCGGTCGTGCTCGCGGCCTATGTATTCGTCTTCCGTGGCGGCGAGATGCGTATCGCCGAACGCCTCGACGAGAACGCGCGCATCGCCGAGCGCGTGCGCGCCGGTGAACGAACGCTCGCATCGCGCCGGACGCTCGAGGCCGAACGCGGGCGCCTACGCGCCCGGCTGCACGCGGTCGACCTCGCCGCTGACCGCAGCAGGCTGGTCGCGCGCTTCCTGCACGAAACCGCGCGCATCGCGGCCGCGCATCACACGGCGATCCCCGCCATTGCCGCAACCGGCACGACCGCGGGCACAGCAAGCGCGGCGACCGCGCCGAACGCACCCGCCGAGCCGCTCGAAGCGATCCCTCTCGAGCTCACAGTGGAGGGCCGCTACGCCGACGTGCTCGCGACGATGCGCGCACTATCGCGCGCACATGTGCTCGCCGGCGTCGACATCGCATCGCTCGCGCGCAAGCACGCCGACGGCACGGACGCGACGCTCACCGCGGCGCTCCACGTCGCGCTGGAGCGCAGCGTCGAATCCGCGCCCGAAGCGCTCACCGAACCCACACGGCCTGCTGGTGCCGCCGATGCTCGCGCTCGACACGGCTAGCCGCACGCTGCTCGCGGCGGCTGCGTTCGCCGCGTTCGGCGGCGCTTTCGTCACGACGCCGGTCGTCGCGCGCGGCGCAGGGCCCGTCGTTGCAGACCCGCTCCCATCGGTCGTACCGCTCTCGCCACGAACGGCGTTCGCCGACATCGTGCCCCGGCGCGATCCGTTCTCCGGCGGCGACGCTCCGGCCGCGCGCCGCGACGCCGCGCCGCCGCCGTCGCCGGCCGCGATGCCGGTACTCCCACCGCTTCCGCCGTTCCCGGCGGCGTTGCGCGCCCTCCCGCCGAACGCAGGCGCCGGCGACGCCGCGTTTCCGTTCGCGACCGCGGCGCATACTACCGCGACCGTCACGGCCGTCATCACCGGCCCGCATCCGTTCGCGCTCGTCGACGCGTCCGGCACGACCCGCGTGCTGACGATCGGCGACCACATCGACGGCGACGCGATCGTCGCGATCGGTGGCGACGGCGTGCACCTTTTCGGCGGGACGCTGCTTCCGCTCGTCACCCACCCCATCTCCGGAGGTCGCTAGCATGAAATTTCTCGCGAGCGCGCTGCTGGCCGCCGTGCTGCTGAGCGCGCCGGCGAGCGCGCAGGCCGAGCGGTTCACGCTCGAAACACGCGACGTCGACCTCGCGGACGTGATCCGCCTGCTCGGCGCGCGTTCGGGGCAGAACGTCGTCGCCGACGGCTCGGTGAAACAGCAGCGCGTGACGCTGAGGCTCAAGAGCGTGACGTTCGACGAAGCGCTCGCGACGCTGCTCGCGGCGTACGGTCTGCAAACGCATCGCGACGGCCGCGTCGTCATCGTCGGCGACGCCGCGTCGATGAACCGCCGTTTCCCCGACGACGCCACGCCCGGCGGGACGCAGACCGCCGTGTTCGCGCTCGCTCACGCACGTCCCGACGACGTAGCGGCGTCCCTACAGAACGCGCTCGCGCAAGGCACCGTCGTCGTCGGCGACAAGCGCACCGGCGCGCTCGTCGTCACCGGCAGCCCGTCGACCGTCGCACGCGCCCGCCGCCTCGTCGCGGCGCTCGACGCGCCCGGCTTCGGCAGCGGCGGCACGATCGCCACGGTTTCGATCCCGCTCCACAACCTGCGCGCGACCGACGCGATCAAGACGCTACGCGCCGCAGTACCCGACAACACGCTGTTCGCCGACGACCGCCAGAACGTGGTCGTCGTCAGCGGCAACGCGGAGCTGCAAACGACGGTGCGCACCCTGCTGCACGACCTCGACGCCCCCGGCCGCCAGGTGATGATCGAGGTCCGCGTCGCCGACGTGCAGCCGATCAACGACAACACGAACGTCGGCGTGCAGTTCGGCGGCGCGAGCTACGGGTCGGGCGCGCTCGCGCAGTTTCCCTACACGCTGACGAAGAGCTCGCTCGTGGTGAACGCGCAGATCGACGCGCTGATCCAGCGCGGTCACGCGTCGATCCTCGCGCAGCCGCGCATTACCACCCTCAACAATCGCGAAGCGTCGCTGCTCGTCGGCGAACAATATCCCGTGGTGACCGTGAACCAGCAGACGGGGTTTCCGAGCGTGCAGACGATCGACGTCGGCGTACGCCTGCGATTGACGCCGACGATCGGCGCCGACGGCACGATCACCGCCGACCTCCATCCCGAATATTCTCAGATCATCGGGTTCAACAACAACTTCCCCATCGTCGCCAACCGCAAGGTGGACGCGACGCTGCGCGTGCGCGACGGCGAGACGATCGTGCTGGGCGGCCTCTTCCAGGACGTCGACTCCGAGACGGTGACGAAATTCCCGATCCTGGGCGACCTCCCGGTGCTCGGCGGCTTCTTCCGCAACCGTCAAACGTCGCACAACAGGGACGAGATCGTCTTCTTCATCACCCCGCACGTCCTCGACGGCGACGCGAAGATCGTGCGCTAGCACGTCGAAGCACGCCCGTGATGAAGCGCCGCCGTGCCCGCCGCCGATCGCGCCGTTCCAGGTCCCCGATCGTCGCGCTGCTGCTCGCGTCGGCAGTCGTAGCGATCGCCGTCGCGTTGATCGTTCGCGGCGACACGAGCTCGCGCGCCGTCCGCAACGCGACCGCGCGGCATCGCGCGCATGACGTCTCCGTGGCGCAATCACCGCCGGTGACCACCGCGACCGAAGGCCCGTCGAGCGCAGCCGCGTCGCCCCCTTCGCTTGCGGAGCCGAGCGAAGCACCGGAAGCGACGACGCCGGCTCCCGCGGCGAGCGCGACCCCGCGCAGCGGTGCACCGCGGCTCGCGATCATCATCGACGATTGCGGACAATGGCCCGACACCGAGCACGGCTTCATCGCGCTGCCCGCCGCGCTGACGATGTCCGTGCTGCCGCACGTGCGCTACGGCACGCAGATCGCGCACGACGCCGAGGCCGCCGGCAAAGGCGTGATGCTGCATCTTCCGATGGAGCCGCTCTCCGGCGCTGATCCCGGCCCGGGGCGCATCACGGTGTCGATGAACGACGACGCCATCACCGCGCAAGTCCGCGACGACCTCGCGTCCGTCCCGCTCGCGACCGGCGTGAACAACCACGAAGGCAGCCGCGCGACGGCCGACGACCGCGTGATGCGCGCCGTCGCGTCGGTGCTCGCCGAGCGCCGGCTCTTCTTCATCGACTCGCGCACGGGCAGCGCATCGGTCGCCGAGCGCGATACGCGCGCCGCCGGCATCCCAACCGCAGGCCGCGACGTGTTCCTCGACAACGTTGCCGACGTGGACGCGACCGAAGCCCAGCTCCGCCGCGCGGCGCAGCTCGCCAAGTCGCAAGGAAGCGCGATCGCGATCGGCCACCCGCGCCCGACGACGCTGATCGCGGTGCGCGCGCTCCTGCCGGAGTTGGAGCGCGACGGAATCCAGCTCGTCCTCGCACGCGATTTGGTCCACTAGCAGGGTACAGGGAGACGCGATGGCCCTCGACACACAGAACGCCTTTCAGCTCCTGACGTTCATCGCGGCGCCGGCGCTGCTCACCAACGCGTCGACCGTGCTCGTGCTGTCCACGTCGAACCGCTTCGCGCGCGCCGTCGACCGGGCGCGCATCTTGGAGCACGCGCCGGACGCGCCGGATCAGGCCCGGGCGCTCACCCTGGTGACGCGCCGCGCGCTCGCGCTGAACCGGGCGCTCACGGCGTTCTACATCGCGATCGCGTCGTTCGCGATCGGGACGTTCTCCGAACTGCTCGGCGGCGGCATCGCGGCGATCGTGCGCGGCGAGATCGCGCCCGTCATCACGATGGTCGGATTGTTCGCGGCCACCGTCGGCACGGTCGCGATCGCGACCGGCGCGGCTTTCTTGGTCGCGGAGACGTGGGACGCGTACGGCGGCCTGCGCGAGGAAGCACGCGACATTCTGCACCCGCCCGGTAGGTGATGATCGCCGGCGGCGCGGAAGCCGCCGTTATGCTCCGTTGCCGCCTCGCTCTTTTGCTCGCGCTCGTGCTTTCTTACGCCACGCTCCCGGCGTCGGCCGCGCCGCCGCCCGATCCCGGTGCGGCATTGCGCAACGTGCTGCATTGGCGCGCGATCGGCCCTGCGCGCGGCGGTCGCACCATCGCCGCCACCGGCGTGCCGACCCGGCCGCACGAGTTCTACGTCGCCGCCGTCAACGGCGGCATTTTCAAGACGACGGACACCGGGCGCACGTGGACATCCGTCTTCGACGATCAGCCCACGGCGTCGATCGGCGCGCTCGCGGTCGCGCCGTCGGCGCCCGACACGATCTACGCCGGCAGCGGTGAAGGCCGCCAGCGGCCCGACCTCGCCGTGGGCGACGGCATCTACAAGTCGACCGACGGCGGCGCGCACTGGACCCATCTCGGCCTGCGCGACGGCCAGCAGATCCCGAAGGTCGTCGTCGACCCGCGCGACCCCAACCGGTTCTACGTCGCGGTGCTCGGGCATCCGTACGGGCCGAATACCGAGCGCGGCGTGTACCGCTCGACCGACGGCGGCGCGACGTTCGAGCGCGTGCTCTACGTCGACGAGAACAGCGGCGCGTTCGACCTCACGCTCGATCCATCGGACGCGCGCACGCTGTATGCGACGCTGTGGGCGGCGCGCCAGCCGCCGTGGGAGACCAACGGCGGCGGCTCTTTCGGCGGCAAGGGCACGAGCGGGCTCTACAAATCGACCGACGGCGGCACGACGTGGAAGCGGCTCGACAACGGTCTGCCGACCGCAGCGCAAGGCTTGAGCCGCATGGCGGTCGCCGTCGCACCGAGCGACTCAAAGCGCGTCTATGCGTTCGCGACCGCGACGGACAAAGCGGGCGTGTACCGCTCCGACGACGCGGGTGCGACATGGACGTTCGCAAACGGCACCGATCGCATCACCGAACGCGGCGACGACCTCGTCACGCTCGCCGTCGATCCGCGCGATCGCGACGTCGTGTACGAGACGAACACGACCACGTACAAGTCGACCGACGCCGGCAAGACGTTCGTGCCGCTGCGCGGCGCGCCGGGCGGCGACGATTACCAGAGCATTTGGATCGCACCGGACGACCCGCGCACGATCCTGCTCGGCAGCGATCAAGGCGCGGTCATCACGGTCAACGGCGGCGCGACGTGGAGCTCATGGTACAACCAGTCGACGGCGCAATTCTACCACGTCACCACCGACGACCGCTTTCCATACCGCGTGTACGGCGCCCAGCAGGAGAGCGGCAGCGCCGGCGTGCTGTCGCGCGGCAACGACGGAGCGATCACGTTTCGCGACTGGCATCCCGCGGGCGTCGAAGAGTACGGCTACGTTGCGCCCGACCCGCTGCACCCGGGCATCATCTACGGCGGCAAGGTCTCGCGTTACGACGAGCGCACCGGCCAGGCGCGCGACGTCGGCCCGGTGATCTCGTGGCGCAACAACCCGCAGTACCGCTTCCGCCGCACGGCACCGCTTGCGTTCTCGCCGGCCGACAAGCACACGCTCGTTCTCGGCGGCAACGTCGTGTTCACATCGAGCGACTACGGCGCGCACTGGCGCGTGATCAGCCCCGACCTCACGCGCCCGAATCCGCAAACACCGGCCAATGCGGGCGTGTTCGCCGACACCGCGTCCGCGAAGCGGCCGCATCGCGGCGTCGTGTACGCGCTCGGCCTGTCGCCGCGCGACCGCAACGTGATCTGGGCCGGCACCGACGACGGCCTCGTTTGGCGCACCGCGGACGGCGGCAAGCACTGGCACGACGTCACGCCGCCGGGCGTCGGACCGTGGGCGAAGATCTCCATCATCGACGCGTCACCGTTCGACGCCGCGAGCGCGTACGTCGCGGTGAATCGCTTCCGCCTCGACGAACAGCGCCCGCAACTCTTCCGCACGCACGACGGCGGCCGCACGTGGGCCGAGATCGACCGCGGCATCGAAGCGGCGCCGACCAACGTCGTGCGCGCCGACCCGCAGCGCCGCGGGCTGCTCTACGCGGGCACCGAACGCGGCGTGTGGGTGTCGTTCGACGACGGCGGAACGTGGTCGTCGCTGCGCCTGAACCTGCCGGCGACGTCGGTGCGCGATCTCGTCGTGCACGGCGACGACCTCGTGATCGGCACGCACGGCCGCGGCTTCTGGATCCTCGACAACATCGCACCGCTGCGCCAAGCCGACGCGCTCGCCTCCGCACGGCCTGCGCTGTTCGCGCCGGCCCGCGCTTGGCGCGTCCCACGCGATACGAATGCCGACACGCCGTTGCCGCCGGACGAACCGTTCTTCACCAACCCGCCGTGCGGCGCGATGATCGACTACGTGTTGCCGCAAGCGGCGTCGCGCGCGACGCTCACCATCGCGGACCGCGGCGGCCGCGTGGTGCGCCGTTTCGCGAGCGACGACGCCGCCCCGCCGGTCGACCTCAACGCGCTCGACGTGCCCGCGTGGTGGATCGCGTCGCCGCCGCGGCTCGACGCGAGCGCGGGCACGCACCGCTTCGTGTGGAATTTGCAAGGACCGGCGCCACGCACGTTCGGCACCGGCCCGACGATCGCCGCGATCCCGCACGGCACGCCGCTCGAACCCGAAGGCCCGACCGTGCCGCCCGGATCGTACGCCGTCACGCTGGATGCGGGCGGCGTCAAGCAGACGCGCACGCTCGTCGTGCGGCAGGACCCGCGTATGAACGTCTCAGACGCCGATCTCACCACGCAGTACCAGGTCGCGACCCTCATCGTGACGAGAATCGACGTCGCGTACGATGCAGCCGAGCGCGTGCGCGCTCGCGAACCGAAGCTCGCCGCGAAGCTCGAACGCATCAACGGACAACTGGCGCAGACGCTCGGATCGGTGGAGAACGGCGACGGCGCGCCCACCGCGACCCAGCGTAACGTCTTTTTCACGCAGTGGACCGCGCTCAACGCGCTGCTGGGACAGGCACGACGCGTGCCGAAAGCAACGCTATGAACGACAGCGGCCGCCCGGAAACCCCGCACCCGCCCTACGACGATCTCCGCGCAGCCGCCGGCGACGACCCCCAGGCCACCCGGTCGGTCGACGCGCTGCAGGCCGAGCTGCACGCCGACGAACCCGACCCGGGCGCCGTGGCGCACCACGCGACGCTGCTGCGCGGCATCCCCGTACTCGAGGCGCGAATAGCGAACTGGTGGGACGACCCGAACACGCAGCGTTGGGTCAAGGCGATCACGGACGCGGGGCTGTAGGCGTCGGCACCGGAGCCGGCGCGAGCACCGGCCACGACGGCGTCACCGGGATCGCGGTGCGCCGCGGGCGCGGCGAGCCCGTGGCGATGACGCGCGGCGTCGGCGGCGCGGGCTCGGGCGTGAAGACCATCGTCGGCACGGCTCGTGGCGCGTTCGGATCGTACGGCGGCAGCGTGCGCACCTCGACCGGCCCGCCGAACGCCAGCAGCAGCGACTTCGTCTTGCCGTCCCACGTGACGTGGCCGCCAAGACACCGCGCGAGCGGTGCGATCGCCACGAGCGGAGGGTCCGTCGCCGCCACCGGTCGCGCCGCGCAGACCCGTCCGCCCCGCGTCGCCGTGACGGTGCCGTCCGGCGCGCTGTCGACGCGCTCGGCGAAGCGCGCGACGAGGCCCAGCGGGCCCACGACACGCGCATCCCTCAGCGAAGCCGCAGGAACGCTGGGAACGAACGCCCCGTTCAGGACGACGGTGACGAGCGCCGCGACCACGGGAAGGAGGTGAGCACCAGGTGTCAAGGTTGATTCGAGTCTTTCGCGCCGCGGGGCTGCGCTTCTCCGCCGAAGGCTCCGCGTTCATGTCGCAGGCGATCGCGTTCACCGCGCTGTTCGCGCTGGTGCCGCTGTCCCTGGTCGCCGTCGCGATGCTGGGGTTCATCTACGGCACCGACGTGGGCATGGCACGCGCGAACGCGGCGATCGGCATCTACGTACCCGCGCTGGGCGACCTGCTCTCCAACAACCTCGCGGCGATCGTGCGCTACCGTGGCTTCAGCGGCATCATCGGCCTGATCGGGCTGATCTGGTCCGGGAAGAACCTGTTCCAAGCGCTCACGTACGCGCTGAACCGGTCGCTGGGGATCACGCACTACCGGCACATCGTGTGGGACATCGTGATCGCGCTCGTGCTCGTGCCGGCCGCGGGCGTCGTCCTCATCGTCGCGACCGTGCTCCCCGTCGTCATCACGCTGGTCGTGCAGTTCACCGAGCTCGATTACCTGCGCTGGGCACCGCAGATCGCGTCGTACGCGGGCTCCGCCGGACTCGTGTTCGTCGTGTCCTGGTTCATGTACGCATATCTGCCGAACCGGCGCACCGGATGGCGCTGCGTCGTGCCCGGCGCGCTGACGTGCGCGATCGGCTACTCGATCGCGCAGATCGCATTCGCCGTTTACACGACCTACGCCGCGAACGCGTTTCAGATCTACGGCGCGCTGTCGGCGCTGTTCGTGCTGCTGCTGTGGCTCGACCTGATCGGCGTCGTGTTCCTGTTCGGCGCGCACGTCACCGCGGCGTGGTCGAAGGATGGCGACGCCGCCCGCCTCCCGCTCGCCTCGTAAGGGATCGCCCCGGCGGCGGCCGAACGCCGCCTCGTGCGCCGTCTGCTCGTCGTCCTTCTCGTCGCGTTCCTGGGCCTGCCGCTCGTCGCGGCGACGCCGCCCCCGTCGTTCTACAGCAAGCCGAACGTGATCGTGTTCCCCTTCATCTCGAACGGCAGCTCGGTCGACCGCGAGGCGAGCTCGCGGCTCGCGACGATCATCGCGAGCTCGATGGCGAACACCGGCCTGGTGACGGTCACCCCGCCGCCGCCGGGGACCGACCGCAAGGACTACCTCACCGTGTCGCGCGCGAACAAGTCGGACTACTACGTCGCGGGCTTCATTTCGCCGCTCGGCAACGGCGTGTCGATCGTCGAGCAGGTCGTCAGTACGGCCACGGGCATCGTCGTCTTCAGCCAGAGCACGCAGCTCACCACCTACACCGACGCCGCGGGCCAAGGCGACGACCTCGCAGCGTTCGTGTCCCGCCACGCCAACCGTGGCTTCGCGGCGATCGGCACCCCGCCGCCCGCCGCCTCTCCGACGCCCGCAGCGAGCAACGGCCCCGAAGCGAACATCGGCAAGCTGTTCAGCCGCAAGAAGAAAACCGCGGCGACCCCCAAACCGACCGCCGCCCCGACCGCACGACCGATCGTCAACGCAACGGCGCCCGCCGCGGCCCTGGTCAACGTCCCGACCCCGCCGACGAGCCCGCCGCGCGCCGCGACGACGCCCGCACCGCGCGCCGTGGCAACGACCCCGACACCACGCCCCGCCGCCCCAACGCCGGCCGCCGTCGCGGCCGCCCCGACACTCCAAACCTACGCCGTCGTCCCGGTGGGCGGCAGCGCGGACGCAGCGCTACGCGAGATCGCGGAGACGCGCCTGACGGAACGCGCGCACGCCGAACGAACCGCAACGGCAGCCGCAGCGTGCAGCAGCGGCCACGCGCCGCACGCGATCCTGACGGGAGTGCTGACGGTCACCCCCGAGGGCACGACCGGCGGCGGCAACGCGAAGTTCGAGCTGACCGCCAGCGACTGCAGCGGCAAGACGCTCTGGCGCCAAACGCACGGCGGCGATAATACGGGCCCGCAAGGCCTGCAAGCGGCGACGGAACGCGCCGTGGACGGCGCGATCGGCGCCTACCTCAACCCGCCCAAACGCCGCCGCTAGGCTTCGTCGGCCTCCTGCGAGTCGAGCAAACCGGGCGGCAGGTCGACGCTGATGCGCCGTGCGCGCACGTCGATGCCTTTCACGAACGCGCGCACGAGCGGCACCATCGCACGCCGCGCGCCGCGATCGCCGGCGACGTCGACGAACAAAACATCCTGCGCAGGATAATGCTCGACGGCAACGACCTCGGCTAGCACCGCCCCGCCGCCGTCGACGAGCGCGCACCCGACGAGATCGTCGTCGAAATACTCGCCGTCGTCGAGCGCAACGTCACCGCGGCCGATCGTGAGCGTCGCACCGACGAGCACCTGCGCCGCCGAAGCATCACCGACACCATCGAACGCAACCAACGGCCGCCCCTGATGCCGTCGCAGCGCACGCACGCGCAACGCACGCACCGTCCCGTCCGCCAACGTCGCGCGCACCTCGACCCCGGCCGCGAGCGCATCGTCACCGATGCGGCTCGGCGCAACCTTCAGCTCGCCGCGCAGCCCGAAAACGCCGGCCACTCGGCCGGCGTTCGCGTCACTCTTCAGCCTGCCCTGACGTGGTGTCAGCTGCGGCTGAGCCTGTCGAAGCGTCGCCGTCGGCTACGTCGGCGTCGCCGGCGTGCTCAGCCTCGCCCTCGAGCACTTCGTCCTCGAACGAGATGATGTCGATGCTGATCCGCCCCTCGGCGCTCGCACGCACGAGCGTGCGCAACGCCTGCGCAACGCGCCCGCTGCGCCCGATGACCTTCCCGAGATCTTCGTGCTCGACGACGAGCTCGACCACGGGACCCTTCTCGGTCTCGACTTCTTCGACAAGCACATTCTCGGGCCGTGAAACGAGCTTACGCGCCAAAAACCCGAGCAGATCCAACGCCCGCTGCTGAGCAACGGCCGGATCTTCGGTCTTGCGCGCCCCCCGATCTGCACCGTACTCACGCCGCGGCCGCCGCTCACCATCCGGTGCGCCGACCGCGCCGCCCGCGGTCCGATCGCGGCGATCGCTGCGCGGCCCGCGCCGCGGCCGCTCGTCCTCGGGCTCGATGTCGTCGTGAGCGGCTTCGTCGGACGCGATGCGACGCGCACCCAACGTCGACGTGCGCTCTTCGTCCGCCGGCTTGTCGTCGTCGCCGAAAAGGCCGAACTCGTCGTCGAACGCGCTCATAGCCCGCGCCCGATCCGTGCGCGCACGATACTAGCTCTTCTTCGCCTTAGGCGCGCGCTTGGTCTCAGAAATGAACCCACGCTCAACTAATCCCAACTCAGCGAACAAACGCCGAACCGGATCGGAAGGCTGAGCGCCCTTCTCGAGCCACTGCTTGACCTTCTCCTGATTGACAACGAGCGTCTTGGGCTCCGTCCGCGGATTATAATGCCCAAGGATCTCAATGAACCGCCCATCGCGAGGCGACTTCGAATCCGCGACAACAAACCGATACGTAGGCTGCTTCTTGGCGCCCATGCGCCGCAATCTGATCTTAACCATACTGACTTTCTAGAAATCCCGCGCTTCGGTGCGCGGGCGGTTGGAGTAACAAAACGTCATAGGAGCGCGCTGCACGTCAGCGGGCGCCGATCCCCGCGGGAAGCTTCGGAAACCGCCCCTTCTTCATCCCGCCGAACTGCTTCATCATCTGCCGAGCGGAATCGAACTGTTTGACGAGCCGATTGACGTCGGCCACCTGCGATCCGCTTCCCATCGCAATCCGCTTCCGCCGCGACCCGTTGAGAATCTCGGGGCGCTCCCGCTCCCGCCGGGTCATCGAGCAAATGATCGCCTCGATCCTCGAGACGTCTTTCTCATCGACGGTGATGTCCTTGGGTAACGCCTTGGAGAGCCCCGGGATCATCTTCATGATGTCCGTCATCGACCCCATCTTGCGCACCTGCCGCAGCTGGGCGAGGAAGTCGTCGAGCGTGAACTGCGACTTGCGCAGCTTGGCGGCGAGATCTTCGGCCTGCTGCTCGGAGTAGACGGCCTGCGTCTTCTCGATGAGCGTGAGCACGTCGCCCATCCCGAGGATGCGCGACGCGAGCCGGTCGGGATGGAACTGTTCGAGCGCGTTGATCTTCTCGCCGACGCCGACGAACTTGATCGGCGCGCCCGTCATGCGATGGATGGACAGCGCCGCGCCGCCGCGCGCATCGCCGTCCATCTTGGAGAGGATCACGCCCGTGATGCCGAGCCGGTCGTTGAACGTCTTCGCGACGTTGACCGCTTCTTGTCCGGTCATCGCGTCGGCGACGAACAAGATCTCGGTCGGCTTCACGGCCGCTTTGATCTTGTCGAGCTCCTCCATGAGCCGCTCGTCGATCTGCAAGCGGCCCGCGGTGTCGATGATGACCGTCGGGATGCCGAGCCGGCGCGCTTCGGCGACGCCGTCGCGCGCGATCTTCACCGGATCGCCCTGACCCTGATCGTACACGGGCAGATCGATCTGCTTGCCGAGCGTCTTGAGCTGATCGATCGCCGCGGGACGGTACACGTCGGCCGCGACGAGCAGCGTGCGCCGCCCCTGCTCTTTCAGACGCAGCGCGAGCTTGCCCGCGTGCGTCGTCTTACCCGAGCCTTGCAGACCGACCATCAGGTACACGGTCGGCGGCGCATCGCTGTACGTCAGCCGCGCGGCCGCGCCGCCCATGAGCTCGACGAGCTCGTCGTAGACGAGCTTGATGACGGTCTGCGCCGGTGTCAACGAGGTGAGGACGTCGGACCCGACGGCCTTGTCCTTGATCGCGTTGACGAACTCTTTGGCGACGGGCAGCGCGACGTCGGCCTCGAGCAGCGCGATGCGAACTTCGCGCAATACCGCAGCAACGTCCGACTCGGAGAGTCGGCCGCGATTGGCTAGCTTGTCGAAGATCGCGCCTAAGCGCTCGCCGAGGGCCTCGAGCATCGTGTCCTTACGGCGTGTCCTTGGCCGTGTTCACGGCTTCGATCTTCGCGACGGCGTCGCCGACGGTCTTGATCTTCTCCGCTTCTTCGTCGGGGATGTCGATGGCGAACTCGGTCTCGAACGCCATGACGAGCTCGACCTGGTCGAGCGAGTCCGCGCCGAGGTCGTCGGTGATCGACGCTTCGGGCGTGACTTCGTTCTCCTCGACGCCGAGCTGTTCGACGATGATCTTCTTGACGCGTTCGAAGGTGTCAGCGGGCATGGTTCTCGTGTTCTCCTATCGAGTGCGAAGCGAGGGCGATTCTGATAAAGTGTCTGTTCTCGGGCGATTTCCCTCGCCACGATGCCCGAGAATGGTGCGTTGTTCAGAGGCGCCTTGGCTACATCAGGAAGCCGCCGTCGACCACCAGCGTCTGGCCGGTGACGTAACGGGCGGCGTCGGAGGCGAGGAAGGTAACGACGGGGGCGACGTCTTCGGGCGCGCCGGCGCGTCCGAGCGCGATGGTGGAAAGGTAGTGATCGCGCGCCGCAGCCGGCATCTCCGAGGTCATCGCGGTCTCGATCAGACCGGGAGCGACCGCGTTGACGCGGATGTTGCGCGACCCGAGCTCTTTCGCGAGCGACTTGGCAAGACCAAGCAGGCCCGCCTTCGTGGCTGCATAGGCACTCTGCCCGGCATTGCCCGCGAGCCCCACGATCGACGACACGAACACGATCGCCCCGCCGCGCTGCTTCATCATCGGCTTGGCGACCGCGGCGCTCAGATAGAACGCCGACTTGAGGTTGACGTCGATGAGCCGGTCGAGGTCGTCGCCCCGGAAGCGCAGGATCAAGCCGTCCTTCGCTTGCCCGGCGTTGGCGACGGCGACGTCGATGCGGCCGTACTCGCTCAGCACGTCGGCGATCGCGGCGTTCACGCCGGCTTCGCTGGCGACGTCGGCGACGTGTGTGGACACCTTCGCGCCCTCGCGCGCGGCGCGGCACGCGGCCTGCGTTTCGGCGAGTGCGGCCTCATCGCGCCCGAACAGCGCGACGTCGGCGCCCGCGCGCGCAAGATCCACGGCGATCGCGCGGCCGATGCCGCGGCTCGCGCCGGTCACCACGGCAACCTTGCCGTTCATGCGACGGGTGCCGCCGCGAGCTGTGCGCGCAGCTTCTCGACGCCGGCGGCGTCCGAGACGGTGATCGCTTTGGGCGCGCCCTCGATGCGCTTGAACATGGGCGCCAGCACGGCCGACGCGCCGAACTCGACGATGAGGTCGAGCTCCATCGCGGCCATCGCGACGGCGGCGGCGTGCCAGCGCACTTCGTCGGTGACGGAGCGGATCAGGTTCGTCTTGATCTGCTCGACGTCGGTGTACGGTTGCGCGTCCACGTTGGAGATGACGGTGAAGCGCGGCGGCATCACGGTCGCATCGGTGACGTGGCGCGCGAACTCTTCGCGCGCGGGATTCATCAGCACGCTGTGCCACGCACCGCTGACGTTGAGCGGAACGACGCGCTTCGCGCCGGCGGCCAGCGCGAGATCGCCCGCGACGCGCACCGCCTCGGCATCGCCGCTGATCACGATTTGCCCGGGCGCGTTGAAGTTCGCAAGCTGCACGCGGCCCGCACCCTGCGCGACGGCCTGTACGACCGCTTCGCGCAGCGCTGCCGGCGCAAGCCCGAGCACGGCAGCCATCGCGCCCTGCGCGTGCATGGTCGCGCGCTGCATCGCCAAGCCGCGCTGGTTCACGAGCGAGAGCGCCGACTCGAACGTCAGCGCGCCCGCGAGCGTGAGCGAGCAGTACTCGCCGAACGAATGGCCCGCGCTCACAACGGGATCGAGCACGTCGCCGACCGCTTCGGCGAGCGCGACGTTGGTGACGAAGATCGCGGGCTGCGCGTAGCGCGTCTCGCGCAGTTGTTCTTCAGGACACGTCTCGCACAGCGCGAGCAGGTCGTAGCCCAGGATGATCTTCGCGGTGCTGAAGCACGTCGCCGCCGCCGGATACGCGCGCGCGACGTCGACACCCATGCCGACGACCTGCGAACCTTGTCCGGGAAAAACGACGCCGACGCGCATCAGGATCTCGAGCCGTTGCCGTTCCAGCGCCAGGCGACAGCGCCCCAGCTCAACCCGCCGCCGAAGCCGACGAAGAGCAGTACGTCGCCGTCCTTGAGCTTGCCCGCGGCAGCCGTTTCCGACAGCGCGATGGGGATCGACGCGGCGCTGGTGTTGCCGTAGCGCTCGATGTTGATGATAACGCGCTCGTTCGGAATGTCGAGCCGCTTCGAGGCTGCCTCGATGATGCGCTTGTTGGCTTGATGCGGGATCACCCAGGCGATGTCGTGCGGCGTCAGGCCGGCACTTTCGAGCGCGTGCGTCGTCGCCGCGATCATCTTGGTGACGGCGAAGCGAAACACTTCGCGCCCGTTCATCGTGATCGTGTCGCGCTTGCACGCGATGTCCTCGGCGGTCATGCGCGCCGCACCGGTTCCGCCGACCGGAAGGTAGAGATCGCTTGGGTTCGTTCCGTCGGCGCCGAGTTCGGACCCGAGATACGAGTCGGCAGCGCTCGCCTCGAGCACGACCGCGCCCGCGCCGTCACCGAACAGCACCGCGGTATTGCGGTCGTCGTAGTTGACCAGCCGCGAGAGCTCCTCGGCACCGATCAGCAGAATGCGCTTGAAGACGCCGGTGCGGATCATGCTCGACGCGACCGTGAGCCCGTAGATGAAGCCGCTGCAGGCGATCTCCATGTCGAAGCCCGGGACGCCTTGGATCCCCAGCTTGGCGCCCACGATGCAGGCGGTCGCCGGGAAGGCATAGTCCGGCGTGACCGTCGCGACGATGATGCAGTCGATATCCGTGGCGACCAGCCCCGCGTTGTGGAGCGCGTTGCGCGCCGCGGCGAGCGCGATGTCGCTGGTCGGTTCGTCGGGAGCGGCGATGTGCCGCTCTTTCATCCCGGTGCGCGTGGTGATCCACTCGTCCGACGTGTCGAACATGCGCTCGAGATCGGCGTTCGTGAGGACCTTGCTGGGCACGTGGTGCCCGACGCCCGCGATGCGGACTCCGGTCTGGTTCAACCGCTAACCGTGGCTGTGGCCGGCGTGCTCGTCTTTCGCCACGACTTGCCGGCCGTCGTACGTCCCGCAGAAATCGCACACGAAATGCGGGCGCTTCGGCTGGTGGCACTGCGGGCACTCGACCGTCGTCACGGGGTTGAGCTTCCAGTTCGCAGCCCGGCGGCTACGCGTCTTGGACCGGGGAGTCTTCCACTTGAGATTCGCCATGATCGCCTTCCGTCAGGGGGCAGGTGCAGCCACCGCCCGCGTTCTTACTCTGTCCGCACGTGTCGCAGAGCCCACGACAGTCCTCGCGACACGTCAGTGTCAGTGGCAGCGCGCTGGTCACGAGTTGTCTGACCAGATCGGCCACGTCCAGGTCGGTGCCGCTCAGTACGTTGTTCTCGCCGAAGGGGTCGCTCGTTCCGCCCAGCGGATCGAAACGTTCCTCGACCTCGACCGTCATCGGGACGACGACGTCCTCCAGACACCGGCCGCACGGGCCCTCGGCGGCCACGTCGATGGTCCCGCCGATGTCCAGCCCGCGGTCCACGCGCCGCAGGTCGAGGCCGACGTGCGCCGGCTGCGGGAACGTGAACGAGGAGAACGGCGCGACCTCGACCCGATCGTCGAGGGACATCGGACGGCCCGCGAACAGGACGGAGCCGATGTCGATGACCAGTGAAGAACCCATACCATAGAACGGGGTCCCCCGCGAGGAGAACCCCATGCAACTGACCCATGGTAGACCAGGCCGGGAACCTTGTCAAACACCATGGTCTCCGCCCTTGTCAACCGCCCTTGCCAGCGTGATTGACGGGCGCATGAACACGAACGTCACCGTCGCCTTCGGCGCGCAGATCGCGGCCGCGGCGACCCGCCACCACCTTGAGCCGCGGCTTCTCGCGGCCGTCGCCGCGCAGGAGACCGGCGGACCGGGCAGCGACTCGGGCAGCAACATCGTCGGCGACGGCGGCCACGGCCACGGCGTCTTCCAGATCGACGACCGCTGGCACGCCTTTGCCCGCAGCCCTGCCGCGATGGACCCGGCCAGCAACGCCGATTATGCCGCCGGCATGCTGGAGTCCAACCTGCGCCGCTACGGCGGCGACACCCGCGCGGCGCTCTCGGCATACAATACCGGCTCGCCAACGGCCAGGGGTACGCCCACCGACTGGGGCGACGGCAAGCCGGTGGACTACGCCGACTCCGTCTTCCGCCACTACGCACGGCTCGGCGGCGCCCCCGCGGCGCCGGGCGGCGGCGGCGGCGGGCCGGCGACACCGCCCGATCCCCGCGACGCGGCCGATGCGGTCGGCGCGTTGCGCCAGCTCTTGGGCGAATTCGGCCCGGGCGGCACGACGACCGCGACCGCGACCGACCAGACGGCGATGGCACCGTTTCCGATGCCGTTCAGCCTGCCCGCGTACCGGCCCATCCCGCAGGCCGACGGCCGCGACCGCGACCTCGCGCCGTCGAGCGCGGCCGGCGACGACACCACCGATTAGGAAAGGACAGCAGACATGGGCTTCAACCTCGTCAGCGCGCTCGCCGGGGCCGCGCAGGGCGCCGCGATGGGCGGCAACCCGCTCACCATCGGCGCGGGCGCGCTCACCGGCGGCTTCGGCAGCAGCGCCGCCTCGACAGTCGGCGGCTTCAGCAACAGCGCGCAGAACATGGTCAACGGCGGCTATCTGGCCGGTACCGAGGCGCTCAACGCGCAGTCGATGATGTTCCAGCTCCAGCTCCAGGCGCAGTCGCAGCAGTTCGACGAGACGACCTCGGAGCGCTCGGAGCTGCTGCGCGAGACGAACACCCTTCGCGACGTCGCCATGCAGCAGCGCAAGGCCGACAATCAGATCGTCAAGGAATTCATCCGGACCATCACTTGATGGAAGCGCTGCCGATCCGGCCGCCGGGCCCGCACCATACGCCGCACCGGGCGGCCCGCCGTCCCGCGCACGGACCGGCGCATGCGCATCGCGCCGCGGCCGCCGGGGCACCGCACGCGGCGCATGCCGCGGCCGCCCCGGCGTCGCCGGGCGATCTCACCGCGCTCGCCGAGCAAGCCGCGTTCGACGCGGTGACGAGCGCACGTGCCGAGCAGCAGCGCGAGATGAACGTGCTGCGCGACCTCGCGATGCAGCAAGTGAAGCGCGACGACCAAACGATGAACGAGTGGATCAAGCTGATCTGAGGCTCGTTGACAAGGGGGCGGCGCTCCCCTAAACTAAGCGCCGACGCCCCGGGCCATTAGCTCAGCTGGTTAGAGCGCATGCTTGATAAGCATGAGGTCCCTGGTTCGAACCCAGGATGGCCCACCACGTGCGCGAGCCGATACTGGAGATGAACGCTTCTCTCCAGGTGACCATGTGAAACAGCTCGCCTTCTCGCTGGCCGCGCTCACGCTGATCGCGGCGCTCGAGGCCCAAAGCCCAGTGGCCGCGCCGACGTCGCCACCCGCGCCGTGGCTGCCGCGGCCCGTGATCATCATCGACCCGCGGCCGTACCTGAGCTCGCCGGTGCCGCATCCGGCGCGCAGCGCGACGCCGCGCCCCAAACATCGCGCGACGCCGCATCCGCACGCGACGCCGGCCCACCGCCGCCCGGCGATGATGCAGACGCCCGAGACGTTCGAGCGCATCGATACGTCGCCTAGCCCGGCGCCGCCGCACCGGCGCGCGCGTTAGTCGATCGCGAGCGTCTTGACGAGAAACGCATAGCGGTCCGCGACCTCGTCGATCAATTTCGCCGTCGGCTTTCCAGCGCCGTGGCCGGTCTTGGTCTCGATGCGCAAGAGGACCGGCGCCGTGCCGGCCTGCGCGTGCTGTAGCGCGGCGGCGAACTTGAACGAGTGCGCCGGGAACACGCGATCGTCGTGGTCGCCCGTCGTGATCAGCGTGGCCGGATAGTGCTCGCCTTCGCGCAGGTTGTGATACGGCGAGTACGCGAGCAGCGTCGCCACGTCCGCGGCGTCGTCGGACGAGCCGTAGTCCGACGTCCACGCCCAGCCGATCGTAAAGTGCTGAAAGCGCAGCATGTCCATCACGGCAACCGCCGGCAGCACCGCGCCGAACAGCTCCGGGCGCTGCACCATGCACGCGCCGACCAGCAGGCCGCCGTTGGAACCGCCGTGGATCGCGAGTTTGGCCGGCGAGGTCCACTTCTGATCGATCAGGTATTCCGCGGCCGCGATGAAGTCGTCGAACACGTTCTGCTTGCGCTCTTTGACGCCGTCCTGGTGCCACGCCTGGCCGTACTCGCCGCCGCCCCGCAGGTTCGCGACCGCGTAGATCCCGCCCATCTCCAGCCACACGAGCACCGCCGACGAGAACGCCGGCGTGAGCGAGATGTCGAATCCCCCGTACCCGTAAAGAATCGCGGGCGCGCTTCCGTCGCGGGGCGTACCGTTCTTCGCGGTGACGATCATCGGCACGCGCGTGCCGTCCTTCGACGTGTAGAACACCTGCTCGCTCGTGAACGCGCCCGCATCGAAGCGCACCTGCGGTGCGAAGACGCGCGTCGAGAGACCCGTCGCGACGTCGTACCGGTAGATGGCCGTCGGTTCCGTGTAGCTGGTGTAGCTGTAGAACGTCTCGCGCGCGCTGCGCTTCCCCGTGTGGCCGTCGACGCTGCCGAGCCCGGGGAGAACGACCTCGGACTGCACCTGCCCGTCGAGCGCGTACACGAGCACGCGCGCGAGCGCGTCGCGCAGGTACGTCGCGACGATGCGGTCGCCGAAGAACGTCGCGCCGTCGAGCGCGTCCCCGGTCTGCGCGATGATCTCGCGCGGCGTGCGGTCGTGCAGGTCGAACGCCACGACGCGGCCGCGCGGCGCATCTTTGGTGGTCAGGAAATAAAGCGTCGTCGCGTCGTTGGCGAGATAGACGTAGCGCGCGTCCGCGTCGGGCAGCAGTTCCACGACGGGACCGTCGCTGCGAAGATCCTTGACGAAGATCGCGTTCTCCGGGTCGGTTCCGCGGCTGACCTCGAGCACGAGATAGCGCCCGTCTTCGCTCGTCGTCGCAGCGAAGTTCCAGTCCTTGTGATCGGGGCGCTCGTACACGAGCACGTCGGTCGACTGCGGCGTGCCGAGCCGGTGGAAGTACAGCTTGTGGTAGTAGTTCGTGTCCTTGAACTTGCTGTCCGGCGCCGGCTCGTCGTAGCGGCTGTAATAGAACCCGCTTCCGTCGCGCTTCCACGCCGCGCTCGAGAACTTCGACCAACGCACGAGGTCGGGGCGGTCGGTGCCGGTCGCGACGTCGCGCACGTGCCACTCTTGCCAGTCGGATCCGGACGACGACACGCTGTACGCGAGCAGCGCGCCGTCGTCGGAAAATTCGCTGCTCGACAGCGCGACGGTGCCGTCGACCGAGAACGTGTTCGGGTCGAGCAGGGCGCGCCCGGGCTCGGTGAGATCGCGCGTAACCCACAGCACGGCCTGGTTCTGCAGCCCGGTATTCCGAAAGTAGGCGTAGAGGTCGCCGACTTTCTGCGGAACGCCGCGCCGCTCGTAGTCCCAGATCTCGGTCAACCGCGCGCGAATGGCCGCCCGCTGCGGAACCGCCCCGAGCACGGATTCGGTCAGGGCGTTCTCTTCGGCGATCCAGCGCTGCGTCTGCGGTGAGTCGACCTCCTCGAGCCAGCGGTACGGATCGGCGACCCGGGTACCGAAGTAGTCGTCGATCTGGTCGACGCGCGGGGCGTCCGGATAGGGGAGGGGCATGGTCGCGGCCGGGGACATTCGCCCTTTATATCATGCCGAAGGCCGCCCGGCCCTGTCCCGGCGAACCCAGAAACCAGCGGGGACGTAGCTCAGCTGGTAGAGCGCCTGCTTTGCAAGCAGGATGTCAGGGGTTCGAGTCCCCTCGTCTCCATTGCGAAAAGAACCGTGCTGCGGCGCGGTTCTTTTCTTTTCCGCATGATGCTCGGTCCGGGTGATGCTCGGTCCGGCGCGACCGACGTCAAGACGGCCGGATATCCGGTACGAGGTATGCGCTAAGGTCGCTTTTCGATCCGAACTCGCATTTTCCGCAGATGTCCATTGCCGCCCGGTCGCTCTGGAGTCTTTCCACGAAATCCGCGCGCGTCGCGCTCGAGACGATGGTGCTCCACGTGTCCGTCGCGAGATTGCCAAAATCGCCGGCCCGCGGATGCGCGCAACACGGAACAACGGTTCCATCCGCGTCGACGTAGAGGTTATCGCCTGGTCCGACGAACGGGCAAACGCCCTCACCCGGCTGCCAAGTCCGGGCCGAAAGGTCTTCCGCCGCGCCGACAAGATTGATCCACCAGCGAAATTCGGGCCTCCAGCCGAGCGGCTCGAGGACCGCTCTCCACGTCGCCGTATGCGCATGATCGAATACGACGGTGCGCGTCATCAACTCCATGTCGGGACAGAGTTTATCCCGTAGCCGACGCGAGTTCACGAGAAATGCAACGAGCTTTTCCCACTGTGCCGGAGGACGCATTCGCTCGTACGAGGCAGGCGTTCCATCCCCATCGCAACTCACGACCAGCCGGTTCACCCGCCGTCGCCGAAATACGTCCTCGAGTTGATCCCACCGAGCGAACTATGCGTTCGTGGACATCTCGAGAAATCCGATCGAAAACGATGGCGCGGTCTCGAGTTCGTCGAAGATCGCCGGCAAGTCATCGTGCAAGAGCGACTCGCCATAGTTGAACAATCGGAAAATCGCGACATGGCCGACGTCGATGTTTCTCAGACAAGACCCGAACACCGACGGCTCTATGCGCGTAACTTTGTTCAATATCGTCGAATTCGGGCAGCCGACGCATCGAAGCTGACATCCGCCGACGATATCGAAATGCAGGCTCGCGAGCTCGCGCCTCACGCCCGCAGGTTCTCCGGCTCGCTAGCGATGACCTCGATGTTGCCGGGGCGAATCCCATCCCCATGCTCGACGATGTCACACGGCTCCGCGCGCTGTACCTGGACGCGATGGAGCGCATTCTCTGTAACACGGTCTACGGCGATGCGAGCATTGTGCCGAGCGGAGGCGAGTCGCGCTACGATCCTGTGCAGCGGGCGGAAGGCCGAGACTGGCCGGCCGAAGCTTTCACGATGATCGGGCTGACGCGGTTGCGGCAACTGCGCAGCTGTGTCGAGCGCGCGCTGAACGACGGTGTGCGCGGCGACCTCATTGAAACCGGCGTCTGGCGCGGCGGCGCTTCCATCATGATGCGTGCAGTCCTCAAGGCCTACGGCGTAACCAACCGCCGGGTCTGGGCCGCCGACTCCTTTCGCGGGCTCCCCGCACCGAACCCCGAGCAGTATCCGCTCGACGCGGGACTGCACTTCGAAAGCTACACCGCGTTGGCGGTACCGCTCGACGTCGTGAAGGAGAACTTCCGCCGCTTCGGGCTGCTGGACGAGCACGTGCGATTCGTCGAAGGCTGGTTCGCGGATACGCTGGCGCATGTCGAAGCCGACGAGTTCGCAGTCGTTCGTCTGGACGGCGACTTGTACGAGTCGACGACGGACGCGCTCACCGCACTGTATCCGAAGCTTGCGACGGGAGGCTTTCTCATCGTCGACGACTACGGCGCGTTAGGCGCGTGCCGCGCGGCCGTTCATGACTATCGCATCCGGCACGGCGTTCGTGACGAGATACACGAGATCGACTGGACCGGAGCGTATTGGCGCAAGGCTTGAAGCGCGAAAGGCACCCGCGTTTCCCGACTTGAACTCGCGCCGCGATGGAGCGCGCGCCGATCCTTTCCGTAATCGTGGTCATGTACAACATGGCCCGCGAGGCGCGCCGGACGCTGTACTCGCTCTCGACCGACTACCAGATGCACATCGCCGCCGACGAGTACGAGGTGATCGTGGTCGACAACGGCTCGGATACGCCGCTGGACGCCGCGATGATCGCGGAGCTGGCCGGGAATTTTCGCGTCATCCGAATCGATCCCGCACCGCCCTCGCCGGCGCTGGCGCTCAACCGCGGTCTGGCCGCGGCGCGCGGTGAGATCGTCGGACTGATGATCGACGGCGCGCGGATCGCCACGCCGGGGCTGCTCCACTTCGCCCGCCACGGCGCGCAGCTCTACGACAATGCGGTCGTCGCGACGCTCGGATGGTATGTCGGGCACGATCTTCAAGGGTGGGCGATAACGTCCGGGTACGATCGCGCTCGCGAGGACGCATTGCTCGACTCCGTTGATTGGGCTGCGGACGGCTATCGGCTGTTCGACGTGGGCACGATGGACGAATCGTCCATCGACGGCTGGTTCCAGCCGATCACGGAATCGAACGCGTTATTCATGCGCCGTGCGTCCTGGGAGTTGCTGGGTGGGGTCGACGAACGGTTTCGCGTCCCCGGCGGCGGTCTGATGAACCTCGACACGTTTCGCCGCGCGCTGGATCGACCCGACGCCGAGCTCGTCATCTTGTTGGGCGAGGCGACGTTTCACCAGCTGCATGACGGGGTCAACACGAACGCCTCGCCCGAGCGCCAAGTCGAGAACTGGCTGAGCTGGGCCGGCGAGTACGCCACGATTCGCGGGGAGCCGTACCACGCCGTGCGGCCAACGCGCCCGCCTACCTATCTCGGAACGCTGCCGCAGTCCGCGTTCGCACGCATGGCTCGCGCCGCGCTGCATCCCGCCACCCGGGGATTCGCGCCGCCGCTCGGGGATGATTACGACGCGGTGCTCTACGCGCGCACCGCCGCTTCGTCCGGCGACGCCGCCGTCGCCGGCCTCGTCGAATTGGCCGGCAACGAATTTCGCCATGGACGCATCGAAGCGAGCTGTGGGGTTGCCCGTCTCATCCACGAACGCGCGCCGGACCAGCGCGACGCGCTCCGCATCCTCTCGCTCGTTGCATCGTCCGTACCGGTGGGCGGACCGCCCGGCTCAAAGCGCGCGGAGTACCATCTGGCGCTCGCCGAGGCGTACCGCATCCTCGGCGAGGACGCATTCGCGACGTCGAATTTCCGCACGGCGCTGACGCACGCTCCGGACCTGCCGCAGGCACACGTGGCCTTGTCCGCCTTGCGGATGCCTGGGGATGGCTACCTGACTTGGCTCGAACGTCTCTACGACGCCCTGGCGCCGGAAACCGTAATCGACGTCGGCGTCTTTCAGGGCGCGTCCCTGGCGCTCGTGCGGCCTCCCACGGTCGCGATCGGAATCGACCCGAACCCGACCGTCGTCTTCCCGCTCAAGGCCCAGACGCACATCTTCGCAGAAACGAGCGATGAGTTCTTCGAACAGGGCCGGGCGAAGGGGTTGCTCGCGGGTCGCCCGTTGTCCGTCGGGTTCATCGACGGCTTGCATCTCTACGAACAGGCGCTGCGGGACTTCATCGGTCTCGAGGCATTGTGCGGGCCGCATTCGGTGCTGATGCTCCACGATACCGTCCCGCTCGATGAACCAACACAGGCGCGAACCCGCGAAACCGTGTTCCACACCGGCGATGTCTGGAAAGTCGTCCTCTGCCTCAAACACTACCGCCCAGACTTGGATGTTTTCACGATCGCGACGGCACCGACCGGCCTCACCCTGGTGACCGGCTTGGATCCGGCCTCTCGCGTGCTCCGCGACAACTTCGACGAGGCGGTTGCGCGTTTCGTCGACACGCCGTTCTCGGCGATCGAGCCTGATCTTCAGACTGCGCTCGAGATCGTACCGAACGATTGGGACGTCGTCCGCTCGCGTCTCGAGCAGCAAGGCGTCATCTCCATGCGAGATTCAAGGGGATTTTAGGTTGCCCGAAGACCCTCATGTGACCGCCGACATCGGCAGCCATGTCGTCGAACGCGAACAGCCGCCGCTTGCACCCGCCGAGGTGGAGATCGTGCGCGGCTTCCACGAGCTCTTTTACCGGCGCTGGCAGAGCGGCGCCGACACGATCAACCTGAGCTGGTTCGGCAATCAGACCTTGAAGTGCCCGCTCGACCTGTGGATGTATCAAGAGTTGCTCGTGCGAACGCGGCCCGACGTCGTGATCGAGGCTGGAACGTGGCAAGGCGGAAGCGCGCTCTACCTTGCCATGATCCTGGACGCGATCGGCAAGGGGCGCGTCGTCACGATCGACATTGAGCCCCGGCCGAATCGGCCGCAGCACCCGCGTCTGGAGTATCTCGGCGGCTCGAGCACCGACCCGGAGATCATCGCGCGCGTTCACGACATGGTCGGCGGCAGCCGCGCAATGGTCATCCTCGACTCCGACCATCGCGCCGCGCATGTCTACGGCGAAATCGTCGCCTACGCTCCGCTCGTCGCCGTCGGCGATTACCTCGTCGTCGAAGATACCAACGTGAACGGGCATCCGGCCTTTCCCGACTTCGGCCCCGGACCGATGGAAGCGGTCGATCGATTTCTCGCCGAGAACGACGAATTCGCGGTCGACACCCGCTGCGAGCGCTTCTTGATGACCCTGAACCCGCGCGGGTACCTCAGACGCACGAAGGCGGTGGGACCGGGCTCCCGGGCCTAGCGGCTCAAGCGCCGCGCATTCGTTCTTCGCGCGTGACCCACTTCTGCACCCACGGCTCACGCGGTGGGTGCGCGGGACCGGATTCAATGTCGGAGAGGTCGAGGCGCATGTTCGTGAGCCGTGTTTCGTTGTCGACGCCCGCATAGTGACGGATGCGGACAGGCGCAAGGCCGACGAAACCCGTGTGACCGTTCCACGTGGTGTCGAGCCAGCGAGTCCCCGCCGTCCATGCGCTGTCTCGAACGATTCTGCCGGCATCGACGTCATAGCCCATGAGGTACATAAAAGCGGCGTTCTCCCACCATTGGTGGTCGACGTACTCTTCACAGCTCCACATCGCATCGAGCAGGTCGCGACCGCGGGAGCCGCGCAGGAGCCAGACCCCGGTGTTGGGCAACGCGGTCCCATCGTGCTGCCCGTGCTTGACGAGCCCCTGGTAGTCGCTCGGTAGCAGCTCATCGGCAAGGTCGCGAGTTCCATCGATGATCATTGCATCCGCGTCGAGCCAGAGCACCTCATCGTACGCATCGAGCAAGCGCCGCATCAGGAGAACCTTTGCCCAGGCCGGAGGTCGACCGGCAGAATCACCCTCCCCGACGACCAGGTCGTACCGATGCCGCTCCGCGTACGGCCGGAATGTCTGCAGACACACCTCGAGGAGGTGCCGCATCGGCCCGGACCCGATCGTGCAAAGAGCTCTCGTTCTCACCGTCAACGTCCTTTCAGCACTCTGACGGGCTGACTCCCCTCGTCTCCGATCCGCGAGGCTCGCGCGCCTTTTTCGCGAACGATCCGGTCGATGAAACCGGCGGTCTCTCGCGCTGCATCTCACCGGGCCGTGCTCGCCGTTGCCGCAATGGCGCTGTGCGGCGCGAGCGGTCCCGACGCGCCGGCCGCCGTGCCGGCGCCGGTCGCTGCGACGCTCACGGTGCAGGTTCTCGGACGCGTGAAAGACCCGGGCAGCTATGTGCTCCAAGACGGCGCGCGAGTGTCGGACGCGCTTACGATCGCCGGCGCATATTCGAACGACCGTCTGGTGGCGCGACTCGGCGGGACGCCTGTCCCTGATTACGACTGCATGCCGGGCGGCGCCGAAGCGCACTTCATCGTGCTCGCGCGTTCCGAGTCGACGAAGACCATCACGTACTACGTCGACGTCGAGGCCGCACGCCGGCTCCACGATCTCCGCCACGATCCGCTGCTCCGGCAGAACGACAGAATCTTCATCCCGGAGTGCCCGATGCGGGGATTCAAAATCGTTCCGACATTTCCGATTCCGCCGAACTGGATCGCCCAGCCATAGCGGCGGGACCGCACGAGGACACCGTCGCGGACGTCCGGAATGCACGTCGGTCGACCCGGGGGATTAGCTCAGTTGGTAGAGCACTTGCATGGCATGCAAGGGGTCAGGAGTTCGAGTCTCCTATCCTCCACTTTTCCGAGAAGCTCGCCGCGGCGAGCTTTTCGTTATCCGGAACCTGCTTGCGGCGCGCTGCTCCTTCGTGTACGGTACTCATCGCGGAGGACGCCGGGTCGTCGCGGCGCGCAAGCGTCGAGGAACGTCCGGGCTCCATCGGGCAGGGTGCAGGATAACGTCCTGTCGGGGCGACTCGAAGGAAAGTGCCACAGAAACAAACCGCGGGTTCCACGAGCGTAAGCGAGGGGAAGCCGTAAGGGTGAAATCGTGCGGTAAGAGCGCACGGCGCTCCGCGGTGACGCGGGCGCGGGTAAACCCCACCTGGAGCAAGACCGCTCGATCCTTCGACAGCTCAGGATGACTGAGGTTGTCGGAGTCGCCGGCCCGGCGAAGCGAGCAACGTCGCAACGAGGCCGATCGTGAGACCGGCCCCAGAGGGATGACGACCACGGCCTCCTTGGAGGCTTTGACAGAATCCGGCGTACAGGCGTCCTCCGCACCTCGCCTGCTCGTCGACGTTCCGTTCGCGCAGATGTTCAATGCGTACGCGCGGCGCTTGCGCTCGCGTGCGCGGCGTCGTTCCGCAACCGGCGGGTTCGTTAACCGGTCTCGTTGAATGATGACGACCGTGGCCCACTTCACCAAAGACCAGACCGTCGAGCAAGCGTTCAAGACGCATGCGGGCGCGAAGCGCGTCTTCGCACGATTTCATCTGGGCGGCTGCTCGCATTGTTCGATCAGCGAGACCGAGACGATCGAACAGGTCAGCGAAGGCTACGGGATCCCGCTCAACTTGCTCATGTCGGACCTCGAGAAACTGTTCGAGCAGCCCGCGCTGGATGTGGGCGACACCGTCAAGCTGCCCGACGAGATCCGCGCGAAGATTCCGCAGCTCGCGTCCGTCCCCGAGTACGGCAAAGTTACCGATCTGGCCGCCGGCGCGTACACGGTCGTGTTCGGCGAGGTGCGCCTGCAAGGGCTCGCCGAGGACTTCATCAAGGTCGACCCAACGGCCGTCCCGGCCTAAGAAATGCGGAAGCCGCCCGGCGGGCGGCTTTCTTGCGCCTTTGACCGGCAAAGCGGCCCCCGCTTTGACCGGCAAGGGCTACAGCGGCTTGCGGTCGACGAAGCTCTCGTCCGTGCCGTGCCAGTGGGTGAGCTCGGGCTCGCCGGCTTTCCAGCAGAGATACACGGGACGCCCGTCGCGCATCGACGGAAAGTCGAGCAGCCCGACGTCGATGTCCTTGACCACGCAGCCGTGGGCCTCGATGCGGTTGATCAGGCGCACGATCTCCGCTTTGAGCTCGGTGAACGTCCGCGACCGGCGGCGGTCGCGCAGCACGTCGGGCCGCGCGGGGCGCAGCGCGGGGTCGGTCTCGAGCAGCCGAATCGCCAGGTCGCGCCGCTTCCCCCAGAGCTCCTCGAGCAAGGGCTCCAGCACCGGGATGAGGGCGTTGGCTTTGTCGGCGGAAAAGAGCTTCATATGCGGCGTCTCGTCATCGTAACGGGGCTCTCGGGCGCGGGCAAGAGCCAGGCGATGAAATCGTTCGAGGACTTCGGCTTCGCGTGCTTGGACAACGCGCCGCCGGTGCTCGCGCGCCCGTTCGTCGCGCTGGCCGAGCAGTCGGGCAATGCGACCGCCGCGCTTGCGCTGGACGTGCGCACGCTCGGACCGTTCGGCGACGCCGTCGCGGCCGTCGACGAGCTCACGGCAACCGGCTTCGAACCCGAGGTGCTGTTCCTCGACGCGGAAGATGAGACACTGATCCGCCGCTACAGCGAGACGCGCCGCCGCCACCCGTTCGGCGAGACCGGCATGGGCCTCGCCGAAGCGATCGCGGCAGAACGCGCGTCGCTCGCGGGGCTGCGCGATCGCGCCGACGTCGTGTGGGACACCACGCGGCTGACGCTCGGCCAGCTCAAGGATCGCATCGGCACGTCGTTCGCGGGCTCCGACGCGCGGCGGCTGCGCGTGTCCGTCGTCGCGTTCGGCTTCAAGTACGGCGTGCCGCTCGACGCCGATCTCGTGTTCGACGTGCGCTTTCTGCCAAACCCGAACTACGTCGAAGGCTTGCGCGAGCTCACCGGCGCCGACGAGGCGGTCGCGGCGTATCTCGAAGCGATCCCCGACACCGAAGCGTTCCTCGCGCACCTCTTCCCGCTGCTCGACTTCTTGGTTCCGCGGTACGAAGAGGAAGGCAAGTCGCAGCTGACCGTTGCGGTGGGCTGCACCGGGGGCCGGCATCGCAGCGTGTACCTCGCCCGCCGCATCCAGCGCCACCTGAGCGAATGGACGCCCGGCGCGATCGTCACGTTCGACCCGCGCGATGTGAACCGATGAGCACCCGTATGCGCCGGTCGATCGATCTCGCGCGCTGGCTGCTGCCGGGACTCGGCGTGAAGCGCTGGCTGCTGCTCGCGGCGCTCGGCGCGACGCTGTTCGTCAACGGCGTCTCGCGCTATCTAACCGACGAAGGCGTGACGCTCCAGGTCAACGAGTTTGTCGACACGCTCGTGTCCGAGTTCTTCCCGCCGGGATACCTGTCGTGGATCTTCATGGTGATCGGCGCGCTGTTCGTCGCGCTGGGCATCTGGCGCTGGCTCAACGCGATCGTTTCCGCCGTCGCGCCGCACGGGACGAGCAAAGTGATCGACGCGATCCGCGACAAGCGCCTGACTCGCGGCTACAAGATCGTTGTGGTCGGCGGCGGCACCGGACTCTCGACGATGCTGCGCGGCCTCAAGAAGATCACGACGAACTTGACGGCGGTCGTCACCGTGAGCGATGACGGCGGTTCGTCGGGGCGCCTGCAAAAAGAGCTCGGCGTTTTGCCGCCCGGCGACATTCGCAACTGTCTGGTCGCGCTCGCCGACGACGAAGCGCTGGTGACCGAGCTGTTCCGCTATCGCTTCGTGGAAGGCGAAGGGCTCACCGGCCACTCGTTCGGCAACTTGTTCCTCGCCGCGATGACGGGGATCACCGGAAATTTCGACGAGGCGATCAAGGTGTCGAGCCGCGTGCTCAACGTCAAGGGCCGCGTGCTGCCGTCGACGCTCGCCGTCGCGCGGCTGTGCGCGCAGCTCACCGACGGGCGCATCGTCGAGGGCGAGACGCAGATCACCGGGGCGCACGGCACGATCGACCACGTGTACCTCGACCCGCCGTTCGCGGCTCCGCTCGACGAGGTGATCACGGCGCTGCGCGAAGCCGACGCGATCGTGCTCGGACCCGGCTCGCTCTACACGTCGATCATGCCGAACCTGCTGATCGACCGCGTCGGCCGCGAGATCGAGGCGTCGAACGCCGTGAAGATCTACGTCTGCAATGTCATGACGCAGCCCGGCGAGACGGACGGTTACACCGCGTCGGAGCACGTACGCGCGCTGCTGCGCGGCGCCGACGCGAACGTCTGCGAGGTGGCGGTGGTGAACGACGAGCTGCCGCGCAAGCTGCTCGACGAGTACGCCGAGGAGGGACAGTTTCCGGTGCAGGTGGACGAAGACGAGCTGCGCACGCTGGGCGTGCGCGTCGTTCGCGCGAACGTGATCAGCGAGACGCAGACGGTGCGTCACGACAGCGATCGGCTCGCCGCCGTCGTCGTCGGCATCATCGACGAGGCGGTCGCGGACCGCGCGACCTACGTACGTCTGAACAAACCCTCGACCGGCCCGGCGACTGGGCCGGCGACGGCATGACGGTACCGCCGACACCCGACGCGGCGCTCTCCCGATGGGTGCAATCGATCCCGACGGTGCGCTGCGTCGCGCCCGCGTTCCGCCCGTGGACGCATGCGAAGGATAGCGCCGTCGTGCCGGTCACGGCGGTGAACGGCGAGCGGTTCGGGCGTACCGTGTTCTCCGGCGGCGTGATCGCCGGCCTCACCGTCGTCGCCGGCAGCGCGACCGGCGACACGTACTGGCTCGCGCGCGTCCCGTCGGCGCGCGCCGCCGTGCTCCACGCCGGCAGCGAAGCCCAGGAGGACGATTTCACGGCCGTGTTCGCGGACACGACCGCGCCGCCGCGCGCGGTCGCCGCGCTTCCCGCCTCTCCGCGCGCCGGCGGCATCGGCCTCGGCAGCCCGCGCGCCGCAGTCGAAGGCGCGCTCGGTACCGGGCACGCGAAGACGCTCTGCGGATTCGATGTGGTGCGCTACGAGCCGCGGCCGCCGGCTGCATCGGAAGCGGAGATGTGGTTCTTCTACCGCGCCGGCGTCGTGGTCGCATTCGCGCGGTACGAGGCGGTCTAGCGGATCGCGAGCGTCAGCGCGTACGGGAGGTCCTGCTCCGCGCCGTTCTCCACGTGCAGTTGGTACCGCCCGGACACGGGCAGCGCGAGCGGTACGCCGGCCCGCAGATCGAACGGTTTTCCGTCGGGTCCGAAGAGCGTGAGGCTCAGGTTCGCGCGCGAGCGAACGCCGTCGATCAGCAACTGCTGTCCTTTCGCTGCGTCGAAAGCGTACGAGTCGTACCACCCCAGTGACGCGCTGCCGTGCAGCAACGCCGTGGAGGAACCCGGCGCGAATCGAACCGCGACGCCATCCGGCTTGCGCGCGCGATCCGTATTCCGAATTCGTTCGCTGCGCAACGGCTGATATCTCCCGTATGCATAGATGTAGCGCGTCTCGTCTGTCACGAGCGCACTGTCGTGCGCGTCAACGATGAGGTCGATGAGGCTCCCGGTCTGCGGCGCGGTCCGCACCGCAATCGCATAGGTCTTGAAGACCAGGCGCGGCTTCGCGTGCGCGCTCACGCGGACGAGGTAATACGGACAGTTCTGAGCGCCACAGAGGCAGGGATGCTGCACCGCATACAAGACCAGATCACCGCCGAGTACCAAATCGGCGATCTTGACATCGGCGGTCCGCGCTGCCGTCTGCAATTGCTCCGGCGAACATACTCCGGCGTCGTCGGGGTCGTTCGCGAGGATGGCGAGCAGCGGCGCGTGTTGACGATCCAGCGACGCCGTCGCGCCGAGCACCGTCACGGCCAGCGCGGCAGCGAGAACCTTCATCACGACATCATGCTCCGTCTTCGCGGGTTGACCACCGCAGAATCGCCGCGACGCGCGCCGCGGCTGAGCGCAGGTTCGCCTCCGTGTCGCGCATCGCTTCTTGCAACGATGCCGGACCGGGGAGGATCGGCACGCAGCGCACGCCGCGCGCGCGCAGCGCGGCCTCGGCCGCGAGATCGACGCTGCCGCCGAACGCAAATACCGGGACGTGCGCTTCGCGCGCGAGCGCGGCGACGCCGTCGACGACTTTGCCGCGCAGCGTCTGCTCGTCGATCCTGCCTTCGCCGGTGAAGCAGCAGTCGGCGCCCTCCAGCGCGCGCGCCAAACCGCGCACCTCCGCGACGAGCGCGACGCCGCGTTCCAGCCGCGCGCCGCACGCGCTCGCGAGCGCCCAGCCCAACCCGCCCGCGGCGCCCGCGCCGGGCAGGGCGCGCAGATCGCGTCCAGTCGCCGCGGTCAGCGCCTCCGCCAGGCGCGCGAGCACGCCGTCGAGGAACGCGACGTCGTCGGGTGAGGCGCCTTTCTGCGGGCCGTACGCCGCCGCCGCGCCCTGCGGGCCGAGCAGCGGGTTGTCGACGTCGCACGCGATCGCGAGGTCGACCGCGTGCAGCCGTGGGTCGAGCTCCGCGAGGTCGACGCGGGCGACGTGCGCGAGCGCTTCCGGCACGGGTTCCAGCGCGGCCCCGGTCGCGTCGAGGAAGCGCGCCCCCAGCGCGGCCAGCGCGCCGGCGCCGCCGTCGGTCGTCGCGCTGCCGCCGATGCCCAGCACGATGCGCGTCGCGCCGAGGTCCAGCGCATCGCGCAGCAGTTCGCCCGTCCCGCGCGTCGTTGCGCGCCGCGCATCGAGGCCGTCGTGCACGAGCACGAGCCCCGACGCGGCGGCCATCTCGACGATCGCGACTTCGCCGTCCCGCGCGTACGTCGCATCGACGGACACGCCGAGCGGCCCCGTCACGCGCGCGGTGCGCGGGATCGCGCCGCTTGCGAGAAACGCATCGACGGTGCCGTCGCCGCCGTCGGCCATCGGCACCAGATCGCACACTGCCGCGGCGATCACGTCGCGGACGCCCGCAGCGAGCGCCGCCGCGACGGCCGCGGCGTCGAGGCTGCCCTTGAACTTGTCGGGGGCGACGACGACGCGCATCCTACCGCCCGACGAAGCTCGCGAGCGCGATCAGGTGTGCGTGAGCGGTATGTCGATGACGGCCGTCTCGCCCGACGCGACGCTGCCGTTGTACGTCGGTTGGGGCGGCGCCGAATAGCCCTGCGGCGGCGACACGATCAGCGAGTACGAGCCGATCGGCACGTTGGGGATGCGGTACGTGCCGTCGGGACCCGTGGTCGCGGTGAGGATCGTCGAAACGGTCACGAGGACGCCGGCGACGGACTGATTCGTCGCAAGATCGTAGGCCCGTCCTCGAATGGTCGGATAATTTTGCGACGGGGGCACCTGCGGGCCGCCGCAGGACGCGAGCACGGCCAACGGCACGACCAAGAGGGCGAAGCGTGCGCGAGTCACGCGAGCCGCGTTCGCGTTCGGCACAACGCGAACCCGCTAAGCCGGGACGACGCCTTCTTCCGCATCCTGGCGGTCCAAATTGCCGCTCTTTTCCTGGAGCAGCCACCGGTTCGCCTCATCGCGCCGCGCGTCGGGGACGCGCGCCCGGATCCACGCCACGATCTCGTCGTCGGTCTGGCACGTGTCGAGCGCCGCGTCGAACATCCGCGAGGTGATCCCCCAGCGGTCGAAGATCGCGCGGTCCATCGGACACGGATAGATGTAGTCGTGGATGGTCCCGCCGGCCGCGGCCCGCGCCTTGTCGAACACGCGCCCGAGCCACAGGTACCCGTCGAGCCCGTCGCGACCGCGACGCGGAAATGCACCGTGGCGAAAATCGGTGGCCATTTTCTTCCTCTTCACGAACGATTCGCAGCACTGTCTTGGACGCAGGCTGCCCCTCCGAAGTTGCGGAAGGCGAACTGGTCATGGCCCTCACGCAGCCCCGTCCCCTGGCCGGGATGACGTACTACGAAAATGCCCTCGACGCCGTGGGTCATACCCCGTTGGTCAGGCTAAATCGCGTGATCGACGACGCAGCGTGTCTGGTTCTGGCAAAGGTCGAGTACGTCAACCCGGGCGGGTCGGTCAAGGACCGGCCGGCCGTCGCGATGATCGAGGACGCCGAGGCGCGCGGTGTGCTCAAGGCGGGCGCAACGATCATCGAGGCGACCTCGGGGAACACGGGCACCGGGCTGGCGATGGCGGCGGCGATCCGCGGCTACCGCTGCATCCTCGTGATGCCCGACAAGATGTCCAAAGAAAAGATCGACCTGCTGCGGGCGTACGGCGCCGAGGTCGTCATCACGCCGACGAACGTCCCGAACGACTCGCCCGAGTCGTACTACGGCGTCGCGAACCGGCTTACGGCGGAGATCCCGGGCGCGATCCAGCCCGATCAGTGGCACAACGCGCAGAACCCGGGCGCGCACTACAAGACGACGGGGCCCGAGATCTGGGAGCAAACCGCCGGCAAGGTCACGCACTTCGTGAGCGGGATGGGCACCGGCGGCACGATCTCCGGCACGGCGCGCTACCTCAAAGAAAAGAATCCGAGCATCGTCGTCGTCGGCGCCGACCCCGAAGGCTCGATCTACAGCGGCGACACGCCCAAGTCGTACAAAGTCGAAGGGATCGGGATGAGCTATCTCCCGCAGACCGTCGACATGCGCGTGATCGACCAAATCATCCGCATCACCGACAAAGAGAGCTTCCTCATGGCGCGCCGCATCACGCGCGAGGAAGGCTTGCTCGTCGGCGGTTCGTCGGGAACCGCCGTTGCAGCAGCCGCGCGCGTGGCGAAGACGCTGCCGGCCGAAGCGATCCTGGTCGTCGTGATGCCCGACTCCGGCCGCGGCTACATGTCGAAGATCTTCAACGACGAGTGGATGCACGCGAACGGCTTCCTGGAAGACGACCGGCGCAAAGACACCGTCGGCGACGTGCTGCACTCGAAGCGGCCGCTGCCGCAGCTGATCACCGTCACCGAAAAGCAGCCGGTGAAAGAAGCGCTGGACCTGCTGCGGCGCTACGGCATCTCGCAGCTGCCGGTGGTGCGTGGCAACGAGGTCGTCGGCGGCATCAACGACGTCGCCGTGATGCAAGCCGTGTTCGACCACGCCGACATCATGCACAAGCCCGTCAGCGAGGTGATGGGCCGCGCGTTCCCGGCGCTCGAGCACGACGTGGAAGTGACCGTCGCCTACAAGCTGCTGACGATGGCGAACTCAGCGATCGTCGTCACGCAGAACGGCGACCCGCTGGGCGTCGTGACGCGCCAAGACATCATCTCGTTCCTGTCCGCGCAAAGCACGTGATGGACTTCGCGACGCGCGCCATTCACGCCGGGCAGGACGCCGACCCCGCGACCGGGGCGACGATCGTTCCGATCTACGCGACCTCGACCTACACGCAAGCGGCGGTCGGCGAGCATAAGGGCTTCGACTATTCGCGCGTCGCGAACCCCACGCGCAACGCGCTGGAGACGCAGCTCGCGGCGCTCGAGGAGGCGCGGCACTGCGTCGCGTTCGCTTCCGGGCTTGGCGCGGAGAACGCGATCACCGGGCTGCTGAACGGCGGCGATCACGTCGTCGTCAGCGACGACACGTACGGCGGAACGTACCGGCTGTTCACGCGCGTGCTGGAGCGCTTCGGACTAGCGTCGACATTCGTCGACATGACCGATCTCGCCGCCGTGCGCGCCGCGGTGCGCCCGAACACGAAGATGTTCTGGATCGAGACGCCGACCAACCCGATGCTGCGCATCGTCGACATCGCAGCGGTCGCGGCACTGAAGACGGCCGGCCAGCTCGTCGTCGTCGACAACACGTTCTGCACGCCGTATTTTCAATCGCCGCTCGCGCTGGGCGCCGACGTCGTGATCCACTCCGCGACCAAGTACATCGGCGGCCACAGCGACGTGATCGGCGGCGCCGCGATGACGAACGACGACGCGATCGCCGAAAACTTGCGCTTCTTGCTCAAGACGCTCGGCGCGAACCTCAGCCCGTTCGATGCATTTCTGATCTCGCGCGGGGCGAAGACACTGGCGGTGCGGATGCGCGAGCACGAACACAATGCGCTCGCCGTCGCGCACTTCCTGGACGAGCGCGACGACGTTGCGCAGGTGCTGTATCCCGGCTTGGCGTCGCATCCGCAACACGACCTCGCGCGCAAGCAGATGCGCGGTTTCAGCGGGATCATCTCGGTGACGCTGCGCGGGCCGGAGTCGCGCGCGCTCGAGGTCGCGAAGCGCACGAAGCTGTTCTCGCTCGCCGAGAGCCTCGGCGGCGTGGAATCGTTGATCAACCACCCCGCGCGCATGACGCACGGCTCGATCCCCAGAGAAGAGCGCGACCGCCGTGGCATCACGGACGGATTGCTGCGGCTGTCGGTCGGGATCGAGAGCGCGCGCGACCTGGTCGGCGATCTGCGCCAGGCGCTCGACGCGACGCTCGCACTCGCCGGCGTGAGCGCGCGGCGCGAAGCAGACGGCGCCGGCGATCCGCCCAACCCCGACCGCATCCCGGCGACGCAGAACGAGGGCGCGCCGACGTCCTGACCGCGCGTGCCTGGCAATCCTCATCCGTTGCTCACCGCAGTCCCAGGTTGTCCTCGGGCCTGGCCCCTACGGTGGGGGTATGAAATTATCTCTACCGGTGCTCGCCCTCGTAATGGCGACCGGGTTACCCCTCGCCGCTTGCGCGCAGCAGAGCAACGCGGCGGAGAGGCAAGCCCCGTCTCCTGAGATCCGAGCTCAGATGCAAGCGGCGCGTGACGGCGCCAAGACCGCGGCGTTCAACGACCTCAGCCCGGGCAGCCGCGCGAAGGTTCAGGCCATCGTCGACCAGGTCAACAACGGTCAGCTCACCGACCTGCGCGCGGCTGGACAGCAGATCGACGCGGCGCTCACGCCCACCGAATCCAAAGCCGTGCTCGCGGAGCGCGACAAGCTGATGCAGTCGATGCGCGCCAACATGCCGCCTCGTCCCGACGGTGCGATGCCCGGCCCCAACGGTGCCGGCCCGCCGCCCAACGGCGGCCCGAACAACGCCGATCACCCGCGCGGTTTCGGCCGCAACCAGAACGCGGGCAGCTTCCTCCTGCGACTCGCCGTGAGCCCGGAGAAGATGAAACAACTGCACCAGATGCAGCAGCGCCCCGCGGGGCAGTAACACCGTCCCCTGAACTCTTCGGAGTTCTCGCGGTCCCGAAGTCCTCGAGCGCTACGCGCGGTCGAGGACTTCTGCTAATGCCGGGAGCGAGATCTCGTAGCGGTAGCCGACGTTGCGGTGGTCGTCGTCGAACTCTTCGTGGCGTACCTCGAGGCCCAGGTCGCGACAGCGTTTGGTGAAGACGCGCGCGCCGACGTCGAGCGCGTACTCGTCCTTGCGCCCGCAGTCGAGATACCGCAGGCGCAGCCGCTCGAGCGCAGCGCGCCCCGATGCGACGCGTTCGCACGGATCGAACGCGAGCCAGCGCGCGAACACGTCGTCGCGAATCTCGCCGGTGTGCTCGTCCCACGGCAGATCGATCGCCCAGCGCTCGTTCGCGCGCGGTGAGTACGCGGACGCATAGCCGAGCATCTCGATCGTCTCGTAGAAATGCTGCGGCCGCTTCGGGCGGCGTTCGAACTCGGCGACGAACGCTGCGATCGACCCAAATTCTTCGAGCACGCGCTGCGCCGTCGGGAACCCGCGCAGGCACGCGTAGCGGTAGTACGTGTCGCCGCTGTGCGACGCGAACGCCGCGAACGTGCCGGGGTGCGCGAGCGTGAGGTGCAGCGAGCCGAAACCGCCCGACGACTTGCCGAAGACCGCGCGGCCCCCTTCGCGCGCGATCGTGCGGTAGTTCCCGTCCACGTGACCGATCACGTCGCGCACGGTATAGGTCGCGTAGTCGCCGTTGTGCACGGAGTCGACGTACTGCGAGCCGCCCAAGCGCGTGTTGCCGTCGACGATCGCCAGGATCGCGGGCGGCATGCGGCCGCCGGCGACGAGCCGGTCGATCCACTGCACGACGTTGGTCTCCCACGGCCGCGTCGAGACGAGCGCCCCGACATCGCCCGTATAGCCGTGCAAGCAGTACAAGACCGGATAGCGGAGCGAGCCCTCGGGGTCGTAGCCCGGCGGCGTGTACACCGCGACGGGCCGCACGGAGGGATCGCCGAGCGCGTTGTCGCGCAGCGCCGGGCTGTCGACGAAGTCGATCCGCAGCGTGCCGCGCAAGCCTTGGAGTTGCGAGAGTTCGTTCACGGGACGGCGAAAGGCGTTCGAATGATTCGAGGCGTGGGCCTGCGTTCGGCGGTCGCGATCAACGTCGCCACGATGGTCGGCGCGGGTCCGTTCATCACGCTGCCGCTCGTCGTCGTGGCGCTCCACGGCTCGGTCTCGTCGATCGCATGGCTGGGCGGCGCGCTGATCGCGCTGTGCGACGGCCTCGTGTGGGCCGAGCTGGCCTCGCGCTATCCGCGCAGTGGCGGGACGTATGCGTACTTGCGCGAGGCGTTCGATCCGCGCCGGGCCGGGCGCTTTTTCGCGTTCTTGTTCGTCTGGCAGTTCTTGTTCTGGGCGCCGCTCGTGATCGCGTCGGGCTACATCGGCTTCGCACAGTATGCCGCGTATCTCGTGCCGGCGGCCGGCGGGTTCGTGCCGACGCATCTGGTCGCCGTCGCGGTGGGCATCGTCACGCTTGCGGCATTGTACCGCGCGATCCCGCAGATCGCTCGCACAGCGCTGGTGCTCGGCGCCGTCGCGCTCGTCACGCTGCTCGTCGTCGCCATCGCCGGCCTGACGCACCCGCACGCACCACTCGCCCAAACATTGCCCGCGACGATGTCCCTGCGCCTGGGGTTCCCGACGATCTTCGCCGCGTTGCCCGCTCTCGGTGCCGCGCTCGTCATCACGCTCTACGACTATAGCGGTTATGCCGACGTGTGCGCGCTCGGCGACGAGGTCGTCGCGGCATCGCGAACGATCCCGCGGGCGATCGTCATCTCCGTGCTCGCGGTCGCCGGGGCCTACGTGCTGCTCAACGTCGGCGTCGTCTCCGCGCTGGCGCCGAAAGAGATCGCCGGCTCGACGACCGTCGCATCGCTCGTCGCCGAGCGGGCATTCGGCACGCCGTTCGCGATTGCGGTGACCGTGGCGGTGCTCGTCACCGCGTTCGGCTCGACGTACGGCTTGCTGCTGGCGGCGGCGCGCGTTCCGTACGCCGCGGCGCGCGACGGCGACTTCCTCGCACCGTTCGCGCGGCTGCACCCGCGCGGACGCTTTCCGTCGGTGGCGCTCGTCGCGATCGGCCTGCTCGCGCTGCCCGCCTCGCTGCTTCCGCTGGACCAGGTCATCGCCGCGCTCACCGCCGGAATCGTGCTGGTGCAAGGCGTCGCGCAAGTCGCCGCGCTCTTCGTCACGCGCTTCACGCAGCCGCGCGCGCCGTTCCGCGTGCCGCTCTTTCCGCTGCCGCCGCTCGTCGCGCTCGCCGGCTGGCTGTTTCTCTTCGTCAGCACCGGGCCCGTCGCGATCGCCTTCGGGCTCGGGACGCTCGCGCTCGGCGCGATCGTGTTCATGATCCGCGCGCGCATGACGGGCGGCTGGCCGTTCGCCGCGACGACGATCGCATCGCTGATCGCGCTGGCGTGCATGGCGGCGCCGCACGCCGCCGGCGCGCAGACGCAGTCCACGCCGCCTGCGTTCGGGCACGCCGTCATCGTGCGCGACGCGCGGAACGAGCCGGTGCTGCAGGTCGACGGCAAACCGTTTTTCTTCCTCGGCGGCGCCTTCTTCTACGAGCGCATCCCACGCTCGCAATGGCGCGCAGCAATGACGCGCATGCGCGACCTCGGCGCGAACACGCTCGACCTCTACGTGCCGTGGAACTGGCACGAGCTCGCCGACGGCGACTTCGACTTCGACGGGCGCACCAGCCCGCGCCGCGACCTGCGCGAGGTGCTGCGATTGGGAAAGGAGCTCGGCTTCTTCTTCATCGTGCGGCCCGGTCCGGTGATCCGCAACGAGTGGCGCAACGGCGGGTATCCGGCATGGCTGCTGCAGCGGCCGGAGTACGCGATGGAAGCCCACGACGTGCTGGAAGGACGGTATCCGGCGACCGCAACGTTGCAGAACCAGCACAGCGACGCCGCCGCCGCGGAGTGGATGCGCAATGCGACGCATCTGCGCTACGCCGCGCGGTGGCTGCATCGCGCGCTCGCCGAGTTCCGGCCCGTCGCGGATCGCGTGATCGCCGTGCAGCTCGACGATGACCAAGGCGCCTATCTCGATAACGACACCTATCCCGGACCGCACTTCCACGCATACCTGCGTTGGCTGGAAACCCGGGTGCGCGACGTCGTCGGGCCGCGCACGCCGGCGTTCATCAACACGTTCGAGACGAAAGTACCGTGGGCACTCCCGGTCTGGGCGATGGGGAACTGGTATCAGAGCGACGCGAACGTGATCGGCGAACACGACCGCGCGGAGCTCGCGTTTGCGACGGCGACGCTGCGCACGCAAGCGCGTGGACCGCTCGCGTACAGCGAGTTTCAAGCGGGCTGGCTCGCGGGCCCAGCCGACCCGCAGCCGCGCGCTGCCGACCCGAGCAATACTACGCTGGCGATCGGCGAGCTTGCAGGTTGGGGCATCAAAGGGCTGATCGACTTTCCGCTACAGGACACGCTCGCGCCGTTCGGCTGGGAAGCGCCGTTCTCGAACGCGCTCTACGCGTGGGACGCGGCGTTCATGCTGGATCTCGGATACGGCTCGCGCTTGCGCGAGACCGACCTGATGTTCCAGCAGCTCGCAGTGTACGGCCCGGCGCTCGCGGAAGCGCATCGCGTCGCGGACGTCGCCATGCTCTACGACGGCCGCCAAGACGCCTTCCACGCCGCGGCGCTGTTGAAGGCGGGTCTCGCCGATTGCCGCGCGCGCGGGATCACGTGCGACGCGATCGATCCTGCAACGGTCACGGACGGACGTCTCGCCTCGTTCCGCTACGTCGTCGTTCCTCGCGGAGAATATCGCGCGCTCGTTGCGCGGGCGGCGCGCCTGCACGTGCGCGCGATCGCGTCGCCGAACGCGGCGACCGGGGTCCGCAGCGCGCCTGGCGCGACGCTGCTGCGCGGGCCGCACGGCACGTTCGTCGTCGTCGAGAATTGGAGCGACCGCGACGTGCGCTACGCCGCGCGCGATCTCCCCGACGCCGGCGCGCCGATCCCGCCGTTCGCGCTGCGGCCGCGCGAGGCGCGCATCGTCGCGGTCGACGCCGATCTCGCGTTCCTGTCCGCGCGGTACGCGCGCGGCGACCGGCTGACCTCGTCGTGCGTCGTCCAGACCTACGGTGATAACCGGCAGATTTCGTTCGGCGATCCGCTAGCAGCCGTAATGCAGGGCCGGCGTCGCGAAGGTCCGACGTGCGAGGTCGACGCGACACTCGGCGGACGGCGCGCGCGCCGAAGCGTCGGCGACGGCGAAAGCGTCGCACTGCAGCCGGGTGCGCCGATGACGGTCCATAGCATCACCACCGGATACCTCGACTCCCCCGATCCCGGCTTGCGGATGTCGCGGTTCGCGCGGTTTCCCAATCCGCGGATCGACGTGAAGCTGCCGCCCGGCGCGCACGCGTATCGGTCGGACGTGTTCGAGGACGGTGCGCAGGACGTCGTGCTGCAGAACGCGCGCGTCGCCGCCGTTGCCGTGCCGGACGGCGGCGCGCGCGTGGTGTCGTTCGGGCGGTATCTGCTGCAGCCGTCCACGAGCACGCCGTCGTTCCACAACGTCTTCGACGCGACGGGCGCCGTTCGCGACGACGTGCTGCAGCAGCAGCCGCCGTCGGCAACCGACCGCATCGCGAAATACACGCACCTGTATCCTGCCGGCATGTTCAACCGGCCGTACGATGCGTGCACGTTCGAAAGCGCGCGCGGCGCCGGCGCCTACTTCGCGTACGACGCGCCGGACGTCGTGCCGAACGGCGCGCGCTTCGAACGCGTGCTCGCGCTGAGCGTTGCCGCCGACCGGCTCGTCGTCGACGAGCGTTTCACGCCGCGCGCCGGCGACCAAAGCCAGCGGCTCGTGTCGCTGTCGGCGCTCGCGGTCTTGCGCCCTGGAGAATTCGACAGCATGCCCAGCATCGTCGCCGGACCGCTGCGAACACCGCTCGATCGGGAGGTCGAGCTCGATCCGCGCTTCGGCGGCGTGACGCTCGAGCAGAATTGGGACGGCGCCGGTAGGGACATGCTGGCGGTGTCGTGGCGACCAGGCGACGTCGAAGCCGCCTCGTGGAAACCGGCGCAGAGCAACGGAACGCTGCGGCTGGTGCTCGCACCGGGCGCATGGCGCCGCGTCACCTTCGCGGCCGGCCGGCCTGAAACCGCCGAAGCGCGGGAGCGGTTCGGCGAAGCGGAGCGCGCCTGGGCGGGCGCGAACCCGGCTCCGGCGAGCGAAAGCGGGGAAGTGGCGAAACGGTATACGCAGTCGCCTCAAAAGCGACCGAGTGAGAGCTCATGTGGGTTCGAGTCCCACCTTCCCCAATGACCGGCGTCTCGGATTTTCAGCGCGAGTCGTACCGGATCGACGAGCAGATCTGGGCGTCGCTCGCGTTGCGCACCGGTGAGCGTGCGCTGTTCCTGGGCGTCGCCAACGAGGGCGCGTGGATCGCGCGCGCGGTCGAGATCGGCGTCAACGTCACGGTCGTCGTCGCAAGCGACGCCGCGATCGCCCTGATCGAGAAGGCCGGCGCGACCGCGATGCGCGGCAGCGCCACGATGATCGCAGCCACCGCGAACGCCTACGACGTCGCCGTTGCGATGCACTATTTGCACGAGATCGATCCGGGCTTCCACGCGCACGTCGTCGGCGAGCTCGCGCGCGTCGCCAAACGCGTGGCGATCGTCGAGCCGTCGCCGCCCGCGGACCCGCTCGGCCAGCGCATCGCGGCGCTGTACGCGCGCGCCAAACGCGATGCGGGCCAATTCGAAGGCTATCAGCCGATCGAGTACTGGCGCAAGCTGCTCGCCGTCGTGATGGCCGACGTGTATCAAAACCTCGTCACGTTCACGCGCGTACCGCCCAAAGAAGCCGTCGCGGAAACGGTGTCGCTGATCCTCGACGCGATGGCGATCGAGGAGATGCCGAAAGAATATCTCGACGAGCTGCGCGCGCTCGCCGCGCACCGCGACACGCAGCTGCTGCCGCTCTCGCGCATCGTGCTTGTCGGCACCGCCGCCGGCGTGCCGATCCCGCAAGGCAGCGGCGCAGCGTTCCGGCCCAACGTCACCCCGGCGCCGCCCCCGCCCCCTCAGAACGCGCCGGCGGCGTTCGCACCGGCTCCGCCGCCGCCGGCCCCGGCCAACCCGTACACGCCGACCGCACCGCACGTGCCCGCGCTCGGCTTCGGTTTCAGCGCCGACGAGCCACCCGTTCCGTATGCGCCGCCTGCGCCGCAGCCCGGCCAGCCGAACCCCGTGCCGCCGCATACGTTTCCGGGCGCCGGCATCCCGCCGCCGCCTGCTCCCGCACCGTTCGGGGCGCCGTTCGCGCTGCCGGAAGATCCCGCCGACGATGCGCCGTTCGGCGGCGCCGCGGAACCGCGCACGGGGTTCGGCTGGGCCTGGGAGCCGCCCGAGGACGAGCCGCCTCCCGAGCCCTAGCCCAAGCGAACCGGCATTACCGCACGGTCAGCGCGAAGCGAACGTGCGCAGCGCGACGATTTCCGCGCGCAGGCGCTGCGCCGCGGCGATCAGTTCGGGCGGGATCGGCCCGCGGCGGATGACCGCCAGCGCGGCTTGGGCGCGCTCGACGAGCGGCGCGACATTGCCGGTCGCACCGTCGATCCGCTGCATGTCGGCGTCGACGTTCTCGAGCGCCTTCATGACGGGCAAATCGCCGAACGCTGCGACGCGCGCTTTGGCACGGTTGAACTCACGCAGCGCGCGGGCCACCTGTGCTCCCGCGAGCGCGAGCACCGCGATCATGGCGACGAGGGTCGCCCACCAGACGATCGCGTTCGCGGACACGTCTACGCCGCGCTCGACTCGCTCTTCGTCGCCGGCGGCGTCGGGGTGGACGCCGCGGCCGGAGTCGCCGCAGGCGCCGGTGTCGCCGAAGCGCCCGTGGTGTCCGACGCCGTTGCGGTCTCGGCCGGCTTCGCAGGCTCCGTCTTCCCGCCCGACTCGGACGATTTGGCCTTTTCCGACGCCTTGCGCGAGTCGGTCAGGTAGAAACCGGACCCTTTGAACACGATGCCGGCCGGCGAGAACACGCGTGCGAGCTCGCCGCCGCACTCGGGGCACGCGTCTTGGTGCACGTCGCCGAAGCCGTGGCGGACTTCGGTGACCTTCGAGCAGGCACGGCAGCGGTAATCGTAGAGCGGCAAAGGGATCTCCGGCGGGAAGCAACTCCTGCTAGTTTACCGGCTTTAGCAGATCGCGTCAACGAGTGCTAAGGCGCCTCAGAACAAGGCACCGTTCTCGACCGATCGTGGCGTGGGAAATCGCCCGAGAACAGACACCCCATCGGAGTCGCCCTAAAAGTCGTCGAGGATCCCGCCGGGCTCCTGATCGAACTCGCACAGCCGCCTAGCGAGCCTGCGTCGCGATATCGTAGTACCGGTCGACGAATGAGCCGGCGCGCGGGAGCTGGGGCACCGCCGCGCCCTCGGGCGGCGGCGTGACGCGCAGCGAGAGCATCGCTTCGACAACCTTTGGCATATCGAACAGCCACTCGATCGGCATGAGCTGCCCCCACTCGAGCGCGCGGAGGCGCGCGGCGATCGCGCCGAAGTCGAAGGCGACCGGGAACACGCCGGCGCGAAGCGCGATGGAGAGCGCGTAGCAGTAGGTCTCAGGCCAGACCGACGGATACCAGACGAAGTCGCACTGCGCACCAGCGAGAAGAGTGTCGGCTTCATCGTCGCGATACGGCCCGGAGATCGTGACGCCGAGCGCGCGCAGCTCGTCGTCGATATCGGTGAAGCCGAGGACGCTGAACGAGAGCGGAAGGTTTTGCTCGCGCACGATACGTGCGCACTGCGCCAGCAGGCGCGAGCCTTTGTGCGGCCCGATCGCTCCGACCAGGCCCACCCGGCGCACGAGCGTGCCGTTCAGAATCTGCGGCACGGCGAGCGTTTCGGCGGGCCGGAGGTCCCTCGCGCGGGCGGGTTCGGGATGCGGCCGAACGACGTACTGCGCCGACGGAACGTAGCGCCGCAACCGCGTCGCGACGTCGTCATCGGGAACGAACACCGCTCGCGCGTCGCGCAAGAGGTGCTCGTAGCGCGCCCGCCAGAGCCAAATGGGGATCGCTTCGACCTGCGGACCTGCGTTCGCCAAACAGCGCGCGCACGCGTCCTCCTCCGGTTCGCCGCAGTAGTACCCGCTTGCGTCGATCAGCGTGATGCGCGGACAAATCGCGAGGTAGTCGTGGATGGTGACGTCGTACGGCACGCCGAGCCGCGCCGCCGCAAGTCGGAAGAACTCCGCGCTCTCCGATGGGAAGTCGGCCAGGTGCTGGACGTGGACGTGAATGACGCCGGATGCGCGCAACGCGTCGACGAAAGCATCGACGCCGTCGGACGACATCTCGACCGGCGGGAGATTCGGCACGTCCAGGAGCGGGAACGAGAGCCGGACGCGCCGCCCTTCCACCGATTCTTCCGAGCGGCAGAACAGAACGCCGGCCCCCGCCGACACGACGCCGTCCACGAGGTCGTTGACGTGCCGCTCGGTGCCCCCGCCGCGCGTGTGCGTCACGAACAGGAACGTGCGCCCCCGCGTGCACCGCTTGATGCGCTCGCAGTCGACCCGACGGCGCAGCGACAGGAGCGGATCCTGTTCGATGAAGCGCCCGACCTGTTCGTGGTACGTCGGGTGCAATGCCGCAAGCAGGCTGCCCGCGGCGTGGACGCGCTCGTATTTGGAGTCGCCGAACGACACTCCGCCGTAGTGCCGCACGAAGACGTCTGCCGCGAGTACGTTGCGCCAGCCCAGCGCCGCGGCCCGCAGCGAAAAGTCGTTCTCTTCACCGTATCCGCGGCCGAAGCGTTCGTCGAACGCCCCGACCGTCGCCAGGCACTCCCGCCGGACGTACATGCAGAACCCGACGGCGGTCGGCAGGTCGACGCATCGCCCGGCGTTCACAGTGGAAAAGAGCGCGGCCAACTCGGTGTCGCTCAGCTCGAGATGGCGATCGTTGTTGCGGATGAAGCGCGGATAGCTGCAGATCTCGGCGTTGTTCGAGAACGGCGTTACCGTGCCGACGTTCGGCTGCCGGGATGCGGCGCGCAGCCGGTCAAGCCAGCCGGCGAAGACTTCGGTGTCGGCGTTGAGGAAGACGACGTCGCGCGCCGAGTGGAGCTGCATGGCGAAGCTGCAGCTTTGCACAAAGCCGCGGTTGACCGGGTTTCGGAACAGGTTGATGCGCCGCGCGGCGGCCAGCTCGCGCAGCGCCTCGGAGAGCTCGGCGTTCGGAGACGCATCGTCCACGACCCAGAGCTCGAACGGCGTCTCGACCGGCGCGGCGAGGACGCTGTAGATGCACCGCATCGTCTCCGCGTAGCCTTCGAAGACGGGGACAATGACGTCCACGTCCGGCACATCCGTCGCCTCCGGCCGCGGCAACGTTTCCCAGTCGCGCCGCGACGGCGCGACCGCGCGCACGAGCGAACGCGCCTGCGCATCGTCCCCTCGCGCGCCGAGTGCGGCGCGTCGCTCGGCGCGTCCGTAGAGGACATAGTGTACGAGCGGGTTCATCCCGCTGGCGCGAACGTCCGGGTTCACTTCCAAGTACGACGCCGTATCGAATCGTTCGCTCGGGTTCAGCGCCTTACGCCAGCCAGTCTCCACGTAGTGACCGGCCAAGTCTTCAACATTGACCGGTTCCGAAAGCTGCGCTCGGTAGTAGTCGTTGTCGAAATAGCCGCTGCTCGAGACGACGCCCGCCAGCCGCTGCAACTGAGGACCGGCTGTCGCTTCGGAGCTCACCCCTGCGCGCCACGGTCGGGGTGCACGCCGTCGGGCGGCCCGAAAACATGCCTCAACAGTCGCAGCGGACGGGTGATGCGCCACGACCGTGACCTCACGAAAGAGTCGACGAGCGCATCGCGCTCGCGCAACCCCTCTTCGGCCTGCGCGGCGCACTGCGCGGCCTGAGCCGCGCGCTGTTCCGCTTGCGCCGCGCGCTCTTCGGCGTGAGCCACGCGCTGTTCCGCCTGCGCCGCGTGCTCTTCGGCCTGAGCCGCGAGCTGTTCCGCTTGCCCCGCGCGCTCTTCCGCTTGCGCCACGCGCACTGCGGTCCGCGCCGCGTGCTGGTCGGCCCCGAGCGCCGCCGCCTGCCTTTCGGCGATGACGAGCGCATCGCGCTCGCGTACGTGCTCTTCGGCCTGCGCGGCGCGTTGCTCGGCCTGCGCCGCTCGCTCTTCGGCTTGCGTCACGCGCTGTTCCGCTTGCGCCGCGTGCTCTTCGGCCTGCCCCGCGCGATGTTCCGCTTGCGCCACGCACTCTTCGGCCTGCCCCACGCGATTTGCGGCCGCGAGCGCCGCCGCGTGCGCTTCGGCGACCGCCGATTTCACAATATCGGCGCGGCGTTCGGCATTCTCGGCTCGCATTCGTGCCGCATCGGCGCGTGTCTCGGCGCTCGCCGCGCCATGCTCGGCGTCCGCGCGACCCGCTGCGGCATCGGCAACATCCGCGAGTGCACCCGCAAGCCGTGCTTCCGTTTGCGCGAGCCGTGCCTCACTCTCCGCAACGCGCTGGTCGGCTTCGGCGCGCTCGCTAAGCGCAAGCTCCCGGATCCGATCCGCCTGGCCGGCAGCGCGACGCTCGGCTTCCGCCAGCTCGAACCCGTGCTTCGCGACGCGGTAGCGTAGCCGCGTGAGCTCGTCGGCATCGTCCGGCCGCGAACCTCCGAGAAACACGCGGGCGACGTCGTCGACGGTCACGACCGGTGAGAGCGTCCGTTGCTCCGCGCAGATGGCCGCGACAGCGCCGTGGAGCTCGCGCGGGACGCAAAAGACGCTCGACTCATAGCTCGAGCCGAACCGGTTCATGCTATTCGCACGATGGTTAGCCGGGTTGTACGCGGGCGTGCGGTTCACGTAGAAGGCGTACTCCGCATCCCGCAAGGCCGCGAGCACCGCGGCGCCCGCTTCCACGGTGTTACACTCGACCGAAAGCAACGGGCGGCACCGCTGTAGCGTCTGTGCGGCACCGCGGAGAACGTCGCACTCCATCCCCTCGACGTCGATCTTGATCAGCCGGACCGCGTCCAGCGCGAACGAGTCGAGCGAAACCATGTCGACGGCGCACGACGCCCCGTCGGCGCGCGTGAGCAGCGAGACGGCGCCGACGTTGACGTGCGCCGCGTAGTCGAGTGCCGGAACGTGCCGCACCGAGTGCTCCGCGCCGAGCGCCAAGCGATAAAGCGCGACGTTGTCGTACCCGTTCGAACGAACGTTCCGTTCCAGCAGGTCGAAGACGCGCGCTTGCGGCTCGAACGCGATCACCCTGCCCGCGGCGCCCGCCGCGCGGGCGAACGCGACCGTATGCGTCCCGAGGTTGGCGCCGACGTCCACGACGGTGTCGCCGGCGCGGACGAAGCGGAGGAGTACGTCCAGTTCGAGCTGCGCCCACTCGCCGTACAGGCGAAGCGAGGCGCCGATCGGGTCGTCATCACGAAAATAGGCCAGCCGTCCGTAGCGGGCGTCGGCAGTGACAACGTCCACTGCGTCGGATTGGGTGGCAGCGGTCATAGGGGCGGGGAGAATTGGCGCTTCACGGTTTTACGCCTGCCCAGACCGATCCGTCAATGCGGTGCAGCAGCGGGCGCCGCCCTTGCGCAGCCATGAACTCGTCGGTCGCACGCCGAGCGCCCGGGTACATCCCATAATCGTCGATCGCGATGACGCCGCCGCTGACCAGCCGAGGATAGAGCGTCTCCAGCTCGACCTTCGTCGACGCGTAAAAGTCCGTGTCGAGCCGCAGCAGTGCAAGCTCCCCGGGCGCGGCGGCCGGCAGCGTCTCTTCGACGCGGCCCGGGACCAGCGTGAAGCCGTCGTCGCCGCCCAATACGGTCTCGATATTCGCGCGCACGGCATCGTAGTACGACGGCAGCGGGGCCGAATGCTGAAGGACGCCGAACACGACGTCCGACTCACCGGCCGGCGGACCGGCGAACGTGTCGTAGAGGTAGACCGTTCGGCCCGCGAGGCCGAGCCGCGGTCGCAGCATTCCGATGAAGATCGCCATCCCGCCCAGGAAACATCCGCATTCCACGAAATCGCCCCGGATGCCGCTGGCCGCGATGTATCGCAGCGCTTGATACGTCTCGTAGAACCCTGTGACGTGAACCATCGAGTACGGCGACGCCAAACGATAGCAGTCCCAGAACTCCTCGTCCGTGATCTCGGGGTAGTTGCCGCGCATCCGCGTGGGCATCGTGTCGATCGACGGGATGAGATCTCTGACGTAACGCATCGCGAGGCGCACTTCTGCGGGCTCATCGCGCGCTCTTCTGCCCTTGCGCGCCGACGAGGAGGTACCGATGAGTGACGGCGGGATCCGCCCGTACTACGAGCGGCGGCCGCCGTCGGAGCAGAATGTCGCGGATCTGTTCCGTGGGAGCTGGAAGTCGCAGCTTCCGCACGATCTCGTCTCCGGAACGGCCCCGATGTTCGACGACAGCCGTCCCGCGTGGGCGGCGAGCGTCATCCCAGGCGGATTCGCTGGCAAGGACGTCCTCGAGCTCGGCCCGTTCGAGGGCTACCAGACGCGCGCCATCGCGCGCGCCGGCGCGCGCCGGATCGTGTCGGTCGAAGCCAACTCGATCAACTTCTTAAAGTGCTTGTGCGTCAAGGAGGTGTACGGTCTGGACGCCGCGCGCTTTCTTTTCGGCGACATCCTTGGTTACGTCGGCACCTGCGCGGAGCGCTTCGACGTCGTGTGGGCGTCGGGCGTCTTGTACCACTCGCAGAACCCGACCGATTTCATCGGCTGCGTCGCGAGGCTCGCGCCGTACGCGTACTTCTGGACGCACTACTACGACGGCGCCGCGATGGCGGCTTTGGACGACGTGCAGCGGCGCCACTTCGTACCCGGCGCCGACGTCGTGCGGCGCTACGGCGAGCGCGACGTCGTACTGCACGCCCGCTCCTACTTGATCCCGAACTACGGGAACGGGGTGCCGATGAACTGGGAAGGCGGCCTCGAAGACGTCAGCTACTGGCTCGAGAAGGACGACATTGTCTGGCTCTTCGAGCAAGCCGGGATGACGATCGCCGAGATCGAGTTCGACGACACGCGCGTCAACGGCTTGCCGGCGTTCGGGTTCGTCGCGCGACGCGGCTGAGCGCCGCGCGCCTCAGAGGTTCCAGACGATGTTCTCGCGCACCACGCGCGCCGGAATCCCCGCCGCGATGCAGTGCTCCGGGATTGGTCCGGTCACGACGGCGCGGAGCGCGATGACCGAGCCGCGGCCGACCTGCGCACCTTTCAGGAGCACCGCCTCCTGACTGATCCAGACCTCGTCTTCAACCATGACGTCCCGCGGGAGGTTGATGCGCGCACCGCTCGCGCGGTCGAAGATCGGGTGCATGTCGCTGACCGTGAACAGCGTCCCGCTCGCGATGAGGCAGCGGCTCCCGATCGCGATCGTGCCCGGTTCGTGCAGAAAGAGCCGGGTGTGCCACGTGAAGTAGTTCCCCGCCCCGATCGCGACGTTTCCCGCTTCGCGAGCATAGACTTCGAGCGCGTTGACGCGCGATTGGTACCCTGCCAGGAAGCGGTTCCGGCTGCCTAGCTCGATCCTCGCTCCGTTCAGGATACACGCTGCCTCGATGACAACCTCGTTGTCGTCGCCATCGAGCGTGATCGTGGCGTTTCCGTTCGCCATCACGTCCGGCGCGATGACGACGCGATTCCGCGCGCCGCGGTCGACGATCTCTACCGCCATGCGATCACGGCACGACGATCAGCGTCGAGCCCCACAGATGCTGCTCCACGTTCTGCCGGTAATCCGGCAAGTTCTTGCGGAAAGCCTCGCTGCGCGGCTCGTGCCCGTCGGCGACGACACAGGCTTCGAACGCGCTCGCATAGCGGCGGGCGGCAGCCGGGCGCGAAAGAAACAGCTTGTTGGCCGTGTACGCGAACGGCACGAGACGGCGCGGTGCGGCGAAGAACCGGTGCACTCCCTCGTTGACGCCGAGCGTGATGGGATTGAGAAAGTCATCCACCGCGACGATTCCGAGCGGCGCGACCAGCGCTTCGCACAACTCGAGGTCCCAGTGAACGTCCTCGCGCTCGTGCGAGCCGTCGACGCTGATGAAGCGCGGCTCGGATCCGAGCATCGATCGCAAGTCGTCCGCGCACAGATCGACCGAGCGGCTCACCACCAGCTCGATACTCGCCGGATCGGCGATCACCGCCATGAGCTCTCTCACCGTGTCGGCGGAGACAAAAGCGAACGTGTCGACGCCGACGATCCGCTCCCCGGTTCGCACCGCGGACCGCAGCAGCAGTGAGAAGTAGCGCCCCCACGCGACGCCGATCTCCAGCAACGAGCCGGTGACGGGCGCCCGTTCCTGGAGCGCCAGCAGATCCATCGAACGCAGTGCCGCGTAGTCTTCGAGCCAACCCGGGACCGTGGCCACCAGCTCGTGCAAGAACGCCCGGTCGTCAGCATCGATCCAACGTCGGCCGGCGATCGGGCTCGGAGCGGTCATCAAGTCCTAGAAGTCGTCGAGGACCCCGCCGGGCTCCTGGTCGAACTCGCACAGACCCTTGAAATGGATGAGCGAGTGGTTGAGCGCGACGTCGAGCTTGCGGCGCCGGGTCAGCCGGTCGAACAACGCGCCGAGCACGCCGCCGTACGTGGGGTAGTCCACCCGCACGACGAGCTTCGACCGCTCGGACTTCTGCTCGATGCGGATGTCGATGCGGCGCCGCACCGAGAAGGCGCCGACGAGCGAGAGCTGATGGCCCGGGATGAACCGGTCGATTTCGAACAGCTCTTCGTCCTCGCCCGGCAGGTTGGAGCGGATCACGACCTCGCTGCCCAGGCCCAGCGGCTCGGACGGTTCCACGCGGCGCGCGCTGCGGAGAAAGCTCAACCACACCGGCCACTTCTCGACCTCGCAGACGAGGTCGAAAGCGGTCCGCGCGGGCGACGCGACATCTTGGCTGCGGTGAAGCGCCCGCGTTGACGGCCGGTCGAGAGACACGGACGGCATTGCCATGGACCCTGAAGTTCGTCGCACCAGTCGGCCCGGCCCTGCCGCCCAAACACAAGATATTGTGCACCCCGTCCACTTTTTGCACTACACGTTGTGGACGAGCCTGGGGATGCGGTGGAAAAGCTAGGCCGCAGCGATGCGGGCCGCAGGATTACCGGGCGGGGACCGTCACCGCGCCCGACCCGACGCCGCGCGCAAACGCCACCAGCGCGGCGATGCCGGTCGGGATGGCGCCTTCGTCGAGCCGGAACTGCGGGCTGTGGCCCGAGTGGACGCTGCCGACGGTTTCGTTGTAGATGCCCAGGCGCACCATCACCCCGGGGACGCGCTGCGCGAAGTACGCGAAGTCTTCGCCGCCCATCGTGGGCGCGGGGCGCTCGACGCTGAACCCGAGCTCGCGCGTGTACGCCGCGAACGCTTCGGCGAGCTCGCCGTCGTTGATGACGGGCGGGTAGCCGAAGATCATGTCGAGCTGCGCGCGCGCGCCGTACGCGGCGGCGACGCCGTCGACGATTCGGCGCAGCTTTCCCTCGGCGGTATCGCGCAGCGCGGGATCGTGCGTGCGCAACGTGCCCGTCATGAACACGCGGTCCGCGATCACGTTGTTGCGGTAGCCGCCTTCGATCGTGCCGACGGTCACGACAATCGACGCGAGCGGATCGGTCTCGCGCGCGGCGACGTTCTGCAGCGCGAGGATCGTCGCCGCCGCGCAGGGGATCACGTCGACCGCTTTGTGCGGGTACGCGCCGTGGCCGCCCTTTCCGCGAATCGTGAGGTGGAACTCGTCCGCCGCGGCATTGACGGGACCCGGTGTGATCCCGATCGTCCCTGTCGCCAAGCGCGGATCGACGTGCAGCATCGTCACGGCGTCGACCTTGGGATCGTCGAGCGCGCCCTCGTCGATCATCGGCTGCGCGCCACCCGGCCCTTCTTCCGCCGGCTGAAACAGCAGCACCGCCGTGCCTTCGAACGACTCGCGCGATTCTTGCAGAACGCGCGCGGCGCCGAGCAGCATCGCGGTGTGCGAGTCGTGCCCGCACGCGTGCATCTTGCCGGTAATCTCCGACGCGCATTCCTCGCCGGAATCCTCGGTGATCGGCAGCGCGTCCATGTCGGCGCGCAACCCCGCGACGCGCCCCGGCAGCGCGCCGCGCACGATGCCGACGACGCCGGTGCGCGCGACGCGCCGGTGCTCGATCCCCAGCGCGTCGAGCTCGCGCTCGACGATCGCCTGCGTGTTGTGCTCCTCGAACCCCAGCTCGGGATGGCGGTGGATCTCGCGGCGAATCGCGGTGGCGCGCGCAACGGTTTCTTCGGGGAGGGTAGCGGTCATGAGCTACGTCTACGGAAAACGACAGCGGCCCCCTGCGAGGCCGCTGTCGTTTGCATCGTCGCTAGCTGCGATAGCGCAGGAACGCCGGGACCTCGATGTCGTCCATGTTCACCGGGCTGACTTTGTCGAAGGCCGTCGGTTCCATCAGCGTGCCGGAGATGGTTTGCGTGCGGTGCGGGCGCTGGCCGAAGCCCGCCGCGAGGACGGTGACGCGGACCTTGCCGTTGAGGCTCGGGTCGATCGATGCGCCGAAGATGATCTGCGCTTCGCTGTCGACGGCGCGGGCGATCATCTCGGCCGCTTCGTTGACTTCATACATCGAGAGATCGGTGCCGCCCGTGATGTTGAAGATCACGCCGCGCGCGCCTTCGATCGTCGTCTCGAGCAACGGCGATGCGATCGCCTTCTGCGCGGCGTCGGCGGCGCGGTGCTCGCCCGTGCCTTCGCCGATCCCCATCATCGCCGAGCCCGCGTCGGTCATGATCGTCTTGATGTCGGCGAAGTCCAGGTTGATCAGGCCCGGCTGCGTGATGAGGTCGCTGATCCCTTGAATCCCCTGGCGCAGCACGTCGTCGGCGTACGCGAACGCCTCGTTGAGCGGCGTCTTCTTCTCGATGATCTGCAGGATGCGCTCATTGGGGATCGTGATGAGCGTGTCGACCTTCGATTCGAGGTCGGCGATCCCGCGCTCGGCGCATTGCATGCGCTTGCGGCCTTCGAACCCGAACGGTTTGGTGACGACGGCGATCGTCAGCGCGCCCGATTCGCGCGCCAGCTCCGCGATGACGGGCGCCGCGCCGGTGCCCGTGCCGCCGCCCATGCCCGCGGTGATGAACACGAGGTCCGCACCGTCGAGGATCATCGCGAGGTCTTCGCGCGATTCGTCGGCCGCCTCGCGCCCGATGTTCGGGTTGGCGCCCGCGCCGAGCCCGTGCGTCAGCCCGCTGCCGATCTGCACGGTGTTGTTCGTCTTCGCGTTCCTGAGCGCTTGGACGTCGGTGTTGATCGAGAAGAAATCGACGCCCGACAACCCGGCTTCGATCATGCGGTTGACGGCGTTGCAGCCGCCGCCACCGAGACCGATCACCTTGATCGTCGCCGCGTGCTCGGGCACGAACCGTTTCGCATCAGCCATGTCTGCTTGTTCCTCTTGTGGGAAGAGCGGGAGCAACGATCAATTCCAGAGTGATTTGAACCAGGTAACGAACGGGCCGAAAACGGCGAACGCGCCGCCGCTGTGCCCGTTGAGATGCGGCGTTTGTTCGCCGCGGGGACCGAACAGCACGAGACCGACCGCGGTCGCATACTCAGGCTGCTTCACCGCGTCGGTCAATCCTGCCACGGTGGACGGGACGCCGATGCGCACGGGGAGGCCGAACACGTCGGCACAGGTCGTCTCGATGCCGCGCAGGTGCGCGCCGCCGCCGGTGATGACGACCTCGCTGAGCACCTGGTCGCGCGCGATGCGGTCGACGATGTTCGCTTTGGCGAGCCGGAAGATCTCGAGCACGCGCGGCACGACGATGCCGCGCAGCTGCGACGACGTGACCTCGCGCGTGCTGCGGCCGTCGAGCGACTTCACCTGGAACGTCTGATCGGCTTCGTCCTGTCGCACGAGCCCGGAGCCGTAGGTGCGCTTGACGTTCTCCGCCTCGGCGAACGTGGTCTTCAGACCGAGCGCGATGTCGTTGGTGAGGATGTTGCCGCCGACGGGGATCGTCGCGCTGTGCACCACGCCGCCGTCGGCGAACACGGCGATGTCCGTCGTGCCGCCGCCGATGTCGAGCAGCACGACGCCGACCTGTTTCTCTTCGGGCAGCAGCGTCGCGGCCGCCGACGCGAGCGGCTCGAAGATGATGCCGGTGGGCTCGAGGCCCGCGCGGTGCACGCACTTGAGCACGTTGGAGATGAACGACGAGCCGCCGGTGACGATGTGCGTATCGACTTCGAGCCGGCCGCCGCTCATGCCGACGGGATCGGTCACGCCGTCCTGGCCGTCGATCGTGTAGTGGCGCGGCAGCGCGTGAATGATCTGGCGGTCGGCGGCGATGTTGATGATCTTCGAGACGTCGACCACGCGCTTCACGTCCGCGCCGATCACCTCGCGGTCGTCGCCCGTCACCGCGACGACGCCGCGGTTGTTGGTGGACTGCATGTGCTCGCCGGTGACGCCGACGTAGACGTGCGACACGTGGACGCCCGCCATCCGCTCGGCCTTTTCGGTGGCGGCTTCGATGGCGTGGACGGTCGCTTCGAGGTCCGTGACGACCCCTTTGCGCATGCCGGTGGAGGGCGCTTCGCCAACGCCGATGATCTCGAGCCCCTCAGGACCCGATGCGGCGATGACGGCACACGTCTTCGTCGTGCCGATGTCCAGGCCGGCGATCGTCTCGCCCCTAGCCATGCGTCCTCGCCCTCACTTCTACCACAGTATATTGGGGGTGACGGTGGCGATACCTACAAGATCATCCACAGGCATCCACAAATCGTATCCACAGCGCCTGCGAAGAAGGTCTTGCCCTCGGAGCAAATCCCGTAAGGCTGACCCGCGTCGAACGCGGGTCTTGCCGTTGCTCAGCGAGCGAAGCGAGATGAGCCTGATCAGCGGAAATCGACGGTCGCAGTCCTCACCGGAATACGACGATGGGGGTTCCCGGCGCGCGCAGGTCGATCGCGCGGACGCTTCGGTTCGCGACGCCCTTGCGGACCGGCGCGACGAGCGCGGCTTTCTTGCCGAGGTCGTCGTCGGCGCCGAACTCGATCAGCACGCCCGTGACGTCGACGGCCTCCAGGCCGCCCCAGCGGTCGCGGCCGAGCCGGCGGACCGCCAGGTTCGCATCGGCCAGCGTCTTTCCGTCGGCCAACAGCCGGCCGACGTCCGGATCGGCGACGGTCCCGCCCGGCGTGGGAACGACCGCTTTGCCGGCATCGATCCGCGGGAGCACCGCCGCCGCGCAGCCGGCTTGCAGCACGCGCGCGGCCCCGTCGATGGTCACGTCGCCGGCGCCGCCGTGTATGCACGCGGACGGGCGGCGCACCGTGATCGCGAGCTCGACGACCGGCTTGGGAAACTGGCCGCGACGGATTGTCGCACGGTCGACGTACGGGATCGCCTCGATGCGCCGCGCGACGGCACGCGTATCGATCAGCCAGACGTTCGTATCGCGCGAGATCCCGGCTGCCGTGCGCACCGCGTCGCGCGACACCGGCGACGCGAGCGGCACGTCGATCCCGACGTGCGTGACCCGGAACCACGGCGCTTGCGCGAGCCACGCGCCGCCCCAGCCGATCAGCCCGACGAGCAGGATCGCGAAGATCCAGAACGGCTTGATCCGCGCCATCATCGACGTCTTGCGGCGGCGCGGCGCGGTGCGCGCACGCGCACGTTGGCGCGTGTCCCGCGTGCCGGTCTTCATAGCACGAACCGTTCGAGCGCTTCGGCAACGCCGTCGTGCACGACGTCCGCGACGACGTGGTCGGCGTGCGCGCGCAGCTCCGGGGGTGCCGATCCCATCGCGATGCCGACCGCAGCGGCGTCGAGCAGCGGCACGTCGTTCCACGCGTCGCCGATGGCGAGCGTCTCGCCCAGCGAGACGCCGTGACGCTGCGCGACGAACGCAAGCGCTTCGCCTTTGTTCACCGCCGGATCGACGACTTCGACGAAGTCCACGTGGCTGCGCGTGAGGTACGCGCGGTCGCCGAGCAGCGCACGCAACGCGACGAGGTGCTGTTCGGAGCGGTCGGCATCGTCGACGAGCACGATCTTGATCGTCGCCCGCTCGGCGAACGCGGCGCGCAGCGACGGCACGACGACCGGCTCCACGCGCGCGAGCGCGGTGTACCGCTTCGAGAAACGGTCGATCTGTTCGACGTACAGCGTGTCGTCGGCATAACACTGCGCGTGCACGCCGTGCTCGTGCGCCCACTGCAGCGTATCGCGCGCGACGTCCGGCTTCACTGTGGTCTGGCGCAGCACCGCGCCGCTCGAAACGTCGAAGATCGCGGCGCCTTGATAGCAGACGATCGGCCCGTCGACCGCAAGCTCGAGCGCGAACGGCCGCGCCGCCGCGAACATGCGCCCCGTGACGATCGTCACCGCCACGCCTTCGGCCTGCACGGCGGCGACGGCGCTACGAACGCGCGGGCGAAGGACCAGATCGTCGCCGATCAGCGTTCCGTCGAGATCGAGCGCGACGAGCCGGATGCGCGTGGCTGAGAGCATTCGCCCGGGCCGGTTCGACGCGGTCATGCGAATCGCCCGCGCGCTCTATTCGGGCTTGGTGCTTGCTTGACCGGCAGCACGCATTCTGGCGGTGCGCGCATGCGCGGGCAGGCCTTCGAAGTCGGCCAGCGCGGCCAGCACCGGAGCGTCGGCCGCCATGCGCGCATGCGTGTTCTCGACCAGCGACATCGTGCGCAGGTAGTCCGCCGTTCGCAAGCCCGACGAGAACCGGGCCGCACCCGACGTCGGTAGCGTGTGGTTCGTCCCGGCGAGATAGTCGCCCGCAGCGACCGGCGTGTCGGCACCCACGAAGATCGCGCCCGCGCGCCGGATCTTCGGCACCCATTCGTACGGATCGTCGACCATGAGCGACAGATGCTCCGGCGCAAAGCATTCGATCACGTCGAGGATCTGCTCGTCGCTCTGCGCGTGAACGAGCCACGCGCGTTCGTCGAGCACCTGCGCGACGACGGCGTCGCGTCCGCTCTTGCGGCCGAACGGACCGTCGAGCAGCGCGGCGACACGCTCGAGCAACGCACGGTCGCGCGACACCGCGGCGACGCGCGACAGTGGGTCGTGCTCCGCCTGCGCGACCATCTCGCCGGCAACGAGTTCCGGCTTCGCGCGCGAGTCCGCGACGACGAGCACTTCGGACGGCCCCGCAAGCCCGTCGATGCCGCACGTTCCGAACACCTGCCGTTTCGCTTCGGTGACGTACACGTTTCCCGGGCCGACGATCTTGTCGACGGCGGCGACCGTCGTGGTGCCGTATGCGAGCGCGCCGATCGCTTGCGCGCCGCCGACGGCATAGAGCTCGTCGACCTCCGTCAGCGCGCAGGCGTACAATACCGCCGGATTGACCCCGCCGTCGCGCTGCGGCGGCGTCACGACGACGACGCGCTCGACGCCGGCGACCTTCGCCGGAACGACCGTCATCAGCACCGTCGACGGCAGCGACGCGCTGCCGCCGGGGACGTACGCGCCGATCGCGGCGAGCGGTCGCGCGAGAAACGCGTAGCGCGTCAGATCGTGCGTGTGATAGTCGATGGGCGACGGGAGCTGGCGCGCGTGGAAGTCGGCGATGCGCTCGCGCGCGAGCTCGAGCCCCGCAGCGATCGGCTCCGGGACGAGCCGGCGCGCCTTCTTGCGTGACGGCACGTCGACGCGCAAGGTCGCGAGCGTCGCGGCGGGGTGGTCCCAGCGGCGCGTGTATTCGACGAGCGCGTCGTCGCCGCGCGCGCGCACGTCGGCGAGGATCGCGCGCACGCCGTCGACGATCGCCGCCGGCGGATCCCAGCCCCCGGCGTAGAGCCCGCGCAGCGCGCCGATGTCGGCCGCGCCGGTGATCTTCATGGCGCGACCGTCGTTTCACGGTACCGGTCGCGCAACGTCTTGCGGCTGATCTTGCCGACCGCCGTCTTCGGCAGCGCCGTCTCGAACAGGATGCGCTGCGGTTTTTTGTACGACGCGAGCTTGTCACGGCAGAACGCGATCAGCTCCGCTTCGGAGACATCGGCGCCCGTGACGACCACCGCCGCGACCGCTTCCACCCACGTCTCGTCCGCGACGCCGATCACCGCGCACTCGCGCACCGCCGGGTGCGTGAGCAAGACGTCCTCGACCTCGCGCGGGTACACGTTGTACCCGCCCGTCACGATCATGTCGGACGTGCGGTCCAGCAGGTACAGGAAACCGTCGTCGTCGAGCACGCCGAGGTCGCGCGTGCGCAGCCAGCCGCCGGGGAGGCGCATCTCCGCATCGAGCTCCGGCGCGTCGAAGTAGCCGGCCATCATCGACGGCGCGCGCACGGCGATCTCGCCTTCGCGTCCGCGCGCGGCGTCGCCGTTCGCATCGATCAGCTTCAGCTCGACGTCCGGACACGGCTTGCCGCACGAACGCAGGCGGTCGCCGGCGTGGTCTTCCGGACGCAGCACGGTGATGCACAACGGGCACTCCGTCTGCCCGTAGTACTGGAAGAAACGCTCGCGCCCGAACACGTCCATCGCGCGCGCGAGCACCGGCTGCGGGATCGGCGAGGCGCCGTAGATGATGTAGCGCAGCGCGCTGAAGTTGCGACCGGCCAGGCCGGGCTGCTGCAGCAGCATCTGAAGCATGGTCGGCACGAGGTTGATGGCGGTGATCGACTCGGCTTCGAGCAGCCGCAAAAACTCCGCCGGCTCGAAGCCGGGCATGATGACGGTGCGTGCGCCGCGCAGCCAGCACGGCAGCACGAAGACGCCGCTCGCGTGGATGAGCGACGCGGCGTGCAGCATCACGTCGTCGTCGCGCGCAGGCATGAGGTTCATCAAGACGTTGCGGCAAATCGCCGCGTACGACGCCTGCGTGTGCTGCGCGGCCTTCAGCGTCCCGGTCGTGCCCGAGGTGAACAGCGTCAGCACGACGTCGGTCGGGCGCACGTCGACGTCCGGCAACTCGCTCGGCGCGTTCTCGGCAACCGTCATCAGCGCCATCTCGCCGGGCTCCGCCGGCTCGAGCGGGATCGCGTGCAGATCCGGGACGACCTCCGCGAGCGCGGCTGCGCGCTCGCGCAGATCGGCGCCGTACATGAGCACGCTCACCCGCGCCTCGACGAGCATGCGCGCGTGCTCGTCGAGCGAAAGCCGCGCGTTCAAGGGCACGCGGTTCAGGTTCGCTTTGACGCAGGCGAAGTCGACGGGGACGCTCAGCAGGCTGTTGTTCAGCAGCAATCCGGTGCGCGCGCGCGATTCCACGCCGAGGTCGAGCAGCGCGTTGGCCAAGCGCGAGCTCAGCTCGTCGACCTCGCCGAACGTCATCGTGCGCTCGCCCGCCGTCAGCGCGATGCGCTCGCGGTGCCCCTGCGCGCCGCGCACGATCAGGTCGCGGTACGTCGGTCCCATCGCGTCAGTGCTCCATCGCGCCGTGCCGACCGGCGCCCGCCGCGAATCGCGCCGCACCGGCGGTGCCCTCGGCGAACACGACGGCGTACCCCGCCGCGCCTTCGCGGCGCAGCGCGTCGCGCACGTCACCGTCCCACGCCGCGTGCGCACCGCGCCGATCGGTCAGCATGCAGCGCTGCGGAAACGCCGCGATCTCGCGCGCGAGCTCTTCCGCCGCGGCTCGCGCCGTTCCGTGCGGGACCACGCGATTCGCGAGCCCGAACTGCAGCGCTTCCTGCGCGCCGACGGCGCGGCCGGTGAGGATCATGTCGAGCGCGCGACTGAGCCCGATCAGACGCGGGAGCCGCACCGTGCCGCCGTCGATCAGCGGCACGCCCCAGCGCCGACAGAACACGCCGAACGTCGCGTCTTCTTCCGCGACGCGAAGATCGCACAGCAGCGCGAGCTCGAGGCCGCCGGCGACCGCATATCCGGCCACCGCGGCGATCGCGGGCTTCGCGAGCGCCATGCGCGTCGGACCCATCGGCCCGGCTCCGACGCCGTCCGGCTCGACCTCGTTGCGGCGGTCGTCATCACCGAGCGCGGTCAAATCGGCGCCGGCGCAAAACGTGCCGCCCGCGCCCCACAGCACGGCGACGCGGAGCGCGTCGTCGGCTTCGAACGCGGCAAACGCCGCGCGCAACGCTGTCGCGACGGCGCGGTCGACGGCGTTTCTTTTCGCGGGGTTGTCGATCACGATAGTGGCTATCGCATCGGCTCGCTCCAGCCGAATGCCGGCGCCGAAGTCCGTCGTCATGCGGGCACAGCCGTGAGGCGATCGAGCAGCGCGGTGATCGCATCGTACTTCGCGCGAAACCGTACGGGGTTCACGACGAACCGCGCGGTGCTCTCGTCGATCTCCTCGACGACGACGAGATCGTGCTCGCGCAGCGTCGTGCCGGTCGCAACGAGGTCGACGATCAGATCGGCGAGTCCGACGAGCGGCGACAGCTCGACCGAGCCGTGCAGCTCGATGAGCTCGACGGGCAGATCGCGCTCGGCGAACCACGTCTCGGCGGACCGCGTGAACTTCGTCGCGCAGCGCAGAAACGTCGGCAGCGGCGCGCCCTCGTGATAGCGGTCGATGCGGCGTGCGGCGACGACGAGCCGGCAGAAGCCGAAGCCCAAGTCGGCCAGCTCGGCGACGTTGCGATCGGTCTCCCACAGCGTATCCTTGCCGACGATCCCGCAGTCGGCAGAGCCGAACTCGACGTACGCGGGGACGTCGCTAGGGCGCAGGAACAGCAGCGTGGTGCCGTCGCTGGTCGTGACGGTGAGCTTGCGCCCGACGTGTTCGGGCACGTCGATCCCGGCAACGCGCAAGCGCGCAGCCGCATCTTTGTAGAGCGCACCCTTCGGCAGCGCGATCGTGAGCGCGTCGGTGAGACGGCCGTCGGCCTGCGGAGGGCGGCTCATCGCGCGTCCCAGTTCGAAGGTGTGCGCGGCATGGGCAGTCCTTCGACGCGCGGCCCGACGCGAAGCTCGCGCACCGTGCCTTCGACCGCGATGACGACGCGCGTGATGCCGTGGGCGCGCGCTTCGTCCAGCAGAGCCTCGTCGCCGAGATCGGAGCCGGCGTAGCGCACGACGTTGCCCGCCGCGCGCTCGCGCGCGGCGACGACGTCGGAGCCCGCGACGAGCACGTCGACGCGATGCGCGCGCCGCCGCACGTGCTTGCCGCGCCGTTCGAGCGCGATGAGCAGCCGTTCCACGCCCGCCGTCCAGCCGACGGCCGGCACGTCGAAGCCGAACCGCGGCAGCAGCGAATCGTAACGCCCGCCGCCGCACAGCGGGAAACCGAGCTCGGCGACGTAGCCTTCGAACAAGAACCCGGTGTAATAGTCGAGATCGCGGAGCAGCGCGAAGTCGACGGTGACGCGCGCGCCGTAGCCGAGCGCTTCGGCACGCTCCAGCACGACGTCGAGCGCGTCGAGCGCCGCGAGCGACTCGGGTGTACGGCACACGTTGCGCGCGATGCCGATCGCGCCGTGGTGCCCGCGGCGCTGCGCGAACTGCACGAGCGCCGGCCGGTCGAACTTGCGCAGGGCGACGAGGTTGCGCTGCTTGATGAATTCCTTGGCCTCGCGCGCCGCGTTGCCGTCGAGCCCGACGCCGTCGAGGATCCCGTCGACGACGCGCGCGTCGTTGATGTCGAAGCACGCATCGCGCAGCCCGATCTCGTCGAGCGCCTCGATCGCCATGAACAGCGTCTCGGCATCCGCATCGACGCCGGCGGCGCCGATCAGCTCGACGCCCGCCTGCGTCAGCTCCCGCATGCGTCCTTCTTGCGGCTGCTCGTAGTAGCGGAACACCGGCGCGATGTAGGCAAGCCGCAGCGGCAGCGGGGCTTCGCGCATCCGCGTCGAGACGAGGCGCGCAACGGGCGTCGTCATCTCGGGCCGCAGCGCGAGCGACGTGGAGCGCCGGTCGTTGAACTGAAACAGCAAGTCCGACGTCTCTTCGCCCAGCCCGCGCTCGATCACGTCGAACCGCTCGATGATGGGCGTCTGCACTTCTTCGTACGCCCAGCGCCCGAACACGGCACGCATCTGCTGCTCGATCTCGCGCTTGCGCGCAAGCTCGTGCGGCAGCCAGTCACGAACACCGGCGGGCAGCCGCACGACGCTACGGAGCGCCTTCGCGCACGTTCGACTCGCCGACGATCGCGACGAGCCGTTCGCGGACGCGGCGATCCGACGCGACGCCGCGCTCCACCGACGAGCCGTTGATGTGCAGCACCAGCGGTGTCGTCCCCGACCACTCCGACATCAGGACCGCGAGCTGGTCGATGTGCTCGCGCAGCGTCACCGTCACGTGCCAGCCGGCGGGGGGAGGTGGGGCGTTCCGAACGCTGTTGCGGTCGAACGGCTGAACTTCGTTGACGGAAACGTTGAGCTCCAGCGGAACGTCTTCGCCCGGGGTCGAGCCACGGCGCTCGCGCAGGCGCAAGCGTCCGGTGACGACCACGATTCCGTCTTCGATGAACCGCGATTGCAGCTCGGCGTACTGTTTCGGGAACACGATGCACTCGATCGCGCCCGTCGTGTCTTCGATCGTCGCGAAGAGCATTTGCGACTGCGCTTTGGTGATCGTGCGGCGCACGGCCGTCACGAGGCCGGCGATCCGAACCGGGCTGTCGTCTTCGAGGCTGCGCAGGTCGCGTACCGCCACGGCGCCGGTCCGCGAAAGGGCTTCGGCGACATCGGCGAGCGGGTGCCCGGAGACGAAGATTCCGAGCGTCTCCTTCTCCCACTGCAGCTGCTCCATCGTCGACGGCGCGGAGAGCGCCCGCAGCGACGGCTTCATCGACGGATGCGGCTCCTCGATCATCCCGAACAGCGAGCTCTGCCCGAGCTCGCGGTCACGCGCCTCGCGCGCCGCGACCTCGAGCGCCGCATCGAGCGCATCGAGCAGCTGCGCCCGGTTGCCGGGCAGCGTGTCGAGGGCGCCGCATTTGATCAGCGCCTCGTACACCTTACGGTTCACGGCCTTGACGTCGACCCGATCCACCAAGTCGAACAGATCCTTGAACGGGCCGCTCGTGTTGCGCGAATCTAGAATCGAGCGAACCGCGTTCTCACCAACACCCTTGATCGCCGCAAGCCCGAACCGAATCTCTTCGCCGACCACGTTGAACTCGACCAGCGACGCGTTGACGTCGGGCGGCAGCACCGGAATGCCCATCTTCTTCGCCTCATCGATGTATTCGACGAGCTTGTCGGTATTGTTGCGCACCGACGACATGAGCGCCGCGAAATACTGGAGCGGATAGTTCGCCTTCAGATATGCGGTCTGATACGCGATCCAGCCATACGCTGCGGCGTGCGCTTTGTTGAAGCCGTAGCCGGCGAACGGCTCGACGAAGGCGAATATCTGCTCGGCGAGCTTCTCATCGATGGCGTTTGCCGCGCAGCCCTCGATGAACTTCTGCTTGTAATACGGGATCTTGTCCTTCAGCTTCTTCCCCATGACCTTGCGCAACTCGTCCGCCTGGCCCATCGTGAACCCGGCGCAATCCCGCGCAATTCGCAGGATGGACTCCTGATAGAGCGCCACGCCGTACGTCTCGGAAAGAATCGCCTCCAGTTTCGGATGCAGATACTTCGGCTGCTTTCGGCCGTGCTTACCGGCGATGTAATCGGGAATCCACTCCATCGGACCCGGACGATAGAGCGCAACGAGCGCGATGATGTCGCCCAATTCGGAGGGCTTCAATTCCACGCAGACGCGCTTCATACCGTCGGACTCGAGTTGGAACATGCCGAGGGTTTCGCCCCGGCTGATCATCTCGTAGGTCTTCGCGTCGTCGTCCGGGATCGTCGCGATGTCGAACTCCGGATTCACCGTGCGGCGAATCTCGTCCGCCGCAGCCTTCATCACGGTGAGGTTACGGAGGCCGAGGAAGTCCATCTTGAGCAGGCCGACGCGTTCGACCATGTTCATGTCGTATTGCGTGTTGACGTCACCGTCGCCGATGCGGACCAGCGGCACGTGATCGGTCAGCGGGTTCTTTGAGATCACGACGCCGGCCGCGTGCGTCGACGCGTGCCGCGCCAGCCCCTCGATCGACTTCGCCGTGTCGAGCAGCTTGCGAATTTGCGGATCGTTCCGGTACAGGAGTCCCAGCTCCGGAATCTGCTCGAGCGCCTTCGGAATCGACAACCCCGTCGGCCCCGACGGGATCAGCTTCGCCACGCGGTCGACGTCCGGGAGCGGCACGCCCAGCGCGCGCCCCGCGTCGCGCACCGCCGCGCGCGCGGCCATCGTTCCGAACGTCACGATCTGCGCGACGCGGTCCTTACCGTACTTCTGGGTGACGTATTTGATGACTTCGTCACGACGCTCCACGCAGAAATCCGTGTCGATATCCGGCATGGAGATGCGCTCAGGGTTCAAGAAGCGCTCGAAGATCAGGCCAAACTTGATCGGATCGAGATCGGTTATCCGCAGGCAGTACGAGACGACGGAGCCGACCGCCGAGCCGCGGCCGGGGCCCACCGGGATGTCGCAGTCACGCGCGTACTTGATGAAGTCCCACACGATGAGGAAGTAGGACGAAAACCCCATCGTGATGATGACGCCCAGCTCGTACTCCATCCGCTCGCGCAGCGCGGAATCCTCGCGCGCGCGCTCGAGACCGTACCGCGCGATCAGACCTTGCTCGCACACCAGGCGCAGGTAGTCGTCGGCGCTCATCGCGAGGTTGCGCGCTGCGTCGATCTCCGACACGATGCCGTCCGGCCCGGCTTGCGCGAGGACGCCGGCAACGTCCTCGGCAGGCGTCTTCGGCACCGGGTAGTCCGGCAGGTAGAAGATCTTCTTTGGGATCTTGATGTCGATGCGCTTGACGATCTCCAGCGTGTTGTCGCACGCCTCCGGGAGGTCGGCGAACAGCTCGCGCATCTCTTGCGCAGACTTCACGTAGAACTGGTCTGAAAAGAACTTCATCCGGCTCGTGTCCTGCACGGTCTTGCCGGTGCCGATGCACAGCAGCACGTCGTGCGCCTGCGCGTCGCCTTGCGTGAGATAGTGCGAGTCGTTGGTCGCAACCAGCGGATAGCCGAGCTCGCGCGCGATCTTGATGAGGCCGCCGTTGATCACGTCCTCTTCGGGCATCCCGTGGCGCATGATCTCGATGTAGAACCGGTCGCCGAAGATGTCGCCGAACGCTTTCGCGTTCTTCTTCGCCGTCTCGTAATCGTTCTTGAGCAGCGGCGCCGACACCAGCGACGACATGCAGCCCGACAGCACGATCAGCCCTTCGTTGTGGTGCGCGAGCAGATCCAGGTCGATGCGCGGCTTGTAGTAGTAGCCCTCCAGGAAGCCTTTGGAGATCAGCGCGGTGAGGTTCTTGTAGCCCACGTCGCTCGCCGCGAGCAGCGTGACGTGCGCCTCGTCGCGCACGGTGCGGTCGAACCGGCCGCGCGGCGCGAGGTAGGCCTCGCAGCCGATGATCGGCGTGAGCCCGACGTCCTTGGCGGCATCGTAGAACTCGACCGCGCCGAACATCACGCCGTGATCGGTAAGCGCGATCCCCGGCGCGCCCTCCTCCTCCGTCTTGCGACAGAGGCTGTCGACGCGGCACGCGCCGTCGAGCAGCGAGTACTCGCTGTGGACGTGCAGATGGACGAACGAGCTCAACGGAAAGTCAACCTACGACGGGAGGACGGGCGCGGAAGCTGCATTGGCGCAGGAGCAGCAGCGTCACCGTTTACGGGCCGCTGCGGCGGCACCCTGCGACGTTCAACCCCGCCCCGGACCCGGCAGTTCCCCGCCCGCAGCCGGCCGGCGAGGCTTCCCCACGGGCGCAAGGGTGAATGAACCGCCGTGCGACGAAGGTGGTGCGTCGCGGAAACGATTTCCGGATACCATTTCACTGATAACGTGCGGATCGGCCGAAGGCCGAACGCAGGCTTCCCGCGCAGCGGGAAGCCATAACCTCGACCAGAGGGGCGCAGAACAGAACAGGTGATCAAGCACGACATCGTCGTGATCGGCGGGGGGCTCGCAGGCATGCGGGCCGCCGTCGAAGCGGCGGAACGCGGAGCCGACGTCGCGATCGTCTCCAAGATGCACCCGGTCCGGAGCCACTCCGGCGCCGCGCAGGGCGGCATCAACGCCGCGTTGGGCAACCGCGAGGACGACTCGCCCGAGAACCATGCGTTCGACTGCGTCAAGGGCTCGGACTACCTGGGCGACCAGGACGCTATCGAGGCGATGGCCGAGGACGCGCCGCGCCAGATCATCTGGCTGGAGCACCGCGGCTGCATCTTCTCCCGCATGCCCGACGGCCGCCTCGCCCAGCGCCCCTTCGGCGGCGCGGGGTCCGCCCGCACGTGCTATTCGGCGGACGTCACCGGACTGGTGATCCTGCACACCCTGTGGGAGCAGCTGGAGCGCTTCAACGTCAAGGTCTACGAAGAGTACTTCGCGACGGCGCTCTGCATCGAGGACGGGGTCGGCAGCGGCCTGATCGCCTACAACATGCGCAACGGCGAGCTGGAGCTGGTCACGGCCAAGGCGACGATCTTTGCAACCGGCGGGCTCGGCCGGGTCTACCGCAAGACGACCAACGGCTACGCCTCGACCGCCGACGGCACGGCGATCGCCTACCGGGCCGGCATCCCGTTGATGGACATGGAGTTCGTCCAGTTCCACCCCACGTCGCTCAAGGAGAACGGCGTGCTGCTCTCCGAGGCGGCGCGGGGCGAAGGCGCTTACCTGCTCAACGCGGCGGGCGAGCGCTTCATGTTCAAGTACGCGCCGAACAAGGGCGAGCTCGCCTCGCGCGACGTCGTCAGCCGCGCGGAGTGGACGGAGATCGTCGAAGGCCGCGGCGTCGACGGCTGCGTATTCCTCGACCTGCGCCACCTCGGCCGCGAGAAGATCCTCGAGCGCCTACCGCAAATCCGCGAGCTGGCGCTCGACGCCACCGGCAAGGACGCGATCGACACCCCGATTCCGATCCTGCCCGGGATGCACTACGCGATGGGCGGCATCGAGACCGACAAATTCGGCGCCACCCGCGTCCGCGGCGTCTACGCGGCCGGCGAGTGCGCGTGCGTCTCCGTCCACGGCGCGAACCGCCTGGGCGGCAACTCGCTGCTCGAGACGATCGTGTTCGGCGCCCGCTCCGCGCGCCACGCAAGCGACTACATCAAGAACCTCGAGGTCAAGCCGTCCGAGAAGACGCTGAAGTCCGAGCGCGAGCGCATCGACGGGATCCTCGCGCGCAAGACGGGCGAGCGGCACAGCCACGTGCGCAAGGCCGTCAACGACGCGATGAGCGACCACGCGTTCATCTTCCGCGACGACGCCGACCTCAAGGCCGGCATGGACGGGCTGCGCCAAGCGCGCGTGATGGCGCAGTCGATGACCGTCCAAGACAAGTCCAAGACGTTCAACACCGACCTGATCGGGCTGCTCGAAACCGAGTGCCTCGTCGACGTCTCGCAGCCGATCGTGCTCGGCGCGATCAACCGCACGGAGTCGCGCGGCGCGCAGGCGCGCACCGACTTCCCGGACCGCGACGACGAGAAGTGGCTGGTTCACACGCTGATGCGGTACAAGGGCCCAACGACCGATCCTGAACCCGACTATTCCCGCAAAGTCGTCTTCACCAAGTGGCAGCCCACGGTCCGGAGCTACTAAGCCTCATGGCGTACACCCTCGACATCTTCCGCTTCGACCAGGCGTCCGACGACGTTCCGCACCGGGATCGCGTCGAGATCACCGACCTGCCCGAAACGGCGACCGTGCTCGACGCGCTCGAGCACGCGAAAGCGGAGATCGACGGCACGATCACGTTCCGCCGCTCGTGCCGCTCCGCGATCTGCGGTTCGTGCTCGATGAACATCAACGGCACGACGGGCCTGGCGTGCAAGACGCCGGTGCGCACCGTGCTCAAGTCCGACCGCTCGATCGCGATCGACCCGATGCCCAACTTCCAGCCGATGCGCGACCTCGTCGTGCACATGGATCCGTTCTGGGATAAGTACACACGCCTCAAGCCGTACCTGCAGCCCAAAGACAGAGACGAAGACCACGCCACCGAACGGCGCGTGTCGCCGGAAGACATGAAGAAGCTCGTCGCCGTCGCGAACTGCGTGATGTGCGCGACGTGCTACGCGCTGTGCCCGGTGGTGTCGGTCGATCCGGCGTTCGCCGGACCCGCGGCAATCGCGTACGCGTACCGCTTCATCGAAGACGTGCGCGACGGCAAGCGCAAGGAGCGCGCCGCGCAGATCAGCGACGACTACTTGTGGCTGTGCGCGCACTGCTACGCGTGCTCGTACTGTCCCAAGCACGTTGACCCGCACGACGACATCATCGCCGTGAAGCGCGCGACGATCGAGGAAGGCATCACCAACGCCGCCGGCCCGCGCCATGCGCTCGTCGTCGCGAAGACGATCAAGGCGACCGGGATGCTGCACGAGACCGAGGTCATCCAAGGCACGGTCGGCCGCTTCAACATCATCGGCCTGATCAAGGTCGCGCCGTTCGGCATCCGCCTCGCGCTCGCCGGAAAGATCCCGCCGCTGTTTCTCAAACCCGTTCCGAAGGTCGACGAGATTCGGACCATCTTCGAAACCCTGGAGGCTCCAACACTCTGATGACCGCTACACTGGACAAGCCCGTCATCAAGGGCAAGTCGAAGTCGGCGCAGATGCGCAAGTACGGGTTCTTCCCGGGCTGCGTCGCCAAAGAGTCGTGCAAGGAGCTCTTCAACTCGACCATGCTCCTGGCCGACCGGCTCGGCATCGAGCTCGTCGAGCTCACCGCGGCGTCGTGCTGCGGCGCGTCGGTGCTCAACGACACCAACCGCGACGTCGCGCGCGTGCTCAACGCGCGCACGTACGCGCAAGCCGAAGCGCTCGGCCTCGACGACGTGATCACCATCTGCTCGACGTGCACCGGCCACATGCGCGCCGCGAACAAAGAGCTGCTCGAAGACGAAGGCCACATGAGCCAGGCCAACGCGATCCTCGGCAAGTTCGGCGCGAAGTACGAGGGCAACGTGGTGGTGCGCCATCTGCTGTGGCTGCTCATCGACGACATCGGTCTCGACGAGCTGAAAAAGATGGTCGTCAACCCCCTCAACGGCCTCAAGGTCGCCGCATTCTACGGCTGCCACATCATCCGTCCCGAGTCGGTCAACGGTTGGGAGTCGGCGCGCAACCCGCACTCGCTCGAAGACCTCATCGTCGCGCTCGGCGGCGAAGCGATCGACTACGCCGGACGCACGCGCTGCTGCGGCTTCCACGTGCAGCTCGAAAAAGACGGCATCGCCGCGAACATGGTCGGTCAGAACATGCGCATGGCCAAAGACAACGGCGCGGAAGCCGTGCTCACGCCGTGCCCGCTCTGCCACCTCGCGCTCGACGGCTATCAGGCCGACAGCGTGCAGCGCTGGGGCCGTACCGATCTGCCGATCTTCCACCTGCCGCAACTCGTCGCGCTGGCGCTCGGCGTCGACCCGTCCACGCTCGGCATGAACAAGCACATCAACTCGCCGGGCCTGGTGCTCCAACAGCACGACCTCGCCCCGGCGCACGTCGCGTAACGGCGACGGCTTTGCAGCAACGACGACGGGCGCTCCGCGAGGGGCGCCCGTTTTCGTTGTTAGGTGCGGGTCCGGCCGTTGCGGCGCTCTTCCACGAAGCCGCCCCAATAGATCAGGGCGAGGAGCGCCAGGCACATGGCGACGAGCGACAACGGGACCAGGTAATACGACGGCACAGGCTCTCCTTTTTCATGCGTTCAGGCGGGTCCCTGCCCGGTTGATGGCGCATCGCCTTTCCGTTGATACCCGCAGCACGCCGCTCGACACGCCCGGCGCGCTATTCGTGAGACGCAGGCTCTTCATCGCGGCCGATATCGACGATGCCGCACGCGCGGCCTGTGCGCGCGTTGCCGAAGCGCTGCGAGCCACGGGGTGGGCCGCGAGGTGGGTCGCGCCCCAGAACTATCATCTCACCGTCGCGTTTCTCGGCAGCGTGGACGACGAGCGCGTTTCCGGGCTAATCGTGGCGGCGCGCAACGCCGCCGCGCGCGTCCGCGCGTTCGACGTGCCGCTCGACACCACCGGGGCGTTCCCGAACGCGCACAAACCGCGCGTCGCATGGGTCGGCGCGGCTTCCGGCGTGCCGGCGTTCGGCGCGCTGTGCGATGCGGTACGCGGGCCGCTCGCGGCGCTTGGGTTCACGTTCGAACAGCATGCCCATGCGCACGTGACGCTGGCCCGCAGCGACGGCCGCGCCACGATGCCGAACGTTGAAGCGCCGCCGATCGCGCCGCAGCGCATCACGAGCGTCACGCTCTACGAATCGTTCATCGAACGCACCGGCGCCCGTTACGTGGCCCTGGATCGCTTCGCGCTCTCGACATGAACGCACAAAGGTCCGGGCGAGGAGCGCGCAGGACGTTGATCGCGATGTCAGAGCCGCTGGTCGGGACCGAACCGCAGCCCCCGTACTCCGCGCCGATCGACGTCGCGGAGATTTCGGACTGCTACTACTACCACACGATGGATGTCCCCGGCCACGGCATCGTCACCGGCGAGTGGGACCTCCGTGGCGGCGTCGACGACTATCTCGGGCACGAGGATGTCGCCGGCAAGCGCGTGCTCGAGATCGGCACGGCGAGCGGCTTCCTGTGCTTCGAGATGGAACGGCGCGGCGCGAAGGTCGTGGCGTACGATCTTTCGGCCGCCCAGTCGTGGGACATCGTTCCGTACGCTGCGCTCGATGATTCTCAAGAGCGCGCGCTGCGGCGCGAGCACATTACGCGCCTGAACAAGAGCTGGTGGTTCAACCACCGTGCGCTCGGCTCGCGGGCGAACGTCGTCTACGGCACCGTGTACGCGATTCCGCCGTCGATCGGCCCGATCGACCTGTGCACGTTCGGCGCGATTCTGCTGCACCTACGCGACCCATTCCTCGCGCTGCAGAACGCAGCGGCTTTGCACCCGGCCACGATCGTCGTGACGGAGCTCGCGCAACGCCGGTCGCCGCTGTCGCTGCTCGTGGGCCGCGCGCGGCGCCGCAGCCCGCTGTTCTTGCCGAACGCCGCCAAAGGCGAACCACGCGACGCGTGGTGGTCGTTCACGCCCGAGAGCATGTCGAACATGCTCGCGATTCTCGGCTACCGCACCGAACGCGTCGTCCGGCACGCACAGCTGTACGCGAACCGACGCACACCGATGTTCACGGTGGTCGCGCGCCGCATCTGAATCACCGCCGCAGGACGCGGATCAGTTCAAGCCTTCGGGGCGCGGAGCACCGAGCGAGCGCCGGCGAAGGCAAACAGCGCCGCGACGACGATCAGCCCGCCGCCGACCCACGGCATCTGCGAATCGGTCGCCGCGGAGATGTCGGGCGCTGCGTCCGTCTCCGCCGACGAGTTCCCTGAAGCGACGCGGACGAGCTTCCCGCGAAAGAGCTGCGCGCGCGCCGGCGCGCCTGAATTCACGGTCTCGACAAAGTTTCGCCCGTCGGATCCGTCGAGATCGCCGGTTTGGAAGGTTCCGTCCGCGAGGCGCAAGTAGACATACGGCGTTTTGCTGGGCGGGCGGCCCGAACTGCCCGTGCGCATTGCGGCCGTCAACACCTGTGCGGCCACGACGGTGCAATCACCGGGCGGCTTGTCGGCGTTCAACGGAGCGGTGCAGCTTCGGTCGGTGCGGAACGCCTGCGCCGCCGCGCGATCTCGCGGGGCCAGCTGCAGCCCCGAGGCGATGACCATCATCCCGAGCGCGAGCAGTCCGAGCGCGATCAGGACCATTGCGCAGCCGTTCACGCGCATCATGACGGGGTGATCCGTTGCTATGCGCCCGTCGGCTGCGCGACCCAGCTGCGAAAGTAGGTCGCGTCTTCGACGCCGCTCACGGTCTCCGCGACCCGCAACGGCCCGAACGCGTCGATCGCGACGGCGAGCTCGTCGGTCGACGCTTTGCCCAGCGACGCCTCGACCGCGCCAGGCTGCGGGCCGTGCGGCGCGCCGGCGGCGTGCAGCGTCACCGACTTCTCCTCGATGCCGCGGCGCGACATGAAGTTGCCCGACGCGTAGTAGATGATCTCGTCGCAGTCGACCGACGAGTGGTTGTACGGCGCCGGCACCGCGAGCGGATGGTAGTCGAACATGCGCGGCGCGAACAGGATGAACGCCGCGCCGGGCGCGTCCCAGATCTGGTGCGACGACGGCGGCTGGTGGATCTTGCCGGTGATCGGCATGTAGTCGTGCGCGTTGAACGCGAACGGGTAGCAGAAGCCGTCCCAGCCGACGACGTCGAACGGGTGGTTCGCCACGACGTACTTCGCGTGGCGCCCTTTCGCGGTGATGCGCACGTCGAACTCGCCGACCGCGTCCACGGGATCCTGCAGCACGGGCGCGCGAAAGTCGCGCTCGTAGTACGGTGCGTGCTCGGCGAGCTGCCCGAACTCGTTGCGGAACTTGCGCGGGATCGTGATCTGTCCGGATGACTCGGCGACGAACAGCGTGGTAGGCGTTCGCGGTTGCAGCTTGTACGTGGTCCCCATCGGCACGTACACGTAGTCGTGCGCGCGATACTCCAGCACGCCGAACGACGACTCCAGCACGCCGTCGCCGGCCTGCACGAACAGCATCTCGTCGCCGCTCGCGTTGCGGAAGAAATAGTCCATCGGCTCGGTGACGACCGCGGTCGACAGCGCGACGTCGTCGTTGCCGACCAGCGGGACGCGCGCTTCGACCGCGTCGCCCGGCTTGGCGCCGCGGCCGGTGAACCAATGCCGGTTGCGCACGGGATCGTTGGGCAGGAAGCGCACCATCGGCCGGTCCCACGGCTTCACGTCGAGCGTCGCGGTGGGCGGGCGCAGGTGGTACGCGAGCGAGTAGACGCTCTCGAACCCCTTGGTCGACATCAGCTCTTCGGCGTACAGGCCGCCGTCCGGCGAGCGGAACTGGGTGTGCCGCTTCTCCGGCAGACGACCTTGACGAGCGTAGAAGGCCACGCTGAAATCTTCCCCGGACGGGGGCGCGACCCTCGCCGCAGGGTACGATACCGGGGTCATGCCATATCTGCGCCTCTCCTCGCTCCCGCTCGACGACGCCACGAAGCGCCACCTCGCCGACGAGCTCACGTCGACCGTGCTCGACGTTCTCACCGGTCAGAAGCCGGAGTGGGCGACCGTGCACTTCACGCCGTTCGAGCCCAACGACTTCGCCGTTGCCGGCCGGCTGGTGTGCGACGGCGCGATCGCGGACACGCACCTGGAGCTGAGCGCGCCCGACGTCGACGAGAAGAGCTGGTTCGCGTTGCGCAACCGGTTGACCGACGTCCTCATCGAGGCGCTGGGGATCCCCGACAGCGAGCGCTGGCACGTCAACGTGAAGCTGAACCGCTACGACCCGCACTCGTTCGCGGTCGCCGGCAACGCGACGGACGAGATGGACGAGCACGGGCACCTGGAAGGCGACGCGCACGACAACGGTGCGTGCGAACGCCGCGGCGGAGGCTGGCGGCGGCGCGCGCTGCTGCTCGGGTTCGCGGTCGGCGCCTACGCGGGGTTCCGGTGGTTCGCCGGACGCGTCGGGACGGACGCGACAGTCGACACGGCTCCGCCGGTCGACGCACCGCGCGGTAACGTGCACCCCGGCGGCGATCCTGACGACCGCACGCCGGTCGAGGCGCCGGCGCGCGAGTACTGACCGATCGGGCGCCGCCGCACCGATCCGGAAATACGAAGAGCCCGCTCGATCATCGCTGATCGGCGGGCTCTTCGCTACGGATTATCTGGCGGCGTCCTACTCTCGAGGGACCCTGCGGTCCGACTACCATCGGCGCTGGCGGGCTTAACTGCCGTGTTCGGGATGGGAACGGGTGGAACCCCGCCGCCATGACCGCCAGAAACTTGATCCGCACCGTGACGCCGAGCCTGAGCTCGAGGCGATCACGGGCGAAAGCTGCACAGAGAAGAACTTCCATGGCCAAACGATTGCGTTCATTTGTTAGCGTACTTATTAAGTGTCCGGGCGATTAGTACCGGTCAGCTCCAGCGATTGCTCGCCTTCCACCCCCGGCCTATCAACGTGGTAGTCTCCCACGACCCTTCACTCTTTCGAGGTTGAGATCTCATCTTGAAGTCAGTTTCACGCTTATATGCTTTCAGCGTTTATCTGATCCGAACGTAGCTACCCGGCTATGCCGTTGGCACGACAACCGGTTCACCAGAGGTTCGTTCAACCCGGTCCTCTCGTACTAGGGTCGACACTCCTCAAATCTCCTACGCCCACGGCGGATAGGGACCGAACTGTCTCACGACGTTCTGAACCCAGATCGCGTACCGCTTTAATGGGCGAACAGCCCAACCCTTGGGACCTACTACAGCCCCAGGATGCGACGATCCGACATCGAGGTGCCAAACCTCCCCGTCGATGTGGACTCTTGGGGGAGATAAGCCTGTTATCCCCAGAGTAGCTTTTATCCGATAAGCGACGGCCCTTCCATTCGGTACCGCCGGATCACTTAGCCCTGCTTTCGCACCTGCTCGGCCTGTCCGCCTCGCAGTCAAGCTCCCTTTTGCCTATGCACTCAACGAACGGTTTCTGACCGTCCTGAGGGAACCTTTGGGCGCCTCCGTTACTCTTTAGGAGGCGACCGCCCCAGTCAAACTGCCCACCTGACGCTGTCTCCCAGCCAGATAATGGCTGTAGGTTAGAATCCCAAGATTTTCAGGGTGGTATCCCAAGGTTGTCTCCCCGTAAGCTAGCGCCCACGGATCATCGACTCCCACCTATCCTGTACAGAAAATCTCAAGACCCAACATCAGGATACAGTAAAGCTTCATGGGGTCTTTCCGTCCTGCCGCGGGTAACCAGCATCTTCACTGGTACTGCAATTTCGCCGGGTTCCCCATCGAGACAGTGCCCAAGTCGTTACTCCATTCGTGCAGGTCGGAACTTACCCGACAAGGAATTTCGCTACCTTAGGACGGTTATAGTTACCGCCGCCGTTTACTGGGGCTTCAATTCAAAGCTTCGCTTGCGCTAACCTCTCCTTTTAACCTTCCAGCACCGGGCAGGAGTCAGCCCCTATACGTCCGCTTTCGCGTTCGCAGAGACCTGTGTTTTTGTTAAACAGTCGCTTGGGCCTATTCACTGCGACCCCCATCAGCTTTCGTCGTAAAGACTAGACCAACAGGGGCACCCCTTCTCCCAAAGTTACGGGGTTAATTTGCCGAGTTCCTTAACAGGGATTCTCCCGTCGCCTTAGCATGCTCTGCCAGTCTACCAGTGTCGGTATACGGTACGGGCACCTATGTCATTACTAGAGACTTTTCTTGGCAGCGTGGAGTTGATCACTTCGACTCGTAAAGAGTCTCGCACTCGCATCTCGAGGTTAATGTTGGACGGATTTGCCTATCCAACCCCCTACCTGCTTCGACACACATCCGATAGTGTGCTGACCTATCCTCCTGCGTCATCCCTTCATTTCATAGACTCTCGTGACCGATGTGCACGCTCAAAATCTCCGCAAGGCTTGCGCCTGACGAAGTTCTCGATCGTGTCCATGGGTTCGCGAGAGTCTAAACTGACGTCGGTGGTAGCCGAATATGAACGGCTTGGCCATCGCCTACGCTTCTCAGCCTCGGCTTAGGACCCGACTCACCCTGAGACGATTGACGTAGCTCAGGAAACCTTAGACTTCCGGCGTGCGGGGTTCTCACCCGCATTTATCGCTACTTATACCTGCATTCGCACTTGTCGTTCGTCCACCGGTCCTCACGGTCCGGCTTCGGCCTACGCGACAACGCTCCCCTACCGATGTATTACTACATCCCATAGCTTCGGTTCGATGCTTGAGCCCCGTTACATTTTCGGCGCCGCCTCACTCGACTAGTGAGCTATTACGCACTCTTTCAAGGGTGGCTGCTTCTAAGCCAACCTCCTAGTTGTCTGTGCGAAACGACTTCCTTTACCACTGAGCATCGATTAGGGACCTTAGCTGATGATCTGGGCTGTTTCCCTTTTGACAATGGAGCTTATCCCCCACTGTCTGACTGCTGAGATGTTCGCCTCGGTATTCGGAGTTTGATGGGGTTCGGTAACCCGGTAAGGCCCCTAGCCCTGTCAGTGCTCTACCCCCAAGGGTTAAATCTCAACGCTAGTCCTCAAACTATTTCGGGGAGAACCAGCTATCTCCAAGCTCGATTGGCTTTTCACCCCTATCCACAGGTCATCCAATGTTTTTTCAACAACAACAGGTTCGGCCCTCCACATGAGGTTAATCATGCTTCAGCCTGCCCATGGATAGATCGCTTGGTTTCGGGTCTACTGATACAGACGAATTGCCCTATTCAGACTCGCTTTCGCTGCGGCTCCGGCTCATCACCTTAACCAAGCCTGTACCACGTAACTCGCAGGTTCATTCTTCAATAGGCACGCGATTAGCCTTGCTTGCGCATTGGCCTTTCACGGTTTGTAAGCACACGGTTTCATGTTCTATTTCACTCCCCTTCGGGGGTTCTTTTCACCTTTCCCTCACGGTACTATGCGCTATCGGTCACGACAGAATATTTAGCCTTGGAGGATGGTCCCCCCAGATTCAGACAGGGTTTCTCGTGCCCCGCCTTACTTACGAACGATCCAAATCAGTCCGAGCGATTTCGACTACGGGACTATCACCGTCTTTGGTGCGGCTTTCCAGCCGGCTTCGTCTATCGATCGGATTTCTTACTGATCTCGAGGTATAGCACCCTCGAAAGATCGCCGTGCAACCCCCCTTCACGCAACGCTGCTATGCTTACACGTGCGGGGTTTAGGCTCTTCCCGGTTCGCTCGCCACTACTACGGGAATCTCGGTTGATGTCTTTTCCTCCGGCTACTTAGATGTTTCAGTTCACCGGGTATGCTCTACCGCGACTATTGTATTCATCGCGGAGTACGTGACCATGACGCCACGTGGGTTGCCCCATTCGGATATCCTGGGATCATCGCTTGTTGGCAGCTCCCCCAGGCTTTTCGCAGCCTGCTACGTCCTTCATCGCCTGTCGTGCCAAGGTATCCACCTGTGTGCTCTTATGTACTTACTAAGACGCTTTGTTAGGAACACAATGTTTGAAATTGCAGCCCGTGGCTCTTCGCCACGGACCCGCTCTCATGTTTGGCACATGAAAGTTCTTCTCTATGCAGTTTTCAAGGAACGAGGACTCGCGATCACGCGGACGCGATCGGGTTCGTGCCCTCAAAGCTGAACAGTGCAGTCCCGACGAAGACCGCGCATGCGCGGTCATCGTCTTGCGGGAGACCCTCGATGTGAGGGCCGCGCAACCGACGCTGAAAAACGTCGGGCCGCTGATTCTCATCCACGCCTTAGCTCTAAAGAGCCGGGTGAACCCTGAATTATGCGGCATCGTCTGTGGTCGACCTAGAATGTATACGCCGTTGCGATCGCGCTAGGCGAGATCCAACGACATGTACTCCTTAGAAAGGAGGTGATCCAGCCGCACCTTCCGATACGGCTACCTTGTTACGACTTCGTCCCCCTTACCTAGCACACCTTAGGCGCCTTGCTCCTTGCGGTTGCACGGGCGACTTCGGGTACACTAAACTCAGGTGACGTGACGGGCGGTGTGTACAAGGCCCGGGAACGTATTCAACGCAGCGTAGCTGATCTGCGTTTACTAGCGATTCCGACTTCATGAAGGCGAGTTGCAGCCTTCAATCCGAACTGAGGGCAGGTTTGAGAGATTAGCTTACTATCACTAGCTCGCGACTCGTTGTCCTACCCATTGTAGCACGTGTGTAGCCCGGGACGTAAGGGCCATGCTGACTTGACGTCATCCCCACCTTCCTCCGACTTCTCATCGGCGGTCTCGCGTGAGAGATCCTTGCGGACCAACACACGACGAGGGTTGCGCTCGTTGCGGGACTTAACCCAACACCTCACGGCACGAGCTGACGACAGCCATGCAGCACCTGTCTGTACGTTCTCTTGCGAGAAAGCCTACTTTCATAGGATGGCGTACGATGTCAAGCCCCGGTAAGGTTCTTCGCGTTGCGTCGAATTAAACCACATGCTCCACCGCTTGTGCGGGCCCCCGTCAATTCCTTTGAGTTTTAACCTTGCGGCCGTACTCCCCAGGCGGGATACTTATTGTGTTAACTGCGGCACAGATGGAGTCGATACCACCTACACCTAGTATCCATCGTTTACGGCTAGGACTACCGGGGTATCTAATCCCGTTTGCTCCCCTAGCTTTCGCTCCTCAGCGTCAGAACAACCCCAGATGATCGCCTTCGCCACTGGTGTTCCTCCCGATATCTACGCATTTCACCGCTACACCGGGAATTCCATCATCCTCTGATTGCCTCAAGACCGATAGTATCGGTGCCGTTCCCTGAGTTGAGCCCAGGTCTTTCTTCACCGACTATTCGATCCGCCTACGAGCGCTTTACGCCCAATGATTCCGAATAACGCTTGCCCCCTACGTCTTACCGCGGCTGCTGGCACGTAGTTAGCCGGGGCTTCCTCCAAGGGTACCGTCATTATCTTCCCCTTCGACAGTGGTTTACGACCCGAAGGCCTTCTTCCCACACGCGGCGTCGCTCCGTCAGGCTTGCGCCCATTGCGGAAAATTCCTCACTGCTGCCTCCCGTAGGAGTCTGGGCCGTTTCTCAGTCCCAGTGTGGCTGGTCGCTCTCTCAAACCAGCTACCCATCGGTGCCATGGTAGGCCGTTACCCCACCATCTAGCTAATGGGACGCGGTCCCGTCATCGAGCGGATTGCTCCTTTTATCGCCAAGGGATGCCCCTCGGAGACGTATGCGGTATTAGCTAACCTTTCGGCTAGTTATCCCCCACTCAACGGTAGGTTGACCACGCGTTACTCACCCGTCTGCCACTAGGTATTGCTACCTCGTTCGACTTGCATGTGTTAGGCACGCCGCCAGCGTTAATCCTGAGCCAGGATCAAACTCTCCATAAAACATCATGGAGCTTTTGACAGCTCTATCTTCGCTGACTGATTCCGGCTGCGCCGATCGCTCGGCGAAACCGTTGTGATCCGGACTGCGAATCCGGATCGCGCCGTCCGTCTTGCGACGGCCGGCGAGTCATAGTTCTTTGTGGACGCGATGCCTTGGTGCGGACACCCGGTGGAGCCGGGGGAACCGCGACATCGAATCCGTTTTGTTCTCAAACCAGGACAAACAAAAACGCGGCCCTTGCGGACCGCGCACCTGTCTGACCGGGCCGGAGACCCACAGACTTATGCGCTACTGCACTGTTCAGTTTTCAAGGAACGGACGCTTCCGCCCAGCCCATTTCGGACCGGATCACTGACCGCACCGAGGAGGCGAGGCGTCAGAGTCAACGAGGGATACCTTATCATTGCGTGTCCACGATGTCAACATCGCGCGTGCCGGTCTTCTCCACCAACTCGTCCACAGGCCACCGCCGCCGGGCGTTTTCCCCTCGTCTAATAGCACCGTTTTTCGGGCGTGCTATTCCGGTGCTCTGCCGCTGGGCTAGGCGAGCGAGCTGGTCAGCCCATCCCGGCGGCGAGGTCGTCGGCAGCGCGGGCCGCGATCTTGCGCGAAATGGACTTGCCCTGCGTGAACAGCAGCAGGTAGTCGTAGCCGCCGGCCTTGGAGTCCGTCCCGCTCATGTTGAAGCCGCCGAACGGCTGCCCGCCGACCAGTGCGCCGGTGCACTTGCGGTTGAGGTAGAGGTTGCCGACGAAGAACTCGTCGGTCGCCCGCTGGAGCCGCTCCTCGCTCGCCGAGAACACGGCGCCGGTCAGCCCGAACTCCGTGCAGTTCGCGATCTCGAGCGCATGGTCGAAGTCGCGGGCCTTGATGACGGCCAGGACCGGCCCGAAGATCTCTTCCTGGGCGATCCGTGCGTTGGCGTCCACGTCGGCGATGACGGTAGGTTCGATGAAGTAGCCGTCGCCCGGGATCCGCTTACCCCCGGCGAGCAGCCGGCCTTCGCCCTTGCCGATCTCGACGTAGCCGGCGATCTTCTCGGCAGCCTTTTGGTTGACGACCGGCCCCATCGCTTGCCCGTTCACCGACGGGTCGGCGACGGCGATGGCCCGCACCGCCGGGACCAGCTTCTGGAGGAATGCGTCGTAGACCGAAGCGTCGACGATCGCGCGGGAGCACGCCGAGCACTTCTGCCCCGAGAAGCCGTAGGCGGACGCGACCACGCCGGCGACCGCCGCGTCCAGGTCGGCATCATCGGCCACGACGATCGCGTCCTTGCCGCCCATCTCGGCGATCACGCGCTTGATCCAGCGCTGCCCCGGCGGCGTCTTGGCCGCCAGCTCGTTGATGCGCAGCCCGACGCCCTTGGAGCCCGTGAACGAGATGAAGCGCGTGCGCGGATCGGTGACGATCGCCTCCCCGACCGTCGCCCCGTCCCCGGGAACGAAGTTCAGCACGCCCGGCGGGAGCCCGAGCTCGTGGAGCAGGTCGACGAAGCGCGCCGCGATGACCGCCGCGTCCGACGACGGTTTGAGGATGACCGTGTTGCCGGTGACGATCGCGGCCGACGTCATCCCCGCCATGATCGCGAACGCGAAGTTCCACGGCGGGATCACGACCCCGACGCCCAGCGGCAGGTAGGTCAGCCAGTTCTTCTCGCCTTGGATCGGCGTCAGCGGCGGCGGGTTCGCCAGCCGCAGCGCCTCACGGGCGTAGAACTCGAGGAAGTCGATGGCTTCGGCGGTGTCGGCGTCGGCCTCGATCCAGGGCTTCCCGACCTCCAGAACCAGGACCGCGTTCCAGTCGTCCTTCGTCTCGCGGATGCGCGCCGCCGCGCGGAACAGCAGGTCCGCGCGCTCCTGCGCGCTGGTGGTCTTCCAGCTCGCGAACGCCGCGGTCGCCGCGTCGAGCGCTTGCGACACGTGCTGAATGCTCGCCTCGTCGACGACGCCGACGACCTCACTCGGCCGAGCGGGATTGATGGACGCAATGGTCCCCGCGCCGTGCAGCTTCTCGCCCGCAATCACGAGCGGGTAGCGCCGGCCCAGTTCGGCGCGCGCGCGAACGAGCGCTTCTCCGAGCGAGCGGCGGTCGGCAGGGTCGGAGAAGTCGCGGATGGGTTCGTTGTGAAACGGCGCGATTGCGCGGGGCGAAGTCAGCATTGCCGTGACGCCTCCGCTATGCGCAATGGCATTCCCTGTACGGGGCGAAGGCGGCCCCATGCAGGTGAGTTGGGAAGCGGTTACCGCGATCGCGTCGCTGCTGTCCTCGGTTGCGGTGCTCGCTGCGATCGTCGTGGCGATCCGCCAGGTGCGCGTCGGCGCCGCGCAGGTCAAGCACCTGCGCCGCGCCACGCAACTCGAGGGCACGATGAGCATCTTCGACAAGCTGGCGAGCGAAGAACAGGTGCACGCGCGACGGTTCATCGCCAACGATCTGGCGCACCGCCTCGACGATCCAGCGTTCCGCGCGGAAGTCTCGATGATGGAGCGCGCGCCGGAGGGCCACGACGAACTCAAGGTGCTCAGGCTGATGGAGATGATCGGAACGTACGTCAAGCACGGGCTGCTCGACGCCGAGATCATCTTCGATTACTGGATCCCGGCGATCATCACCGTGTGGGAACGACTCGAGTCGCTGGGCGTGATCGCCGCCCACCGGGCCGCGACATATCCGCTCATGTGGGAGAATTTCGAACATCTGTACGCGCGTGGCAAGCTGTGGCTGACTGCCACGACGGGGTTGCCTCAGTACGCCGGCCCCGCCGGTCCGCCGAACCTCGAACCGACCGGAACGAAGTCGTAGCGGACGCCCCCGTTTCCTGAGAGAATATGCCGGTATGGTCTACGACATCGCTGTAGTCGGCGGGGGCATCGTCGGCCTCGCCGTCACGCGCGAACTGCTGCTCCGCCACCCGAACCTCCGTGTCGCGAACGTCGAGAAAGAGGACGTCTGGAGCAAGCACCAGACGGGCCACAACAGCGGCGTGATCCACTCCGGCATCTACTACAAGCCGGGCTCGCTCAAGGCGCAGCTGTGCGTCGAAGGCCGCAAGCTCGCGTGGGAGTATTGCGATGCCAAGGGCATCGAGTACAAGAACGTCGGCAAGCTGATCGTCGCCACCGAAGAGTCCGAGCTCGGGCGGCTCGACGACTTGTGGGCGCGCGGCCACGAGAACGGGATCGAAGGGCTCGAGATGCTCGACGCGGCGCAGATCGCCGAGCGCGAGCCGTATTGCCGCGGCATCAAGGCGATCTTCTCGCCGGTCACCGGAATCGTCGACTGGGGTCTGGTCTCGCGCACGTACGGCGAAGACGCGCAAGAGCTCGGTACCGACATGTTCCTCGGCCACCAGGTCACGTCGATCGAGCGCCGCGGCAACGTCACGGTGCTCAAGACGCCGAAGGGCGAGATCCAGGCGAAAGCCGTGATCACGTGCGGCGGGCTCTACAGCGATAAGCTCGGCCGCATGACGGGCGGCAGCGTCGATCCGAAGATCGTGCCGTTCCGCGGCGACTACCTGATCCTCAAGCCCGAGAAAGCCTACCTCGTCAAAGGCAACATCTATCCGGTTCCCGATCCTGAGTTTCCGTTCTTGGGCGTGCACTTCACGCCGCGCATGGATGGCTCGATCTGGCTGGGACCCAACGCCGTGCTCGCGTTCGCGCGCGAAGGCTACTCGTTCTTCACCATCAATCCGGCCGAGCTGTGGGACGCGCTGACGTATCCCGGCTTCTTCAAGATGGCGACGAAGTATTGGGAGATGGGCACGGGCGAGATGTATCGCGACCTCGTGCGCTCGGCGTACGTCAAGGCGCTGCAGCGCTACATCCCCGAGCTGCTGCCCGAAGACTGTCTGCCGGGACCGGCCGGCGTGCGAGCGCAGGCGATGACCGCGGACGGCGGGCTCGTCGACGACTTCGTGTTCCAAGGCTCGGAAGGCGTCGTACACGTGCGCAACGCGCCTTCGCCCGCCGCGACGTCGTCGCTCGCGATCGGCAAATACATCGCGGACGACGCCGAGAAGCGCTTTAGCCTGAACAAACCGTCGATCGCGGTCTAGCAGCGGTGGCGCGCGACTTCGTCGAGGTCGACTGGCTCGCGAGCCGGCTCGGTGATGAGCGCGTGCGCGTCGTCGACGCGCGCAGCGTGCCGCACGGCGGGACCGTGCAGATGCCGCCGGGCCGCGAGCAGTATGCAGCCGGCCACATCCCGGGCGCGGTGCATCTCGACTACGCCGACGATCTGAGCGACCCGGCGACGCCGTACGCGACGCGCGTCGCGCCGCCGGAACTCTTCGCGCGCGCGATGGGCGCGCACGGCATCGGCGATGGCAGCATCGTCGTAGCGTACGACGCGGGAACGATCCCGTTCGCCGCGCGCATCGTGTGGATGCTGCACTACTACGGCCACGACGAAGCGTTCGCGCTCGCGGGCGGCGTACCGGCGTGGACGGCGGCCGGACACGCGCTGTCGACCGAAGCACCGAAGATTGCACCGGCGATCTTCACGCCGCGCGCACACCCAGCGCTGCGTGCGACGCGCGAAGAAGTGCTCGACATCGCGGAAGCGCGCAGCGGCGCGCAGCTTATCGAGACGCAGCGCGATCAAACGTACGCGCAGCGCGACCGCGACATCAAAGGCGCGGTACGACTCAGCGGCAACCTGCTGCTCGAAGACGCGCGCGGCGGCCGCATCGCGGACGCCGCGACGCTGGAGCGCCTGGTGCGCGAAGCGGGCCTCGATCCGCACGCGCGCACCGTGGTGAGCTGCGGCAGCGGAGTATCAGCGTCAGGCGCGTGGCTCGCGCTGCGCGAAGCGGGCTTCGAAGACGTCGCCGTCTACGACGGCTCATGGATGGAATGGGAGCACGACGCGCTCCCCACGGTATCAAAACCCTGACCCTGTCTATGTCACCCTGAGCGCCCCTCTCATCCTGAGCGCCCTGTCACCCTGAGCTTGTCGAAGGGTGCGCCACGATCGCGGCGCTCGTTACGCATCGGGCCGCGCAAACGCGACGATCTCGTCAGCTTCGCGATGGCTCGTCCAAAAACGTTGGCCGTCGAACGCGAGCGAACGCGCTGCGAACGGAACGCGCGCGAGGTGCTCGATCAAAGGCGTGCCGGTACGCGCGTCGACGCGTGTCAGATAGTATGCGTCGTCCGCCTCGTCGTCCGCCGTGATGACGTAAAACCGCCCGCCGACGACGACGTGGCCGAGAATCTGGCGCCCCACGTCGATCACGGTTCCGACCGTGCCGTCGTCGGCGATCGCCATGAGGCGCCCGTCATAGAACTGGCTCAGAAAAAGCCGGTCACCATCGTACGAGAGCTGCGACCCGGTGCCGTCGGGGCACGAAATCGCGGGCCCGTGGAAACCGTGTCCGGGAACGAACTTGCCAATCACGCGGTCGTCGTCGTCATTGATCCCGTAGCATATGCGCAACTCTTTTCCGGCCACCGTCATGCCCCAGGGCTTCCCTCGTTTGGAACCCGCGCGCGCGCCCGGCGTCACCCCTTCGTCGCGCGCCGTCCACGCGGCCGGATCGATCGAATAGATCCGGCTGTTCTCGACCGAACCCATCCACAAACGCTCGCCGTCGTGCGCCAGCGCGTGCGGGCGCGGCGCGGGTGACGGCAGCCGAAGCAATTCGACGACGTTCTCCACGAGCCGCAAATTCGGGCCCCGGACGTCGAGCCCTAGCTGCGCGGTAGACCCTATGCCGATCAGGCGGCGGTGCTGCTCGGGCAGGTCGTGCGAACGGCGCAATCCGCGCACTGCGGCGCCGTGCGCCGGCAAATCGTCTTGCCGTGCCGCCGCAGCACCAGATACGCGCGCCGCAACGCGTCGCCGTCGTCGCCGAACTCGGCGCCCAGCGCGGCACACGCGTCGCGATAACTGCGCGAATACGGCTGTCCCACGACGACGGCGCCGTACCGTTCCAGGACGCGCAAGCCGTTGGAGTCGGCGCTCGGCGTCGCGGCGATCCCGCTGAACAGCAGGATGCGGTCGACGCCCGGAGCGCCGATCGAGGGGTAGCGCGCGAGCAGGTTCTTCGCACGCGGAAGCGGCAGCCGCCGCAACGCCGCGAGCAGATCCCCGTCGGCTTCGTCGAGCGTGATCTCGGCGATCGCGCGCCAGCGCGCGACGCGCTCCTCGGGCCGCATGCCGCCGTCGCGTGCGATCGCGAGCAGCGCGGCGCGATCCGCGCTCAGCAGCGCGACGGCATCCGGTGCGAGCGCGACGATGCGCGCGTGCAGCGCGTCGCGCCGGTCGTCATCGACGAGGTAGCCGGCGTTCTCGTGAAGCACGATCGCGTAAGGATCGGCCGGCGCGGCGGGCGGTTCACCGTAGGCGCGTGCGAGCGCCCACACCAGCGTGCCGACGTCCGCCACGTCGCCGCGTCACCGTGGCGATGGGACGGGCGACGGCGACCGAATCACCGGGAAGCGGCCCGGGAAGATGACCGCCAGTACCGAGGACGTTTCGGTGTATCCGGCCGGGACTTTGAAGCTGACCAGCGGCGGCGTATCGCGCGACAGATCGTCGACCGCGTACGACAGCTTCGCAGTAACCGGCGCCATGCCAGGCTCGATGGACACGTCGACCGTCATCGGAAACGCCGAGAACTCGTCGGCCAATTGCGTCGTCGCAATCACGTGCGATGGTGTCTTGTCGCCCTTGCGCTGCACCTGGAAATCGAACGACATGCCTGTCGTCGGCAACCCGCTCGTCGTCGTGTGGCCGGTCATCTTCAGCGTCATTGACAACATCTCCAGGTCGGCGAATGGCGACCGTCCGCGCATGAGCGGTCCCGCCGCGCGCGGCGAGGTCGACGGACGCGGCGACATGCTTGGTCGCGGGGGCGCGCTCCCCGCGGCCCCCGGAAGGAACGACTGCACGTGGTACTGCTTCGTCGTATCGTTCCAGATCGTGACCGTGTTCGCGCCGCGGTCGAGCACGGCGGTCACCGCGAATGGCGGAAGCGGAAACGCGTCGCTCTTCACCGACAGGACGTCGAAGCGCATCAGGTTCGTACGCTGCGCGACCGCCAGCTGCACCGACCCCGTGAACGTGGCGCTTTGGGTGACGACGGTGACGTTCGCGTGCGCGTGCGCGGAAAACGCGACCGGCGTCGGTACGGGGCTCGGACTCGGCCTTGGCGTCTGCGCGACGGCCGCGCCGCCGGCGAACAGCGCGGCAAGGATCGCGCAGCTTGCGAGCGCCGCGGCACATCGCCCAAAAGATCTCGGCATGGTTATCCCTCTTTGCGCGAAACCTTCGGGCGCCGAAGTCGAGTCCCTCGTCCGCGCTAGATCGCGTCGACGGCGTTGCCGTCGCCGTGCTCGGCGCGGAACCGGGCGCGCCATTCCTCGGTGACGGAGTCGCGCTGAATCGCCATGCCGAGCCGATCCGCGTCGCCGACCGTGGGCGCCTCGACGTGCATCAGCTCGGCCACCGCGTCGACCGCCGCTTGCGGCCTATCGACGAGCTCTTCATAGATCAGCCGCACGGGCTCGATGCCGGTCCGGGCGAAATAGCTCGCCCAGCGGCCCTGTTCCCGAACGAGCCGGCGGAGGTGGCTGAGGATCGCGTCCCCGTCGTACGCCGCTTCGCCTTGCGCGGGCAACGTCGAGCGCCATTGCTGCGTCTGCTCGGCGCGGTGGACCGACATCGCTTGGCCGAGCAGATCGCGCCGCGCGAGGTGGACGAAGCGCAAGTTCGGCAACGCGTCGGTCCAGCGCACGTGCGGCGACACGAGATCCAGCTGCCACGGAAACACTTTGACGCCGTACACGCCGTTCGCCGTCGCGCCGGCGGTGAGCACCCGCGTCAGCTGCTCCGTGGGATCGTCGGGATATGCGGGATCGGTGAAAAGCCGCAGCCCGTGCCCGAAGAAATACTCCAGCGGCTTGCCCAGCACGCCGGTGCTCGCCAGGAGCCGGCACACCCAATTGCTGCCGGACCTCGGAACCGTACAGATCGCATACCCGCGCCGCTCTCGCATCGTGATCATCACCTCCACGGTTCCGTGCCACGGCGGCCAAGGACGGAACCGACCGCCGGGTAAACGAAGGCGCTCGAACTCGCAGACACCCACGAGAGCAACGGGGCTCGGTCATGTACGAGGCGCACCTCACGTTCGACGACGGTCCGAGCCGATACACGGCGGACGTTCTCGGCGTGCTCGAACGGTACGGACTGCGCGCGACGTTCTTCACGATCGGGCGCGAAGTGCAGCGCCACACGAGCCTGCTGCGGCGCGCCGTCGCCGCGGGACACGCCGTCGGCAACCACTCGTGGGATCACGTGCGCCTGACAACGCTGAGCGATGCGCAGGTCGAAGCGCAGATATCGCGGACGAATGCGGCGCTCGTCGAGGCGCTCGGAACGGCACCGACGCTCTTCCGGCCGCCTTTCGGCGACCGCGACGGACGCGTCGACGCCGTCGCCGCCCGACTCGGACTGACGACGATGCTGTGGACCGTGGACTGTGAAGACTGGAGGCAGCCGGGGGTCGAGGCGATCACCGACGCCGTCGCGCGCGCCGCGCGGGGCGACATCGTGCTGCTGCACGACGGCGGCCGCGGCGAGCGGTCGCAAACGGTCGAAGGCCTGGAGCTCGGCCTCGCGCGCGCGTTCGTCAACTTGGCGCCGTGATGACGATCGAGATGTCGCGCCGTAGCTGCTCGTTGGTAAACTGCGATCACCATGGTCATCCAACGTAATGGCTCCAGCCGTCGAGCACGGCTCGGGCCACAGCGTTTGACCGTATCAGAGGACGGCTCTTAGAGCAAGAGCAATCACACCCCCAGGTACGCCTTCTTCACCTGCGGATCGTCCAGCAGCTGAGTCGACGGACCGCTCAGCGTCACGCGGCCCGTTTCCAGCACGTACGCGCGCGTGCTGACTTCGAGCGCCGTCTGCACGTCTTGTTCGACGATCAGGATCGACACGCCGGTTTGGTGGATCTGTGCGAGCAGTTCAATGAGGTGATCCACGAGCACCGGCGCGAGGCCCAGCGACATTTCGTCGATCAGCAGCACCTGCGGGCGCGCCATGAGCGCGCGCGCGATCGCGACCTGCTGCTGCTCGCCGCCCGACAGGCGGCCGGCGAGAAAGTCGTACCGCTCGCGCAGCCTCGGCAATAAACCGAGGATGCGCTCGAGATCGGCGTCGACCTCGCGATCGGTGCGCAGATACGCGCCCATGCGCAAGTTGTCTTCGACCGACAGCGAGCCGAACAACCGCCGCCCTTGCGGAACTTGTAGGATGCCCGCCTTCACGATGCGATCCGGTTCGAGTCCGGTCAGCCGCTGCTCGCCGTAGCTGACGCTGCCGCCCCACGTTTTCACCACCGCGCTGATCGCGCCGAGCAGCGTCGACTTGCCCGCGCCGTTGGAGCCGATCAGCGCGACGATCTCGCCGGGCTCGACGCGCAGCGACACGTCCCACAGCACCTGCGTGTCGCCATAGCCTGCGCTCACGTTGTCGATCACGAGCGGGCTCGTCGTCACCGCGGGCGCGGTCGCGGGCGTCGACGCAGCCGCCGTCACGCCGTCGCCTCGGGCGGCTGAATGCGCACGGCTTCGGCGCGCTGCGCCTCGATCGTCTTGAGCTGCTCCTGGCGCTTCACCCAGCGCGAACCGAGATACGCCTCGATGACCTGCGGCGACGCGAGCACGGTGCTCGGCGCGCCTTGCGCGATCTTGCGGCCTTCGGCGAGCACGACGATCGTCGTGGAGATCGACACGATCGCCTTCATCAGATGCTCCACGACGATCAGCGTGACGCCGCGCCGGTTGACGTCGCGCAGCAGCTCCAGCGCCTCCTCGACCTCCGTCGCGTTGAGGCCCGCCATCACCTCGTCGAGCAGCAGCACGTCGGGATCGAGCGCGAGCGCCTTGGCGACTTCGAGCCGCTTGCGGTCTGGGATCGTGAGCTCCGCCGCCGGGCGGTCCGCCACGCGCGCGAGCCCGACGAACTCGAGCAGCTCCTGCGCGCGCTCGAACGACGCGCGCGTCGAGCGCTTCCCGCCGTTCCGGCCGTACATCGCGCCGACCGCGACGTTCTCGCGCGTACTCAAGCTCGCGAACGGCTTGACGATCTGAAACGTGCGCGCGATACCGAGATGGCACACGTCGTACGCCGGCACGTCGGCGATGCGCTTGCCGGCATACGTCACCGCGCCGGTCGTCGGCTTGTATACGCCGCTGATGACGTTCATCAGCGTCGTCTTGCCCGAACCGTTCGGCCCGATGAGCCCGAGCACGCTGCCGCGCTCCACATCAAAGCTCACCTCGCTGAGCGCCCACAGCCCGCCGAAACGCATCCCGACGCCCGTGATGCGCAGCGCGACCTCGTGCTTAGGCGCAGGCGTAGGCTGCGCACTCATGCCTTGTACTGTTCCAGGCTCTTCAACCACGTACGCATCCCGCCGCGCAGCCCGATCAGCCACACCAGTCCGCGCGGCAAGAGCAGCACGACGAGCACGATCACGGCGCCGAAGAACAGCGAGTGCAGCTTGAGAAACGTGTGGCCGAGCGTCTCGTTCACCGCCGACAGGATCAGCGCGCCGACGAACGGGCCCGCCACGGTGCCCGTTCCGCCCAGGATCGTCATGACGATCGGGTACACGTTGAAATCTTCGGCGAACGCGATCGACGGATCGACGAACCCGTTGCCGCGCGCGTACACCGCGCCCGCCGCCCCGGCGATCGCGGCGCTGATCGCCCATGCGATGATCTTGTATTTCGTCGCAGAGATGCCGAGCACCGCGGCAGCATCTTCGTTCTCGCGAATCGCGACGAACGCGTAACCGAGCTTCGAGCGAGCGACGAGGAACGTGATCGCGATAGCGCCCGCGGCGACGAGCCACGCGGCGTAGTAATAGATCGAGAAGTGGGCCTCGTCGACTTGTTTGAGCGCGAGCCCGCCGGTACCGCCGAACACGTCGAGGTTGCCGACGATGTCGGTCACCGCGAGCGCCGTGCCGAGGGTCGCGATGCCGAAGTAGTGGCCCTTCAGCCGCAGCACCGGGAAGCCGATGATCGCCGCAAAGGCGGCGTTGACGATGACGGCGAGCGCGACGTCCGCGAAGAGGTTGTCGACGCCGCGCGCGCTGAGCAGCGCCGCGCAATACGTCCCGAGCCCGAAGAACACCATGTTGCCGAACGAGACGTAGCCTGTGTAGCCGCCGATGATGTTCCAGCCATACGCGAGAGCAACGAAGACCAGCGTCGTTCGAAACAGCGTCTGATAGCCGGGCAGCACCATCGGCACCAGCAGCAGCAGCACCATGAGACCGAGCGCGATGAAAAGCGCAGTCCGGTTCCCGGTAATCCCGCCCAGCCCAATCCGCCGCAACGCAGCGCCGGTCGATGCTACGGGCATGCCGTTACACCAGGTTGCGGAAAGGCTGACCCGCGTCGAACGCGGGTCATGCCGGAACGTCCACGAGCGAAGCGAGAGGACGTCTTCAAGCGGTCGCGCGCCCCATGATCCCCGTGGGACGCACCATGAGCACGATCAGCAGCACGACGAGCGCGACCGCGTCTTGCAAGCCCGTGCCGCTGATGTGCTGCGTGCCGATCGTCAAGTCGATCTGCGACGCGAACGCCTCGACGATCCCGTACACGAGCCCGCCGACGAGCGCGCCTTCGACCGAGCCGAGCCCGCCGAGCACGCACACGACGAACCCTTTGATGAGAAACGGCTGCCCCATCGACGGGTTGAGCGAGTACGACAACGAGATGAGCGTCCCGGCAACGCCCGCGAGGCCGGCGCCCAGGCCGTACACGATCGCGAAGATCTGCGTGACGCGAACGCCGGCGAGCTGCGCGGCACCGATGTCCATCGAGGTGGCGCGGATCGCACGTCCGGTTTTCGAGCGGTGAAGCCAGACGTACAGAACGGCGGTAATGATCAGCGCGGCGAGCAGTGTGTACAGCTTCGCCCACGGCACCGTGATGCCGGCAACGGTGAAGTTCGAACCGGAATACGCCGTCGTCACGCCGCGCGTGTCACCGGTCCAGATCAGCAGCGCGACGTTGACGATCAGCAGCGACAGCCCGAACGTGATCAGAAACGTGGTGAGCACGGGCGCGCGCGCGACCCAGTTGATGAGGTGACGCTGGATCAGGTACCCGAGTGCGAACAGCACGACGAACGAGACCGGCAGCGACAAGAACGGATCGAGGTGAAAGCTCGTGAACAGCTGCCAGGTGACGTACGCCCCGAGCATGATGAACGCACCGTGCGCGAGGTTGATGATGTTCATGATGCCCCAGACCAGCGAAAAGCCGAGGGCCACCACGGCCAGGATCCCGCCTGCGAGAATCCCGTTGACGAGATCCTGAGCCAGTAGGTGCATGTATTGGACTTACCTTATGTAGCGCCCGCAGGCGGCGTGTTCCGGCGCGAGCCGGAACACACTAGCGCTGTCCCCACGGCGGGGCGGGGTACTTCACCTTCGCTTCGGCGAGGCCGGGCGGGTACACGGTGACGAGTCGCCCGTTCTGAATCTGGTTGACGACCATCGGCTTGAACACGTTGATGCCGCGGCTGTCGAACTTGAGGATGCCGAAGAACGTCGTCTTGTCGAGCTTCGCCAGCGCGTCGCGCACCTTCTCGGTGTCGAGCGAACCGGCGGCTTGGATCGCGTATTGGAACGCGAGGCACGCGGCGGTCGACTCGGCGTTGTGGTAGTCGGGGCGGTGATGGTACGCGTCTTCGAACGCCTTCGCGTACGCCTTCGCGCTGTTGTAGAAGCCGGCATCACCGTGATACTTCACCGCGTCCGACCACTGCGCGCCGCCGAGCACGTCGTTCGCGTCCTTGCCCAGCGAGTTGGTGAAGTCCGGCGTGTCGGGTCCCACGGAGTAGCCGTAGATCTTCGCCGAAACGTTCTGCTCCTTGAGCCCCTTGTGGACGAGCAGCGCATCCTGCAGATGGCCCGCGTTGAGGATGATGTCGGGATTGGTCGCCTTCACCGCGGAGATGATCGACGACACGTCGGTCGCGGTGTCGGGATACTTGTTGTTGTAAACGACCTTCATGCCGTGCGCGGTCGCCCACTCGGATGCGCCTTGCGCGACCTCTTGTGAGAACGAGTCGCTCGCGGCGGTGATCGCGACGGTCTGCGCGGCCGGCTTCTGATGCTTGCCGATGTCGAGCACGCCTTCGAGGTAGCGCTTCGCCGGCGAGAGCACCGCGAACGTGTACCTGAAGCCCTGGCTGAAGATCTTCTCGGCGGCGCCGTTGCCTTCGACCATCGGGATCTTCTTGCGCTCGACCATCTGCGCGACGGTGAACGCGGTCCCCGAGCCGTACGGCCCAAGGATGAAGTTGACGTGGTCCTGATCGATCAGCCGTTCGGCGAGCGAAGCCGCCGACGCGGGCTTGGACTCGTCATCGTAATACTTGATGTCGACCTTGTAGGTCTTGCCGCCGACCTTGATCCCGCCGTGGGCGTTGGTGTAGGTCTTCCAGAACTCGTAGCCTTCTTGGGTGAGATGGCCCTCTTTGGTGAGCGAGCCCGTGAGCGAGACGGCGGAGCCGAACAGGATCGTATCCCCTGCGGCCGAGACGGGGACGGACGGCGCGGCGAGCGTCGCGCAAAGCGCGAGAACCCCGAGCGCGGCAGTAGGACGGAGTATCATCGATTGCGGTCCTTCCGGCAGAACAAAACTGCACCCCCGATGCGCCCCGGCGGGAACGATTCCCTGTCAACCCTGGCGTGGCAGCGCGGCCCGCAACGACGCCGCGTACGCGCCCGCCTTGCGCGCCGCCTCGTCGCCGCGATAACCGGCGTACGAGTCGACCAGCGCGCTGCCGACCACGACGCCGTCGGCGACGGCGCCGATCGCGGCGACGTGGGCCGGGGTCGAGATGCCGAATCCCACCGCCAGAGGGAGCTCGGTCGCGGGACGCAGCCGTGCGATCGCACCGGTGATCCACGCGACGTCGGGCTCGCGGCGCGCGCCGGTGACGCCGAGTCGCGACACGAGGTACACGAAGCCGCTCGACGCCGCGGCGATGCGCGCCGCGCGGGCCGGCGGCGTGGTCGGCGCGATCAGCAGCGGGATGGCCAGCCCGGCCGCGCGCAGTGGCGGCGCGAACGCGTCGAGCTCCTCGAGCGGAACGTCGGGAACGATCGCGCCGACCGCGCCCGCATCGCGCGCGCCGCGGGCGAAGCGCTCCGCGCCGTAGCGGTCGACCGGGTTGACGTAGGTGAAGAACAGGATGGGCGCGCAGCCGCGCGCGTGCGCTTTCGCGACCAGCGCGATCGAGTCGGCGAACTTGATGCCGGCGTGCAGCGCGCGCTGGCCCGCGGCGGCGATCGTCAGCCCGTCGGCGAGCGGATCGCCGTACGGGATGCCGAGCTCGATGACGTCGACGCCGGCGTGCGTGAGCGCCTCGAGTACGGCAAGCGTTGTGGCAAGGTCGGGATCGCCCGCGACCACGTAGCCGATCAGCGCGGCACGGCGTTCGGCGCGCGCGCGACCGAACGCCGCGTCGAGCCCGCCGCTCGCGATCACTGCACGCCCTCGGTCCCTTCGAGCGCCGCGACGGTGCGCACGTCCTTGTCGCCGCGCCCGCTCAGGTTGACGAGCACGAGCCCATCGGGACCGCGATCCACCGCGAGCTGCTGCGCGAACGCAATCGCGTGCGACGACTCCAGCGCCGGCACGATCCCTTCGCGCCGCGCCGTGTGATGGAACGCCGCGAGCGCCTGCGCGTCGTCGATCGCGACGTAGCGCGCGCGACCGCTGTCCTTGAGAAACGAATGCTCCGGACCCACGCCCGGATAATCGAGCCCGGCGCTGATGGAGTGCGTGTCGCGCACCTGACCTTCGTCGTCCTGCAGCACGTAGCTGCGCGAGCCGTGCAGGATGCCGACGCTGCCGGCGCCCAGCGACGCGGCGGTGTCGATCGCGTGCACGCCGTGCCCCGCGGCTTCGACGCCCCAAAGATTCACATCCACGTCGTCGACGAACGCGCGAAAGATACCCATCGCGTTCGAACCGCCGCCGACGCAGGCGACGACGTCGCTGGGCAGCCGCCCGTAGCGCTCGAGGATCTGCGCGCGCGCCTCGACGCCGATCACCTTTTGGAATTCGCGCACCAGATACGGATACGGGTGCGCGCCGACGACGGAGCCGATCACATAGAACGTGTCCTCGACGCGCGCAGCCCACTCGCGAAACGCTTCGTTCGTCGCGTCCTTGAGCGTGCGCGTGCCGCTCTCGACGGGATACACGGTCGCGCCGAGCAGCTTCATCAAATAGACGTTGAGCGCTTGGCGTTCGACGTCGACGGCGCCCATGTACACGTCGACCTGCATGCCGAGCTTCGCGCCGATCGTCGCCGTCGCGACGCCGTGCTGGCCCGCGCCGGTCTCCGCGATGAGCCGCCGCTTGCCCATCCGCCGCGCGAGCAGCGCCTGGCCCACGGTGTTGTTGATCTTGTGCGCGCCGGTGTGGTTGGTGTCCTCGCGCTTGAACACGATCGGCGCGTGCGGTCCGTCGACGAGCCGCTCCGCGTGATAGATCGGCGACGGTCGTCCGACGTAATCGCGCAGCAGCGCCTCGTATTCCGCCCAGAACGCAGGGTCGGCGAACGCTTCTTGCGTCGCCGCTTCGAGCCGCGTCAGCGCTTCGACGAGCACTTCGGGAACGAACACGCCGCCGAAGCGGCCGAAGTAACCGCGCGCGTCCGGGGTCGACGGCTGGTCGGTTTCGGTGCTCACGGCGATGCGGTCTCCGCGTCGCGAACGGCGCGCACGAACGCGCGTACTTTCTCGGGGTCTTTCATGCCGTTCGTTTCGACGCCGCTGCGCACGTCGACGGCATACGGCCGCACCGCGCGCACGCACGCGCCGACGTTTTCGGGTGTCAGGCCGCCGCTCACGACGAAGCGCCGCTCACCGGCAAGCCGGCGAGCGATCTCCCAGTCGAATTGCTGGCCTCTGCCGCCGCTGCGCCCATCCGATCCGGCAGCGTCGAACAGCCACGTCGCGTGCTCGAACGGACGCGCGAACTGGGCGAAATCGTCGGCGTCGTACGCGCGCCGCGTCTCAACGTGGAACGCCTTGATGTACGGCCCGGCGGCAAATGCTTCGCACGCGTCCGCTGGTTCGTCGCCGTGGAACTGCGGGATCGCGCCCACCTTGAGCGCTTCGTCCACGAGCGATTCCGGTGGATCGGCGAACACCGCGACGAGCGTCACCATTGCCGGTACCGCTTGCGCGATGCCGCGGAAGCGTTCGATTCCGACGCGCCGCTCGGATCGCTCCGCCAGGATGACGCCGACGGCGTCCGCGCCGGCGTCAACCGCAAGCGCGACATCAGCGACGCTCGTGCAGCCGCAGATCTTGACGCGCGTTCGCACTGCGTCCGTCAAACGGTGACCGCGGCGCCCTTGAGCGCGCGGATCGCCTGGCGCTTGTCGTCGGCGCGCATCAGCGACTCGCCGACGAGCACGCCGCGCGCGCCCTGCGCGACAAGGCGCTTCACGTCATCCTGCGACTTGACCCCGCTCTCGCTGATCACAACGGTACCGGCGGGCACGAGCGGCAGCAGTTCCTCAGTGACGGCAAGGTCCGTCTCGAACGTACGCAGGTTGCGGTTGTTGATCCCGAGCAGCGTCGCGCCGGCGGCGAGAGCTCGCGCGAGTTCCGCCTCGGTGTGCACCTCGACGAGCACGTCGAGGTCGTAGCGGCCCGCTTCTTCCATCATTTCGGCGATGGTTGCGTCCGTAAGCCCTGCAACGATCGCGAGGATCGCGTCGGCGCCGTACGCCGCCGACTGCACGACCTCGTATCGCGTGCTCAGGAAGTCCTTGCGCAAGATGGGCAAGGACGACGCGCCGCGTGCGACGTCGACGTACGCGAGGTCGCCCAGGAAATGATCGCTCTCGGTCAGCACGCTGATCGCGTCGGCACCCGCCTGCTGGTACTCGCGCGCGACCGCGGCGGGATCGAGGTGCGGCACGATGAGGCCCACCGACGGCGACGCGCGCTTGATCTCCGCCACGATCGCCGGTCCGCTCGCCGCGGCGAGCGCGGCGCGGAAGCCGCGGCGCGCACGGCGGCGCGTTTCGGCGCGCGCGCGCAGCACGTCGAGCGGCTCGCGCGCCTCGTCGGCGGCGCGCACCAGCGCCTTCGCAGCATAGAGCTTGGAGAGCATGTCCGTCATACCGTCACCGTGTCACGTTCACTCCTGAGGGCGTCGAGCGCCGCGAGCGCCCGGCCGGCCTCGACCGAGGTGCGCGCGCGCGCCATTCCGTCGTGGACGTCGACCGCCTCGCCCGCGACGACGAGCGCGAGCGCGGCGTTGAGCAGCACGAGATCGGCGCGCTGGCTGCGCTCGCCGCCGAGGATCGCGAGCACCGCGGTCGCGTTCGTCGCGGCATCGCCGCCGCGAATCGCCTCGCGCGACGCGCTCACACCGTAGTCGGAAGGCTGGAGCGTCCAATGGCGCACGCCGTCGCGGTCGAACTGCACGACGTCGGTCGGCGCCTCACCGCTGATCTCGTCGAGCCCGTCCTCGCCGTGAATCACGGCGCCCGCTTCCGCACCCAGGGTTCGCAGCGCGTCGGCGACGAGCGCGACGTGCTCGGGCCGCGCGACGCCGATGAGCTGGCGATTGGCGCCGGCCGGGTTCGTGAGCGGGCCCAGCACGTTGAAGATCGTGCGCACGCCGAGCTCGCGCCGGATCGGTCCAACCGCGCGCATCGCGGGATGATGCCGCTGCGCGAACAGAAACGCGATGTTGTGTTCGCGCAGCGCGCGCGCGGACGACTCTGGCGCGCGGTCGATGCGTACGCCGAGCGCTTCGAGCACGTCGGCGCTGCCACACGCGCTCGACGCGGCGCGATTCCCGTGCTTGGCGACCGGAACGCCGCAGCCGGCGACGACGAACGCGGCCATCGTCGAGATGTTGATCGTGTGCGCGTTGTCACCGCCGGTCCCGACGACGTCGAGCACGAGCGGTAAGCCGTGCTCGACGCGCACGCTGCGCTCGCGCATCGCCCGCGCAGCGCCCACGACTTCGTCCACCGACTCGCCTTTGGCCGCGAGCGCCGCGAGCAGCGCGGACGCGCGCACGGGCGACAGCGTCTCATCCATGATTGCGCCGATCGTCTCGGCCATCTCGTCCGCGCTCAGATGGTTTCCCGCCAGCACGCCGCGTAGCAGCGCGGGATAATCGGCGATCGTCACGCGCGCATCTCGCGCACGACGTTCTCGGCCAGCAAACGGCCTTCCGGCGTGAGCACCGACTCGGGATGGAACTGAACGCCGGCGATCGGAAGCTCACGATGCGCAAGTCCCTGAATCACGCCGTCGTCACTGGCCGCATTGGCGCGCAGCACGGCGGGGAAACCCTCATGGTCGACACACAGTGAGTGGTAGCGCGTCGCGGTGAACGGCGACGGCACCCCGGCGAACGCGCCACGCCCGTCGTGCGTGATCGCCGACGTCTTGCCATGCATCTGCCGCGGCGCGTGCACGACACGCCCGCCAAAGGTCTCACCAATAGCCTGCAATCCCAAGCACACCCCGAACAGCGGCCGTCGATCCCGCGCGGCCTCACGCACGATCGCCATGGTGCGTCCGGCCTCCGCAGGCCGCCCGGGGCCCGGCCCAATGATTACGCCATCATACTGCGCAGTCACGCCGTCGTCCAAGCGCGCATCGTCGTTGCGAATGACGTCCACATCGACGTCCTCGACGCTCCCGAACAAGTGCGCGAGATTCCACGTAAACGAATCATAGTTGTCAACGAGCAGCAGCCTCACGATGGTGCCTTCACGCGTCGGTCCCGAGCACGCTCCGCACGATGCCCGTTTTCGCAAACACTTCGGCGTACTCGGTCTGCGGCACGCTGTCGGCGACGATTCCCGCCGACGCCTGCCAGTACGCGCGCCCGTTCGCCACTGCCACGGAACGCAAGATGATGCACGAGTCGAGGTCACCGTCGAAGTCGATATGCGCGACGCTGCCGGCGTAGAACCCGCGGGCGACCGGTTCGAGCCGGTCGATGAGCTGCATCGCGCGAATCTTTGGCGTCCCGGTCACAGTTCCAGCCGGAAATGACGCGGCAAAGAGATCCAGCGCGTCCTTGTCGTCGCGCAGCTCGCCGACGACGTTGGAAACGATGTGCATCACGTGCGAATATCGCTCGATGACCATCAGCTCGTCAACACGCACCGTGCCGGTGCGGCACACCGCACCAAGATCGTTGCGCGCAAGGTCCACGAGCATCACGTGCTCGGCGCGTTCCTTCTCATCGGCAAGCAACTCGTCGGCGACGCGCTGATCGACGGCAGGATCGGCATCGCGCGGACGCGTCCCCGCCAGCGGGCGAATCCGCGCGGTACGCCCATCGAGCCGCACCAAAAACTCCGGCGACGCACCAAACACCGCGCGCCCATCATGCTCGACGAAGAACATATACGGCGACGGATTCCGTGCCCGAATCTGCCGATAGAAATCGAACGCCGTCCCCGCAAGCGCGCACGAGAACCGAATGCCGACCTGGAGCTGATACGCGTCGCCGTCGTAGATGAACTGCTTCGCCTGCGCAACGCGGTCGAGGAACGTCGCCTCATCCATCGACGCGCTCACCGGACCGTCGGCGCGCACCGCGCCGGGCACCGTCGGACGCTGGTCGAGCAGCCGCGCGACGTAGGCGTCGAGCCGCGCGTCGACCGCATCGCGCTCGTGCTCCCCGCGCGCGAAACCGATCAGCGTGACGCGATGCGTGAAGTGATCGAACACCAGCCACGTGCCGGGCACGACGACCAGCGCGTCGCCGAACCGCACGTCCGCCGGCGGCGCGTCGTCCCGCGCATCGCGCAGCACCGGCTCGAGCGTGCGCGCGGCATCGTAGGTGAACACGCACACCGCGCCGCCGGGGAACGGCAAGTCGTCCCGATCGAGCCGGTATCGCCCGATCGCCGCGCGAATTTTCTCCAGCATCAGCGGATCGCGATCGATTGAGAACGTCTCGAGGTAATCCAGCCCCACGAACGAGAACCGGCTGATCCGCTCGGTGCCCTCCACCGACTCCAGCAAACACGAACGCCCCGGCTGGGCCAGGGCGAGATACGCGGAGATCGGCGTGATGCTGTCCGCGACGAACGATCGCGTGATGGAGGTCAGACTGAGCGGCTCGTCCGCAGTCGCAACTAGCATACGGGGTAGCGCCGAGTATAGCGGGAATCCCGGCCGCTGGCTAGTCGCCGAACGGCCGGAACTGCGTCGCGCTACGGTGCTACTTGACGAGCTCCAGGATGGAGAGTTCCGCAGCATCACCGGGGCGCACGCGCGACTTCGTGATGCGCGTGTAGCCGCCGGGCTTGTCCTTGAGCGCGGGCGCGATCTGCTCGAACAGCTTCTTCGCGACCGCTTCTTCGGTGAGGTACGACGCCGCGAGCCGGCGCGAATGGAGATCGCCGCGGCGGGCCTGCGTGATGAGGCGCTCGACGACCTTGGAGATCTCTTTGGCCTTGGTCGAGGTGGTCTCGATCTTCTCGTACTTGAAGAACGACGTCGCGAGGTTGCGCAGCAGTGCCTTGCGATGACCGTCCGTGCGCGAGAGGCGCTTGTAGGCGATTTGGTGCGGCATGATTCCTTATCCGAAGGGGACTAGGGCTGGCGGAGCGAGAGGCCTCGCTCCTCCAGGACTTGCTTGATCTCGTCGAGCGACTTCTTGCCGAAGTTGCGCATCTTGATGATCTCGTCTTCCGTCATGTCGAGCAGCTCGGAGACCTTCGAGATGCCGGCGCGCTTGAGGCAGTTGAACGAGCGGACCGACAGGTTCAGCGTCTCGACCGGGACGTCCCACTCGCTGGCGGGCACGGTCGCGACGGGCTTCTCCTCGGTGGAGAAGCCGATGAACAGGCGCAGTTCCTCGGTGAGGATCTGCGCGGCTTCGGACAGCGCGTCGTCGGGCGTGATGGATCCGTTGGTCTCGATCTCGAGCGTGAGGCGGTCGAAGTCGACCGACTGGCCGACGCGTGTGTCGTCGACGCTGAAATTGACCTTGCGGATCGGCGAGAAGATCGAGTCCATCGGGATGAGCCCGATCATGTGCTCGATGTTGCGCTGCTTGTCGGAGGTGACGTAGCCGCGCGCTTTCTCGATACCGATCTCCATCGACAGCTTCGCGTCTTTCTTGGACAGCGTCGCGATGTGGTAGGTCGGCTGAAGGATCTCGACGTCGGCGTCGGGGGCGATGTCGCCCGCGGTCACTTCTTTGCTTCCGCTCACGGTGAGCGAGAGCACTTTGGGATCTTCCGAGTTGAGCTTGATCGGAAGGCCCTTGAGGTTGAGCAGCAGATCGACGGTGTCTTCGACGACGCCGGGGATCGTGGAGAACTCGTGGAGGACGCCGTCGATCTTGACGTACGTCACCGCCGCGCCCGGGATGGACGACAGCAGCACGCGCCGCAGCGCGTTGCCCAGCGTGATGCCGAATCCGCGCTCGAGCGGCTCGATCACGAACTTGGCATAGTTTTCGCGGCGTTCGCGAACTTCGATGTTTGCGCCGGCCGGCGCTTCAAGAACGGTCATACTGATGTGGTGTTGGTCTTTCTCCGTTTACGTTATCCGCCTCTGATATTGAGACGATCGGACGCCTAACGGTTGATGGGATTGGTATTAGCGACTAGCGCGAGTAGTACTCGACGATGAGCTGTTCGTCAACGGGCGTGTCGATCTGCTCGCGTGACGGGAGCGCGACGACCTTCGCCGTGTTCTCCGTCTCGTTGAACTCGAGCCACTCCGGATGGCGGCGCGCCTTCGCGGTCTCGACGAGTGCCCCGAAGAGGTCCTTGGACTTCGACCGGTCGGCGATGGTGATCACGTCACCGGGCTTCACCTTAATGGAAGGCACGTTGACGATGCGCCCGTTGAGGCGGAAATGCCGGTGGCAGATGAGCTGACGCGCCTGCGCGCGGCTTGCGCCGAGGTTGAGGCGGTACACGACGTTGTCGAGCCGGCGCTCGAGGATCTGCAAGAACGTCGCGCCGGTTTGTCCGCGGACGCGCTGCGCTTCGCGGAAGTAATTCTCGAACTGCGTCTCGAGCACGCCGTAGTAGCGGCGCATCTTCTGCTTCTCGCGCAGCTGCCGGCCGAACTCGCTGATCTTCTGACGCGTCTTGGTGTTCTGCGTCTTCTGGCCGGGCGCGGTGCCGCGGCGCTCGACGGCGCACTTTTTCGACAGGCAGCGATCGCCTTTGAGGAAGAGCTTGATCTTTTCGCCGGTCTTGGACGTCGCGGTCTCGCGGCGGCACAGACGACAGACGGCTTCGGTGTAACGGGCCATTCTTTTTCTCTAACTCCCTTACACGCGCCGGCGCTTGGGCGGTCGGCAGCCGTTGTGCGGGATCGGGGTGACGTCTTTAATGAGGGTGATCTCCAGGCCGGCGGCCTGCAGCGAGCGGATCGCGGCTTCGCGGCCGGCGCCGGGCCCCTTGACGTAGACCTCGGCGGTCTTCATCCCATGGTCCATCGCCTTGCGCGCGACCGCTTCGGCCGCCATCTGCGCGGCGAACGGCGTCGACTTCTTCGAGCCCTTGAACCCGAGGTTGCCGGCGGATGCCCACGCGATCGTCGACCCCGTGTTGTCGGTGATCGTCACGATCGTATTGTTGAACGAGGAGTGGATGTGGGCGACGCCCGATCCGACGTTCTTGAACTCGCGCTTCTTGCGAGTCTTGGTCTGCTTCTTCGCGGCCAAAAGAAAACTGCTCTCTGGTGGTTTATCTTGTCCGGGCACGGCCCGGTGTCGTCGCCTCGACCGGCAGGGCCCGCTGACCGCGAGCAACTCCGACCTCTTGTCCACCCGCACGGCGAATGCGGAGGGCGCGCGAACGCGCGTTGCCGTCTGCGGGGCAGGGACAACCGGATAACATTACCACAGGCCGGGGTCTACATCAAGGCTGGACGTCGGGCGGGCGTCGGGGCTCCATCCAAGGTAAGCGAGCGAGGCGGGCCTTGGCCGATTGCGCGGCGTCCGGTATGCTGTGGCTCGTGGAGACGAGCACGGCAGACGGCAAGGCGGCGGCGCCGGACGGTAGCCTGCTCGACCGGGCATTGGCGGTCCTTCGCGGACGCTCGAACGAGCTTCGCGCCCGCGGGTTCCTGCATGTCGCCGTCTTCGGCTCGGTCGCCCGGCGAGAGGACGGACCCCAAAGCGACATCGACCTCGTCGTGAGGTCGGCCCCGGCGTAGCTTCGATGGACGCCATGCGGGTCGAGAACCTCCTTGCTGCCGATCTGGGCCGCGAGGTCAACATCCTCTCGCGACGTGGCTCGACGACGTTCGTCATTTCGAGATCTTCCGCGACATGATCCGGGCGTTCTGAACGTGTCAAAGCGTTCCGCGGCCCAACGTATCGCGGACATCACAAACATCGAGGCGAGCGCGCCAATACATCGACGGCATGACCCAAGATCGGTTCGATGCCGACGATGAGAAGCAGCAAGCTGTGATGCACCGGCTCCAGAACGCGTCGGAGGCCGCGACGCGGCTGAAGGCCGACTGGCCCGAGGAATACGAGCGACTGGAACGTGACCATCCAGAGGTTGAGTGGCGGATGTTCCGCGACCTCGGCAACCGCTATCGGCACCGCTACGACCAGATCAACCTCGACCTCGTCTGGAACGACCTCCACGGTTACACGCGCGGCGTCCAATCCGCACTCGCAAACGACCTCGCGATGCTACACTTCCCTTTCGGCCACGACCGTAAGACTCAGGACGAGCGCGACCTCTGAGGTGCCGTGCGGCGGCGATGTCGTAGGCATAGCCGGAGCCGGCATGGACGGTCCCTTATGTCCCTTTTCCGCCCACGACGGACCGTGGGCCGGAGCTCGAGGCGGTGTGCCTGTCGGCGAGGGGTCGGGCCGACGGTCGCTGTGCATGGATCCCATCCTTCGAGGAATGCGGTAAAAGATGCGCGACCGCGACTGCAGCGTACGCGGGTGATCCGGTAGAGCCTCACGCATAGCCGCCCGATTCGATGGCTTTGAGGGCTTCCATCAATGGGGCTGAGCCTTGCGCGATTAGTACGTCGATGGGCCGGGCGTGATTGAGAACGGGCTCGTTCCCGACCAGCCAATTAGCTGCCGTGCGCGGCTCAAAGACGTGCAGCGCGCGAGTGAGCACATCGTGGAGGGCGATGACGCGCTGGGCGGACTCCTCGCTCATGTTGCGCCGACGCCTCGTCAAGCTCGTGACCGACCTCGACTTGACGTCGAGCAGTCGAGCGATCGGGCGCGTTCCAAATGCAGACACGAGCCGCTCGAGGAGCGGCACGACGTCCGTCAATGCGCCCGGATTAGCCATCGCCGTCACTTTCTTTCGTTGCCGGAAAAGTATCGCACGTCGCAACGAAAACCGAAAGCGCATTTCGGCCATCCTTTGACCCCACTTCCCAGTTTTGTTATGATTGCACGGCGATGGAACTAGAAGCCCCGCACTCCGCGCTTGGCTCGACATCGTTACACGAGGGTTCGCACCATGCAGCTAGGCGACGTTTTTCCAATTCACTTGAGTGGAGCCGGCGTGCTCGCCATTGGGCTGGGCACAATGGGGTTAGGTTTGTTCTTGATCGCCAGACTTCCGCAACAGAACTACACGTCCGAGGATACGAATGCGATCGGCTCGGATAGATTGTTCGGGATGAGGCTGGACGCGCAAAATATTGCATCCTCCACGAACTTTCAGCGGCGAGCGGCGCCCTGGGGCTTCGTCATCCTCGGCTTTATCGTGGTCCTCTTTGGGCTATTTGGGATATATCTGCACCTCTGAGCGTCGCTTACGAATTACGCCAAATGCGCATCGATTTTCTTTTTGCCAGTATCGCGTCGTTCTGCGCAGTTGCCGCGTGTCTTTCCGTCGCGTTCATCGATCATACAGGGCTCCCAGGGGCCGTTGGGTTCCTTGGCTCTGTGTTATTCACGGTCGTCGGCGTGGCGTTCTATAAGCGGTGGCACAAGTGAACTGGATGCCGCAGAATCAAGGTCAGTCTTCGCCCCGCTGACGTGCCGCCTACCGCCGCGGACCAATCTCTTGTGTCCCTTTTCCGCCCATAGCGGACGCGATGTCAGCTGGCAACAAGAGCCCGTTACGGCTATCGTCGGTTCACAATGGTGTCGATCCTCCGCAGCTCGGCGATGATCTCATCGAACGTCGGATATACACCGAAGATCATGTCGCGCATCGCCTCATAGTCGCGTCGGAGCGCGGCGACACCCTCATCGCCTGGAATCAGGCGGATTGATCCCGGAGCGAACTCTTCGTACTTCGCTCGAGTGTCGGCGAAGAACGTCTGGGCTGCGACGCGCACGGCATCGATTAGACCGTCGTTCGCGAAATCGCCGCTGGCGATGCCTGCTTTAGAGAGTTGGTAAACATCGTAGTAGTGCCGCGAATAGCGAGCTGCAAGCTCCCAGTCGGGCTGTCGGTCGAAGCGATGGGCGGTCTTGTGGAGAATGGTTAGTTTTTCCCAGAAGGTGCGAGCCGCCTCGATCGTCGTCACAACTACTCCGGCGGAGTCGAACGCATCAGGAATCTGCTGAGCGACGTACGGCGTGATCGTGCGCTCGACTGCCGGCCAGTTGTCGGCATTTCCACCGGTCTCGATCAAGACCATAGGGCGGATATATGCATGAGTAGTTTCGGTCGGATAGTACAGGAGGATCGTCTGGAGATTTTCAGGATCGACTTCAAGACGAAATGGCTCCGCTAGGATCCCTCCAAATCGCAGCTGAAGTATTGGCAATAGGTCCGTCGCGATGTACTTTGCGATGCCGTCATCAAGTTGTGCCATACGCTTTCGAGCTGCCGTCTTTGTGGGGGCCGAGGGTATGTCGCCGGCGCCCTTGTATCCGAAGTAACCGCGATCGATGATCAGGTCAATGTCTTCCGAGAAGCGGTCGATGATGCCGAACGCCTTTGAAAGGGACGTTCCCCCTTTGAAAATGAACGGCGGGCCGTTGCGCAGTTCGTAGAGGTGCTTCAACGTCCAGACGACCCAGAAGTCTTTTTCGACGATGGCTGCAAGCGTGTTCAACCGATCGGCGGCGGTCTCGAAGTACGGCCGCCGATCGGTGATGGTCAGGCTTGCGAACTGGTCGATGCTGAATGGCGGGTTGATAGCGCGACGCTCCGTAGAATGGGCCGCATCCAGCCCGGTGCAAGATGAAGCTGTTCGGCTAGGCGTTGCTTTTCGGCATCAGTCAAAGACCGTTTCAGCTCTCGCATGACTGGAATGGAAGCCGCATTCCGTTTGCCAAGCGAGCGGAGTGCTTCGATCACCATAGCAACGGTCGGGTCCGCGTGGGCGAGCTTCGCCGTCCGATGCCGCAATTCGATCGTGCGTGTGCCGGCGTGCTGTCGGCTTGCGCGGCCTGTGGTGTAGAATACCGGCCGTGCAGGCACTTGGGTGCTCAGGCCGAGACGATTGGTCGCTTCAGCGCCTCCGGGCAGAACCTGATCTCCCGTGCGACGTGCAACGGTCGCCGCGACTGCTTCGATCTTGGGCGGCAAATCGCCCAGCACGGCGTGGCGTTCGGGGACATAGAACAGCCCGCGAGCAGCGCGGCGAAGTTCGCCCTCGTCGACGAGCCGTTTGAGGGCAACGTCGAGAGCAGAACGTGAAATCCCCAGCCCGTCCGCTAGAAGGTCGTGCGTCGAGAAAACGTCGCCCGCGGGACGGGACGAAATGGCAAGCCTGAGCCGAGCGGTCGTCCCGCGCCCTGCGCTTGCCTGCGTTGCTGCCTTCTTTTGATTCATGTAAGAAACTCGATCCGTTTTTCTTACATTATAGCCCAAAAGGGCAGTGACTCGCAAGATGTAAGAAAACCGACTCATTTTTCTTACAAACTCTCGGCTACAACCTGGCTTACCGCTCGCCCTCAAGAACCACTGGCCATCGACCTGCACGGCTCCTCGCCGAGGCTCACGGCGCCTCGGCATGTTAGCGGCGACAGATTTCGAGCGGGAACTAGCACCCGGGTCGACTCGCCGTCGCCCGCGCTACGCCACCAGCGGCACTGCGCCGTCGACGCTCCGCCGCGATCCACTCGCGGCGGGCACCCCGCGCGCTACGGCCCAGTTACCCGTGACGGTCTCAAGCCGGTGTTCCTCAATTGGGAAAATGCGAATGCGCCAGGCGCACACCCAGCGATTAAGTTCAAGCCCCGTCGGCCGGCCCGACCTTACGTCAGTAACTCGACACCCTCACGGGCACGCGCTACTTTTCAAGGAATCGTTGGGCGCTCGCGATGCGGACTCTTAAACTATTGTTCCCGATTCGATTCCGACCGTCGAGATCGGCGAGTTCGGGCACACGAAACGCTACATCGCCGTCGCGCCGAACTCGCTGTTGTGGCTAGTGCACCACAATGCAATCGGGTTCGCTTCGTGGACACCGAGCCCGCGAGATCCGGAGAGCGTCGGCTTCGGGCGGATCATTCTCTCGGCGCGGTACGGGGCGACCGCGGACGATCTCGAGTCCACCATGCTCGCCGTCCAGAGCAATCTCCTCGACCGTAGCATCGGATGTATCCCCGTGCTCGGCAGCGACATCAGCGCGACGCTGTTCATCCCGTTCTGCGACGCGCCGACCTACGATACTGCTCGGGCGTGGCTCCATGACGTCGCCGAGACGACGGCCGCAAGTCAGCCGGCGCTCATCACGACGACCGTCGACCCACCGCACACGCGTTTGGTTCACATCTGCGTCGCGACCAACGCGGTCGGTCGGATCAGCGCCCTCCCGTACACGCTGGCCGGAAACGAAGCGCTCGAGATGATCACGCCGATCGACTGGGAGGAGCTGGGCAGCGTTCGGAACGGCACCGTCACGGCGTACAATAGCGCGGAGCGCTTGGCCAAGCGCGACGTCTTCGGGCGACAAGCGAACGCGCTCGCGTGGCAGCCGTTCGCGCCACGCCGCCGCTGACGATGAAGCCCTCGTGCTTCATTGTCCCGCCCTCGGTGCTGGAAGCGCTCAACGTGCACGAAACCGGCCGAATCCAAGGACCCGTCGGCCGCACGCTCGACGAAATGCGCCGCCTCGAACATCGCCGAGCCGTGCCGCGCGGTACGCCCGTCGCACACGAGCATCGGCTGGTCTACGACTGCGAGCATCAGACGGAGCTGCCCGGAACGCCCCGGCGACGCGAAGCGCAGCCGCCGTGCGACGACGCCGACGTCAACCGCGCATACGACGCGGCCGGCACCACGTATGACTTCTACCGAACCGTCTTCGGCCGCGACTCGGTGGACGGTCACGGCAAGCACCTGATCTCGTCCGTGCATTACGGCGAGAAGTTCGACAACGCGTACTGGGACGGTGCTCAGATGGTGTACGGGGACGGCGACGGCATCGTGTTCGCATCATTCACCCTGTTCCTAGACGCCATCGCGCACGAGCTGACCCACGGGGTGATCTATAACGCAACGCAGCTCGGCTACGAGGGCGAGGCCGGGGCATTAAACGAGTCGCTTGCGGACGTGTTCGGAAGCCTCGTCAAGCAGTGGGCGCATCGCGAGACCGCCGGCGAAGCGGATTGGCTCATCGCAAAGGGCCTCTTTCTACCGGGCATCCACGCCAAAGCGCTGAGGTCGCTCGCGGCGCCCGGAACGGCGTGCAACGACGAGCGAGTCGGCCTGCACGACACGCAACCGGCGCACATGCGCGACTACGTCACCGACGAGAACCTCGATCCGGTGCACACCAACAGCGGGATCCCCAATCACGCGTTCTATCTGTTCGCCAAGGAACTCGGCGGCCACGCCTGGGAAACGCCGGGCCGGGTTTGGTACGACGCGATGTGCACCGGACTCCGCGAGGACTGCACGTTCGCGACGTTCGCCAAGCAGACACTGCTCGCCGTAGAGCAACACGGAGCAACGGCGTTCGACGCGCTGGCACGCGCGTGGCGCAAGGTCGGCGTGTTGCAAGGCTGAGGCTTGCTCGCAGCTCATCGAAAGAGAGAGAACATTCACGTCGATGGTCAGCGCACGGGGTCCGTCATGCGTCTCCGACCTAAGCTTGCTGCAACTACCTACGTCGCCGAGTTAGGACAACTTTCGACGCCCAAATTAAATCCGAGGTCGGCAACCATACCTCGTCGCGGTGATGCAGATCGACCTCCCAACCTAGATCAAGCCGACCCTCCGAGCAGCGTGGCCGCCTTCTGTAGACATTCCGTTCGTCGCCAAAGGCCACGCGACACGAGAGCGCAGCGGTGTTGCGCCGCGTTCAGAAGCCCGGGATATCCTCTCCCGGCCGGCTATCGGCGACAGGCGAACCATCGTCATTCCAAACTTCCCGGAACCTTATTCCCTGGAGTCCATAGCGTTCGACGACCAGCTTGAAGTCCAGATCCTCGGCGACAGCACCCTCCACGGCGAATAACGACCAATCGTAAGTGGGTCTAAATAAGGAGGCTCTTGGAAGCGCTGAAACGTCGAACTCATAGCGTTCAATCTCGAAGTAGGTTCCGTCAGGATTGCGCTCGCCGCGGGTTCGGCTGTGGTCGATGCAGTCGATAGTCGGCGTGACGTTGAGGAGCGAAAGCAGCTCACCTTCACGCGTCCTTAAGGGCAGGAGTTCGCCGACGTTCTCAGTGATGGGCCGGAGAATCGCGGATGCGCGGTTGGTCATCGCGAATATGAACGCTAGCCCCGGGAGCACAAAGTCCCCGGCAAGCCTCGTTCCGCTCTCGATTTGCACGAGGGCGCCTTCGGGGTTCCAATCGGTAGCCTTCGGCGAACCATCGAAACGCCAGAGACCAAGCCAGTCGACGTCGCCGACTGGCTCGAACGAGCGAAACCGGCGGCGCCCCCGGTCATAGACTGGCCGAATCTTAAAGATTCTCATCCGATTGTTGTCACTTCGTCAATATTTCGGAGAAAAGCCTTCGTGTAACAATCCCTTGATCTTCTCGAGCGTACGTTGCACGTTTTCTGGAGCATTCCCCGTGATCGCTTTCATGATTTGTTGATCCACCCACTCATAATACGCGTCAGTGTGCAATTGCCAATGAAAGACGCTGGGTAACTTGGTCAGATTTATGTCAACGTGAATGTTTCCGAACAGTCGGATAATGACGTTGCGCGACTTCACACCCTTCAGCGAAGCTTGGGCACCGACGTGATGATTCTCAAAAGGCCCCTTGTAAATTTCTGCGCGGGCGTCTTCAATCGCCTGCCGAGCTGCGTCAGAAGAAGCAGAAGTACCACCGTACCACCCTGAGTCGGAGAAATCCGCGCCGATAAGGTACCCGGCGTGCATAATGATGGGCGGGGGCGCGGTCGTGTATCCTTGGGCGCCCCGACAACCACACGCGAGCTGCCAGATAGCGCACACGCACACGCACATGAACCCGAAGCCGCTAGCCTGGCGACCGATCGATCCGGGCGAGGGCCTCGGCGAAGAGGGTGCGCACGTCGCTCAAGCGGGTCGTCGGATCGTTGTTGTAGTCCATGGCGCGATGATGGTACTTTCGTCCGACGGTCCGTTCGTCGATGATCTGACGCACGAGTTCCATTGCAGGACGCCGGTGATGAAAGCCGCCGGTAACCTCGAAAGTCGCGGCCTCGACCGCACAGTAGATGCTCCACGACCGGGCCGTCGCTGGACACACGCGATTGTCGGCGCGGTTCCACACCGAGTCAGAAGACAGAATCGCGTCGGCGCGCTGCACGATCTGACGGTCCAACCCCGAAGGCGGCACCTCGCGCGATGAGTCGATCGTGAACTGGAGCGTCGTCGCGGACGCGACCAAGTCCGAAGCTGGAAACCATCCGTACTCGGTCCTGAGCACGCCCGAGCCGTCGGGATAGAACTCCAATTCGAGCGGTGCGTTGGGGAAGCCGGAGTCCGTTATGTCCCCCGCCCAGACCGCGACGGGCTTCACATCCTTGCGCCAAACGCCGCTGACGATTGCTGTTGCGCGGGTGAGCTTTAAGCGAGGATCTTGGTCGAACAGCGGCCCACACGCCCCGTACCAGCGCGTGCCGTTTCCGTACAGCGTGCAGGTGGAAAGCACGGCTGGCGCTGGGCTCACCCCCAACATCGTCGATAGCGCAGCAGCGATCAACAGCACGATGTACCTCCCGTTTCCATAGCTACACGTCTGCGTTCGCGCCGACGACGTCCCACAGCGCACCCACGTCCTGTCCTCCGAGTCCACGGCGTTGCGCGCTCGAGAAATGCTGCAGCGCCGCAGCGCCCGTCGCCGCGGGCGCGTGATAACGGGCCGCGAGTTCGATCGCGAGACGCATGTCCTTCTGCGCCAGATCGATGCCGAAGCGCGGCGTGTAGTCGCGCGCGAGGATCCACGGCAACCGGACGTCGGATTGAAACGAGCGCGCGCCGCCGTCCTGCATCAACTTGCACAGCAGCTGCGCGTCGATTCCGGCGGCCGTTCCGATCCCGAACCCCTCCAGCAACACCGCGAGATTCGACATGCTCACATAGTTGATCGCGAGCTTCGCCGCGTACGCTTGTTCCACGCCGCCGATGACGTGCTGGTTCTTCGAGATGGCGTCGAGCACCGCGGCCGCGCGCGCACGTGCGCTCTCGGTCCCGCCCACGTACAGCGGCAGCGTTCCGTCGGCCGCCTGGCGCGGGCCCATTCCGAGCGGCGAGGCGACGAATGCGGCGCCGCTGCTCTCGACCATGTCGGCGGCGCGACGGCCCGTGTACGGGTCGATCGTGCTGAGCTCCACCACGACGCTGGCAGGACGAAGCACACCGCCGATCCCGTCGGCCGAATACAGCCGATCGACGTGCTCGGGCAGCGGCAGACTGCTCACGATGTACTCGCAACGTTCCGCGATTTCGCGCAGCGACGCGGCGACAAGTGCGCGGCTCCCGTCGAACCGGCGCAGCGCCTCCTCGGACGGATCGAACACGAGCACGTCCCACGCCGGATCGCTCGCGATGCGCAGCGCGATCGCGCCGCCCATGCGGCCCGCGCCGATGAATCCGACGGTCGGCGTCATGCGCTCGCGACGAGCGGCGTGAAGTCGGAAAGCGTCATTGATATCTCCTACGCCATGAAGCTGGAGTAGCCCCCGTCGACCGGCAGCGCCGTACCGGTCACGAAATCGCTCGCGCCGCTGGCGAAGAACACGGCCGCACCGGCGACGTCGTCGGGCGATCCCCATCGACCGGCCGGCGTGCGGTCGAGCACGCGCTGCTCCAGATCGGCGACGTCGCGGCGAGCCTGATGCGTGAGCGCGGTGTCGATGAATCCGGGCACGATGCAGTTGACTTGGATCGCGTCGGCCGCCCACGCGCAGGCGAGGCTCTTCGTGAGCTGCACGACGGCGCCTTTGCTCGCGCTGTACGGCGCGCCCACACTGAAACCGAAGATGCTCGTCATCGACCCGATCGTGATGATCTTCCCGCCGCCGCGCCGCTGCATCAGCGGATACACGGCCTGACAGCACGCGAACACCGATCCCAAGTTGATGTCGACGATGGAGTCCCAGAGTTCCGTGGTGTAGTCCTCCGGCCGCCGGCGCGCGTTCGTTCCGGCGTTCGCGACGAGGACGTCGACGCCGCCGAACCGCTCGGCGACCGCGCCCACGACCGACAGGACGGCAGCGCCGTCCCGCAGGTCGGCGGTGAACGCATCGGCGTCCGCGCCCGCCTCCCGGAGCTCGGCGACCGCGGCATCCGATTTGGCGCCGTCGCGCCCGACGATCGCGACGGCCGCGCCCGCGTTCGCGAGCCCGCGTGCGATTCCCAAGCCGATCCCGCCGTTGCCGCCGGTGACGATTGCCACTTTGCCGCTCAAATCGAAAAGCACGATGCTCCCTTCGCCGCGGTGCGCGCGTGACCGTTTTGTCAGCCGCGGCGCGAGCGTGCGGAGATCAGATCATCAAGCGCGGCGAAGATTCGCGGAACGTGCTCGTACTTATATGCGAAGAGCTCCGGTGGGTCTTGGCACTGCATCAACATGCCGGGCCCGCATTCGAAGATCAGCGCGGAACCCTGGCGCGTCCGCGCGCAGTCGACGCCGAAGTAGTCCATCCCCACCGCGGTTGCGATCTCACCGAAGGTTGCGTCCCATTCCTTGAAAACGCAGCGCGGATCTTCGAGGAAGCGCAGTTCTTCGTCGCGCATCCAAGCGTGCTGTCCCATCAAGCTGCTATGATAATGGACTTTCCACGACTCCGAGATCGCCAAGTGGTATGGGAAGGGCTTGCCGTCGACGATGAAAACGCGGTATTTCCGGTAGTAGCCGTCGTCGGATCGATAGTCGACGAACGGCGACACGTTGAAATGCGTTCCCGGGACGCGCACGAGATAGTCCCGCAGCTCCGCAGCGTTCGAGAGACGCTCTTGCCAGTCACCGCGATGCGTGTCCACCGGCCGCACGAGCACCGGAAAATCGTAGCCGATGGCAGCGGAATCCTGGAGCAGACGTTCGAGCTCCTGGCGCCCGATGCGTTGCGTCGGCGGCACGCTGCAGCCGGCGACGTTGCGCAGCGTGTCGGGAAGCGTCGAGCGGCGCACGTTGGCGAGGTGTCTGGGATGGTTGATGACAGGCTTCGATTGTGATGCGATGAACGCGGCACAGCGCTGGATCGCAGCGCCCGAAGACTCGGCCTCCTCGATCGCGTTGAACACGAGATCGTACTCCGGAACGTCGAGCTGCTCGACGTCGTCGGTGAGGTAGTACCGGTTCAGCGCGATCCGTTCGTGGTTGATGCAGTAGTCCAGCGGTGCGTTTGCGGTGGGATCGCCCGGGGCAGCTAGGACCAGCACTTGCCGGTGCGCATCGGGGCTGCTCGCGGGATACACGTGCTTGCGTGACAGCGCCTCATGCCGGTGACGTGCTGCGTTCGGCTCGTCGCGGACCGTATCGAAGAACGCCGCAAGGGCCAAGTGCACGTCCGCCCAATCCCAGTCCAGCATCGCAGCGAGGCGGTAGGCGTTGAGCGCTTCGGACTGTCGGCCTTGGCGAGCCCGAATGTTTCCGAGCGCCGCGTGCGCCGGCGCGAACGACGGGTCGAGATCCAGAACGTGATGCATCGCCCGCTCGAGCCGATCCATCCCGACGAACGGCAACAGAGAGATCGGATCGCGATGATGGCACGTTACGTCCGGATGAGCCGTAACGGCGCTCCGAAATGCGCTGGTCGCATCTGAAGATGAACGGATCGCCCCCAGAGCGACGTGCAAGTCGGCCTTTGCGCGACCGTGCTCCGGCACGAGCACGAGCACGTGACGCTGCGCCGCGATCGCGTTCGCTGCATCGCCGGCGGCCCAACATAACCGCCCAAAAAGGTTGAACGCGTCCGGTTGTACGGTCGCATCCGCCAGCGCCTGCCGGCAAAGGATGAGGCTGTCGGCCCAGCGACGTTCCTGCTCGGCCTCGAGCGCCGCATTCAGCACGGACTCCACCGAATGGTTATCGGCAGTTATCCGCGCGAAGCCGCCGCGTAAAGACATTCTGTGCCAGATTCGTCCCAGTCCAGTCCTAGGCACCGTGCCGAAGACGTTCTTAGAGGCCCGGCGAGTTCGTGAGCGGGGTCCTCACTTCGTAACGGAAAGGCACCTCATTCGATGAGCTTCGGAATCCAAGGCACCTCGGACCCGACGTCGCTGTTGCTTCAGCAACAGCAGCAGTCCGGATCCGGCATGCGCCAGTTCGCAAATCTCAACCTCAGCGAACAGCAACGTACGCAGATCCGCTCCATCTTCCAGAACGCGAAGGCGCAAGGACTCACTCGCAGCCAGGTCCAGGACCAGATCAAGGCAATTCTGACCCCGGCCCAGCAGGCCACAATGCCGGCCGGCTCGCAAAGCGCGTCCGACCCGTTCGCAAACCTCAACTTGAGCGCACAGCAGCAGACGCAAGTGACGCAGATCCTGCAAAGTGCCAAATCGTCGGGGCAAAGCTGGTCGCAGACGCAATCCCAGATCAACGCCGTCCTCACTCCCGCGCAGCAGCAGACCTTCGCATCGGACGTGCAGACGGCACAGAGCGCGCATTCGGGACACCATCATCACCACCATGATGGAGACGGAGCGGGTTCATCTTCCAGCGGTCAAACGGCCACGGCCGCAGCTCCGTCTTCGTCGGCAACGTCGCTGTCGAACGGGCTTACAGAAGCGGACGTCCAAAACCAGGTCCTCGCCGCGGGGGCAATCAACCAGCAGCAACTCCAGAACGACGTCCTGTCGCTCTGATCCGGCCACAACGGACGACGCCGAGCAACCCGTCAGAAGCTCAGCGTCTCCGCGGCCGTTGATCGTGGGGGCCAAAGAGCGACCCGTCACCGCGCAATAGCGATTTCAGCGCGCTAGGTAGCCGCTAGGGTACGTGGGTCACCGTCTCGTACGCGAGCCGCTGAAGTGTCCGCGCCTGATCGCCCGTGATCGCGAGATCGGCCGCGGCGCGCTCCGCGGCGCCCAGCGTGCGCGGGTCGCGGCCGGTGACGGTTTCGAAGATCACGCAGGCGTTCAAGTACGCTCCCCACGCGCTGGGATGATTGTTGTCGACCGCCCAAAGGTCGAGCTTGCCGCTTTCCGGCGCATACGGATTGGCTACCGCAATACCGGATGCGATCGCCCGCAACCACGCGTCGCCGGCGGGTGCAACGCCGGCGAGGTGTCCCTCGCGCGAGAATTCGCCATAATAGGCATCGTGCAGCTGGTTGCCCATGAACGTGATCGGCTTCCCGGCAAACGGCGCGCCGGCGGGGTACGTCAGATCGGCTCGCGGGAACGTCTCGTACAGCCAGATCTTCGCGCCAGGACTCGTCGCGTGAACGGCCTGTTCGAGAAGCTGCGTGTATCGCTCGAAATCTTGCGGGCTTCCAGCCTTGGTTTCCAGGATCGGGCCCGTGCTCAAGTCTTGCATGACGACCACGTCCCAGCCCGGGCGCTTGATGATGTCGAGTGCGCGCTCGTAATGCGCTTTCAACGAGTCGCCGCTGAGCAGCTCGACATGGACGTCGTATCGCAGGCCGGCTTCCTCGGTGAATTGTTTGAAGATTGCGGCTACGCCGCCGAACGGGCCTGCGGGCTGTCCGCCGCTCGTTTCGAAGCGCGGATCGCTCGGGGGCAAGCCGGCGTTTTCGTCGACGACGCCCTTGCGGTAGGATACGACGGGCTCGAACTTCCCGTGCGTGTAGCTATTTCCGACGAAAAGGATCGTCGTCGCGCGCCCGCTTTGCACCGTCTGTGCCTGCACGTGAAGCGTGGTCAGGGCGACGAGCCCTAGGACGAATAGAATACGACGCATCGGACCCTCTCTCGGCGGCGGTGATCGCGCCGACGTTCGCGCCGCCGGTGATGGAATCCAGCAGAGCAGCCTGTTTCAGCGCCTGCCCGAGGATTTTTCGCTCGTAGGCGCGAGGCCGCGCGTGCGCAGATCGCTTTCCGGACTTTGGATCGGCACGATCGTCGCATTCGCCGTTTCCGCTAGATTGCCGCCGTCCACGTTGGATGGGAACGTATCTCCCTGCGTCAGCGCAAGAACGCCTCGATCGCTTCGTCCGCGGTCGGCGGCTCTGCGCGTCCGCCGAGGTGCTCCCCCAGAAACGCCTCCATGGCCGCGCTGAAGCGCCGGTTGTTCAGCGGATCGGCGAAGCCGTGGCCTTCGTCGTCGAACACGATGTACGTGACGGGGATGCCGTTGGCGCGCAGCACCTCGACGACCTGATCGCTCTCGCGCTGCGGCACGCGCGGATCGTTCGCTCCCTGCGCGATCATCAGCGGTGCGCGGATGTCCGCGGCGCGGAAGAGCGGTGACTGCTCGCGCAAGAACGCCTCGTCCTCGCCTACACGCTCGTGCAGCGTGCTGCGCATCGTCTCCCAGTACGGCGGGATCGACTCCAGAAACGTGATGAGGTTCGACGGTCCGACGAGCTCGACGCCGCAGGTGAACGCGTCGGGCGTGAACGCCAGCGCGGCGAGGACGGCATAACCACCGTAGCTTCCGCCGTAGATCGCGAAGCGCGCCGGATCGGCGATCCCTTGCGCGATCGCCCAGTCCCGAGCGTCGAGCAGATCGGTCCTCATCGTGCCGGCCCACGCGCGGTTGCCGGCGACACGGAACGCCTTGCCGTATCCGGTCGACCCGCGGAAGTTCACTTGCAGCACGGCATACCCACGGTTCGCGAGCCATTGCACGTCCGGGTCGTAGCCCCAGCGGTCGCGATGCCACGGCCCGCCGTGCACGTAGAGCACGGTGGGCAGGCGCCGCGGCTCGACACCCACGGGCAGCGTTAGATATCCGTGCAGCATGAGCCCGTCGCGCGCTTCGAACGCGGTCGGCGTCATCGGCGCGAGCGTGCAATCGAGCAGCGCCGGATACGTGTGAAAGAGCACGCGTGCCGTGCGCGCGTCGCGGTCGTAGAGCACGTAAGAGTCGGGCGCGTCGTCCACGTGATCGCGAACCAGCAGCCGGCGTCCGTTCGAGTGATCCGTTCACAACCGTCATGTCGCCGCGCATCGCGGCGAGCAGCGCGGCGAGATCGGGCGCGAACGCCGGATCGACCGCGGTCCACACGAGCCGCTCGCGCACCACGGCGGCCGCCGCAACGGTGCGGGTCACCGGATCGATGCAGACCTCGGCGACGTCGTATGCGGGATCCTCGAGGAGCACCCGGCGCGCGCCGCTCGCGAGGTCGTAGCGCACGAGTCGCGCGGCGTTCGCGTCGGCGGAGGTGATCGCGTCGAGCGTCGCGCCGTCTTGCGAGAACGCGACGACGCGCGGGTCACCGTCGTCGCTCGAGAACCGGGCGAGCTCGCGCCACGGCGAGTCGGCGTCGTCGCGCACGCGCAGGGACGATCCGCCGTCGGCGGTCTTCGCGACCGCGGCGCGCACGACGAACGCGCGATCGGCCTTCCACGCGATGACGTCGCCCGGGTTCTGCGTGTCGAGCATCATCGTCCCGGCGTTCAAGTCGACCCGATAGACGTCGAAAACCCGCGGGTCGCGCGCGTTCGACGTGATCAGCACCTCGTCGGGAAAACGCGGGTCGATGGCGAGCGGGTTCGCCAGCACGTCGTCGCCCGGCGTCAGCTCGCGCGCGGCGCCGCCGTCAATGTCCGCTTGAAACAGATGGTAGTTCTCGTTGCCCGCGCGGTCTTGACGGTACAGCACGTGACGGCCGTCGCCGCGCCAGCCGGCCCACGGAATCGGGCGCAGCGGATCGTGCGCGACGACGCGGTCGTCGTTCGCGCCGAGCGTCCCGACCCACGCGCTCAGCTTTCCGTCGTGCGGCGCGAGATATGCGATCATCGTCCCGTCGGGCGAAAGCATGGGCGCGGTGCGCTCCGGGTTGCCGAAGAGCACGTCGCGTGGGATCAGCGGGGTCGTCATGTCTTGCTCGCGAGCTCCGGCAGGGTGACGAGGTATATATAGCGTTTTCGCGCGGTGGAGCCGCCCGCCGATTCTTTGCGCAGCCGCGCGAGCGTCGCCTGAACCTCGCGCCGAACGCCGGCATACGCCTCGTCGGTCAGATCGCAGATGGCAAGGCTCGCGCCCATGCGCGAACGACCGCGCGAAAACGCCCGGCTTCCGATGAACGCCGCCGTATCCGCGAACATCGCCGCCATGAAGTTGCGCACGGCCGCGCGCAGCTGGGAGACCGGCGCGGCGGCAACCTCCGCGGCGGTCAGCGCGCCGGCCTCGCGCGATGCGAGCATGTACGTTCGTTCCACCGCGCCGCGCGCTTGCCGCTCGGCGGACACGCGCAAGATGCCGGCGTCGCGCAGGCGCGACAGCTGGCGGTAGAGCGACGACGTGGGCACGTCGAGCCCGCGCGCGAGCTCGCCGGTGGTCTGCGGCCCCCGCATGCCGACGGCGGCCAAGATCTGATACGCCACGGGATTGGACAGCGCCCGGATCGTCACCGACGACTCCCCCTTTGTTCTCATGTTATGAGAATAATCGGCGTAGCCGCACCTGTCAAGGACTTTCCGCTCGGAGGCGCAAGCCGGTCGCGTGCGCAGATCGTTGTCCGGATTGTGGATCGGTACGATCGCCGCATTCGCCATTCTGTTGGCCCTAGCGGCCGTTCGCGCGCGGGCGTGGAGCTATGGCGCCGATACCGGCACCTTCGCGCAGATCGTGCTCGACGCGTTCGGCGGAATGCACAACGGCGTCGAGCGGACGACCCACTACCGCTTCCACTGGTCACCGACGCTCGTGCTGCTGTGGCCGTTCCTCGCCGCCACGCACAGCATCTGGGTGCTGCAGGCGATCCTCGCCGCGGCGACCGTCGCCTGCGCGCCGCTCCTCGCGGCGATCGCCCGCTGCGGCTTCGGGCGCGGGCAGCTGGACGCCGCAATCGCCGACCGCATCGGTGCCGTTGCGCTGGTGTACCCGCCGCTGATCGCCGTCGGTTTCGGCGAGTTTCGCGATCTCGGTCTGCTGCCGCCGCTCGCGCTCGCGTGGTGGCTCGCGCTGCAGCGGCGATCGTGGGGCTGGGTCGCAGTCTGCGCGGTGCTGCTGGCGGGCTTGCGCGAGGACGTCTGCCTGGAGCTGGCGATCGTCGGGGCGGTGGTCGCGCTGCGCGCCGTACGCGCAGGCGACAGGCCGAAGCTCGCGGCCGCACTCGGTTCGGTTGCCGTCGCGCTCGTCTCCGCGGCGATCTACGTCTTCATCGTGCTGCCGCGCGTCGGCCCGTGGCCGCCGTCGCACTTCTACGACTACCCCTTCGCGCACGGACCCGGCGCGCTGCTGCTCGCCCCGATCACGCACCCGCTCGCGTTCGGCGCGGCAATCCTCACGCTCGGCAGGCTGACGTACGTGCTCGAAGCGTTCATCCCGCTCGCATTCATCCCACTGCGGTCGCGGCTGGCCTGGCTCGCGGTCCCGGGCTTCGCGATCGTGCTGCTCGCCAACAGCGGCCTGGTATGGCGGATGGGCATGCACTACGCGGCGCTGTGGATCCCGTGGCTGCTGATCGCGTTCGCCGCCGGCATCGCAACCTTGAAGCTCTGGCGGCGCTGGACCACGATCGCGTTCATCCTCTCCACGATCGTCCTGATCGCGTTCAGCCCGCTGCACCCGCGCCACTACCTGCGCCCCTCGTACCACGCGCTCGCCGACGCGCGCGCTGCGCTCGCCTGCGTCCCGCCCGGCGCAACCGTCGCGACGCACGACGAGTGGTACACCGCGGTCTCGGCGCACCGGCCCGGCGCGATGGTGCTGGGTGAGGACCCGCCGCCGGCCGAATGGCTCGTCGTGGCCGACGACTACCCGAACAAGGCGTTCGCGCAGAACGTCCTCCCGCGGGTACAAGAACGCGTAGGCCGCGGCGAATACCGCGCCGCCTGCCGCCACGGCTTCGTCGTGGCATATCAGCGCGTGCAGCGCTGACCACCTGAGGAGAAATCGCTTTGATCGCATGGCTCGGTACCGGACTGCTCGGCGCCAACTTCGTCAAAAAGCTGCTCGAGCGCGGCGAGACCGTGCACGTGTGGAACCGCACGCCGGAGAAAGCGCACGCGCTCGAAGCCGACGGCGCCAAGGCGTTCGACCAGGCGATCGACGCGGTCCGCGGCGCCGCGGAAATTCACGTGACCCTAAGCGACGACGCCACCGTTGATTCGGTGCTGGACCCGCTCGCCGACGTGATCCTGCCGACGGCGTTCATCGCGGATCACACGACGACCGCGCCGACGCCGACCGGCGACCGCGTCGAGCGCTGGAAGCAGCGCGGCCGCACGTTCGTCCACGCGCCGGTGTTCATGGGCCCGTCGATGGCGCGCGCCGCGACAGGACTGATGCTGCTGTCGGGCGATCCCCAAGTCCGCGCGCGCGTGAAACCGCATCTCGAACCGATGACCGGCAAGATCGTCGACCTCGGCGACGATCCGACGCGCGCCGCAGCGTTCAAACTCTTCGGCAACATGATGCTTCTGGTGATCACGGGCGGCCTCGCCGACGTCTACAAGCTCGGCCGGTCGCTGGGCATCGAACCACTGGACGCGTTCAGCCTGTTCACCGAGTTCAACCCGGGCAATGCGATCCAGGGCCGCGGCAAACAGATGGCCGAAGGCCGGTTCTCGCCGCCCAGCTTCGAGCTGACGATGGCACGCAAAGACGTCCGCCTGATGATCGACGAAGCCGCGCGCCACGGCGCGAAACTCGACGTCGTTCCGGCCGTCGCAGCGTTGATGGACCGCTACATCACGGCCGGCTTCGGCAGCGACGACTCGGGCGTGGTGGGTTCGGGCAAAGTGTGAACCCGCTTTACCTGACCGAAGGCGACGTCGTCGCAACGCTGACGATCCGCGACGCCCTGACGCTCGTCGAAGACGCCGCCCGCGCACTGGCGGAAAACCGCGCGCAAAACCGCCCGCGCCAACGCGCGTACACCGCATCGTCGGTAATTCAAGTCCTCGCCGCGGCATACGGCGGCCGCATGGGCCACAAAACGTACACCGTCGCGCCAAAAGGCCGCGGCGCGCGCTTCTGGTACACGCTGTTCAACGAGAACGGCGAGATGCTCGCGATCATGGAAGCCGACGCGCTGGGCCAAATGCGCACGGGCGCCGCATCAGGCGTCGCAACACGCTTCCTGGCTCGCGAAGACGCAAGCACGCTCGGCATCATCGGCACAGGCTGGCAAGCCCGCTCGCAGCTCGAAGCATGCTTTCACGCGCGCAACATCTCGCGCATTCTGGTCTACGGCCGCGACGCAAAACGCCGAGCCGACTTCTGCGAGCGGATGAGCGAAAAGGTCAGCGCAAAGATCGAGCCGGTAAAAACTGCCCGCGAAGCCGTGGCCGATGCGGACGTGATCTGCACGATGACGAGCTCATCGACACCTGTCCTCGAAGGCGCCTGGCTACGCGAAGGAGCGCACGTGAACGCCGCGGGCTCGAACCGCGCCAACGCGCAAGAGATCGACGTCGAAGCGGTCACCCGCGCCGCCGTCGTCGCAGTCGAAGACATCGCCCAAGCAAAGGTGGAATCCGGCGACCTGCGCGCGGCAAACGAAACCGCCCACTGGTCGTGGGACCACGCAACGCACCTGAGCGACATCATCGCAGGTCACGCCCTCGGCCGAACGTCGGACGACCAAATCACACTATTCGAATCGCTCGGTACCGGCTTGTGGGACCTGGCCGCAGCCTCGCACGTCTTCGACGCCTGCGTGGTCGAAGGCCGCGGAATGCGCTTGCCGATTCCTAGCTAGAACAACCTCAGAGGTAGCCGAAGCCGAAAAGAACAGCCGCCGCGACAAGCGCGCCGATGATGATGTAACGGCCATCCATATCGCGAGAACCCCCACACCACGCTTCGCATCGAGCCTGCCGTATTCCGACCAGTTGGCAAACTTTCGGCGGCCGCGATGGTGGCGCACCCTTCGACAAGCTCAGGGTGACGATGATGCGCAGTCCGTAGACGAGTCCGGGGTAACATGATGCACACCACGCCTGGTCGCGGGAGCGGCGCGCCACGATGACGGGCGCTCTGAACGAGCGAAGCCCAGGATGGGCGAGAGCGATGTGAAGACGCAGCGAGCCCCGGACGGGATGTCCGGGGCTCGCGTGCCCGTCATGGTGGTGCGCCGCTCCCGCGACTGCCCCGATTGCTACTTCTTGGTAGCAGCCTTCTTCTTGCCGGCCACGGTGCGCTTCGGACCCTTCCGCGTGCGAGCGTTGGTCTTCGTCCGCTGCCCACGCACCGGAAGCCCGCGCCGATGCCGCAGCCCGCGATAGCACCCGATGTCGGTCAGCCGCTTGATGTTGGAAGCGATCTCACGCCGCAGGTCGCCCTCGACCTTGAGCTGGTCGACGACTTCGCGCAAACGGTGCTCGTCCTCGACCGAGAGATCCTTGACGCGCGTATCGGGGCTGATGCCCGTCTGCGCGAGGATCTTCTTGGAGGTCGGGAGACCGATGCCGAAGATGGCGGTGAGTCCGATCTCGACGCGCTTGTCGCGCGGCAGATCGATGCCGGAGATGCGTGCCATTATCCTTGAACCTGCTTGTGCTTGGGATTGACGCTGCAAATCACGCGCACTTTACCTTCGCGGCGGATGATCTTGCAGGCGTCGCAGATGCGCTTGACGCTCGGACGTACTTTCATGATGCTGCTCTTACTGGGTCTGGGGGTGCGGCTGGACGATACATGGCGACGTCGGCGTGCTCGGCCACGTCCCGCAACGTCAGGATCTTCGGACCGTCGTCCGTGATCGCGATCGTATGCTCGAAGTGCGCCGCTAGTTTACCATCCTCGGTCACGACCGTCCAGTTGTCGTCGAGGGTTGCGACCTCGTAGCTTCCCTCGGTGATCATGGGCTCGATCGCGAGGCAGAGGCCTTTGCGAAGCACGGGCCCCTGGCCCGGGTCGCCGTAGTTGGGGACCTGCGGGTCCTCGTGCATCTTGCGGCCGATCCCGTGACCGACCAGCGCGCGCACGACGCCGTAGCCATGCGCCTCGGCGTGGCGCTGCACTGCATGGCCGATGTCGCCGAGGTGGTTGCCCGGCTGCATCTGCGCGATCCCGAGCATCAGGCACTCTTGGGTGACGCGCATCAAGCGCTGCGCCGCTTCGCTCACGTTGCCCACCGCGACCGTGACGGCGGAGTCGGAGACGTAGCCTTCGAGCGTCGTGCCGATGTCCAGCGACAGCAGGTCGCCGTCCTGGAGCACGCGGTCGCCCGGCATCCCGTGCACCACCTCGTCGTTGACCGACGCGCAGATTGCGGACGGGTAGCCGTTGTAGCCGATGAACGTCGGGACGCCGCCCATGGAGCGGATCGATTCGTCCGCGATGCGGTCGAGCTCGCGCGTGGTGATCCCGGGTCGCGCCGCGGCCATCAGCCGCTCGAGCGTCTTGGACGTGATCTTCCCGCTGCGGCGCATGATCTCGATCTCGCGCGGCGACTTGATGCTGATCACGCCGGCGCACCGTTGCGCGAGAAACCGTTGCTGTTGACGAGCCTGGTGAGCTGCGCGGTGACTGCTTCGATCGGCGCGAGCGCGTCGACGCGCACGAGCCGCGGATCCGAGGGGTCGTCGTAGTAGGCGATCAGCGGCGTGGTCTGGTCGTCATAGACGGCGAGGCGCGTGCGGATCGTCTCTTCGGTGTCGTCGGGCCGCTGCATCAGCGGCTCGCCGGAGACGTCGTCGACGCCCGCGACGCGCGGCGGATTGTGAACCGTGTGGTACGTGCGGCCCGACGCCTCGTGCGTCCAGCGGCCGGTGAGCCGCCCGGTCAGCACGTTGCGATCGACGTCGAACAGCACCGCAACCGCGGACTTGTGCTTGCGGCGCAGCAGATCGTCGAGCGCCTGGGCTTGCGCGACGGTGCGCGGGAAGCCGTCGAGGATCACGTTGCCGGCCGCGTCGAGCACCGGCTCCATCATGCGGATGATGACGTCATCCGGTACGAGCGCGCCGCGATCCATGTACGACTGCGCTTCGAGCCCCAGCGCCGTCTTGTCGCGCCGGTTCGCGCGCAGGATGTCGCCGGTCGACACCTGACGGTAGCCGAAACGCTCCTCGAGCACCTTCGCCTGCGTGCCCTTGCCGGCACCGGGAGGCCCGAGGAAAATGAGGTTCACTTGTTGATGAACCCGCGGTAGTCGCGCATCGCGAGGCGCGCTTCGATCTGGGTGATCGAGTCGAGCGCGACGCCGACGACGATGAGCAGCGAGGTCGAGCCGATGTAGAGCGACGTCACGCCGACGTCACGCTGCAGCGACGGCAGGACGGCCAGCACGCCGAGGTAGATCGCGGCCGCGGTCGTGATGCGCACGAGGATCTTGTTGATGTAGTCGACCGTCGGCTGACCGGGCCGGATGCCCGGGATGAACGAGCCCGACTTCTTGAGGTTGTCGGCGATGTCTTTGGTGTTGACGACGATCGCCGAGTAGAAGAACGTGAAGACGACGACCAGCAAGAAGTAGACGAGGTTGTACAGGAACGAGCTCGGCCCGAAGTAGGTCTGGATGTAGAACGCGAGCGTTCCGGCCACGCCCTTGCCGCCGTTGTTGCCGCCGAACCACGACAGCGCTTGCTGCGGCAGCAGCAGGATCGAGATCGCGAAGATGATCGAGATGACGCCGGCGTTGTTGAGGCGCAGCGGGATGTAGCTCGAGCGCCCGGCGTACATCTTGCGGCCGATGACGCGGCGCGCTTGCTGCACGGGGATGCGGCGCTGGCCCTGGTACATGAACACGATCGAGACGATCGTGACGAGCGCGATCGCCAGCCACAGGATCATGCCGAACCAGTTGATGTTGCCCTTGTTCGCGAGCGAGAACGTCTGGCCGACCTGCGTCGGGAAGCGCAGCACGATGCCGACGAAGATGATCAGCGAGACGCCGTTGCCGATGCCTTTGTCGGTGATCTGTTCGCCTAGCCACATCAGGAAGAGCGTGCCCGCGACGAACGCGATCACGGCGTACACGATGAACTGCCACGAGTGGTCGTAGAACACGCCGCCGCGGCTCATCGCGATCGCCATCGACGTCGCCTGGATCGTACCGAGCACGATCGTCAGCCAGCGCGTGTACTGGCTGATCTTCTTGCGGCCTTCCTCGCCGCCTTTCTTCGCCAACTCCTCGAGCTGCGGGATGACCACGGTCATCAGCTGCATGATGATCGACGCGTTGATGTACGGCGTGATCCCCATCGCGATGATCGAGAGATGCTGGAGCGCACCGCCCGACAGGAAGCCCAGGAACTGGTAGAACGCGCCCGATTGGATCAGCTGGTTCCACTGCGCCTGGTTCACGTTCGGGAGCTGGACGTGAATCATGAACACGAAGACGGCGAACGCGAAGAACACGAACATGATCCGCTTGCGGATGTCCGGGACGGTCAGCGCGTTGCGAAGCGTGTTGAGCACGAGTGCTGCTAGTTCGCGTCGGGCGTTTCGGTTGCGGCGTCGCCGAAGTCGGCGCCCACCGCCGCCAGCGCTTCACGCGCCGACGCCGAGAACAGGACGTCGCGGAACTTCAACCCCGCCGGCAGCTGGCCGCCGAGCTTTTTCGATTTCGTCGAGCCGCCGAGGATCTTCACGCCGTCTTTGGCGCTGCTCAGCTTGCCGTGCGCCTTGAGCGACTGCGGGCTGACTTCGATCGAGGCGTCCCACCCGTTGAGGTCGCCGACGTTGAGCACGGCGAAGGTCTGGCGGAAGTGCCCGATGTCGCGCGATTTCTGCGAGAGACCGCGCGCCATCGGCAGGCGCCGATTCCACGGCGTCTGGCCGCCTTCGAACGCGGGACCTTTACCGCCGCCGGAGCGCACGGTCTGGCCCTTGCCGCCTTCGCCGCCGGTCTTCACCATGCCCGAACCGTGTCCGCGCCCGACGCGCGTGCGCTTCGGACGGGAATGCGGATTCGGCTTGAGCGTCGCGAGCGAGAACCCGCCCGGCGTAATTTCAGCCTGAGCGATTCCCGTTTCACCCTTGCGCTTCGACGAGCTCGGGGGACGGGTCTTCTTGCCTTTTGCTTCAGCCATGGCTACGCGTACAGTTCCTGAACCGTCTTGCCGCGCAGCTGCGCGACCTTCTCGGCCGTCTTGAGTGAGCTCAGCGCTGCGAACGTCGCGAGCACGACGTTGATGGGATTGTTGGTCCCCAGCGACTTCGTGACGATGTCGTGGATGCCGGCGAGCTCGAGCACCGCGCGCATCGCGCCGCCCGCGATCACGCCGGTTCCCGGCGACGCCGGTTTGAGCATGACGTGACCGGCGCCGACCTGCACGTTGACCTGGTGCGGGATCGTCTTCTCGATCATCGGGACGGTGATGAGCGCCTTGCGGGCCTGCTCGACGCCCTTGCGGATCGCCTCGGGGACTTCGCCGGCCTTGCCGATCGCGAATCCGACGCGGCCCTTCTTGTCGCCGACGACGACCAGCGCGGAGAAGCTGAAGCGCTTACCGCCCTTGACGACCTTCGCCACGCGGTTGATGCGGACGACGGCCTCTTCGAAGCCCTGGTTGTCGCGGTCGCGACCGCCTCTGTTATACATGCGCTAGAATTCCAATCCGGCTTCACGCGCCGCTTGGGCGAGTGCAGCGACGCGACCGTGGTACTTGTGACCCGACGTGTCGAACACGACGGAATCGATCCCGGCGTCTTTCGCGCGCTTGGCGATCGCGGAGCCGACCTTCTGGGCAGCCTCGAGATTCGTGCGCGAGCCGAGGCCTTCGGACACGATGCCTTCGCGCGTCGACGCGGCGACGAGCGTGTGGCCCTTCGTGTCGTCGACGACGAACGCATAGGTGTGATGCAGGCTGCGGAAGATCTGCAGCCGCGGACGCCCCGGCGTCCCGACGACCTTCTTGCGAAGACGCGAGTGCCGCTTGGTGCGCTGATCGTTGCGTGAGACGGGCATTACTTCTTACCGGCCTTCCCGGCCTTGCCGAGTTTCTTCCGCACGACCTCGCCCGCGTAGCGGATCCCCTTGCCCTTGTACGGCTCGGGCGGGCGCAGGTTGCGGATCTCCGCGGCCACCTGACCGACGCGCTGCTTGTCGATCCCGTCGACGTGAACGCGGTTCGTTCCCTCGACGGTGAACGCGATGCCGTCGGGCGCGACGTACGAGACCGGGTGCGAGTAGCCCAGCGAGAAGTTGAGGTTCTCGCCGGCCTTGTTGACGCGGAAGCCGACGCCCTGGAGCTCGAGCGACTTGCGGAAGCCCTTGGTCACGCCGTCGATCATGTTCGCGACGAGCGTGCGCGTGAGACCGTGCGCGGAGCGCCCGGGTTTGTCGTCGCGCTTGCGCGTCACGATCACCTGGTCGCCGTCGATCTTGACGTCGACGACGGACAGGACGTGCTGCTGCAGCTGACCCTTGGGGCCTTTGACGATGACGGTCGAGTCGTTGAGCGTCACGTCGACGCCGGACGGAACCGCGACCGGGAGTTTACCTATGCGAGACATGATCTACCACACGTACGCCAGGACTTCACCGCCGAAACCTTCGCGCTTGGCGCGCTTGCCCGACATGATGCCCTTCGAGGTCGACATGATGACGAGACCCAACCCGCCCAGGACGCGCGGGATCTCCGTCTTCGAGGTGTACACGCGCAGACCGGGACGGCTGATGCGGCGAAGGCCGGTGATGACCTTCTCCTTCTCGGGGCCGTACTTGAGCGTGATGCGAAGCGTGCCTTGCGGCCCTTCCGCCTTGAGCTCTTCCAGCCCGGTGATGAAGCCTTCGTCGAGCAGGATCTGCGCGACGGCTTTCTTCATCTTCGAGGCGGGAATGTCAACGGTCTGATGGTTGACGTTGTTCGCGTTGCGGATGCGCGTGAGCAAGTCCGCGATCGGATCGGTGATGACTCCCATTACCAGCTAGCCTTCGTGATGCCCGGAATGAAGCCGCGATGCGCGTTCTCGCGGAAGCAGATCCGGCACATGCCGAACTTGCGGTAGTACGCGCGCGGGCGCCCGCACACTTTGCAGCGGTTGTGCTGGCGCACCGAAAATTTCGGGCGCAGCTTCGACTTCTCGATACTCGAGGTCTTGGCCATTATCGCGTCGCTCCGCTGGTGGCGGCCGGCTTCTGCAGCGGCAGCCCCATCTGGGTGAGGAACTCGGTCGCTTCTTCGTCGTTGCGGGCGGTCGTCACGATGACGATGTCCATGCCGCGCGCCTTGTCGACCTTGTCGAAGTTGATCTCGGGGAACACGAGCTGCTCGCGCAGGCCGAGATTGTAGTTGCCGCGCCCGTCGAACGACTTGCGGTTGAGTCCGCGGAAGTCGCGGATGCGCGGCAGCACGATGTTGAACAGCTTGTCGAGGAACACGTACATCCGCTCGCCGCGCAGCGTCACCTTGGCGCCGATGTTCATTCCTTCGCGGAGCTTGAACGCCGCGATGGACTTCTTGGCCTTGGTGATCACCGGCTTCTGGCCGCTGATCGTCGTCATCTCGTCGACCGCCTTCTCGAGCGCCTTCGAGTTCTGGATCGCCTCGCCGACGGACATGTTGATGACGACCTTCTCGAGCCTCGGGATCTGCATCGGGTTCTTGTAATCGAACCGCTCCTTCAGCTTGGGAACGACCTCGGACCGGTACTTCTCTCGTAATCTCGCTGCCATGCTTATTGTGCCTTAACGGGGACGCGCAAGGTTTCGCCCGACTTGCCGACGCGCACCGTGGTGCCGTCGGACTGACGAACGCGTCGCACGCGGGTGGGGCGATCCGTCTTCGGATCGATGACCATCAGCGCGGACAACGGGATCGGCGCTTCCATCTCGAGGATGCCGCCGCTCTTGACGCCCGTCGCGCCCGCCTTGGTGTGCCGCTTGACGACGTTGAGGCCCTCGACCGTCGCCGCGCCGTCCTTCGGAAACACGTGCTTGACGATACCGCGCCGGCCTTTGTCCTTGCCGCGCCGCAGCATCACGGTGTCGCCCTTGACGATGTTCGGCTTCGCGACGCCCTGCCGCTTCATCGGAGAGCTCATGCTAGAGCACCTCCGGTGCGAGGCTGGCGATCTTCAGGAAACCGCGATCGCGCAATTCACGGCACACGGGCCCGAACACGCGCGTGCCGCGCGGGTCCAGGTTGTCTTTGTCGCCCTTGATGATCACGCACGCGTTCTCGTCGAAGCGAATGACCGAGCCGTCCGGGCGGCGCATCGGCGCCGACGTACGGACCACGACCGCCTTGACGACTTGACCCTTCTTCACGGCCGCACCCGGGATCGCGCTCTTCACGGTCCCGACGATGATGTCGCCGACGTGCGCGTACTGGTGACGCGAACCGCCGCTGACGTGGATGCACAGCAGCTCGCGCGCGCCGGAGTTGTCGGCCACCTTGAGCCGCGTCTCTTGCTGGATCATTACTTCGCTCGCTCGAGGATTTCGACCAGACGCCAGCGCTTGTCGCGCGACATCGGCCGGCACTCTTGGATGCGCACCAAGTCGCCCGTCTTCGCGTCGTTCTTTTCGTCGTGCGCCTTGAAGCGCGTCGACTGCCGGACGACTTTCTTGTAGACGGGATGCGGGACGCGCGTCTCGGTCACGACCACGATGGTCTTGTCCATCTTGTCGCTCTTGACGCGGCCCTGTTTGACGCGCCGGCGGTTGCCGCGCTCCACGGTATTAGGCTGCTCCATGACGTGCCTCAGCGATCTTCTTCTCGGAGATCGCGGTCTGAATCTGGGCGTAGGTGCGGCGGACGAGCTTCACGCGCGAGAAATCGCTGAGATGCCCCGTACGCAGCGAGAAGCGCAGGTTGAAGAGCTCTTCTTTCGTCTCGCGAGCGCGCTGCTCGAGATCCTTGAGGGTGAGCTCGCGCAGGCTGCGCAGATCGGAACGCTTCATTACGATGCCACCTCGGCGTCCTGCTCGGCACGGGTGATGACCTTGGTCGAGATCGGCAGCTTTTGCGCGGCGAGGCGCAGCGCTTCGCGCGCCGTCTTCTCGTCCACGCCCGCGAGCTCGAACAGCACGCGGCCCGGACGCACGACGGCGACCCAGAACTCCGGGTTGCCCTTACCGGAGCCCATGCGGACCTCGGCCGGCTTCTTCGTCACCGACTTGTCGGGGAAGATCTTGATCCAGACCTTGCCGCCGCGCTTGATGTGACGGGTCATGGCGATACGCGCGGCCTCGATCTGCCGGTTGGTCATCCACACCGGCTCGAGCGCCTGCAAACCGTACTCGCCGAACGTCAGCGTGTTGCCGACCATCGCTTTGCCGCGCATGCGGCCGCGGTGCTGGCGGCGCCACTTTACTCTCTTCGGGGTCAGCATGTTCTAGCGTCCAACCTCTCCGGTGCCGGCGTTCTCGTCTTCCGGTCCGGTCGCAAGTTCGGGGCGGTCGTGCGTGCCGCCGCCGGGTGCGGGCTCGGGATGATGCGCCGTCGGCGCGCTGGATTCAGCACCCGGGCGTTCGGCTTCATCGACCGTGTGCTGCGATTCGGGATTCGGCTGCGACGTCTCGGTCGTCACGCCTTCGCCTTGCGGCTCGTGCGCGCGGTAGCCCGTGTCGATGCCGCCGTGCGGCGCGTTCGGCTTGTTGCCTTCAGCGGACGGCGCACCGTCGGTGATCGATTCGAGCGACTGTCCCTCGGCCTGTGCGACGTGCATCGCATCCGCCGTATCGAGCGGCGGAGCGTCGTCGGCCGTACGCGGAGCGCGCGGCGCGCCTTCGCCGGTGCGCGGAGCACCGTCGGCAGCACCGCCGCGACCGCGGCCGCCGCGCGTGCCGCGACGGTTGTCGCGGAAGCGAGCGGCGTCGCCGGCGGCGCCGGGACGTCCCTGCACCTCGCGCTCGCCGCGCGGCTGGTCGGGAAGCACTTCGCCCTTGTAGATCCACACCTTGACGCCGATGCGGCCGAACGTGGTGAACGCTTCGACGTGCGCGTAATCGATGTCCGCGCGCAGCGTGTGCAGCGGCACCTTGCCGTCGTGGTTGCGCTCGGTGCGCGCGATCTCCGCGCCGCCGAGACGGCCTGAAACCTGGACCTTCACGCCGCGCGCGCCGGCTTTCATGGTGCGCATGATCGCCTGCTTCATGGCGCGGCGGAACGCGATGCGCTTTTCGAGCTGGTCGACGATGTTCTGACCGACCAGGCGCGCGTCGAGTTCGATCGTCTTGATCTCGACGACGTTGACCTGCACTTGCTTGCCGGTGAGCTTCTCGAGGTTGCGGCGGATCTCGTCGATGCCGACGCCACGCTTGCCGATGATGATGCCCGGCTTGCCCGTGTTGATGATGATGCGCGCCTGATTGGCACGGCGCTCGATCTCGACGCGCGAGATGGCGGCCGCGCGCGTCATGCGCCCGAAATATTTCCGGATCGAGACGTCCTCGTGCAGCCACGCGACGTAGTTCTTCTTCTCGAACCAGCGGCTGTCCCAAGTGCGCGTGATGCCAAGACGCAGGCCGACCGGGTGAATCTTTTGTCCCATGGTTTCCTTACGCCCCCGCGCCCGCGGCGGCGGCGGCCGGTTGTTTCTTGCGGCGCGCCGTCGCGGCCGGTTTGGCGGTGGCGGCTTTGGCCTGGCGCTGCGTGAGCGTCTTGAGGCCGATCGCCGCGCCGGAGCGCTGCTTCGGCTGGTTCTTCGGCGGCTGCGGCCCGACCGCGATCGTGACGTGCGAGAGACGCTTGCGCTTGAAGTTCGCGCGGCCTTGCGCGCGCGGGTCGAGACGCTTGGTGAACCCGCCGCCGGGTCCGCCGTCGACGGTGATGCGCGTGATGAAGAGCCCATCGGAGCTCATGTCGTGGTTGTTCTCGGCGTTGGCGACGGCGGAGCGCAGTAGCTTCTCGATCGGTTCCGACGCGAACACGCCGGCGAACTTGAGCAGCACGAGCGCCTCGCGCACGGTCTTGCCGCGAATCGCGTCCGCGACGCGGCGCAGCTTGCGCGGCCCTACGCGCGCGAACTTGAGGTGCGCGACGGCCTGCGTGCGTTCGGTGGCGACGGCGCTCATGATACCTTGGCCTTGTCGCCGCCGTGGCCTTTGAACGTACGCGTCGGCGAGAACTCGCCGAGCTTGTGTCCGACCATGTTCTCGGTCACGAACACCGGGATGTGCGTGCGGCCGTTGTGGACCGAGATCGTGTGACCGACCATCGCCGGGATGATCGTCGACGAGCGCGACCAAGTCTTGATGACCCGCTTCTCGCGCGACGCGTTCATCGTCTCGACTTTGACCATCAGGTGGTCCGCGACGAACGGACCCTTTTTTAGCGAACGTCCCATGCTACTTGCTCTTCCGTTTCCGAACGATCATCTTGGTCGTGCGCTTGTTGCGGCGCGTCTTCTTGCCCATCGTCATCTGGCCCCAAGGCGTCGTGGGCGGACGTCCGGAGGTGGAGCGGGCTTCACCGCCGCCGTGCGGGTGGTCGACGGGGTTCATCGCGATGCCGCGCACCGACGGACGTTTGCCGAGGTGGCGCTGACGGCCGGCCTTGCCGATGATCTCGTTCTCGTGATCGAGATTGCCGAGCTGGCCGATCGTCGCGCGGCAGACGACGAGGATGCGGCGAACTTCGCCCGACGGCATGCGGACCTGCGCGTAGTCGCCTTCCTTGGCCATCAGCTGTGCGGCGCCGCCGGCCGAACGCACGAGCTTGCCGCCCTGACCGGGCTGCAGCTCGATGTTGTGGATCACCGTGCCCAGCGGGATGTTCACCAGCGGCAGCGTGTTGCCGGTCTTGATGTCGGCCGCCGGACCGGACTCGACCAGATCGCCGACCTTGAGCAGCGCGGGCGCCAGGATGTAGCGCTTCTCGCCGTCGCGGTAATGCAGCAGCGCGAGCCGCGCGGTGCGGTTGGGATCGTACTCGATCGCGGCGACCTTCGCCGGGATCCCGTCCTTCGTGCGCTTGAAGTCGACGATGCGGTACTGCTTGCGCACGCCGCCGCCTTTGTGGCGCGTCGTGATGTGGCCGTTGTTGTTGCGGCCCGAGTGCTTCTGCTTGACCTCGACCAGCGAGCGCTCCGGCGCCTTCTTCGAGACTTCGCTGAAGTCGGCGGTGGTGATGAAGCGGCGCGCGGCGCTGGTGGGTTTGTACTTCTTGACAGCCATCTTATTGCTCGAAGTAGTTCACGCCGCCCAGTTGGATCTTCTGGCCGGGCGCGAGGGTGACGATGGCTTTTTTCCAGTCGGACTGCATCCCGCTGGAGCGCTTGCCGCGACGCGCGAAGTTCTTCTTTTTGCCGCCGCAGTTGATCGTGTTGATCTTCACGACCGTCACGCCGAAGATCTCGGCGACCGCGGACTTGATCTGCGTCTTGCTCGCGTGCGGGTTCACCTCGAACGCGTACTGCTGGATCGCCGTCCCGGTCATCGACTTCTCGGTGATGAGCGGGGCGATGATGACGTCGCGCGCTTCCACTACTTCGACTCCTTGGTGTATTTGCCGACGAGCGCGTCGTGGGCGGCAGTGGTGAGGATGACGCGGGTGTACCCGACCACGTCCTTCACGTCGAGCTCGCCCGTGTGCGTGACCGCGACCTTTTGGAGGTTGGCGCCGGCGCGGCGCAGCGGCGTGCCGACGGCGGCCAGCTCTTCGGTCGCGAACACGACGAGCGTTTTCACGCCGGTCTTCGCGGCCTTGGCCGAACCGAACAGCAGCGTCGCGAACGCTTTGGTCTTGGTGACGTCGAGCTTTGTCGTGTCGAGCAGCGTGATGCCGCCGTGCTGGAACTTGTCGGCGAGCGCGGCGCGCATCGCGGCGCGGCGTTCTTTCTTGTTGAGCGAGGAGATGTACGAGCGGGGCTGCGGTCCGAAGACCACGCCGCCGTGCGCCCACTGCGGCGAACGGATCGAACCCTGGCGGGCGCGGCCGGTGCCCTTTTGGCGCCACGGCTTGCGGCCGCCGCCGCGCACTTCGTCGCGCTTCTTGGTGGACGCGGTGCCGGCGCGCGGGTTCGCCATCTCGCGGAAGACCGCGCGATAGATCGCGTTGGCCTTGCCGTCGGTCGAATCGCTGAACGCGGCGGGCGTCTCTTGCTCGCGCACGACCTTGCCCTTCGCGTCGATGACTTGAGCCATTACGCGCTCACCTTCGTCTTGACGGACAGCTGCACGATGACGAGCCCGTTCTTCGGACCCGGCACGGGCCCGCGCACGAGCAGCAGATTGCGTTCCGCGTCGGCGCGCACGACTTCGAGATTCTGATGCGTGATTTTGTCCACGCCGTAGTGGCCGGGACGCCGGCTGCCTTTGGGCGTGTGGCCGGCGTTGGTGTCGCCGTTCGAGCCGGGCTGGCGATGGATCATCGAGCCGTGGCTCGCGCCGCCGCCGGAGAAGTTGTGGCGCTTGATGCCGCCGGCGAAGCCGTGGCCTTTCGAGATGCCCTGCACGTCGACGCGGTCACCTTGCGCGAAGCCGTCGACCGTGATGGTCGCGCCGAGCTCGATGCCGTCGATGCCCGTGCGAAACTCACGGATGTCGCGCTTCGGCGCGAGACCGGCTTTCTTGTAGTGTCCTTGAAGCGCTTTGGTGAGCCGCGACGGTTTGATGTCGCCGAACGCCAGCGCGACGGCTTCGTAGCCGTCGGTTTCTTTCGTCTTCTTCTGTACCACGGTGCACGGACCGGCTTGGATCACGGTGACCGGAACGCTCCGGCCGTCCTCCGTGAACACGCTGGTCATCCCGACCTTGCGGCCGATGATGTTCTTCACGTTGATCGATCCCTTACGGATATCCACGGATCCTGGCGTATCTTCTACACCTTCACCGCGAGCGCCAAAAAAGGCATGCGCGGCGTGGACCACAACCGCCATAGTCTACAGGAGCACCGCAAGGACGTCAAGGCCGGGGCCCGCGACCATCCACGGACCCCGGCGTTTGGACGAGCTAGGCCGGAACGCCCGCGCCGGCAGGCGAAGCGGCGCGAGGTGGAGCTCGCCGTCGCTCTCGACGCCGTCATCGTCGCCGTCTCCGAGGACGAGCCGCGCGTTCTCGTTCGCATCCCCGGCGAGGCGCTGCCGGCCGGGCCGTTCGACGCCGCGGCCGACGCCACGCTAGAGATGGGGCTGCGGCGCTGGGTGACCGAGCAAACGCGGCTGCGGCTCGGCCACGTCGAGCAGCTCTACACGTTCGGCGACCGCGACCGCGACCCGCGCCGCCCCGGCGGGCCGCGCATGCTCTCGATCGCATACCTCGCCTTCGTGCGCGAGAGCGCGCCCGGCGGCAGCTCGGACGCGCGCTGGCGCGACTGGTACGCCTACTTTCCGTGGGAGGACTGGCGCGCGGGGCGCCCGCCGCTCGTCGACGACGTCGTGCTCCCCGCCGTGGCCGCGTGGATCGCGGCCGGCGGGCGGGACGAGCGCAAGGCCCGCGAGCGCCGTGCGCGGCGCTGCACCGGCACGCGGCGCGTCGCGTGGAACCCCGAGCTCGTCCTCGAACGCTACGAGCTGTTCTGGGAGATCGGGCTGGTCGCCGAGTCGCGCGCCCCGGTCGCGGCAACGCTCGGCGAGCCGATGGCGCTCGACCACCGCCGCATCCTCGCCACGGCGATCGGCCGGGTCCGCGGCGCGCTGGCCTACAGGCCGGTCGTCTTCGAGCTGCTTCCCGCGACTTTCACCCTGTTCCAGCTCCAGCGAACGGTCGAGGCACTCGCCGGCGTGCGGCTGCACAAGGGCAACTTTCGCCGGCTCGTCGTGGACGGCGGGCTGGTCGAGCCGACCGGCGAGCGCGCGAGCGAGGGACCGGGCAGGCCCGCGGCCCGCTACCGTTTCCGGCGAGACGTCGTCGCGGAGAGGAATATACTCGGTGTGAGTATAAGTCCGGCACCATGACCTTCCAACGACGACTTCTCCTGGCCGCGGGCGGCGGCTGGCTCTTCGACGCGATGGATCTGCTGCTCGTCGGCACCGTCGTCGCCGCCGTCGGCCGCGAGTGGCACCTCAGCAAGCCCGTGGTCGGCGGCATCATCACGGCCAACCTCATCGGCATGTTCCTCGGCGCGTCGCTGAGCGGGATCGTCGCCGACCGCTTCGGCCGCAGAGCCGTGTTCATATGGACGCTGCTCGCGTACAGCTTGCTCACCGGCGTATCCGCGCTGGCGTGGTCGGCGGCGGCGCTGGCGCTGATCCGGTTCGTGGCCGGCATCGGCTTGGGCGGCGAACTGCCGGTCGCGAGCACACTCGTGAGCGAGTTCGCGCCGAAGGAACGGCGCGGTCGCACGATCGTGCTGCTGGAAAGTTTTTGGGCCTACGGCACGGTGCTCGCCGCGCTGATCGGCGCGGTGGTCGTGCCAACCGCGGGCTGGCGCGTCGCGCTGCTCATCGGCCTGCTGCCGGCGCTGTACGTGTTCGTCATTCGGCGCGCGATCCCGGAGTCGCCGCGATTCTTGCTCGCGCGGGCGTCATCCGCGCCGCGCGCTACTCTGCGCGATCTCTTTGCGCCGAAGTTTGCGAAACGTACCGTGATGCTCTGGCTGCTGTGGATCGCGCTCGTGTTCTCGTACTACGGCATCTTCACGTGGCTGCCGAGCCTACTGCTCGCCAAGGGCTTCACGCTGCGCGAGGCGCTTTGGCTGAACCTCGCGATCGCCGTCTTCCAAATCCCAGGCTACTACGCGGCCGCGGCGCTGGTCGATCAGCTCGGCCGCAAGCCGACGCTGGTCGCGTTCCTGACGTGCGCGGCGATCGGCTCGTTCTTCTTCGCCGGAGCGACGTTGGCGGTGCAGCCGTCGGTGCCGGCCGTGATCGGCTGGGGCGCGGTGATCGCGTTCTTCAACCTCGGTGCGTGGGGCGTGACGTACACGTACACGCCCGAGCAGTATCCGACGGCGATTCGCGCGAGCGGCGCCGGACTCGCGGCCGGCGCGGGCCGCTTGGTCGGCGCGTTCGCACCGGCGCTCGTCGGCGCGATGCTCGTCCGCTTCGGTTCGCCGTACGCGGTGTTCGTCGTGTTCGCCGGCGTGATGCTCGCCGGCGCGTTCGTGGTGCTGGTCCTGGGCGACGAAACGCGCGGCAAGAGCCTCGAAGAGCTGACCGAAACGCGGCTCGCAGCATGATGCGTTGAAGCGAACATGAGACGCATCGCAGCTCTCCTGTTCGCGGGTATGCTCGTGGCGCCGTGCGCGGTCATGGCGCAATCGCCGGCGACGATTCGCGGCCAAGTGTACGACTGCAAGACGGGGCGGGCTATGGCGCTAGCGACAGTGCAGCTGCGCAGTCTCGACGACGGCACCACCCTGTCGCTCCAGACCGCCAGCGACGGTAGGTTTGCCCGCGTCGGCGTGCAGCCGGGACGATATCTGATTTCCGCGACCGGTCCGCGTGGCGACCAAAGTCCGCTCTACGCGCGGATGGGCTCAACAACGGCTTCGCGGCTCGCGCGCGTGGACACGGACGACGTGTTGGACGTACGCATCGGAACGAACCAGACGCTCAAGGTCATCTCGTTTCTTCCCGTTCGCGTGACGAAGACGGTGCCGGCTCCCGACCCGAACGAGCCGCACCCGGTGTGCGACGCAGCGGTCGTACCGCCGGCGCCTCCTACGTCCGATCGCTACGTCATCCACTGAAGGCCACACTCGTTCCAAACGGCCAACGTGCGACCAGGAGCGGCGCGCAGGCGCCCGAAGCCGCTTCCATGAGCACGACCGCGCACCCCGACACGCACCGCGCCAAGGTCCCGGCGCCATCGCCCACCGACTTCCTCGGGATCGACGCGCTGCTCACCGACGACGAGCGCTTGATTCGCGACACCGTGCGTGCGTTCGTGCGCGACCGCGTGCTGCCGAACATCGCGGGCTGGTTCGAGGACCACACGTTCCCGAAGACGATGGCCAAGGAATTGGGCGATCTCGGCCTGCTCGGCATGCACTTGCACGGGTACGGCTGTGCCGGGACGAGCGCGGTGGCCTATGGCCTCGCGTGCCTGGAACTCGAGGCCGGTGACTCCGGATTCCGCTCGTTCGTGTCCGTGCAAGGCTCGCTCGCGATGTACGCGATCTGGGCGCACGGCTCCGACGAGCAGAAGCAGACGTGGCTGCCACGCATGGCGGCCGGCGACGCGCTCGGATGCTTCGGCCTCACCGAGCCCGATTTCGGCAGCGATCCCGGCGGGATGCGAACCGTCGCGCGCCGCTCCGGCTCCGACTACGTGCTCAACGGGACGAAGGCGTGGATAACCAACGGCGGGATCGCCGACGTCGCGATCGTGTGGGCGCGCACCGATCCCGACGACGGACCGCGAAGCGGAACGGTGCGCGGCTTCGTCGTGCCGACGAACACCAAGGGTTTCTCGACGCGCAACATCGAGCGCAAGCTCTCGCTGCGCGCGTCGATCACGTCGGAACTGATCCTCGAAGACGTGCGCTTACCGGCCGACTCGATCTTGCCGAACGTGAGCGGATTGCGCGGGCCGCTCTCGTGCCTGAACGAAGCGCGTTACGGGATCGTGTGGGGATCGCTCGGCGCGGCCCGCGCGTGCTACGAGAGCGCGCTGGAGTACGCGAAGACGCGCGTGCAGTTCGGCAAACCGATCGCGGCGTTCCAGATCACGCAAGAGAAGCTCGTCAACATGATGCTCGAGATCAACAAGGGATTGCTCACCGCGCTGCACATCGGCCGCTTGAAAGACCAGGGACTTGCACACTCATCGCACGTCTCGTTCGGCAAGCTCAACAACGTGCGCGAAGCCCTCGCGATCTGCCGCGAAGCGCGCACGATCCTGGGCGCGAGCGGGATCACGCTGGAGTACCCGGTGATTCGCCACATGAACAACTTGGAAAGCGTGCTCACCTACGAAGGCACGAGCGAGATCCACACGCTCATCCTCGGGCAAGCGATCACGGGCGAGGCAGCGTTCTCCTGAGCGCTACGCCGCATCCTCCGCCGGAACGATCTCGACCGACCGGTACGTCGAGAAGCGGCCGATGTACGGCGCGACGAAACAGCCCGACGTCGGCGTGACGTCGGAAAAATCACGGCCCGCGGCGACGAACACGTAGCTCGGCGTCGTCGTTCGCCGGTGCGTCGGATCGAATCCCCACGCCGGCGCGGTGCCGTCACCCAGCGGTTCGCCGATCGCCTCCACCCACGCGTGCGTTCCGCCTTCGCCCAGCAGATGGCCCGACACGTAGCGCGCCGCGAGCCCGCAGAGCCGGCACAGTACGAGCATGATGTGCGCGTAGTCCTGGCACACGCCGGTCCCTTGCGCGAACGCCTGCGCGGCGGGCGTCGCGACGGTCGTCACGTCGGGCACGTAGCGCATGTGCTCGAACACGTACGCGTTGATGCGCGCCGCGAGCGCGTAGCGGTCGCCGCAGTGCTCGCGCAGCAGCGCGGCGGCCGCATCGTGCAACGCCTCGTCGGGTGCGGTGAGCGCGGACGGGCTGTGCAGCCGCGGATCCTCGAACCAACCTGCGCTCACGCGAGGATGCGGCCCGGCGCTGCGCCGGATGACGGCTTCGTAGTCGAGGTCGATCGAGTCGTCGATGCGCGACGCGATGAGCGTGGCCACCGCGTTGCCGAAACCGTCCCGCTCCCAGCGCACCGCGATCGGCGGCGTGACGACGAGCCGGTCGCGCACGACCAGCTGATCACCGTACGCAAGCGGCGGCACGATCACCAGCCGGTGGCGGAGATGGGCGATGGGGCCCGGGTACTCGTAGCGGAAGCGCTGTCGCAGGAGGTAGGTGACGTCGGCGATGCCGTCGTCAGGCAACGCGGTCCGCCCATACGGTCATGCCCGTCAGCCGCGCGTCGCCGTACGTGGTGACCATCGCGGTATCGAGCGCGTCACGCCCGCGCGCGATCGGGATGTGCCCGACGCGGCGCACGTTGTTGCGCGGGTCGAACGTCCACCAGCGGTCGCCCAGATACGCCTCGAACCACGCGCAGAAATCCATCGGCGACGTTGGCGGCGGCACGTCGACATCCGGCAGGTAGCCGAACGCATAGCGCGCCGGGATATTCAGCGCCCGGCAGAACGTGACAGCGACCTGCGCGTAGTCGCGGCAAACGCCGGTTCCGGCGCGCAGCGCGTCGACGGCCGACGTGTTCGGAAAGCTCGTGCCGTATTGAAATGCCAGCGCACCGTGCACCCAGTCGCAGATCGCCTGAACGCGCGCCCAACCGGGCTCCGTGTCGCCGAACCGGTCCCACGCCTCGGCCGCGAGTTCGTCCGACTGGCAGAAGCGGCTGGGCCGCGTGTAGACGAGCGTGTCGTCCGGCAAATCTTCGACGGCAAGCTGGCGCGCGCCCCAATCGGTGTCCGCAGGCTCGCACGAGACTTCGACGTCGGCATCGTAGCGCAGCCTCATGATGCCGGCGGGCAGCGTGAGGCGGCGGGAACGATTGCCGTACAGATCGCGAAAGTCGTGATATGCGACGACCGGCTCCGCTTCCCACGCCTCGGAACGGACGCGGTGTCCCACGTCCTCCGGCCGGATCAGCAGGATCGCCGGCGTGTCGCCGCCCGCTTGGTACACGAACTCGCATCCGACTCGGACCAGCATCGTCGCTGCGGCGTTCACCATCGCAGCATTTCTTTTCGCACGCTCGTCGGGGGGCCTTTGGCCATGTGTCGAACGGAGGCGCACCGCGAGGTGGGAAGGGGAGGCAACTGATGCTCGAGCTCGTGCAGCGCCCCGACGTCGGAGAGGTCTTCGACGAGTTCTTCGACGCCGCCGGACCGCGCCCCAACTACGTGCAGCTCGCTCGCACGCTCGAATCGGTCGAGCCGGAGATGCTCGTCAACGGCGTCCGGGCCATCAACGCGGCGCTCCTGCGCCGCGGTGTGACGTTCACCGTGTACGCGGAGGCGGCCGGCACCGAGCGCATCTTCCCGTTCGATCCGATACCCCGCATCTTCTCCTACAAGGAGTGGCGCCGGATCGCGAACGGCGTCGAGCAGCGCGTGCGCGCGCTCAACGCGTTCCTGTGCGACGTGTACCACGGCGCGCGTATCCTGCGCGAAGGCCGCATCCCGCGCGAGCTCGTCTACTCCTCCGATCTTTTCGTGCGCGAGATGATCGGCGTGCGGGTGCTCAACGACGTCTACATCCACGTCAGCGGCATCGACCTGATCCGCGACGAGAAGGGCACGCCGCGCGTGCTCGAAGACAACGTGCGCACGCCGTCGGGGATCTCGTACGTGCTCGAGAACCGCGACGTCCTCAAGCGCACGTTTCCGCGGCTGTTCGACGGATACCGCATCGAGCCGGTGGACGACTACCCGCTGCGGCTGTTGCGCGCGCTGCGCGAGTCGGCCCCGCACAGCGCGCACGAACCGCGCGTGGTCGTGCTGACACCCGGGATCTACAACTCGGCGTACTACGAGCACGCGATGCTCGCGCGCACGATGGGCGTACCGCTCGCCGAAGGCCGCGATCTGATCGTGGTCGACAACCGCGTGTTCCTCAAGACCACGCGCGGGCTGGAGCGCGTCGACGTGCTGTACCGTCGCATCGACGACGACTTCCTCGACCCGCTTTATTTCCGCCACGACTCCGCGCTGGGCGTCGTCGGGCTGATGAACGCGTACCGCGCCGGCAACGTCGGCCTCGCGAACGCGATCGGCACCGGCGTCGCCGACGACAAGGCGCTCTACCGGTTCGTGCCCGAGATGATCCGGTTCTACCTGCGCGAGGAGCCGTTGCTAGAGAACGTCGAGACGTTCGACTGTTCCGACGATGTGAGCCGGCGCCACGTCGTCGCCAACCTCCAGCAGCTCGTCGTCAAGCGCACGAACGGTTCGGGCGGTTACGGCATGCTCATCGGACCTGCGTCCACGGTGCAGCAGCGCGACGAGTTCGCGCGCAAGATCGAGGCCGAGCCCCGCAATTACATTGCGCAGCCGGTGGTGGAGCTGTCCTCCCATCCCACGCTCGTCGGCGGCCTGCTCCGATCGCGCCGCATCGATCTGCGCCCCTTCGCGCTCTACGGCAACAAGGTGGACGTGCCACCGGCAGCGCTCACCCGCGTGGCACTGCGCGAAGGCTCGCTGGTGGTGAACTCGTCGCAGGGCGGCGGCAGCAAAGACACATGGGTGCTCGCCGAGGAGGACGGCGATGCTTAGCCGGCTCGCGGAGTCGTTCTTCTGGCTCAGCCGCAACGTCGAACGCGCCGAGACGGTTGCGCGCGTGCTCGACGTGACCTACACCCGATCGATGGACCTGTACGCCGGCGGCGCGTGGTCGCAGCGGTCTTGGCGCACGGCGATCGCGATCTCCACGTTCGCCCATCCCGATGCCGTCACGCTCGGTGAGTCGGCCGCGACCGAAGCGCTCGCGCGCTGCGTGTTCGACGAGCGCAACCCGTCGTCGATCGTGTCCTGCATCGCCACCGCGCGAGGCAACGCGATCGGTTTGCGCGCGGAGCTGTCGACCGAGCTGTGGGAGCACATCAACGAGCTCTACCTCGACGTGCGCTCGCAGGATCTCGACGCGATCCTCGAGGAGGGGCCGTCGCGCATGCTGCGCCGGGTGCGCGACCGCTGCCAGGCGATCGCGGGCGTCACCGCCGCGACGCTGCTGCACGAAGACGGCTGGAACTTCATGCAACTCGGCCGCTTCCTGGAGCGCGGCGCGCTCACGACGCGCATCCTCTCCACCGCCGAATCGCTCGACGATCCGTGGCCCGAGTGGCAGCGGCTGCTCGAAATGTGCTGCGCGAGCTTTCCGTTCGCACGCGTTGCGCGGCACCTGCAGAGCCCGCGCGACGCGGCGGGGTTCATCGTGTTCCGCGCGACCTTTCCGCGTTCGCTGAATTTCTGCGCGAACGAGGTCCACGCCGCCCTCCACCGGCTGTCGGAGACGTCATCGCGGTCGTACACCGACGACGCCGAGAAGCAGGCCGGCCGGCTCTGCGCGACGTTCAACTTCGCCGATGCGGACGATCTGTTCACCGAGGGCTTGCATCCGTTCGCGCTGCGCATGCTGGGCACGTTCGACGCGCTCGTCGCGGCGATCCAGCACGTGTACTTTCCGCGCACGCCGGTCACGTCGGCCGCACTGCATCGCAACGACGCGCTGGTCGTGTAGCGTGGAATACACCGTCGAGCACGAGACGCTCTACCGCTATCCGCGTTCGGTGACGGAGAGCTACACGGTCACACACCTTCAGCCGCGGACGAACTTGCGGCAGTACTGCACGGGCTATGCGCTCGACGTCACGCCGCATGCGCGCGTGTTCTCCTACGTCGACCGGTTCGGCAACGACGTCCAGCACTTCGCGATCGTGCCCGAGCACACGGAGCTGCGCATCGTCGCGCGCTCGCACGTCGTCACTATGCCGGCGAACGGCAACGGTCCCACGCGCGGCGTGCGCACGGCGGACCTCGATGCCGATCCGCGCGTGCCGGAGCTCGCCGAGTTTCGCGGGACGACGCCCTACGTGCGCGTCGACGACACCGTCGCGGAGCTCGCGCGCGACGTCGCCGCGCCGCAGGACGACCTCGCCGCGTACTTTCTCGCGGCCGGCTCGTTCGTGCACCGCCACTTCAGCTACCGGCCCGGCGTCACCGACGTCCGGACTACCGTCGCCGACGTAATCGCCGCGCGCGAGGGCGTTTGCCAGGACTTCGCGCATCTGCTGATCGCGCTCGCACGGCATCGCGGCATCCCGGCGCGATATGCGAGCGGCTACATCTTCCGCGGCGTCGCGGGCGCGCTCGGCGCCGACGCGTCGCACGCATGGGCCGAGGCCTATCTGCCGCCGTTCGGCTGGGTCGGCTTCGATCCCACGAACGACCGCCTCGTCGACGACGGGTTCGTCCTCGTCGCGGTCGGTCGCGACTACGGCGACGTCAGCCCGACGCGCGGCCTGTACCGCGGACCTGAAGCCGCAGCACTTTCGGTCGCGGTCGCCGTCGGCGCCGCCGCGGGCGACGCGGTCGATCAGGAGCAGCAGCAGCAGTAGTAGGCGCCGGTTCGCGTTAGCGTTTGAGCACGCGCGCGAGCTTGTCGAAGAGCCCCTCGATCGCGCGCTGGTGCGGCTCCTCGTACCGCTTCCACACGACGCGCCCGTCGGTGTCTGAAAGCGTCGCCGTCAGCCGGTGCCGCACGATGACTTTGCGGCCTTCGGCGGCGAGCTCGAACGCGTGGGTGCCCTCGACGCCGGGGCTGTCGATCCGCCAGGCGATCCGCTTCTCCGGCTCGACGTCCTCGAGCACCGCGTGGATCGGACCGTGCCACTCCTCGGTGACGCCCGGCGTCAGGGGCCCGGCGCTGCGCATGAACGGCTGCGACGGAAACGGCCACACCCGGTCCTCGGCCGTCCCCATCGCGGTGAGCAGCTCGAAGATGCGGCGCGCCGTCCCGTTGAACGCGCGCTCGTACTTGACGTCAATGGCCGAGGGCATACGCTCTGCTTCTCCAGACCCAACCCGCCTCGCTCCCGCCTAGCCCACAAAAGAAAAGACCCCGGCTTTCACCAGGGCAGTACGTGTGCGGCCGCCGGCCGCACACGTGACAGCTTAGGCGCTCGTCAAGAGCGCCTAAGCCTCTAGGCTTTCAGTTCGATGTCCACGCCCGCGGGCAGGTCGAGGTGCATCAGCGCGTCCATCGTCTTAGGCGACGCCTGGAGGATGTCGATCAGGCGCTTGTGCGTGCGCATCTCGAAATGCTCGCGCGACTTCTTGTCGACGTGCGGCGACCGGTTGACGCAGAACCGGTTGATCTCCGTGGGGAGCGGCACCGGACCGCTGACGAACGCGCCCGTGCGCTTCGCCGTATCGACGATGCGCTCGGCCGACTGATCGAGCACGCGGTGATCGTAGGCTTTGAGCCGGATGCGGATCTTCTGCTTCGACATGTTCTTCTATTCTCTGACGCGGTCAGTCCGCGACGGTGGTGACGACGCCCGCGCCAACGGTTCTACCGCCCTCGCGGATCGCGAAGCGGAGGCCTTCTTCGCACGCAATCGGCGTGATCAGCTCGACGTCCATCTGGACGTTGTCGCCGGGCATCACCATCTCGACGCCCTCGGGCAGCTTGATCGTGCCCGTCACGTCGGTCGTGCGGAAGTAGAACTGCGGACGGTAGTTCGCGAAGAACGGCGTGTGGCGGCCGCCCTCTTCTTTGGAGAGGACGTACACCTCGGCTCTGAACTTCTTGTGCGGTTTGATCGAGCCCGGCTTGGCGAGAACCTGACCGCGCTCGATGTCGTTGCGCTCCACGCCGCGCAGCAGCACGCCGACGTTGTCGCCCGCGATGCCCGCGTCGAGCAGCTTGCGGAACATCTCGATGCCCGTGACGACGACCTTACGGCTCTCGTCCTTGAGCCCGACGATCTCGACCTCTTCGCCGACCTTGACCTGACCGCGCTCGACGCGGCCCGTGCCGACCGTCCCGCGGCCGGTGATCGTGAAGACGTCTTCGACCGGCATCAGGAACGGCTTGTCGACGGGGCGCTCCGGCGTGGGGATGTAGTCGTCGACCGCATCCATCAGCTTGAAGATCACATCGGCATCAGGGTCGCCGCGCTTGCCGGACGAGGCCAGGGCCTTCGTCGCCGAGCCGCGGATGAACGGGATGTTGTCGCCGTCGTAGTCCTGCTTGGAAAGCAGCTCGCGGACTTCCAGCTCGACGAGCTCGAGGAGTTCCTCGTCGTCGACCAGGTCGACCTTGTTCAAGAAGACCACGATCTTCTGGACGCCGACCTGCTTCATGAGCAGCACGTGCTCGCGCGTCTGCGGCATCGGACCGTCCGTCGCCGCGACGACCAGGATCGCACCGTCCATCTGCGCCGCGCCGGTGATCATGTTCTTGATGTAGTCGGCGTGACCGGGGCAGTCGACGTGCGCGTAGTGACGCTTGTTCGTCTCGTACTCCTGGTGCGAGATGGCGATCGTGATGCCGCGCTCCTTCTCCTCGGGCGCGTTGTCGATGTCGTCGACGTTGCGCTTCTGGATGCTCGAATGCTCCGTCGCGAGGCAGTTGATGATCGCGGCCGTCAGCGTCGTCTTACCGTGGTCGACGTGACCCGTGGTTCCGATGTTGACATGCGGCTTCGACCGCTCGAACTTTGCCTTTGCCATGATGCCTTTGCTGCGTGTCCTTTTAGCTTCGTGATACTTCTTGCGATTGGGTGCCTAAACGGGCGTGAGTTTCTTCCCTTGCGCCTTCGCGATGATCTCTTCTTCGATGGACTTGGGCGCCTTTTCGTAGTGCGCGAACTCCATCGTGTAGGTCGCTCGTCCCTGAGTCGCCGACCGAAGGTCGGTGGCGTATCCGAACATCTCGCTGAGCGGGACGTTCGCCTTGATCACCACGGCACCGCCGACCGCATCGTCCTGCGATTGGATGTGGCCGCGGCGGCGGTTGAGGTCGCCGTTGACCGCGCCCATGTAGTCGCGCGGAGCGGTGACCTCGACGCCCATGATGGGTTCGAGCAGGATCGGGCCCGCGGCGCGGTTCGCTTCCTTGAACGCGATCGAGCCGGCGATCTTGAACGCCATCTCGCTGGAGTCGACGTCGTGGAACGAACCGTCGAAGACCGTCACCTTGAAGTCGAGCACGGGATAGCCCGCCAGCACGCCGCTCTGCGACGCCTCGCGGATACCCTCCATGACCGGTTTCTGGAATTCTTTGGGGATCGTCCCGCCGACGATACCCCACTTGAACTCGTAGCCCGTGTTCGGCTCGCCCGGCTCGAGGCGAATCCAGACGTCGCCGTACTGGCCCTTGCCGCCGGTCTGCCGGACGAACCTTCCTTGCTTCTCGACCTTCTTCGTGATCGCTTCTTTGTACGCGACCTGCGGTTTGCCGACGTTCGCCTCGACCTTGAACTCGCGCTTGAGGCGATCCAAGATGATCTCGAGGTGAAGCTCACCCATGCCGGCGATGATCGTCTGCTGGGTCTCTTCGTCGGTCCGCATGCGGAACGTGGGGTCTTCCTGCGCGAGCCGCGTCAGGGCGATGCCCATCTTGTCCTGGTCGCCCTTCGTCTTCGGCTCGATGGCCTGCGAGATGACGGGCTCAGGGAAGATGATGTTCTCGAGCAAGATCGGGTGCTTCTCGTCGCAAAGCGTGTCGCCGGTGCGCGTGTCGGTGAGCCCGACCGCGGCGGCAATGTCGCCCGCGCCGATCGCGTCGATGTCTTCGCGATGGTTGGCGTGCATCCGCAGGATGCGCCCGATGCGCTCCTTGCGGCCGCTGCGCGCATTGTACAGGTACGTGCCCTTTTCGAGCACGCCCGAGTACACGCGGAAGTACGTCAGGTTGCCGTACGGATCGGTCGCGATCTTGAACGCGAGCGCCGCGAACGGTTCGTCGTCGGCCGGACGGCGCGTGATGTCGGCGTCGTCGTCCTTGGGATCTTTGCCGGTGATCGGCTTCGCGTCGATCGGCGACGGCAAGAAGTCGACCACGGCGTCGAGCAGCGGCTGAATGCCCTTGTTCTTGAACGCCGAGCCGCAGAGCATCGGCAGAACCTTGCCCTGGATCGTCGCGGCGCGCAGCGCTTTGTGCAGGCGCTCGACCGGGATCTCTTTGCCGTCGATGAACATCTCGAGCAGCGCGTCGTCCTGCTCCGCGATCGCCTCGATCAGCGCTCGCCGCCATTCTTGCGCGGTCGCGAACAGCTCGCCGTCCGCTTCGGTGACCGGCGTGGAGTCCGACGTGGAACCGAGGTCGTCGGTGTAGACGACTTTGGTCATCGTGAACAGGTCGACGACGCCCACGAAGCCAGCCTCGGCGCCGATCGGCACTTGAATCGGGGTCGCGTTCGCGCCGAGGCGCGTGCGGATCTGCCGGACGCAGTTGAAGAAGTCCGCACCCACGCGGTCCATTTTGTTGACGAAGATGACGCGCGGAACGGCGTACTTGTTCGCTTGGCGCCACACGGTTTCGGACTGAGGCTGCACGGCGGCAACGGAATCGAAGAGCGCGACGAGGCCGTCGAGCACGCGCAAGCTGCGCTCGACCTCGACGGTGAAGTCAACGTGGCCTGGCGTATCGATGATGTTGATGCGCGTGTCGCGCCACGTGCAGGCCGTCGCAGCGGACGTGATCGTGATGCCGCGCTCCTGCTCCTGGACCATCCAGTCCATGGTAGCGGCGCCGTCGTGGACTTCACCGATCTTGTGCGTGCGGCCGGTATAGAAAAGAATCCGCTCCGTCGCCGTCGTTTTGCCGGCGTCGATGTGAGCAGCGATCCCGATGTTCCGGGTGTGTTCGAGCGGATAGTCGCGCTTGAGAGCCATGAGAAACCTAGAGTATGCCGATCACCAGCGGTAGTGGGCGAAAGCTTTGTTGGCTTCCGCCATCTTGTGCGTGTCCTCGCGCTTTTTGATGGACGCGCCTTGGTTGTTCGAAGCGTCCATCAATTCGTTCGCGAGCTTCTCGGTCATCGATTTGCCGGGACGGGCGCGCGCGTAGCTGATCAGCCAGCGCATCGCCATTGCCTGGCGGCGGTCCGGGCGGACCTCCATCGGGACCTGGTAGGTCGCACCGCCGACGCGGCGAGGACGAACCTCGACCAGCGGCATCGCGTTGCCGAGCGCCTGCGTGAAAACGTCCATCGGATCGCGGCCTGATTTGGTCGCGATCAGCTCGAGGGCATCGTACGTGATGAGCTCGGCGACCGACTTCTTGCCGCGCAGCATCACCTTGTTGATGAAGCGCGCGAGCACTTTCGAACCGAATTTCGGGTCGGGCAGGATCGGTCGTTTGGGGACGGGGCCCTTACGCGGCATGAGGTACGCGGTTCCTTACTTCTTTTTGGTGGCGCGCTTGGCGCCGTATTTGGAGCGGCCTTGCTTGCGGTTCGCGGCGCCCGACGTGTCGAGCGTCCCGCGGATGATGTGATAGCGCACGCCGGGCAGATCCTTGACGCGGCCGCCGCGGATCAGGACGACCGAGTGCTCTTGCAGGTTGTGGCCGATCCCGGGGATATACGCCGTGACTTCCTCACCGTTGGTGAGCCGCACGCGCGCCACCTTACGCAGCGCCGAGTTCGGCTTCTTCGGCGTGATCGTCTTGACTTGAGTGCACACGCCGCGGCGCTGCGGGTTGCCTGCCACCTCGAAGGTGCGGTTGGGCAGGTCGGGGTGACCCGGCTTGGGTCCGGTCGAAACGACGCGGAAGGCCGGGGTTTTCACCTTTTTCAGCTGTTTCTCGCGGCCCTTACGGACCAGCTGGGAGATCGTCGGCACTCAGTACTCCGGAACGCACACGAAAGCGGCCGAACCACGGCGGTCCGGCCGGA